>Ga0316204_10000053_pt1 | contig 498668 bp, 385 predicted proteins | sample 6monrhotite_MG_2_FD_205661 | JGI IMG/M metagenome (GOLD analysis project Ga0316204, IMG submission 205661) | Microbial mat bacterial communities from mineral coupon in-situ incubated in ocean water Damariscotta River, Maine, United States -... | ecosystem: Environmental > Aquatic > Marine >...
CGGACAACTATTCGCACGCAGCGAACTGATCGTACTGTGCCTGGACCGTTTTCACCCTATTCGCGCCGCGAGAGTGCGAAGCACTCTCGCGGCGCGAATAGGGTGAAAACGGTCCAGGCACAGTACTAGTGGCTTTCGCGGGGGACTGCGGCGCCGCGGCGGCCGACGAGGAAGTCGAGGTCGCAGCCGCGGTCGGCTTGCTCGACGTGATCGTGGTAGAGCCGTTGGTAGCCGCTGGCCATTCGCGCTGGCGGTGCTTGCCATTCGGCGCGGCGCCGTTCGAGTTCGGCGTCGTCGACGTGCAGCTGCAACTTGCGGCCCGCAACGTCGAGTTCGATCTCATCGCCGTCGCGAACGAGCGCCAGCGGACCGCCGGCCGCCGACTCGGGCGCGACGTGCAGAACGGCCGTGCCGTACGCCGTGCCACTCATGCGTGCATCCGAGATGCGCACCATGTCGCGCACGCCTTGTTCGAGCAGCTTCGGCGGCAGCGCGAAGTTGCCGACCTCCGGCATGCCGGGGTAACCCTTCGGGCCACAGCCCTTGAGCACCATCACGCACGATGCATCGATGTCGAGCGCGGGATCACCGATGCGCGCGTTGTAGTCCTCGATGCTTTCGAACACGACGGCGCGGCCGCGATGCTGCATCAGTTCTGCCGTCGCTGCAGCCGGTTTGATCACGCAGCCATTGGGCGCAAGGTTGCCACGTAGAACGGCGATGCCGCCGCGTTCGTGCAGTGGGTTGTCGAACGGTCGAATCACACGATCGTCAACGACCTCAGCGCCAACGTTCTGTGCCGCCAACGACTCACCAGAGATCGTCGCCGCCTCGCCTTCGAGCAGGCCATGCTCATCAAGGATGCGCAGCACCGCCGGCAAGCCACCGGCGTAGAAGAAGTCTTCCATCAAGAACTTCCCGGCCGGCATCAGGTCGACGAGCGTCGGCACGTTCTTGCCGATGGCATCCCAGTCTGCGAGTGAGAACGGCAACTCCATGCGGCCGGCGATCGCGAGCAGGTGGATGACCGCGTTGGTCGAACCGCCGACAGCCGCCACCGCGCGCACCGCATTGCGCAGCGAACTCTCGGTGATCACCTGCGACATGCGCAGGTCGGACTTCACCATCTCGACGATGCGCTTGCCGGTCATGTGCGCGAGCATGTGGCGGCGCGCATCGACGGCCGGGATCGCGGCGTTGCCCGGCAGCGCCATGCCCAACGCTTCGACGACGCACGCCATCGTCGACGCCGTGCCCATCGACATGCAGTGGCCGGCCGAACGCGACATGCAGCCTTCGGCGTCGGAGAACTCCGCCATCGACATCTTGCCGGCCTGCACTTCGGCGTCGAACTTCCACACGTGCGTGCCCGAGCCGATGTCTTCACCGCGGTACTTGCCGTTGAGCATCGGCCCGCCGGAGACCACGACGGTCGGCAGGTCACAACTCGCAGCGCCCATCAACAACGACGGCGTCGTCTTGTCGCAGCCACACAACAACACGACCCCATCGATCGGGTTGCCGCGGATCGACTCTTCGACGTCCATGCTCGCAAGGTTGCGGAACAACATCGCCGTCGGTCGCAGGTTGGTTTCACCGAGCGAGAACACCGGGAACTCCAACGGCAAACCACCGGCTTCATAGACGCCACGTTTGACGCGTTCTGCAAGCGTGCGGAAGTGTCCGTTGCACGGCGTCAGATCGGAGAACGTATTGCAGATGCCGATCACCGGCCGACCGTCGAACAGGTGGGGCGGGTGGCCCTGGTTGCGCATCCAACTGCGATGGATGAAGCCGTCCTTGCCCTTTTGGCCAAACCAGCTCGTCGAGCGCAACGGTCGTGATGAATCACTCATGGCTATCCTGCGAAGTGGTTGGCGGGCACGCCGGTGACGTCGACGTCGATGGCGAACAGGCCGCCGGCAAGTGGTTCGCGTTGTAGCGTTGCCTCATCGAGGCCGGTGCGCGCCGAGGTGATGTAGAGCGTGCGGTAGTCGTCGCCGCCGAACGCACAGCTCGTGACCTGGGACACAGGCATGTCGATCACACGTTCGACATCGCCGGTGGGAGTGAAGCGGGTGACGCGCGAGCCACCCCAATGCGCCAACCAGACGTGGCCGTCGCTGTCGACGGTCAACCCGTCGGGGAAGCCCTCGTCGCCGGTTAGTTCGACGAACGTGCGCTTGTGACCAATCGTGCCCGCCTTCGGATCACAGTCGAACGCATACACACAGCGCGCCTTCGAATCGTTGTGATACATCACACGACCATCGGGCGACCAAGCCGGCCCGTTGGTGATGCCATAGCCTTCGTCCATCGCTGTGACGGTGCCATCCGGATCGAGGCGATAGAGCGTGCCCGTGTCGTTCTGCATCGCAACGTCCATCGTGCCAGCCCACAGCCGACCATGGTTGTCGCACTTACCGTCGTTGCATCGGTTGCCGGGGAGATGGGCTTCGGGATCGATCAGCGGCGTGACCGACAACGGCTCCAAGGTCACGCGCGCGAACCCTGATTGCAGGCCGGCGATGAAGCCACCGTTCTTGCGAACGGCGATGCAGCCGATCTTCTCGGGCATCGCGTATTCGGCAGTGGCGCCACTCGTCGCATCGAAGCGCAGGATGGCCGGCTGTTCGATGTCGACCCAATACAGAGCGCGTTCGCCTTCATGCCAGACCGGGCCTTCACCAAGGCTGCGAGCTGCATTCCAGACGCATCGAACTTCACTCATGGTGTTTGCTGCAACGGGGCGCAGCAAACACTCTAAGCGGCGACGTCTACTGCATCAGCCAGTCTTTCCAAACCAGTTCGGTGATGGCGGCGACCGGAGCTTCGCTGCCGTCGGCGAACAGGGTTCGATTGAGTGCGGCAATCAGATCGTGTTTGAGGATCTGGGTGCCGTGACGCGACGTGAGCAACTTGGTGTTCTGGTGCCGGAGTAGTTGCTCGGTAGCCGCGGTGGCTTCTTGCCATTTTGCAGTGATGCGTTCAAACGCGTCCCCTTCGTTTCCGAGGACCACGTTGTAACGGAACTGGAACCCGATCTTCGCCGTGTGCGGCGCGGCGCCGGAAGATGGCCGGAACACCGTGTTGATGGCGTCGGGGTGCGTCACCACTGTTTGGGCGACCGTCTGCCTGGGTAGCTCAGCGGTGATGTTCGGCAGCAGGGAGGGGCCAACGATGTGTCGGGCCGTGAGCTCGGTTGTCGGCTCGGGGAAGAACCTGCCAACGATCGGGATGTTGGCTGCCCCGTCGTGGTTGAGGCGGTCCGTGAGCGCCAGCGTGGTCACCAGCGACGCGACAAAGATGGCGCACCCGAACACCGTGTTTCCGACCTTCTCCATGTGTGGACTATCGGCGCTCGAGAGCCCGCCACATGAGTGATCGCGCTAGGCGTTACGAGCCCTGCCGTTCGAGCAACGTCACCGCTTCCACATGATCCGTATGCGGAAACAGATCACACAACCGCAACGCCTTGACCTTGTAGTTCGGCGCCAACAACTCCAGGTCCCGCCCGAGTGACTCGAGCGAACACGACACCAGCAACACCCGCGGTGCCGCACTCGCCAACACAGCCTTCGCACCAAACACCTGCAAGCCCGCGCGCGGTGGGTCGACGATCAACACGTCGCACTTCGGCACTGGGGTTTCCCCGAACGGTTCTTCGACGACGATGCCGTTGTCGAAGTTGTTCTTGCGCATGTTGATTCGCGCGTCGGCACACGCCGTCTTGGAACTCTCGATCAGCGTGACCTGCTTGGCGCCGTCACGTAGCAAGCGCAGCGCGAACGTGCCCACACCACCGTAGCCGTCGACGATTGTCAGGCCGGTGACGTCGCCGAGCATCTTGAGAGCCGGCTTGAACAGCACGACTTCGGCGTGGCGGTTGAGTTGGTAGAAGCTGTTGAAGCCGACGCGCAGGCGCAGGTCGCCGACGCGGTCGTGTTGCCATTGATCGCCGTGCAGCGCGACCGTGCGTTCGCCGAGCAGAACGTTGCCCGGCACGTCGTTGACGTTGAGAACGGCGCCGACGAGTTTGACCGGGCGGCCCTGATCGTCGCGCAGGTCACTGGCCGCCGTCGCGAGGTCCTTCATCAGCTTGTCGCGGCCGATGAACTTGCTCGTAGTGGCGACGAGGCCAACCAGCAGCTCGTTGCTGCCCGGCATGATGCGGGCGCGGATGGCGCGCAGGACCCCTTCGCCGGTTTCTTCGTCGTAGGCCGGGACGTTGGCGCGGCCAATGATCCGCGTCGCGCGCACCCCGAACTCCGTCAGCGCCTTGTGCTGGATCCGGCAGTCCGTGATCTCGACGACTTCGTGCGTGCCCTGCTTGTAGATGCCCATCGTCGGGCGGTGGCCATTGGGCTGAATCGGATACAGGATCGAAATCCGGTCGTGGCGTGGGGTTCGCGGTGGCAGCGTGATTTCGGGTTCGATGCCGTTGAGGTGGGCGCCGAGCAGTTCGGTGGCCCGGGCGGCTTTCCCAGCGAGTTGTTCGTCGATGGGTTGGTCGAGCAGGGTGCAGCCCCCGCAGAGACCGAAGTGGGAGCAGTTTTGGATGGCCTTCGTCACGAGTGCAGCCAACCTAACGCGGAATGCCCGAATGTCGGAATAGTCCTTCGGATGGGGCGAAGCGGGGGCCGCCCGCTTCGAGTGGGTCACTTGGCCGCTTCCGGCAGGCTGAGCCGCTCCCGAGACCCTGGTAAGCTTATGAGTATGGACCCGACCGCCGCAGGCCCCGACAACGATGGCGATAGCCCCGATCGCACGCCGCCGGATTGGGAGGCGTTCTACCGGGACTACCGCAAGCCGGGTTACATCGAAGGCTTCGAGATCACGTCCAAGCTCGGCGGCGGCATGTTCGGCATGGTCTTCCGCGCGCGGCGCATGTCGATCGGCAAGGACTATGCGATCAAATTCCTGAAGGTCGACGACGGCGAAGTCCGCAACGCCGTTCTGTCGGAGTTGGAGCAGGTCAAATACTTCGCCCAGATCGATCACCCCAACCTCGTGTCGATCGAAGACCGTGGCGAAGTCCACGGCATCCCGTTCCTCGTCATGGCGTTCGCCGGTACCGAGACCTTGCGCGACAAGATGACGGCGGTTGGCCTCGAGGAAGGGCAACGCTTGTCGCCGGCGGACAAGGACGAACTGCTGCGCGCGTTCCTGCAGAGTGCTCGTGGCCTACAGGCGCTGCACGCCAGGTCGTTGGTGCACTTCGACATCAAGCCCGCCAACGTGTTCATGAAGGGCGGCGTCGCGCGACTTGGTGACTACGGCTTGTCGAAGCTCGTCACGCATTCGCGCGGCAGTCTGTCGATGGGCCGCGGCACGCCGTACTACATGGCGCCCGAGATGCTCAAGCGTCGCGGCGACGTGCGCAGTGACATCTATTCACTCGGCGTGATGCTCTACGAGATCCTCTGCGGCAAGGTGCCGTTCACGGGTGACAGTGAGTGGGAGGTGTTGCGCCAACACGAGAACACACCGCCGGAGTTGCCGACGCATCTGACTCCGATCGAACGTGCCGTGCTGCAGCGTTGCCTGGCCAAACAGCCAGAAGAACGGTTCGAGAGCGTCGACGAGTTGGTGGCCATGTTGGAGTCTGGCGTGCCTGCGCAGGTGGCGCCGATGACTGCTGGTAGTGCGGCCGCGTCGGCCGCTACTGCGCCGCCGTTGCCAACGTGCGTGCCACCGCCGCTGCCGCTCTCGGCTCGCGTCACCAATAAGCGCCCACCGGCACCGCCGCTGTCAAGGCGGGCCGGCCGTGCGGTCGGGCAGGTCAAGCGTCGCTCGGGGATCAACTTCGGCTTCCTCGGACTGTTTGCTGCGGTCCTCACCGTGACGTTCGTGATGCTGGCCATGATCCGCGGCTCGGACAGTCCGGCGCGTGGCTTCGCGCGGACGGTGTCTATGGAGACCGTGCCGATGCGGGCGCCCCGCAACTTGCTGGAAGCTGCCGAACAGCACGCGGCGAAGGTGTTGGTCGACGCGCGGCGTGATGCGCAACGCAATCGGCCCCGCAAGTTGCGCGCGCTCAACGTGAAGAAACTCGACGTGCCGACGGACTTCCCTGCCTACAGGGAGATGGTGGGCCCGGTTGCCGAGTCGCCGCGCTTCGTGCCGGCGCTCGCGAAGCGCGCCCAAGCGTTGGGCCGGCCGGCATTGATCGCCGCCGTCGCGATGCTGCAGGAACTCGACTACGAAAACGGGCTCGACTGCCGAAAAGCGGTGAACCTGCAGCAGCTGTTGGCTCAGATGACGGGCATCGACAAGATGGTCCTCCAAATCTCCGGTCGTCATCCGAGTGCGCGCGAGACCTGCATGTTCCATGCGGTCGCTGGCGGTTGGCGTGTGTTCGCCGAACGCTATGCACGCAGTGACGAGGTCTTCCTCGAACTCGGTGGCGGCGCGTATCAGGTTGCTCCGTTCGAGGTTGTCAGGCGCAAATGACGTCCGTGTTTGCTGGCATCGCCCTCAGCGAGTTTTTGGTTGTCCATGCGGCGCCGATCGAAGGCCATGGCCTCGAAGACCTCGGCGTGCAATCGCTGGGTGTCGGCAAGGTGCCGTCGTCGTTGCATTGTGCCGAGTTGTTGCGCAGTCGTGAGAACGTGCGCGCCGTGTTGTTGTTCGGCGTGGCCGGCGCGTTCCCGAAGCGGCATCGCGAGAGCGAACCGCCGGTCGCCGTTGGCGAATTGGCGATCGTCAGTCACGACATGCTCGGTGACGAAGGGGTTGAGACGCCGGATGGCTTTCTCGATCTCGGCGCGATGCAGTTGAGTGACTGCGGTCCGTTCCTCGCCGAACCGCGCCTGGCGAAGGCCGCCGCAGAACGATTGCATGCGCCGGTTGTGCATGGCGTCACCGTCAGTTCGTGCAGTGGCACGGACGCATCGTCGCAGCGCATGCACGCACGCAGTGGCGCCGACGTCGAGTCGATGGAGGGCGCGGCTGTTGCCTACGTTTGCCGTCAGCTCGAAGTGCCGATGCTGCACCTGCGCGCGATCAGCAACTGGACGGGCGATCGCGATCGCGGTGAGTGGAACCTCGGTTCGGCGATTGATGTTGTGCAGGCTGCTGTGCGAACCTTGTTGCAGCCATGAGTTCGTCGTTGGTCCGTTTGCTGGTTGTGCTGTCGTGCGTTGCCGTCGTGGTGGCGCAGGCACCCAAGCGCAAGAACACGCTGCTCGGCCGCGTCGTGACCGCCGAGCGGGAAGCAGTCGCCAACGCGAAGGTCACCGTGCGTTGGCGATTGCATCCCGAACTGCCTGGGCTCGTTGGTTGGTCGCTGCCCGGCGACGAACTCCAAGGCGTGCGCGAGCAAGTCGTGCGCGCGGATGCGTCGGGCCGGTGGCGCGTGCAGATGCCGGTGAAGGGGCCGTTCGAATTGCTGGCAAGCAGTGCCGACGGCAAGCTGCGCAGCATCCGCAAGTTTCCGGTGATGGCGGGCACGTTTGTCGAGCAGGTCGTCAAACCGGCGTTTTTGGTCACAGGCACCGTGCGTGATGCAAACGGTGATTTCGCGCCCGGCTTCCGCTTGCGGTTCGATCCGCTGCGTTCGACTTGGACGCGGTTGATGTGCTACGGCGCGCCGCTGACCCGTGGCCGTGCGGTCGCGGACGAGGCTGGCAGCTTCTCGTTTGTGCTGACGAGTGCGCATGTGCAAGAACCGATGTGGGCGCCGTACCTCGACGTCATGCCCGCGGATGATGCGTTCCACTTCTTGCGCAATCCGCTGCTGCAACCGATCGATGCGTGTCGGGATCTTGCGCTGCACGCCGAGCCGAGTCCGCTGCACAAAGGCTTCGTGCGCGACATCAAGGGCAAGGGCATCGCTGGGGCGCGCGTCTACGTGACACTCGAGCCGTGGCGTTCGGTGGTGACCGACAAGAAGGGCGGCTATGCCATCCACGCGACGCGTGCGTCGCAGTTGTCGGCCGCTGCAGATGGCTTCACGCCACAACGCATGCCACCGCTCGAAGGTCGCAAGAAGGCCGGCGAGAACAAGCTGTTCGAACTCGTGCCGACGCGGCGCATTCGCCTTCGGCTGGTCGACGGTGATGGCGCGGCGCTGGCCGATCACGACGTGCTCTGGTCGTTTGCCGAGCTCAACGAACCACCAATCGAGCGACGGACCAAGACCAACAAGCTTGGCGAACTGACCCTCGAGGATGCGCCACTCGGCCGGACGACGATGGGGTTCGTGCGCGTGCAGGGATTGTGGTGCCGGTTCTTGCACACCGTCGCGACGCAGAACGTCAAACTGCAGGACCGTGCAGTCGTGGTGCGCCCCGTTGGCGGCCGCGTCGTCAACGTCGAGAGTGTGCCGTTGGCCGGAGTGCGCGTCGTCGCATTGGCGCGTGACGACCACCTGGCGAAGGACAAGACGACGTGCATGTGGGTGACCTACACGGACCACGGTGGCCGCTACCGGTTTGCCACGTTGCCTGCCGGCCGACTGACGATCATGTGTGAGGCTGCCGCGGAAGGCTTTGCGCGCACCGACGTTGCCCCTGGCGAGACCCGCGCCGATCTGCAAACGGCGGCTACCGGCGTCGTCAAGATCCGCGTCATCGACCGCGATCTGGAGCCCGTAGCCAATGCCTGGGTGTCGCTTACGGTGCCCGGCGGCATCCGGCTGCTGCACGCGCCGTCGCCGACTCCGGGCCAGACAACCACCGTCGGCTTCAGCGATGCCGCCGGAAATGTCAGGTTTCGCAGCCTTCCGAAGGGCGGATGGCAGATATTTGCCCACGCCATACGTGATGGCGAACTGCTCACAGGCACTGCCAGGTGGCACCCGGGGGATCCCGAGGCCACGGTGGAGTTGCGCTAGCTCGTCTATAGAAGGAGAACGCCATGAAGACTGCCTCGATCCTGTTGTCCGCCGGAGTTGTCGCCGGCCTCGCCAGCTACGCCTTCTTCAACGGCGTGTTCGGCTTTGGCCTGGTCAGCAACAAGGTCATCATCAACATCGACCTGTTCGTCGCTTTCGTCGCTACCACCGCATTACTGGGCGCTGGCTGTGCGCTGCTGTTCCGCCGGGCCATGGTTCGTAGCGACGAACGAATGGTCGCCAAGCTCGAACGCCGCGTTGCCGAGTTGGAGACGCGCACCGGTGCTGGCGACCGCATGACGGCCTGATCGAAAGGGTTGCCGGTTGGGCAAACTGCGGGCCTCACCCGGCCCGCACGCTATGCTCCGGCGACCCATGACGGAATCGTCTGAGACCAATCTGCAGTCGGATCCCTTGTTGCGCGACGCCCCGACGATTCGGGGCTTCAAGGTTCTCGATCCGGCGGTGCTCTACGCCAAGGTCGGCCAAGGTGGCATGGGCGCCGTCTACCGCGGCCGCCACTTCAAGCTCGACATCGACGTCGCCGTGAAGTGCCTGCGGCCATCGTTGGCCGACGAGTCGCCCGACTTCGCCGAACGGTTCGAGCGCGAGGCGCGACTCGCGGCGCAGTTGACGCATCAGAACGTCGTGCGCGTCATGGACGTGCACAAGAAGCACGGCATCCACTATCTGGTGATGGAGTTCGTGACCGGCGAGAACGCGCGCGAACGGGTGCTGCGCAAGGGTAAGCTCGCCGAGCAAGAAGCGTTGGCCGTCGTGCTCGGCGCCGTCTCGGGTCTGGCCGAAGCGCATACGCGCGGCATCGTGCATCGCGACATCAAGCCGGACAACGTGCTCGTCTCGCTCGAGGGCCGCGTCAAGCTTGCCGACCTCGGACTCGCCAAGGCGTCGCAGTCGTCGGGCCAAACGATCAGCCTCGCGTCCGGCGTGATGGGCACGCCGCAATACATGGCGCCGGAGCAGTGGGACTCGGCCAACGTCGGTCCGACCGCCGACGTCTGGGCGATCGGTGCTTCGATGTACTACCTGTTGGTTGCGGAGCACGCGATCGATGCGCCCAACCTGGCGGCAACGGCGCGCAAGGTGCAGGACCAACCGTTCCCGTCGTTGCGCGATGCGCGGCCGGGACTGCGCGATGAGGTGTATGCGTTCTTCGAGCGCTGCGTTGCCAAGGACCCCGCCGACCGCTTCGCCGATGCCGGTGCGATGCTCAAGGTGCTGCGACCGTTGGTCAGCATCGATGAAGGTGCGCTGGTCGACCCGGAGTCGAGTGCGAAGCCAGACGCCGAAGGCATGGTGTCGCCGCCGCCACGTGAGACGTTGATGACGATCCGCGCGAAGGTCGAGTCTGGCATCCTGCCGACGGAAGCGGATGGCATCGACTTCGAGGCGGAGACGATTCCTTCGCGCCGTCGTGGTGCGAAGGGCGAAGTGCCGCAGACGGTGGTCGATGAGAAGGTCGATACGCCGCGTGGCAAGGCGGGCAAGGTGTTGCTCGCTCTGGTTGCTCTCGTCGCCGTCGTTGGCGGTGGTGGTTGGATGGCGGGCTGGTTCGACGACCCGATCAACTGGGAGCAGGTCGAACGCGAAGCGCGCGCCAAGAGTCTCTACTGGGACGCGAAGAAGCTGCTGCCGAAGCCCGATGGGCTGGATCAAGCGATCGCCAAGCTTGAGGAGTGTCTGCAGTTGATGCAGACGCACGAGTTGGCACGCGAGCCGTTGGCGATGGCGCTCGACAAGCGCGCAGAGAAGCTGACCAAGACGGATCTTGATGGTGCGTACCTTGCGAGCAAGCGCGCGCTCGAGATCGGGGCGAAGCAGAAGGAGATCAAGGATCGCTACGAGGTCTTGGAGCAGGCGCTGCGTGACCGGTTGTTTGCCGGCCTCGAGATCACTTCGCCGCCGGGCTTCGAGGTGCGGCGTTCGAGCTACTTCGTCGTGCCCGGCAAGTCCTTCGAGCTGAAGGGGCGCGTCACGTCCAAGGGCTTCAAGGAGCTGCATCTGTATTGGCCCGACAAGGTCTTGGACAAGGATGGTGTGCGTGGCCTGCAGGTCGTGCCGGTCGTTGCGGGCGAGTTCTCGGTTCAGGTCAACCTGGCCGCCGCCGGGGATTCCGAACTCAAGATCTACATGGCGGATGAACTTGGCGTTGGTGGCAACCTGACGCCGGTAATGCGTGCTTGCGGCGCGGTTGGCATCCGCATCATGGTTGGAACGACGCCGCTCTCGCGAACCTACAACGCAGCAGGGTTGCACATGCGCGGGATCCGTTCGGGCACGTTCACGATGGGCAGCCCGCTGATCGAACCGGGTCACAAGCTGCGCGAGAAGCAGGCCAAGGTCACGCTGACCAAGCACTACTGGATGGCCGAGACCGAGGTGACGCGTGCGCAGTGGTTCCGGATCATGAAGACCGAACCGTGGACGCGTTCCAACATCGTCGGGCTGCTCGACCTGCCAGCTTCCGACATGAGTCAGGCCGACGCGGTCGAGTTCTGCCGGCGGCTGACCAAGACCGAAGGTGATGCTGGCCGGTTGCCGAAGGACTACGTCTACATGCTGCCGACGGAAGCGCAGTGGGAGTTCGCGTGCCGCGCTGGTTCGACGACTCCCTACTCCGGCGAGGCGACGCTCAAGAACCTGAGCGAGTACGCCGTCTTCGGTCAGGAGCGCCCCCAGGTCGTTGGCCAACGCAAACCGAACCCGTGGAACCTCTACGACATGCACGGCAACGTTGGTGAATACTGTGCCGACAAGGTCATCATGATCCTCAATGGCGACATGACGTCGGTCAAGGACGGTGCCGTCGACCCGCTACTCGAGGGTGGTGCGTTCTTCGTGCACCGTGGTGGTCGCTATGGCGGGCCGGCAGAGGACTGCCGGTCGGCGGCGCGTATGCCCAAGGCATCGTTACTCAATGTGCCGTCGCCGGGCATCGGCTTCCGTCCGGTCTTGGCGCGGCGACGCTGACGTAGGAACCACCAGAGTCCGCCGGTCAGCAGTGCGAGCAATACGTGCGGCACGCCGATCAAGAACGCACGTTCGGCATCCTTGACGGCGTCGGGCACCTTCGCTTCGCGGGCATCGACGGAGCGGCACCAGAAGCCTAGGTTCTCGAAGAACGTCTCGCCGTCGGTCGCCTGCGCGGGCTTGAGGAACGTGCCGCCGAAGTCGAACGCATCGACGGGCTGCAGCGTGTCCCCGACGTCTTTGGTTCGGTGCACGATACGGGCGAGCACGATCGAGCCGTCACTCGGCCAGCGCACTCGCCAATAGATACCGTCGACGCCGCCATCGACTCGTTGTTCGAAGTCGAGACCGACGGAGGTGTAGTGATACACAAACGGCCACCACGCGAGCAGTAGCACGAACAGCACGAGGAGCGTGCGTTCGGATGCGCGTCGTAGCCGCAAGGCGGGTTACTTGTAGGCCGCCGAGACCGTTTCCTTCTTGCCGTCGAGCTCGAAGGTCATCCACAGCTTGCTGTCAGCCGGGATCGGGTCTGGGACCTCGATGTGGCCGTGCAACTTGAGTTCGCCGTCGATGCCCATCTTGCCCTTCATCGAGCCGACGCCGGTTTCGATGCCGATCCAGGCGCGGACCGTGGAGACGCGTTCCTTGCCGGTTGCGAACGCAACTTCGACGGCGCCTTCCTTGCCTGCTTCGATGTGGCCAAGTTGGGTGACCTTGGCGGTGCGGCCGAACACGGTGATGTCGCCGAGCTCTTGGTGCTCGCCGTGGTCGTCAGCCATGTTGTTGTTGGCGCCTTCGTTGTTGGCTGCGCCGTTGTCGTTGTTGGCCTGTTCGTTGGTCTCGGCTTTGCCGCAGGCAACCATCATGAGGAGGGGGAGGGTCAGCAGGAGCTTCTTGATCATTGCAGTACTTCGAGGGGGTCTTGAGGGGTCGGCAGAGGCCGGTTGCGGAAGAGGAGGTAGAAGCCGGCCGGCACAACGACCAGGTTCAAGAATGTAGACGACAGCAGGCCGCCAAGCACGACGACGGACAATGGTGCAAGGATCTCACTTCCCGGTTCACCGGCGGCGAACACGATGGGCAGCAATCCGAGTGCGGCGGTCAGTGCCGTCATCAGGATCGGGACCAGGCGAGCGAGCGAACCTTCGATCACGGTCTCTTCGAGGGAACGGCCTTCGGCTAGCAGGTCGAAGTAGTGACGCACCAACAGGATGCCGTTGCGCACTGCGATGCCGAACAGCGTGATGAACCCGACCATGCTCGCGATCGAGATTACCGGCGCTTCGTAGCGTTCGCCGCTGATGCCGATCAGGGCGAGGGTGTTGTCGATGATGCCTGGGCCGACCGTGGCGTAGATGGCGACGATGCCGCCGATCAGCGACAGCGGCAGGTTGACCATGACGAGGATCGACGCGCGCAGCGAACCGATCGCCGCGTGCACGAGCATCAGCATGATCAGGATGACGAATCCGCCCATGACGAAGATCGTCTGGCTCGCGGACTGTTGTGCTTCGAACTGGCCGCCGACGGTCAGGGCGCAGCCTGCTTCGGTCACGATCGGCTCTGCAACGGCGCGAACCTCTTCGGCAACCTGGCCGAGGTTGTAGCCATCGGCAACGTTGCATGAGACGACGGCTTTGCGGCGGCCGTCTTCGCGCGCGATCAGGTTGGACGAACGCTCGAGTGAGACATCGGCGACGTCGCGCAGGCGCACCATCGCGCCGTTCATGCCGCGCAGCACGAGACGCTCGACGCTCTTGAGGTCTTGCCTTTCGTCCGGGTGCAGGCGCACGGTCAACGCGAGTCGGCGTTGGCCATCGAGCACGTCGGTGATGTGGGCGCCAGCGAGCGCGGTCTGCACCTGTTCTGCTGCCGACGCTGGTGACAAACCCGCTGCGGCGAGTGCCTGTTGGTTGTAGCGGATCGGCAGCGACGTGATCATCACCTCGCGGTTGGCGTTGACGTCGCGTGTGCCGGGCACGGCGCGCAACGCACCTTCGAGGCGTTTGGCGAGGTCGCGCAGTACGGCGAGGTCGTCACCCTTGGCGATGACGGCGATGGCCGCTGGCGTTCCCGACAGAACGTGCGACAGTCGGTGTTCGATTGGTTGGCCGACGCTGGTGCTGATGCCCGGCACGCTCGCGAGCACGCCGTCGATGGCGCGCCGTACCTCGGCGCGGTCGTGGCCGGGGAGCACCGAGACTTCGACTTCCGAACTGCTGACGGGTTCGGCGTGTTCGTCTCGTTCGGCGCGGCCCGTGCGGCGCACGACGGCACGCACGCCGGGAAGCTTCGTCAGTTGCGTCTCGATGCCGATTGCCATGCGGTTGCTCTCTTCGAGCGACGTGCCTGGCGGTGCCATCAAGAACACCGTGAACGTGCCTTCGTTGAACGTCGGCAGGAAGCTCGAACCAAACGTCGATGCGAGGCCCAACGTCGACACCGTCAGCAGCGCCGAGACGGCCAGCATCATGCGACCGCGCTTCATCGCCCACTGCAGGGTTGGCTTGTAGCGCGCCTTGATCCAGCGCACCAGGAAGCCGTCGCGGTGTTCGCCGCCGGGTTTGATCTTGCTCAGCAGGTAGCGGCACATCACCGGGGTGACGGTCAGTGCGGTCACGAGCGACGCGAGGGTGGCGACGATGTAGGCGATGCCGAGTGGCCGGAAGAAGCGGCCTTCGAGTCCCTGCAGGAAGAGCAGCGGCACGAACACCATCACGATGATGACCGTCGCAAACACGACCGAGCTGCGGATCTCGTTGCTCGCCGAGAACACCACCGACATCACCGGCCGCTTCTCGTCGGGCGGCAGGTTGGCGTTCTCGCGCAGTCTGCGGAAGACGTTTTCGACGTCGATGATGGCGTCGTCGACCAGTTCGCCGATGGCGACCGCGAGGCCGCCGAGCGTCATGACGTTGATCGACAGGCCGGCTGCCCACAGCACGACGAACGCAACCGCCAGGCTGAGTGGCAGCGCCGTCAGCGTGATCAGCGTCGTGCGCACATCGAGCAGGAACAGGATCAGGATGATCGCCACGAAGATCGCAGCGTCCAGCAGCACGGACAGCAGGTTGTTGACCGAGATGCGGATGAAGTCCGCCTGCCGCATGACGTTCGGGTTGACCACGATGCCCTTGGGCATGGTCTTCTTCGCCTCGGCGAGCTTGGCGTCGATGGCATCGGTCAGCGCCAGCGTGTTGGTGCCGGGCGACTTCTGCACGGCGAGCACCACGGCACTGCCGCCACCTTCTGCTGCGGTGCCGCGTGGCGGTGTCGCGCCGCGCTGCACGTCAGCGACGTGACCGATGGTCACGGCGTGGCCATCGACTTTCTTGAGCACGGTCCCGCTAATGTCGGCGATTGAGCGCACGCGACCGCTCTGGCGAATCGGCAACTCGAGGCCGTTGACGTTGGTCAGGTAGCCGGCACCCGCGGTGGTATGCGCACGTTCGGCCGCCGCGACGACGTCCGCCATCGAGAGGTCGTAGAGCTGCAGATCGTTCTGGCGAACGTGCACCTGGTATTCGGCGAGCTCACCACCGATCGGCACGACCTGGGCAACACCCGGAACGGCCATCAGTTGATTGCGCAGATCGAACTCGGCGTAGCTGCGCAACTCCATCGGACTGTTGACGCCGTCCGGTGACGAGATCGACAGCAGCATGATCTCGCCGGTGATCGAAGTGATCGGCGTGATCTCGGCATGCACATCGGATGGCAGCAGTTCGCGCACTGCGGTCAGCTTCTCGTTGACCAGTGTGCGTGCGCGGTAGATGTCCTGGCCCCATTCGAACTCGACCCACACGAGGGACAGACCGATGGCGCTCGCGCTGCGCACGCGGCGCACGGCTGGCAGGCCGCGCACCGAAGTCTCGAGCGGTAGGGTGACGTTCTGCTCGACTTCGTCGGCGGCGAGTCCGGGGCTCTCCGTCAGGACGACGACCGTCGGCGCGTTGAGTTCAGGGAAGACGTCAACCGGCATCCGCGGCACCAGGTAGGCGCCGGTTGCGGTGACCAGGACCGCCAGAGCGATGACCACGAAGGGTTGCTCCAGCGAGAATCGAATCAGGCCGCGAAACACTATTCGTGGTCCTCGCCGTCAGCGTGCCAGGTGCCGTCCGCGTGGAAGTGGCCGCCCTTAGGGGTTTGGTTGGAGCTCGCGAGAACGAGTTCGAACGCACCGGCGGCGACGATCTGATCGCCATCGGTGATGCCGCTCCTGACCTCGATCCACTTGCCGTCTTCGTGGCCGAAGTCGCCGACGATACGAATGACCTTGTCCTTGTTGCGCGGATCGCGGCGGAAGAACACGCGGTCGAGACCGTCGGGCAAGACACACGACAGCGGGATCGACAGTTCGTCGCCGCCAGACTTCTTGGTGATCACCTCGACGAACACTGCCAGGCCAGGGCGGACGAAGCGCAGGTCTTCATCGGTCGGCGTGACGAACAGATCGAGCGTGCGGGTGGTCGGGTCCCCGGCCGGGCCGAGTTGCACCTTGGCGGCGACACGATCCGCTGCCTTGCTCTTGCCGGCGGGCACGATCCACGCGTCGAGTCCGTCTTGCAGTTCGGTGATGTCGCTTTGCAGCGCACGGGCGTGGCAGCGGATGCGACTCGGGTCGATGGTGGTGAGCACGGCGCCATAGCCGGTCACGAGGTTGCCGTTGGCGACGGCGATCTCGTCGACGATGCCGTGTTGGGCGGCGCGGACCTCGACGGTCGCGATCGAACGCCAACCGGCCTTGCCATCTTGATCGGCAAGCAGCTTGTTCTTGTCGATGCCGAGTGTTGCAGCGGCGCCTGACACCAGCAGGTCGATCTGCTCGCGTTGCGAAGCGAGCATGGCGGTGAGTTCGGTGATGCGCGTCTGGGTCTGGGTGTGCTTCTCGGATGCTTCGGCGATCTGCGCCGACAGACGTGACTGTTCGACCTTGGCGGTCTTGAGCTTGGCACCTTGACCACCGACGTTGCTTTCGGCGCGTTCGAGGCTCGCGACATAGTCGGCAGTGACGGCGAGTGCTTCACGCAGGCTGGCTTCGTGTTCTTCGCAGGCACGCTGCAGCGGCGTCATCGATTTGAGCTGCGCTTCGGTCACCGTCAGCTTGTTGGTGACGCTGCCGAGCTCTCGCTGCAGGTCGCGCCACTCGTGCGAGTCGAGCGTGTAGAGAAGGTCGCCGGGTGCGACCTTCTGCAGCGGATCGACCTTGAGCGAGACGCGGCCGCCGAGCGGTGCACGGTAGTGCTGCGTCGCGGATGGCAGGAGCTCGACTTGTGCTGGCAGGCGCAGCGTCGACGTGATGTTGCGGCGCTCGACCGTGACGAACTCGATGCCGAGGTTCTGGCGAACGGCCTCAGGGATGTCGATGCGGTTGCTCGGTGGTGGGGCGTCTGCGGTGCCGCCACCAGTCGGCTTGTCTTCGGGTGCGTCGCACGCGGTCAGGGCGAGGCACGCGAGCACGCCCCACGCGAGAGCGGAGAACGAGCGCAGTTCGTTGGGGCGGTTCATCGGTTGTCTCCTGCAGGCGTGGTCGGTGCAACGGTAGGTTGCGAGTTGGGGTCCGTCAGCAACGTGTTGATCTTGATGGTCGCGAGGGCGGCTGCGACGTCGGCGTCGATGGCTTGCATCTGCACGTTGTGCACGCGCAGCAGGGCGTCGAGCATCAGCATCGTGTCGAGTTGGCCGGCGGCCGCGAGTTGCTGGCCGTCTTCGACCTGTTGCCGGGCGACGGTCAGCAGTTCCGCAAAGCGTTGGGCAAGTTCTACGGCTGCGGCGTGGCGCACTTCGGCGATCGCGAGCTCTTGGGTGAGTTGTTCGAGTTCGGCGCGTAGGGCGGCTGCGGTCAGGTCGCGCTGCGCGAAGGCTTTGTAGATCGCCGGGTCGTTGCCGGTGAAGATCGGTAGCGGCAGGTTGAAGCCGATCTGCGCGCGCAGGTCCCCGTCTTCGTGCTGCCAACCGGGGGCGAGTTGCAGGTCGGGCCACTGCTTGCGAACCTGCAGGTCGAGGTTGGCTTCGGCGGTGGCGTGGGCGAGCTGTTGCGTCACAAGTCTGGGGCTCGTTTGCACGGCGGTGCGGCGCAGCGCGGCATCCGCAACAAACGGCTGCACCTCAAGGTCCGGTTGCAGTTCGAGTTCTGCTTCCGGATGCAGGCCGATGCGGCGCAGCACTTCGAGGCGTGCGGCGCGTTCGTTGGCGATCGCCATGTTACGCGCGGCGTCCTTCTGGCGGCGTTCGAGCGTGAAGACGCGCGCGCCCGGCTTCGTCAGGCTGCCGGCTTCGACCAGTGCGGATGCGATCTGTTCGAGATTGCCGAGGTTGTCGCACGTCGCCGCGAACAGGGCGGCGCGTCGTTGGGCTGCGCTCCATTGCGCCCACGCGGCGTCCAGGTCGTTGGCAACTTGTTGCTCGACGGCCCAGGCCTTGACGAGGGAAGCATCGAGTTTGCGGTCTGCGAGTTCGCGTTGCTTGCCGAGGCGGCCGTTGATCGGCAGTGTGAAGCCGAGTTGCACCGAGTGCACCCAACGAGCCGGAACGGTCGCGAGGATGCGCTGCACGTTGGTCTGCAGTTGCGGGTCGACCCACGTGCCGGCGTAGTCGCGTTGGGCGGTCGCCACGCCAGCACGACGGCGAGCGAGCCGCGCGTCCGGGTGGAACAGCTTGGCCAGTTCGCGAGCGTCTTGGCGCGGCAGGCCGCCTTCGACGGTGGCAGGCGTGCGTTGCCGGAACGCGTCGAGATGCTCGTCGAGTTTGACGGGCATCGGCGTGTACGAATGGCAGCCAGCTGTGCTGAGCAATGCCAGGGATAGAGTGCGGAGTCGCAGAAGCATGAACGGGTCGACCAGAAGGTTCGTGAACGTGCGGCGTCACAAACGCCGCGCGATGTGCGCACGAAGGCGCACGGACGAACGGGTCGACCTAGATCAGCAGGACCGTGGTGGCGCGAACGGCGAGGAACCTTCGAGGTCGTGGCGGTCCCGTTGCCGGCGGCGATCGCGTCTGCTGGCTCGCGATGCGCCACGGCAGTTCGTTGTGCGAGCCGACCGTGACTTCGAACGCCGGCTGTAGCGGCAGGTTCGTCGAGTCCGGTTGTTGCTCGGGGCCGACTTCGACCAGTAGCTCGAGGTGGCTGCAGTGGTCGTGCGGGTGCGAGACGTCGTCGCTGCCATCCCCGTCGTGGTCACGATCGTGATCGTGATCGTGGCAATCGCAACCGAAGTCGTGGTCGTGATGCGTGCCCTCGACGTGATTGAGTTCGAGGTGGGCGGCGCCTTCGCCGTGCATGCAGATGACCCAGTGGCGCGACATCATCAACGCGACCGCCAACACGCCAGACAGCCACAAGAGCAGCTGTCGCTGGCGTGTGGTTCGCTGGGTTGTCGGTGAGGTGCGCTGCACGGTTGGGACTTTGTCGAGTTGACCGGGAACGGTCAAGTGGGCGGGAGTTGCTATCGGCGCGTTGGCGTCGCCGAGTGGAGGAACTGCAGTTCTACCGTCCGGTCTGGCCGGGTTTCATGCGAATCATGTCATAGAACAGTGCGGACTCCTGCTTGTCGATCCGGTCGTCGTGGTTGCGGTCGTAGTGCAGCAAGATGATCTGGGCACGCTTCTTAGGCAGCTCCTTCCGGCTGGCAAAGCCGTCCTTGTCGGCGTCGTACTGCATCGGATCGCCGACGAGCTCGAGCATCCAGTTGCCGGCGCGGTTGCCGCCGTGCGGCGCAGGTTTCACCGCCAAGGTGTAGTGCTGCTCGACCGGCATGCAGAACGTGCCTTTGTCGTCACAAATCGTGTAGCGCACCGTCACGTTGAACTTGCTGCCCCGAGGGGCGTCGAAGTCGACCAGGAACTCGCGCGGGTCGACGTCCTTGTCGTGCGCATACTCGGGCGTCTTCCCGCTGATCGGTTCGATGTCGGAGTCAGAGGCGGGCGAGATCTCAAACGACAGACCACCGGCCGGGTTGTTCCAGTGCACCTGGTAGACCGGGTCGAGGTAGAAGCCGAGGTAGAGCTTCTTCTTGTCGCGACTGTGTTCGGCGCGCAGCTTGGCGAAGAACGGTGGCGCGTCGTCCTTCTCCTTCTTGGAACTCGGCAGGACAGGCGTTGCCTTGAGCGCGGTCATCCTGCCCGGCAGTTGCAGTGGTTCGACGAGGCCGCGGGGCGCGCCTTGCTCGGGGAACACCAGCTTCATGTTGAGGTCCGCGACCTTCGTAGGCTTGTCGACCTTGCCAACCCGCTTCTCGAGGAACGTGCGCAAGGCCTGCGGATCGTGCCAGAACTTGCGGTAGATCATCTTGCCGTCCTTGTCGACGACGAACTCCGCGTTGGGTGCCGACTTGAGTGCGTCGACGATGGCGCTATCGAGCGAGTCGCTGACGATCGGTACGGTCGTGCCGAGTCGCGCCTTGACCATCGCCAGTTGCTTCAGCCGTTCTTCTTTGGTGTAGGCCTCGATGACGCCGTTCGTGCCGGGGTGCACGATCGACTTGTAGAGGATGAGGATGTTGACACCCTTGCTTGCGTAGTCGCGGTAGACCGTCTCCAGACCGGGGACGTTGCGTAGGAACGGTACTCAAGTCAGGCAGCCGGTGACGATCACCGTCAACTTGCCGCGCGTGTCCTTGAGGGCGAACGGCGAACCATCGGCGTGAAAGCCCGCTGCGTCGGGCAGCATTTCGCCGGCTTTGGGGGACTGGCCTTCGAAACGCTTGTTCATGCGTTCGACAAAGGACTGAGCGGCCACGGACGTCGCAGTTGCGAGGGTCAGCAGCAAGATCGACAGACGGGACATATAGATCATCGTGATTGGCTGGTCGCGATGATAACGACCGCGTAAAGGTGGGTTCCCTACTTGGAGGTCTCATGCGCGTCCCGATGTTGTCGGTAGTTGTCAGTTCTCTCGCTTGCTTGTTGGTTGCCCCGAATGCTGGGGCGCAAGACACCGGTCAGGCTCCGCCTGGGGTGCCGGGCGCCGATGGCTCCGTCGACAAGGAGGCGGTGGCGTTCTTCCTCGAAGAAGGACTCGAGCGTTCGCAGGTCATGGAGCACCTCAGTTGGCTCTGTGACGTCTACGGCCCACGCCTGACCGGCTCACCCAACCTGCGCAACGCGCAGCGGTGGTCGGCGAAGCAGTTCTCGAAGTATGGCATGGCGCCAGAGCTCGAGGAGTGGGGGCCGTTCGGTCGCGGTTGGCGTTGTGATCACGTCAGCATGTCGGTCGTCGGCGACAACCCGTGGCCGATCATCGCCTACGCGAAGGCGTGGTCGACGGGCACCAAGGGTGCGGTCACCGCCGAGGTCGTGCACGCCGCTGCGATGACGGCCGAAGAGCTCAAGGCCGCCAACCTCGAAGGCAAGATCATCCTGATCGATGACATGCGCGCGGTGAGCGAGCCGTTCGAAGATCTCAGCAAGCGCCACGACGCGACGAGTCTATTGCGCCTCGCGGACCAGCAGGTCGTCGAAGCACTCGGCTCGCGCGAGCGCGCGAATCGTGCCCGGAGCAGCAGCTTCCGCATGGGCTTCCAGAAGCGCGCGCAGATGCTCGCGATCGTGCAGGAGAAGAACCCGCTCGCGATCATCGATCGCGGCAGCAAGGGACTCTACGGCACGGTGTTCACGACGAGTGCTCGCGCGGTCAACCCGCCGAACACGCCGCGTGGCCAACGCAAGAGTGCGCGCGATCCGGATGCGGTCGTCATCCCGCAGCTGACGATCGCGGTCGAACACTACAACCGTATGTGCCGCGTTCTGGCGAAGGGCATTCCGGTCAAGGTCGCGCTCGACGTTCGCGTCAAGTACGTCGACAACGAGAGCGACTACAACGTCGTCGCGGATCTCGCTGGCACCGACAAGGCTGCTGAGTTCGCAATGCTCGGCGCGCACCTCGACAGCTGGCAGTCGGGCACGGGGGCGACGGACAACGGCGCCGGTAGCGCGGTCGTGATGGAAGCTGCGCGACTGATCGCCAGCTACTGCAAGAAGACCGGCATCAAGCCGCGGCGCACGATTCGTGCGTGTCTTTGGAGTGGCGAAGAACAGGGGCTGCTCGGTTCGCGCGCCTACGTGCGCCAGCACCTCGGTGGCCGCGATGACCTCAAGCCCGAAGCCGCGCAGGTGTCGGGTTACTTCAACCTCGACAACGGCACGGGACGCATCCGCGGGGTCTACCTGCAGGGCAACGACAAGGTCGCCAATGTCTTCCGGCCGTGGTTGCGGCCGTTCCACGTGCATGCCGCGTCGACACTGACGCTGGACAACACGGGCGGCACCGACCACCTCGCGTTCCACGGAGTTGGCGTGCCGGGCTTCCAGTTCATTCAGGACGAGGTGAGCTACAACACGATGACGCACCACTCGAGCATGGACAACTGGGACCACGCGGTGGCCAGCGACCTCAAGCAGGCGTCGGTGATCATGGCGACGTTCGTTTGGCAGACGGCGCAGCTCGAGCAGAAGCTGCCGCGCATTCCGCCGCCGCCGCCGCGACGGAGGCGCTGAGTTGAAACGACGCGCAGCTCTGTTGTTGCTCGGCTGTTTGGGCGCCTGCCGGATCGGCGGCGTCGAGCCGTTGCCGATCACCGGCGAAGTGCCGCAGGTGGTCGCCATCTGGCCGTTGGCTGTTGGCGCCAGCCCGCCCGAAGCCGACCTCTGGTTTACCGGCCTCGCGAGCGCGCTCGGTCGCCGCGGCTATCGCGTCGTGACCCACGGAGTCACGCGCGAAGTGCTGTCCAGTTCGGATCTGACGGCGGGTGCAACGGACTCACACATCGGTCGTGCGCTGCGCGCCGACGCTGTGTTGCGCCTTGAGGTGCGCGCGTTCGAAGCGGACGGCACTCGGGCACTGCAACATGCTGAGTGGGACCTGGAGTGGCACCTCGTCTCGACGCGCGGCCACGGCACGCAGTGGTCCTACCAGCACACCGGCACCTACAACCAGGCTGCGCGGCTCCCGCGCAACCCGGGCCGCCGCATCGAAGAACAACGCGACATGCCGGACATCGTGCCGGTCGGCGGTCGCGGTCCACGCGGCTTCCGCGACCCCGCCGAGCTGCTGGCGCACCTGCACAACACGGCGATGGAACACCTACCGAAGAAGTGATGCGTACTGTGCCTGGACCGTTTTCACCTTATTCGCCGCGCACGCGCGGCGAATAAGGTGAAAACGGTCCAGGCACAGTACGAGCGCTTCGGAACGGGTGACCGTTCGGGCGCTTAGCGGGCCATCCAGTTGGCTTGCGCTTCGGCACCCGTCGACTGGTAGTCGGGGTGCAGACGTTCCTTCAAGAACATCCGGTAGAGCGCTTGCACGATCTCGTGCAGGGCGAGCCAGTTGGCGGCGCGGTCGGCGGTGCGGTCCATTTCGGACTCACACTCTTCGGCGTCCTCTGGGAGTTTGACGCCTGAGAGGCTCAGCGTGGGGGCGTCGATGGTTGCCGTCCATTGGCGTTCGCCTTCGGCCAGCAGCAGGCGGGCTTTGCGCAGGCGATGGCCTTGGCGCAGGGCCGTGCGAGCTTCCGCGGTGCGCGTCGGCAAACCGCGACGCAGCGTTTGTTCGGTTTCGTCCTCGGTCTGCGCTGCGAACGTGAGGAAGTCATCGATGGCGATGCCGACGATGCGGCCGCCGGTGAGCGTGAACTCACCGCCTTCCGTCTCCCACTTGAACCAGAGCCACGTCAGGAACTCTTCGCCGACGAAGCCGTGCGACTCGGCGCCTTGGAATGCCTGACTCATGCTTCATTCTCCAGCGATTCGATCTCAGTCGGTTCCGGCTCTTGGGCGGTGGCTTCGGCCACCGGTTCTTCGACTGCGGCTTGCGGCTCGTCAGCAGCGATCACGTCGTCCGTCACGACGCTCTCTTCGACAACCGCATCCTCCGCACCTTCCAGCGCTTCGTCCTTCGGCTCCGGCGCTTTCTGGATCACCGGACGCGGCACCGTCACCGGCTTCGACGGCCCTCCTTCCAGGGTCGTGTTCGGCCAGCGGATCGGGTTGACGCGTTCGAGTGCGTGCTTGTCGTCGTTGCTGAGGTCGGAGTTGAGGCCAGCTTGCAGCGGATCGCCCGGCTCGAGTTGCAGCGAGAACGTTTCGAAGAACAGCTTCGTGAACGCTTCCTTCGCCGACTTGCTCGTGGCGAACAGCAGCACCGTCTTGCGCTCTTCGAACAGCAGCGCATCGACGAGCGTGATCGTCGGCAGTACGCGCGGCAGCAACTGATCCATCAGATCATCTTTGAGCTCACGTCGTTCTTTGGCGGAGAGCTTCTTGCCACGTGCCTTCTCAGCCGCGTCGCGATGGATCTGCAGCCATTTCATCGGCATCGACTTCTTGTCGATGCGGAGGCGCAGCCACGTCCCGACGCCACCGTCGAGGTCTTCGGTGCTGAAGTTGTCGCCGGTCGGATCGGCTGGGGTTACCCAGCCAATCGAGACCTCTTCGCTTGCGGCATTCTCAATCGTGCGGAAGCGCTGCAGGGACAGGTGTTCGGCGAACTCGTCGTTGCGTGGATCAACAATCTTGCCCTGCCAGAAGAACGGCACACAGCCGCCACTCTTACGAATTGCTGCCATGCAGGCTTACTTTTTGACCTTCGGCTTCAGAGGGGCAACCTTGCCGCCACCGGCGTCCGGCGCGCCGCCGCCCTTCTGCGAGTCCGGCACGTCGGCGTCCGTACCCTTGATCGATGCGCGTTGCATCTCGGTGAGGCGCGTGCGGATGGCTTCGATCTGAGCTTGCAGCGCGGCCGCCTTCTTCGGGTCGGTCTTGGCGAGCTCGCGGTGCTGGCGCATCAGGTCGGTCAGTTGCTTGGTCAGCATCTGGCGCGGCGACGTGCGCGGTGCCGGCGGCTTGAACAGCGCGGGTAGCGTGTCGAAGACCTTCTGGTCGCGAACGAGCACCGTGGCCTGGCCCGAGTTCACGTGGAACTGCGCGGTCGCCATCTGCTGCGGGTCGGCAGTGTAGGCAAACTGGACGACGTTCGCCGTGACCTTGTCGAGCGCCGGCTTGGCACCCTTCTCGAAGTTGATCGGCTCGAGGATCGCGTAGCCGTTCATCGTGCGGAACGTGCGCGAGATCTTGCCGTTCGGCGTCGAGAACGCGATGTGCTCAAAGTAGGGGCCGTGGATCGAGTTGCGCGTCACGGTGACGACACCTTCCTTGGCGCCTTGCACACTGCCGAACTGCTTGGCCGCGTCCTTGACGCTCAGCTTGCGGCTGGCGATGGCCTCGAGGTTCTCGGCGTGCTTGACCTCGCCTTCGTTCTCGATGAACTGGCTGGCGATGGCCTCGATGCGAATCATGTCGAACAGCGCGCGTTGTGCGAGCAGCGACTCGTTGACGTTGCCGGCGCCAGCGGATTCACGCAGGTAGTTCATGACGCCGTCGTAGGCCGCCTGCGAGATGCCACGGTCGTTGACCATGATCATCATCGTGTTGCCGCCGAACTCCATCTTGTCCTTGGAGCCGATGGTCGCGAACTTGCGCGGCTGGCGTTGCGGCGCGAGCGGCTTGGCGCTCGCCGGCTTGCCAGCGTCGATCGACTTGAAGGACGGCGGCTTGCGTGCCATCTTCGCGGCGAGCAGGCTCTTGGCATCCTTCACGCGTTGCTTGGCGTATTGGATCTCCTTCTCGAGGCGCGCCTTCTCGTTGGTGAGCTTGGCAGCTTCTTCTGCGGGCGTCAGCTTCTTGATCGGGCCCTGCAGGACTGGCGACGTCGGGTTGCCTGGCAACGGGTTACCGGGCTTCAGTTGAGCTGGGAGAACGGCGGCGAGCGCGAGCGGCGCCACTACGGCAATGCGAAGGAACATTGGTTGGATAGCAGATACGGAAAAACTGGGCTACAGATCAAAGAGGGGCGCCCCACAACGCGCAAGGGTTGTGGAAGCTCCGGCATAGATCGCACAGGTTCCGGTATCGGCGTCCGCTAGGGGCAATGTGCGCGAAAATGCGCCGCCGCGGCACCGATAACGCGGTCGACGGCAATGGCCGCCGAATAGTGCCCAAATGGCATGTCGAGCCGTTCTGGCCGCCCAAGACCCTCCCAGAGCAGGCTTTGGTTGCGGCGGGGGACCACGGTGTCCCACATGGCGCTGACGAACAGGACCTTCTCGGTGGGCACGAACGGCGCGAAGTTCGACGGTTCGTAGTCGAGATACTGGCTCAGCTCCCAATGCAGGCTGTCAACGCCGATGCCATCGGTCTTCTGGCGCCATTCGAGCCACTTGTGGACCCGGTCCTCGCTCGATTCGAGGACCAGACTGGCGAGGTCCGCTCCGGCCAGACAAATGGCGACGCTGCGCACCTCGGGGTCCACGGCCGTCAGCACGGTCGAAATGATGCCGCCCATCGACAGGCCGAGCACATGGACGGACGGCGGCGGTTTGTCTGATCCCCGTAACCACTTTAATAGCAAGCGCTGGTGGAGCACCGTCCGGCGGAACAGCTCGTCGAGGTCGGCGCCGCGCTGCGGTGGGGTGAGGGCGCGGCCGGCGCGCTCGCAGAAAGCGACGTCGAAATCGTGGTCGACGAGGCGGCCGGCGATCATGCCCATCAATTCGCGGCCGCCGGCGAGGATCGGCACGAGCAGAACGAGTGGGCGGGTGCCGATGGCGTCGCGGTTGTAGCCGGCGCGGCGGACTTCGAAGCGCACCTCTTCGCCGTCGCCGAGCAGGATCCCGGTGCTGCGGCCGCGCTCGTGGTGCGCCAGTTCGAGCAGTTCGGGCGCTTGCACTGGCGTCGCCTCGTGCACGAGCGCCGGCCGCGGATGGCTCGGCTGTGGTCCGACCGTGCAGCCGGCGAGCCAGCTCAGGGCGAGGACCAGGCAGGTGACCGATGCGGTGCGCACGGTGCCATGTTGTCGGCCATCTCCAGGGTTGTCGATGGCGCGCATCAGGTGCCGTCTAAAAAGTGTGCACCGCGTAGAGCACGAGGCCGGGCGAACCGTCCATCGGTGACTCGAACAGTGAGTAGACGGACGACGTCGACAGGAAGTCCATGTTGTCGCCGGCCGCGAGGTGCACGCTGATGTTCTGCGCGGGGCGGTAGATCAGGTCACTGCGGATGCTGGAGTTGCCGGTGAGGTAGTCGGCGCGGCCACGGAACGTGAAGCGGATCTTGTCGGTCAGTTCGAAGTCGAGCGACAGCTTGCCCTGTTCTTGGCTCGAACCGATGCGAACACCCGATGGGTGGATGTAGACGACTTCGGCCGGGTCGTCCAGGTCGCTGAGGTGCAGGCGCATCGACATGCGGCCGATCTTCTTGCGGTCGCCGTGAGCCTGGCGATACGGCTCGGACAGCGGCACGTTCTCGGACCGGAAGTCCGCGATCATGATCTCGAAGTCGCGTGCGACCGGCAGGCGTTTGGCCAGTTGTTGCAGTGGTCGGCGTAGCAGGCGCGGGCCTTGTTGTTGGCTCCATTGCACCTGTTCTTCGAGCAGTCGTTGTTCGCTCGTGAGCAGCGGGCTGAAGTCGAGGTCGTCGTGGCGGAAGCCAAACAGCGGGATGCCGACTTCGCGCTTCACGCGTTGGCGGTCAGCGGCGATCAGGTCGCTGCAGAAGTGCATCGCTTCGCGTTCGATCGGATCGTCGATCGACGCGAAGTCGATCTCGTTGAGGTGCAGCGACAGCGACGGTTCATCGTGCAGAGACACTGTGCGCATGGCGCGTTCGCTCGCGAGGTGTGGTCGGTTGTGGGCGATCGGTGCTTCGGCGCGCAGCGGCTCGGTGCCGGGGAAGCGATCGTCAGGCGGCAGGAACTCGAGGCCGATGCGCATCACGTGTGGCGTGACGTTGGCAAACAGCGGCGCCGCTTCGGTGGGTTGGGGGGCTACACCTGGCGGCTGTGTAACACAGCCGGCCATCAAGCATGCCCCGAGCAGGCATGCGCGTATGCCGGGCCCTAACCTCACGAATGAACTACCTCAGTTTGTAAAAGACGCAAACGACTACGGGTCTGATCGGCTCACTGTGGTGTTGAGCTGCATGTCGTTTTGTGCGCGTAAGCAATTGTAAACCAACGATTCGCAACCGTTTCGCATTTGGAGAAGGCCAAGATCGGGGTTATCCCCAGGCTTGGTCTTCTGAGTGCCTTGGCATCGAACCATCGCGGCCCCCTCAGCTATTCAGCGCCCGCCTGCGCAAACCGTCACAAGGGTTGAATCTAGTGGCCAGACCGCGCCCCAACTCGTCCAGCTTTGAGACAATCGTTGCCAGGCCCTCATGTGCAGCGAAGCGCGTGATTCCTCCGGTGAACGGCGGGAAGCCGATTCCCATGACCAGGCCGAGGTCGAGATCCTGCTCGTCTTCGACCAATCCTTCGTCCAGGCAACGGTAGGCCTCGTCGACGAGCGGGTAGACCAGGCGGTGCATCAGCTCCTGTCGTGACGCGGCGCGCGCGGGCAAGCCGCGTTCCTTTTGCAGCGCGGCGATGACGGCGCGGCCGGGGCCCTTGCCCGTGCCGTTCTTGCCGTAGATGCCGCCACCGGTCTTCTGACCGAGCGCGTTGGCTTCGACCATCTTGGCGAACAGCTCACACGGTTGCATGCGCTCTTGGAACGCCTCGTGCATGACTTGACTGACCTTGGTCGCGACGTCGAAGCCGACTTCGTCGAGCAAGCGGCACGGACCCATCGGCATGCCGAAGTCGAGCATCGCGCTGTCGATGGCCTCGGGGCTCGTGCCCTCGAGCATCATGCGCGCGGCTTCGTTGATGTATGGCGACAGGCAACGGTTGACCAGGAACCCGGGTGAGTCCTGCACGATGATCGGGAACTTGCCGAGGCGCACCGCGAGCTTGCACGCCGTCGCGACGGCTGCGTCGTTGGTGTGCGCGCCCTTGATCACTTCGACCAACGGCATTTTCTCGGGCGGGTTGAAGAAGTGGATGCCGACGACCCGTTCGGGGTTCTGCACCTGCTCCTGCATCGCCGTGACCGACAGCGAGCTCGTGTTGGTTGCGAGGATCGCATCGGGCGCGAGGCCGTGCGCGATCGCGTCACCCATGAGCTTCTGCTTGACCTCGAGGTTCTCGACGACGGCTTCGATCCACAGATCGGTCGCGTGCAGGTTGCCGGGCGACGTGCTGACCGCGAGTCGGTCTTGCGTCGCCGTCGCAACGTGCGGCTTGATGCGGCGGCGCTTCACGAGCTTGTTGAGGCCCTTCTGCAGGCGCGCCTTGGCCGAAGCCAGTGGCTCGAGTGCGACGTCACAAAGCCGAGTGGCGATGCCCTTGGTTGCAAACTGGCCAGCGATGCCTGCGCCCATGACGCCGCCACCGATGACGAGCGCACGATCGACGCGCTTGGCATCCTTGTGCTTCGCCAGGCGCTTCTGGCGCTCGGTGAGGAAGAACAAGTGCACCAGTCCTTTGCTGACTGGCGTGATGATCATGTCGCCGAGTGCCTTGGCTTCGCGCGCAAAGCCATCCTTCGGCGACAACCTCAGCGCATCGACGCAGCATTGCAGCGCGCGCTTGGGCGCCGGGTAGAAGCGGGCCTGGCCCTTGTTGAGGCTCTTGTTCGCGGTGCGAACCGCAATCGCGCGCAGCGGCGTGTGGCTGAGCCACCAGGCCATGCCGCGCAGCTTGCGGGACTTCGACTTGCGCTTCTGCTTGTTCAGCTTTGCGATCTCTTCGCGTGCCGCGGTCAGCAACTTGGTCGCTGGCACGAGGCGGTCGATGATCTTCGCGCGAACGGCTTGCGGGCCGCGCATCAACTTGCCCGCGAGGATCATGCCGAGTGCGCTCGGCAGGCCGACGAGGCGCGTCAGGTTCTGGGTGCCGCCGAAGCCCGGGATGATGCCGAGCTTGACTTCGGGCAGACCGATCTGCGTGGCCTTGTTGTCACTCGCGACACGGACGTCGCAGAACAGTGCCAGTTCGAAACCGCCGCCGAGGCACGGTCCTTCGATGGCCGCGACGACCGGGACCTTGAGGTCCTGCAACTTGTTGAATACCGAGCGACCACGAACGGCCGCAGCTTCGCCGTCAGACGCGACGGTGATGTCGCGGATCAGGTTGACGTCCGCGCCGGCGCAGAACATGCCCGGGCCGGGGCCCGTGATGATGACGCCCTGCAGGTCCGGTGTGGCTTGCAGTTGCGTGATGGCTGCTTCGATCTCGCCGATGCGCGCTTCGGTGAGCGTGACCATCGTCTCGTCTGCGCGGCCGAGTCGCATCGTCGCGATGCCTTGCTCGAACGTCAGCACGACTTCGCGCAGATCCGTGGTGGGGGCCGGCGCCGCTTCGGTCGTGTCCTTCGTCTCGTTGTCTACGACGCTCATGCTGCCTCCAAGACAATGGCCTGCCCTTGGCCGCCACCGATGCACAGCGTCGCGAGGCCGTAGCGCGCGTTCTGTTGGCGCAGTTCGTGGGCCAACGTCAAGACGATGCGAGCGCCGGTTGCCGCGATCGGGTGACCGAGGGCGATGGCGCCGCCGTTGATGTTGACCTTGCTCAGGTCGAGTTGGCCAAGTGCCGCCTCGAGGCCAACTACGTCACGACAGTAGGTGTCGTCGGCAAACGCTTCGACGCAGCCCAACACCTGGGCCGCAAACGCTTCGTTGAGTTCGACGACGTCGATGTCACCAAATGAGATGCCGGCGCGTTCGAGTGCGGGCGGCGTGGCGTGCACGGGGCCGAGGCCCATCGTCTCTGGTGCCAACGCGGCGGTCGCCGTCGAGCGAATGATCGCGAGCGGCTCGAGTCCGAGCTTCTTGGCCTTGGCCAGGGAGGTGACCAATAGTGCGGTGGCGCCATCGGTCACCTGGCAGCTGTTGCCGACGGTGATGTCGCCTTCGCGCTTGTCGAACACTGGGCGCAGCTTCTGCAGCCCTTCGATCGTCTGCTCGGTGCGAATGCCGTCGTCACTGCTGACGGCGGCGTTGAAGGTCGGCGGGGCGACGATCGGCACGATCTCACGTTCGAAGCGGGTGCTCTCGGCTGCCGCGGCGGCGCGTTGATGGCTCATCAGCGCGTAGTCGTCCATCGCACTGCGATCGATGCCGAAGCGCTGCGCGACCAGTTCTGCGGTGTTGCCCATCATCAGACCCGTTGTCGGATCCGTCAGGCCTTCCATGATCGCAATGCGCGGCTTGAGCGCGCTCGGCCGGAAGCTCATCAGAGTCTTCAACCGTTGCGGCACCGACCGGGCCTTGCTCAACCGCGTGAAGAACCGCACGAGTTGCGGGCCCATCATCAGCGGGAAGTTGCTCATCGACTCGGCGCCGCCGACGAGGAACACCTCACCTTCGCCTGCGCAGAGCTTCTGCTTGGCCGTCGCGATCGCTTCCATGCCCGACGCGCAGTTGCGCATGATCGTCACGGCTGGCGTCGTTTCCGGAATGCCGGCGCGCAGAGCCGCCACGCGAGCGACGTTGGCTTCGCGGGCATCGGGGCCGGCGCAACCGAGGATCACCTCGTCGATGTCCTCGCGGCGGATCTTGGTCTGATCGAGCAGTTCGCGAAATGCGTGGCTGGCAAGGTCGGCCGCAGCCGCACCTCGCAGCGCGCCGCCAACCTTGCAGAACGGAGTTCGCACGCCGGCGACGATCGCCATGCTGCGGTTCTTGTTGCTCATACCTTCGGCCTCGCGTCGAGGAACCGCTTCTCCTTCATCTCGGTCTCCATGCCGATCATGTTCAGCATCTTCTCGAGGCCATAGAACTCGACCTTGTTGGGCGAGATCTCGAGGCGGCTCTTGAACATCTCCTGCACGCGTTCGGCAGCGACGTCTTCGGAGGCGCCGGTCTTGACCGACAGGTGCACGACCATTTCATCGACTTCGTGCGGATCGTTGTCCTTCTTGCGAAGTTCGATCTGCCACTCTTCGACTTCGGCCATGCTGCCGAGCAGCATCGCGGCATCCTCGAGGTTGACGAGGGTGCCCTTGACCTTGAGCAGCTGCAGATCCTTGACGCTCGACTCGCGGGTCAAGTCACTGCTGATGCGCGGCACGGTGCGGCCGCAGTGCGGACACGGTTCGTATTGCAGACCGCCGCGGACACGATCGCCGGTGCGGTAGCGGAACACGGTGCTGGCGCGCGCCTTCAGTGGCGTGAACACCAGCTCGCCGTCTTCGCCATCTGGCAGCACTTCGCCGGTCTCCGGGTCGATGACTTCGAAGATGGCCAGGTCCGGATACAGGTGGTAGCCGGTGTAGGCGTTGTCCTTGGTCGGGCACTCGGCAAACGCCATGCGCGCTTCCGTGAAGCCGTAGGTGCCAAAAACACTGACGTCATGCGCGCCGGTCGCGGCGAGCAACTGCACGATCTTGTCCTTGAGTCCCGGCGGCACCCGTTCGGCACCGAGCACCACGCAACGGATCGACGACAGGTCGAGACCTTCGGCAACCGCGCGACGCAGCAAGTGGTAGACGTAACCCGGCACGCCGATCAACGCGTCCGCACGCAAGCGGGTGATCGCGCGCAGGTCGCCACTCGAACCCATAACCTTGCCGCCGCCAGTCGACAGCGCCATCATGCCCGTCGCTTGACCCGCGAAGAATACCTGCCAGAAGGCGAGGTGCGGCGCATACGGGAAGACGTTGGCGATCCGATAATCAGGATCGAGGCCCATCACGTCGACGAGTCGCGAACCCGTGTCGTGCAGGTTCTGGATGTCGTGCGGCGAATAAAAGAACGGCACCGGTTCGGCAGAACGGCCGGTCGTGAACGTCATGAACGACGGCGCAAACTCCGCCCGCACCCGTTGGCGAACGGCGTTGGCTCCTTGTGTCCACTTTTGCCACAGCAGCGGCAGCTTCTTCTTCAGCGGCCACGCTTTTTTGATCGAGGCTGGGTCGGGTTGCAGGATGAACTGCTTGAAGCGCTGCGGGTCATCGTCGGTCGGCAGCAGGTCCTGCTTGCTCGACAACGGCACCCTACGCAGGTCATCGACCGTCTTGATCTGTTCTGGCCTGATACCGTTGTCGTCGAACAACGCCCGGTAGTAAGGCGAGAAGGGGTAGAGATACTCGCGCACGTAGCGCTGTAAGAGCGCGTCCTGAGCCGCGCGTTGTTCGCCGCGCGGCAGGCGCATCATTCGTTGCCAAGCCGTCATCGGATCTAGAGTCCTCCCAGTTGTCAGTACTAGTCTTCGACCGGCGCGGGTTGCGTCCTTCAGGCAACCTCTTCCAACAACCGATCTAGTTACTGAGCGGAGCACTACCGGTCCGTCGCATGGCGCCCTTGGCACAACGTGAGTGACACAGATCCACATCAGGAAAGACCCGAATCCTCATCGCAAAATGGCGGCGCGGGAGATCACGGGTTGAACGAGCCAGCAACGGGGCCTAAGGCAAACGGTTTGGCGCATCCAAAACCACGTCGCACGGTGCTCGTGCTCGGCGGCGGCGGCATGCGTGGCTTCTGCCACATCGGCATTGCGCGGGCGATCGAACGGCTCGGCTTGCAGGTCGATGAGATCATCGGCACGAGCATGGGCGCCGTGATGGGTGGCCTTCTCGCCAGTGGCGCCAACAGCTACGAGATGGAGCAGCTGACGCAGGATGTGTCGCTGAAGGAGTACTTCCGCCTCAACCTGGTCAAGTTCTTCACGCGCGGTTACCGCCACGCCTCGGTCTACAAAGGCAAGGCGTTCAAAGAACTGCTGCGCGAATGGCTGCCGCAGGATTCGTTCGACGATCTCAAGAAGCCGTTCTTCTGCAACGCGCTGTCGTTGACCAACGGCACGACGCGGTTCTTCGGCATGCCGGGCGCCGAAGAGATGCGCGTCGCCGATGCGGTCTACGCGAGTGCGTGCCTGCCGATGATCTTCGAGCCGGCCGAGATCGGTGATGATCACTACATCGACGGTGGCATGACCGAGTCGTTGGCGTTGCGAATCGCTCGAGCGCGCGAGGCCGACCTCGTCATCGCGGTCGACCTGTCGCATCGCGACCTGCATGAGGACACCAAGTACCGCGCGACGTTGCCGCACATCCTGTTCCAAACCTACGAGGTCATGGGACTCGCGCTCAACGAGAACAACCTGCACCGCTTCGTCGACGACAAGACGGTGTTGATCAAGCCTAAGGTGTCGCACTTGCCGCTGCTCGAGATGCCCAACGTCAACGAGGTCGTGCGCATCGGCGAACGCGAGGCCATCGAAGCACTGACGACGCACCCGTTGACGCGCTACCTGTGCGATCCCGAAGTGCTCGCCGAAGAAGATCGCATGGTGCAACGGCCGCGCGACCACGTGCACCTCGACGTCGATATGAACGCGTGCATCCACTGCGGCATCTGCGCCGCGACCTGCGCGACCCACGGCTACGCCCAGGTGCCGCTCGGCGATGTCGTTCGCAAGCTGCACAACTACGAGTGCACGCGCGACATGGCTTGCGAGCGCAACTGCCCAACGCGGGCGATCAAGCTGCGCAACCTGTAGTCCGGCGTACCGAACCCGCTTCAAACCGCCGGGGAAGTGCAGTTCAGTCGTTGGCGGAGCGATCGTCAGCGCGCAGTTGTTCGATCGTGCAGCGGCCGTCCTCGGCCAGAGCCGTCAGGGACGCCGGGCGATAGACGAACAAGACGTGCAGCAGCGAGTCCAAGCGGGCACGCGTGCCATCGTAGTCGTCGAGGGCTTGTGTGACCGTTGCTCGGATCGAGTCCTCATCGAGCATCTGCGCGGCCTGGAAGTCGCGGCGGCCAGCGCACCGGGGGCAAACCTCCGATTCCGGATACAGCACTTGGCAATACGGGCAGCCGGTCGTGAGGCAGCCCTGTTGTTCTGGTGGATCCATACCTTGCAGTGGCTCTCAGCCGCCGACGACCGCGCGTCCTGGATTGGAGGTAGTCAGGCCAAGCGTGTTCGCGCCGGCATCGAGCACGAACCATTGGTTCCACAGCATGACGCAAGGCGGTGCCGTCACGGGCGGCGCGAACGTGTAGCTGGCGGAGCCACCGGTGATCGAGGCGACCACAGGAACGTCGCCAAACATGTGAGTCGAGCAACCGGTGGCGCCGATTGCCGTCAGGTCAATCGGATGCGTACGAAGCCCGAAGCTCCAGACTAGAGCTGCGGCGCTCGACGTCGGTGGCGCATTGTTCAGATGCGTCGTGAATCCTGGGCCGCCGCGCTGCGGGCTGCCCGAGTAGCTCAAGGTCGGCGCCGTGCCGTTGCTGCCGATGCAACCGCCGTCGAGTTGCAGGAGCCCAAACGTATCGGTGCACAGGCGCACCTTGATGCCGCCGCCGCTGAAGAACGATCCGGATTCGCCGCCGCCCGCGGTCCAGCCGTATGACAGGGCTTGATCCGTTCGCAGCCCGGCAGTGCCAGTGCCAGTCAGCGCGCCGCCACCGCGGACGCGGAACTCGATCACCAGGTCGCCTTGCGCCGGATCAAAGTCGAAGTCGAAGCCAAGCCCGAGAGGTGCCCAGGCATTGGCGGTGGTGGGCAGCAACCATTCGTGCGTGCCAACGGTCTGCGATGGTCCCTGCAGGTTCTGCGACATCGGGTTGGCTAACTGGCCAGGCGAGTTGTGGGCGAGCGTCACGGTCAACTCTTCGAACTGGCGCAGTCGCGAACCGGCAGGGGCAACTTGCAGGTCGCAGATGTGCAGCGCCTGATTGCCGAGCAGCGCTGCTGGCACGAGAACCTGATAGCGGGTGTCGCTGAAGATCGGGTCGCTCGGGTTGTTGTTGCCAAACGGGACTTGGCTGGGTGGTCCGAGGTTGGGCGTGTCGGACGGAACGGCCATGCAAGATTGCGCGGCTGGAGCTGCTGCGAGCAGTGCGAGCACGAGCAGAGGTCTTGGGCCGAGAGCCGTCATGCATGAAGTGTATCCCGGGGCCCGGAAGTGAGCATTCGGTCACATTCGGTCGGGCGGTCCGGTGGCCTCGAATGCGCCTTGGATCGAGCAATAGGCGCGCCCCGCCCGTCCTATGGGCTGGATGGGCGTCGTCGCGTATCACACGGCCGACGAAAACTGCGATGGCGCGGCGGAATCACGCCCGAGTCGGCTACTTGCGCGCGTCGACTGCCCCCTTGCGGTCGGCCGCTGCGGCCCGCAACCTGTGCTTCGCCCCCGCATGAAACGTTCGTCCATCGTCATCCTCGTTCTAGTCGCCGCCGCAACCGGTGGTGGCATCTGGAAGTCCATGCAGCCCAAGGACCCGGCGAAGGTCATCGTCGCCAAGGTCGAACGGTTGCCAAAGCTGCGCTCGATCGTGAAGGCGACGGGCGAGATCAAGGCCAAGGAGTTCGTCGACATCCAGGCCGAGGTCGCCGGCGTCATCGTCGAAGTGCTCGTCAAGGAAGGCGACGAGGTCAAGGAGGGCGACGTGCTGCTGCGGCTCGAAGATCTGCAGCTGCAGGCCGAAGTCGATTCGGCGCGCGCGCAGGTGGGGGCCAGCGAAGCTGACGCTCGCAGTGCCGAGGTCGGCGTCGCGACGGCTCAGGCCAACCAGGCCGCCGAAGAGACGGCGCTCGCCAACGCCAAGGTCGAGTCGCAGCAGTCGCAGACTTCGAAGGACCGCGCGGCGTCTTCCTTCAAGCGCAAGAAGGAGATGTTCGAGAGCGGCCTGATCGGCCGCGAGGAATACGAGATCGCGGCAGCTGAGGCGCGGCTCGGGGAGCAGCGGATGGAGTTTGCCAACGCGCGCATCAAGCAGGCCGAGGCCAATGTGCGCGCGGCCGTGACGCGCGTGGATGCGGCGAAGGCCGTTCGTGATGCGTCGCAGCGCCGCCTCGAAGCGCAGAAGGCTTCGTTGGCACGCACGATCGACATCGCCAGCAAGACGGTGTTGAAGGCGCCGCTGTCCGGCTTGGTGACTGCGTGTCACGTCGAGAAGGGTGAGCGCGCTGTGCCTGGCATCCAGAGCAGCCCGGTCGCGACGTTGATGACGATCGCGGACATGTCCGTGATCGAAGCCGAGATCGAAGTGGATGAGGCGGACATCGTTTCCGTGAAGCTCGGTTCGAAGGCGACCGTCGAGGTCGACGCGATGCGCAACATCGAGATGAGTGGCACGGTCACCGAGATTGGTCAGAGCCCGATTCAGAGCACGGACGCGCAGAAGGGCAAGGAGTTCAAGGTCGTCGTTCGCTTGAACGCGCCGCCGGAGGAACTGCGTCCAGGGTTTACCGCGACTGCCGAAATCGAAACCGCGACGCGCTCCGACTGCCTCGTTCTGCCGCTGCAAGCGCTGACGATGCGCGAGCGCGAGCGTGATGAGGCCGGCAAAGTCCGGGTGCCGGATCGGCCGCTCGAAGGCGAAGAAGTGTTGGCTGCGGAAGCCGTGATCGATCGTACCGACAAGGAAGAGATCGAAGGTGTCTTCTTGATCGTCGATGGCGTCGCGCGCTTCCGTCCGGTCAAGACCGGCATCACCGGCGACATGGACATCGAAGTCCTCGACGGCCTGAAGGAAGGCGAAGAGGTCATTATCGGTCCGTTCAAGGCGCTGCGGAAACTCACGGAGTGGGACCGGGTCGAGATCGACAAGAAGAAGCAGGCTTCGGCCATCGCTGTCCGCCGTTCCTAGGAGCTTGCCATGACGGAACCTGTCATTCGGACCAGAGGTCTGACGCGAACGTTCTCGATGGGGCAGACGACCGTACACGCGTTGCGCGGCATCGACTTGACGATCGAGCGCGGCGAATACGTGGCGATCATGGGGCCGTCCGGTTCGGGTAAGTCGACGCTGATGAACCTGATCGGCTGCCTCGATACGCCGACCGCTGGTGAGTACGAACTCAACGGCACGGCCGTCGCGCAGTTGCCGGAGCACGAACTCGCGCGCATCCGCAACAAGGACATCGGCTTCGTCTTCCAGTCGTTCAACCTGTTGGCACGCGCGACTGCGCTTCGCAACGTCGAGTTGCCGCTGATCTACGGCGGCATCAAGCCGAAGGATCGGCGCGATCGTGCGGCCGTTGCGTTGCGCGAAGTGGACCTTGAATCGCGCATGGACCACCGGCCCAACCAGTTGTCCGGCGGCCAGCGGCAGCGGGTATCGATCGCGCGCGCGTTGGTGACGCGGCCAGCGTTGCTGCTCGCCGATGAACCGACAGGCAACCTCGACAGCAAGACGTCGGTCGAGATCATGGCTCTGTTCCAGCGGTTGTCGGAAGCCGGCAATACGATCGTCGTGGTCACGCACGAACGCGACATTGCTGATCACGCGCAGCGCGTCGTGACGATTCGCGATGGTCTGGTTGCGAGTGACGAGCGCAACGCGGTGCAAGCGACGGTGCCGAGTGCACCGCCCGAGGCCGCGGATGACTCTGCGGAGATGGGCACGACGTGAACGTCATCGAGGCGACACGACTGGCCGTCGAATCGATCTGGGCGAATCGCCTGCGGTCGTTCTTGACGCTGCTCGGAGTCATCATCGGAATCGCGTCGATCGTCGCGACGGCGGCGGTGATCCAGGGGCTCAACAAGTACGTCGAAGAGAAGCTGTCCAATCTCGGTCAGGGTGTCTTCACCGTGCAGCGGTTTGGCATCATCACCAACCACCAGGACTTCCTCGACGCGATCCGGCGCAACCGACCATTGCGGCGTGAGGATGCCCACTCGGTGCGCGATCGCTGTTCGAGTGCGAAGAACGTCGCGTGGCAAGTGCGCTCGTCAGCGGATCTGAAGCGCGGTGACAACGAGTTGCTTGGCGTCGAGGTCAGCGGCGTGACACCGGCGATCCTGGAGATCGAACCGTTTGATGTCGCGGACGGTCGCATCCTGCTGCCGTTTGAGCAAGATCGTGCCGTGCCGGTCGGCTTCATCGGCAACGATGTCGCAGAGCAGCTGTTCCCCGGAGTCGATCCGATCGGCAAGGAACTGCGCGTCAAAGGAACTCCGGTTCGCATCGTGGGGGTGGCCGAGAAGAAGGGCGCCTTCATGGGCTTCTCGATGGATAACTTCGTGAAGATTCCATACAGCCTGCACCGCAAGCTGTTTGGCACGACGCGCTCGATCCGCATCAGTGTGCAAGCGGCGGACTCGGCCAACATGGACTACACGATGGACGAGGTGCGCGCGATCCTGCGCGCTCGCCATCACCTGCGTCCCGGCGAAGAGGATGACTTCGACATGCTGACGTCCGCAGGCATCAACGACCTGTGGAAGAGCATGACGCAGACGATCTTCAGCATCGCGTTGTTTGTCGTCGGCATCTCGCTGGTCGTCGGCGGCGTGGTGATCATGAACATCATGTTGGTGTCGGTGATCGAACGCACCCGCGAGATCGGCGTGCGCAAGGCCGTCGGCGCGCGGCAACGCGACATCGTGCAGCAGTTCTTGATTGAGTCGGTGCTGCTCTCGTGCATCGGGGGCGCCATCGGCATCGCCATCGCGTTTGGCGCCGCCGAACTCTTGAGCAGCTACACGCCGTTGCCGGCGAGCTTTCCTGCTTGGGCGCCGTGGGTGGCGTTCTTGGTGTGCACGAGCATCGGCGTGTTCTTCGGCATCCACCCAGCCAAGCGCGCGGCCAGGCTGGATCCCATCGAGGCATTGCGGACGGAGTAGCCATGCCGCGACCACTGCAATCCGCTTGGGAGAACACGCGTCTCGCCTTCGAGACGCTGCTGACGAACCGCTTCCGGTCTTTCTTGACCGTGTTGGGCATCTTCATCGGTGTCCTGCTCGTCGTCATGGTGGCGTCGATCCTCAACGGGTTCCGCCAATCCGTGGTCGACCAGGTCGAGCAGTTCGGCACCAACAACATCTACGTGCACCATCGGCCGTTCGTGAACATCGGCCGGCTGTCGCGCGAGATGCGACTGCGCAAGCCGTTGGTCGTCGACGATGCGTGGGCCGTGCGCGACATGTGTCCGTCGGTTGAGATCCTGACGCCGATTCTGGATGCGCCAACGTTCTTGACGCGCGCCAACTTCCGCGATCAAGAGATCGATACGCCGGATCTCAAGGGTGTCTATCCCGAGGATCTCGACGTCGCCAACCGTGTCCTGAAGGAAGGCCGCTTCTTCACTTCGCAGGAGAACCGCCACAACGCGCCGGTCGTGGTGATCGGTAGCTCCGTGGATGAGGCGCTGTTTCCCAACGGCGGCGCGATCGGCAAGGAGATCACGGTCGACGGTCGGGTCTACACCGTCATCGGCACGCTCGAGAAGCGCAAGGAAGGCCCGTTCGGTGGTGAGAACGAAGACGACAAGGGCTTCTTCGCGCCGTTCGAAACCGTGCGGCGCTACTACCCGACGGCGGATGATGTGGTCCTGGCGATCCGCAGCAAGAGCGGGCTGCTCGAGCAGGCCAAGGACGAGATCACCCAGGTGCTGCGGCGTCGGCGCCGTGTGCGTTGGGACGAAGACAACAACTTCGAGATGGCGACGGCCGACAGCCTGATCCAATCGTTTGACGACATCGTCTTTGCGGTGCTCGCCGTGATGTTCCTGCTGTCGACGGTGGGGTTCATGGTCGGCGGCGTTGGCGTCATGAACATCATGTTGGTGTCCGTGCGCGAACGGACCCGCGAGATCGGTCTGCGCAAGGCTGTCGGTGCCCGGCGCCGTGACATCCTCGGCCAGTTCCTCGTGGAAGCGGTCGTGTTGTGCACGATCGGTGGCGTGCTCGGTCTCGTCGTGGCAGAAGGCCTCTTGGCGCTCGTTGCGATGGGGTTGCCGGACCTGACCGCTGCGACGCCATGGTGGGCGCGTGCGTTCGCGTTTGCCGGTTCGGGTGGCGTCGGCCTCTTCTTCGGCCTGTGGCCAGCGTGGAAGGCCTCGAGCCTCGATCCGGTCGAAGCGTTGCGCTACGAGTAGGCCATGACTGCGCGCGCCTTGATGATCTTGTACGTCGCGGATCAGAACCGCAGCTGCGAGTTCTACCGCCGCGTGTTGGCCAAGGAACCACGCCTCGACGTGCCAGGCATGACGGAGTTCGAGGTGGGGGCGGATGCCGTGTTGGGGCTCATGCCTGAGGCTGGCATCAAGCGTCTACTTGGCGATGCGTTGCCCGACCCGGCGCCTGGCAACGGCACCCCACGCGCCGAACTCTACCTGCGGGTCACAGCCGCGCATGCGTACCACGATCGCGCGCTGCAAGCAGGTGCCCGCGAACTGTCTGCCATGGCCGATCGCGACTGGGGCGAAGCCGTTGCCTACAGCATCGACCCCGACGGCCACGTCTTGGCGTTCGCCGAGAACTGAACGTACTGTGCCTGGACCGTTTTCACCCTATTCGCCGCGCGCAAGCGCGCGGCGAATAGGGTGAAAACGGTCCAGGCACAGTACGTTGCAGGCACAGTACGTTGTGCTAGCGCAGCTTGGCCGTGAACCGCAGCGTCGCGTCGGCTACGCCGTCGTCGCTCTGGTAGGGGCCGAGTTCGATGTGCACGCCCATGGTTCGTGAGAGGTCGGCGATCACGCCGCGCGAGGTCTGCGCCGCCGTGCGGTTCTCTTCGGGCGACCACCACACGAGGTTGGCATGCAGCGCCACGCGCCGATCGATCCGGCTGGCATCGATCGTCAGTTGGTTGACGAGTTGGGCCAGTTTGCGGCGCAGGCCCGTGCTCACGTTGGCGAGGTCTTGCACCGATGGATCGAGTTTGTGCAGTGCCGCTGCCGTCGCTTCGTAGGCGATGATGTCGGCGTCCTCACAAGCGCTCAGGTCGACGGAGTCGATGCCGTCGATCGCCGCCGCCACCGCGGCTGTCCTTGCCAGCCAGGCGTGGTTGGCCGTGCCGCGCAATACCAGGTTGCGGTCGATGAGATCGAACTCCATGCCGGCCGGCAACTGCAGCGTCTGGCGAACACGTTGCGCGACGAACGCAGTGTGAAGCGAGTGGTAGGGCTGGAACCTGGCGGTCGTAAGGGACGCGACACTGTGGGTGTCGGTGATCTCCTCGAATGGGCGAGCCAGAGGGTCGCGCATGCCGAGTAGCACGATGCCGTCGTCGCTGAATGTGCTCTCGGTGATGACGTAGCCTGGTTCGGCGTTGAGCTCGGCAAGGAACCCCTCGAGGCGTTCGCGCTGATGCGCGCCGGCGACGATGGCGATCACCCACCATGTGATCAGGCCCAGCGCGGCCGTCACCAAGCCCCAGCGAACGGCTGGCGACTTCGGCTTCTTGTTGGCTGCGGCGGGGCGCGCCGTCTCGGTGAGGCACGCTTCGAGTTGTGGGCGCACCGCTTCGAACGGATCGGTCTCCCCATCGAAGTCCGCCAGCGGACCGGCCATCGCCGTTTCGATGCGGTCGAGGGCTTCGCGCAACTGCAGGCGAACGTCGGCGCGGGGTTGGCCGCGAACGACGGCGGCAACGACGGCGTGGTTGCCGTTCTCAACCGTGACGTTGAGTTCGTTGATCGAGAAGCTCGTCGCAGAGTCTTCCTGCGGGGCTTCGAAGGCGTCGCGCAGGAAGTCCTGGATCGCGGTCAGCATGCCGGCGATCAGGTCCGGTTCGCGGGCGATGACGCCCGGCCTCGTGGCGTGCAGGAGTTGCACACCGTTGTCGCGATGGATCAGGAACACGTGCTCGACGCGATAGAGCAGCGTGTGCAGGAAGGCGATCTCGGCGAACGAACGTCCGGTGCGCATCGCTTCGATACGCCAACGCACCGACCGCCACGATAACTGCTGGTCGACGACGGTTTCGATCGACTGCACGAAGCCTTGCAGCATCATCCAGACGGCGTTGCGGATCGCGGGCCCCATGGCCGGTGCGAGGGCACGGCCGAACGCAGCACTGTCGCGTTGCACCGTCGAGTGCACGCCCTGGCTGATCATCGCGCCCATCGACTCCTTGAAGGCCGGGTCGCGTGCTAGCGCGAGACGCATCGCATCCGCGAGCGTCTGACTCTGGTAGTCGATGAACTGGCCGCGCTCCTGCAGTCGTTCGATCGCTTCGCGTAGGCGTTCACGATCAGTGCCGATCAGGATGCGGCAGAGCTCGTCGAGTTCGTCGTCGGCGAGTGGCTTGGGCGAGCCCACGGGTTTGTCGGCGTTCGTCGCGGTCAAGGAGGCTATCCGCCGGCCAGTTTGCTCGACGCCGCGCCGAGGCGAGAGACGATGCCGCCGAACATCTCGGCGAGGTCTTCACGATCGACCTTGCCGGCGCGCAGGTTCTCGGCGTGCTTGTTCAGTTCGTTGCGCAGCTCATCCAGCTCGCGCTTGGTGTCCGCCTGCATTGCTTCGAGGCGTTGATCGTAGTCCTTGCGGAGTGCCTCGATCTGCTCGTTGGTGCGACGCTGTTCGGCGCCGAAGAGGATTTCGCGAACGCGGTTGAGGTCGTCGGTGGCGTTGGACGTGGATCCGTTGGTGGGAAGTCTGTCAGTCATGCTGTGGGGTGTGGCGAGGGCCCCTCAAGATACCAGGAGCGGTGTTCGGTGTTTCTATCGAGCGAGGATCGATCTGGTCAATTCTTCGAACGCGTCGGCTACGGCAGAACCGGTCTTGGCACTCGTGCGCACGATGGCAAGGCCGCTATCGCGCAGCGACTCGACCTGTTCATCGGTGACTTGCCAATCGGCTGCGACATCGTCCTTGTTGAGCAGAAGCAGCGTTGGCACATCGCCGAGCAGTTCGAGTGCGTCCTTGCGCAGTCGGAGCGCGGTGTCGAGCGTGCTGCTGCGCGTGCCATCGGCGACGATGAAGAACGCGGAACTGCCGCGCAGGTGATTGAACGGCACCTCGTGAACGTCGTCTTCACCCTGCAGGTCCCAGAGCATCAGCAGGACCTTGTTCGCATCGACTTCGACTTCGCGCTTGTCGATGCGCACGCCAACCGTCGTCTGATAACGGTCGGAGAAGATGCCCGAGACGAAGCGTTGCACGAGGCTTGTCTTGCCAACGGCGAACGCGCCGAGCATGGACACCTTGTGCTTGATCATTGGCGTCCCGATCGTAGCGCGCGGTAGGCGGACGATTCCAGGGCTTACGAATCGAGGGACGTCAGGCCCTGGCGGATGGCGTACTTGGTCAGTTGCGCGATCGAACGGATGCCGAGGCGGTTCATGATGTTGTGCCGGTGGGTTTCGACGGTCTTGACGGTGATCGATAGCTGCTGCGCGATCTCCTTCGTCGACTTGCCTTCGGCGACGTGTTGCAGCACTTCACGTTCTTTCGCCGTCAGCGTTACCGGCGAACTCGGTCGCGAGCCGGACAAGCGGTCGACGTAGTCGCCGACAACCACGCCCTGGATCTTGCTGCCGAGGAAGATGCGGCCCTTGTTGATCTCGCTGATTGCTTCTTCGAGTTCGTCGAAGGCGCAGTCCTTGAGCAGGTAGGCGCGCGCGCCGGCTTGCAGCATGCGGCCGACGTAGGTTGCGTCCGAGTGCATTGACAGGGCGATGACCTGAATGCCGGGTGCCTTCTCGATCAGTTGTCGCGTGGCTTCGATGCCGCTCATGCCGGGCATACCGATGTCCATGACGACGATGTCCGGAGTGAGTTCGAGGGCGAGTTGGACTGCGCTGCGGCCATCATCGGCCTCACCGATGATCTCGTGGTCGGCTTGTCGCAGCAGGTTTGCCAGGCCGTCGCGAATGATGGCGTGGTCGTCGGCGAGCAGGATCTTCATAGTGGTGGTGTGGCGCCCTATGTCGCCAGCGGAATGGTGAGAGTGACCTCCGTGCCGTCGGATGGGGCCGACCGAACGGTGCACGAGCCGCCGAGGTGTTGCAGGCGCTCTCGTATGTTGAACAGGCCAAAACCACCGGTGGTGGTAACGCGGAACTCGAAGTCCTTGGTGTCGAAGCCAAGGCCCTTGTCGATGACTTGCACAACCAGCGACGCGCCGCTGCGTTGCACCCGGACGATGACTTGTTGGGCCTCGGCGTGTTTGACGATGTTGTGCAAGAGCTCCTGCACGGCCTTGTAGATCGTCAGGCGCGTCGCTTCGTCGAGAGGCTTGTCGCGCTCATCGTCCTCGAGGCGTGCGGGGATGCCGTGCACCTCGGTGAACCGGCGCGTCAAACTGTGCAGCGCCTCGGCGAGGCCGAGTTCGTAGAGCAACGGCGTGCCGAGATCGGCGGTCAGGCTGCGGGTGTCGGTGATGACCTCGTCGACGAGGCCGTCGACGGGCGACAGTGCTTCCGAAGTGTCGGGCTGGTTCTTGGCGAGCGCGCGCAGGCGCAGCTTGACGAGGGCCAGGTTCTGGCCGATGCGGTCGTGCAAGAACTCGGCGATCTCACGCCGTTCGCGTTCTTCGGCAACGGCGAGTTGCTCGGCGAGTTGGCCGAGTTGGTCCTGGTGTTGGCGCAACGAACGGTTGGCGTGCTCGCGCTCGGCGCTCTCGGCGGCGAGGCGGTCGTTGGCTTCCTTGAGTTCGACGGTGCGTTCGGCGACACGTTGTTCGAGTTGTTCCCGCGCTTCGCGCAGGAGCGCGATCGCAGACTGCCGTTCGGCGGCCATGCGTTCGAGGCGGCGACTCGATTCGGCCAGCGCGACGTGCACGCGCGTGAGGTTTTCGTATTGCAGACGTTGGTCGCGCGAGTGCTGCAGGATCTCCTGCAACTCGGCGAACTCGGCGCCGAGCAGTTCGAGCAAGAGGAACGGTTCGCGTTCGGGGCCTGCGAGGATGGCCGTCGCTTCGAGCACCGTTGGCTTGCCGTCGGCATCGGGTTGCGTCCACGGTCCGGAGCGCAGCGCACCAGGTTCCCCGCGTTGCCAGAACACCTCCGCTTCGTCGAGGAACGACGTCAGCAGCGGCAGCAGTTCGAGGTGGTCGACGTCCGGTTCGCACAGCTCTGGCAAGCGTTGCGTGAAGATCGCCGGGATGTCTCCAAGTGGCTTGAGGCTGCCATCGGGCAGCCGAGCCAGCGGCAGAATGCGCAGGCTGGTCAGCAGGTCGAGCGGGGAGGCCATCGTGGTTGATTGCTGGGCGGTGTGATGGTCGCTCGTTCCATTGGGTGCGGCGAGCGTGCTCATGACATCGTAGGCGGGTCTTGTTCTTCGCGGAATGGCGTCAGCGGCCACGAGGTCATGGACGCCAAGCCCGGAACAGCGTGCAGCAGGCGCTTGGCGAGCTCTTGACCAAGGTGCTGCGTGAAGTAGACGTTGAGGGCCGAGACGAAGGCGACGTCGTCGTTGGCAAGGCCAGTTGCGCGCAGGGCTTGGCGCGTGCTGCGAGCGTTGTGGGTGGCGCGTTGCACGCGCAGTCGCAGGCGGGTCAAGGGGCCCGGGCGCGTGGCTTCGGTGGCGCCGTTGTTCTGGTGCAAATCCTTGAGATCCGGCATCGCGGCGAGCATGGTCGCCGTGTCGTCGGCGTGGGCGTAACGACAGATCAGTTCCAGGGTCGTCGCAATCGCGCGCTGCAGAACCGACGGGGGCAACTGCAGTTCTCGGGCGTAGCTGTCGGCGAAGGTCATGGGTAAACCGGTTCTGCCGCGGCGGTTCTGCCCGGCAATTCCTGGGCAGACGACCCTAGGGAAACCCGATTCTCTAGCTATCGGGGATACCACTGAAAATGGCTCGGGGTTGTCCGGCGATATCGTGGCAAACGCCGTCTGGAGGCCGTTTATGCATCATTGCGCGCATATGCGCATGACGCAGGCGCACGTGCCGTGAGTCGTCGGGCTACTGCGCGCGAGCTCGTTCCGCTCGGCCGGGGTTGCGTTCGATGCCGATCGCATCGAGGCCGAGTTGGTTGGCGATTCGCAGCGCCGTGCCGGTGCCGCAGAACGGCGCGACGATGCTGTTGGCAGCTGCGTGATCGCGCAGCCACTCGATCGCAGTCTGCGCGACGCCGTGTCCCATTGCGCGCGTCCAATCCATCTTGCCGATCGCCGGCAGGATGTCCGGCGTCGCGTTGTCTTCGTCACTGCGAACGGTCTTCGAGAAACACAACAAGTGGGCGTAGCCGGGGCGTGCGTTCGTCTGCGTGCCGATGGGGGCGCGCAGGGCAACCTTGTGCCAGACCAGTGGCACGCCCGCTGCAGCTGCGGCTTGTTGCACGAGGAACGACTTGTCGATCCACACGCCGTCGTGCTTGATGTCCGTCTGGAAGAACACGGCCGCAGTCGTGTCGGGCGTCTTGCGAAGCACCAGCGTCGCTGCGTCGACGAACCAGGCGCGCCAGCGTTCGAGATCGCGATGGGAGAACTCGTCGACGTTGGGCAGCGACGTCACGATGGCGGCGTCGCGTGCGAGTTCGTTCTGCTCGAGCCACGCAATGGCGTCCGCCTCATGAACGACCCGCGACGTGCTCACTGTCCGAGGGCGCGCGCGTGGTCGGGGTGGTTCTGCGCGATGCCTTGATAGGTCGCGGCGAGTTCGAGCGCGCGACTGACATCGGCGTTGTGGCTCTGGTAGGCCGCGCGCTTGGTCAGCTGCACCGCGTGTGGCGGCAGCGCCGCCATTTTCTCAGCCCGCGCGCGCGCGACGTTGAGCAGCTCGGCGTCGTCGACGACTTCGTGCACGAGGTTGATGCGCAGCGCTTCGTCGCTGTCGAGCACCCGGCCGTTCATCATCATCTCGAGCGCGCGTGGAAAGCCGACCGTGCGCGTGAGGAAGAACGCGCCGCCGTCGCCCGGCACGAGTCCGACGGCGACAAAGGTCGAACCCATCTTGGCCGAGCGGGCAGCAATGCGGATGTCGCACATGCACGCGAGGTCGAGGCCGGCACCGATCGCAGCGCCGTTGATGGCGGCAAACAGTGGCTTGCGGAACTCGGCGATGCGGCGCGGCACCGCCTGGATGCCGTCGAGGTAGCGCTGCCGCAGTTCGTTGGGGTCGCCGGCGAACATGCCCGAACGCGCCTTCATCGCCTTGACGTCGCCGCCGGCGTGGAACGCCTTGCCGTTGCCGGTGAGGATCACGCAGCGCACGGCGTCGTTTTGCTCGACAGCATCGAGCGCTGCGACGAGCTGCACGCACATCTCGTCGCTGTAGGCGTTGCGGGCCTCGGGCCGATCGAGCGTGATCGTCGCGATGGCGCCGTCAACAGCGACCTGCACGTGCCGCACGTCGGTCACGACTTGTCACCGAGCTTGAGCTTGGACAGCTGCGCCGCGAACGGGTTGGCGACGGCGTCCTTCGGGCCGAAGTCGCGCTTGGTCGACGCTGCTGCCGGGCGTTCGTTGCGGCCGCCGCGGCGCGGTTGGTTGCCGCGCGGGCTCTGGTTGCGGGGCGCACTGCCGCGTGCATCGCCGCGCCCATCGCGTTGCGGCCGGCCATCACCGTGGCCACCGCCAGCTTCCATCGAACGTTCGCCGCCGTCCGACTGCAGCTTCATCGTCAACGCGATGCGGTTGCGTGGGATGTCGATCGCCGTCACCTTGACCTTGACGATCTGGCCAGCCTTGACGACTTCGCGGGGATCTTCGACGAAGCGGTCCGCGAGTTGGCTGATGTGCACGAGGCCGTCCTGGTGCACGCCGATGTCGACGAACGCACCGAAGTTGGTCACGTTGGAGACGACGCCTTCGAGCTGCATGCCTTCCTTCAGGTCGGTGATCGCTTCGACACCTTCTTGGAACGCGGCAGCCTTGAACTCCGGTCGCGGGTCGCGCCCGGGCTTCTCCAGCTCGGCGAGGATGTCCGTCACGGTCGGCACGCCGAACGTGTCATCGACGAACGTCTCCGGCTTGAGGGTGCGCAGCAGCGAGCTGTCGCCGAGCAACGACGGCACGTCCTTGCCGGTGTGCGTCAGGATGCGCTGCACGATCGGGTAGGCCTCCGGGTGCACCGCAGAGCGATCGAGCGGATCGGCGCCGCCGGGAATGCGCAGGAAGCCGGCGGCCTGTTCGAACGCCTTCGGGCCGAGGCGCGACACCTTCAGCAGTTCTTTGCGCGTCTTGAACGGGCCGTTGCTGTCGCGGTGGGCGACGATGTTCTTGGCGAGCGTCGTCGACAGTCCAGCGACGCGGCCGAGCAGCGCTTCGCTGGCGGTGTTGAGGTCGACGCCGACGTGGTTCACGCAGTCTTCGACGGTTGCGTCGAGGGCGCGCGCCAACTGGCTCTGGTTGACGTCGTGCTGGTATTGGCCGACGCCGATCGCCTTCGGGTCGATCTTGACGAGTTCGGCCAGCGGATCTTGCAGGCGACGTGCGATCGAAACGGCACCGCGCAGCGACACGTCCATGTCGGGCAGTTCGTTCGAAGCGCGTTCGCTCGCCGAGTAGACCGAGGCGCCCGCTTCGCTGACGACGAGCTTCTGCAGGTTGCACTCGGGCAGCGCCTTGATCAGCGCGCTGACGAGGCGATCACTTTCGCGCGAGCCGGTGCCATTGCCGATCGAGACGACGTCGACGTTGTGCTGCTTGCACAACACGCCGAGCTTCGCGATCGAACCGTCCCAGTCGTTGCGCGGCACGTGCGGGTAGATGGTCTCCGTCGCCAACACCTTGCCGGTGCGATCGACGACCGCAACTTTGCAGCCGGTGCGCAAACCCGGGTCGAGGCCGAGGATGGCTTTGGGGCCGGCGGGGGCGGCGAGCAACAGGTCGCGCAGGTTGTCGGCGAAGACGTGGATGGCCTGTTGTTCGGCGGAGTCGCGCAGCGTGCTCATCAAGTCGGTTTCGACGTGCAGCGACAGCTTGGCCTTCCACGCAAGGCGCGCGGTGGTGGCGAGCCACTGGTCCGCGGGGCGGCCTTGTTCGCTGAGCCCAAAGCGCTCCATGACGAAACGTTGGCCCTGCGGGGCATCACCGACCGGAACGTGCGTGGGGCCGTCCGTGCCCTCTTGAGGTTCTTCGCTCTCGAAGCCGAGGTGCAGGTCCAAGAACCCTTCCTTGCGCGCGCGCAGGAACGCGAGGGCGCGGTGGCTCGGCACGTTCTGCAGCGGCTCGTCGTGGGCGAAGTAGTCGCGGAAGCGCTGGGCTTCGGGATCGTTCTCTTTGCCCTTCTGCACCTTGGTGACGACGCTCGACGACGTGCCGAGCCATTCGCGCACGCGGCCGACGAGTTCGGCGTCTTCGGCGAACTGTTCGATCAGGATGAAGCGCGCGCCTTCGAGTGCGGCCTCCGGTGTCGCGACGTCCTTGTCGGCAGCGACGAAGTTCGCGGCGATCGTGGCGGGATCCTGACTCGGATCCGCGACCAATTGATCGGCCAACGGCTGCAGGCCCGCTTCGCGCGCGATCATCGCCTTGGTGCGACGCTTCTGCTTGTAGGGGAGGTAGAGGTCTTCGAGCTTCTGCTTGGTGGCCGCGCCATCGATGGCCGTGCGCAGCGCGTCCGTCATCTTGCCTTGCTCCGTGATGCTTGCGATCACCGAGCTGCGGCGATCCTCGAGTTCACGAAGATACGTCAGACGTTCTTCGAGTTTGCGCAGCTGGATGTCGTCGAGACCACCCGTGACTTCTTTGCGATAGCGTGCGATGAACGGCACGGTCGCGCCGTCGTCGATCAAGGCTACGGTCTTCTCGACCTGGTCGTCGCGGACGTCTAGCTCGCGCGCAATGCGCGTTTCGATGGTTGCAGTCACGTGGGCTCTCTGGTTGCTCTCTTGGGTATCCAATGGTGTGCCGGCTGACCCCGGCAACGCCACGTTAGCTGGCGGCGGCTTCGCTTCCAGTGGCAGTCAGATTGCCCTGGGCGCGCATCTGACGGCGGCGGCGTAGAACGGCGGTCAGGATGCCGGCTACGGCACCGGCGAGCGCGGCGATCATCATGTTGCTGATGCGCGATTCGCCTTCCTTGGCGCCGGTGTACGAGGCGATGATCGTCTCGATGCCGGTGAGCGCCGAGCTGTCGTCGGCGAGGTACTGGGCTTCGAAGTACTGCAGCCGGATACCACTGGGGACGGCGTAGACATCCATGCGCCACTTCGAGTCGCTCTTCGCAATCGCGAAGTGCATCACGAGCGACTTGATTGCGAACATCTCACTGGTCTCGTAACCGGTGCACTCGACGTCGATGTCACCGCCACCGATGGCCTTCGCCAACGCGTCGCTCATCTCCTTGGCCTTCTCGTCGCCAACCAGTTCTTCACTGATCGCCATGTCCTCCGACGAGTAGCAGTTGATCATCTGCAGCATGTCGGGCTTGTCGCCGAAGCGGTGCAGGATGACATGCTCATCCAGGCGGTTGTTCGCCTTCAGCTCGCTGACAAGCCCCGACAGCTGCATGCTCGCGATGCCGCCTTTGGGATCGCTCTCGCGCGACTCCTTGGCGAGCTCTTCGGCACCAAGAACGGTCCAGCCCTCAGGCACGGTAAGCGTTCCGGTCGCATGCGGCAGTTCCACCTGCGCAATCGCGGCACCAGCCACGACGATCAACATCATCAGAGACCTCATCATCCCGAGCATGCTAGACCGACCCGAAGACGATAGTACCGTGCCAGGAGAGTAATTATCCTCTTCGAGCGAGTGCGATCGGCGTCACTTCTTCTTGACGGGGGAGACGACGATGCGGAACCCGGTATCGGATTCGTCGGGCGCGATGGGCACGCTTTCCGAGGTGTAGTTGATCTCGTTTATGCGGCCCCATGTCCGGATGACGAACGACGTGTCGTCGAGCGGCAAGGTCAGCGAGAACTTGCCGTCCGCGCCCGTTGTGTTGCTCGTCGCGCGGCCAAGGTACGACATCTCCCGAAGCTTGCGATCTTCGATCTGCGCGCGATTCCATTGGTAGGCCTTGAGGCCAGCCATGGGTTGGCCGTTCTCATCAACGATCGTGCCGTGAATGGTCCGAGTTGCAGAGAGCTTGATCACCAGAGGCGGCTGCGCCTTGCCGTTCTGGATGCCGTTGCTGGTGACGAGCGTCGTCGCGATGCCGGCGTTGGGCGCCCACGCGCCGATGTGGATCGTGCCGATCGGCAGTGGAAACTGCAGACGGCCGACGCGGTCGCACACGTAGTTCATCGGCGAGTTGTAGAGATCCTTGGTCGTCACAGTCACATGGGCGCCGGGGGCCGGCACGCCGTCGTTGGTGGTGACGCGGATCTGCGCGACTTCGAGTTTGGCCAGGTCGATCGGGGCGAGCTTGTGCGGCAGTTGGTACGGCGGGGCGCCGACGGCAAGCCACATGATCGGTGCGACAGCAACGTCGGGGCGCAGGTTGAGACCGAGTTCGATGGCGGCTTTCGGTTCGATCAAGGCCAGCAACCGGAAGTCATACTTGGGGTGCAGGCCGTGGAAGCGAAACGAACCGTCGTCGAAGAGGGCTAGCGGCCGCGGTGGCACGCCGGTTCCGGTCGACTCGTTGTCGCCGCCCATGGCGTAACAGTCGGGCAGCAGGGTGACGGTTTCCGCGGCGCTTCCTTTGGCACCTGCAACGCTGCCGAGCAAGTCCGGACCGGTCGGCATCGTGAGCGTCACTTCGTTGCCGACTTTACCGAGCTTCGTCCATGCCTGGCGGCGTTGCCGACCAGGTGCGGTGATTTCCAGCACGCACAGGTCATGGTTGTTTGGCATGTACGTCGGATTGTGCGAGGGGATCCGGCAGTCCAGCGTTCCTTTCTCGTCGGTCGTGCCGAGCGCGGCCATGGCATCACGAAGGCGGTAGCCGAAGGCGTGGCGAACAAGGACGTCGGGCACGGGCTTGCCGTTGTTGTCGTGAACGATGACGCGTAGCTCGTGCGGTTCGGATAGTGCAATCGTCAGGGTCGTTTCGTCAGCCTGAGCGAGCCGTTTCGAGTTGGCCATGCTGAGCACGAGGCCGGTCTTGCCGCGGACTTCGAGGTCGACCGTCGCGCCCGGCAACGTTGGCAGTTTGGCTGTCATGTCGTCGGCAAGTTGCAGCGGCAACACGCTGATGTTCTCACTGGCGGTGATTGCCGTGAGGCGTAGGGGAGCGTGCGTCAGCCACTTGTCGGCGCCGGTGATCCGGATCGTCGTGAGAGTCTGCCGTGCGGTTTCCTTGAGTGGACTCGGTGGGCCGGGGAAGACGTTCTCCGCAATCTCGGTGCGGTGATCGATGCCGCTGTCATCCCGCCACACCGCCCAGGCGCTATACGAACGACCATGCAGCAGCTTCGCGCGGAACATGCCGTCGGCCGCTGTCTGCACGTGCAGTTCGTCCGTCTCGCCAATGTCCGGCCGTTTGGGCAGCGGGCGCGAGATCAAGGTGACGTTCGCGCCGACCACTCGCTTGCCGTTGGCGTCGGCGACCCAGCCGGCGTAGCGGCCACGTTCTTGCGCGGCGAGGGTGGTTGCCAGCAGCGACAAGGTGCATGCGGCGAGCAGGCGGTTGCGTGAAGTCATGGTGCCGGGTGAAGAGGAGAGTTCTTCTCCTGGCACGGTACAGGTCTCTTCGGTGTCGGGGGTCTTCGTGAAGGGGATAAATTCTCTCCTGGCACCGTACGGATAGTCTTCAGCGCAGCGGCATCAGGATGGGTAGGACGAAGGTTGTGACTAGCCAGGTGATGATGGCGAAGGGGGCGCCGAGGATGACGTAGTCGCGGAAGCGGTAGCGGCCGGGGCCCATGACGAGGATGGTGGACTCGTGGGCGAAGGGGGTGACGAAGGCGGAGGAGACGCAGATGGCGACGCCCAGGAGGAACGGGGCGGGGCGGCAGTCGGCGGCCTTGGCCAGGGCGAAGGCGATTGGGGCGAGTAGGACGGCGACGGCGGCGTTCTCGATCAGCTGCGTCATGATCACTGCGAGGAGGAGCAGGACCGCTAGCAGGACTTGAGGGGAGGAGTCGGCGAAGGCGGTGGCCATGCCTTCGGCAAACCATTGGGCGGTGCCGGTTACTTGCAGCGCTTCGCCGAACGGGATCATGGCGCCGACGATCACTAGGGCTTGCAGGTCGATCGACTCGTAGGCGTGCCGCATGCCGACCGTGCCGCACAGGATCGCGGCCATCGCGGCGAACGGGATGGCGACGGCAGGGGCGATGATGCCCGTGGCCGAGGTGATCACCATCAGTGCCATGATCGCGACGACCATGAACGCGTGATGCTTGCGCGCCGTCGGTAGCAGTTGCGATTCGAGCAGCAGCAGGTTGGGGTTGCGGCGCAGCCGTTGCAGTTCGGCTTCGTGGCCGACGAGGAGCAGCGAGTCCCCACTCTTGAGTGGTTCGGCCAGCGGGCGATCGCGGAGCGAACGGCCACGGCGGCTAATGGCCAGCGGGCTGACGCCGTAGCGGTGGTGGAAGTCGAGGTCGCGCAGACTGCGGTGCACGAGTTCGCTGTCCGGTGGCAGGATCGCTTCGACCATGCGCAGGTCGGCGGAACGCAGCGTCTTGTCGTCGACCTTCAGTTCTTCTTTGACGCTGAGGCCGCCGTGCAGCGCGTCGGTAATCGCTGTGATGCGACCTTGGATGACGAGCACGTCCTTGGCGATGACCTTGAGCCACGGATTGGGGGGCAGGAACTCCTTGCCGCGGATGACCTGCAGCACGGTCACGTCCTTGCCGGGCAGGTCGAGTTCGCCGAGCGTCTTGCCGACGATGTCCGAGCCTGGTTCGGCCATCGTTTCGGTCAGGAACTCGGCGACTTCGTAGCGGCTCTCGAGCGAGGGGCTCGATTGCGCCTGTGGCAGGAAGCGGCGGCCGACGGCGAAGAACCAGATCATGCACGCGACGAAGACGGCGGCGCCGACCGGGGCGAACGCGAAGAAGGCGAGGCCTTCGCCGGTGTTTTCGAGCAGGTAGTCCGACAGGATCACGTTGCTGCGCGTGCCGATCAGCGTCCACTTGCCGCCGAGCAGCGAGGCGAACGCGAGCAGCATCAGGATGCGCGACGGCGCGTAGCCCCGTTCGCGGCAGATCGCCATGACCGGCGGCATCCAGACGAGCACGGTCGTCGTGTCGTTGACGATGGCGCTGAAGCCGGTGACCAGCGTCAGGACCGTGAACTGGAACTTCAGTTCACTGGTCGCGCCGGCCGCGAGCAGGCGACCGCCGAGCATTTGCGCTGCGCCGGTGCGCACCATCGCCGCCGAGAGCACGAACATCGACGCGACCATCAACAGCGCCGGGCTGCCAAAGCCGTGGAACGCCTGGCTCGGCGTCAGGATGGCGGTCAGGCCCGCATCACCCGGCTGCCACGGCAGCAGCAGCGACAGCATGACGAGCAGAGCCGTCACGTCGGGCCGCAGCCGTTGCGTATAGAACGACACCAAGGCCAGCAGCAGAACGACGGCTAGGTAGATGGAGGCGGCGGTCATCGGGTGAGGCTCCATGGAATACCCGAATGCTGCGCCCCTGGCATCTTGGAATGGAGGCATCTTGGGTGGTTGCCTTGACCGCGATGAGCGTGGCTTTGATGATCAGGTCGCGGATCCGACCCCCGGTCCGCTCACGATTACGAGGTGCCAGAGATGTTCGTCCGAACTGTGTTGCTTTCCATCATGCTCCTCGCGGGCAGTCTGACCGCACAAGGTGATGTCCAGGAGCTGATCCGCAAGCTGCACAACGAGCGCGATGACGCCGAGTTGGAGTTGGTCGAGAAGATCGGCCGTGCCAAGACGCGGGAAGCTGCCGAGGGCCTGATCAAGGCCTACGACAAGTGCGTGACGCTGTTGTTCCGGCGCCAGATCGTCAAGACGCTCGGCTGGTTTGCCAACCAGGAGGACAGCCAGCAACCCGCGCTCGACAAGCTGGCGGAGGTCGCCGGCATGACCGAAGACGAGGACCTGCGCAAGTTCGCGCTCGAAGGTCTCGGCAAGTCGCGCACGGTCGGCAAGCAGCTATTGCGCGGCATTCTCGATTCGAAGGCTTCGGATGACATTCGCGAGCCGGCGATGGGCGAGTTCGTCAAGCAGGTCGCGGCCGCAGATGAGGAGTGGCTGCGCCAGGTCTGGAACCTCGAGAGGAAGCAGCGCAAGGACAAGGACGGCGACATCATGCCGTTCGAGAACAGTCCGATCCGGCTGATGGCGTTCGGCGCGTTGCTGCCCTTCCTGAAGGAGAGTGATCTCGTGCTGACGATCAAGCGCGACCTGGACACGAAGATCCGGCGGCGCGCTCTCGAGCACCTGCACCGGCAGCGCCTGTCCAAGGCCAAGGACATGGCGAAGATGGTCTTGGGGCGCACGGACTTCCAAGGGCCGGAGCGCTGCCTCGCGGCGCGAATCACCGCCGACCAGCAGAAGACGAAGGCGTTCTCGACGTTCGTCAAGTTGGCCAAGAAGGCTGAGGTCACTCAGGAGGATCTGCGGCGCGAGATGGCGCGCATCATCAGCCGCTGGGACGACCCGAAGACGCAGAAGCGCGCGACCGCCTTGCTTGGTAAGGGCGGTTCGCATCAGAAGATCTTCGCGATGCAGGCGACGGTCAACATCAAGACTCCCAAGGTCCTGAAGCTCGTGCGCAAGGGGCTCAAGGACAAGGACATCAACGTGCGCTACGCGGCGGCCCAGGCCCTCGCAGCACGGCAGGATGAGGCTTCGATCCCCGACTTGCGCGCGCTGCTCGAGAAGCCGCGCGTGCCCGAGGATCTGCGCATCGCGATGGAGGCGATCAACGAGATCAACGGCCCGACCAGCAAGTGGCTGCGCGAGATCGCGAAGTATGCCGAGCACGAGGACAGCAACGTGCGCAACGCCGCCGTGGCGGTGTTGGCGGAGGCGCGTGAGAAGCGTCACCTGCCTGCGATGATGAAGGCGCTCGTGCACGAAGACTGGTCGACGCGGTTCCTCGCGATCACCGGCATGGCCAAGCTGCGTCGGGCGGATCCGGTCGCGACGATGGTTGAGCGCATGGGCATCGAGAAGGGGCGCATGAAGAAGCACCTTGCCGATGCGTTGTGGCAGTTGACGGCGCAGCCATATGAAGAGGACGAAGCGAAGTGGGCGGCGTGGTGGCGCGAAGCGAAGTCGGAGTTCAAGGTCGCCAGTTCGAAGGAACTCGACAAGGCGGACACCGCTCGCGAACGCCGTCGCTTGACCCAGCGCACGGTCAGCAAGGCCAAGTTCTTCGGCATCAAGGTCGAGTCGCACCGCGTGATCTTCATCCTCGATGTCTCGGGCTCGATGATGGAGTCGATGTATGGCCGTGAGGTCAACGGCCGCGGCGCGGCGCGCATCGACATCGCCAAGCAAGAACTGCAGCAGGCGGTCAAGAACCTCGACGCGGGCGCGCTGTTCAACATCTACGCGTTCTCCAACGGTGTTGCGCGCTGGAGCCCGGAAGGCATCGGCGCCAACAACGCGACGACGCGTCAGGAAGCGCTGACGTGGATCGAGCGACTCGGTGCCAGCGGCGGTACCAACCTCTACGACTCGGTGCGCGAAGCGTTCGAGGACAAGGACGTCGACACGATCTTCATCCTCAGTGATGGCGAGCCGACGGTCGGCGATGAGATCGACCCGTTCCGCATCCGCGAAGACGTCGCGAAGTGGAACAAGTACCGCAAGATCAAGATCAACGCGATCGCGATCGGCGGCAACCTCGAGGTGCTCGAGTGGCTGGCCAAGGACGGCGGCGGTACGTATCGCCAGATGCGCTGATTCGCGGCTCACGTGCCGCGCGCCACCGGTGTGCGGCATGGCTGGTAACGGCTGGAGTCGATGGCAGGGCCGCTACAGCTGCCTTGCCGGCACGAATTTGCGTAGTTCCGTAGTGGGACGGAGGGAGCGCAGGTTCGTCCCAGGTCTGTTACACTTGTAGGCCTCGTCTGTCCCCCAAGGACACACCTCGTCTCTCCACCATCCATGCTGACTACCCTCTCCAGGGCAGCGGTGCTCGCGTGCGCCGTTGCTGTTTCTGTTTCTGCCCAGGCGCCACAGCCGGGCACGATCGACCTGCGCTTTGCGAAGTTCGATCCGCTCACGAGCCCTGTCGAGATGCCGGAAGTGCTGCGCCTGCAGAGCGGCCAGCAGATGCGCATCGTGCAATTCGAAGGCGTGCCGACGCAAGCCGATCGTGATGCGATCCAAGCGCTCGGTGGCAAGGTCATCGGGTACCTGCCCGTCAATGCCTACGTCGTGCGCATCGGCCAGAGCCAACTGACGGCGCTGCAAGCGCACGAGACGGTTCGCTGGGTTGGTGGCTACCACCCGGCCTTCCGCATGGACCCGCAGCTGATCAAGCTCGAGCAGTGGGCCAACGAAGCGCCCGTTCGCTACAACATCGTCGTCGCCGACAAGCACAACGACAAGCCGTCGCTCGGCAACAAGATCAAGGCCATTGGTGGCAAGATCGACAACGAGCAACCGGGCAGCATCCTGTTCACGGTCACGCTGACCGGCGAGCAACTGCTGGCGACCGCGGGCTTCGATGAAGTCTTGTGGATCGATCGCTGGAGCGCGCCCGAAGAGGACATGGACAACGCCCGCATTCAGGGCGGCGGCAACTACGTCGAGTCGCAAGGTGGCTACACGGGCACCGGCGTCAACGCGCACATCTACGAAGGCATTGAAGCCTCGCACCCGGACTTCACCGGTGGGGCGACGGCCGTGCGCAGTTCGGCCACGGCGCAGACGCACGGTCACGCGACCGGCGGCATCGTGTTCGGCAACGGCACGAGCAACCCGGCCGTTCGCGGCATGGCGCCCGACGCTGGCAAGTTCTACACCAACTACAGCACGGTGAGCACGTCGCGATGGCAGGTCTTCAGCGACCTCGTCAACATCCACAACGTGTCGCACACGACTGCGTCGTGGGGCAATACCCGGACGTTCTTCTACACGTCGATCTCTGCCGATGCGGACGACATCACGTTCGATCACGACCTCGCGTGGACGCAGAGCCAGTCCAACGCCGGCAACCAGGACTCGCGCCCGCAGGCGTGGGCGAAGAACATCTTCTCAATTGGTGGCGTCAACCACGGCAACAACAGCAGCGCGTCGGATGACTCGTGGCAGAACGGCAACGCCAGCATCGGCCCGGCATCGGATGGTCGCATCAAGCCGACCATGTGCGCCTACTACGACAACATCGGCACCTCGGACCGCTCCGGTTCGGCCGGTTACTCGAGCAACAACTGGACGTCGAGCTTCGGCGGCACGTCCGGTGCGACGCCGATCGTCGCGGGCCACGACGTGCTCGCGCTCGAGATGTTCACCGATGAGGTCTCGCCTGGCGTCGGCCTGTTCGGCAACGCACTTCGCGTTCCCGGTGGCACGACCCACCAGAACCGTCCGCACTTCCCGACGTTGAAGGGCCTGATGGTCGTCAACGCGGCGCAGTACTCGTTCAACGCGGGTAGCAGCGACAACCGTCGTGAGCACCAGGGTTGGGGCTTCCCGAACCTGCAGAACATGTACGACAACCGTCAGAAGACGTACATCGTCGACGAGACGGCCATCCTCAACCAAGGCCAGACGCACGTTCACAGCATCACCGTCGCCGGTGGTGAGCCGTACCTGAAGGTGTGCCTCAACTGGAACGAGCCCGCGGGCAACCCGTCGGCGAGTCAGCAGTTGATCAACAACCTGTCGCTGCGACTGACGTCGCCGGGCGGCACCGTCTACTGGGGCAACAACGGCCTCAACAGTGGCGTCTGGTCCTCGGCCGGCGGTAGCGAAGACACGATCAACTCGATCGAGAACGTGTTCGTGCAGAACCCGCAGGCGGGTGTCTGGCTCGCCGAGGTCATCGGTTCGGCGATCGTTGCCGACAACCACGTCGAGACCCCGCAAGTCGACGCCGACTACGGTCTCGTTGCCGTTGGTGGTCTCGGCCAGCTCGGCGGTGGCGGCACGTTCGCGACGAAGGCTCCGGTCGGCACGGGTTGTGGCGGCACGCAGATCATCTGCGACGAAGGCTTCTACGAGTTCCCGAGCTTCGACCTGCAGAACTCGTCGTTCACGCTCAACTACGCGAGCGGCGAATACACGCTGAACCCGGGTCAAGGCACGTGGATCACGCCGGTCAACGGCCAGAACTACGGCGACGACACCGAGAACAACTTCACGATCCCGTTCAGCCTGCCGCACCCCGGCGGTTCGACCAGCACGTTGCGCGTTTGCAGCAACGGTTGGGTGTCGACCGGTTCGGGTGTCTCGGGCAACAACTACTCGTCGTCGGTTGCCAAGTTCCTGCCGGTCGAGATGTGGTGCGCGCTGTGGCGTGACCTCAACCCGAACAACGGTGGCGACGTTTACGTCGACAGCAACGCGCAACGCGCGGTCGTCAGCTGGGTCGGTGTCCCGAACTACTCCAACAGTGGTTCGAACACGTTCCAGATGCAGTTCTGGGCCAACGGCACGGTGCACGTCATCTACCAGTCCATCACAGTCAACGGCAACTACCTCGTCGGCTACTCGCTGGCCAACGCAGCGGACCCGGGTTCGACCGACATCTCGGCGAGCCTCAACGGCACCGTGTCGGTCTGCAACTCGACGGCCGGTACGCCGGACGTTGCGCTCGATGCCTCGGCGCGTCCGGTGCTCGGCAGCAACCTCAACCTCGTGACGACCAACGTGCCGCTCACGTCGGTTGGCGGTCTGTCGATCCTGTCGCTGACCGCGATCCCCGGTGGCGTCAGCCTCGCGTCGCTCGGCGCACCCGGTTGCTTCGTCTACCAGCAGCTCACCGTGATCAACTCGTTCGCCGTTGCCGGCGGCACGGGCTCGACGCCGTTGGGCATCCCGAGCTCGAACTCGCTGATCGGCACCAAGGTGCTCAACCAGTCGGCGGTCATGGTGTTGAACATCAACCCGTTCCACATCGTGACCTCGAACGGTCTCGAGCTGACGATCGGCGACGTCTAGTCGACTCGCGCATTACGCCTCACTAGAGGTCTAGAACGGCTGTTCCCGGAAGGGGGCGGCCGTTCTGCGTTCTGGGGCAGTGGCACGAACCTTGCTCCTTGCCGGTCATGGCTCATTTCGTTTTCGGGATTGGCAATCACGCGTCAAAAGAAGGGCCTCGATTGCCGCTCGACCCCAACATGGTGTCTGGAGGCCGAATCCCGACAGCATTTGACCGAGTCTCGGTAACGGGATTGGTCACGGGGTCGGAGTCTGACGCCGGGACCTGCACGAGTCCCAGCATCGTCACAGAAGCGGCTACGGAGCCGGTTCGCGTGCTTGCCCTCGACGACAATCCGGCAATCCTCCGGCTGCTGCGGCGGGCGCTCAGCGCGGCTGGGTTCGCGGTAACGGTGGTCAGCACCGGCGAGGCGGCGCATCAGGCCTTGCAGGTCGGCAAGTTTGATTTGGTCGTGACCGATCTGCATATCGATGGTCCTGAATCCGGCCTTGCCCTTGCTCGCGCGGCTTCGCAGTGCACACCAGCCGTGCCCGTTGTGGTGATCACTGGCAGCCACAGCATGTCGACCGGCGAACTGACCGACTGGTCGCACGTGTCCGAGGTCCTGCTCAAGCCATTTGCCCCGTCCAAGCTGGTCTCCGTGTGCCAGTTCGCGATCGAGGCGCAGCGCTCACGGAGCGACGGCTAGTCGTCTGAGCCCAGAGTAGTCTCAGCCAGACTTGCGGCGTGCCGTGTTGCGACCAGGGGTTGCTTGACCGGTAGTGCACCGAACATCTGCGGTCCTGGTAGACTCGTTGCCCCTCGCCTGCCCAAGGCTTAGCCCCGTTTCCCTTTCGCCATGCTGAGTTCCTTCTCCCGCACCGCGCTGCTCGTGTGCGCCGTTGCCGCTTCTCTCTCCGCCCAATCGCCGCAGGATGTCAATCCGACGCGGCCGCTGATGCTGACCTTCGGTTCGTTTGATCCGACCGTCACCGTCCCGGAAGTGCCCGCCAATCTGCGTAGCACGAAGGCGCAGCAGTTGTGCCTGGTGCAGTTCCAGGGCCTGCCGACACAAGCCGGTCGCGATGCGATCGCCGAACTCGGCGGCAAGATCGTCAAGTACATGCCACACGACGCCTACGTCGTTCGCATGAACGCGCAGCAGCGTGCGGCCGTCGCCGGTCTCGGCATGATCCGTTGGGTCGGTGACTACCACCCGGCGTACCGACTGGAAGAAGCACTGCGTCAAGGCAACGTCTTCGCCTCGTCGGAAGCTGCGGTCTACAACATCGTCGTTGCCGACAAGCACACCGACAAGCCAGCGCTCGCGCAGAAGATCGCCGCGGTTGGCGGCACGGTCGTCAACGAGCAGTTCGGCAGCATCCTCATGACGGTCAGTCTGACCGGCCCGCAGTTGAAGCAAGCCGCCGGCTTTGATGAAGTGCTGTGGATCGATCGCGACACGGTGCTCGAGGAAGACGTCAACAACGCCCGCATTCAAGGTGGCGCGAACTACGTCGAGTCGCAGTCGGGCTACACCGGCGCCGGCATCAACGCGCACATCTATGAAGGCATCGATGCGTCGCACCCGGGCTACTCGGGTCCGGTCATCAACGTTCGCAGTGGTGGTGCTTCGTCCGGTCACGGCACGAACACCGCTGGCATCGTGTTCGGTGATGGCACGGGCAACCCGACGTTCCGCGGTCTCGCCCCCGACGCTGGCAAGTTCTACACCAACTACAGTTCGGTCAACACGTCGCGCTGGCAGGTCTTCGATGACCTCGTCAACATCCACAACGTGTCGCACACGACCGCTTCGTGGGGCAACGCGCGGACGTTCTTCTACACGTCGATCTCGGCGGAATCGGACGACATCACGTTCGATCACGACCTGACGTGGACGCAGAGTCAGTCCAACGCCGGCAACCAGGACTCGCGCCCGCAGGCGTGGGCCAAGAACGTGTTCTCGGTCGGTGGTGTCTACCACGGCAACAACAGCAGTGCTGCGGATGACTCGTGGGGCGGCGGCGCCAGCATCGGTCCGGCCTCGGATGGCCGCATCAAGCCGACGATGACCGCCTACTACGATCAGATCGGCACGACGTCGAATGGTGGTGGTTACACGACCAGCTTCGGTGGCACGTCGGGTGCGACCCCGATTGTCGCTGGCCACAACGTGCTCGCGATCGACATGTTCACCGATGAGGTGACGCCCGGTTACGGCCCGTTCGGCAACCAGCTGCGCGTTCCCGGTGGCACGTCGCACCAGAACCGTCCGAGTTCGACGACCCTCAAGGCGCTGCAGTCGGTCAGTGGCTCGCAGTATTCGTTTACCGGTGCAAGCAGCAACAACCGTCGCGAGCACCAGGGCTGGGGTTTCCCCAACCTGCAGACGATGTGGGACATGCGCAACAAGACGTTCATCGTCGATGAAGGCGATATCCTGACGCATGGCCAGACCCGCTCGTGGGCGATCAACGTCACCGCCGGTGAGCCGGCGCTGAAGGTTGCGCTCAACTGGCGTGAGCCGTCGGCCAACCCGGCCGCATCGGCGCACCTGATCAACAACATGTCCCTGCGCGTGACGTCGCCCGGCGGCACCGTCTACTGGGGCAACAACGGCCTGAGCAACGGCGTCTGGTCGGTTGCTGGTGGTAGCGAAGACACGGTCAACTCGATCGAGATGGTCTTTGTGCAGAGCCCACAGGCGGGCAACTGGAACGTCGAAGTTCTCGCGACTTCGATCGTCGAAGACAACCACGTCGAGAGCCCCGGCATCGACGCCGACTACGGCCTCGTGGTCACCGGTGGCACCGGCACCAGTGTCGTGTTCGCCACGTTCAACACGTTCGGCACCGGTTGCCCCGGCTCGGTTGTGCAACCTGTCGTCTGCCCGGAACTCAACCCGAACGGCGGCGCACAGACTTCGAACCTGCGTGACAACGAATACTGCTACGCCATCCCGAACAGCGGTCCGCTGACTGTGACGGGCTTCGACTTCCACACGCGTTCGACGGGTGGCACGGTGACGATCCCCGTGCACATCTACACGGGCAGTGTGCCGTCGGTGAACCCGATTGCTTCGTCGACGATCACGATCGGTCCGGCGACGCAGTTCTACACGGCGACGTTCAACACGCCGGTCAACGTGACAGGTGACTTCTGCATCGGTGTCGATACGTCGGCGCAGACGGTCTACATCAACTCGCTGAGTGCCGGCGCCGCTGGCTCCGGCTACTACCGCGACATGGTCAACGGTCCGGCTGCCTGGACGTTGTCCGGCCTCGTGCTGCGTCCGGCGTGGGTCATCCACTGCTCCGGCGCTGGCACGAACCTGACGCCGGCTCTCGGCAACAACGGCTTGCCGAGCCTAGGTGGCAGCTACGACATCGATGTCTCCGATGCGCTCGGTGGCACGGTCGGCGTGCTCGCTTCGGGTTTGTCGGACAGCACGTGGAGCGGCGGTTCGCTGCCGGCCGCGCTGCCTGGTGCGCCCGGTTGCCAGCTGTTCGTTGACCCGGTCGTGCTCGACGCGGTCATCCTGTCGGGCACCGGCACCGGCAGCGTGTCGTTCTCGGTCCCGAACTCGAACGGCCTGATCGGCACCGAAGTGTTCCACCAGTGGGGCGTCCTCGATGCGGTCAACTCGCTCGGCGTCGTGATGTCGAACGCCGGTCGCGCCTCGATCGGGAACTGATCCCCGGTTTGCGCTCTCGACGGCCGCCCGTGGCAACGTGAGTTGCTGCGTGCGGCCGTCGGTGTGTACAGATGGCAGCCTTTCAAGGGGAAGGGCTGCGGGAAGCACGCCTTCCCCGTAGACTGCTGCGCCGACTGAATCGGTCTGTCAGCCAATATGATTTCGAATCTGCACCTCAGGCACCTTCTCCTCGCCGTCCTTGCCTTCGCCGTGTCCGCGCCGCAGTTGCGGGCTCAGGATGCGTTCGCCAAGGACGAGCAGACGCTCACCAAGAACTGCATCAAGACCCTGAACCGCTTTGCCGGCAAGGCGAAGGCCAAGAAGGTCGGCCCGCGCGCCAAGCAGGCGCTCGACCTGATCCTCCAATACGATCCGGACCACAAGCGCACGCGCACCGCGCTGGGCTTCCGCAAGGTCAAGGGCGAGTGGATCGGCAAGCCGAAGGAGAAGCGCAAGAAGTGGCGCGACAAGGCCAACTACGAAGGCCGCTTCCAGGTCGTCGAGGACTGGGCCAAGACCGCGACCGAGCTGAGCATCCAGCACGCCAAGCTCGGCCTCAAGTTGAAGGAAGCGGGCGAGAAGAAGCGCGCCGACTACCACCTGAGCAAGGCGGTCTACTACAACCCGCACAACCGCGACGCCAACATCGCACTCGGCCACAAGGAAGGGCCCGGCTTCTACGGCACCGACCATCAGATCGCCTATGCCAAGCGCATGAAGGAGATCGAGATCAAGGCCGTCGAGTTTGCGCGCAAGCAATACCCGGTCGAAGAACTCAACCCCGATCAACCGCCAGTCGAGTTCCGCAACCTGATCGACAACGCGCCGGAGTGGATGCTCAAGCCGAACTTCGAAATCCACGGCGCGAAGAGCGCTCGCTTCACGGTCTGGGCGCGCGGTTCGCAAGGTCTCGCGAACGACTCGGTCATGTGGGCGGAGCGCACCGTCGACTTCATGGAGTGGTTGGTCGGCCCGAAGGCCGCCAAGCGTCTGCGCCTCGCCGAGCGCGCGTCGGGACGTTGGGCCTGGCAGGGCTTCCTCGCGACCGAGCGTGAGCGTGAGGAGTTCCTCAAGTCGAACCCGAAGGTGCTCGCCGGCCGTAGTCTCGAAGAGGCGCGCCGGTTCGCCAACAACACGTGGCGTTCCGAGAGTGGCGTGGCGGTGATGAAGGTCGGTGCCTCGCACCGTCGCATCCACGACGCGTTGATCGCTTACGTGGTCATGGATGGCCTGACGATGATGCGCAACGACGGCATCGGCCAGGGCATCATCCACGCCGTCACGTGGTACCTGAAGTCGACGTCGATTGCGAAGTGGGGTGCCATCCCCGAGGGCACGGTCGGCCAGGACAGTCTCGAACTTCCCGAAGGCACCAACTGGTGGATGCGCACCGTGCGCGACCAGGCAGTTTCGAACCAGGACTGGGCGTTTGCTCAGGTCCCGCGTGAAAAGCTCAGCCGCTTCCGCAACGACTGCCGTCTGAAGTCATGGAGCATCATGACGTGGATGATGGCCGCGTATCCGGACAAGTGGCTCAACTTCTACCTCGCGCTGCCGGACGCCGACAAGAAGGTGCCGACGCTCGAGGACATCGAAGAGATCGTCGTCAAGCACCTCGGCAAGCCGAGTGAAGTCATCGACGCCGAGTGGCGCGAGTGGGGCCGCGGTGACAGCGGTGTTGCCTACGGCACCGGCTACGGCCCGCCGCTGCTGCCGGAGCGTCCCAGCGACATCGAGATCGCCGCGCTCGAGCAGATCAACCTCGTTCGCGCCCAGCCGATTGCGTTCTCGTGGAAGCCCGGCCAGAAGCTGAGCGAAGGCACGTGGGGCGACCTGCCGGAGTGTGAGATGGATGCCGAGACGACCATCGGTTGCGACCTGCACTCGAAGTACGTTTCGAACCACCCGGACCTGGTCAACGACCCGGACGGCAAGATCCACGAAGAGGATCCGGCCCACGACGACTTCACGCGCCAAGGCCAACAGGCTGGCTCCGGCAACATCGTCACCAGCACCGGTCGCGCGACGAAGTCGTTCGCCCGCAGTTCGGTCGACGGCTGGATGAGCGCGCCGTACCACCGCTTCCCGATGTTGCGCCACAACATCAAGCGCCTCGGCTACTCGCACGTCGATGGCGAGTTGTCCGTGTCGGTGTTGGACATGGGCTCGTTGACCGAGCCTTACGATCCGAACACCGCGCCGCGCATCGTTGTTTGGCCGGCGAAGGACATGAAGGGTGTGCCGACGCACTTCGGCGATCCGGAGAGTCCCAACCCGCTCGCCGACCAACCCGAAGACGAGCAGGACGTCACCAAGTGTGGCTACGCGGTCAGCCTGCAGCTGCAGCGCCAGTTCGCCGGCCGTATCGGTGAGTCGAGCATCGAGCTGTGGGAGTCGCGCAAGGGTGGTCGTCCGCCGGCCAGCAACATCGTGCCGAAGGGCTCGCAGGACATGGTCAACTGGAAGGCGCGCTGCAAGAAGCAGGTCGAGTGCTACATGCACACGCCGAAGGTGCCGTTGAACAAGAAGCGCGACCAACGCGACGTCCTGTTCCTGATCCCGAAGGAGCCGCTCAAGCCGGGCAAGACCTACCAGGCGCGCGCCTACCTCGACATCGGTGGCATGGGCTCGACCGTGTTCATCTGGGAGTTCTCGACGGGCAGCAAGCGCCAGGGCCTGAAGCTCAAGAAGCCCAAGTAGGCCCTGGCACCAGCAGCCCGGCGTACCGAACCCGCTTCAAACCGCCGGCCTAGCTTGCGGCTTGCCGCTAGCCAGGCCGGCGGTTTGAAGCGGGTTCGGTACGCCGGTCTTGCAACGGGGGGCGCGTTGCCGACAATGTTCGGCCAAATCTACCTCCGTCCAACCCTTTGCCCCCGAAGGCCTCAGAGCCCCGAGCCGAAATGACCGCACGCGTCGACGAAATCCTCAGCTGGTATGAATCCGATCATCCCGGCGTCCTCAAGAATCTGCGTTGGATGATGGATACCGGCGCGCTTGCGGGCACGGGTAAGTTCGTGATCCTGCCGGTCGACCAGGGCTTCGAGCACGGTCCGGCGCGCACGTTCGCGAAGAACTCGCCGGGCTACAACCCGCAGTACCACTTCGAACTCGCGATCAAGTCCGGCTGCAACGCCTACGCCGCGCCGCTCGGTTTCCTCGAAGCTGGCGCTCGCAAGTACGCGGGCCAGATCCCGCTGATCCTCAAGCTCAACAACTCGGACTCGCTCTACGGTCCGAAGAACCCGAAGCCCGCGGTCACCGGTTCGGTGCAAGACGCGCTGCGCCTCGGTTGCGCTGCAATCGGCTTCACGATCTACCCGGGCTCTGATCAACGCAACGACATGTACATGGAGCTGCGCGAGATCGCCGAAGAGGCGAAGGCGTGCGGCCTCGCCGTCGTGGTCTGGAGCTACCCGCGCGGCGAAGGTCTGAGCAAGGATGGCGAGACGGGCATCGACGTCTGCGCCTACGCCGCCCAGATCGCCGCGCAACTCGGCGCCCACATTATCAAGGTCAAGCCGCCGACCGCGCACATCGAGCAAGACGCCGCCCGCAAGGTCTACGAGGCCGAAGGCATCCCGATCGCGACGCTCGCCGAGCGCACGCGCCACGTCATCGACTCGTCGTTCGGTGGCCGCCGCATCGTCATCTTCTCGGGTGGCGCGGCGAAGGGCACGGACGCCGTGCTCGAAGAGATCCAAGGGCTCGCCGATGGTGGCGCCTTTGGTTCGATCATGGGCCGCAACGCGTTCCAGCGTCCGGAAGCCGAAGCACTTGAGTTGCTGAAGGCCGTGCAAGAGATCCACCGCAAGGCCTAGCCTTCCGAGCGTCGCGGGGAATAGCGCGGGCCAGGCCCGCGTCGGACGTCTTCGATGTCCGTTCTCCGCTGGATGCTGAGCTTGCTGCTCGTGTTTGCCGCGCTGGTTATCGCCAGCTTGACGGCAGGGCCTGACTCCTGGCACCGAGCCGTGGAGTGGGCCAGACAGTGGCGCACGGACAGTCCTACCGCGAAGCCGACGTGCCCCGTGCTCGTCGGCGCGCCGCTGCCAGGGGATGCGCGCTCGCGCTACGCCCGTGCTGCCGAGTTGGCACGGGCGATCGATATCGACGATCGCCAGGCGTTGCGCGCGGTGCTCGATAAGCCGGCGCCATCAGCGGCAGAGGCGATGGCCATCGTTGCTCGGCTGCCCGCGAAGGCATTGGCCGAACAGAGCCGGGCCGCTCGCACGAGTGGCAACCTGCAGTTCGCCCGTCGACTCGGCGGCCGCGAACAGTTGCCGCTGATCGACTTCATGGCGCTGTGCGACGCGTTGCTGGTCACGGCGCGTTATGCCGAGACCGCGGAGCTTCGCGTAGACGCGTGGCTCGATGCGCTCGCTTGCGGCTGGGACTTTGCCGGCATGGAGGTCGCGGTCGGCGAACTGTATGGCTTGATGATCGTCGAACGATCGCTTGCGATCGCTGACGACGCATGGTTGCGGTCGTTGTCACCTGAGTGCCTTGCCCAACTGGCCACGGCGCTGGCGAAGGTCGACGCAGCCGCACCGCTGGTCTCTGACTTGCAGACCCAGGTTGCTTCGATGGTGTTGCTGGTCGAAGAGGCGGACGACCTGCAGCCGCACGACATCGGCTTGCGCTCGATCTACGAAACCTGGGAGAACCTGTTCTCGGTGAAAGATGCCGCCATCGAGCGGGTCGCCTTGCTCGACGAGCAAGTGAAGGCATTCTGCAGCGCGACCCCGCCCAATGAGATCTGGCCGGCTCGCGAGGCTCGCCTCAAGGATCTCGTTCTCGCGGACGAACAGGCCAACCCTGACCTGGCGTTCAACTACCTGCACAGCGTGTTGCGCAGCGAGCAGGAACGACGCCGCAACGTTACCCGGATGCGGTTGCTGCGCATGGCCGTTGCGCACCTGCGCGGCGACGAGTTGGCCTTGATGGACCCGTTCGACGAAGTCCCACTGTCCGTTGCGCAGGGCGATGGTTTCGTGCAGTTCTGCAGTGTCGAAACGGGCCTGACATTCCGCCTGGAGAACGTGTCGGAGCCTGCCAGTCGCGGTCGGTGATTGGCACAGCAGTGGCTTCACGGCACGATGAGCACATGACCCTGACGCGATCGAGAGCCGTAGGTGCGATGTTGCTGGTGGCGTTGGGTGCGTTTGCTTGCGTGCCGGCGCCGGACTGGCAGCGCGATCGCACGACGCCCCCGCAACCGACAGGTGGCGGCGGTCTCGGTGCCGTTCTTCCGATCGACATCGAACGGCCCGACAAGGCTTCCGGCGTGCACGGTCGTCTCGAGATGCACGATGGCTTGCGCGTGCTGCGCGTCTGGGGCACACCGACGGAGCGCGGCTACGCGCACGGCTACCTGCTCGCCGACGACATCCAGAAGATGATGAACCTGGAGTTCGCCGCTCGCTTTGCCGGTGCGCCGAAGCTCTTGGAGCAGGCCCGTGCGGCGTTGCCGCGATTGATCGAATACCCCGAGGGGATGGCCGCCGAACTGGAGGGTTTGTGGCAGGGGTTTCTCGCGCGCAAGCCCGACCGCAACATGCCGGAGCTCAAGCGCGACTTCGACAAGACGGATCTGCGCGTTGCGAACGCGCTCGATGTGTTTGGCCTGATGGGTTGTTCGAGCTTCACCGTATGGGGTGAGCAGGCAGTCGGTGGTGGGGTGCTGACCGCACGTAACTTCGACTGGCCGCTGACCGGCGATCACATGCTCGACCACACGTTGTTGCTCGTGCAGATGCCGAAGGACAAGACGCCGAGTGCGTCGATCTCGTGGCCTGGCTACATCGGCACTGTGACCGGCATCAGCAAGGACGGCGTCGCGGCCTACCTGCACGTCGGCAGTGCCAAGTTCGCGTTGCCGCAGCCGTCATCGTGGCCGTCGGCCACCGCGGCGCGCAAGATTCTTGAGGCGGGTGAGCAGGACGCGGCGCGCCTCAAGGTTGCGGCGGGGTTCCTCGACTACACCAGTCCGCCCATTGGCTTCTTGACGCATGTAGTGTTGCCGCGCGAGCAGAAGGGCGGTCCGCCGGCCGCGCTGTTCGAAACCAATGCTGGCGGCCCGATCCAGGGTGACGCTGCGAAGGGGCCCGTCGTCGTGACCAATCACTTCCAGACGCGCAAGGATGGTCGCGAGGCGTCGGGCGACAGCATGGGGCGCGAAGAGACCGTTCACGACGGCATCGCCGGGTGCATCAAGCTCGGTGATCACTCGATCGATCCGGCCGAGGCCTGGCAGATCCTGGCGTCGGTCGAGGCCTCTGGTGGCCACTACTTCGGCACGCTGCATTCGCTCGTCTTCCGCCACGAACCGTGGTTCTTCGAGGTGCGTGTCGCGGACAATGCCAAGGACGGGCTCATCGGTGCCCCAAGCAGTTCGCGGCGTCATCGGCTGACTCGCGAGCAGGTGTTCGGTGTCGCCGGTGCCGGCGGCAAGTAGCGGCGCGCGAGAGAGTCCCGTGATGCGACCCAACGCGGTTCGGAGCGTGCCTTCGCATGGGCGCTAGAAGATCGCCAGACTTCCGGGTGCCCAGTGCCCGATAGCGGGCTACCATTCTTCGCCTGAATCTCGGTCCGCACCGCCTCGCTCATGAACGAAGTCTCCGAAAGGAAAGTGCCCTTGGGCATGTTCCTCGGCATTGCCGTCTTGTCGGCATCCCTGCTCGCCTTCCAGGTGTTGTTGACCCGTGTGTGCGCACTGCGACTCGCGTTCCACTTCGGCTTCCTGATCATCTCCAACAGTCTGCTCGGTATCGGTGCGAGCGGTTCGTTCCTGACGCTGTTCGAAGGGCGTTGGCGCAAGAACCCGGAGAAGTGGATCTGGGTGTTCAGTGTGCTCTACGTCATCAGCCTGTTGGCGACGTGGCAGTTTGCGCGTTCGTGGGAGGTGCCCGAGAAGATCAAGTTCGGCTTCGAAGAAGGCGAGATGGGGCAGTTCTTGCAGTTTGCCGTGTTCAACCTCGGTTTGGCCGTACCGTTCTTCTTCGGCGGTGGTGCCGTTGGCCTGATCCTGTCGGCCTACTCGCATCGCGTGAACACCGTCTACGCGAGTGACCTCGTCGGTGCGGCCCTCGGCTGCATGCTGTGCCCGTTCTTGCTGTGGCCGGTTGGCGCCGGTGGCACGCTGTGCGCTGTCGTGATTCTCGGTGTCGTGACGATCGCGTTGGTCGCGCCGAAGCAACTCAGGCGACCGAGTTTGATTGCCGCAGGTGTGTTGACGGTCGGCTTCGCTGCGTGGATGCCGTTCTTCGACGACCAGTTTGAAGTGCCTGGTAAGAAGTACCTTCAGATGACGAAGGACCGCGGCATGAACGTCGACGGTGACCGTGAGTACTCGAAGTGGAGTGCCAACAGCCGCATCGATGTGATCGAGAGCCCGCTGCCCATCTGGGTGGCTTACGGTATCGGCGCGAAGGACAAGCCGTTCGTTCTGAAGGCGGAGAACAAGGCCAAGTTCGGCAAGCAGAAGTGGATCATGCAGGACGGCGATGCCGGTACCTTCGTGACCGACTACCAGACCAGCGAGCTCAGTCGTGAGTATCTCGGTCGCACGCTCTACTCGCTGACCGCGGCGGTCAAGAGGGGGACGGATCCGCGTGTATTCGTGATCGGCGTCGGTGGTGGTCCGGACATCTGGGCGCACAAGCTGATGGGCGCGAGCTACATCAAGGGCATCGAACTCAACCGCGGCGTGCTCGAGGTGCACGACACGGTAGCTAAGGAATTCTCGCTCGGCCTGCGCGACGATCCCACGATCGAGCTGGTCTGCGATGAAGGTCGTTCGGCGTTGATGCGCGACACGACCAAGTTCGACATCATCCAGATGACCGGCATCGACACCTGGACGTCGCTGGCGTCCGGTGCCTATGTGCTCGCCGAGAACTACCTCTACACGGTCGAAGCCGTGCAGCAGATGTATGAGCACCTCAATGAGGGCGGGATCATCCAGATCACCCGGATGGGCAAGAACATGGAGCGCCTGCGGCTTCTGTCGAACGTCCAGCAGGCATTCATCAACATGGACGCCGGCAACATGGCCGACTCGATCGCGGTGGTAACCGCGCAGCTCGACGGCTTGACGTCGGTGATGATCAAGAAGGGCAAGTTCGACGAGGGCGAAGTGGCTCGACTCGAAGCGTTCTTGGCGACGTCGGGGCACGGCAAGCTCTACTTGCCGAAGCGCAAACTCGACAACAACATCATCGAGCAGTTCATCAACATGAGCCTCGATGACAAGCAGAAGTTCATCGACGAGTTCCCGCGGCGCATCACGCCGACTACGGATGACCAGCCGTACTTCTTCAACTTCACGCGCTGGGATGCTCCGGCCGAAGGCAAGAAGTACATCGACGAAGCGACCGAGGTCAGCCAGGGCAACCCATACTTCTTGTGGGGCCAGTTGGCGTTCTCGGCCTTCGTCTCGCTACTGCTGATCGTTGTGCCGCTGCTCTTCAAGCGAGGTGCCGCCAAGTCCGCACACGCGGGCCGTTTCCTCGTCTACTTCACTGGCATCGGGGTCGGCTTCATCTTCCTCGAGATCGCGTTGATGCAGAAGCTGACGCTGTTGCTCGGCCAGCCGCTCTACTCGATTGTCGTCACGCTGTTCTCGATCCTGATCTTCACCGGCATCGGTAGCTTCTTGAGCGGACCGCTGCTGAAGCGCGGTGTCATGATGGCGCGCATGATCCCGGTCGGCATCGCGATCGTGACGGTGGCGATCGTGATGTTCAGTGATCAGATCGTTGCCTCGGTCATCGCCGAAGACCTGACGACGCGTGCGTTGGTTGCCGGTGCGATGACGGCACCGCTGGCCTTGTTGCTCGGCATGCCGTTCGCCCACGGCGTCAGCCTGCTGCGCAAGTTGTCGCCCGGGTTTGTTCCGTGGGCTTGGGCCGTCAACGGCTCGGCCAGTGTCGTCGGTTCGGTGTTTACCGTCATCGTGTCGATGAACTTCGGCTTCAGCGCGGTGCTGCTGGCGGCGATCTTCATCTACGCGATCGCGTTCTGGTCCGTCGACAAGCTGTCCCGCAGCTAACCCGCTGACCGTACGGTGCCTGGAACGAAGTCAACTTATTCGCGAAGCGAATAAGTTGACTTCGTTCCAGGCACCGTACGGTCAGTAGCGGCACGTCGGGTGAGTGAGGTGCTATGGTAGGCGCCATGGCGAAACGCGTTTCCGCGCTCGTATTGCTCCTTGCAGCCACTGCGGTGGCGCAGGCGCCACCGGGGTTCAAGACGTATGAGAACAAGCTCGCGAAGCTCTCGTTCTTCTACCCGTCGATCTACAAAGAGGTGCCGCTGCCGCCGACGGAGCAGCTCCTCGTCGCCAAGTTCGTCCTCAAGAAGACGCCGCGTGAACTGAAGAAGTTCAGCCCGCAGGCGATCGCCAGTCTGACCGTCAGCGTCTTCCTGTTTGAGAGTGGTGTCGCACCGGTGACCGGTGGCGGCGACAGCAAGGGGGAGAAGGCGAAGGGGCCGTCGACGGTTCGCGAAGCGATGGAACAACGCAGTCGCGTGACCTCGTGGAAGCAGTTCGAGAAGCGCCTCGGTGGTTGGCGGTTGACGCCGGTTCGCGGCAAGGACGGCACGTTCACGATGGCGCCGCGCCGGCCCATGGGGCGGACGTCGATCACGGGTCGCCTCGTGCGCAAGGAGGTCGGCAACAAGGTCTTTGGCGTCTTCGCGCATACGTTCGAGCCGCATGGCAAGAAGCTGACCAAGATCATCGACAAGGTCGGCAAGAGCCTCGAGCTGCGCGACCTCGATGGCGCGTCGGACCTCGCCGCCAAGCGCATCGATCGCATCTATCGCAACAGCAAGCTCGGCGCGATCGAGTGGCGCAAGAAAATCCGTCGTTCGCTAGCCAAGGGCTGGCAGGCGGTCGACACCGAGAACTACGTCATCGTGCACCACACCAAGAGTGTGGGCTTGATCAAGCGCATCGCGCGCGACATCGAAGCGATGCGCACGTTCTACATGGGGCTGTTTCCGCCGACGGGTGACGTCGACAAGGTCAGCGTGCTGCGGCTGTGTCAGACCAAGCAGGAGTATCACCAGTACGGCGGCCCGCCGAACACCGGTGGCTACTGGCACCCCGGCAACGAAGAGCTCGTGCTGTTCGACTACTCGTACACGCAGAAGAAGCTGACGGCGAAGCAGAAGAAGGCGATGGGCGGCCGCAAGTTGTCGAGCAAGGACTCGATGCTCGTGTTGCGCCACGAGGCGTTTCACCAATACATCTTCTACGCGATCGGGGAGTTCTCACCGCACGACTGGTTCAACGAGGGCTACGGCGATTACTTCTCCGGAGCAATCGTGCACGGCAACACCGGCCGCGTCGCGAAGGTGCAGCCGAGCCCGTGGCGGATCCACCGCGCCAAGGACATGTGCGAGTTTGGCAAGGGCTTCCTGCCGCTCGACAAGATCCTCAAGGCCGAGCGTGCGACGTTCTACAACCGGTCGCGCATCGGCGACTACTACGCCGGCGCGTGGTCGTTCGTCTACTTCCTGAAGGAGAGCAAGGAGGCCAAGGCGCACCCGAAGTGGTCGAAGATGCTGCAGACCTACTTCGACGCCGTGGCGGACTGTTATGCCGATGCGATCAAGGAATTCGGCGAGAAGCCGAGCCTGCGCGACAAGCAGGTGGCCGGCTTCCAAGCCCGCAAGAAGGCCCTGAAGCGCACCCTCGAGGGCATCGACCTCGAAGAATTGGAGAAGGTTTGGCGGAAGTGGGTCGTTGACATGCGCGACCCGTGGCCCAGCAAGCGCAAGAAGAAGAAGAAGTAGCGCGAGCGGGGTGCGTGACCCTCATATCCCCGCTAACCTGTTTGCGCGCATGGTGACCAAGAACGGCATCGACCCCGCCAAGGGCCTTGGCTGGGGGACTTTCTTATCTGGCTTTGTGCCGGGACTCCTGCAATTCCAGCTGGGCCAGAAGTCCCGGGCTGGTCTGGCGTTCGTCAGTTGCACGGCACTGTTCTTCGTCGGCTGGATGATCGTCGGCGAACGGCTGTTCTATTGGGCGCTGTCCGCTCCCGACGACAAGGGGGGGCTGATCAACGGCATCGCTCGCTTCGGATTCGTCACGTTGCCCGAAGTGATCAACATGCCGGCCAACGCGATTGGCAGCTTCTTCGCGTTCGACAGTTCGCCGACCGGGCTGCGCGAGCAGCGCGAGCCGCGTGATCTGGAACACATCGCCGCGTGGGCGACCGGTGCATCCGGCATGCTCGCCGCCTTCTGGGCCGCGCAAGCGCACTGGGACCTGCGGCTACGCCGCGACGCCAGTCACATTGCCGAGGGCCAGCAGCCCGTTGCCAGCCCGGCACTCGTTGCCGGCCTGTCGTGGCTCGTGCCTGGACTCGGGCACGCCAAGGCCGGGCAGAAGGACAAGGGCGTGATCATGGGGCTCGCCGTGGTCATCGTGTTCGCTCTCGGTCTGGTGTTCTCCGGCGGCCACGCGGTCGACCGCGGCCAATACCAGGTGTGGTGGATTGGCCAGAACCTGTTCGGCGGCGGATCGCTGTTCGCCTCGCTCGTGACGGGCCCGATGCAGAACAACGGCGCGCAACTCGACCTCGACCTCGGCATCGTGCTCTGCACGGTCGCCGGTCTGATGAACCTCGTCGTCATGTGCGACGCCTACACGGTCGCCGAGCGGTCGCTGTTTCCGCTACCTGCTGGCGCCAAGCCCGAAACTTCGGAGGCGAACGCATGAGCCTGCTATTCCGCATCGCGGTCTACCTGCCCGTTCTGTTCTTGATCGCCATCGTCGTCGTCGGCCAGCAACACACGACCGCCAGCGACACGATCCGCGCCGCCACGCAGCGCACCGTCCGGTGGACGGTGTGGACGTTGGTGCTCGTCGTCTTGATGACGGCGGCAGATTACTTCGTCATAGGCTGGTAGAGACCGGCTGGTAGAGACCGGCTGGTAGCGGTCAGCTCGTAGAAGCGGCCGCTCTGGCGGAGACACTCCGCCAAAGATCGCCCGGCAGCCGTTCGATCGTCTGGCTCTGCTCTAGTCCGAACAGCGCCCGATAGAACGTCGCATCGTCGAGAGCGCACTCGCGCCGCAACAGGTCCGTCGGTCGCGGCCCACCTGCCAGCTGCGCCAGCACCGCTTGTTGGTCGCCGCTCAGCTCGAGCCGCAACGCCGCTTTGCTGCTGGTGGCGATCAGCCCCAGGGATTGCAGCAGTGAGTCGGGGCTCTCGATGATGCCGCAGCCCTCGGCGATCAACCGATGGCAACCACGGCTGCGTTCGCTCTGCCACGGCCCCGGCACGGCGAAGACCTCGGTGCTGCAGTCCGCGGCGAAGCGCGCCGTGTGCAACGCGCCGGACGCTACGCTGCCTTCGACGACGATGACCGCCGACGGTCCGGCGGCGAGCAAGCGATTGCGGCGCACGAAGTGGCCGCGACGGGCGCGCAAGCCGGGCGGCATCTCGGTGATCACGCAGCCATCACCGGCAACGATCCGGTCGCGCAGGTCCGCGTGCTCGGGTGGGTAGAGTTCGTCCAGGGCCCCGGCCAGCACGGCAACGGTCGGCGTGTTCGCCGCCACGCACGAACCGTGGGCGATGCCGTCGATGCCGCGCGCCAGACCGCTCCACAGCACGGTGCCACAGTTCGCCAGGGTCGCGCACAGAGTCGCCGCGGCGTCGATGCCATATGGAGTGGGGGTGCGACTGCCGACGACCGCACACGCCGGCTCACGCGACAGGGCGGCGGGGTCGCCCTGGGCAAACAATACGAGCGGAGCTGTCGGTTGCTGACTCAGCCGCTCCGGCCAGGCCTCGTGGGCCGGCGTCAGAACGTGCATCTCCAGCCGTTCGGCGAGCTGGCGGATGTCGGCAGCCCGCGCGGCCAGGTTGCGTAGGCGCAGCCGGTGGGCCGCACGCGGTGGCACGTCGGGTGGCTCCGGCGGATCGGCGAGGATCGCGACCGGGTCGACGTCGGGCGCCATCAGCGCGGCAATGGGGGACTCGCCGAAGCCCTCGGCGATGGCCAGCATCAAGTAGGCATCTTGCACGACCTACTAGGGGTACAAAGCTGCGGGCGGTGGCAGAAAACTGCCGACCGCCCGCTGAGCTCGGTGCAAGTTGGTTAGGTCCTACTCGCTGTCGTCGTCCGAATCCGGCTCGCTCGCCGGCTCGTTCGTCGGCTCCGTGGTCGCAGCCGCCGGTTCGGCTTCTTCAACCTTTGGCACTTCTGGCTTCTTGACCATCTCGAAGTTGACGTCGTCGCCTTCCAGCTTCGCCGTGATCTCGAAGGGGTCGCCGAGCTTGCCCTTGAGGATCTGCTCGGAGAGCGGGTCCTCGAGCAGCTTCTCGATGCCGCGCTTGAGCGGGCGGGCGCCGAAGTCCTCGTGGAACGACTTGTCGATGAGCCACTCGATGACTGGCTGCGTGATGATGAGCTCGTGGCCCTTCTCCTGCATGCGCGCGTTCACCTTGACCAGCTCGTTCTCGACAATGCGTTGCATGTCTTCCTTGTTGAGCTGGTTGAAGATGACGATCTCGTCGAGGCGGTTGATGAACTCTGGGCGGAAGTGGCGTTCCACTTCACCCATGATCATGTCCTTCATCTTGTCGTTGCCCGGCTCAGCGCCACCGCTGCCGCCGAAGCCGAGACCAGTCGAGTTCTTGATGAGGTTGGCGCCGATGTTCGACGTCAAGATCAAGATCACGTTGCGGAAGTCGATGTGGCGACCGAACGAGTCGGTGAGCCGGCCTTCTTCCATGATCTGCAGGAGCATGTTGAAGATGTCCGGGTGCGCCTTCTCGATCTCGTCGAGCAGGACGACCGAGTACGGACGCCGGCGGACCTTCTCGGTCAGCTGGCCGCCTTCCTCGTAGCCGACATAGCCCGGGGGCGCGCCGACGAGGCGGGAGGCGTTGTACTTCTCCATGTACTCCGACATGTCGATCTGGATGATCGAGTCCTCGCTGCCAAACATGAACTTGGCGAGGCACTTCGACAACCAGGTCTTACCGACACCCGACGGGCCGAGGAACACGAACGAACCCATCGGGCGGTTCGGGTCCTTGAGGCCGGCGCGCGTGCGGCGCACGGCCTTGGCAATGGCCTTGATGGCCGGCTCTTGGTTGATGACGTCCTGCGCCAGCTCGTTCTCCATGTTGAGGAGGCGATCCGCTTCGGCCTGGTCCAGGCGCTGCAGCGGCACACCCGTCATCTTGGAGACGGTTTCGGCGATGACTTCTTCGTCGACGCGACCACCCGATTCGCGCGAGTTCTCACGCTCACGCCATTCGCGTTGAATCTCTTCCTTCTTCTTGGAGAGCTTGAACGCCTGGTCGCGCAGGTCGGCAGCACGCTCGAAGTCCTGGCCGGCGACGGCCTCTTCCTTCTCCTTGCTGAGTCGAGCGACTTCGGTGTCCATCTCTTGCAGGTCCGGCGGCGCCGTCATCGACTTGATGCGGACGCGCGCGCCTGCTTCGTCGATCACGTCGATTGCCTTGTCCGGCAGGAAGCGGCCTGTGATGTAGCGCGTGCTCATCTCGACGGCAGCTTCGAACGCTTCGTCGGTGTAGGTCACGCGGTGGTGGGCTTCGTACTTGTCGCGGAGACCCTTGAGGATCTCGACGGTTTGCTCCGGCGACGGCGGCTCAACGGCAACCGTCTGGAAGCGACGCTCGAGCGCGCCGTCCTTCTCGATGTACTTGCGGTATTCGTCGAGCGTCGTCGCGCCGATGCACTGCACTTCGCCACGCGACAGCGCGGGCTTGAGCACGTTGCTGGCGTCGATCGCGCCTTCGGCACCACCGGCACCGACGAGCGTGTGCAGCTCATCGATGAACAGCATCACGTCCTTGGCGCGGCGCACCTCGGTCATGACTGCCTTGATGCGTTCTTCGAACTGGCCGCGGTACTTGGTGCCGGCAACCATCATGGCGAGGTCGAGGACGACCAGGCGCTTGCGGCGCAGGATCTCCGGGACCGTGCCCTTGACGATGTGCTGCGCGAGACCTTCGACGATGGCCGTCTTGCCGACGCCAGCCTCACCGAGCAACACGGGGTTGTTCTTGGTGCGGCGCGACAGGATCTGGATGACGCGTTCGATCTCGTGATCGCGACCGATGACCGGGTCGAGCTTGGCGTCGCGCGCCAGCTCGGTCAGGTCGCGGCCGAACGAGTCGAGTGCCGGCGTCTTGCTCTTGGTGTTGCCTGACGGGCTACCCGAGCCGGAGCTCGACGAGCCGCCGCCCGATGGTTCGCCGCCTTCGCCGTCCTCTTCGTTGTTCTCGGAAGCACCGAGGAACTCGAGGACCTCTTCGCGAACTTCGTCGAGCTTGATGCCCAGGTTCATCAGGACCTGTGCCGCAATGCCTTCGTTCTCGCGGATCAGGCCGAGCAGCAAGTGCTCCGTCCCGATGTAGTTGTGACTGAGTTGGCTGGCTTCTTCGAGCGAGAGCTCGAGGACCTTCTTCGCGCGGGGCGTGAAGGGCAGCTGTCCCATCGTGACCATTGAAGGTCCGGTTTTGACGATCTTCTCGACCTCGTGGCGGATCTTCTCGAGGTCGATCGACATGTTCTTCAACACGTTCGCGGCGACCCCGCTCCCCTCCTGGACGAGTCCGAGCAAGATGTGCTCGGTCCCAATGTACTCGTGGTTGAACTTCATTGCCTCTTGGCGGGCGAAGCTCATGACCTTTTTGGCGCGGTCTGTGAAGCGATCAAACATGCTGTAAACCTCGGTGGGCTCTTGCTGTACCGATCCTTTGATCGGATGCCAGCGGTATAGGATTAACTCGACTTGGAGATCCAGGTTCGCATGGGCGACTCGGGCAGTTTTTTGCAGTTCCCCAAAAGGTGCATTTCCGCCTGATAGCGGCATTTGTGGGGCGATTACCCGGGGGCGGGCTCAGTAATGAGCCAATTCCGGGGCCGAGAAACCTGCCCGGAATCGCCCCAGAAAAACTGCCTCTACGGCGTGCAGCCGAGCAGTTCTCGCAGCATCTGAGCTCGGCGCTGGTCGCGTTCTTCCGGATTGAGGGTTTTCTGGCTGTAGCGCTGCAGGTGCGCTGGTTGCGACAGCAGCAGTGCCTGATTGACCGCCTCGGCGGTGAAGCCTTCGACCAGGTGCGTATGGATGCCGAAGCGCAGCGCCGACAGGCAGCCGAGGGCTTCTTCGCTGGTCAGGATCTGGGCGCGCTCGAGGGTGCCGAGGGCGCGGTGCACGCGGTCCAGGGTTTTGACCCGTGCGGCGCCGCGCAGCAGGGCTTCGCGCACTTCGCGTTCCCACTGCACGATGCGGCTGACGGCCAGCATTACATCGCCTTGGATCTCGGACTCGTCGCGGCCGAGCGTGATCTGGTTGGAGACCTGGTAGAAGTCGCCGAGGGCGCGACTGCCTTCACCGTAGAGGCCGCGAACGGCGAGGCTGATCTTCTGCGCAACGTTGGTCGCCTTGTCGATCTCCTCGGACCAGACGAGGCCGGGCAGGTGCAGCATCACCGACAGGCGCAAGCCCGTGCCGGTGTTGGTGGGGCAGGACGTCAGGAAGCCGAACTCTTCGGACCACGCCATCGGCAACCGTTGCATCAACGTGTCGTCGAGTTGCTCCATGCGGCCCCATGCACCATCGAGTTGCAGGCCGGAGTCGAACACCTGCACGCGCAGGTGGTCCTCTTCGTTGATCATGATCGCGACGCTTTCGCGCGTGTCGAACGCGACGCCGGTGTGGCGCGTGCTCGCAGCAAGTTCGCGGCTGATCAGGTGGCGTTCGACGAGCATCGAACGTTCGAGTTCGTCGACGGGCTCGAGGTCGAGCAGGTTGAGTTTGACCGGCAGGCCCGGTTGCGACAGGCGATCCGTGATGAACGAATACAGGCGCTCAGACTCGGTTTCGTCGAGGCTAGGCGCAAACGGGAAACCGGCGAGGTTGCGGGCCAGGCGCACTCGCGTGCAGATGGCGATGTCGCTTTCGGGGCCGTCACCGGCCAGCCAGGCACCGGGCTGGAAGTCGCGGTGGCTCTTGCCGTCCGCAGATTCTGAGTCGTCGTCGTCGCCCCGCTTGTGCCGCACCATGATTAGTCTTCGTCGCCGTCGATGTCTTCGCCGAGTTCTGCACGGCGCAGTTGGTCACGCAACTCGGCAGCCTCTTCGTAGCGTTCGCCGCGCACGGCGTCTTCGAGTTTTTGACGGAGATCGCTGAGGTCCTGCGGATCGATCGCCGCCGGCGCCTCCGACATCGTGCTCGGCAGACGGCCAGTGTGCGATTGCGACTCGTGGATGCGTTGCAGCAGCGGCATCAGATCCGTGCGGAACGTTGCGTAGCAGCGCGGGCAACCGAGGCGACCCTTGGCGCGGAAATCGGCGGGGGCCATGCCGCAACCGGGGCAACATTCGACGCGCGGCGTCTCAGCTGGCGGCGTCTTGAGCCCGCCGAGCAGGTCTTCGAGCATCGCGCTGGGTAGCTTCGGCGGCTTCATCGGGCCGACGCCGAGCTGCTCGGCACACTCGGCGCAGACGTGTTGCGATCCGGTCACTGAGCCTTCGCTCAGATCCATCACGACAATGGTTGCGATCGCCTTCTGGCACGCGGTGCAGTACTGCATGTGCGCCTACTACTCTAGCTGTGATTCGTGTTCGCCGCACGGTCTGAAACCGTGCGATCGCTTGCCTGAGCGGGAGCCGCCCGGTGGTCGCGCAGCAGCGAGTGGAACTCGATGGCCCGCGCCCGGAAGTTGGGGTACTGATCGAACGATGCGAAGGCTGGACTGAACAGAACTGCGTCGCCTGGCCTTGCAGTTTCAAGTGCCGCGGCCAGCGCTTCCTTCAAGGTCTCGTGACTCGTGGTCGGAACGCTGCACTGCTCCGCAAATGGGCCGGCGGCGGCTCCGAAGACATGTGCACTCGTCGCGTGCTCGGCGATGGCCCGGGCAACACGACCGTGGTCGCCGTCCTTGCTCTTGCCGCCGCCGAGCCAGTGCACGCGTTGCGGCATCGCGCTGACGGCGGCCAACGCACGGCGCGTCGATTCGACTTCGGTCGAGACCGCGTTGTCGTAGATCTGCACGCCGTGCAGCGTCGTCAGTAGTTGCAGGCGGTACGGCAGTGGTGCGGCGGTCGCCATCGCGAGGCCGATCTGGTGGTTGGGCGCACCGAGCCAGGTCGCGGCGAGGCTGGCGCCGAGCACGTTCTCCAACTGGAAGTCACCGATCAGGCGCAGGGCACTGCGATGCAGGATCGTCTTGGTTGCGGCATCGCCGTCGCGCACGCAGAGGTAGTCGTGCTGCAAGCCTGCGCTATCCGGTCCGGGAACGTCCGTGGCGAAGCAGCCACGCTTGTTGGCGTTGGTTGCGAACGCGTTGGCGATCGGGTCATCGGCGGCATGCACGACGAACTCGGTTGCTGCTGCCGCGAGGCGCGCCTTGGCTGCCTGGTAGTTCTCGAGCGTCTTATGGCGATCCAGATGGTCCGAGCCGATCCGTGTGAACACGGCGCCGTGCAGGCGGCGATCTTCGTGCAGACGTTCGAGTTGGAAGCTCGACATCTCGAGGATCGCGACCTGCTCGAGCCGCCACTCGGCTTCGTCGGCGAGCAAACTGTGGCCGATGTTGCCGCCGAGCAGGCTGTCGATGCCGGCCGTGTGCAGCGCGCGATGCAGCAACGTCGTCGTCGACGACTTGCCGTTGGTGCCCGTGATGCCAATGACGCGGCCAGGGTAGGCGGCGAGGAACAGTTCGCACTCTTGCGTGCACGGGATGCCGCGGCGAAGTGCTTCCTGCCGCAGCGGGTTGTGATCCGGAACGGCGGGGCTGGTCACTACCAGATCGATGCCGTCGAGCAGCGCGAGGTCTTCGCGGCCGAGTTGCCAGTCGATGTCGGCTTTGCCGAACGTCTGTTGCACGGCGCGCAGCTCGTCGCCGTTGTTGCCGTCGCAGACGGTGACCTTGCAGCCGCGGCGCACGAGATGGCGGGTGGCCTCGCGACCGCCGCCAAAGCGGCCGAGTCCGTGCACGAGCACGCGACTGCCCGCCGCCGGCAATGCCGGGTCACGGTTCATCGGGTGACGCGCGCCTGGCGTCCGCGGGCGCTTAGTCGGCCGAGTTCTTCCTGCGGGATCTCGACCGTGATCCGTTCTTCGAGCGGCTTCTCCTTGGCCACGATCGTCACCGTCTGATCGCGGCGGCCGGCGAACATGCGGTCGATCACCTCCAGCGGGAAGTCGAGCGGGAACAGCCACGGACTGAACGGCTGGGGGATGTCGATCTGTTCGCTGGAGGGCGTGTGTTCGAACCGCGGCACGCCGTGCTCTTCGGCGATCAGCGGCAGGGTGTCGAATCGGCTCGTGCCGTAGAAGCGGAACTCGACCGTCTCGTCATAGACTCGCTTGCCGTCGAGGAAGACCGCGTGGTCGTCCGGATTGTGCACGTGCAGCTGCGGGCCCTCACAGGCGGTTGTGGCGAGCGCGATCGCGAGTCCCAGGGCGGAACGTCGCAAGTGTGTGCGTCGGCAACTCATTGCTGTGTAGCGGTTTGTGGCTGCCCGGGCCCGCGGGGTGCGAGCCGGCAGCCGGCAGACAGTCTTCGGGTGAAAACTGGCGGAGAGGGGGGGATTCGAACCCCCGGTACCCGTGAAGGTACGTCGCCTTAGCAAGGCGGTGCATTCGGCCACTCTGCCACCTCTCCGGCGGCGCGATCAGTAAAGCAGGATCCCTGCCGGGTGCAACCTGCTTCTTGCTGAGTTGCGCCTACTGGAACGATTCCGTCGTCGGATCGGCGACCCGGATCCCGGACCCGGGTTCGCGCATCAGCGTTGTCACGGTCTCGATGACGAAGTCGTTGACGGCCGGGTCCTCGCGGTCGTAGTCGTGCAACAGGACGATGCCGCCACCGTCCTCTCGGATGCGGTCGACGACCTGCTGCGGCGTCTGTTCCAGAGTGGGCGCGGTGTCGCCACTGTCCAGCGTCCAGATCGCGATCGGCGTGCGGTGCACCAGCAGGTAGATCAGCGAGATGAGGTTGAGCTTGCCGTACGGTGGTCGGAACGGCACGCGGCTGCAGTCGGCGCCGGTGACTTCGCCGAGGCGCGCCCAGCCTTTGCGGATGTCCTGCACTCCGGCCCACGGCAGAGTCTTCCAGTGATGCACGTGGGCATAGCCGTGACAGCCGACGACATCGCCGCGAGCAGCTTGCGCGCGGATCGTGTCTTCACGGTTGTTGATGTTGCTCGTCGTCACGAAGTGCGCCGCGTGCAGGTTGTGCTGATCGAGGCAGGCGAGAATGCGATTGCTCAGCACATCACTCGGGCCGTCGTCGAACGTCAGGATCACTTCGCCGTTCTTGCGGCAGCGAGCTCGAGCGCGGTTGCGCAGCCAGCGCATGTAGAGCCACGGAATGGCGTAGTAGGCCACCAGCACCAGGAAGACGATCAACGCAGCTTTCATGCGGATCGCACCGGTTGGTCAGGCCCTGCTTCCCACTCGTAGCCGAAGTGGTCGAAGACCGGCGCGTCCTTCTGGCGCACGACATCGCGCAGTTCGTCGTCGTAGTAGGAACTGTAGTGGCGGTGCTTGCTCGTGTTCTGCTTCGGGACTTGCTTGACGGCGTGTTCCATCTCCGGCGGCACGGTCGTGCATTGCGCGAACATGCGCAACATCTCTTCGCGCAGGTTCTCCATCTTGCCAACCGTGGCGCCCTGTAGACCAACACCAAGCATGTCAAACAGCGTCTGTGTCAGCGCGCCTGCTTGCGGTGCGAACTGGCCATCGCCCATGTAGGCGCGGCGCATGGCATCGGCGAACTCGAGCTTGCCGTTGTCGCTGATGCGGTTGAAGAGGTCGCTCTTGACGTTCTTCTGGAAGTGGAACCAAGACACGTGCCACGCGAACGGATTGCGAGCGAAGGCGAGGCGCGGGAGGTCGCGGTGGCTCGCCGGAATGTCCCGGTAGGAAGCGTGGTTCTCGAGCCCCTGCAGTTGCCAGTCCTCGGGCGCATGTTGTTCGAGGATCTCGCGGACGAAGTTGCCGCCGGTCTTCGGGACGTGCACGAAGACGAAGTGTCGAGTCAGGAACATGTCGGGAGGAGTCAGAACGCTAGGCCTCTATCGGTTGTCAGGCAAACGAGCTTGCCGTGGTTTGCCGGCGAACGCTGCTGTACGGTCGTTTCGTGGTTCGAGATGACAACTCCTCGCGCGCGAACGGGCCGGCAGCGGCGTCGCTCGTCATCGTTCGCCACGGCGAGAGCGAAGGCAACGCGGCTGGCCGGTTCTCGGGTTGGCGCGACGTGCCGTTGACGGCTGCGGGCAGCGCGCAGGCGCGCGCAGCCGGTGAGGCGCTCCGGGATGCGGTTGGCAACGTGGATGTGGCGTTCTGTTCCCGCTTGCAGCGAGCACGCGTTACTGCCGAGCAGTTGTGTCATGGCTTGGGGCAGCCGGAGCTCGAGCGGACAAGCGATTGGCGACTCAACGAACGTCATTGCGGCGCGTTCCAGGGCAAGACGAAGGATGCGGTTCGCGACGAGTACGGCGAGGACGCGTTGCGCGCGTTCCGTCGCAAGTGGCACGTCAGGCCGTCGCAGGCGCAGTCTGGATCGGTGGACGATCCCAACGCGGATGCTGCCTACGCCGACGTCGCGGGGTCGCTACCGTGCGGCGAGTCGGTCGCCGACCTGGTTGTGCGCGTGCAGCAGTTCTATCGCGAGCACGTGGTAGCGCACCTGCAGGCGGGCCGCTGTGTGCTTGTCGTGGCGCATGCGATCTCGTTGCGTGCGCTGGCTTATGTTCTCGATGGGGCAGACGATGAGGCGCTGCCGGTACTTCGTCTCGGCAACGCGGACGCGAGGCACTACCGCTTCGATGTCGACCTCAACGTCACGCAGGTGCGCGCGATCAGAACAACGGCAGGCTGACGCCCGTGGTGCCGCACCAGGCGTGGGGCACGATGCCGCTGTTGACCAGGAACTGGCCGTAGAGCGTGATGCCGGCGAGCGCGGGCACCATCGGTACTGCCACGGGGATCGTGGCCTTGCCGTCGCTGTCGGTCGCGGTCGGCAGGACCAGGGCACCCGGCGCGTCAACGTTGAGCGTGACGCCGGCGAGCGTCGCTCCCGGTGTTGCTGGCAGTAGCGCCAGCAGGAACAAGCTGGCTGCTTGTGGCGGTGCTTGTTGCACGCCGATCGCCCACTCGCTGTTACCGAGGTAGGTCGGGATGTGGGCGGTCAGTTGCGGTGTGTAGCCGAGGATCGCGGTGGCGGTGCCGAACTCGTTGCTGCCGATCGGTTGCGATTCGGAACGCAGCGTCGGCCGATCGAACGGCGGCAAGGCGTGGCGTGCGCGCGGATCGACGAGGCCGTTCTCGAGGAAGTCGACCAGTTGCACGACCTGCAGTTGGGTGATCGGCAACGCTTGCAGCAGCGGGTCGCGCGGGCCGGCGAAGCCAGCGCCGAGGCGATAGAAGTTGGCGACCTGCGTGATCGACGTGAAGCGACCGTTGTGCATCAGGGTGCCCTTCAGCCCGACGTTGCGCAGGCTTGGCACCTTGAACTTGCCCATGTCGCTCGGTGCGTTCGTGATGCCGCCGCGACCGGGGTCGTCAGTCGCCGGCGTCAGGCCATCGCCGCGGAACTGGCGGTCGGTGAACAAGCCGGGCGTGTGGCACAACGCGCAGCGCGCCTGATTCTGGAACAGCTGCCAACCGGCGAGTTGGCTGGCGGTCATGACGTTGGGTACACCCTGCATGTGCAGGTCCCAAGGCGTTTGATCGGGGGCGAGTGTGCGGATGTAAGCCGCCATCGCCATCGCCATGCGGGCTGCACTGATGTTGCTGTCGCCGAATGCCGCGGCAAACAGCTGCGGGTAGTCGGGTGCTGTGAGGAGCGCCTGTTCGATGTCCGGCGTCAGGTCGGTCGCGAGCGCGAGGGGCGTCACGATGGCCAACCGTTGCTTGAGTTCGTTCCAGCCGCGTTGTTCGCGCGACATCTCGGTCGCGTCGAGCAGCGGGTGCAGGGTCAGTGCTTCGAGGGCGCCGCCCGTTGCGATGACCGTCGCGCCGGTCTCTGGATCGACAAACGGGCCTTCGGCGCGGCCGTCCCAGAACAGTTCGTCGAAGTAGCCGGCCATGTGCGTCGACGGTGCGGCGCGTGGCGTGACCTGTTCTGCGAGGCCGAAGAGCGGGTCTTCGACGAACGTGCCGTTGGGGGCGCGGCGGCGGACGCCGGGTGAGCCATAGGTGTCGTCACTCGTCAGCAGTACGCCGTCTGGTCCGGGGTGGCGCGTGCGGCGCGCGTCGCCGCCGCCGTGGCGGGGCAGGTGGCAGCGGGCGCACGCCATGCGGCCGTTGCTGGACAACTGCTCTTCGAAGAACAGCATCTTGCCGAGCACCGCCTTCTGCGGCGTGGTCGGGTTCTCGGTCGGCGCGGGCGGCAGCGTCAGAGCTTGGGCGGGCAGGTAGCTGAGCGACATCGCGAGCGCGATGCCGAGCTTGAACCTGCTACTTGTGCGCATGCGCGTCATGGTTACGCGCCGGCTCCCGAAACGAGGGTGCGGTTGGCACTGGCCGGCAGCGGGATCACGTTGCCACCGGCGGGCGACATCACTTCGAGTTGCGTGGGCCAGAGAATGTGTAGTTCGCCGGTGTCGCTGAACGACATCTGCGGCACGGTCGTGCCCATGGTGCCGAACACGTTGGTGCCGTCGGGCAGCATCAGGATCGGGACGCCGAAGCCACCGCCAACCGAGGCGTAGCACGCGACCAGACCTTGGGCCGAGCGCAGCGGATCGCTCAGCGTGATCGACGATGGCACGGACAGGCGCACGGCGCCGTTGGTGCCGAGGATGATGTGTTGGCCGGTGAGCGTTGCGACGCGCAGGTCACTCTGGCCGGAGAGCGAGGAACCGACCGATGGTGGCGCGACGAGGTCGCTGAACATCAGCGTGGTCGAGCCGGCGGGATCGATGTGGCGCAGGCGCGTCATCGTGCCGAGGGCTTCGGTCGCGAGCAGCGTGTTGTTGGCCAGCGGGAAACGGTTCTGCACGTCGAGCGAACCGACCAGGAAGGGCGACTCCGACGAACCCGTCTCGGTGAGGTTGATGACGGTGCCGTCCGGTCGCGTTGCATACCAATCCATCCAGCCCGTGTGGCCCGAAGCCATGACGAGGGTGTCGGCGATGAAGCCTGGCAGGATGTGCACGCCGATGTAGGTCGAGAACTTCACGTCGTCCGTGATGTGCATCGCCGCATCGATGTTGTTGGTGTCGAGGTAGAAGACTTCGTCTTCGACGCGGACCTCGGTGATCAACAGGCGCGAGCCGTCTTCGTTGAGCAGCAGGCGCTGGATGCCGTCTTCTTCGGGCAGGTAGCTGACTTCGCGGTACTGGCGCGGCGGCATCTGCAGGCGGCGCGATGGGCCCGACGAACCGGCGAACCAGACTTCGATCGCGTATTCCGTCGCGCCACGCAAGAACGCGACCGACGTGCCGTCGCCGGACATCGCCATCTCTTCACCTTGTTCGTACCCGGGCGAGTTCGGCGTGATGTTCTGGAACGTGCTGCCGTCGGCGAGGCCGGTGCGGTAGACGCAGTGGTTGTCGCAGACGAAGAACGCGTGCGTCCTGCCGACCATCACACTCTCGCTCTCCACTTCGGATGGCATCGTCACCGTGCGCCAGGGTTGCGAGGTGCTGGCGAAGTTGCCCGCCTTCAAGCTGATGATCGTCAGTTCGAAGTCGTGGCCGAAAGCCGCGAAGGTGCCGCTCGCGTTGATTGCAATCGGTGCTTCGATTGCGTCCGAGCTGCTGTAGACGATGCGCGCCGCGCCGGTACTCGGCACGAGCAGCAAGCCGTATTGGTCGGCGCTGATGTTGGCGTAGGCAAACAGGCGATTGCCGTCGGCGCGTTCGAGTCGCTGCAGGCCGTGGCGCGTGATGCGACGCGTGCTGCGCAGCTCGAACTCATCGTTGATCGTGCGCGCGGTCTTGTCGATCGCGGTCAGCGTGGCGCCCTGCAGCACGACCTGACTAGAACCCGTCCACGGATCGACGACCTTCACGGTCATCGGGCCAGGGGATGCTCCCTCGACCAGGGTCACGGATTGGGCGGTCGCACCCTGCATGAAGCACGCAATGGTCATGCAGGTGACGGCGAGGTTGGCGGCGGGGAGGTTGGTCATGGGCGCGATAGTTGGATGTAGGCGAGAAATCGCTTCGACATGATAGGCGCACGAACGAAGGCAACCACCCCCGGTCGAGTCATGCCGCAGGATGAAGACCTTGTCATCAATAGTGGCAAGAACCGTTCCGGATCGGTCTCTACGCCGTCGTGTATGGATTCCGGTCGCGGTGTTCGGGAATGCGACCGGAATCCGAACGGGTCATGGCCTCTAACCGGTTGGCACGCCTTTCGCGCTAGGTCTGGTTCGCATGACCTCGCCCCGAATGAGCCCCGCCAGATCGCCGCAGCGGCCTCTGAGAATTCTGACCTACAGCCACGATTCCGTCGGGCTCGGCCACCTGCGTCGCAGTGTGACGATGGCTGGCGCGATGGTATCGGGCGGTCGCAACGTGCACGCCCTGTGCCTGACCGGCTCGCCGGTGCCCGATCTGTTCCCGTTGCCGCCGGGCTGTGATCTCGTCAAGTTGCCGTCGATCGGTAAGTCGCCGGCGGGGGACTACGTGGCGCGCCGCCTGCCGATCTCGACGCATGCGATCACGCGCCTGCGCAGCGATGTCATCACGGCGACGGTGCGTTCGTTCCATCCGGATCTGTTGCTCGTCGACCACACGGCGAGCGGCCCGCGCGATGAACTGCTGCCGGTGCTGCGACGCTTGTCGCACGAAGGCCTCGAGACCCGCGTCGTGCTCGGCATGCGCGACGTTCTCGATGCGCCGGTAATGGCGCGGCGCGAACTGGCCCGCCGCCAGACGTTCGACGTCATTCGCCACTACTACGACCAGGTTCTGATCTACGGCAACCGCGACGTCTTCGATCCGACGGTGGAATACGAGTTCCCCGCCGACGTCGCTGCCAAGACCTTGTTCACCGGGGCCGTCGTGCCACCCGAAGCTCACCTGTCGCGACTGCCGCGCAAAGAAGGTGCGCCGCCGCGCATCCTGGTGACGGCCGGTGGTGGCGAAGATGGCTACGAGTTGCTGCGCAGCACGATCGCAGCGCTGCGTGGGCCGCTGCGCGACGTGGACCTGCGCGCGACGATCGTGGCTGGACCGCTGTCGCAAGACGAAACGTTCCGTTCGCTCGAGTTGGCCGTGTGCCGCAATGCCCGCATCGAGTTGACGCGCTGTACGTCCGAGATGCACACGTTGCTTGGCCAGGCGGATCTCGTCATCGGCATGGGTGGCTACAACACCGTCTACGAATGCCTTGCGCGTGGCGTGCCGCTGCTCGCGGTGCCGCGCACCAAGCCGCGACTCGAACAGTGGGAGCGTTGCCAACGACTCGCGGCGCGCGGTGCGTTGCGGCTCGTGCCTTCGGATGCTGCGCACGAACCTCATCGCCTCGCCGCCGCGATCACGGAAGAACTGAGCCGCGACCAAGCGCGCGCCTCGGTCGTTGCGTGCAACGGCGCCGAGACCGCGGCCCGCATCTGCCTCAACGTTGCCCGTTGCCGTGGCGACCTCGAGTCCAGTTTCTCCAGCGCCTCTTCCTAGCGCCGCGCAACCTCCCTTTGCACCTATTGCCATGCATGTCGCCTACATCCTGAAGAAGTTCCCGCGCGCGTCGGAGACGTTCATCCTCAACGAGATCCTCGCGCTCCAGCGCCAAGGTGTGCAGGTCACGGTGTTCTCGCTGCACAAGCCGGATGATGGTGTGTTCCATCGTGGGCTCGCGGAACTGCAGCGGCCGGTCGTCTACGTGACGCCCAAGAAGGGCGATGCCTGGCTCAACTACCTGCGCGACAACGTTGATCGCCTGGCGCAGCTCGCGCCACCGTTCCTCGCCCAGCTCTCCGAGATGTTGCGGGCGGGGCGTCAGGACATCTGGAACGTGATCGGGTGTGCGATCGAGATCGCGGGGGCGGCGCAGGAGCGCGGCATCGAACACTTCCATGCACACTTCGCAACGGTCGCTTCGCACGCGGCTCGCGCCGCCGCTGCGTTCGCCGGGTGCAGCTTCAGCGTGACGTGCCACGCCAAGGACATCTATCGCACGGGCATCGACCCGCGCGCCTTCCGCTCGTTGTTGTCACCGGCAGCGTTTGTTGTCACTGTCTGCGATGCCAACCGGCGCTGGATCGAAGCAGAGCTCGCGCCCGCCGGTTCGATCCCGTTGCTCGTGCTCTACAACGGCGTCGATACGCAGCACTTTCACGTCAAGCATCGCCAGGAGGCGGCCGAGCCGTTCTTGTTGGGGGTCGGGCGTCTGGTGGAGAAGAAGGGCTTCCATCATCTGTTGGATGCGCTCGCAGTCTTGGCGCGCGATGGTCTTGAGGTGCCGTGCAAGCTCGTCGGGGACGGCGACCAGCGCGCGGCCTTGATCGAGCAGTGCCAACGCCTCGGGCTCAAGAAGGTCGAGTTCGTCGGTATGCGCACGCAAGACGAAGTGCGCGAGTTGATGCAGCAGGCGCGTGCCATGGTGTTGCCGTGCATCATCGGCGAAGACGGCAATCGCGATGCGTTGCCGACGGTGCTGTTGGAAGCATTGGCCTCGGGCCTGCCGGTCATCAGCACGGCGATCGGTGGTGTCGAAGAGATCGTCGACGATGGCCGCGCTGGATTGCTCGTTCCCGAAGGTGCGGCGCCGCCGCTGGCCGAGAGTGTCGAGAGTCTGTGGCGTGACGATTCGTTGCGCAACAAGTTGGCTGCGGTCGGTCGTGCTCGCGCGTTGTCGCACTTCGATCTCGAAGCCAACGTGGCGCGCTTGCGTGGCTTCTTCTCGTCGGCGATCGGGATCAGCAGTCAGCCAGCTGGAGCCCTGAAGTGAGCCAGCGGGTTGCATTCCTGTGTGAGGATCCAGGGATCCCGCCAGATGGCAGCAAGGGGGCTTCGGTGCACTTCCGCAGCCTCGCACGTGCGTTTGCCTCGATCGGTGTGCCGCTCGATGTGTTCATGGCTCGCAAGGGTGACGTGCATGCATACGAGCCACACCGTGTCCAGGTGATCCCGACGCCGCGTCGATCGAAGCTGACGGGCGAAGTGTCACAGATTGCGCATTCGATGCAGATGGGGCAGGCGATGGCCGAGCTCGGCCCGCACGCAGCCGTCTACGAACGGCTGTCGTTGTTTGGTCTCGCCGGGCTGATGCACGCGCGCGAACTCGACGTGCCGATGCTCGTCGAAGTCAATGCGCCGCTGTGGCGCGAAGCAGCCATGTTCCGCAGCCTCGAACTGCAACGCACGGCCAAGGGTGTGTGTCTCGACGTGTGTGCCGGTGCCCATCGTGTCCTGCCGGTGTCGTCGGCGCTCGCTGATGAACTGGTCGCGTGTGGCATTGATCGTCACCGCATCGAAGTCGTCGGCAACGGCACCGACCTCGCCGCGTTCCAGAACGCCAAGCCGGCGCGTCGCCCAGCGCGATTCATCGGTCGGCCGACGTTGATGTTCGTCGGCTCGTTGAAACCGTGGCACGGCATCGGCTTCTTGCTTGATGCCTTCAAGCAGCTGCGCCAGAAGCGCGACTGCGCGCTGTGGATCATCGGTGATGGGCCCGAACGCGATCTGGTCACGGCGGCGCAACGCGAGATGCGCGAGGACCTCGCGCATACCCCGGTGGTTGCCCACGAAGACGTGCCCGCGATGTTGCAGGCGGCGGACATTGTGGTCGCTCCCTACACGTCGGCGGCGCCGACATACTTCTCGCCGCTCAAAGTTGTCGAAGTGCTCGCCGCGGGTCGGCCGCTGCTCGCGAGTCGCACGCCCTGTGTGCTCGGCACGCTGGCCGGCCATAGGCCGCCTGGCTTGTTCGAACCGGATGACGTCGCGGACTTCGTGGCGAGTGCCGAACGTTTGCTCGATGCCGGTGACGGCGCGGCAACGGAAGGCATCGATGCTGGCCTCGTTGCCAAGTTGGATTGGCGCCACAAGGCACGCGATCTCGCGGCGTTGATGGGCGTATCCACGGGAACGACCGCAATGCCCGAGGCCGACTGTGGAGGTGCGCGTGGCTGACAAGCCGGCCAAGCGACCCTTGCGGCTCCGGATTCAGCGCATGCTTGGCGTCTGGGGTCGACTGATGCCGTACCTACGGCCACACAAGAAGAAGCTGTTCCGCGCCAGCTTGCTGACGATCCTCGTTGTGCTCGTCGAGGTCGCCAAGCCGTGGCCGCTCAAGGTCGTGATCGACCAGGTGTTGTTAGGTCAGGACTGGGATCTGCTGCCCGATGCATTGGGCGCGGATCCAGCCATGCTGACCGTCGTGGCGATCTGCGTCGTGGTTCTGCTTGCCGCGATAGGTGGGCTAGCGAGCTACTGGCGCAACCTGTGGCTCGCCGAGTCGGGCCAACGCATGATCGGGCAAGTTCGCTCGGATGCGCTCGATGCGATGCTGCTGCAATCCATGTCGTTCCACGAACGGCATCGTGCGGGCGACTTGTTGGTGCGCCTCAGTGGCGACGCGCAGAGCCTTCGCACGCTGCTCGTCGAAGGTGTGTTCTCGCTTGGTCGCGAAGGCCTGCTGCTTGTCGGCACGTTAGTCGTGATGCTGTTGGTCGACTGGCGGTTGGCGCTCGCGTCGATGCTGGTGTTGCCGGCGATCGCGACGTTGCTCGCGGTGTTCTCGGTGCGACTGCGTCAGGCAGCGCGCAAGCAACGCAAGAAGGAAGGTCATCTGGCGACCGCTGCGCATGAGACGTTGGCGGCCGTACCGTTGATCCAGGCCTATGGCCTCGAAGAAACGGCGAGCAATACGTTTGCCAAGCAGCACAAGAAGAGTGCTCGTGCCGGCCTCGCTGCGACCCGTATCGAAGGCCGCCTGGCGTTGGCTTCCGAAGTTGCGTTGGCGCTCGGCACCGCGTTCGTCTTGTGGCTCGGCGTCGGTCGGGTGCAAGAAGGCGCGTTGTCGCCGGGCAAGCTGCTCGTCGTGATCGCCTACGTGCGGTCGTTCTATCGACCGATCCGCAAGGGCCTCGGTCGCAGTGCTGCGATGGTCAAGGCCGGTGCTGCAGGCGAGCGTGTGCTCGAGTTGCTCGACGCCCAGGACAGCTTGAGCAGGCCCACCAATCCGGTGGCTCTGCCCGCGCCGCGTGGCGAAGTCGAGTTCCGCGACGTGCACTTCCGACACGGTGAAGAACGCGAAGTGCTGCGCGGCGCGAGCCTCAAACTGCGTCCCGGTGAATGCGTGGCGTTGGTCGGTGGCAATGGTGCCGGCAAGACGACGCTGATCTCGCTGCTGCCACGACTGCGTGATCCCGACAGCGGTGAGATCCTGCTCGATGGTGTGGATATCCGTTCGTGCGACCTCGGCGAATTGCGCAGCCGCCTCGCGTTGGTGTTGCAGGAGACCGTGTTGTTCGACGGCACGCTGCAAGACAACGTGCAACTGGGGGCACCCGACGCAACGACCGAGCAGGTGATGGCCGCGGCGCGCATGGCCGGTGTCACGGCGTTCGCCGAACGGCTGCCGGACGGTATGCAGACGAAGGTCGGTCAACGTGGCGCCGAGTTGTCTGGCGGCGAACGGCAACGTGTGGCACTGGCGCGCGCGTTGGTGCGCAACGCTGCCGTCTACGTTCTCGATGAGCCGACCAGTGGGTTGGACGCCGATGCCGAAGCGAGTCTCTGTGACGACTTGCTGACCAGCCTCAAGGACAAGTGTGTGCTCATCATCACGCACAACCCACGTCTGATTGCCCGCGCGGATCGCACGGTTTGCATGATGGGTGGGCGCATCGAACCCGTTGCGGCGGATGTCGCTCTCACTACAGCCGCGGAGGTCGGATAATGGCCGAGCAACGACTGTGTCCGCCGCCCCAGATGGCGAGCGATCCGGCGTTCTTGCGAGCGCTGGACCTGGACTTCGTAGCTGGGTTGGTGCAGCAGCACTTGCTCGTCGATGCCACGCTGCGTGCGATCGAACCCGCCTACGTCCGGTGGAAGGACCGCGACGGTTCGTTGCTCGGCTTCCGTCTGCAGGTGCAGATGGGGGACGACGTGTGGCAGAGCTATGCGACGGTGCGCACGGCGACCGCTGCACGGTTGGCCTCCGAAGCTGAACGCATCATTCACCGCAGGGGCAAGGTGCACTGCGGCGTGCGTTCCGTTGCGCACGTACCAGAGCACGGTGTCTTGCTCGTCGGCTACCCACTGGACCGCGTCATGCGCGAGATGCGTCACCTCGTGCGCGCGTCCAAGGTCCGCGGCTTGTTGCTCGACCACTGCCCCGAATTCGTGCCAGAAGGCTTGCGCATCTCGAAGGGCAACAGCAGCGGCGCGTTGATCAGTTACAAGCCCGAGCGACGCGCGGTCGTTCGTTGGCAGATTGGGTTGATGGACGAGCAAGGCGTCGTGCAGGAGCACAAGAACGTCTGGCTGCGCTGTCATGCGCAGCCTCAAGCGCAACGTTCGACAGTGGCATGCAACGCAGCGCGGTTGGCTGGTGTCGTCTGTCCGGAGACTCTGGGCATCGCGCACGAACAACTACTGGTCGAGAGCCATGTGCCTGGTCGCGCCTGGCAACCGGTGCACGGTAACGACCAGCTGGCGGATGTTGCGAAGGTGGCCAAAACCATCGCGCGTCTGCATCGCGCCGAATTGGTGGCGTCCTTGCCCGTGCACGGGCCGTTGGCCGAACTCGACCTCGCCTTGCGCAGCGCGGATGACTTGCGCCGTCTCGATAACGAACTCGGCGACACCGCCCAGAAGATCGCCGACGAACTCGCGGCAACGGTGCCGCAACCGGCTGCCCTGGTCTTGGCGCACGGCGACTTGCACCCTGACCAGATCCTGATCGACGACGACGCTGCGCTCGTCGACTTCGATCGCGCCTGCCTCGCGCCGGCCGCGCACGACCTCGCCACGATGCGGGCGCACCTCGTGGCCACGCACGAGCAGGAAGGGGAACGAATGTGGCAACTGCTCGCCGCTGCCTATGGCCGCGTCTTGCCGTTGCCGTCGGGCGATGACTTGTCGTGGTGGACGGCTTGCGCGCTCCTGCGACTCGCGATTCGACCGTTCCGTTCGCTGCATGCGCAGTGGCCGACGGTCAGCGCGCGGATCCTCGCTGCCGCCAAGAGTGCCGCTGGTGCGGCGGGCACGGAGGAACTGGCGTGAGTGTGGTCGCACCTCAGAATTGGCAGCAGCTCATCGAGCAGTTGCCGGAGGTCCCGGCGGATGCGGAGCTGATCTTGCGCTCCGGCAAGCTTGGGCCAACGGCAACGATCCGCTATGCGGATGTTGCACCGCGGGTGTTTGTTCGCAATGAGCATGGAGTTCGCGAACAGATACCTGCGTTTGATCAAGGCCTGCAGGGCGCCAGCCTGTTGGCGGGTGATGTTGCGTTGGCCGAGGCGCTGACACCGATCGTCGGTCCGATTCGTTCGGCTGAGCTCGTGTCGTGGCGGCCGGGCCGACGCGCCGTGCTGCGACTCGACTTGGAGAACGGCGAGAGCCAGTGGCTCAAGCTGCTCGATCGCAAGAGCTACCGCCGCGCCAAACGCGCCTTCGCCGCACTCGGTTCGTCGTTGGCGCCGCTCAAGATGATGGTGCCGTACGCGTTGGTGCCGAAGTGGCATGGCTACATCGCCAAGGCGGCGAGTGGCATGCCGCTGCGCGCAGCAATCAAGGCCAATGACGAGATCTGTTGGGGCGGCCTCACGCGGGCGCTCCTGGCGATTGGCTACACGGAATTGCAGGGCGGGGACGATGGCAAGGACGCAGTCGATGGCCTGCCGACGATCGACTTTGGCCACGCGCAGGCCGCCGCCGTCAACATGCTGCAGAAGGGTGCCGCGTTGCAGCGCGAGTTGGCGGAACTTGCGGACCGGGTTGCGCAATTGCCGCAGCCGGCGCTGGTCGCAAAGGCGGTCGTGCACGGGGACCTGCACGACAAGCAGTTGTTCATCGACTCCGGCAACGTGTCGTTGATCGACCTCGAAGGCATTGGCCTCGGCGATACGCGGTTTGATCTGGTCAACCTGGCGGAGCACATCCGCTTGCGCGACTTGCAGCAACAACAGCGCGACAGTGGCCTCGCCGATTGTGTGATCGCCCGCTGCTGCCTCGATAGCAACGACCCGGAAGTGCGGGCGTTCCGCGCGGTCATTCGCGCCCGCCTGGTCGGGGTCTACGCCCTGCGGCCGCGTTGGCGCGAACTCGTCACGCAACTGCGTGGCGAAGTTGCGGAGTTGGTGGGGGAACTGGCGTGACGCGAGTGGCGACAAGCTGCCTGCTGGCAGCCGGGATGGCCGGTTGTGTCGGGACGCCAGCGACGGACCTCAATGGTCTGCGTCGCGGCATGCGGATCGAAGCGTCTGGGGTTGCCAGTGGTGGCGAACTGCAGATCTCCAAGGTCGAGCGGGTGCCACGCACCGAGTCCGACAAGGCGAGCAAGGCGGAGATCCTGGCGCCGGTTTCGCGCGCCGATTCGGCGTCGATCGACGTGCTCAGTTCTTCGTTTGCGATCGTCGAGAGCACGGAGTTCGAAACGCTCGATCGTAAGGAATCGGCCCCGTACGTGCCGTCAACGGGTGATTGGCTGCGGCTCAAAGTGCGCCAAAAACGTGATGGAGGCCATCGTGTGCGCACGGTTCGTGCCGCCGAGGCTCGTGATCGCTTCAAACTGATCGGCGAAGTCACGGATCTCGATATCGACGATCGCATCGTGTCGATCGGTGGCATTCGCATGCCGTTGACGCAGAACGTTCAGCTGCCGGAAGGGCCGCAGAACGACGATCCGATCCGGTTGTTCTTGATGGATGACCAGAAGTCCGTGCCGCTGAGCATCGCGATCGGGGACTCGGTTCGACTCGGTGGACAGTTGTCGTTGGAGCACGAGTGGAACGATGAGTTCGATCTCGACTATCGCAAGTCGAGCGACCGCACCAAGCCGTCCGCGGGTGGCAAGATCGACGTTCTCTGGGCGCTCGACGACTACGGCAGCTACGCGTTTGCCGAGGTCACGGCGGGCCGTTCGGATCGCTACTCGCAGAACCGCCCAACGCGCATCAACGAGACCTTGCAGGTGACGCGCGGCTTCGTGTCGATGCGACTCAGTGACAACGTGCAGGTGTTGGCTGGTCGGCAGGACTTCGACGAAGGCCGTGAGTGGTTGCACGATGAAGTGCTCGACGGTGTGCGCGGCATCTGGCGCTTGCAGGACTGGCGCATCGAAGGGGCAGCCGCAGTCGGTCGCGATGTGCTCGCCGAGACCAACGTCGAACAGGACTGGGGCATGTTCCTTGGACGGGTGAGTTACGCGGTCAGTGAGGACTGGAACGTACATGCCTACGTGATGCAGCGCACCGACGAGACGCCGGTCGGCTTCGAGCCGCTCTACGTGGGCGTGCAGTCACAAGACGAACCGCGCTACGGCGTCGGCCATTGGCTCGAGGCGGCACTCGCGCGCGGCGATGCTGGCACGCAATCGGTGCGCGGCACGGGCGTGGATGTCGGCGTCACCTACAGCTTCAAGCACGACTGGCGGCCTACGTTTGCCGCCGGCTATGCGCTCGGCTCGGGTCGCACCGCCACCGAGCCCGACGTCGGGTTTCGCCAATCAGGGTTTCAGGACAACACGGGCAAGCTCGGCGGCGTCACCAGTGTTCGCTACTACGGCGAGCTTGTGGATCCCGAGTTGGCCAACCTCTCGGTCACGACCCTTTCCTTTGCTTGCCGGCCGTTTCGCAACGCGTCGGTGTCGCTGCTCCTGCACGGCTATCGCCAAGACGTGGCAGCCACCACGTTGGTCGACACGTCGTTGCGCGCCGCGCCCAACGGTCTCCGTCGTGATCTCGGTCGCGAACTCGACCTCGTGCTTGCCTACCGCATTGCCCGCCGGCTGACGATCGAATGCGTGCTTGGCCGCTTCGAACCCGGCGACGCCTTCGATGGCGACACGGCCGCGACCATCTTCGCCTTTACCTCCCGCTTCAGCTTCTGACGTTCTCATGACTTCGCCGATTCGACGCTTGTTGATCCTGCCACTTGCATGCCTCGTGGCTGCTTGCAGTGGTAGTTGGGACGGTGTCAGCGGCACCAGTGGCAACAACAACCCGCCACCGGTGAAGCCGCCGCCAGCTCCGAAGGATCCATCGCCGAACACGAGCGGCATCGTCGCTGCGTGTGCGGGCTCTGGTGCTGCGCGGCTCGACTACGAACTGCCGGGCGCCGGCTTCGAAGCAGCGGTGTTTCAGGGCGCGAGCCGCAGTGACGTCTACGTCGGGGCGCCGGTCCAGATCGTCACGGAGTCGTCGTTGATCGTCACCGGGCTGACCGATGGCGTCGATGCGTTCTTCGGCCTCGCGATCCGGGCGGATGGCGCGACGACGTGGCTGCCGGCTGGCACGGCCGTAAGAACGCGACCGGGGGCGCCGATCTATGTTGACGCTGCGGGCGACCCGAGCGTGGGCAACGGCCAGAGTGCGGCGACGCCGTTCGTCAACTTGTCCGACGCCTTGTTGGTGGCCGGCGCGTTCGGCGGTGCCAACGTCTGGGTCAAGAACGGCGACTATGGTGTCGGTCCGTATTTCCTCGGCCCCAACGTGCATTGCGCCGGTGGCTTTGGTGCGGCGTTTGATTTCGAGAGTCGCGATGCCGCAGCGAGCACGACTCGAGCGACTGCGTCGAGCACGCAGGAGATCTTCTCGGTCATCAGTGGTGGCGCCGATTCTTCGTTGGACGGCATCGAGATCGATGGCGGCAACTCCGTTCTCAAGGGCGTGGACATCGTTGATAGCGATGTCGAGTTGCGGGCGTTGGTCATCAGCAACTGCATCGACGGCGGTGTCAAAGCGGTCGTGTCCGTTGCGACGCAGAACCGGCGCTTGCAAATTGTCGCGTCGGATATCAGTGGCAACGGTGGCGATGGTGTGTCGACGTCGGGGCCTTACGACATCGTCTTCGACAAGTGCCAGTTCGACGCCAACGGCCAAGAAGGTGTTGATGTCGACGACCTGAACGTGATCGCCGGTGGTGCGTCGACGTTCCGTGCGACTGCGTGCCGCTTCTTCGGCAATTCGTTCGAGGGGCTCGATATCGACTTGGCGACGATCGGTGGGGCGCCAGCTGCCACGTTGGGCACGTTCGACGTCTACCTGGAGGACTGCAGCTTCGAGGTCAACGGCCTCGATGGCCTGCTGATCGATCAAGAACACGAGTTCTTCCCCAATGTTGAAGCGACCGTCGCGCTGGTTGGCATCACTGCGCGCGCCAATCGTCTGGCCGGGGTCCACATCGATGCCGATGCGAACGGCACCTACCACCTGCACCGCATCCGGTGCACGGCCAACACGACCGACGGCTTGTTGGTGACGAGCGAAACGAATGCCGGTGAGGTGCTCGTGACGTCGTCGTGGTTTGCCGGCAACCTCGGCCGCGGCGTCGCTCTGGCGAGCGGTAACAAGACTTTGCTGCTGTCGCAGTGTGGCGTCGCCGGCAATCAGGGCGGTGGCATCGTCAGCGAATCGGTGGCGTGTGCGATCGCCAACAGTGTCTTCTGGCTCCAGCCTGCAGCTCTGACCAACGTCTACAGTGCCGGCAACTACCTGGCGGATGGTTCCGAACAGGTGTTCGAGATTGTTCCGGTGGTGTTCACGACGGCCACTGCCAACAACGTCGGTGCGTTGACCGTCGCCAGCAGTGACGGCTTCGCCGTGGGCGACCTGGTCAGGGTCGCCGACGATCCGAACGGCTTGATGGTCACGGCGATCGCTCCCAACACGTTGGTGTTGGATGCGGATCCGCAGGCGTTCTTGCCGCCGGGGTCGGTGCACGGCTACGCCGGAAGCGACGTTGTCGATGACCTGCGCCTCGTCGCCGATTCACCGGCGTTTGGTCGTGGCATCGCGGCAGCCGGGGACCCCGCCGCGGATGCTGGCCCGTTTGGGGCGAGCAACGGTGGTGAGCCCGGCATGGGCGATCCGTTTGCAGCAACCGAACTACGGGTCCTTGGCACGGCGCCGGCGTTAGCCAACGGCGTGACCGCGATGCAGCCCTTGGTCATCACCTTCGATCGCGAGGTCGACGTTGCGACGGTGACCAGCGATCGCGTCGTCGCCATCCAGAACGGCACCGAACTCGTCGTCGGCCTGTCCGTCAGCGCCAACACGATCACCGTTGCACCGCCGGCAACCGGTTGGTCCAGCGGCACCACTCTGCAACTACGCGGCGGCTTGCTCGCCGGCGATGGCTCGCCACTCGCTGCCGCAATCCTTCTTCCCATCACAGTGCTCTAACTCCCTTTGAACAACGTCATGCCTACGCACTCTCCAACTCTCGCCGCGACCTTGCTTCGCGTTCTCTTTGTGACGACGGCTTGTGCCGCGATGCTCGCTGCGCAATCTCTCACCGGTCGTGTCACCGATCCTGGCGGGGTGCCGTTGGCAGGCATCACGGTCGATGCCGGATCCGGCATTCCCGTTACGACGGGTGCGCTTGGCACGTTCACGATCGCCGGGCTCGCGAACAACTCCTACGATGTTGAGTATCTGCCGGCGCAAGGGGCACCGTGGGCCGCACGTGAGATCGAAACGACGGTGTCGGGCATCACCAACGTTGGCGACATCGTGCTCGAGCCCGGGGCCGACATCATCGGCGTCGCGTTGACCGAAGGTGGTTTGCCGATCGCCAGCTGCAACCTCAACGTCTACGCGCAGGACGGCACCAAGCTGTTCACGCCATACGACAACACGAACGCGCTCGGCCAGTTTGCCGTTACCGTGCCGCTTGGCACGTGGGACCTGCGGGTGCAGCCGCCCGTTGGTTCGACGATGGTTTCGACGACGCTCGAAGACATCGCCGTCGCGGGGCCGACGCCGATCGGCAACGTAACGCTGCGCACGGGCTACCTCGTAACGGGCTCTGTTGGTGATGCCGTCACGACCGTGCCGATCGGCAACACCCGCTTCAAGGTGTGGGATGCGATCACCGGTGAACGGTTCGTGATCCCCAACGACACGACCAACGTCTTCGGCCAGTTCAGCTTCTTGCTGCCCTACGGCATTGCCGACTTCGAGGTCATCCCGCCGGCTGGCAATACGCATGTCGGCAAGCAGATGTTCGGAGTCATCGTCGTCGGCCCGACGGCGATGGGGTCCATTGGTCTGCAGAGCGGTGTGACGGTGTCTGGCAACGTGACCGCCAACGGTGGTTCGCTCGCGGGCGCCGACATCGATGTTCTCAACGCCGACGGCACGAAGGTCTTCACGGCGTTCGACAACACGGACGCAGGCGGCAACTTCTCGGTCGTGGTGCCCACGGGCAGCGGCATGATCGTCAGGGTCGAACCGGTTGCCTCGACGGGCCTGGTTGGTGCGACGACCGCTCCGCTCAACATCGCGGCCAACACCAACGTCGGCACGATCAACCTGGCCTCCGGCGTAGCGGTGTCGGGCAACGTCATGGGGCAGGGCGCTCCGGAGTTCGACGCGGCGCTCAACTTCGTCGATACCGCGACGGGTGTCGAGCTGATCACGATCACCGACCACACGGACGTCGCCGGCAACTACACGACGTATGTGCCACCCGGCAACTACGACGTGACGGTGGTGACGGCCGATGGCAGCCTCAGCAAGGATGCGACACAGAACGTCACGATCACCGGCGCGGCGACAGTCGACTTCACCCTGTCGCTGAAGCTCGCTCGCACGCAGGTGACGAGCTACGGCATCCCGACGCTTGGCCCAGGTGCGTTGATGCCGATCAACGTGCTGCTGCACACGACGACGCCGGGATGGACGCCGATCCTGATCGACCTTTACATCGACATGCCGACCAGTCCGTCGATTCCGTTGCTCTACGGCGTGCCGCTGACGCTGCCGCACGTACCGTTCGTCGTTGGTCCCGTCTTCTTGCCGGTGCCACCGTTGCCCGCGTCGGAGGTTGGCAAGCCGCTCGAGATGCGTGTCGTGTTGCGCGATGCGACTGGCCTGATCATCTACGATGAGGCCGACGCGACGTTCTACGTGCAGTAGAACCGCGCCCTACCAGATCGTGACTGTCGCCCGGTTGCTCAGGTAGGGCAGCGCCGTTTGCGGTAGCACGACCAACTGACTTGCCAGCGTCGACCCGGATAGCACGAGGTCCGCTGGCACCTGCAGGGTGACCTGCTGCACCGGTTGCTTGTGCGATGGCGCGATCGGAACCAGGAACGCGTGGTTCGCGTCGAGCAGCAGTTCGCCCAAACCCGGCACGACGACTGGCGCCGTCGGTTGGGCAAACGCGGCGATCGCAAACGCCGCGTCGGTTGGCGCCGCCGCAAACGTGATGGGGGCGCCGCGCGGTTGCACGCGACGGAAGTGTGGGAACTGCTGGAACGACACGATCTCCGGCAGCATCGAGCACGCGGCGATGCGGTGCGATGTGACGATGTAGGCGACTTCGCTGTTGGCGGTGGCCGATGCGTTGCCTGCGGGTAGCAAGTGTTGTTGCCAGTCCGCGGCTTGGGCGCCGAAGCCGTGGGCAGTCTGGCCGTCGAGCACGATCGAACTTGTGCGCCAGATGCTGAACACCGGCGGCGTGCTCGATTGTCGTGGGCTGCTGACCCACCGTTCGCCATCGGTGTCGAACGCGGCAAGCTCGTTCGCATTGTGGGCAAGCAACGGTGCGCTCGTCGGGTTGGCGATGAGTCCTTGGATCGCGCTGCCCAGCGGCACGAACTGGCCGGTGCGCGCGGCAAACGCGTAAGCATCGGTGGTCGTGTCGAACGCGATCGTCGTCGTCGTCACCGTTGGCATGATGCCGACCGTCACCGTTGGCGCCGCGTGCCAGCTGGCCGTGAAGCTGCTCCAGGCAAACGACTGGCCGGCGGCGTTGGTTGCGACGGCGACGCTGTTGCCGGCGCTGCTCGCCGTCGCGGTGGTCGGGAGCGGGGCCGTTTGTTGGCGCAAGGCGCTGTAGCCGATGATCGTTGGGCCGTCATGCAGCAGGGCTGTGGCGCCGCCCAGGGTGATGGCGCTCGGTGCATTGGCGATCGTCAGCAGGTCACTGGTGACGGCCGAGTAGGCGCACGTTCCGGTTGGCGTGGTCAGCAACGCGTATAGGTCGGTGCTGCCGGCAATGCCGGTTGCGCCGGTTTGCTCGGCGACGAAGTTGCCGCGTAGGCCGCTGAACGCCAGCACGGAGCCGTTGGCGAACCACATCGCCCAGTCGTCGCCGCGGGCAAAGCTCGCGTTGGCGATCGTTGGTGCGGACTGCCACGAACACGTGTGGCCTGAGAACGCGAACTGGCTCGTTGCACTGCTCGCAGTCGCGACGGTGCCATCTGCCGTCGTTCCGGTGATGGTCGTGTTGTGCTGGTGATCGTGCCACGCACCATCGAAGGCACTCATGGCGGCGAGCGTCGCCCCGTCGTGCAAGACCGCAACGTGACGTTGGGCACTCGCCGAGTAGCTGCTCGAAACGGTTCGCGACTGCCACGTGCCACGGAAGGCGCTGAACGCGTGCAGTTGGGTGCCGCTGTGCACGAGCGCGATCGAGTCGTTCTTCTGGTTGAGGGCGTTGAGCAGAGTCGTCGGCGCGCTCGTCGTGATCGACGCGCTGCGCCCGGTGTGCGACGAGAAGGCGAGACACGACGTTGGCTCCAGGATCACGACGCAGTCGTTGAACAGCCGCACGCTGCCGGTGCTGGACTTCGGCAACGCATGCCAGGAACGCGTCACGGATGAGAACACGTGCAACGTGGTGCCGGCGTCATACGTCACCAGCTTGCCTTGCCCCTTGAGCGCGCTGCTGACGACACCTTGTGCTACATCGAGGTCGCTCCACGACGAGTTCTGACTCATCGCGCCTGGTGCGAACAGGGCGACGGCAGTTAGCGCCGCTATGGCTGGAGGAGCGAGTCGGACGACCATCGCGCGGGACGATACGGCAAACTGCGGACTTGCGGCACTCCCCGACTTGTATCAGGTTCGCCTGCCCGCGGTCTTCCGCGTGTGCGCAACCGCCGATGGGATGGACGTCACGCGGCAGCCTCACTCCATGGGCGCCTATGCGTCGATCAATGAGCCAATGGAGACCGGAACTCTAGACCTCTCGCGGGTATTCGCGCAGCTGCTCACTGATCGCAAAGTCGAGTTGCCACCGATGCCTGGGACCGCGGCGCAGGTGATGCAACTGTGTCAGCAGGAGGATACCGATGCAGCCAAGCTGTCGGCGGTCATCCACGGTGACCCGACGATCGCTTCCAACGTGCTGCGTGTTGCGAACTCGGTGGCCTACATGGGGCAGGTCCCATGTTCGTCTCTGCAGCAGGCGGTCAGTCGCCTCGGCATGCAACAGATCACCGAGATCGCCCTGGCCGTTTCCGTTCGCAGTCGCCTGTTTGCCAGCGACACGTGCGCGTCCATGCTGAAGGCGCTGTGGAAGCACTCGGTGCTAACAGCGTTCTTCACGAAGGAGATCTCGCGCATGCGTCGTCGCAACGTTGAGATCGCGTTCTTGTGCGGCTTGCTGCACGACGTCGGCAAGGCACTCCTGCTCAACAACGTCGACCAACTCGGTGCGGGCCGCATCCAGGCGATGCCACGATCGGCGCTTCGCGACGCGGTGCAAGAACACCATATCGTTGCGGGCGTGTTGCTGGCCGATGAATGGAGCCTGCCTGATCAGGTCAAGGAGTCGATCGCCTGCCACCACGACGTGGCGAAGGCGACCAACTACGGCGACATGTCGATGATGGTTTCGCTCGCGGATCACATCGCTCACATCGCGGCGCCTTCAGAACTCGCCGAACCGATCACCGAAGAGGCCCTGCTGGAGCACGACGTGTTGGTGAGCCTCAACCTGTATCGCGACCAGGTCGACCAACTGCTTTGCATGAAGGAACGCGCGCTCGAGGTTGTGGAGGGGATGCAATGAGCAGTTCAGCAGAACAGAATCACGAAGCCGAACACTGGGACGTCGTCGTCATCGGTAGCGGTCCCGCAGGTCAGAAGGCTGCCGTGCAGGCCGCCAAGGGCAACAAGAGCGTCTGTGTGATCGAACGGGAGGTCGGAGTTGGCGGTGCCTGCGTGCACCGTGGCACGATTCCGAGCAAGACGCTGCGCGAAACTGCCCTGCACCTGGGCGAGATGCGCAATCGTCTGGGCGAGCACGTGAGGATTGAGATCCCGGCAGATCTGCAGCTCGCGACGTTGATGGAGCGAATGGAAAGCGTCGTCACGGCGCACGTCGACTACCAGAACCGACAGCTGACGCGCAACGGCATCGAGCAGATTCACGGCCGGGCCCGATTCGTCGATCGCAACACGGTCACCGTCGAAGGTATTCGCGGCAACCTGCGAACGTTGCGCGCTGAGACGATCGTGATTGCGACCGGTTCTCGACCACGGACGCCGCCAAACGTCCCGGTCGATCACGAGCACATCTACGATAGTGACTCCATCCTGAGCATGGCCTACCTGCCGAAGTCACTGGTAGTGCTCGGTGGCGGCGTCATTGCTTCGGAGTACGCGACGATCTTCGCGTCACTCGGCGTCGAGGTGACGATTATCGATCGTGCGCCACGGCCGCTGTCGTTCTTGGATCACGAGATTCTCGATCGGTTCGTCTCGAGCTTCGAGGCACGCGAGGGCTGCACGTTCTTGGGGTCGGCGACGGTCAAGACGGCTGAGTGGGATGGGGTCTCCGAGGTCGTGACGACCCTTGAGAATGGTTGGGAGATCAGGTCCGAGAAGGTGCTCTGTGCGCTGGGTCGGATCGCCAACGTCGACGGACTCAACATCGAAGCTGCCGGCCTGGAGACCAACGCCCGCGGCCAGATCGAAGTGGACCTCAACTGTCAGACTTCGACGCCGGGCATCTACGCCGCTGGCGATGTCATTGGCCCGCCGTCGTTGGCCTCTGCGTCGATGGAACAGGGCCGTCGCGCCGTGCGCGCGGCACTCGACATGAGTCTCGGCGGCGACAACGACCTGCTGCCGTCGGGCATCTTCACGATTCCCGAGATCGCCATGGTGGGCCCCGCCGAGAGTGAACTGCAGAAAGGCGGCCGCAACCTGCTCGTCGGGCGGGCGCGCTTCAGTGAGTTGGCGCGCGGCCAGATTTCGGGTTCGCAGGATGGGCTCTTGAAGCTCGTTGTCGATGGCGAGTCGCTGCAGGTCCTCGGTTGCCAGATCATCGGTGAAGGCGCGACCGAGCTCGTGCACCTCGCGCAAGTCGCGATGATCAACGAGAACGACGTGCGCCTCTTCGTCGACAACATCTTCAACTTCCCGACGCTCGCCGAAGCCTACCGCGTCGCCGCCCTCGACATCGTCGGCCAGGTCGCCGCCCTCGAGACCTCAGTGACGTAGGCACAGTACGTTCAGCGCAGCATCTCTTGGAACCAGAGCACGCCGGAGTCGGCGCGCCATAGGGTTCCGCGGGCTGCTTGGTCGATGGACTGGGTTCGCAGTTGCGTGGTTGGTTGGCCACCGATGACGGTTGCGCGCACGCCGGTGCGGCCGACGACGTTACCGTTGCCCACCAGGTGGGTTTGACCGACGACGGTGACGATAAGGCGCGTGGGGTAGCGGCGGCAGGCGTCGAGCACCGATTGCGAGATGTAGGGATCGCGCAGGGCCAGCGGCAGGCGTGGGGTCGGTTCGAGGGCGAAGACCGGGATGCGGTGCTGCTTGGCGAACTCGAGTAGCGTGCGGAAGAACCACGGGTCGAGGTCGCGATCGTCGAGCCAGGAGCCGGACCAGCGGCGCCGCATCTGGCTGCGCAGCGTCGCCATGTCCATCGTGCCGGCGAGGTAGTCGTTGACGAAGTGTTGGTCGCGCACGCCGATTGCCTCGAGACCGAACGCCATCGGGATGCCCGCTTCCTGCAGTTGGGTGAGCAGTTCGTTCTGCAATGCGTGCAGTCGCGAGTGGCGATGGTGGTCGCCGAGCCACAGCAGGTGGCTCTTGGCGAGCCGGGCCAGCAGTTGTGGGCGTGCGATCGAGCCGACGAACTTGCTGCCAGCCGCTGCTTCGAAGCTTGCCCGATACTCGGCGAACGCTTCGCTGGGCGCCTCCTGCCACAGGAAGTCCTGCGTACAAGAGGTCGCAAACGCAAACGTCAGGATGACGGGGAGGAGCTGCTTGGGCATGATGCCGACCAACAGGTTCCCGATGATCATCATGAAGCGCAAGGTCGGTGTCGTTCTCTCTGGTTGTGGATTCCTCGATCGTGCGGAGGCAGGCAAGTGAGTCGTGCCAGCAAACGGCCGCTGAGCGGCAAGTGTTGTCTCGTGACCGGTGGTGGTTCGGGCATTGGCGAAGGCATCGCGCACTGTCTGGGTGACGCCGGCGCCAAGGTTGCCGTGCTCGGCCGCAAGCGCGCGAAGCTCAATCGCGTCGTCAAGGACCTGACGGCCAAGAAGATCGATGCGGTCGCGGTGACGGCGGACGTTGCTGACGACGCCTCGATCAAACGCGGCGTGGATCGCGCGAAGAAGGCGCTCGGTGGCCTCGACGTCCTGGTCAACAACGCTGGTCTCGGCGGGCCGAACGGTTGCGCGTTGCCGGGGCCCGATCGCTGGCATGAGATCATCCGCACCAACCTCGACGGGGTGTTCTTCGCCTCGCGCGCCGCGCAGCGACACCTGCCGAGTGGCGGGCGCATCATCAACATCAGTTCGGTGCTCGGCCGCTTCGGTGTGCCCGGCTACACGGCCTACTGCGCGAGCAAGCACGGGGTCGTCGGCTTCACGAAGGCGTTGGCGCTCGAGTTGGCCGAGCGGCAGATCACTGTCAACGCGATCTGCCCCGGTTGGGTCGATACCGACATGGCAACCGAAGGCTTGCAGGCGATGGCCGACGGCATGCAGATCGAACTCGAAGAAGCCCGCCGTACGGCGATGGCAGCGGTGCCGATGGGGCGCATCCTGCAGCCCGAAGAGATCGGCAGCCTGGTCGTTTGGCTCGCGTCGAAGGGTGCCGCTGCGATGACCGGTCAGGCGATCAGCCATTGCGGTGGTCAGGTCATGTGGTAGCGCGCTCAGATTGGGATCGAGCGTCGAGAACGCGATGACGTCGCACGTTGGCGTTGCGCACGTGGTCGTCGTGAGAGCGGCCGAGCGCGGTGCGTTTGCGCTGGAAGGTAGCCTCGTATACCGGAGCTCTGCTGCGGTCCCAAGCTATGCGTCCCGCTGCCATCCTGTCCCTTGCCGTTGTTGCCGTTCTTGCCGGTTGCACGACGTCGACCACCCCGAGTGCTTCGAGCGAGTGGCTCGAGATCCAGGGTCAGCGTCTCGGTCGTGCGCATGCACCGCCGACGTCTGACGAGGCGTTAGCCGAAGTGTTGGCGCGGGCCCCGATGCACGATCTCGCGATCGTCTCGCTCGCCGACGAACCCCTGAATGACGGCGGCGCCGCGGCGTTGGCCGAAGTGATTGAGAGCGCTCCAACGTTTCAGGATCCGGCAGAACCCAAACCACAAGACCCGCAACAGCCCAAGCTCGACCAGCGACTGCCGCAGCGGCCCGACCGTGGCCCGCGTTCGTTCCGTCATCCTTGGCAGCCCCTCGTTGCGACGGTCGATTATGGCCTCGGCGAGGTGATGGCGCGTTCGGATGGCACCCGTCTCAATGATCGCGCGGACGCCACGTTTGCGCGCGTCAGGATCGACTCGGGCACTGGTGCCGCGTTGCACGCCGAATGGTGGGGCAGCGAACAAGAACTGTTTGATGACATGCTCATCAACGACGGCGTGACGCCCAAGAAGGCCAACGCTGAACTCGGTGGCGCCGATGTGTTCCCGCACTTGCGTTTCGACAACTCCGGCGACAACTGGACCATGCCGGTGCGCGTCGGCTTGTTTGCCGATTGGCATCAACTGGATCATCAATTGGCTCGCGTCGAGCGTGAGTGGTTGTCGTTCGGGCCGCGACTCGTAGCCGAACCGACCTACCGCCTGTTCGAAGGCAACGACAGCAGCCTGCACTTGTTCTCACGCATCGGCGTCGACGCCGGTGCCGCGTGGTTCTCGGAAGAGTTCCGCGGCGGCGACGACCGCGACTTCCTGCCGCGTTGGGGCGGCGAACTCGGAGCCGGTCTGCGTGGTGAGTTCGGTGCGTGGCACGTCGAACTCGGTTATCGCCTGCATCACACGATGTATGGCGAGACCCAAGGCGACCTGTTTGGCCGCCCGGGTCGCACGGAGCTGCAACGCCAACAGTTCTACCTGGGCGTTGGCATCCGCCTCTAGCAGACGCCCTACGGCGTCTGCGTGATCAGGTTGACCGAACGGTTGGACAAGACGAAGTTCAACGCCGCGTCCACCGTGAACACCTGACTGTAGAAGCGAATGGCAATCGCTGACGGGATGTTCGGTGCGTTGAACGTCCACATGTCGGTGCCGGTCGCGTCCGTGATGCCACCGAGCACGCCGTAGTTGCCGCCGACGAGCAGGACCGGGAAGCCCGGCACGATGGTCGGACCGATCGCGTCGCCGACAAACAGCAGATACGGGCGCGGGCTCGTTTGCGTGTCGACCTGGATCGACATCGGGGTGCCCTGCACCGCTTGCTCCGGCGTGAAGCGCAACTCGGCATCCGCGGTCACGGGCACCGTTTCGCCGACTTCGACCTCGTCGATGCTCCAGCCGCCAAGGTGCAGACCAGCATCGCTCTGCAGGCGCCACTCGAACTGCACCGACGGGTTGTTGTCGGCCCACGGCACGATGTATTCGACGGTCTGCCAGCTCGTGTCGATGTGGTGGCCGTTCTGCTGGTTCTGCCAGACGAGCTGGCCGTTGCAGTAGAGGCTGGCCTGATCGTAGATCGCTTCCTCGACCGTCAACCAGCGGCGGAAACGGATCCGCACGCCGGTCTTGTTCGAGCAGTCGATGATCGGCGAACGCAGGTAGTTGTAGACGTTGCCCTGGTAGCGGCCGTTGTAGTTGCCGATGCCGAGGTCGTTGCCGTAGGCGCTGGTGCCAACGGCAGCGCCGGCCGGGTCAGCCCACGCGACGCCGCTACTGGTGCCACCGAGGCCTTGTGGCGTGCCGAGCTGCCAATCGTCTTGCGTGGCCAGTTGCGCGTGCGTCCAGCCGGGAGCCGTTCCTTCGAACGTCTCAAGGAAGAAGCCGCCGAACGTGCCGCTGTCGATCTGGTAGCTGTAGTTACCCGTCGCCGGCAGGCGCACGGTCGTGCCGCTGCTGTGCACCGCTTCGATGCGGTAGGTCACCACGCCGGTTTCGACGGCCGGCAGCATCGCGACGAACTGGTTGGTCAGGCCCGTCGGGTGCATGTTGCGAACCACGGTGCCGCTACCCGTCGAGTAGACGATGCGCATCTGGTTGATCGTGCCGCTGACTGGCGCGGCGACGCAGCCAACTTCGCGCGGCGTCAACTTCTGTGACGTGTTGCCGAGCGGGGTGTGGGCGATGGTTGCCAGTTGGATCTGCGGGTAGGGGATGCCCTTCTGTTGCGAGGCCGACTCGAGCTCCGCGTAGTGCGGCGTGCCGTTGAGCAGGTTGCCGTCGTCGTCATCGGCGATGAAGACTTCGAGCACTGCGTCGACGCGCGTCGTCGCGTCGGCGACGATCGAGCCGATCACGAGGTCCTCGGAGATCTGGATCGCCATCGGCGCACCGAGCGAAGCGCGCAGGGCTTCGCGGAAGCGCCAGCCCCAACCCATCCAGACTTGACCGGCGCCGTGCGGCGAGCCACTCGAGTACGGGTAGATGCGCGAGTTGTTGCCGTTGCGCAGCGGTTGGCCGGGCGTCGTGAAACCTTGGCCGAGCAGCGGGCTGTCGGTCTGGTACATCCCAATGATGTCACCCCAGCCTTCGCTGAGACCTTCGGCGTTGCTGTTGGCGATGCCGCCGTAGCGGGCGTCGAGACCGTGGCCCCATTCGTGGGCGACGACGCTCGAGAACGCGGTGTTCGAGCAGCTACCACCGGCTTGGTAGTAGTTGGTCGTGTTGTTGGTGTAGTAGGCGTTGCACGTGCTCGCGATGTTGACCGCGACGCCGATGTTGCTTGCCGTGTTGAGTTGCGCCGAGTTGCCGAGGATCGAACGGGCCCACACGTTGGAGCGGTCGGTCCAGTAGGAAGCCGTCGTGTGCGCTGCCTGGTTGGTGCTCGCGGTCGAGTTGAGCAACTGGATCGTCGCGTTGACACCGGGGCTGACAGTGACGCTGCCCGTCGGCTGGTTGACGCCGGTGATCGGCGCGTGGTGCGTGCCGTTGAGGCCGTTGATCGCAATCGTGACGGGTGTCGTGATGTCGATGTCGAACTGGCCGTTCTGGTCCGTCGTCTCGGTGCCGATGCCAGGAACACTGACGAGGATGTTGCGCAGTGGCACGTTGACGAGCGGGCTCGTTGCGTCGTTGCCGGTGCGCGTCCACGCCATGAGCGTGACCGTCGTGATCGTCGGGCTTGCAGCCGCTTCTTCACGCGGGGTTTCGATCAAGCTGACCGTCGGTGCGTTGCTTGCCGCGGGCACCTTGACGGGAGCCGACGTTGCAATCGGCGTTGCCGGTGCGACCTTCGGCTTGCAGCCCGAGCTGTAGCAGTCGTGCTTGTCGTTCTGGAAGTGCAGTTCGGCGCCGGTCTGCGCGTCGAAGTAGTAGCGACCGTAGGTGCCACTTGCGACGTCGTGCACGGCGACTTCCCACGCGAGGTAGAACGGCGCGAGCTGCGACGCAGCGTGGTCGCCCCAGATCACGAGGCGCGGCGCCGGGGCGTTGCCCTGCGGCTCGTGGCCGAGCGCGGCCCAAGCCGATGCCTGTGCAACGTTGGCGCCGATCGCGGGCACGGTGTTGAAGTTCTTCGGGATCGGCCAGGCGCGGCTGCCCATCATCGCGATGACGCCACTCATGTTGACGCGCACGTCGACGCGGCCTTCGAGCGCTGGGATGCCGTTGAACGACTGGTCGAAGGTGAATGACCAGGTGCGGCCCATGCGCGCACCGATCACTTCCTTGAACGTCGACGAGCCGAGGCCGAGCAGTTCGGACTGTTCGGCGAGCAACTTGCGCGCGTGGCGACGGGCTTCGCCGAGCGAGTTCTCACGCCAGTCCGCGATCTTGCGGCCGGTGCCGTAGATCGTGCCGGGGGTGCCAGTGGCTGGGTGCCACCTGACAAGCCATTGGCCGCCGTCGTTTTGGAACTGCTGAAGGGCAGCCTTGGACGCGAGAGGCTCGGTCTGCGCGGGCTCCTGAGCAAGGAGCAGAGAGGGTACAGCGAGGCACAGGCTCGCTAGTGCGATGTTTCGCATAGTCCAGTTACCAGTGGGGCTGGCGCTGGGACCGCCGGGGGCGATCGGGGTGGTGAGCATCACCCGGGCATGGGTGACGAGAGGGGCGCAAAGAGTGTCGCCCGCGATCAGGCCGGGGTCAACGCCCGGCCGCGTTCGGTCGGATTAGCCGAGCAGGTCGAGGATGCGGCCGCGGTTGAGTTCGGACATCTTCATGCTCTCGATGGTCATCCCGGTCATGATGCGGTCGCGCGTAGTCTCCGAGACGGCCTTGGCCATGTCGAGATCCTCGATGCGCGAGCGGGCGGCGTCCGCGGTGATCCGTGATGCGGCCAGTTGGTCCTGCTGGCGCTGCATCGTGTTGTCGAGTGTGCCGAGGCTGGCGCGCTCGCTGTTGAGCATCTCCTGGGCGTTGTCGAGTGCCGTCAGCGTGTTCGGATCGGAGACGCTCAAACCCTGCACCCCGAGGCTGCTGGCGCTGGCGTCGCCGATCTCGATCTTGGTCTCGCCGCCGTTGCCATCGGTGATCGTGACGGCTTCATCGCCGCTGACCGAACCGTCCAACAACGTCCGGCCGCCGAAGCTCGTGCTGCCTGAGGTCTGGGTCAGTTGCTCGGAAAGCTGATCGTATTCTTGCTGGATCACGTCGCGATCTGCATCCGACAGCGTACCGTTTTGCGCCTGGATCGAGAGTTCGCGCATGCGACCGATCGTGTCCTGGCTGGTCTGCAGCGCGCCCTCGGCGACGCGGACCATGCTCTGGCCATCGGCGATGTTGCGTTCCCCCTGGGCGCTGCCACGGACCTCGGCTTCGAGTCGTTTGGCGATCGCCAAGCCGGCGCTGTCATCGGCGGCTTGCGCAATGCGTTTGCCGCTCGACATCTGCTGTTGGCGCCGCTCTCGCATCGTGGCGAGCAGCTCCAGGAAACGCTGATTCGGGCCGCCGCTTTGGCCGCCGATCGATAGGTTCATGACATTCTCCGTGGCTTGGTGACATCCAGGCGAGGCAAGAATCGTCACGTTCGGGCGATCCCTTGATTCCGCTGTCTCGTATTGAGGCACATCCATGGCGTCGGGACTTCGCATCTGCGGCAATCGGAGTCATGATTGTTGTAGGGCATGCCTCGCCCTCTCCTCGCCAGAGCTCGAACTGATGATCCGCAACCTCGCCACCTTCGTTGTTCTCGCCGCGTCAGCGGTCGCTCAGTCACCGCTCGAAACGACGTTCAGCAACCCCGCTCCGGGGTTCGTCGTGACCAACACGCCGACGCCGATCACGGGCCTCTTCGATGTCACGGTCACCGAGCCGCAGGGCATCGTGCTCAATCAGATCGATCTGCAGGTCAACACGTCGCACGGCAACAACGGTCAGTTCGCGGTCTATCTGACCGCCCCTGGCAGTAGCCACGTTGGCAACGAGATGAACGCGGCGGCGTGGACGTTGGCTTCGACGGCGACGACGGTGCACACCGGTGGTCGCGTGACGTTTGTCCTGCAGACCCCGATCGCGTTGGCGCAGGCGAGCTACGGCGTCGCGTTCCACTGCATCGAGGCCAACCCCGTCTATCACGGTGGCGCGGCGTCGGCCGGTTTGCCACAGACCTACAGCAACACCGAGTTGACGATCGACCTGACGTTCATGCGCATGCGCACGTCGGATCCGCTTGACCCCTTTGCCGGCACGGGCGCTGGCTTCAGCCCGCGGCAGTTGGCCATGGGGCTCTATTACACGGTGGGCAGCACGTCAGTCGACTTCAGTGGCACGCCGCGCACGGGGCCGTCGCCGTTGACGGTCAACTTCACGTCCATCGCGACGTCCGGCGCGCCCGGTGGCATCCAGGCGTACGTCTGGGACTTCGACAACGACGGCACGCCCGACGACTTCACGCAGAACCCGACGCACACCTACACGCAGTGCGGCACCTACACCGTCAGTCTGCAGATCGTGGATGCGACGGGTGCGTTCACGGCGACCAAGGTTGACTACGTCGTGACGGACATCGTCACGCCGAGCTTCACGAACGACATCATCGCGCCCAACACGGTGCAGTTCACCGACACGTCGACGCCGACGCCGAGCAGTTGGGCGTGGGACTTCGACGGTGATGGCGTGACCGATTCGACGTTGCAGAACCCGACGTTCGTCTACAGCAACGCGTGCACGGAGGCGGTGGTGTCGATGACGGCCACGCTCGCGTGCCAGCCGCCGGTGTCGGTGACGCGCCCGATCGCCGTTGCGTCGACGATCGAAACGACGTTCCAGGGTGGGCTCATCACCGCTGCGGGCGCGACGAGCGCCGGTAACTACTTCGACGTCGATGTCACCAACCCGCTCGGCATCACTGTGTGTGGTTTGCACGTCAACAGTGGCATCGCTGCCGGCACGTCGCTGACCGTCAACCTCTACCAGACTGAAGGCACCTACGTCGGTGCGACGGACGACGCATCGTTGTGGCGTTTGGTTGCTACGGAGACCGTTGCGTCAGCCGGTGGTGGCCAGCGCACGTTCGTGCCGTTGAGTGCGCCGCTGCACCTGGCGTTCGGCACGTTTGGTCTGTGCATGGAACACGTCGGTGCCTCGCCGACCTACACCAACCTCGGTGGCCCGCTGACGGTCAGCAATGCGGACCTGTCGGTGACCGCCGGTCTGTCTCAGGCAGGCCCCGTGTTCGACCCCACCTCGGTGACCTATTCGCCGCGTGTCGCCAACATCGCGCTGCACTACGCGACGTCGGCGGCAACTGGCGCTGCCGGTTACGGCTACATCGGCTCAGGTTGCGCCGGCACGCTCGGGGTGCCGACCAACGTGTCGACGACGCAACCGGTGCTTGGTGGTCAGGCGACGATCGTCATCGACAACCTGCCCGCTGGCGTTGGCATCATGGCGCTCGGCACGCAGCGCACGACGCCGCCGCTCGACCTTGTGATCGTCGGCATGCCCGGTTGCATGCTGCACCACAACGCGGCGGTGCTCAACACGCTGCTCGGCGCTGGCTCGAGTGCGACGCTCAACTTCCCGGTGCCGAACAACGCTGCGTTGGTCGGCGTGCAGGTGTTCACGCAGGCCGCAAGTCTCGACCCGGGCCTCAACGCGCTCGGCTTCGCGCTGTCCGACGCGGCAGTGATGCTGGTCGGTCAGTAGCAGCGAACTGGCGACTGCTGTTCGCTCACGAGCGGTCGGCCAATTAGAGTCGCGGGCGATGATGCGATCGCTTGCCGCTGTGTTGTTCGCCTGTTCGGTTGTCCTGGCGCAGGTCCCGGATCCTTCGCCCCAGGCCGGGCCGAAGTTCGAGATGGCGTCGGGCACGGTCTACGACCCGGCGATCCCGACCCTCGCAGAAGTGACGGGCCACGCGTGGGGGACCGAGATCTCGGCGCACAAGGACGTCGAGAACTACGTTCGAGCGCTGGCCGAGAAGGCGCCGGATCGTTGTCGGGTCGTGCCGTTCGGCGAGAGTTGGCAGGGACGCACGCTGTACTACGTCATCGTTGGTCGCCAACCGGTCATGCAGCGGTTGCCGGAAATCAAGGCCTCGATGCAGCGGCTTGCTGATCCTCGCGGCCTGTCCGATGACGATGCGGAGCAACTCCTGAAGGGGCTGCCTGCGGTTGGTTGGCTCGCCAACTGTGTGCACGGCGATGAACCATCGGGAACGGATGCAGCGCTCTACGTGCTCTATCACTTGTTGGCCGCCAAGAACGATCCGGTTGTCGACAAGGTGCTCGATGAATGCCTCGTATTGATCGATCCGCTGCAGAACCCGGATGGGCGTGATCGCTTCGTGTTCTACAACCGCACCGCACGCGGCCGTTTCCCGGACCCGACGCCGCGGGCCGCCGAGCACAGCCAACCGTGGCCGAGCGGCCGTACCAACCACGCGATGTTCGACATGAACCGCGACTGGTTCGGCGTGACGCAGCCGGAGACGGCGGCGCGAGTCGCTGCGTTCCTCGATTGGTGGCCGCTGGTCTATGTCGATCTGCACGAAATGGGCGGCAACTCGACCTACTACTTCCCGCCGCCGGCGCAGCCGATCAACAACGAGATCACCAAGACCCAGCGCAGTTGGCTCAAACGCTACGGCAAGAACAACGCGCATTGGTTCGACCGCTTCGGGTTCGACTACTTCACGCGCGAGGCTTACGACGCGTTCTATCCCGGCTATGGCGACAGTTGGCCAATGGCTCATGGCAGCATCGGCATGACGTTCGAGATGGCCAGCGCGCGCGGTCTCGTCTATCGGCGCACCGACGAAGGGTTGCTGTTCTATCGCGATGGGGTGCGGCGCCACTTTGTGGCGTCCATGGCGACGCTGCAAACGTTGGCCAACGGTCGCGAGGCAGCACAGCGCGCGTTCTTGCAACACCGTCGCGCTGGCATCGCCCGCGGCGAGAAGGCCAAGGTGCGGGAATACGTCTTTCCGCCGAGTGGCGATCGCACCCGGTTGGCGCGGCTTGCCAACTTGCTGATGCAACAAGGTATTGAAGTGCACGAAGCAACGGAGCCGCTGCGTTGCTCGGCTGCCGCGGAACTAAGTGCGGCTGATGTGGCCGGCAAGGAGGCGACGTTTGCCAAGGGATCATTCGTCGTGTCCATGTCGCAGCCGGCGAGCACGCTGGCGACGATGCTGCTGCAGCCGCACTTCGAGATGGACAAGGCGTTCCTCGATCGCCAGCGCGCGCGGCAGGAACGGCGCCAGTCGGGTCAGTTCTATGATCTGACGGCCTGGTCGTTGCCACTGTTGTTCGGAGTCGAGTGTCATGAAGCGCGTGTTGCGTCGACCGGCGCCCGCAAGCTGCTGCGAGCGGGGCAGGCCACGTCCGGCGCCCAGGCGCTACGTGAACAACCGCCCAAGGTCGCCTACGTCGTGTCGTGGGGGCAGAACGGTGCGGCAGCGTTGCTCGGCGAGCTGCTGCGCATGGGCGTGCAAGCCAAGTGCATCGACGAAGCGTTTGCGTTGGGAGAGAGCAAGTTCCCTGCCGGTAGCTACGTCATCCGGGTGCAGAACCAACCGGCTGGCTTGCACCGTCAGATGCGCGAGCTCGCCAAGCTGCATGGAGTCACCCCGTTTTGCGCCGACAGTTCGTGGATTGAAGAAGGACCGAGCTTCGGCACGCGCCGCGGTCATGTGCTCAAGGCACCGCGCATTGCGATGGCGTGGGATCGGCCGGTCAGCACCTACTCAGCCGGTTGGCTGCGATACCTGCTGGAGCAACGGTATGGCTTGCCAGTCACCGCCCTACGCACACACGACCTGACTCGGGTCGACCTCGATCGATTCACGGTGTTGGTGTTGCCCGAAGGTCGTGGCTACGGCCGGGCGCTCGGTTCGAACGGCCAGAAGGCAATCTCCGGATTCGTGCGCCGCGGTGGCGTGCTCGTGACTCTGGGATCCGCAACGCAGTGGTTGAGCGGCGAAGGTGTCGAGCTTCTGGCGACGAGCGCCGAGAAGCGCGGTGATGGTGTTGCGGACAAGGCCGCGAGCGATGGCGACAAGAAGGCCAAGCAAGACAAGAAGCCGAAGGCTTTTGACTACGAGGCGGCGATCACGCCCGACAAGGAGTCCCCGCCGTCGACTCCTGGAGCGATCTTGCGCGCGATCGTGGACGACAGGCACTGGCTCGGATTCGGCTATGACGGCGCGGTCGACGTCGTGCACGATGGCTCACACATCCTGACGCCCGTCAAACGCAACCGCGGCACCAACGTCGTGCGATACGCCAAGACCGGTGAACTCGTTCGTGCGGGCTTCGTCTGGGATGCCAGCCGCAAGCAGTTGCCGGAGAAGGCCTACCTGGTGCACCAGCCGCACGGCAAGGGGCACGTGATTGCCTTTGCCGAGGATCCCAACGTGCGCGCCTTCGCCGACGGTTTGAACCTGTTCCTGCTCAACGCGGTCTTGCTGACCGCGGGGCGCTAGTCCGCGGCCTAGCGGCTGCGGCGCGGCAGGAACAGTGAGTTGACCTGGCGGTAGTTGCCGAGCGAGTTCATCAACGAGGCGAGCACATCGCCGTCGTAGTTGATCGTCGCGTAGTCACTGCTGCCTTGCAGCGTCATGTTGCCGGTGCAGATAACCGAGCCATTGAGCTCGCTTGGTGCACGGATCGTCAGGTTGCCTTCGACGTAGAGCAACCCGCTGAACAGCGAGTTGTTGCCCGGGAGGAGCGTGACGTTGCCACGGATGATGACGATGCCCGTTCCCTGCAGTGGCTGCGAGGAATCGAACTGCATGGTCGACACGTCGGCAACGGTCAGGCCGTTCTCGGGCACGGGACTCGGGAAGTCCGCAGCCGAAGTGACCACCTGGTCGGCCATCGAAGACAGTTCGGCGAACGTCAGGCCGAAGACGCCTTCGTAGCTGTCATCGTAGGTCGTTCCTGCCGAGAGCGACGGGGAGCCGGTGACGCGTTGTTGGTTCTTCGGGCCGACGGTTGGCGTGCCAGATCCCTGTGGGTAGTAGATGCCTGCGGCCACCCCGCCGATGATCCGGCCCATGGTGTTGATGTGGCCGCTGTTGCCATCACTGATGTTCATGGCGGCCTGACCAGGCAGGTTGAGCACCGAACGCATCACGTCCGTTTCCGCGAGCTCTGTTGCGAGCACGAGGTTGGGGTCCTCGTTGAACGCGACGTCCTCGTCGAGGCGGCGGTAGACGTAGCCAACGCTGCGCAGCCGCCACGCCGCACCGGTTGCCGCACTCGCCTTCGCGGCGGAGATGTCCGTGCAGTCGAACTGCTCGCGCCATGCGAGTCGTTCGGTATCAGGGTCCGCGGCCCATTCCTTCCAGACCTCGTAGCGGGCCCAGAGGTTGCCCGAGATGCGGAAGTCGCGAACGAGGCCGATGTCCGGTTCTTCGGTGTCGAGGATCTGCGGGTTGGCCGCCTCGTCGAGCTGTGGTTCGAACGCCGTGACCGGCTGCGACGTTTGGCGCCGCATCCAGCTGAGGGCTTCGGTAAGACCCGAACGGGCCGTCATGACCGCCTGGTAGTTCGTGATGAACAACGTGCGGTTATGAGCGATCTGGGACTTCAGCGTCAGGGTGCCCGTGAGCACGATGCCGACGACAACTGTCGTGAACATCAGTGCGAAGATCAGGGCGGTCCCGCGTTCGCTGTCTCGATTGATTGGTTGGTTGGACATGTCCTTCACCGCGTTCTTCTGAGCTCTCTTGCGTTATCGGCCCTTTTTGGACCAGATCTTGGCCGGGTTTCAGATTGGGACGGTGTCGACAATCACAGCGGGCGTGCATCGCCGGCGGAATGACGCGATGATGCGCACCGCTTGAGCTCTCCCTCCGATACCACCGCGGCTTCGTCGCACCATCATCACGGCGGCGACCGACGGGCGCCCATCGCGGTCGCCCTGCTGTCTTTCTTCGTCGCCATCGGTCTGTTGGCGGTCAAGTTCTGGCTGTACGGCAAGACCGAGTCCCAGGCGATCTTCAGTGACGCTCTTGAATCGATCGTCAACGTCGTCGCGGCACTGATCGCACTCTCGGTGCTGAAGTACGCGGGCCGGCCCGCAGACCGCGACCACCCGTACGGCCACGGCAAGATCGAGTTCTTCTCGGCGGCATTCGAAGGTGGACTGATCTTCTGCGCCGCGCTGGTGATTCTGTGGCAGGCCGTCGAAGCGTTTGTCGCGGGCGCGATGCCACAGGAACTCGACCTCGGTCTGTGGGTGACGTTGGCGGCCGGTGTCGTCAACGGCCTGCTGGGGTGGTTCCTGATCAGTTACGGCCAGCGCCACGATTCGCCGGCGTTGACCGCGGATGGCCATCACGTGCTCAGTGACTTCTGGACGAGCATCGGTGTGGTGCTCGGTCTTGTTGCCGTTCGCCTCACCGGGATTGCATGGCTCGACCCGGCGATTGCTGCGGTGATGATGGTTTGGCTGTTGATCACCGGTTGGCGCATCGTGCGCCGCGCGATCGGCGGCCTGCTCGATGAAGAAGATCCACAACTCCTGCAGACGGTGGTCGAGTTGTTGTCGCGGCGGGTCGGCGACGGCGTGATCCGGTTGCACCATCTGCGCGCGATTCGATCCGGCAGCTTCCGACACATCAGCGCGCATCTGGTCGTGCCTGAGTTCTGGAGCGTGCAGCGGGCACACGATGCGGCCGAAGGTCTGGCTGCCGAGATCGTGCGTGAACTGCCGGGCCAGGCCGCGGTCGACTTCCACACCGACCCCTGCGAACGGTCGTGGTGCTCGATGTGCGATCTCGAGCAGTGTTCGGTCCGCCAGCAGCCGTTCGTCAAACTCGAGCCCCTGACCGTGGACGAGGCAGTGGTTCCTGACGACGCGATCCATACGATGGATCACTAATCTGCCGACCGTGGCGGGGGTTCATTGGTCACATGGGTCTGCGCGGCCCGGATCCTCGCAAATCGTGATCTACCCAAATATTGGGCCTCCAACGTCGTCCAAGGCGCCCCCGCGATGCTTGCACCCGTAACTGACGCCATCCAACGCTTCCGCCGCCGCTTGCGGCTGGCGACGTTTGTCAGGGCGGTGTCGGTCGCGAGCTTTGCCGCCATGGTCGTGGTCGCTGGCGTGCTGCTGTTCGAGCGGTTCGCCGACACGCAGATTCTCACGAGCTTGCCGTGGTGGGGTGTCTGGTGTGGGATTGCAGCGGTTGGCTTGCTCGCGGGGTTCGTGCTCATGCGCCGAACGGCGTTTGACGATGCGACCGTCGCCCAGCACCTCGAGCAGCGGCTGGCGACCAATGGCCTGCTGCTGACGGCCAGCCAAGGCGTCGCGCTGGACGCCAGCTACCAAAGCCAACTGACGAAGCGACTCACGCATACCGACACGGTGTTGCCGGCCATTCGTTGGCAGCACTTGCTGATGCGGCCGATGGCGGCAGCCGTGCTTGTGATCGTCGTCCAGTATCTGCCCAGCGAGATCACGCAGCAATCGAGCAACGAGGCGCTCGAGGTCGCGGTCGAGCGACTCAAAGACGAAGTGGAACAAGTAGCGCAGCTCGAGAGTGTTCCGGATGAGCAGGTCGACGAACTGCGCGCAGCCGTGACCGAGCTGGAAGAACGTGTCGCGACGGCGGACAACGGTCTCTGGCGCGAGATCGATCAGCTGCAAGAACGAATCGATCGCGAAGAGAAACTGGCGGCCGGTGATGACGGTGGCGCCGGTGGCGGCAACGGTGAGTCAGAGTCCGACGATGAAAGCGCCGGTGACTCGAATGGCTCGCAGCAGCCGTTCGATCGCGCGCAGCTTGCCGCTGCGATGAGCAAGCTTGGCAAGATGGACAAGCAGGGCAAGCTCGACGGCGCGTTGCTCGGCAAGGTCATGGACGCGCTGCCCGGGACCATCGATGACGCGGCGAAGCAGGCGATCGCCGAGGCGGTGCAAGAGGATGGCTCGGTTGCGCCCGAGGCGTTGCCCGAAGACCCCGAAGCGTTGGCGGCGCTGAGCGAAGCGCTCGCGGAGACCGCCGAGCAACTCGGTGGGGAATCGGAGGCGTTGGCCGAGATGGCGGCCGGCATGTCAGAAGAACAGGTGGATGCGATGGCCGACGAGTTGGCCGCGCTTGCCGAGCAGTTCGATGCTGGTGCGTCCGATCCTGATGCGCCCGATGCCGGTGCACCCGATCTTGGCAAGCAAGAAGAGCAACTCAAAGCCGACATCAGCGAAGACCTGGCGAAGACTGCGGCAGAGATGGCCAAGGCGGGCGCGCTCGACAAGTTGCCCGAGGGCTTGCGCGAAGCGATGGTCGAAGCCGGGCTGTCTGCGTTGGAGAACATGGACCTGCAGAAGCTGATGTCGCTGCTGCCCGAGGACCTGTCGCAGTTGACGGTCATGGCCGAGAACCTCGCCAAGGCCGCGGAGGGCATGAGCGGCGAGCAGGGTTCCGAAGCGGGCGAGGCCGGTGGGCCGCAGCCGTCGGAGGCGCTGAAGACGAAGATGGGCGAGTTGGCGAAGGGCCTGATGGAGAAGGTCGGTCGGCAAGCTGCTCAGATGCAGGGCCAACCTGGTGGCCAGCAGCCAGGTGGTCAGCAGCCAGGTGGCCAACAACCAGGTGGCCAACAACCGGGCGGCCAACAACCAGGCGGCCAGTTGTCGGGCGGCCAGATGTCGGGCGGCAGGCAGCCGGGTGTCGGCACCGAAGGCGGTGGCCACGCAGCGTTGCGCCTGACGGAGGATACCCAAGGTGGGCTCGGCAAGGTCGACGTCGAGTTGCCGGGGCGCGACCCTGACGACCTGCCCAAGGAATGGGTGCCCGTGACGATCGACAAAGCCAAACCGGAAGTTGGTGAAGCGCATGCGCCGGGCGTCGGCCGCGCTGGTGCCACCGGTCGCGGCACGGCTACATGGCAACTGCGATTGATGCCGCGCCACCGCGATGTGGTGCGCCGCTTCTTCGCCGAGAAGAACAAGAAGAACAAATGACGACGATGTTGACGACAGAGCAGGTCGCGCGCGGCCAGCAGTTGTTGGGGGGTGTGCGCGACGGCGCGAACCAGGTGTTGCTCGGTCAGAACGATCTGATCGAGTTGTGCCTGATCGCCTTGTGCGCGCGCGGCCATCTGCTGCTCGAAGGCCAGCCCGGACTCGGCAAGACCGAGTTGGTCAAAGCCTTCGCGACGCTCACTGGTTTGCAGTTCCGCCGCCTGCAGTTCACGCCCGACCTGTTGCCGAGCGACATCACCGGCGGGCCGATCCTGCAGGAACGTGATGGCGAGCGGCAACTCGAGTTTCGGCCGGGGCCGTTGTTCGCCAACCTGGTGCTCGCCGACGAGATCAATCGCAGCTCGCCCAAGACGCAGTCCGCGTTGCTCGAAGGCATGCAGGAACGTTCGGTGACGGTGCTCGGCGAAACGCACGCTCTGCCGAAGCCGTTCTTCGTGTTGGCGACGCAGAATCCGATCGAACTCGAAGGCACGTATCCGTTGCCCGAGGCGCAGCTCGACCGCTTCCTGTTCAAGGTCGAAGTGCCGGGGCTGGATGCGGACACGATGTCGGCGATCCTGACGAGCCGCCGTCGTGGCGAGCCGCCGACGATTGGCCTGGCGTTGCAGCCGGGGCAGCTGGAAGAACTGTTCGAACTGGTCGACGCAGTGTTCTTGCCAGATGCGATCGCCAACTACATCGCGCGCCTTGTCGCGGCGACCCATCCCGCCAACCCTGGCAACTCGCAGGTTGCCGAGGCTGTTCGCTACGGGGCCTCACCGCGCGCGGCGATTGCCATCGGCGAAGCGGCGCGGGCCGCGGCGTTGCTGCAGGGCCGACCCAACGTCGACTTCGACGACGTGGCGCGAGTGGCCGTGGCCGCGTTGGCGCACCGTCTTGTGTTGCAACACAGCGCCGTCGTCTCTGGGGTCACCGCGCGCAGTCTCGTTGAGCAGTTGCTGCAGGACGTTCCTGCTGTCGCGAAGCCGTTGCCGGAGGAGGTGCAGTGATTCGCGCGTTGCTCATGGCAGTGCTCCTGCCCAGCGTGTTGTTGGCCCAGATCGGCAGGATCACGCACCGGAATCCGGACCGCTCGGAACTCGTGACCGTCACGATCACCGTGGTCGCCGGGTCGCCGTTTGGCACGGGTCTCGGCTACGCAATTGTCGACGTCGAGAACCTCGACACGCGACCGCAAACCATCGACATCACTCACCAGACGCCAGCGCATTCGAGCACCGATGTTGCCTCGCATCGGGCCGTGACCGTCGAGCCTGGAGTGTTTCGCTGCTTCATGCCGGTAGCGCTGCCACCGAACCACGGCTTCTTCGAAGTCATCATCGCCGGCGAACGCCATCGCTCTGCGCCGCCGTATCGGCACGGCAATGGCCCCGCCACGCTGTTCATCTCCGATCGCTCCAGTCAGGCATACCATGCAGCGCGCATCCTCTCTGAGGTGCGGATGGCGACGGACGCCACCAAGCCGCAGCAGATCGATGTGCAGACCCAAGATGTGCCGAGCGATTGGCGCATGTTCACGTCGTTCTCGCTGATCATCGTCGATGCCGAGTCCGGCACGGGCGCGGGCATGTCGGCAGAAGTGCAGGAAGCCTTGCGGCAGTACGTGTTCGCTGGTGGTTCGGTGATCGTGGCGGCCGCCGATTCATTGCCGTCAGGTCCGCTTCGTGACCTGGGCCGCAAAGCTGGCGACGAACGACTCGAACATGGCCTCGGCAGCCTGCTGGCGATCCCGGCACTCGGTAGCGATCTCGGCATGTTGCCGCAGCGCATTGCGCAATTGCCGCAAGTCGGTGTTGGCTTGTGGCCGTCGACCGCGGACATGTATCCCCTTCAGAACATCGAAGGGCTCGGGCGCGCGCCGGTGAAGATCTTTGTGTTGGTGATCCTGGCGTTCGCCATCCTGGTTGGCCCCGTCAACTTCGTAATCCTCAAGCGCAAGCGGCGGCCACTGCTGTCGCTGTTGATCGTGCCGCTTGCGGGCTTTGGTACGACGGCCGTGATCCTGGCCTACGGCGCCTTCCATGATGGCTTCGGCGTGCGCGGTGCGATCACGACGTGCACCGTGCTCGATCAGAGCGAGCATGCCGCAGTCAGTGTGCAGGCGCGCACGTTGTTCGCGGGCATCGCGCCGAGCGAGATGACGATGGAGCCGGGGACGTTGCTGTTGTCGCATCGCGCCGGACGCAACCGCGGCAGCTATCGCCACGATGAATGGCCGGACCGTTGGAACCTCGAAGTGGACAGCCAACGTTTGGATGGCGGCATCCTGCCGTCGCGAACCGTGACGCCGTTGTTGACTGTGCAGCAGGGCGCCGTGCGCGAACGCCTGACGGTTCGTCGCAGTGGCGACACCCTCGAGGTATTGCCCGATGGTGGCTTCGCACCAGTTGGCGATGTCCTGCTACGTGACCTGGATGGCAAGCACTGGGCCGGCAAGGACGGCGTGCTCAAGCAGGTGTCGGGGAGTGAATGGGCACGGCAGTTCTTCTCGATGCGCAGTCTGGCGCGCCGGGTGCAGGTGACTGGCGGCCAGAAGGCGCGCACCGAGATGTTGCCGTTTGCGATGCCCGACGGCAGCAAGCCTGGCACCTACATCTGTCAGGTCAGCAAGGCACCGTGGCTCGATGATCACGGCGTCGCCGTCGACTACGACTATGAGCAACACTTCGTTCTCGGTCGGATGAACCCACAGGACTTTGTGCGATGAGTGCCACGCTTCTCGAAGTTCGCAACCTCGACCGCCGCTACGGCAAGGTCCACGCGGTGCGCGATCTATCGTTCACGATGGAGCGTGGCCAGATCACCGGCTTCGTCGGTCCCAATGGGGCTGGCAAGACGACGACGATGCGCATCGCTGCGACGTTGGACGTGCCGGACTCGGGCGACGTCGAAGTGGATGGGGTGTCCGTGCTGGTCGAGCCGCGTCAGGCGCGGCTGCGCATCGGCTACATGTCGGATCAGTTCCATCCGTATCCCAACCTCGACATCCTGGAGTATCTCGACTTCTTCGCGCGGGCCTACGGCTTGCGCGGCAAGAAGCGCAAGGACACCGTGCAGTCGGTGGCGCGCTTCTGCGGCTTGCTCGAGTTCAAGGATCGGCCCGCAACGGGACTGTCCAAGGGCATGGGGCAGCGACTGCATCTCGCCAAGACGCTGCTGCACGATCCGCAGTTGCTGATCCTCGATGAGCCGGCGTCGGGTCTCGATCCGCGCGCGCGCATCGAGTTCCGGGCGTTGCTCAAAGAGCTGGCCGCTGCCGGCAAGGGCATCCTTATCAGTTCGCACATCCTGCCGGAGCTCGGCGAGATGTGTGACTCGGTCGTCGTGATCGAACGCGGTGAGCGCATCGTCTCAGGGTCGATCCAAGACATTCAGAAGGCCGCCGAACTCGAACAGGCGATTGTTGCGCGGGTCAACGGCGATGCGGAGGCGTTCGAACGGTTCCTGTTGGTGCAGCCGCACGTGAGTGATGTCGTCGCGGATGGCTCACGCGTGCGGTTTGCGTTCCGCGGTGATGACGACGCGATGGGAGACCTCCTGGCGCGAGCGATTGGCCAAGAACTGCGCATCGTCGAGTTCGCGCGGGCCGAGGCCAACCTCGAAGACATCTTCCTGCACACGACCAAGGGGCGGCTGCAATGAGTTCCATCGAAGCACCACCGCTGCCTGAGTCCCACGCCAAGCCGGAGCCGTCGAAGCGCTGGTCGCGCATGTCGGACTGGCTCAACCCGATCCTCGTGCGCGAAGTGCAGCAGGCCGTCAAGGGACGTGTGTTCCCGGTGACGGTCATGCTCGCGCTCGGCATCAGTGTGATCATCGCACTCGTGGTGGCGTCGGAATACGTCGATGGCCAGACCGGTCGCGGCGCGTTTGATGCCGGCTTCGCCACGCTGATCCCGTTGGTGCTCTTCATCATCCCGATGCAGGCATACAACTCGATGCGCACCGAACTCAAGGGCGGCATCGTCGAACAGTTGTTGCTGTCGCGGTTGAGTCCGAGTGCCGTTCTGTCCGGCAAGCTGCAGGCTGCGATGGTGCAGTTCATGCTGTATGTGTCGGTGCTGTCGCCGCTGCTGGCCACGAGTTACCTGCTGCGCGGCGTGGACCTGCCGACGATCGCGATCTCGCTCTTGTTCGCGTTGGTCATCTGCGTGACGGCAACTGCGTTTGCGGTGTCCTCTGCGGCGCAGGGGGTCGTGCCCGCGCTGCAGCCGATCGCCAATCTCGGCATCGCGTTTGGTCTTGGCTTCGGGACGGTCGCGATGGTCGGCATGGTCGCGAGCGGTGGTTACTCGATGACCGTCGGTTTCCTGATGCGAAGCGGGGAGTTCGGCATGGTGGTGTCGGGAGTCGTCGGTGTTGCGATTCTCGCGACGACCCTGTCGTGGTTGGCGGCGCGCACGTTCTTGCTGCACGCGTTCGAGAACAAGTCGACACCGTTCCGCGTGTTCCTGTTCTTGCTGCCACCGCTTCTCTATGGATGGATGTTGCTGTTCGTGCCCTCGCGCTTCTGGCGTGAACTGTTCCCGATCATGTCCGTGATATTGGCCGTCGTCGGGATCATCTTCGGCGTGTTCATGGTGACCGAGCAACGGGCGCTGTCACCGCGCGTCTTCGCGCACGTGCCAGCGAGCGGCCTGCGGGCGCGGTTCATGACGCCACTGCTGCCGGGGCGCGATCGCGGCATGTTGTGCTTTGCGGTGTATTCGGCTCTGTTGGTTGCGATCTGCTCCCTGGTTGGCGCACTCAGTCCCGTTCGAACGTTCGGCGTGTTCAGCGATGACGGCATTACCGGCGGCTTGATGGCGCTGACCTACGCATTTGTCTACCTCGGCGCGGGGCGCTTCCTACGCGGTCGCCTGCCCGAAACCGTGCAGGGCAATCACGGCGGTCGCTTCATGCTGCCGCTGCTGCTGTTGCTGTGCTGTCTGGTGCCGGTGCTCGTTGATGTCGTGATTCGTGGCGAGCCGACCAGGTGGCATGTGGGGCACATCATGAATCCGTTCTGGACGATTGACGAGTTCTACAACCGAGGTGGCAGCGTCATCTCGTTCTGCCTGATCACGATGCTGGTCATGGCTGCGGTGCAGGTGCCGGCGATGTTGCGCGGCACAAGCGAAGTGCGCCAGGCGTCGCTGGCGCATCAGCGTCGCCTGCGGGCCAAGTCGGAACCGGCGCCAGAACCCGAAGCGGAGGCTACCGAGTAGGTGAGCATCGAGCAGGAGGTCGCTGCCGCGTGTGCCACCTATCGATTGGGACTCGCCGGCAACCGCTACCGCGGCCGTCACGGCCAGCGGCGTGGCGTTGGTCCGGGTAGCTCACTCGAGTTCCACGACTATCGCGACTACGCGCCGGGTGATGACCTGCGGCACGTCGATTGGCGTGGCTTTGCCCGCAGCGATCAGTTGCGGGTGCGCCTGCACGAGGCCGAGGTGGCGCCGATTGTCGAAGTGCTCGTCGATTTGTCGCCGTCGATGGCGACGACGCCGCTGAAGCTGCGAGCGTTGCGTGCCCTGGTGACGGCTTTGCATACGTGGACGCGCAGCGAAGGCTCTGCCGCGCGGACGCTGATGCTCGGTGGGCCCGCGATGCACATCGAGTCGTTCGCCGACGAAGCGTTGCCGTGCAGTGGCGGGATCGATCCAGAGATGCCACTCGTGCCGCTGCGCGCCGGCAGTGTGCGCGTGCTCGTGACCGACGCGCTCTGGGAGACGGACCCAACGGCATTGATGCGTCGCATCTCCGCCGGTGCGTCGCGCTTTGCCTGCCTGCAGTTGCTCGATCCCTGGGAACGCGAGCCGACGGCGCGCGGCGCAACGACCCTCGTTGATTGCGAGACCGGCGCCAGCCAGTCGCTGCGTCTCGATGCCCGCTCGATCAAGGTCTACGGCGAGCGTCTGGCGCGGTTGTGCAGCAACCTGCACGCCAACGTCGTGCGTCTCGGTGGCCTGCACGTGTCGGTGACAGCGGACACGCTCGCCAACATCTGCAAACGTGATCTCGTGCCTGCGCGCGTCGTGGAGCCCGCATGACGTTCACGGCGCCACTTGGCTTGCTCGCGTTGTTGGCGGTGCCAGCGATCATCACGCTGCACCTCTTTCGCAATCGCCTGCCCGAACATCGGGTGGCTGGCCTGTTCCTTTTTCCAGGTACCGCGGTTGCATCGGAAGGCGGGCGCAAGCGAACCCGCCTCTGGAACTCGCCGTCGTTGTGGCTCGAGTGCCTGGTCGCCGTGCTGCTCGCGTTGTGGCTGTCGGGCTTCACCTTTGGCGATCTGTTGCCGCGCCATGTGGTTCTGCTCGTCGATGACTCCGCGTCGATGAGTGCGAACCAGACCAGAGAACGTGCCGGCGAGGTGTTGCGCGAACTGCACGAGAGTTTGACCGCGGATGACGAGGTGACCGTCGTCGTCAGTGGGGAGCCAGCGCAGGTTGTCGTCGGGCCACGCGCTGAGGCGGATCGCTTCGCGGCCTGGCTCGCGACCTACAACCCGTCGCTGCCGAGCCACTCGATCCAGGGCGCGCTCGACATCGGTCGTGAGATTGCCGGCCACAGCGGCGAGTTGATCTTGCTGACCGACGAGGCGCCGCTCGATCCGTGCACGGACCTGCGTTTGGTCAGTTGTGGCACGGCGGTTCCCAACGCGGCGTTGTCGTTCGTGCAGCGTGTTCGTGATGGCAGCATGGATCGTGTGATTGCGACCATCGTTGGTTATGGCACGGTTCGCACCGGCGAGGTGGTCGTCTCGGATGGCGACACGGAGTTGGCGCGCACTGCCGTCAAGCTGCCGGACAACGGCGGCGAAGTACGCATCGAAGTGAAGGTGCCGCGGGCCGCGCAGAACCTGCGCCTCGAACTCTCGGCTGATGCGATGCAGCTCGACAACGTTGCCTGGCTCGTGCCAATCCGTGACCGAATCGTATCGGTGTGCGATCAGTTGACGGCGGCCGAACGGGCCAACCTGGAACTCGATCGTGTCTTCGAAGCGATGTCCGAATGGCGCTCCGAGTCGGATCCTGCGCGCGCCCAAGTCATCCTGCGATCCCAGCCCGGCACACTTGAGGCTGGCCAGCTCGAACTCGTGCTCGGCAAAACGGCGGGCGACCGCCTTGTGCACAAGAGTCCGTTCGTGCTCGACCGTTCGCATGCACTGCTCAGCGGCTTGGAGATGCAGGGCATCCACTGGTTGTCCGGCAGTGGTTCCTTGCCGGGGCAAGTCCTCGTGGCGTCTGGCAGCAAGGTGCTGATCAGTGCCGAACCGGCCCAGTTGGGCACGCGCATCTGGTGCGACGTAGATGGCCAGGCGGGCAACTTCGTGCGCTCGCCGGATTGGCCGATCCTGTTCGCCAACGTGCTCGAAGTGGCGCGCCGCGAAGTGCCGGGTTGTCGCAGTGAGCAACTGCGCATCGGCGACGAACTGTTCTACCGCTGCCATTCAGCAGCCGAGCCGATCGAACTGTTGGGTCCGGATGGCAAACTCTGCCGCGAGTCGCGGGGGGGCGTGTCCTACATCGTGCGCCAGCCCGGCACGTATCGGGTGCGGACCCGCAACGCGAACGTCGCTGACGATCGCCGCGAACTGGCCCGAGTCGCCGTGCGTTTCATGGATCCTGCTGAGAGTGATCTGCGTCGTCAGGTGCGCGTGGACCAAGACGCGGATGATTCGGTGCGCAGCGCCGCGGTGGCACGGATCGACAGTGGCCCGATGCGACGGTTGCTCGCGGTGTTCGTGCTGCTCGTGGTGTGCGGCAACTGGTGGTTGATGCAACGGAGGGTCGCGTGATGCTCTTCGCGCATCCCGAAGCCCTGTTGTTGGTGCCGCTGGCGGTGTTGGTGTTACGTCGACGGTTGTGGCCGCGCCCGTTGCTCGGCGTATTGCGTGTTGCGGTGGTGGTGGCCCTCGCTCTGATCCTTGCCCAGCCAACCGGTGGTTCGGCCGAAGATGGTCGCGACGTCGTGATGGTCGTCGACAGCTCGCGTTCGATGCCGCCGGGGCATCTGCAAGAGGCGCACGAATACGCCAAGGAGATCGCGAGCGAACTGCCGGCTGGGGATCGCATCGGTGTCGTTGCCTTTGGTCAGACCGCGATGACATTGTCGCATCCATCGACGACGCTCCGGTGGCCCGATGAGTTGCTCGAGGTCAACCCAGACGGCAGTGCCTTGGGTGCCGGACTCGCGACGGCGGTTGCGATGATCGAACCAGGTCGCAACGCGACGTTGCTCGTGTGGAGCGACGGCGAAGTGCCAGAACAGGATGCTGCTGCCGTGGCCCGGTTGGCCGCGCGCCGTGGCTTGCGCATCGACGTCAAACCCGTACCGCGCGCGTTCGGTCGCGATGCTGCCGTGCACGAAGTGCGCGTGCCGGCCGAGGTGCCGATCGAAGCGCCGTTCGCCATCAATTCCCTCGTCGTCGCGACGGCGCCCGGTCGCGCCGACTGGCGCCTGTTGATTGGCGGGGAAGAGGTGCGCACCGGCTCGGTGACGTTGCGCGAAGGCCGCAACACCCTGCAGCTGCAGAACCGGCTCACGACGCCCGGAGAACAGGTCATCGCGCTCGAGGTCAACATGACCGGGGACGCGGTCGCACAGAACAACCGCGCGATGGCGGTCGTGCGCGGCGTCGCCAAGACGCGCGTGATGTGCGTGACGCCCGCAGGCCGTGAGGATCGCCTGACCCGTTCGCTGCGCGCGACGGGCATCGAGATCGTCGTCGTGTCCCCGGAACGCGCGCCTTTGACGCTCGGCGAATTGGACGGCTTCCGCGCGGTTGTGCTCGAAGATGTGCCGGCGAGTGACTTGCCGCCCAACGGCATGCGCAACCTGGCGCGCTGGGTGCGCGACCTCGGCGGCGGCCTGTTGATGACGGGTGGCTACAACAGTTTCGGGGTCGGTGGCTACTACCAGTCGCCGATCGAATCGGTGTTGCCGGTCTCGTTGGAGATTCGCGAGGAGCAGCGCAAGTTCGGCCTCGCGATGGCTGTCGCGTTGGACCGTTCTGGTTCGATGCGGGCGGACGTTGGCGGCACGACCAAGATGCAGCTCGCCAACCGTGGGGCGGCTACGGCGATCGGGTTGCTGTCGCCCATTGATGCCGTGGCGTTGCTCGCCGTCGACACCGGCGCGCACGTCGTGCAAGAACTGACGCCTGTCGAAGACATCGAGACTTTGCAGGGAGTTGCGCGTTCGATCGAGTCCGGTGGGGGCGGCATCTACATCGGCGAAGCGTTGCACGCCTGCGCCGAACAACTTGACGCGGCCGAGCAGTCGACGAAGCACATCGTGATCTTCGCCGACGCGAGCGACTCGGAGCGTCCGGACGACTACCTGACGTACATCCCCAAGCTCGTCGAGAGCGGCATCACGGTTTCCGTGATCGGCCTCGGTGACAAGATGGGCAGTGATGCGCCGTTGCTCGAAGAGATCGCGCTGATCGGCGAAGGCCGTTGCCAGTTCGTGAGCGATGCGACGCAACTACCGCGGGTGTTCGCCCAGGAGACGATTCAGGTTGCGCGTTCGTCGTTGGTCGAGGAGCCGACGCCGATCGATGTGCACGCTGCGCTGCAGTTGTTGGGTGCCATGCCGGACGCGGTGCCGCCGATCGGTGGCTACACGGTGACGTGGCCGCGTGATCGCGCCGAACTCGACATGTCGGCTGCCGACGAGGAGAAGGGGCCGATGCTGGCGCACTGGCAGGTCGGGCTCGGCCGCACGGCAGCGTTCATGGGTGAGGTCGACGGCGACCTCACCGGTGAGTGGGCGACGTGGCCCGGCTACGCCGACTACTTCAGCACGTTGGTGCGGTGGTTGGCTGGTGGTACGCCAGCTGGGTTGTTCGTCGACTCCTACCGCGATGGCGACGTTGCCGTCTACCAACTCGAAGTCGACCCCGACAACGCTGGCGTGTTGGACACGGCGCGCGGTGTGGCATCGGCCCCGGATGGCTCGACAAAGCCGTTGGTGTTCACGCCGATCGCACCGGGTCGCGTCGAGATTCGCTTGCCGTTGGCGCAGGAGGGCGTGCACCGTGCCGCCGTGCAGATCAGTGGTGACACGGTGCGGTTGCCGCCGATGTGTCTGCCATACTCGAGTGAGTGGGCGCTGCGGCCCGATGCGCGTAGCGGCGAACGTGTGTTGCGCAGTCTCGCGCGGCGAACGGGTGGCAATGTGGCGCCGACGGTCGCCAAGGTTCTTGATGGGCCTCGCAAGGCACTCGGTCGCGCGGACCTGTCGCCGTGGTTTGCACTCGCGGCGCTGCTGCTCATCGTGACGGAGATCGCCCTGCGGCGGTTGCAGGTGCAGCTGCCCAACGTTGTTGGCCGCTGGCTGGCAGCAACTCGTCAGCGTCGCACGACGCGCAAGAAGGTGGTGGTGGCTCAGCCGAAGGTTGCCACTCCCGCAGTGCCCGCCAGGCAAGAGCCTGCTGCAACACAAACAGACGATGACTCTGAGCTGGCACGCGAGGACAAGCCCGCTGGCGACAGCTTGCTCGGGGCTCTGGAGCGAGCGCACAAACGCGGTCAGAAGCGCGTGTAGTCAATAAGCATTGGTTAACGAGCGCTGTAGTGTCATTGACAACAGCGCATCGATGAGCCGCGCTACCTTCGGCATCATGAAAGCCAAGACGAACGTGCGCCGCATCGCCCTGTTCTCCTACCTCATCGCCATGGTGATGGTGTTCCCTGGCTGCCTGACATCGATGGTCTGGGAGAACCTCGGGGCTCAGAAATGGCAGACCGAGGTGGTCAGCCGGCAAGAGGTTCCGCAGCAGATGCAGGTCGCCATCGATCGCGAGGAGTGTTCGATGCTTCTGCTCGATGGCGGCGGCGCCGGCGTCGCCGACCTGCGGCTGGATCCTGCGATCCACGGCCACTCTGCGTGCGAGCTGCTGCTGCGTCCGGAGTGGTTCGAGGTCGAGAGTGTCGCGTTCGAGGGCGCGTTGTCGTGCATGAACGGCGCGGTCAAACACAACCGCGGCTGGTTGCAGATCCGCGGCAAGATCCTGCCGGGTGCGGTCAGCGAGGTGGTCGCGGCAGAGGACGTTCCTGAGCAGGTGATGGTAGACCTGCAGAAGGAGTGGCCATGGCAGCAGACGCAGTTGCCGTTGGGGTTGCATCGTTGCGGCACCTGGCTGCAACGCAGCGGCAGCAAGCGGTGGTTGCCCAGTGGCCTTGGTGAGATGGCGTCCTTGGCATTCGTCGACAAGGATGGTGCCGTCGTGCGCGAGGGTGAAGTCCAGCCATCCGGCGCGCGCTACCCCGAGTGTCGGCCCGATCTGGAAGGCACGAAGATCTACGCGCGCTTCGTCGCCGGTGATCGCACGACGTATCTCCGCGTCGACGCCCACGCGTTCTACGTTCTGTATGGCCTCGATCCGGATCGCAAGGACCCGACGCTAAACACGTATCGCAAGCAGTGGGATCTGCGACAGGTTGCGCCGCCGGCGGTCGTTCCTGCTGAGCGGATTGCGATGAAGACCAAGATCTGGCGCGGTGAGGTGCGGCCGGCGACGACGTCTGTTGGGACGCAAGTGCTGCAGGTCGCCTTGACGCCCTTGGCCATGGCCGCGGACGTCGTCTACACGCCGTTCGTCTTTGTGGTGTTCCTGGTCGTCATGTAGCGAGAGTGTTCCGGGCGGCGTCATCGCGGGCACTGTTGTTGCTAATGGGGTCGTGTGCACGTTGTTCTAGCGTGCAGATCCGCTGTTGTTCCGTGTGCGAAACACGGCCACCAGCTGTCCCGTGCCTCGAACCATCTGATGCGTACCCCTCTCCGCTGTCTCTCGTGTTTCGTTGTGCTCGCCGCCGCTTCCCTGCCGGCACAAGAACTTCGCCGGCAGAGCTACGGTCACCTGGCCGGTCTCCGTGGCGTTTACGACCCGGTCCGAGAGCGAGTTGTTGTCCCTGATTCTGGCGGCTACAGCCTGGAGTGGGATGGCAACGTCTGGTCTCGGCTCCCGGACCTTGGCTCGGTTGCCGGATTTCCATACATCGAATCTGGCAGTGGCCGTTTGGTGGTTGTCAGGGAGTGGTCTGGTTCGCCCCTCAGGTTCAACACACGCACCGGGCACGAGTGGCAGACCGCCACAGTGCCCGGAGGGCCGGTTGGCAGCTCTGAAGTGACCCATGCCTACGATTCGTTCCGGGGCGAACTGCTCTGGTTCGGCCAGCCTCCTGGGCTGGGGACCAGCGCCGAGACCTGGACGTTTGACGGCGTGAGCTGGCAACTCCACGCGGTCACCGGGCCGTCGGAACGCCATGGCGCGGTGGCATGTTTTGACAGTGTTCGTCAGCGTGTCGTGCTCTTCGGCGGCGCCAACCTCGGGGTGCACATGGGCGATACCTGGGAGTGGGACGGCGCGAACTGGACCCAGGTGACTACAGCAGTTTCGCCGCCAGCGCGGTGGAACGCGTCCATGGCCTTTGATTCGGCGCGGGGCGTGGTTGTGATGGGAGGTGGAGTCGGCGCGGCCAATGCGAGTCTCGCGGATCTGTGGGAGTTTGACGGAACCAGCTGGCTGCAACGTCAGTCGCTGACAGTTCCATCCGCGGGGCGCCTGGGTTCGTTTGTCTACGATGAGGCGCGCGCCGAGACGTTGGTGCTTGGCTTGTCCGGCAGCGCTGGGAGCAGCGGCGCGGTGCACGCGTGGGATGGGTCGCAATGGCATGTGCGTTCCGGCCTCGGTCAGTTCCAATGGTCCAATCACTCGATGATCTCGCCGGATCACACCGGCAGCTATGTGCTGCAACTGTTCGAAGAGGCCACGTCGCCGTCGACTTGGAGCCAACAGCTGTTTGGCTGGGATGGCAGCGACTGGCAGGCGTTGTCGACTGGTGGCATTCCCGCTCGCAGTCGTGCGGCGATGTGGCCGATGACAAACGGGACGTTTGTGTTCGGCGGCCAGGATCGAAGTGGTGTTGACCTTGGGGATACCTGGCGCTGGGACGGGTTCGCATGGGGGCAAGTAGCGTCAGCGGTCAGTCCCGCGCCTAGGCAAGGGACTGCAGCTGTTTTCCATGCAAGCCAAGGCCACGCGCTGTTGTTTGGAGGCTACGCGTCCGGTTCGTTGGCTGCGGATACCTGGAGGTTCGATGGCACCAACTGGCAGCAGTTGGTGAGCGGTCCGCAACCAGGTGCTCGGGTGGGCCATGTCATGGCGTACGACCCCGTGCGCGACCGCGTTGTCCTCTATGGGGGCTTGCGCATGGGCAATTTTGGGGTGTGGTACCCGTGGGGTGACACGTGGGAACACGATGGCACTGGTTGGACCCTGGTGATGCAAAACAGCGGGCTGCCGTTTTCGTCAACCGGCTCACACGCGTCGATCGCGTACGACTCCGGTCGCCAGGCAATCGTCGCGGTGACGGTGGATGTCGGAGGCCCTCAGTTATTCGAGTACACTGGCTCGGCCTGGCTACCACTACCGGTCGTAGGGGGCGTTGGCTCGGCGCACATTCTACATGGGGTCCAAGGTCTTGCGTGCACCGGCAACGACGGCCGACTTGTGGTTGTCGCCTCGGGGTACGTATCAGAGATGTTGTCTGATCCCTCAGGTGCCGAATCCTACGGCCAAACCTGTACGGCGTTGGCGCCATCACTGTTGGCGTCGGAGTTGCCGGACATCGGTCGCGCCAACTTCGCCCTCCATGTCACGTCCGCGCCGAGCAATGGCCTCGTCGCGATCGCTGGCGCGGATCAGCCAGCCAACTTGCCGGTGGCCGGTTGCACGATGCTCGTGCAACCGGGCGTTGCCTCGGCGTTGCTCGTCGCCAATGCGAACGGCTTCGCGCAATTGCCGATGCCGTTGCCCGCCAACCAGGCGCTGCTTGGTGCCGACTTCTACTTCCAGGCTGGTGCCTTGGATAGCACCGCACCTGCTGGCATCACGATGAGCCGTGGCTTGCGGATCACGCTTGGTGAGTAGCGTGCGCGATACGTGACTGGAGCGCGTGCTACCAAGCGGTAAGGTCGTGGGGCACACGGTGCTTCATGACCAAACGTAGCCACCAGATCCGCATTCTGTGTTCCTTGCTCGCGCTTGGTGCCTGCGCGAAGACCTCCGAACCAGATTCTGCTGGTGGCAATCCCGTTGCCGAAACCCGGTGGCTCAAAGACACGACTGGCGTTCGCGGCATCTTCGAAGACCGTTCCGGCAATCTGTGGTTCACGTCACCTCAGTGGATCTGCAGGTTCGATCCGTCGGCGCGTGACTCCGCGAGCGGCGGCTTCACCTACTTCGAGGACAATCGGAAGGGAGTGCTCAATGGCGGCATTCAGCAAGCTCCCGATGGGCGGATTCTGATGCAGGATGCAAACGGGATCCATGTCTACGAGGACGGCAAGTTCGAACCGATACCGGCTCGGCGCTACGGCCCGAAGCAGCCATGGGCGAAGGCCGATGGCGACCTGTGGTTCGGAGTGGATGGCAGCGTGGCGCTTGGCGGCAAGGAGAAGCAGTGGGGAGTCTATCGCTACCGCGATGGCGCGTGCACGTTCCTGGCGTTGCCTGCGCCGTCAGCTGGCGAACGGCACGGGTTCTACGCGTTGACGTCCGGCGCGATGCATGCCAAGGATGGCACGGTCTGGTTTGGCACGTTCAATGCGGCGTTCGGGTTTGACGGCGAGTCGTTCGACTTCGTCGGGCGCGAGCGAATGGGGCGGGCCGACGATTCTCGTGACATCGGCATCCGCGGCTATTACCTCGATAGCCGTGACTACCTGTGGATGGCGGACAACGGTGCCGGCGTCTACGTCTACGACGGCGAGAAGGTCGTACACTTCACGGCGCTGCACAAACTTCGCGACGAGGACACCGAAGGCAGCTCGCTGCATCGCGCGTTCACGATCGCTGAGGACGATGACGGCAACATGTGGATCGGTACCGCCTACTCCGGCATCTGGCGATACCAGCCTTCCGCAGCCGACCCGATTGGCGCGGGCACGTTGACGAACTTCGGTGCGGCAGAGGGGTGGCCGTGCAAGTCGATCTGGACGATCTACAAGACCCGCAGCGGCGAACTCCTGTTTGCGGGCCATGAGCCCGCGGGCGTGTTCCGGTTTGCGAACGGCTCGTTTGAGCGAGCGTTCTGAGTTGGCTAGTGCCGCAGTCGCGCACCAGCGATCGGTGCGAACTCCTCACCGAGTCGCGCCCACTTCAGGTCGAGCTCCGTGCCACCGGTGGCGTTGAAGCCGATCAGTTCGATCTGATGCAGGCCCTTGGCCAGTGCGATGCTACCGAGCTTCTGCTTGGGGCCATGCAGGCCATCGTTGTCGACGACGAGTTGGCCGTCGATCCACAACTTGCTGCCGTCGTCGCTCGACAGTGCGAAGCGATAGAGTTCGTCAGCTTCGATCGACAGGAAGCCGGTGAACTGATGCGCGGTGTGCTCTCCTGGCGCGGCCGTGCCGGTGATTGCGGCGACGATGTCGGCCGGCGAATCGAACATGCTGCGGTCTTCGGGGATCGTCTCCCACTTGCAGCTGGCCTTGACCAGCCGCAGACCCGTGCCTTGCGGCCGCGCTTTGATCGGCGGCAGTGGTTGGATCTTCTCGAAGGCTTGTGAGACGACGTTGCTGACCCGGCGCTCGCCGACGAACAGGGCGACCTTGAGCAAGGCGTTGTTGGTCACGCGCAGCACGTCGGGGAACGTGGGGGACTTCGCCGTCGGCTCGGCGCCGAACGAGCTGTAGCGCAGTTCGCTGCCTGCGACCTTGCCGGTCACCGTGACGTCCATCGAGGTCACGAACTTGGTGGCTTCGGCCTTGATCGTCGGTGTGCGGTAGACGATCGGGGCGGCCTCGAGTTCGACGACGACGACGCTGGCGATCTTGTCGGGAGCTGCTGCCGGAACCGAAACCGCAATGCCGGGTGCGTCGGCGTTTGGGCCGACTGCGAGGTTGTCGTTCGGACTGCCGAGCAGGTAGGCACGCGTCACCGAGCTTGCTAGTCCCGGCAGGACCAGGCGGCCATCCGTCGGCCAGTCGAACACGTGCAGGTAGAGCTTGTTGTCACGCACGGTGCAGCGACCGAACGGCAGCGACTCGAAAACGCTCGCGGTCGTACCGCTGATCGATTCGCCGTTGAGGCCCATCCACTTACCGATGCTTGCCAGTCGTTCGACCGATTGATCGGGGAACGTGCCGTCGGCGCGCGGGCCGACGTTGAGCAGGTAGTTGCCACCCTTGCTCGCGATGTCGATCAGGTTGCGGATGAGGAGTTCGTCGGACTTCCAGCGGGTGTCGGCTTCGTTCCAACCCCAGTGACCGTTCATCGTCATGCACGATTCCCAGTCGACGCCCGCGAGACCCGTTGCCGGGATCTCTTGCTCAGGCGTGTCGAAGTCGCCGACGGCTTCGTCGCTCTCGGAGAAGCCCGCCATGCCTTGGCGGTGCACGTCGACGCGGTTGTTGACGATCATCTCCGGCGCGAGTCGCCGGCACAGTTCGAACAGGCGTACGCCACGTTCGTGCGTCCACGTCTTTTCCCACTCGCCGTCAAACCACATCACCGCTGGGCGGTAGCGCGTGATCACTTCGGTGACCTGCGCGTGCAGGTAGCGTTCGAAGCGATCGAAGTCGGCACCTTCCGTCGAACGGTCCTTCTCCCAACCGCGGCGCGGCAGGTAGTCGGGATGGTGCCAGTCCATGATCGAGTGGTAGGTGCAGAACTTGAGGCCGTGGCGACGGCACGCGTCGCTCAGCTCCTGCATGATGTCGCGCTTGTTGGGGGCATTGCCGACGTCCCACTTGCTGACGTCACTGTCGAACAGGCAGAAGCCGTCGTGATGCTTGGACGTGATCACGACGTACTTCATGCCCGCGTCCTTGGCCATGCGCGCCCAGGCATCGGCGTCGAAGTTGACCGGGTTCCACTGCGCCTGGAACTTCGAATACTCGTCGCGCGGGATCTGGGCTGTAGTGCGAATCCACTCCCCGTGATTGGCGTGGTCGGTCCACTTGCCGGCGGGAATGGCGTAGAGGCCCCAGTGCAAGAACATGCCGAAGCGCGCGTCGCGCCACCACTCCATGCGGGCGTCGTGATCGGCGGGCGCTGCGGTGGTCGTGCCGAGCGTGTTGCACGACGCAAACAGCAACAGGGCGGAAAGGGCGATTGCAGGGCGAATTCGCATGATTGGAGCCAGGGACATGTTCCGAGGTGTGGCATCAGACCGCGTGTAAACGCGGCAACTTGTTATTCTGTGCCACCACCAAACTAAGGAATCAGACAATGAAAACCTTACTGCTCAGCTTGTTGTGTTGCGCCATCGCTCGTCCTGCTCTTGCGCAGGCACAAGACATCGGTTTGACGATGGAGCCCGGTGCACTGACCGTGATCTATGGCCAGGTTTGTGGCCCGCTTGGCTGCACCCCGTTTGTTGTTGGACCAGTTGGCGCCGGCACGAGTCGCTCGGTGACGCACTACAGCGCGCCGCAGACGCTGTATGCAGTGGCGATCGGTACGCCAGGTCCGTGCTTGGCTGTGCCCGGGTTTGACAACTCCTTGCTGATGCAGAACCCGATCGTCATCGGGTGGGGTTTGACCTCGGCGCCGCCGTTCGTTGGCCTGCCTTGTCAGCAAGGTCTGGCGAGCGAGCTCGTCACGATCCCGGCCGGTGTGCCGGCGGGCATCGTGTTCCGCGTGCAGTCGTTCGGCCAGTCGCTCAACGGCAACTTCGGCTTTGGGCCGGCGCTCGAATCGATCACGATCTGAGCGCGACCGATTCTACTTGCCGGTCACGAGGCCGAACTCGACTTCGGCCGGCGGCAGGCAACGCTCCGGGTCGCACGCCTGGAACGATGCCGTGGCATGGAACGTCAAGCCGGACGTGTCGACGTCCGCGCCGATCTTGCACTTGCGCCGGAAGCGCACTTCACCGACGTAGCCCATTGCCGTGCCCGCGTAGTTCGCCTCGGGCACGATCCACTCACCGGCAAACGTGACGCCCTTCGGCAGCTGCACGTCAATCTCGGTCGGTGGCATGTCCGTCGCGTTGGTGGCGAAGATGTGCCAGTGCGGTTGCATTGCGGCAACGACGGTCAACTCGAACTCGGTGCCAGCCGTCAGCTTCTTCGGACCCAGGAGGCGCCAGCGAGCGGCTTGATGCATGCCGGCTTCGCCTTCGCGAACGTCGGCAACCTTGAGTTGCGTGTTGCTGCTGGCGGCCGCGGCAACGGCGGGTTTCACGGCGGCCTTGCTGCCGTCATCACTGCCCAGCATCACGTAGACGTGGCCGTGGTAGTCGAGGCTCCACAGCTTGGGGTCGCCGTAGTAGTTCGCGAGCTCCGGCCGTTCCTTGATCTTCTTCTTGATGCTGGCCCTGCTCTCTTCGGACAAACGTCCGGGAGCCTTGCCGGGAGATTCGACGCCGCTGACGTGTGAGAACTGCCACGCGAGCTTGCTGTGGAACTTGCCGTCGACATACGGAACCCCGATGCCAAGCAGAAGGTCCGGCGTGCCGTCGCTGTTCCAGTCGACGACGCTGACGCGCGGGCCATCGCCGGGCAACCACTTGCCTGATTCGTTGTCGGACTTCATCAGCGGCACGCCCGCTGCGAAGCGCGCGTTGCCCAAGCCGCGGAAGAACGAGATGCCACTGCTGTTGGCGTAGGCGTTGCTGTCACCAGCGAGCAAGTCCAGCGTGCCGTCGCGGTCCCAATCAACGAGCAGCGGTTGCGTCTTGAAGTCGCCGGCCGGCTGCAGCTCGGGGAAGAGCCAGTCGCTCGGCTTCGTGTTGCGGACACTCTCGATCTCCTTTGCCGAGTGCTGGCGCACCTGCAACGGCTTGCCGTTGGCGTCGAGCAACAGCTCACGCCGGCCGAAGAACGGCACGCTCTTGTTGCCGAGATTCCAGCTGACGCGGATGCCGTGACCGCCGCCGACCACGAGGTCGAGGTCGCCGTCACCGTCGAGATCACCAAACGTCGGCGACGAGTAGGTCCAGTACGAGAAACTGCGTTCGTCGGCGCCGCTGAAGTTGCCCATGCGCGCCTTCTCGTCGCCCCATTGGTCCAGGGGGTCACCCGGCAAGAAGCCGCGTTTCGAGCCGCGGAACCACGTGACGAATCCGGGGTGGTATTGACCCGTGACGATGTCGACGAAACCGTCAGCGTTCAGGTCCACGAACTGTGGACGGAAGCCGATGCATCACCAGCTGTCGATCTTCAGGCGGTTGCCCTTGTGGTCCGTCGCGTATTCGAAGTCGTCGTTGAAGCGCGGCGCGTTGTCTGCGCCGATGTTCTTGTAGACACGCACCCAGCAATCACCGGTCTCGAACTCGCCGATCCACAGGTCGCGCTTGCCGTCGGCGTCCCAGTCGTGCAGGGCAGGAGCAGCGAGTCCGTGTTGGCGGCCGACGACGGGGCCAGTCGCGCCCATGATCAACTGCGGGTTTGCTAGCTGTGGGGCACCGGCGATCTTCGTCTGGTGGAGCTTCGGAAAGTCCTGGGGTCCCTGCGCGACGGCGCCGATGGCGAGGCTCAGGAGCATCACGGGGGTTCGCTTCATGCCGGAGATGCTACCGAGCTATTTGTTACCGAGACGTATCCTGCCAGCTGTTTGACATGTCGGCCGTGCGTACGATTGGGTAACGAACCGGTACTTCCGGTGTTGCGGCCCGCATCCGGCAACCATGCCTGTTGGCAGCGGTCGTGACGTGCGCAACACTTCTGCGCATGGTCACGCGCCGTACCGTCCTGCTCCTCTCACTGTTCACCTCGCTGACGCCGCAGCACCTGCGTGCGCAGGACCCGCCGGGTCCCGTGCCGTCGGTCCTGTTCGACACGCTCGATTGGCGACTTGTCGGCCCGTTCCGCGGTGGTCGCTGCGCAGCTGTCTGTGGCGTCATCGGCGACAAGACTACCTACTACATGGGCTCGGCCGGTGGTGGTGTCTTCAAGACGACCGATGCTGGCGAGAACTGGAAGAACGTCACCGATGGCTTCTTCGGTGGTTCGATCGGCGCGGTGGCAGTTGCGCCGAGTGACGCCAAGATCATCTACGTCGGCGGCGGCGAGAAGACGTGGCGTGGCAACGTCTCGAGCGGCAGCGGCATGTGGAAGTCGACCGATGCCGGCAAGACCTGGAGCTTCATTGGGCTCGCTGATTCGCGGCACATCAGTCGCATCCGGATCCATCCGAAGAACCCCGACGTCGCGTTCGCCGCGGTCATGGGGCACCTGTCGGGTCCCAACGACGAGCGTGGGGTGTTCCGCACGAAGGACGGCGGCAAGACCTGGCAGCGCATGCTGTTCGTCAATGATCAAGCGGGCGCGGTCGATGTGTGGATGGCGTCCGATGACTCGGACACGTTGTATGCCTCGACGTGGCGCGCGATCCGCACGCCGTACTCGCTCGAGTCGGGCGGTGATGGTTCTGGCTTGTGGAAGTCGACCAACGGCGGCGACACGTGGGACGCGTTGCACACCAACGACGGGATGCCCGAAGGACCGCTCGGCATCAGCGGCATCGTGGCGTCGCCGGCCAACCCCAAGCGCCTCTACGCGCAGATCGAAGCGAAGGAAGGCGGCCTGTTCCGCAGTGACGACGCGGGCGCGACCTGGGAACGCATCAACGACGAGCGCAAGTTGCGGCAGCGAGCTTGGTATTACACGCGCGTGTTTGCCGACCCGAAGGATGAGGACACCGTCTGGGTGCTCAACGTCGGTTGCCACAAGTCGACCGACGGCGGCAAGACGTTCAAGTCGGTGCGCACGCCGCACAGCGACAACCACGATCTGTGGATCGATCCGCGGGATTCGAACCGTTTGATCCAGAGCAACGACGGCGGCGCGAACATCTCCAACGACGGTGGCAAGACGTGGTCGACGCAAGGCAACCAACCGACGGCGCAGTTCTATCGCATCACGGTCGACGATGACCGGCCGTACCGCATCTACGGGGCGCAACAGGACAACAGCACGGTGCGCATCCGTAGCCGTTCGACCGGTAGTGGCATCGGCAAGGACGACTGGGAGTCGACGGCCGGTGGTGAGAGTGGCTGGATCGCGCCCACACCAGGTAATTCGGAGATCGTGTTTGGTGGCAGCTACGGCGGCTACTTGACGCGGCGTGATCACCGTCGCGGCATCTCGCGCACGGTCACCGTGTGGCCGGACAACCCGATGGGTGCCGGCGTCGAAGCGATGCGTTACCGCTTCCAATGGAACTTCCCGATCCTGTGGTCCAAGCACCACAAGGGTCTGCTCTACACGGCGTCCCAGGTGCTGCTCGCCAGCAGTGACGAGGGGCAGAGCTGGCAGCCGATCAGTCAGGACCTGACGCGCAACGACGCGAGCAAGATGGGTTCTAGTGGTGGTCCGATCACGCAGGACAACACTGGCGTCGAGTACTACTGCACGATCTTCACCGTCGACGAAGGACGCAAGGCCGGCACGATCTGGTGTGGCAGTGACGATGGCCTTGTGCACGTCACGCAGGACCAAGGCAAGACGTGGGCCAACGTGACGCCGCCGGATATGCCGGAGTGGATGCAGATCAACTGCATCGTCGCCGATCCGCATCGTGATGGCGGCGCCTACTTCGCCGGCACGCGCTACAAGCTCGACGACTTCCGGCCGTATCTCTACCGCACCGAGGACTACGGCAAAACGTGGCGCAAGATCACGGGCGGGCTCGACCCGGCGTGGTTCACGCGCTGCATCCGCCCGGATCCGAACGTCGATGGCCTGCTCTACTGCGGCACGGAGCGATCGGTCTGGTTCAGCTACAACCACGGTCGTCGCTGGCAGCGTTTGGCCAACAAGCTGCCGTTGGTGCCCGTAACGGACCTTGTGGTTGCCGGTGACGAGTTGGTTGCGGCGACGCAGGGCCGCGCGTTCTGGTCGTTTGATGGGCTGCCGCACTTGCGTCAGTTGCGAGCGGATCTTGCGCAGAAGGATCTGCACGTGTTTATGCCGGTGCCGGTGGCCCAGTTCTCTGGCCGTGGTCGTCCGCAGAAGAACGTGGGCACCAACCCGGATACGAACATCCACGTGCGCTTCTACCTCGGTGGCGATAGCGAAGCGCCGGTGGAGGACAACGTGGTGGTCGAGGTCAAGGACTTCGACGGCAAGGTCGTCTACGACCGTGGTACCGTTCCGGCGCCGGCTGCCGAAGGTGAAGACGACGAGGAAGGCGACAAGGATGACGAGAAGCTGCTCGAAGTGACGCGCGGCATGAACGACATCGAGATCACGTGGAAGGAAGAACGTGCCAAGATCCTCGAGGGCATGATCCTGTGGAGCGGTCGCGGTGGCGCGGCGCGTCCGGCACCCGGTGACTACTCGGTCACGGTCACGGTGGGGGACAAGTCGCAAACCGTCGTGGCGCGCATCAACCCGGATCCGCGCACTGACGCAACGATCGCCGAGTTGCAGGCGCGCTACCGTCTCGTTCGTGACGGCAACGCGTTGGTGACCGAAGCCCACGAAGCGATCGAGAAGATCCGTTCGTTGCGGGCGCAGATGGCGCAGACCGTTGCGCGCATGGACGACGGGCAAAACGTCGAGGCGCTCAAGCAGTTGGAGAAGGAAGCCAACGAGGACTTCACCGCGATCGAAGAGACGCTCTACCAGACCAAATCGAAGAGTCGTCAGGACCCGCTCAACTACCCGATCAAGTTGACCGACAAGTTGCTCGGTGTCTTGAGTGCGGCCAACCGCGCGGAGTTTGGTCCGACCAACGGCCAGCGTGATGTGGCAGCGCAGTTGTCTGCCGCGATTCGTGTGCAGCTCGAGAAGTACGAGGTGGCGCGCGGCAAGCACGTGCAGAAGTTCAACAAGCTCGCGCGCGACCTGGCGGCGCCGCATATCAAGTAGCGACGCGCTACGGGTTGTTCCCTCGGATGAGTCCGCGTTCCTGCGGGCATTGCTTACCACCAACTGCGGTGCCGTAGGCAATGCTCGTCAGCCGATGCTTCGCTACCGGATAGTCAGGCGCAATGGGAGGGGACTGTCGTCGCGACGGCGACGATTTATGACACGATTGGTGGCAAGGCTGCTCTGACGGCGGTTGTGGATGAGTTCTACAAGCGCGTGCTGAGTGACCCGCTGCTGGCTCCGCTGTTTGCGAACACGGACATGAAGAAGCAGCGCAACCATCAGATTGCGTTCCTCGCCTACGCGCTCGGTGGCCCCAACGCGGCGTACCGAACCCGTTTCAAACCGCCGGTTTCATATCCGGCTTGCCGGATATGAAACCGGCGGTTTGAAGCGGGTTCGGTACGCAGGGTTAGCGGGTGATGTGGACTTGGGCTGTGCCGTAGGGGCCCAGGTCGACGGTGATCTTGCCACCCTTGAAGCGGCGGTTCTCGCCGGTGCCGAGGTTCTTGGCGACGCCGGTGCGTTGGCCGCGCACGTCGAGATGCACGGTGTGCGGTTGGTCCGACAGGGACGCGACGAACGCGTAGTTGCTGCCGCGGTGTCGGTGCACCCGGATCGCGACTGGGATCTCCGGCTGGTTGGTGACCGTGACGACCTTCGGTTGCTGCTTGCTGTTGAGCACGTGCGCCAGCGACGCGATCCGTTTGTTGACGTTCGCGACGCGCTTGCGAACGTCTTCGTGCTTGAGCAATCCAGCCTCGACGAACTTCGGCGCGAACTCGTGGGCGAAGTAGATGATGCCGTCGGCGCCGCACGCGATTGCCTGCCAGACTTCGTTCTCGACCTGGTCCGGGGTCGGGCGCACGTTCTTGTTGTCGACGTGGCCCGTCTCGATGCACGCCCACACCGGCTTCTGGTTCTTGCTCCACTTGCGCAGCCGTTGCACCCCGCGGCCGACGAACTCGAGCTTGCCTTTGACGTCCTTGTGCGTGTGCGTGACCGGGTAGATGTCGAACGAGACGATGTCGCAGCCCTTGACGTACTCCGGGTAGTCCTCCGGATGGTTGGTGCGATTGCCGCGACCATGCCAGCCATCCCACGCAGCACCCTGGCCGAGGTTGAGCAGCACCGCCCGCTTGTCCTTCTTGCGCATCGCCTCGAAGCCTTTGACGATCTCGTGCGGTGGCGTCGGTGGGCCGTAGCCGCCTGACTTCTGCCGCTGCGCGTTGTCCGGTTCGTCGCCGTGCATCCACGCGACGATCGTGCCGGACTCGTCCTTGAGGCCGACAACGTTCTGGTGGCAGATGACCGGCATCTTGGCCTTGGCGAGCGCCTTGAGCTGTTGCTCGGTCGGGCCCTGGTAGAGACCGACGTAGAGGTTGACGCCGATGTCCTTGTAGCGTTGCGCGTTGTGGGGCGACTGCAGCCACACGGCGACCGGGAAGAACTTGTCGTCCTTCGGTCGCGCCTTGTCGAACTCAGCGGACTGTGCGAGCGCGAGAGTCGCGCACGCCGCAACGGCGAGGCTGGCACGAAGGATTGGGTGGTTACGCAGCATCGGGGTTCTCCTTGTTGGATGGGCGGCCTTGCCACAGCGAGATGACGGCTTCTGTCGTGATCCACGCGGCCAACGCCAGGAGCACGCTGCCCAGCACGACCAGCAGGGTGTTGGAGTGGTTGCTGATCTGCCAGATCAGGGCGGTGATCGTGACGCCCATCATGAACAGCATCGGCAGGCCGACCATGGCGCGGACCAGCAAGCCACGTTTGGTCTTGGCCAACCAGAGCGACAGGCCGACGAGCGTCAGTGCCGCGAGCAGTTGGTTGATCGAACCGAACAGTGGCCAGACGACCTTGAAGGCGGGCACGGCCTGGCCGTTCATCATGACTTGTTGCGAGACGAACCAGGCCGGAATGACGAGCGAGATCACGGTGCCGACGACGCCCGACATGCGCGTCTTCCAGCCGGTGAGCTCGCACCAGAGGTAGCGCGCAAGGCGTGTGCACACGTCCAGTGTGTCGTAGACAAACGTCGCAAACGCGAGCATGCCGAAGGTGACGGCGAACTGCAGCGGGATGCCGACCTCGTTGAGGAACGAACCGACGCCGATGCCGAAGACCCTGCCCGGTGGGCCCTTCGCCAGCTCGGAGTTGGCCGGCAGATGCATCACGCATGCCAACGCGAGCAGCGCGACGACACCTTCGAGCAGCATGCCGCCGTAGCCGACGAGGTGCGCGTCTGGTTCTTTGTCGATCTGCTTGGATGTCGTGCCGGAGCAGACGAGACCGTGGAAGCCACTGCATGCACCGCACGCGATTGTGATGAACAAGAACGGCATCAGTGGGGCGCCGCTCTCCGCTTCGAAGCCCTTGAACTCCGGCCACTGGATCTCCGGGTTGGCGATCATCATGCCGATGAAGCCGCCGCCGAGTGTGATGTAGAGGAAGAAGCCGCCGAGGTAGCCGCGCGGTTGCAGCAGCAACCACATGGGCAGCATCGAAGCGATGCCGCAGTAGATCAGGATCAGCCACGCCCAGTGCAGGTTGGGGATTGGGCCGTCGGCGACGAGGTTGATCGGGATGTGCGGGCCGAGCCAGATCGCGAACCCAACTGCGGGCACGAAGATCGCCGTCACGAGCCACAGTGGCGGGTTGAACTTCTTGACGACGATGCCCATCAGCAAGCTGAGGCCGAGATACATCATCGAACTCGAGGCGACGCCGCCGCCGTCGATCTGCACATTACTGCCACTGCCGGGCACGGTGACGTCGAGCACGCCGATGAACGCGCTTGCCGTCAGGTCGGTGAACGCAACGACGACGAGAATCAGCGCGAGCAGGATGAACAGCGTGAACGCCGCGTAGCTGCGCGGGTTGAGATAGCTGCGCAGGATCTGTGCGATCGAACACGCGCCGTGCCGCACCGAACCGACCAGCGATGCGAAGTCGTGCATCGCGCCGATGAAGATGCAGCCGAGCAGGATCCACCAGAAGCACGGTTCCCAACCGAACATCACTGCGGCGATGATCGGGCCCGCGATCGGGCCGGCGGCCGAGATCGCCGCGAAGTGCTGCGACAACAGGTAGAAGCGGTTGGTCGGAACGTAGTCCTGACCGTCTTCGTGTTCGTGCGCCGGCGTGGTCTTGGTCGCGTCGAGCCCGAACAGCTTGGCCAGCAGCCGGCCATAGAACCGGTGGGCGAGGTAGAGGACAGCCAGACTGATGACGAGCAGGACAGCTAGCGACGGCATGCGCGCAGGCTACCGGATGGGCTGCCGCAAGGTAACGGTGGGGCCGCATCGGCTGCGTTTCGGGGCGCGAGGGGCTACGGTAGCGGCATGTTGACCCGGCACCTGTTGTCTGTCGTGCTCCTCTGCCTGTGCGCCTGTCAGTCGATGACCCAACCGCGCAAGACGCTCGTCGTTGCGTCCGACCTCGACAACATGCCGTTCGCCGGCGTTGCCGAAGATGGCACGCCGATCGGTCGCGACGTCGAGATGATGCAGCAGTTGTGCCAGCGAGCCGGTCTGGAATTGACGTGGAGCCGGATGCCTTTCGATCAGTTGCTGACGAGTGTCGAGAGCGGCAAGGTCGACGCCGTCTGCGCGACGCTCGGCATCACTGCAGAACGTGCCGAACGGGTCCTCTTCTCACAGTGCTACTACGACACCGAGATCGCCGTCGTCGTGCGCGCTGGCACCGACGAGCCGACTACGTTGCAGGAACTCGCTGGCAAGCGCGTCACTGGTGGTGTCGGCACGACGTCGGCGCGCGCGATCCGCAATCACCTGCCCGACGCCCACGGCGTGTTCGAGAACAAGGAGGGCGTGTCGGCGATGTACCGTTTGCTCACCCGCGACATCGATGGCGCAGTCATGGACGGCCCGGCCGCGGCCAAGCTCGTCACGGAGGCCGCTGGCAAACTGCGCCGCATCGCCGCGCCGCTCGACCGCGAACGCTATGCGTTGGCGCTGCCGAAGAGCCACATTGAGGTTCTGGCCCGGCTCGATCGGGCCCTGCAGCAAATGCGCGAAAGTGGCGCGTTACGTGCCCTGAATCGCCGCCACGGCCTGTAGCACACAATTGCCACGCAGACGGTTGCGATGGGTGCTTGATCTCGGGCGCCCGGTTCGCGATGCTGCCCGACCCCACACGGGAGTGCATCCGAGCTGGTGTTCGGCCTGGTCTTCAAAACCTGTGGGGTCCTTCCTAGAGAAGGGCTCGGTGGGTTCGATTCCCATGCATTCCCGCCATTCGCTCCTCCGGGCGAATGGCCGCTCCTGCGCGCCCCCGACGTCTTCGGGTCGGCCGCGCCGGTTGAGCTTTCCGGCACTTCATCTAGCCTGGAGCGATGAAGAAGCTGTTCCTGGGAAGTGTCACGTTCCTCGCCGTAACGGTGCCTGCTCAAGGTTGGACCATCTTGTCCGCGGGAGCAGCGCCACCCGCGCGCAACAACCACGCGTCGGCGTATGACTTCGTGTCGCAGAGGTACTTCATCTACGGATCGGAAGCGGGTCTCGCGGACACGTGGGCCTTTGATGGCACGTCATGGAGTCAGGTGACGTCGCCGACCTCACCTGCCGGATACTTCAGCAGTCAGATGGCGATGGACCTGCTCGGGCCCGGGGTCATGTTGTTCGGTGGTGCCATCGCGACTTCGGGCGGCGGGCTCGACGAAACCTGGCGTCTCGTCAACGGGACTTGGACGCAGCTCGCTCCGGCAACGTCACCCTCGGGTCGCATCGCGCACGCGATGGTCAGCAACATCAATGGCGCAGGCGTGTTGATGTTTGGTGGCCGCGACGCAACAGGTGCGCACGTCAACGATACGTGGTGGTGGGATGGCGTCGACTGGACCCAGTTGGCGACGGTTGGTCCCCCGCCTCGTTGCTGCCACGACCTTGCGTACGATTCGGCGCGTGATCGCTACGTGATGTTTGGCGGCTGGGCCAACGGCGACCTCGACGATACGTGGGAATGGGATGGCTCGACGTGGACCCAGATGTTTCCGAGCCTGGCGCCAACGCCGCGTTGGGGGCATCGCATGGCCTACGATCCGAACCTGCAGCGTGTCGTGTTGCAGGGTGGCAACAACGGCCCGGCCGAGACGTGGTTGTGGGACGGCGTGAGTTGGGTGCCGCTGGCGGCCACTGGTCCAAACGTTCGCAACCACGGCCTGCACTACGACTCGGTCAACGGTCGCCTGCTCTCGTTCGGCGGCTACCCATTGAACTCCGACTTGCGTTCCTTCGAAGTGCAGGTGGCACCGTCGTTGACCGAGTTCGGTGCCGGATGTGCTGGCCCCGGTGGCGCGCCACATCTTGCTGCTGGCGGCATGGCGCTGCCGTTCTTGGGCACGACCACAGAACTGGTCGCAAGCAACGTTCCCGTGCTTGGCTTGTTCGTGCTGGGTTACTCCAATACGACGTCGCCGGTCGGGCCGTTGCCAGCTTCGTTGGCGGCGATCGGCATGCCGAACTGTGACCTGTTGGTCAGCAACGATGTGATCGTCGGCGGCACGCAAGGCTCCGCGCAATCGCATCTGCCGTTGGCGGTGCCGTTCGCGCCGGCGCTGGTAGGCACGAGTGTCTACGCCCAGGCGCTGTCGTTGGACCTTGCCGCCAACTTGCTCGGCTTCACGGCGAGCAACGGGCTACAGCTGGTCATCGGCCAGCTTTAGAGAATGAACGGCACGCCCACACTTGCCTGCGCAGTGCTCCTGCTGCCTGCACTGCTCAGTGCCCAAGGCAGCTTGACGACTACGTTCGCCAGCAACAGCGGCGGCGCCAACGGCGGCGTCGTCTACTTCGATCTCGACGTGACCGATCCCGCGGGCGTGCAGATCCATCAGTTGGACATCCACACGCCGTCACCCTTTGGCGGCGTCACGTTCTATTCGACGCCGACTTCGTGGGTGGGCAACAACAGCAACCCATCGGCGTGGACCCCGCGAGCCACCGGTTCGTTTGCAGTTGGTGCGGGGATCGGTGCGCCGACGCAGGTGTGTCTTGGTAATGGCTTTCACTTGCCGCAAGGGCAGTGGGGCGTTGCGGTCGCGCAGGATCTGTCGACGACTCAGGCATACACGGTTGGCACCGGCGGCGTGCCGCTCGTCTACGCGACGTCCGAGTTGACGCTGACGGCAGGTGCAGCTTCCAACAATCAGTTCGCTGGTCCGGTGTTCGTGCCGCGCGTCTGGAACGGCACCATCTACTACAACATTGGCACGACGCCGGGTGCCTGTCTGCCGTCGGCTACGAAGGAGCAGTACGGCACGGGTTGTCTCGCGGACTTCGCGTCGTTCTACGAGCAGATGACGTCGGCCGCGTTCGACTTGAGCAACACCGACATCGTCGGCACGGCGACGAGCAACGGCTACAGCGTGCAGGTGATGCCCGGCACGGGGCCGCTTCCGGTTGGCGGTGTTGGGGGCGCCACGGTGTTGACCCTCGGTGACGACAATCAGGTCGCGGCGGGAACGCTAGGAATGTCGGTTGGTTCGAACGGGTGGTTTGCGCGCGGCGCCGGTAACAGCAATGGCTTCATCCCGCTCGCAGCGCAGTTGCTCGGCAACCCGGCCGAAGCCATCTATACGTGGACCGATCTGCAACCGAACACTTCCGGCGTCGTGACCTACGAAGAAGACGTTGTGAGTGGCATGACGCGGGTGACGTTTGACGGCGTCTATGGGTGGAACACCAACGACCCTGTGTTCGTGCAGATGGACTTCGACGTCGGCACTGGCGATTGGGCGATTCGCTTCGGCACGGTTGGGTTCGCCAATCCGGAAGACTGGTTGGTCGGCTATTCGCCTGCTGGAGTCAGTGCCGATCCGGGCAGCGTGGATGTCTCGGCAGGCTCGATCGCGACTGCGGCCGTCGACGTGCTGCCGCTGACTGTTGATGGTGATACGCCTAATCTCGGTGGCAGCTGGAACATCACGACGGACAACATCGACCCGGCCTCACCGTTTGCGGTGGCGTTCTTTGGGGTGCGTGGTGCCCCGGTGCCGATGGCTGCAATCGGGCTGGATGCGCCGGAATGCGTAGTTCACCTCGGCAGTGTGATGAGCAACCTGGTTGCGAGCAGCGTCGCAAACTCAGCGACCGTTTCGGTTGCGGTACCGGCGGCAACGGCGTTGGTCGGCGTGCAACTCGCGGAGCAGTCCGTCTGTCTGACGCTGCAGAACCCGGCCGGCTTGCTCACTTCAAACGGCATCGAAGGCACCGTCGGGCTTTAGTCCCTGTCGGCATTGTCATCTTGCTGCTGCAGTCTGCCGTTCGCCGTGCCACGGCGCATTGCCTCATGTCACAGTAGGCCGGTTGTTGCGCGGTGAAACTTTGTTGTTTTGTCCGCAACAAGCATGCGGGCTCAGTCGATCCAGCCGACGCCTCAGAAGCAGTCCGATTCTCACGTGGTGCGACGGACGACTTGTGTGGCACCTTTTGTGGCCGCAACCAGAGCATGCAACGTAGAGGGCGATAGCCTTCGGCGCTGCGTCGAGGTTGCTTGTCTAGATCTCGCCGTTCTGTGGATTCGTCGTTACTGATTGTCGCTTTCGTGTTGGTCACACTGGCGGCCGCCGTCGTCTGGCGCCGCCGAGTGGATGCCGCCGCGACCGAGCGAATTGTGGCAGAACGTTCACTTGCGGTTGCGCGTGGTAGCCACAAAGCGCGACTGCAGTATCCGAGCGTCGACCTCAGCAATTGCATTGGCTGCGGTGCATGTGTGCGCGCATGTCCTGAAGACGGCGTGTTGCAGTTGGCCTACGGACAAGCCGTCGTCGTGCACGGCGCGCGCTGCGTCGGTCATGGCTTGTGCGCGCGAGCGTGTCCGACCAACGCGATTGCCCTGACGCTCGGCGACCTCAAGGGCCGTCGCGACTTGCCAACGGTTGACGAAGACCTGGAAGCGATCGGTCGGCCGGGTCTGTTCTTGGCAGGCGAGATCACTGGCTTCGCGTTGGTGCGCACGGCTGTGTCACATGGCGCGCAAGTGGCGCATGCGGTGCGGACACGGCTCGGCGAGCAGGTTGCCGCGGATGGCGAACAGGAGACGATTCCTGACCTGTTGGTGATGGGGCTTGGGCCAGCTGGGTTGTCGTGCATGTTGGCGGCGAAGGAACTCGGCATGCATGCCGTCGGGGTCGATCAGGCCGAAGACGTCGGCGGCACGGTGTTCGGGTATCCGCGCCGCAAGCTCGTGATGACGCAGCCGATGGACCTGCCGCTGCACGGTCGGTTGAAACGGCTCGAATACACCAAGGAGCAGTTGGTCGAATTGTGGCAGGGGTTGGTGCGCAAGCACGAGCTCGATGTGCATCTCGGCGTTCGTGTCGACAAGATCGAAGTGTGTCCGGACGGCACGTACGCGGTGACCGTTGGCGAGCGCACGCTGCGGGCGCGCAACGTCTGCCTCGCCGTTGGCCGTCGTGGCACGCCGCGGCGCCTTGATGTTCCGGGCGAAGATCTGGCCAAGGTCGCGTACTCGTTGATCGACGCCGAGAGTTATCGCGATCGCCAGATCCTGGTCGTCGGTGGCGGGGACAGCGCGATCGAGGCTGCGGTGGCGCTCGCCGAACAGCCGGGCAACACCGTCACGCTCAGTTATCGCAAGGAGTTCTTCTCGCGGCTCAAAGCCAAGAACGAGAAGCGCATCCAGGAGGCGTTTGCCTCAGGTGCGATTCATTCTCGTCTGGGCACGGTCGTTAAAGAGATCACCGAAGACGAAGTCGAAGTGGTTCCTGTGAGCGGCGACGGCGCTGATACGGGAGGAGGCGTTGCCGTCGCGACCAACCGTTTGCCCAACGACCACGTGTTCATTTTTGCTGGGGGCACGCCGCCGTTTCCGTTGCTCGAGGCCGCTGGTGTTTCGTTTGATCCGGCCGACCGACCAGCCGAAGGACCGCTACTCGAACGCGGCAATGGCTTGCTCGTGGCAATGGTGTTCAGCCTGGTTGGGCTCGCGGGACTGATCATCGTCCGTCATGTGTATGGCGAGTACTTCGGACTGGAGCCGGCGTGGCGCAGTTCTTCGCCGTTGCATGAACAGCTGCGACCACAGAGTCGCCTGGGTTTGTTCGCTGGCGTGCTGGCCGTCGCGCTGTTCTTCACCAACCTGCTCTATCTGATCCGTCGTTCGTTGCGCTTCGGCCGCTACCTCATGGGGTCGTTGAAGGCGTGGATGAACATGCACGTCGTGACGGGCGTTGGTGCGTGCTTGCTAGCGGTGTTGCACAGCGGCTTCTCTGTGCGCGACAGTGCCGGTGGCCATGCCTTGTTGGCGATGGTGGTAGTCGTCGTTGCTGGCGTCGTCGGCCGGTGGTTCTACGCGTTCGTGCCGCGCGCCCAGAATGGCCGGCAGAAGGACATCGACGAACTCGGCACGCAGGTCGCTGCGATCGCGAGCGAATGGGATGTCGACGGCCGCGGTCTCAACGCCGAGGCCCGCCAGCTGGTGGAGTCGTCGGTGGATCAGGCCCAGATCGGCAAGAGCTTCGTCAGTCGCATCGTCGGACTCGTGCGCAGCCAGTGGCAGTTGCGCAACAACCTCAAGGCCTTCGCCGCGAACGCTCGTGTCGACGGCATGCCCGCGCACCAGGTCAGCCGCATCCTGCGTCTGGCGCGCCGCTCGCACCGACTCGCGCTGCAGTTGGCCTACTACGACGACCTGCGCGGGCTGCTGTCGACGTGGCGCTGGATGCACCGTTGGTTGGCGGTGTTGCTGCTGACGCTGACCGTCGTGCACGTGGTTGCCGCGATGCGTTACGGCGGCGTCGACTTCGGCGTGTTGTTGGGGGAGGCTCCCAAATGAGGGCGGCGCGTTGGTTGGTGACGATCGTCTCGTTGCTTCTCGTGGTGACGTTCTCGTGGTGGGATCTGTCGCGCTCCCATGCGGGGCCGGGGCCCGTGCATCCGGCGCACGCCGCAGTGCCGGAGTTGCAGAACGGCGCCAACTGTGCCGGTTGTCACCGTGATGGTGCGGTCGCCGCGTCGCTGTGCCTCGATTGCCACGATGCGATTGCGCAACAGGCAGAGCTGCAGTCGGGTGTGCACGCCAACCTGACGCAGTCGCAGTGTGCGACGTGCCATCCCGAGCACCACGGCGCGACGGTGCCGTTGTTGCCGCCGCACGCCTTCAAACGCGCCGGCATCCTCAATGTGTCGGACTACGATCATCGTCACGTAGCGTTCGAACTGACCGGCGTGCACAGCGAGTTGACGTGCGTGCGTTGTCATGAACACGCGACGGCTGCGACGCCGCCTGTCGGTGGTCGCTTCCTCGGCGCGTCGCAACAGTGCGTCAGCTGTCACGACGATCCGCACACGGGCGCGTTTGGCCAGCAGTGCGCCAGTTGCCACGGCCAGGAGCGGTCGTTCGCCGAGGCTCCTGGCTTCTCCCATTTGCGGTTCGCGTTGGATGGGGCCCACGGCAAGGTTGAGTGTGCGACGTGCCATCAGCCGGGCAGCGGTCGCGAAGTTGCCGACGAGGAACTCGCGCAGCTCGACGTTCGCAGTTGTCGTGATTGCCACGAGAATCCGCACGACGGCGAACTGGCGGCCGCGCCCGAGGCGCTGCACTTTGCCAAAGCCGACGACTGTGCACGCTGCCATGAAGTTGATCAGTGGGCGAGCGCGCGGCCGACCGTCGCCGAGCACGGCGCATTGGGGTTTGCGTTGCGCGGTGTGCACGCGGAGGCGGACTGCGCCACGTGTCACGGCGGTGGTGAGCGGCAACCGATGTGGCGTGGGGAGGCGCCGCGGTTGCGTGACTGCAGTGCTTGCCATGAGGACCCGCACACGGAGTCGTTGCTGGCTGCGGTGACCCAAGATGGCAATGCGGGCAACGGCTGCGCTGACTGCCACCTCGATGCGGATCCCGACTTCGCGAGTGGTCGCATGAGTCCCGCGCATCATGCCGCGACCGGCTTTGCGCTGGCCGTGCCGCACGCGGACCTCGCGTGCAATGCGTGCCATACGGGTGCGACCCAGGCCGCACGCTTTCCGGGTCGTGTGGCAAGTGATTGCCGGAGTTGTCATACCGATGCGCACGCGGGCCAGTTCATGACGGCCGGTGTCGTGCAGCAGTGCACCGAGTGCCACCACAACGAACGGTTCTTGCCACACCGCTTTGGCGCGTCGATGCACGCCAAGAGCTTCGCGTTGACGGGTTCGCACGACGCCGTTGCCTGTGCTGCCTGTCACAAGGAAGTCGTCGCTGGCGTGCGTCAGTTTGCCGGCACCAAGCGCAACTGTGATGCGTGTCACGCCGATGTGCACGGCGGTCGCTTTGACAAGCCTGGTCGGCCGCAGAGCGTGGCAGGCCGTGTTGGTTGCGCGCGCTGCCACGATACGAGTTCGTTCGGGCATGTGCTGACCAAGTTCGATCACGCGTTGTGGACCGACTACGAGTTGGTCGGCGCTCACAAGGAAGTGGCTTGTGGGCACTGCCATGATGGGCCGGCGGCTGGACGAGTGGCAGCGGTTGCGGGCAAGACCTGTGCGGACTGTCATGCGGATCCGCACGTGGGGCAGTTCCGTATCGGTGGCACAACCGATTGCCGTCAATGTCACCAGGCGACGACTTGGCAGAAGGTCAACTTCGACCATCAGAAGGACAGCCGCTTCCCGCTTGATGGCGTGCACAGGCAGGTCGCGTGCAGCAAGTGCCACCCGACCTACGAAGTCGGCGCGGCGAAGGTCGTTCGCTACAAGCCGCTCGGCACGAAGTGCGGCGACTGTCACAAACTCGGCCGGCCAGGAGGTCGCTGACGATGGTCGCGTTTGCGAGGTTTGCCAGCGTGCTACTGTTGGTCGCCAGTGTGATGGCGCAGGAGAAGGTCGTTGCCGTGCAGGTCACGGCGGCGACGGGCACGAGTGTGTACCTCAATCACGGCCGCGACATCTCGCTGCAGGTCGGCGATCGCGTCGCGCTGTTCCCGCCGGGCGCTGGCCAGATCGAGGTCGTCGTGCGTTCGCTCAGTCATACGTCGGCGCGCGCTGAAGTGCCGCCGGGTGTTGCCCTGCCGCCGGTTGGCACGCGCGGCGAAGCTACGGTCGTCATCGAAACGGCAACCGAACGCCGTTCGCGCCAGCAGCGCACGGTGCCCGAGCATCCGCCGTGGACGCGTCAGCTGACGCCGCACGATCCGCAGCAGCCGCTGCTCGTGCCGACGTTCGGCCAACGCCCGGAAGAACGGCCGATGCACATTCGTGGTCGGTGGTTTGCGTTTGGGCAGTGGAATCGCGATCAGCGCGACAGTGCGAGCAGTGACTACTTGCTCGGGCGAACCGGACTCCGCTCCGATGTGCAGAACGCGTTTGGGGTTGGCGAACGCACCCGCATCGCCGGCGAGTTCCGCGAACGGCGCATCTTGCTGGATGATGTGCGCGACGAGACCGACCAGACGGCGCGCCTCGATCTCGCATCCGTTGCGTTCGGCACGGAAGGCTACGCGCCGGTGGGGTTCGAGGTCGGCCGCTTCTTGTCGCCGCACTTGCCGGAGATCGGCTTGCTGGACGGCGCCGAGGTCGTGCTGCGCTACCAAGGCGGCGTGCGAGTTGGTGGTGGGGCAGGCGCCTACCCGAGGCCGTTCCCGGCACGCGACTCTGGCGACGACGTCGGGGTGCACGCGTTCATCGATTACACGAGTGACGAACGCCGTTCGTTTGCTGCCGCCGCGGGCGTGCAGAAGACCTGGCATCGCGGTGCCCCTGACCGGGACCTCTTGGTGGCGCGCACCGAGTGGCGGCCGTCGCGGGCGTGGTCCATCCTGGCCAACGCCAAGGTCGACCTCTACAGCGGCAGCGATTCGATCAAGGGCCGCGGCGTCGAACTGACCGAGCTGCTCACGCAGGTGCGCTACCGCGCGAAGACGGCAGGAGCCGGCGTCATGGCGTCGCACTTCACGTGGCCAGAGCTCAAGCGGTTTGAGTATCAGTTCTTGTCGGCAGAACTCGTCGCGGATGGCGCGGTCGATCGCATCTCGGTCAATGGTTGGTGGCGGCCCTCACCCAAGTGGTCGTTGCGGGTGCGCGGCGATCGCTTCGAGGACAACAGCCGCGACGGCACGTCGGTGAGTGCGAGTGCCGATGTGCGCGACGTGTTCTCGGCGGGTTCGTCGATCGGGATCTCGGCGTTCCGAAGCGAGGGTAGCTACTCGTCCGGACCGGGCGCGCGCATCTACCTGCAGGAACGGTTCGGGGCCGCGCGCGTGCGACTGACCTATCGGTGGCATCGATACACGCTCGATGCGTTGGTTACCGGCGACGAGACGTTCACGCGGCAATCGGCCAGCGCGAGCGTGTCGCTGCCAATCGGGGAGCGGCTTGATGTCGACTTCAACGGCGAACGTTGGTTTGGCGATGGCGAGGATGCGTTCGCCGTCGGCTTCTACATGCAATGGCGGTTCTGATGGCGAACGAAAAACAACGTAGTCCACGCAGGTATGGCCGGTTGGTGATGGCGGTATGGCTGCTGGCAGTCGCCTGCGTCAACTTCGTGCCGCGCCAAGGGTGGGATCAGGACACCGGGCCGGTTGTGCCGCACGACTCGTTCCCGGCGGACTGTTCGCTGTGCCACGTCGGTGGCGACTGGCACACGATCAAACCCGACTTCGTCTACGACCACGAAGCTGAGACCGGCGTGCCGCTCGACGGTGCGCACGAGAACGCGGCCTGCTTGTTGTGCCACAACGACCGCGGCCCGGTGGCGCAGTACGCCGCGCGCGGCTGCGGCGGCTGTCATGCCGATCCGCACCTGACGCGACTCGGCGCCAACTGCTCGGATTGCCATGAGGAGCGGTCGTGGTATCCACGCGCAGCGATCGCCGAACACGACCGCACGCGCTTCCCGTTGATCGGTGCCCACGCGGCGGTCGCCTGCTTCCGCTGCCACGCCGGCGCCGAGGTCGGCAACTTCGCGGGCGCGCCGGCGGACTGCCGCGACTGCCATGGGGCCGACTACGCCAGAACGGCCGTGCCGAACCACACTGCGGTCGGGTTCTCACGGCAATGCCGCGAGTGCCACCTCCCGACGGGTTGGCAACCGGCACGCTTCGATCACCCCGGCAGCTTCCCGTTGTCGTTGGGCCACGGTGGCCTGACCTGTGCCGCATGCCACACGACGCCCAACGTGTTCACCGGCTTGTCGAGCGATTGCGCGACGTGTCACACCGATGAATACACCGCGGCCATGGATCCCAGTCACCCGGCTGCGGGGTTTGATCTGCAGTGCGAGGCGTGCCACGACACGCGCACGTTTTCGCGGGCTTTGTGGCAGCACCCCGCCGGGTTCGAGTTGACGTTCGGCCATGCCGGCCGCAACTGTGGCGAGTGCCATACCGGCCAGGTCTACGTTGGCACGCAGAGCGATTGCGCGAGTTGCCATTTGCCCGAATTCCAGGCCGCGACTGCGCCGCCGCACGTCTCTCTTGGCTTCAGTCAGGACTGCGAACAGTGTCACGATACGAGGTCGTGGGGCAGCGGCAACTGGGACCACCAGTTCCCGATCAACGGCGGTGACCACGGCGGCCTCGATTGTTTCGACTGCCACAACAACCCGGCGAATCGGCAATTGTTCTCGTGCATCGATTGCCACGAGCACACCGAGTCGCAGACCAACGACGATCACGATGAAGTGACGGGCTACACCTACACGACCGCAGGTTGCTATAGCTGTCATCCCACCGGTGATAACTGAGCGACTGCACGGTAGCGTGCTGGCATGACGCTGCTCGCGGTTCAGGAAGTCGAACAACATGGCGGCATCGGCTCCTTGCCGATGGCCGTGTTGGGTTTGACGATGCTTGGCACCTACGCGCTGATCGCGACGGGCAAGCTGCACAAGGTCACGGCGGCGTTGCTCGGGGCGATCCTCTGCACCGTGCTCGGTCTCGCGTTCGGCGTACTGCACGAATACGACGAGATCCACCACGTGCTCGCCAAGGACATCGGTGTGCTCGGCGTCATCGTCGGCACCTCGATCCTCGTGGATGTGTCCGGCAAGTCCGGCCTGTTCCAGTTCTTGGCCGTCAAGATCGCCAAGAAGGCGAAAGGCGATCCGCAGAAGCTGTTCACGTCGTTGATCCTGCTGACGGTCGTGTTCGTCAGCTTGCTGACGATTGCGCCGGGCACGCTGATCGTCGTGTCGCTCGGCCTGGTGCTCTGCCGCACGCTCAAGCTCGAGCCCAAACCGTATCTCGTCGGCATTGCGATCTGCGCCAACTCGGGCGCACTCGTGACGTTTGCATCCGGCATCTGCACGCTGATGGTCGGCTCGGCCGCCAAGTTGCCGTATGGCCACTTCTTCATCGTGTCGACGCCGATGGCGATCGCGACGGCCGCGGTTGCGTGGTTCGTCGTCAAACGGTTCTACCGCGAGCAGCTGACCGCCGATCCTGCGACTGCCGGCGACCGCGCCGAGGCTGTGGCGGCATTCGACGAGTGGGCGATGGTGCCGGACCGCCGCATGTTCTGGCGTTCGGCGCTGCTGCTCGTGCTGACGATCGTCGGCTTTGCGACCGCGCAACCGCTCGGCATCGGCCTCGACTTCGTGGCGATGGCGGGTGGCGCAGCAGCGATCCTGTTCTCGGGGCAGAACCCGGAGGAGGCGATCAAGAAGGTCAACTGGACCGTGATCGTGTTCTTCATCGGACTGTTCGTGATGATCGGCACGGTCGAGCACTCGGGTCTGCTGCAGAAGGCGGCGGGCTTGCTCAGCGACGTTTCGGGCGGCAACGTGCACATCGCAACGGTGGTGCTCGTTCTGTTCACCGCGGTCACCAGCGGCATCATGGACAACATTCCGGTCGCCGCGACGATGATCCCGATCGTCGCCACGATGACCGAAACGCTGCCCGCCGCACCGCTGTGGTGGGGGCTGACGATCTCGGCCAACCTCGGCGGCAACGGCACGCCGATCGGCAGTATCAGCGGTGTGATTGCGTTGTCGGCGCTGCAAGAGAGCGGCGGCGGCAAGGTTTCGTGGGGCGAGTGGTTCAAGGTCGGGGCCGTGACGATGGCGTTGCAGCTCGTGGTCGTGCTCGCGTGGTTGTCGATGTTCACGGTGTTCGATCTGTATCCGGAATTGCCGGCTGCCAAGTAGAGGCGTAACGATGACTGACAAGGATCTTCAGGAGCAGATGGCGCAGTTCGAAGCTGCGCGGATTACAGCGCCGGTCGAATTGCAACCGCAGCCGGTGGGCAAGGTCGTCGCGGCGCACGATGGCACGGACCAGGACGCGACGGTGGATGCGCTGGCCAAGACCATGGCGGCGCGGGCCGGTTGTGAGCTCGTGGCACATCCAGCAAAGGACGGTGATGGCGATCCGTTGCCTGGCCTTCTGGCTGCGGCCGGCAAGGGCGACGTGCTCGTGGTTCCGTCACCGCTCGGGCGCGACTACCAGACCGAAGGTCAGATCAGTTTGTCGACGACCGTCGACGTTCTGTTGGCCAAGAGCGAAGCGGCGATCTGCGTGGCGCGTGCCCCGATCGAAGATGTCGAGCACACCGTCACACACCCGCTCGTAGCGCTGCAGATCGATCGGCATCGCAAGGTGCAGGCAGCTGCGTTGGCGCTGACGTTTGCAAAGAACGGTGGCGAGATCTTGATGCTGTCGACGGTCGATCCACACAACGCGCTGCGTGACGAAGAACTGCTCGCGCGCAACATGGATCCCGGCGACCTGTCGCCCGAGATCCTCGAAGGCCTCGCCACGGCGCGCGCCGCCGCACTGACCGCCGAACTGCAACGCCACGCCGGCGATTGGGACATCACGCCGATGGTGCACTTCGCGCTCGGCGACACCGTCGAATTGACCCTCGAAGAGAACGAGCGCCGCAACGGCATGCTCGTCGTCGGCCGCGATCCCGATGCGAGGAGCGAAGAAGCCCAGCGGGCGCGTCGCCTCGTGTTGGCCAGTCCTGCTCCCGTGTTGTTGGTGTGAGGTGACGATGATCAGCACTGTGGCGATCGCCACCAACGGCCGTGGCTTGACGGACATCACCGCCGAAGTCGACGCGGCGGTGCGCAGCGCCGCCGTCAGCGATGGGCTGTTGACGCTCTTCGTGCAGCACACGTCGGCCAGCCTCGTGATCCAGGAGAACGCCGACCCGTCGGTGTGCCGCGACCTCGAAGCGTTCTTCCAGGCGGTCGTTCCGGAAGACTCCGACCTGTGGACGCATACGGCCGAAGGCCCAGACGACATGCCCGCGCACGTGCGGGCGGCGCTGACCCAGACCAGCTTGTCCATCCCCGTGGAGGCCGGGCGGATGATGCTCGGGACCTGGCAGGGCATCTACCTGTGGGAGCATCGCCGCCGGCGGGCCACCCGGCGCGTGGTTGTGCACATCCGGTAACGGACCCGGGAAGGTTGCTCGACCGCTGCCGCAGGCCGGTGGTTTGGGCTATTCTTCGGGCATGCTCGCGATTGCCCTCGTTGGTGTGTTGTTGTGCCCGATCCAGGATCCGCAAGGACCCAAGAAAGGTGGCGACGTCAAATCGAGTCAACAGTCCTCCAGCAAGTCGCTGCGGACGTGGACCGACAAAGAGACCAAGCAGAAGCTGAAGGTCTTCCAGAAGAAGGTCAAGCCGAAGAAGGTCAGCATGCCGGTGCGCAAGGAGGCGCTCGACGAACTCGTCGGCGGCAAGAACGCGCTGCTGATCAAGCCGCTGCAGAAGTTCATCGAGAAGGACTCGTCGATCGTGCTCAAGAAGCAGGCGATCAACATGCTCGCGGACCAACCGAAGAAGCGCACGCGACCGACCGTTCTCAAGCTGTTGAAGAACGCGCGCGTCATCGGTAACCCGCAGGTGCATGCCGGTTTGATCCACGCGTTGAGCAACACCGGCTACGAACCAGGTGACTGGAAGCAGATTGCCGAGACGCTCGAAGAGGACTACGACACCGAGCGAGTGCCGGTGCACGAAGCGATCCTCGAACTCGTGGCAAAGCACAAGGAGCAGCAGGCACTGCCGATGCTGCTGCGCAACCTCGATGAGCCGATCCCGGCGAACGTCGACGTTGGTTCCAACCCGCCCAAGGAATACTGGAAGGCGCGCTGGCACTCGTGGGACGTGTGGAAGCCCAAGGTCAAGGAGGCGCTGTTCGCCGTGACCGGGCAGCGCTTCAGCACGGCGGCCGAAGCCAAGAAGTGGTTGAAGAAGAACCCGCTGCCGAAGAAGGGCAAAAAGAAGAAGAAGCGCCGCAAGTAGCGCGCCCGTTTGGCCACTACTCGATGTGGATGTGGCGGCCGCCGTTCTCTTCGGCCATCGGCTTCAAGAAGCTCGTGTCGTTCTGGTCGCCGAACGTGATGCAGTGGATCGCGATCTTGCGCAGGTTATTCGCTTCGCGCACACGCTTGCGGATCTCGACCTTGTCGGTGATCGGTCCAGCGGTCGGCGCGCCATCGGTGATCACGTAGAGCGTGTCGAACCCGGCGCCGTAGTACTTGTCGTAGAGGCCGCGACCGCCAAACCCGAGCGCCGTCTTGAGCGCTTCGTAGAGGTTGGTGGGGCCGTTGGGGCGCAAGCCGTCGAGGAAGTTGCCGAGCAGGTCGTCGCGTGACTCGTCGTCGAGCTTGACCAACGCCGGGCGGTTGCCTTCCGAGCGCCAGATGCGCACGTCCTGGCTGAACACGACGAAGTTGCAAAGCGCGCCGTCCGGCAGCGACATCACGAGCTTCTTCAGCTCGGTGATGACCATCTCGGCCTTGGTGCTCTCGATCGCGGCGTCCGCGCTCTGCGTCGTGCCGTCGCCTTTGATCTTGACCGGCTCCTTCATCGAGCCACTGAAGTCGAGCACGAACAACACGCGGTCCGACTCGACGGTCAGGTCGAAGAACTTCTTATAGCGCGAGTCCTTGGCCTTCTCTTCGCCAGGCTTCGTCTTGGGCCGTACAGCAAATGCGGCCCCTTCCTTCTTCCAGAACGCCTTCCACGGCGCGATGCCGCCGCGCACGACACTCTGGCCCGTCAGGCCTTCGAGGATCTTGTGCAGCCGAACGTCCATCGCCCACGGATCCTTCTTGCGACGCAGTTCGGCATCGAGGCCTTTGATCAGCGAGGGGATGACGGCCTTGCAGCGCATCGTCGCGAGCGCAAACGCCGCGGCACTGCGCACCTGCCAGATCTTGTCGCGCACCAACACACTCTCGAGTCGCTTGATCGCGCCGTCGCGCTTCTTGATCAGGTCCGCGTCCGATGTGTTGCCTTCGGTCTCGTCGACATGCGGTTGCATCGCGGTGCCGATCGCGTTGGCGGCGGCGATGCGGATGTTGGGTTCGCGGTCACGCAGCAGACCGAGCAGAGTCGGCACCAGGTCGAGTTCGGCATCGCGCGCCATCGCGTTGACGGCGTGCACGCGTAGTTCGTTCGGCATCGAACCGCACGCCTTCATCAGTTCGAGCTTGGCCTCGAGACTCGGGTGGCCAGCAAGAATGCGGAACACGGCGACGGCGTGGCGCTGATCTTCGTTTTCGGCGTTGGCGCGAAGGCCCTTGGCACGCAACTTCTTGAGCAACCATGGCAGGATGCTCGAGTCGGTCATGGTGCGCATGTGGCGTTGCGCCATGCCCTGCACGCGCCACGGTTGCAGCTCGCGTTGGAAGTTGATCACTTCGAGCGAGGCGGTGGCCCCGGCTGGCTTGGGATCGATCGTCGCCGCTTCGAACAACAGCTGAGCATCGGCGAAGGTGTTGCGCTCGGCGACGGCCTTGAGGTGCTCATCGAGTTGGTTGATGGTCGCCTCGTCCGTGCGGCCTTCCTTCTGGAAGCGGATCGCGCCGTCCTTGTAGTCGATCAGCCACGCGCGCAGGACTGCGCCGGGATCGGGCTTGGCCTCCTCCTCTTGCTCTTGCGCGAGCAGGGATGGCGAAAGGGCGAGCAAGCCGAGGGTCAAAAGCCGCAACATGGCGATCCGCTTTAATGGGCCCGCGGCGGTTTGAAAAGGACCTGTCGTGAGTCCGTGCCCGCGACATGCTTGTTGCCATCCCTGGGGCCAATCTCAGCTAGCATGCGCAGCGTGTCGGTCGTTCGCCTCATAGCCACGTTGTTGCTCGTCCCCGTGCTCCGGGCGCAGGACCCGGCTTCAGCTGTGCCGGAATTGGCGCAGAAGCTGTGCGGCGAATGCCACGTCGAGGACACGGACGGCGACTTCGACCTCGTGTTCTTGTTCGACCCAGGCGTCATCAAGAACGGCGAATACACCGAGCAACTGCATCTTGCCGTGCAGCGATTGCGTTCGCGCACGATGCCGCCGCCCGACGAGCTGCAGCCGGCGGATGCCGAACGGCGCGAGCTCACCGCAGCGTTGGCGCAGTTGATGCCGTCCCAGCCGGGCGAGCGAGTCGCGACCGTTCGCAGGCTGACGCGGCGCCAGTATGAGTTGACGGTGCAGGACCTGTTCGGTGTGCAGTGGCGGGCGCACGATTTGCTCCCAGAAGACGCGTTTGCGCACGGCTTCGTCGGTCAAGGTGACGTGCAGAACATGTCGCCGCTGTTGCTCGAGAAGTACCACGATGCTGCGAGCGAAGTCGCCAAGCTCGTGCTCGCGGATGACAAGGCGCGACGGGTGCTCTTCGCCGAAGATCGCGCGTTGGCCGAGACGTTGCCGCAGTTCCTCGCCGCCGCGTTCCGCCGGCCCGTGCAAAACGAAGAAGTCACCGAGCGCTTGGCCGATGTCGCCGCAATGCAGAACCAGGGCCTGCCGGCAGCCCAGGTCGAGCACGCGTTGTTGCGCGGGATCCTCGTGTCGCCGTCGTTCTTGCTGCGCCCAGAGTTTGGCCAGGAAGATGCTCCGGCGCAGCTATCTGCTCACGAGTTGGCGGTGCGCCTGTCGTACATGCTGGCATCAACGACGCCCGACGCGTCGTTGACCGCATCGGCAAACGACAACTCACTGCTGCGTCACGATGTGTTGATCGAACACGCGCAACGATTGGTGCAGCTCAAGGAGGGCCGTGCCTTCGCCGGCGACTTCGCGAGTCAGTGGCTCGGCCTCAAGCAAGTCTTGACGGCGACGGCCGACTTCCGGCGCTACCCGCAGATCTGGAAGCACAGCCTGCGGCCATCGTTCTTGCAGGAAGCAGTGCGCTTCTTCGCTGCGATCGTCAGCGAGGATCGCAGCGTGCTCGAGTTGATCGACGCGGACTACACGTTCGTCAATCCGGTGCTCGCTTCGCACTACGGGCTCGCCAAGGTCAAGTCGGGCTTCCACCGCGTGACTCTCGAAGGCAAACGTCGCGGTGGCATCCTCGGCATGGGGGCGATGCTGATGACGTCGTCGTATCCTCTGCGCACGAGCCCGGTGAAGCGCGGCCAATGGATCCTGACGAAGCTGCTCGATTCGCCGCCGCCGCCACCGCCACCTGGTGCCGGCGAGCTGCCCAAGGACGACAAGCCGAAGGACAATCTGACGCTGCGCCAACAGCTGGAAGAGCATCGCAAGCGCCGCAGTTGTGCCGGTTGCCACGCGGAGATGGATGCGCTCGGCTTTGCCCTCGAGAACTACGACGTCGTTGGTCGTTGGCGCGACTCGATGCACAAGTTGCCGGTCGATGCCAAAGCGGAGTTGCCGGATGGCACCGAGATCGACGGACCGGTGGCGCTCAAACGAGAACTGCGCAAACGCGGCGATGACATCGTTCGCGCGATGGCCAAGAACCTGCTCGTGCACGGCGTTGGGCGGGACATGGGCCTCGCCGATGAAGCGGAGATCGCCAAGATCGTCGCCGCGACGCGGGCGAAGGGCGATCGCTTCTCGGCGCTGCTTGCCGCAGTCGTGACGTCGCCGCTGTTCACGATGCGCGATATCGATGCGGCCGACACACGGCCAGGAGGCGGCGAATGATCGATCCAATGATTGGCCGGCGCGCGTTCTTGTGCGGCACAGGAGTCACGTTTGCGTTGCCGTGGTTGGAGACCTTGGCGGCGCGTTTGCCAGCACCGCTGCGCACGCCGCCCAAACGCATGGCGATCATGGTCACGCCCAACGGCATGTTGCCGTCGGCGTGGCACGTCAAGAAGGACAAGATCGGCAAGGCCCGTGGCGAATGGCAGCCGTCGTTCACGCTCGCGCCGCTCGCCGATCGGCGTCGCGACGTGTCGGTTCTGACTGGCCTTGCCAATCGCCAGAGTTTTCAAGGCGATGGCCACTACGCCAAGGTCGCGCCACTTCTGACTGGCAAGAAGATCCGCCGCACCGGTGGCCGCGATCTGCGCAACGGGATCTCGTTGGACCAGGTGGCAGTGCAGGCTCCGCGCGAACAGAACAAGTCGGCGACCCTGCTGCCGTCGTTGGAGTTGGGTTGCGATCCGATCTACCCGGTGGAGGACATGGGCTACTCCACGGTCTACGGCGGCCACATTGCGTGGAGCGCAGCCGATCGGCCGATGCTCAAGGAGATCGTGCCGCAGAACGTGTTCGATCGTATGTTCCGCCGCCACGAGGCGCAGAACGATCCGACGCGGAAGAGTGTGCTCGATGCGGTGCGTCGCGATGCCAAGCGGTTGTCGCAGCGGCTGTCGGCGCGTGATCGTCGCAAGCTGGACGAATACGAGGATGCGGTGCGTTCGCTCGAACTGCGGCTCGAAGAGGTGGGGAAGGAAGGTGACGCCGGCAGTGCCTTGCGCAAAGAGCAGCGACCAGAGTCCGGCAGGCCGCGCGACTACCGCGTGCACATGTCGTTGATGCTCGACCTGATCACGCTCGCGTTCCGCACCGATACGACGCGCATCGTGACGTTCTTGACGGGCAACGAAGTGTCCGGCCGCAACTTCTCATTTGTCGATGGCTGCGCCGGCAACTTCCACGAGTTCTCGCACCATCAAGGCAAGAAGGAGAAGCAGGAGCCGTACCGCCGCATCAACCGTTGGCACGTCGAGCAGTTTGGCGCGTTGCTCGAACGACTCGCTGCGGTCGAAGAAGACGATGGCACGTTGCTCGATCATTCGATGCTCGTGATGGCTGCCGCGATGAGCGACGGCAACAAACACTCACCGCACAACCTGCCCGTGCTGATCGCCGGTGGCCAGTTCGGCGACGAAGCGCTGGGCCGGGTCATGCGGTCGCGGCGGGATACGCCGCTCTGTCGTTTGTGGCTGTCGATGCTGCAGCGCATGGGCGTCCCGGCCGAACAGTTTGGCGATGCCACCGAGCCGCTGTTGTAGCGGCGCCCCTTTCCTTCAGGCGACTCATGTTGATCCAGTCCTTCGCTGTGTTGTTGCTGTCCGGAGCAGTGCTGCCGCAAGCACCGCAGCAAGCCCCGCACCAAGCCCCCGGCCAGCTGCGCGATGCGTTGCAGCAACAGCTTGTGCAGTTCTGCGAACGGGCCAAAGCCCCAGGTGCCACCGCCGCCGTGGTCCTACCCGACGGCAAGTGCATTGCCGTCGCCGCCGGCGTGCGCGAACTCGGCAAGGAGGCGCCGCTCACTGCCACGGACCGCATGTTCTGCGGCAGCATCGGCAAGACGTGGTTTGCTAGCGTCGCCCTGCGCCTGGTCAAGGAAGGCAAGCTGCAGCTCGACGACAAGATCGCGAAGCACCTCGGCGACGAGCCGTGGTTTGCAAAGCTGCCCAATCACGACTCGATCACGGTGCGTCACCTGATGCGTCACGAGAGTGGCTTGCCGCGGTGGATCGAGATGCCCGGCGCACTCGCCGAGATGGCGAAGCCCGACCGCGTCTGGAAGAACGGCGATCAGTTGGCCTTCGTCTACGACAAGAAGCCGCAGCATCCGGCGGGTGATGGTTGGGCCTACTCGGACACCAACTACATCGTGCTCGGCTTGATCGTTCAGAAACTGACCAAGACGGACATCTACGACCTCGTGCAAGAGCACGTGATCACGAAGCATGGTTTGCAGGGCACGGTGCCTGGCAACCAACGGCGAATCCCTGGACTCGTGCAAGGCCACGTGCGCATGTTCGGCCGCTTCGGCTTCCCGGAGCGATCGCTACAGAAGGGCAAGCTGCAGTTCGACCCGTCGTCGGAGTGGTGCGGTGGCGGCATCGTGACCACGGCCGCGGACTTGGCCAACTGGGCGCGCATCTATGGCTCCAACAAGCAGCGGCTGCGCGATGCGGTGGCTGCCGACCGTCTCGGCAAGGGCACGAAGTATGGGCTTGGAGTCATGCTGCGCGATACCGAGCTCGGCCCGACGCGTGGGCACGATGGCGTGTTCATCGGCTACTGCGCGACGATGATGTGGTTTGAGAAGCACGACATCGCCGTCGCCGTGCTCGTTAACACTGACAGTGCCGGTCGACACCTGCCGGGCCTGGCCCTGGGCCTTGCCAAGGCCGCCAAGCAATCACTCGCGAAGAAGTGATTACGCGTCGGCCGCAGCGACGTTGTTCTTGAGCACACCGAGACCATCGATCTCGACCTCAACGACGTCACCGTGCTTCATGTAGATCGGCGGCTTGCGCGCGAAGCCAACCCCCGGAGGCGTGCCCGTCGCGATGATGTCACCCGGCTCGAGCGTGATGTAGTTGCTCAGGTACTCGATCAGCTTCGGCACCCCGAACACCAACTGGTTGGTGTTGGAGTCCTGCAGCGTTTCACCGTTGAGCCGCAGTTGGATGCGCAGCGAATGCGGATCGGGGATCTCGTCGGTCGTCGCGATGTATTCGCCGAACGGCGCAAACGTGTCGCACGCCTTGCCGCGCTGCCACTGGCCGTCGGCGAACTGGAAGTCGCGCGCCGACACGTCGTGGAAGTTGCAGTAGCCGAACACGTGGCCCATCGCGTCGGCTTCCTTGACGCGCGTGGCGCGCTTGCCGATGACGACGGCGAACTCGGCTTCGAAGTCCGTCTCGGTGCTGCCCGGCGGGATGATGATCGTGCCGCCCGGCGGCAGGACGCAGTTGGAGAACTTCGAGAACATCAGCGGCGCCTTCGGCAACTCGGCACCCTGCTCTTCGGCGTGGTCTTTGTAGTTGAGGCCGATGCAGATGATCTTGCCGGGACGCGGCACCGGTGCGTGCAACGTCACGTCCTTGCGGGCGAGCACGGCGCCGGCTTGTTGCAGGCGGGTGCGTTCGTCACCGTGGCCAGCCTTGGCAGCGAGGTCGCGCGCGGCTTGCGCAAACGGGTGGGCCAGGTCGCACGCGTCGAGGAAGTCACTGCGCGCCGGCATGCCGGCGGCGTCGTGAGCCAGGTCCAAAACGGTGTCTGCATCGAGCAGCGCGCCGGGACGAACGGAAGGGGACGAGGACGTGGAAAATGCGACGAGTTTCAAGCTGTTGGCTCCGTTGGGGGCCAACAGCGAACCCGTTTGGGCCCAGGCTGACAACCTTGAAGTGCCGGGAGCGGTGCGAACCGCGTCTCAGGCGTCCATCACGATCACGACGTGCAGGGCCTTGGGGCCGTGTACGCCGACGACGAGCTCGAGTTCGATGTCGGCCGTACGCGATGGTCCCGTCACGAAGGTGATGGTGGGGGAATCCGGCGAGGTGCCATCTGAGGCGAGCTGCGCGAAGCCGTCGCCGAGTGTGGCCACCAGGCGTGAGGCCGGCACGAGTGCGATGTGGAGGTCGGGCAGAAGGGTTGCGAGGCGATGGCGTTCGTCTTTGGCGACGAGCACGAGGGTGCCGGTCTCCGCGATGGCACATTGGGCGGTGCTGAGTCCGGCGTTGCTGCGCAGCAACTGTTCGCGATCGGCGTCGTGGGCGAATTGTTCGATCGAGTCCGGCAGCTCTTTGGCGGCGTCCTGCACCAAGGGGGCGTCGCTTAATGCCAACGAAGTGGCGCCGTGCTCGGCGAGGACTTCACGGATGCGCGTGCTCACTGCGGTCATGTCCGCAGCAACGTCCACCGGCGCGCCGAGCTTGGCGAGAATCTCGGTCAACGTCCGGATGCGGTCGTCGAGTGGGACGGTCGGGCCGCCAGCCGAAGTCATGACCTCGGGCAGCGGTGGCACGTGCGTCGTCGGCTCTTGCCGCAACGCCGCGAGGATTGCCTTGCGTGCGTCGCTCATCCGTTCGACTCCTTCTTGGCCTTGCGGTAGGTGTCACGGAAGGACTTCTTCGCCAGCTTCGGCAGCTCGCGTGTCGAGTGCCAGGCGGCCATCGGCGGCATCGTCTTCTGCAACAGGGGCAGGCGTTGGCCGAGTCGCGCGAGCGCCGTCGCAAAGCGATAGCGCGTCGGGTTGCGCATGAACCACGACCACATGCGCCACGTCAGCAATTCGAAGAAGCCACGTTTGGCTGGCGCTTGCTTGCCGTCCCCTTCGACCGCGCGTTGCCGCAGTTCGAGCAGCAGCGATGGAATGTCGATCTTGACGGGACACACGTCCTTGCACGCGCCACACAACGTCGATGCAAACGGCAGCGGCTTCGCTTCGTGCATGCCCGCCAACTGTGGCGTCAGGATGGCGCCGATCGGGCCGGGGTAGACCGAACCGTACGCGTGGCCACCGATCGTCTGGTAGACCGGGCACGCGTTGAGGCATGCACCGCAGCGAATGCAGGCGAGCGTCTCACGCATCTTCTCGTCGACGGCGATCTTCGAACGGCCGTTGTCGAGCAGCACGATGTGCATCTCTTCGGGGCCTTGGCCCATCGCACTCTTCGCTTGATTGTCGGTGCCCGTCAGGATGCTCTGGTAGGTCGTCAGGTGTTGGCCGGTGCCGGAGCGTGGCAGCAGACGCAAGAACACTTCGAGGTCGGCGAAGCGCGGAATGACCCGTTCGATGCCCATGACGGCGACGTGCACCTTGGGCATCGACGTCGTCATGCGCACGTTGCCTTCGTTCTCAAGGATCAGGATCGAACCGGTCTCGGCGACGCCGAAGTTGACGCCGCTGATGCCGAGGTCCGCCTTGGCGAAGTGATCGCGCAGCCGCTTGCGCGCGTGGGCGGCGAGCGTTTTGGGTTCGTTACTCGGTGGAATGCCGAGCTTGTCGACGAACAGTTGCCCGATCGCGTCCCGCGTCATGTGGATCGCGGGCACGATGATGTGCGATGGCGTTTCGCCGGCGAGTTGGATGATCCATTCGCCGAGATCCGTTTCGACCGGCTCGCGGGCACGTTCGGCGAGTGCCTTGTTCAGGTGGATCTCTTCCGTCGCCATGCTCTTCGACTTGACGAGGCGCTTGGCGCCACGGTCTTCGGCGAGCTTGGTCACGATCGCGCAGGCTTCTTTTGCATCACGGGCCCAGTGCACCGTGGCGCCCGCCTTCTCGGCGTTGTCGGCGAACTGTTCGATGTAGTGGTCGAGCCTGGCGACGGTCGCGTCCTTGACCTTGCGGGCGTGGTCGCGCAACGCCTCCCAGTCGGGCACCGCATCAATCGCCGCCGAGCGCCGTTCGGCGAACAGGTCGGTCGCGTTGCGCAACGCCTTCTTGAGCGTCGCGTCCTGCAACGCGTCGTTGGCCTGCGCGTGGAACGCGTTGGCGTGGCGGCTGTGTGGGGTGCCGGTCATTGCGATGCGAGAATCTCCGCGAGGTGCATCGTGCGAACGGGCGAACCGCGCCGTTCGAGTCGGCCACGGATTTGCATCAAGCACGAACTGTCGACGGCGGCCAACACGTCGATCGGCGTCATCGCCAGTTCGTCGAGTTTGTGATCGAGCATCGCAGTCGAGATCTCGGGCGTCTTCACCGAAAACGTGCCGCCGAAGCCGCAGCACGATTCGCAGGTCTTCATCTCGACGAGCTCGAGTCCTTCGACCTTGCTGAGAAGTTGCCGCGGCTCTTGTTTGACGCCGAGTTCGCGCAAGCCGTGACACGCATCGTGCCAGCCGACGCGACCGGCGAACTTCGCGCCGAGGTCCGTGACCTTGAGTTCGCGCACGAGGAACGTCGCCAGTTCGAACGTCTTGTGTGCAACCTGCTCGGCACGTTCGCGCATCTCCGGCTCGTCGCGAAACAGATCGGGGAAGCGATGCACCATGGCCGTGCACGAACCCGATGGCGCAACGATCGCCTCTGCGTCCCCAAACACGTCGAGGAAGTGACGCGCAACTTCGCGCGCCTCCTGCCAGAAGCCGGAGTTGAACGCCGGTTGGCCGCAGCACGTCTGCCGCGGATCGAACGTCACGTTGCAGCCGGCTCGTTCGAGCACGGTGACCGTCGCGTGCACGGCATCCGGGCTGAGTTGGTCGCCCAGGCAAGTCGCAAACAGCGCGACGTTCATGAAAGCACCGCGATGCCCTTGATGTAGTCGCGGTCCGTGTGCGCGCCGGTGAACGCATCGGGGATCTTCGGCAGACCCGCGTATTGGTGCGTCAGCAAACCATCGACCTTGATCGTGCCCGCCTCGAGCATGCGCAAGGCATCGCGATAGATCGTGGGCCGGCCATCGTCGTCAAAGCCGCCACTGGCGCCGACGCTCGTGACCAGGATGGCCTCACGCCATTGCAGTGGGTTGAGCAACTCGAGCGAACCGCCGCCGTGGCCGACGCCGTAGAGCAGGATCGTCGCCTGCTTGCGAATCAGGTTGGGGATCGTCGCGAAGACCGGACCGCTGCCCGTGGCTTCGACCAACAGTTCGGCGCGGCGGCCGCCGGACTGTTCCATGACCTTGGCTTCGAGTTCGTTGGGGGCGACGGCGATGCCGCCAAGCGATGCTGCCAACGCGCGCTTCTTCTCACTCGGGTCACTGATGATGATCGGCCCGTCAAACGCGTATTGCTGGCGCAGCACCTGCAGGAACAACAGGCCAGCAGGACCGGCGCCGAGGATGACCGCGGTGCGCACGCGTTCGCTCTGCGGCGCGTTGGGATCAAGTCGGTAACGACCGTTGGCGCGCACCCCGAAGTCCGTGCAGTGCAGCACACACGCGATCGGTTCGGTCATGACTGTCTGCGCAAACGACGCGTCGGATTCGATCTTGATGACGTTGAGCGCCGGCGTCACCAGTTCTTCGGCGAAGCCACCGGGCAGGCCGGTGATGCCATGCTCTTCGAAGAACTCGCATTGGTGCGAGTGGCCGGTCGCACAGTACTCACATGCCGGCTCGCGGCGTTCGCTGCGGCAGTTGCGGCCTTGATCGATGACGACGCGATCGCCGACGTCGAGGTCCTCGACCTTGCTGCCGCGCTCGACGACCACGCCAGTGATCTCGTGGCCGAGGATCTGCGGGACCTGATCAAACGGGATCGGCGTGCCGTTCTCGTCGCAGTGGAAGTTGGACTCGCCACTGTAGATGTGGAAGTCCGTGCCGCAGACGCCGACGGCGGCGGGCCGCAGACGCACGTCGTAGTCGCCGAGGTCCGGCGACGGCACGTCGAGAAGCTCCAGGCGACCGGGAGCCGTGATTGCACAGGCGCGCATCATGGCTGCGCAGTCTAGCTGCGAGGCGCGCCGAGAGCGAAGCTCGAACTAGTTGCAAACGAACAGCGAGACGCCGTTGCTCGCGGACAGCATGCCGCCCGCGGCACCGGTGTCGAACGCGAGCACCTGCGTGTAGAAGTCGGCGCCGACCAATGCCGGCACGTTCGGGATCGCGATCGGCAGTTGCATCGTGCCAGCGCCCGCGACGCCGGGCGTGCCCGTCGCCGTGATCAACGAGGTGACGGCGGTTGCCGGGTCGACGAGCAACGTCACCCCGAGCACGGGTAGCTGCGCATCCTGGCTGGCGATGACGCCGACGCAGGCCGTGCCACCAAGCAGCTGCGTACCAGTGATGGCGAAGTTGCTGTTGCCGAGCGACGGTTCGTTGATCGACGTGAGCGCCGGCATGAAGCCACCGGTGCCAGCCGTGCCCGTTCCGTAAGCTTCCGTCGTCGGGCAACGCGGCACGATGCTGCCGCTGATCATGGTGCCCTTGTATTGACCGAAGTACTCGATGTCGAAGCTGCTGTTGATCGTGTCGACTGTCGACGGCAACCACGGGTCGAGGTCGGTCAAGGTCTTCACCTCAACGTCGAGTCCGAGGTTGTGGTAGTTGCCGAGCATCGTGAACTGCAGCGAATCGACCTCGACCTGCGGCACGACTGTCGCGCCGCCACCCCAGTACGGGATCGAGTAGTTCACCATGGTGCCGGTGCCGTTCTCGAAGTCACCGATCGTGTAGGTCCAGACAAACGAACCGGTGAGAGGCGATGCGTTGGTTGCCCAAGGGTGGCTGATGTTGGGCAGCAACATGACGTTGACCAGGTCGTACGTGACGGTCGCGGTCTGTGCGTGCACTACCGGAGTGGCGAGGGCGGTGAGGATGAATGCAAGTAGGCGAGGTCGCAGCATGATGACATGATCTGTTGCTTGTCGCCACGGAGACAGCCCCTGTCCTGACTGTGACGGCAAAGTCATGGATGCCGAGCAAGGCAAACGGCTTTGGCGCGACGCCGGGGATGATCACGCAGCCATTTGCCCTGAACAAGCGCCGGCCGCAGGATGGGTGCAGAAGGCGAGGCCAATCGGTGTTGTGGATCCTCGATTTGGTCAGTTCCGACTCCGCCGGTGACCAATGCGCGGCGGGTGGTTTCGGTCGAGTAGCCAAAGCGGCGATGAGGCACGAGTGGATTGGCTCGAACGCTCTCCGGAGTTCGGGCGAGCACCGAACCCGTTGCGGTCACGGCGCGAGTCTTGGCGAACCAGACGTGGGAATCTGACCCGATCGAGCGCTATCACGAAACGACGTGCAGCCGAGCAACGAATGATGGGGTGTCCTCGTAAACATGAAAGGAAGCCATGATCTCAACGCTCGCATTCTCCATCCTCACTGCCACCGTCTCTCCATGGCAGAACCCGCAGAACAATGGGTGGATTCCGGCCAATGCCGAACTCGTTGCCCATATCGACCTGACAGCTGCGGTTGGTAGCACGATTGGCAAGGCCCTGCTCAAGAGTTCGAAGGAGATAGAGGTCGATTCGATTGCCGGGTTCACCGATTGGACCGCCAAACTGAAGCTCAGGCTGGGCCGTGATATCACGGCGATCACCGCCTACACGGTGCCGCCAGAAGAATCGTCGCCGGTTCTGATCATCTCGATAATTGGCGATCCCGAGCAACTCTTCGATGGCCTTCCCGATGACTCTGGCTACTGGATGCGAACGATCGACAAGCACGCGGTGCATTCGTTCAAGAGCGAGAAGCAGCGCTTCTACGCCTACTCGGCAAAGCAGTCCGAGGGCGCGGTGCCGGTCGTCTTCTGCAAGGAACTCGACGAGCTGTTTGCAGCAATCGAAGTGTTCCAGGGGACGATTCCGAGCCTCAAGGGATCCGCGAACCCGATCGCCAAGATCAAAGGATTGCCGGGCACGTTTTTGCGAGTCGTCGCGAGCGACGTTACGAAGCTGATTGCCAAGAGCCCAAGTTCGGCGCTTCTGAAGGAGTCAACGGGGATGACTTTGATGGCTGGAGAGGTCAACGATGGTTTCTTCTGTGAGCTCTCTGTTGGGTGTAAGAGCGAGGACTCCGCCGACAACATCGCGAGTATGGCGCAGGGGTTGATTGCCTTGTCGCGCTTGATCGCGACGAACGAGAAGACTCCGGCGAACATCCGGAAGGCGCGCCGGCTACTACTCAACGCCATTCAAGTTGCGCCTGACGCCAACCGGGTTCAGGTCAGCTTTCGTTGTGTTGCCGCTGAGCTGGCGAAGCTGATACAGCGCAACAAGTAGTCGCTGCGAACATCTTGCTCACGTAACCAATCCCGTGACCATTCCCGACAAGGACCTGGTGCAACGCACGCAGGCCGGTTGCAGCGAGTCCTTCCGTGCCCTGGTTGAGCGTCATCAGCGCGGCGTATTCAACGTGCTTTGCCGTCGATTGCGGAACCAAGCTGATGCCGAAGATGTCTGCCAAGAGACGTTCTTGAGAGCATGGCACGGCATCGCAAGGTATTCGCCAAGTTGGGAGTTCTCTACGTGGCTCTACTCGATCGCCGTGCGGGCGAGTGTTGACTGGTTGCGCAAGCGTCGCGAGGTACTCAGTGCCGATCAGCTTGGCGAAACCCAACCAACACCTCAGCGGGACATCGTGGACGGTGCCAAGGGACCGCAGGAAACCGTCGCGGGCATTGAGCAGGCGCGCACGCTGTGGAGTCTGGCGGACCAAGTTCTTAGCGAGGACCAACGAACCGCGCTGTGGCTGCGTTATGCCGAGGATCGGGACGTCAAGGATATCGGGTCCGTGCTGGCGCGCAGTTCGCTTGCGGTACGCCTTCTGCTGATGCGAGCGCGACGCAAGCTTGCCAGCCACATTACATCCGAAACACCTGCCAGCATCGCGCCGCATTCTGCGTCGAGTGCTGTGCAAACCGCTGTCGTGCCACTAGGGGGCCATCGCAATGACCAATGACACATCAAGGAACCAGCCAGCTCGCTCGCGTGAAGGGATCCACGCTGGTCTCGGCAAGGTTGCCGGCCAGCCGTGGCGCGAGCCGCCGGCAGGTCTCGGCGATCGCATCGTTGCCGCGATTGCCTCGGAAGCAGGCCGCAACCATGACGCTTCACGAGCAGACGCAGCATCGCCAAGGCCGTTCGTCAAACGCCACCTGCTTGCCTGCATCGCTGCGTTGCTGCTCGCATCGGCCAGCCTTCTCTTGGCGTTACGCGCAACGGAAGTGGTACCGCTGCCGCCGTCTTCTCTGCTGAGCGGTGTGCTGAGTGAAATCTCAAGCGGAGCCAGTTTGCCCGAGCAGGCGCTCGCGAACGAGTGGGCTGCGATCACCAATGATGCCGCTGCCGCAGTCGAGACCCTCGCCGCGTATCTGCCTCGCTAGTCGACTTCTCGGGAGGCAATTGTCTTCCCATTCCATTCCTCAACCAACAAGACCAATGAGCTACTTCTCGAAGCATCCTTTTCGTTTGGCATGCTGCCTGCTGGCACTCGCAGTGACGTGTGTCGCCCAACAGTCGGAGGCCAAAAAACCGGCGCCGAAGCCGAGTGCCCCGGCAGCGGCGCCAAAGCAGGATGCGAATGCGCATCCACTCGCAGCCAAAGCTCTCGGCATTCAGTTTGCCGTGTTGTCGTCCAAAGTCCGCCGGTCGATCATCCGCACGAAGTCGCCCTATGGTTTCGCTGTTCGCAAGGTCGCGAAGGGATCGCTGGCTGCCGCGGCGGGAATCAAAAAGGGTACGATCATTCTCAAGATCGACGGGAAGCCGTTCCGGCAGGTCGCGGAGCTTGAGACGGTTCTCAAAGCTGCCAAGCCTGGGCAGGTGATTTCGGTCGACTGCTCTGACAGAAAGAAGAAGGCCAAGCTGTTTGGGCGCAGATGGGACCATCGCGTCGTGAAGCTGGTCCTTCCCAAGAAGCAAGGCGAGCAAGCGAAGAAGGTGGTGTTCAGGAATGCCATCGCCCCGGCCCCGGCCCCGGCAACGTCCTCTCGACTCGAAGCTCGTCGCCGGTGAGCTTGCCTTGTCCGCCGCATCTGTGCGGGAGGCACGATGCGTGCATCTGGCTTCACGCGCACCGAACGGAGAATCCCTCCGCGAGTTGCGCCTGAGATCTCGCAATCTGTGGCGGCAGACGCCAATTCCGACAAGCAACGGACCCCGATCAACGGTTTCAGGTGTTCATGGGGATGTGGCGAGTCTACAGATCCAGGCAGTGGTCGAACAACCGGTCCAACTCACCGAGGAAGTGGTGCGCCGTCATCAGCAAGGGCTGTGGCGCTACGTTCGATTCCTTGGCGCCGACCGAGCCCTTGCCGAGGACCTGGTGCAAGACACCTTCTTGCAGGTCCTCAAGGCGCGCCCGCTCGACCACGGCGACCGGGCGTTCGCTGGCTGGCTGCGCCGGACTGCCCTCAACCTGTATCGCAACACTGGCAGGCAGCCCCGCCGAGGAGTCGTGCTCGACAATGCTCTGTTGGAGCAGTTCTGGCGCGAGGAGGTAGGCGATGACAGTGACGCCTACGTTGCCGCCCTGCGCGAGTGCCTGACTCGACTCGATCCAAAGTCGCAACTTGCGATCGAACTGCGCCACTGCCAAGCAGCGGACCGCACGGCTGTCGCCAAGGCTCTCGGCATGTCGGTCGAGGGCGTCAAGAGCGTTCTACGGCGGGCCCGCGCCCGCTTGCATGCATGCGTCACCAACAAGCTGGAGAGTTCGCCATGACATGGAAGGAGGCCTGGTTGGAGACTGTTCTCCGTGAGCTCAACGACGGTCCACCGCCCGACCTGACGGCGCGGATCATGGCGGCCGGCAAACCCCAGGCGACGGTGCATCAGCTGCCGCGGAATGGCAAGCGGCAGGCGCCCTGGTTGTTGGTCGCCATGGGCTTCATCGGACTGGGTGTGGTCATTGCGACGATGGTGCAGACGCAAGGCGACGTCGTGGTCGCCCAAGATCCGAAGGCCAACCCAACCAGCGCCGCGGCCTTTGTACCGCTGCAACTCGACGCGCGTTGGGTCTACGCCGTAGTCGTCGACGACGAACCTCGCCCCGATGTGACCCACACAATCACTGCCGTGCATGCAAGTCAGGAGGCAGCGGGCTTGGCTATTGCACAGATCGAGTCGAGCGGCGGCATGCAACGTCATCTCTACCTGGCCGCCGGCACCAACCTGCGCCAGTACCTCGAAACCGGCGAACCTGGGCTCCATACCGAACGCTTCGCGGTAGTGCTCAGGGGGCCGATCGGGGCCGAGCACGAATGGTCGTGGCAGTGGCGGGGCCACATCCGCGAGTTCATGCGCCCCGGAACGACACGTCTTGGTCGGCCTATGGCGTTTACCAGCAAGGCGAAGCTGATCGACCCCAGCGCCAACGTCACCGTGCCCGCGGGTACGTTCGAAGCCGTGATGGTACGTGCGACTCATCGAGGCGACGCCGGCTCGTTCGTCGAGACGACCTGGTATGCGCGTGGCGTTGGCGTTGTCCAGCGCCAGGTGTCGGGTGGACCCGACGACCAGGTTGCCGTGTGGCAACTGCGCCACTACCGCCCCGGTCGCCAACGCTTGGACCCGGCGCATGCGTTGCAGCGACTGCTGGCCAGCGACCAGGATCTGGCAGCCCGCGGTACACCGGATTCGATCGAGTGGCTCAACCCACTGCTGGCCCGCTGGTTGTTCCGCAGTCGCTTTGCCACCATCAAGTGGGGCGACGACATGGTGTTTGTGCGGGTTTTGGGCACCCGCGCCGTGCGCTTCGACCCCGAGCGGCCGGTAGAGTTAACGACCCTGCTGCGAGTGGAGCGCCGCGTCGCCAACGCCGACATCAACGTCCAGCAGACCCGGCGGTCGGTGGAGTCGCGCGCCGTCGCTGACCTCGCTACCGCGTTTCGGGCCAGCGCCCGAGGGTGGCAGCCCATGGGGCAGTTCAAGACGCTGTCCTTTCGATACTCAGCTGCCAATCGGGAAGGCGATATGCAGGGCCAACTCAGTGCCGTCGATGCCGACGACATTCGGCACGTGCTGGCCTGCGAGGTGGAGATCGAGGCCGACGAAGTCACCTCAGTCGTGCTGCACGTCCGATGACCTGACGGTTTGAGTGTTGTTGGGCTCTGTCGGTAGCTGTCTCAGGCGAAATCGGGTCACTGGCAGGTACTTCTTGCCGGATTCTCGGGTTCAGCCAGGTCGCCAACACTCAAACCGTCAGGTCGGTTGAGGCGCAGGTCGGGTAACATCATCCAGCGGTGTATGGGCACCCGAGTCATGTCACATGAGACACATGCATCGCTCCTGGGCCGTGTCGCCGAGGGCATCGATCCGGCGGCGTGGACCGAGTTCCACAACCGCTACGCTGAGCTGATTCGCGGCTTTGCGCGGCGGCAGGGCCAGACGGCGGCTGATTGCGATGACATCGTGCAGGAGGTGTTGTTGGCGCTGCTGAAGGTGATGCCGGGGTTCCGATATGACCCCACCAAAGGAAAATTCCGTTCGTATCTGAAGACCGTCACCGTCCGTGTCATTTTGCAGCGGCGCCGTCAGAAGGGCCGGTCCAGTGTCATAGGTGATGCAGAGTCGCCACTCCCCGTTGCCGACGACGTAGTCGATGACCGCTGGGAGGACGAATGGCGCAGCCACCACATCCGCCACGCGATGGAACGCATTCAACCAGAGTTCAGCCTTGAGAACCGCCGAGCCTTCTCGCTGTATGCGATGCAGGGGCTCTCAGTCGAGCGCGTGGCGGACGAAGTTGGGATCTCGGTCAACCAGGTCTACAAGGCCAAGTCGCGGATCCTGAGGCGCCTCGGTGAGGTGATCGCCACGCAGGTCGCGGAGGAAGGGTAGCCATGGCCAATGGCGAGCAATCGTGGTTCTCCGACGGCGAGGATCTGCTGCGCGGAGTGCGCGACACGGCATCGCACTGGGCTGACCTCCCTGAGATTTCGGGATACGCCGAATTGGTCGAGCTTGAGCGCGGTGGGCAGGGCGTAGTCTATCAGGCACGGCAGTGCTCGACGAATCAGCTCGTGGCGATCAAGGTTCTGCGCAGTGGCGCGTCTGCGACCGACGAGGATCGCTTCCGGTTCTGTCGTGAGATCGAGCTCGTCGCGGCGCTCGATCATTCGAGCATTGTGCGCGTGCACGACAGCGGCATCACTCCGCAAGGGCAGCCGTTCTACGTCATGGAGTTGGTCGATGGGTTGCCGGTCGACGAGGCCTGCGAGCAGGCAGGAATGGACCTCGCAGGCAGGTTGGCTCTGTTCGCGGCCATCTGCGACGCGGTCGGTCACGCCCACTGGCACGGCATCATCCATCGTGACTTGAAGCCCCGGAACATTCTGGTCGACGGCGATGGTCATCCGCACATCCTCGACTTCGGCCTCGCCAAGCTCACCTCCGATCGAACCGGCGCCGGCGCCGCCGCGCTCGATTCCGTGACCCGCAGCGGCCAGTTCTTGGGATCGTTGGCGTGGGCGAGCCCGGAGCAGGTCGAACGCACGCCCGAGCAGGTGGGACTCGGCACCGATGTCTACTCGCTCGGCGCGATCCTCTACCAGTTACTTACTGGTCAGTTGCCGCACGGCGTTACCACCAACCTTGTCGAGGCGGTGCGCGGAATCACGGTTGCGCCGCCCGTCCCGCCACGTTCGATCCGGCCGCAGATCCCGACCGATGTCGAGACGATCGTGCTGCGCTGTCTCGCCAAGGAACCAGGACGCCGCTATCCGTCGGTTGGCGAGTTGCAGCGCGATGTTCGCCGATACCTGGCCGGCGAACCGATCGGCGCCAAGCGCGACCACACTGGCTATCTGCTGCGCAGGGCGATTGTGCGGCACAAGATCGTCGCCGGTCTGGCGGCGCTGCTACTGCTCAGCGGGGTTGTGTTCCTGGTCGCGATAACCGCGCAGTATCGTCGTGTTGTTGATGCCGAACGCAGCGCCAGCCACAGCCTCGAGGTCGCGACGATCGAGGCCGAGCGTGCCGAGGTCGTGCGCAGGTTCTTGACCCGCATGCTGTCTGCGGTGAACCCGAGCCGCGCCGGTCGTGACGTGCGCGTCGTCGAACTGCTCGAGCAGGCGGCGATCGACATCGATGTGGGGTTTGACGACAAACCGATCGTCGAGGCAGCGTTGCGGCACTGCATCGGTCAGGCATACCGGTCGCTCGGCTTGCTCAAGCAAGCCTCGCAGCACCTGGAGCGTGGCCTCTCGTTGAGCGTGGAGCATCGTGGCGTCGAACATCGGGAGGCGATCCAAGCCTCGATGGAGTTGGCGATCCTGCGTGCCATGCAGGGGCGGCTGCCCGAGGCCGAATCGCTGTTCGAGGGCGCGCAACAGGTCGTCGAACGTTGCGTCGACGAGACCGACGAACTGTTCGCGGCGACGCTGCTCGGCGTGGCTGGGCTGCGCAACATGCAGGGGCGGCTGATCGAGTCGGAACAGTTGTTGCGCCGTGGGTTGGCGCTGGCGGCCGAGCATCGTGGTGAGACGCATCCCGACACGATCCGCGCGACCCACAATCTCGCCGCGGTGCTCAACCGCATGCAGAGGCGCGACGAGTCAGAAGTGTTTCTGCGTCGAGCGCTCGCTCAGCACACTGAGGTGCACGGGCCCGAGCACCTGCACACCGTCCGTGCCAGGGGCAATCTCGGCGTGCTGCTGATGGAGAGTGGTCGCCTCGACGAAGCGGAGCCGTTGGTGGTGGCGACGCTTGCTGCGGTTCGCAAGATTCTCGGCGAGGACCACGCCGAGACGATCAACTTCCTGCACAACGTCGCCGTGCTGCGCGAGTATCGCGGTGAGCACGATCGCGCCCTGACGTTGGCGCGGCAGGCCCTGCAGGCTGCCGAGAAGGTCATGACGTCCGGCCATCTGAAGATTGCGCGGTACCGCAGCCACGTCGGTGCTTGCCTTGAGCGCCTCGGTCGCTACCAGCAGGCCGAGCAGGAACTGCTCGCGGCGGATCGTGACTTGCGCACGCAGCTCGGTGACGGCCACCCGTACGCGCAGAAGTCGGCGACCGAACTTGCCCGGCTCTACGAATCGTGGGGCAAGCCGGAGCTCAGCTCGCGTTGGCGCGAATTGGCGCCGGGGGCGTCCGGCCGATAGCGTGCGGACGTCGTCGCCGGCAGGTGGTGTTTGGGGCGCTCCAACACAGAAAATGGTCCTATCCGGTCAGAATCGGCGACGTGCCTCACTAGGGCCCTGTGCCGGACGCAGGTGCCTGTGGCCAGCTCCGGCGTAGGAACTGCCATGATGAGAACGCCGTTGCCACTTCTCGCGCCCGTCGCCCTTGTTGCCACGATCGCTGCTCAGTGTCCGTTGGTTACCGATATCAACACGGTGACGACGCCCTTCGATAGCAATCCGAGCATCGCCCGCGTCGGCGAAGGGTCGTCGTTTGCGCATGGCATGGTGCAATGCGGCGGGCAGTGGTTGTTCGTGGCGAGTTCGGCCGGTGCCGGCTCCGAGCTCTGGCGGACCGATGGCACCGTTGCCGGTACGGTGATGGTCGCGGACATCAATCCTGGCGTCAGCGGCTCCGATCCGTTCTGGCTGACATGTTGCGGTGGCCGGGTATTCTTCCAGGCGCGGACCGAGAACGAAGGCGAGGAGCTGTGGGTCAGTGATGGCTCGGGCCCTGGCACCTACATGGTGCGTGATCTGGCCCCCGGCGCAGCCAACGGACGACCGAGCAACCTGTGCTGTCTCGGTGGTGAGGTCTTGTTCACGGCGACCGATGGGAATACCGGCTTTGAGTTGTGGAAGACCGACGGCACTGCGGCTGGCACGGTGATGCTGCTCGATATCCGCTCCGGCCCGCAGTCCGGGGCACCGGTCAACCCGAAGCTCGACTTTCTCGGCAACCGCGTCTACTTCCAGGCCGACGACGGTGTTCACGGCAAGGAGCTCTGGGTCACCGATGGTAGCAGCGCCGGTACGATGATGCTCGCCGACATCTGGTCCGGCGCTGCCAGCGGCGCGCCGACCTACTTCGTCGTGAATCCGAGCAACCCGCTTGAGCTGTTGTTCCGCGCCACCGACGGCGTCAGCGGCCGCGAGCTGTGGCGCACCGATGGTTCCGCCGCCGGCACGACCATGGTGCGCGACATCTTCCCCGGGTTGTCCGGAGCCTCGATTGACATGTTCCACAGCAGCCATTCGGTGCTCGGTGGCCATATCTACTTCAGCGCCGATGACGGCGTGCACGGCATCGAGTTGTGGCAGAGCGATGGAACTGCTGCTGGCACGGTCATGGTGCAGGACATTGAGCCGGGTCTGGCTTCGAGTCTGCCGACCATGATGCGCTCGAATGGCGGCGTCATGTTCTTCCAGGCCAGCACTCTGGCCGATGGCGCCGAGCTGTACCAGCTTGCCGGCGGGGCCGTACTCCAGGTCAAAGACATCTGTCAGGGTGCCGCCGGCAGCGCACCCGAACGCATCACCCCGCTGCCGACTGGCGAGGTTCTGTTTTCGGCCGACAACGGCCCGGCTCGCGAAGGCCGCGAGCTGTGGATCTCCGATGGCAGTTCGTCGGGCACGAAGCTGCTGGGCGACGTCTGGCCTGGCGGTGCCGGCAGTGATCCGGAAGGGTTTACCCCGCTCGGCTTTGGCGGAACGGTGCTGTTCTTCGCCGGCAATGGCCTCAGCGGTAGCTCGGGGCGCGAGATCTACTCCACCGACGGCACCGCTGCCGGCACCGTGCTGTTCCGCGACCTATATCCAGGTGGGGCGTCGGACTCGGCGTCGCCGAACGGAATGACGGCATCGCGTGGCTCGATGGTGTTGTTCTCGGCCGACGACGGTATCAGTGGCCGTGAACTGTGGCGGGCCGACGCCAGTGGCGCGTCACTGCTCGCCGACATCCACTCCGGCAGCGAGAGCAGCAATCCGTCCGGCTTCATCGATATCTGGACCGGCACCGAGCAGCTGACTGTGTTTCGCGCCGAGAGCGGCAGCCAGGGCAAGGAGCTTTGGATCACTGACGGCACTCCCGCCGGCACTGGCCTGCTCAAGGACATTGCCAACGGGCCGGCTTCGTCGAACCCCAACAACTTCGGCCGGCTGCGCGATCGTGTCTTCTTCTCCGCCCGGACCGGTGCTACTGGCTACGAGCTGTGGGTGACCGACGCCTCCAGCGCCGGAACCGTGCTACTCAAGGACATCGTGCCGGGCAGCGGGTCGTCGCTGCCGCACGCGTTCACGGCTGTCGGCGACACGCTGTTCTTTGTTGCGCTGACGCCGACGCTCGGTCGCGAGCTGTGGAAGACCGATGGCACCGCTGCCGGCACGGTGTTGGTTGCTGACATCCGCCCCGGCACGATCGGGTCATCGCCGCTCTACCTGACCGCCTACGGGGACGTGCTGTTGTTTCGCGCCAACGACGGCCCGAACGGACCCGAGCTCTGGCAGAGCGACGGCACCGCTGCTGGCACGACGATGGTCACCGCCCTCGCACCCGGCTCGGTCGGTGGCCACCCGACCGACCTGACCCATTTCGGTGGCATGGTCTACTTCATCGCTACGACCGCGAGTCACGGCACTGAGCTGTGGCGCACCGACGGCACCGCCGCCGGTACGTCGATGGTTGCCGACGTTCAGCCCGGTAGCGGTAGCGGTCAGCCAGCGTTCCTGACGGTTTCCCAGGGTCGATTGTTCTTTGCCGCCAACGATGGCGTGAGCGGGCGTGAGCTGTTCGTCAGCGACGGCACTGCCGCTGGTACCGTGCAGGTCCTCGACATCCTGTCCGGACCTCTCGGCTCGCGACCCAGCGCGCTCGTTGCGGCCGGCACGGGAGTCTACTTCAGCGCCGTCGATGCCGCTGCTGGCGACGAAGTGTTCTTCTCCGATGGCACCGCTGCTGGTACCTACCTGGTCTGTGACCTCAATCCGGGGCCCGATCCTAGCTACGCCTCGGCGCCGGTCATCGCCGCCGGACAGCTCTACTTCACCGCCGATGATTCCGTGCACGGCTTCGAACTGTACCGCCTTGACACGGCGCCGGCGGTCGTCGAGACCATCGGGGCGAGCTGCGGCCCGGCGCAGCCGACGCTGACGGCGACTCATCCGGTGCTCGGCGACCTCGTTACCTTCGCTGGGACCGGTGTCGCAGCCGGTGTGCGCCTGCTGGCGTTCAGCAGGCGCACACCGCCATTCTCGGTGCCCGGCCTGGTGGCCGTGGACTGCGCCATCTGGACCCATCCGACGAATCTCGTGACCCTCCTGCTCGGGCCCGGCCCGACCTGGAGTGTGCCGTTTCCGATTCCCTCCGGTGCGGCGCTGATCGGCTACCAGTTCGCCGTTCAGTCGTTCGAAGGCAGCCTGCCCTTGTCGGCAAGCAACGCCGTACAGTTGACGCTCGGCAGCTGATCACCGTGCTCGGCGCAACGCCTGGATCGTGGGGAAATGCTCCTCGGTGAGAAATCCATGTACGTGATCGGAATTGTGGTCAGGAGCACGAGCGACCCTACAAGTGTGAGTCATGAACCACCTGCTTCGCTGGGCCTCTCCTGCGGCCAGTCTTGCCGTCATCACACTGGTGCTCTCCAGCCTCACTGCTCAGGGCGATCGGCGACCGTTGCGAGGACTGCAGCCTGGCCAGTTGGCAGAGGTCGAGAAGGTCGGCACAGGCGATCGCGTCCTGGTGCTCTTGCCATGCATGTCGGGGCGTTGGCGCACCTTCGACACCTTCATGAAGCGCAATGCGGAGCGCTACACGATGTACGCGGTGACCATTCCCGGCTATGGCGGCACGCCGTTCCCCGAGCTCGAAAGAAACGGCGACGGGACACCCTGGCGCGACAACGCTCTAGCGGGACTCGAAGCACTCTTCCGTGAGGAGAAGATCGAGAAGGCAGCTCTGGTTGGTCACTCCTGGGGTACGTCCCTGGCCGTTGCGTTTGCCTCACGTCACACGGATCGCGTGTCACACATCATCAATCTTGATGGCTTCCTCTATCACTCAGCCAAAACTGAGCAGCTCACGGATGCGGGGCGCCGCGCCAAGGCCGACTCCATCGTTGCGGAATACACCGCCAAGCTAGCCACTGCTGATGGCTGGGCACGATTCAGCAGATGTTCTATTCCTGATATGGAACGTCGCGTTCTGCATCATGGAATGTTCATGGCGACCGATCGGTCCGCGATGCTGCAGTATTGGCGCGAGAACTTCATCGTCAGGCTCAACGATAAGCTGCGGAGCACGGTGTGCCCCATATTGGATATCCATACAGTCGCAAAGAGCTCTGCGGCCGGGCACAAAGCGGCTGCTGACCGCTTATCCGAACTGGCGGCGCTGGGCGTCGACGAACGAGTGAACACTGTCACGTGGTTCGGTGTCGGTCACTTCGTGCACGAACTCATGCCGCAAGCGGTTGACGCGTCGATAGCAGCGTTTCTCGCTGGCAAGAAGGTGCGCAGTGATTGGCCGTCTTCGAACTCAGCCACCGCTGACAACGTCACGGTCGGCGTCGACAAAAACGTCGACCAACGCGGCAAAGCATTCCAGGGCTGGGCCATGAGGGAGCCGCGTGCTGGCACGCGATTGATCTACTTCCACAAGACCGTCGATGAAGCCAAGCCCTGGGATAGTTCACCGGGCGAGCTTGCGATCGAATACGGCCCTGTTGGGTGGAGGCCCGACGCGTTCGACCGGCTTGAGAGAGCTGCGTTCCCGCGCTGGCGCATGGGCATGAACCACTGGAGCAACCTCGATGCAGGGTTCGACTTTCGAGTTGGCGGCGAACGCTTCACAGCGGGCTACTACTACATCTTTCTCGAACGAGACAAGGGCGGTGATTGGAGACTGTGTCTGTTGGATCCGAGCACGGTCGCAAAGCCCGAACTCGATGCCTGGCACGCCAATCGACGTGACATACCTGCCCACAGGTCGGTGCCGGTCAAGTATGAGGTGGTCGACGACGTTGCTCCGAAACTGGCAATCAACTTCAAGCTGACGAACAAGGCCAATCACCGCCAGGCCGAGCTTGAGATCCGCTACGGGCCACATCGCCTGACCGTGCCACTCGAGGCGATTCTGTGAGGGCGTACGGCGGACGCTGATGAACGGCTGCCGCGCCCTGTCAATCGCAGAGGACCATTGATGGGGCGGCCGGTGGCAGTCTCACGTTCTGATAAGGTCGTGTTTGGCAGGCTGCTGGGCATGAGACGTGAACACTCTCTGCCCATTGCGTGCCCGCTCGCGCTCGCCGGTTGCTTTATCCTGCATTGTTGACGTCGCGCGGTTCGCGCGTTTTTGAATGCAATGACGCGCTGAACTCCGAGGAGGACGAACGGGTTATTCAACTTAAGGAACCCGTTGCCTAGCCCCGGTTGCACCGTGATGTTGAACGTCCCACCGCCTCGCGCAGCTTGTTCGGGCAGCACTGGTCCAATAAGGTAGTCCCGAGCCAGCGGACAAAAATCGGCTCCGTGCCGTGTGGCTCGCCCAACGGGCATCCCTATATCCGCTGGTTCTCCGATTGGAGGATTGGGCGAGTCCCACGGCTAGGTGCCGTCCTCTTGTTTGGCGGTGCCGGATTCGTGTTGTGGCAGAAAGGAGCCCTGCCGCCGCTGCCCGCAGAGTGACGTTCAGGAGTGCCGCCGGGTGGCCGACTACCGTGGAGTCGTGTAGAATCCTGCGTGACCTCGCGGTAGTGTCCGCGCTCCCTTACACAAGGTCGCCGCTATGGAACCCAAGGACTACGAAGCGACACGCGCGAAAGCGCAGAAGAACGCCGACCGCGTCCGTGCCGATCTTTGGGGCCACAAGCTTCCGGTCGATCCCGCCGTCATCGCCGGGAAGCTGGGGATCGATGTCGTCGAGGCGGACCTCCACGAGGATGTCTCCGGGATGCTCGTCAAGGAGCCGGGCAACGACCCCACCATCTATCTAAGCCAACGCGATTCGACTCAGCGCCAACGGTTCACCTGTGCCCACGAGATCGGCCACTACGTTGAGAAGCAGGGTGACGCGGAGTTCTCCTACGTCGATCTCCGCAGCAATGAGCACGCCCAAGGCAAGCCGATGGCGGAAGTCTACGCAGATCAGTTTGCGGCAGAACTCTTGATGCCCGAGAGGCTGATGAGGAAGTTCGCAAGCTCAAAGCAGGCCGAGATGTGGCAGCTCGCGAGAATGTTTGGGGTCTCCGTCGAGGCGATGAGGATACGGCGAAAACGCTTGGGCCTCGCATGAGCGAGGAGGGGCCTCCCAAGGAGAAGCGGAAGGATTACGTCGATCCATCTCTACAGATGGAGGCGTATCGCGAGGCACTACGCCGGGCGGCTCCCCGTGCCGAGCCACGAAAAGACTTCCCATCCGAAGACGATCTTGATCAGAGCAAAGACCGTGAGCTTCGCGAGAAGTTCATGCGATGGATGACTTTGATCCTGGCGGGGCAACTCTTGTTCGTTAACGGGACCCTCCTGGGCCTTGCCCTAGCTCAACTGATCACCCTTGACGATCACACGCTGCGCATATGGCTTGCCGGCACGCTCATCGAAGTCTTCGCCATCGTTGTAGTTATCGCCAAGTACCTGTTCCCTGGCCGGAGCAAGAAGGTTCGCTAGCGACCTGCAGTCCCAGTGCGGTCGGTGAGCGACCGCGACCTAGATGCGCATCTGCAATGGTGACCAGGGAGCTTTGTCGATAGCGAAGTAGCTCGACCTTGCGGGAAAAACTTGGCTGGCAAGCGCCCGCATTAAGCCAATTAGGTCGTTTTCCTACTAGCTCTCGGGGCTGCCAGGAAACTCAGGCGCGTGCCACGAGGCTTGCTCAACGGGGTGACGCCATGGGTGATGGCGCTGTCGTCAACGATCAGCAAGTCTTGTGACCGGCAAGTGTTGCAGTGCCTTCTGTTCAGTTCTCGTAGAAGTCGAACGCGTTGCTCAACTCGAACAACCCGTTCGCCGGCATGCCACCAAGCGCCAACGCCTGCCACCTTAGGATCTGACTACCCAGCCCCGGCGGCACCGTGATGTTGAACGTCCAACCGCCCGGCGCCACACCGGGAATGATCACGTAGCCGTTGTCCTGACTCAGCCACAGACCCGGCAGCAACCCAGCAGTCGGCGGGGCCCACGGGTTGTAGATCTGCAAGAACAGACCGCCGACGTGCAGTTGGTGTGAGCCGAGTGGGCTCGTCACTTCGAAGTTCATCACGTCACCCGCCTGCACGCGCTTCGCACACGTGAGGTCCGGCGTGCCGCCGTTGATCGCGGTCTTGAGCACCAGGTCTTCGTTGGTGCCTTCCATGCTACACCAACGCGCCGTCGTCATCACTTCGGGCGCCGACTGGCCGGTGGCCATGTAGGCGTCGAACAGGTCTTGGCCGGCGTTGGCGAGGAACGCACTCGAGCCCGGGTTGGCCAGCAACAGGAACTGGATGTACTCCCAACTCGAAGTCTGGTAGAGCAGTTCGATCTCGGCGCGCGTGGCACCCGGCGGCGGCGTCATCGCGACGTCGTCGAAGTAGTCAAACGTGCCGCCCGCAGCCGGGTTGCCGTACTGCGTTGCCGGTACGGGCAGCGCGTTGCGCTTCTCGGCCTCGTCGCGGTCGAAGCCGTACGGCGGGATGCGCGTATCGGACTTGACCGAGTTGTTGAGCACGAAGTGGAACGTCTCCTGCTGCGTGCCCGGCGGGCTCACCGCAAGTTGCGCGAGCGTGCTCGTCACCTGTCCCGTCACCGGATCGTAGGCAAGCGGCAGCGCCGGGTTGACGCCCATGCCCAGCAGCTGCAGCGCCCAGTCTTGCGTGATCGCGAGCTTGGTCTCGTAGACGCGCGCGTTCGGATCGGTGATTGTACTGACCGTGTAGTTGCTGCCGTTGGCCGTCGTCTGGAAGCTGTCGTAGGCACCGTCTTCTTGCAGCACCTGCAGGTTCTCGTCCATCCAGCGCACCCGCAGCCACATGCGGCGACCTTCCGGGTAGCCGGAGATCAGCTTGTGGCCCGTGAGGTTGGTGACGCGCACCGTGTTGTCGTCGACGTCGAGCGCGCCGGCGCGTTGCAGGGAGGCCCGTGCGCGAATCACACCGCGGTCCATCGCCATCGTCTGGATGCCGTTGAGACCTTGGCCGAGCAGCAGGCGACTCGGCACCTGGTTGTCGAGCCATTGGATCGCGTTCGGGACCCACGTGTTGCCGCCGGTCAGGTCGTGCAACGGCAAGTCCGTGCGCGTCGGCGGCGAGCCGTAGCCCGCGCCTAGGCCGACGACCGGTTCGACGTGGCAGCTTTGGCAACTGAAGAGACGCGTCGTGCCGTCTTCGTAGTCGCCGCCTTGGCCCGCGAGTTGGGCTTGGTCGTAGGCGCGCTTGATCGCGCCGCGCTTGAGGTCGTTGGGCAGCGAGTTGTAGCTGCTGACCGGCATGCTCGAGAGCGAGCTCGCCTTGTGTTCACTGAACGTGCGTTCGACGATGCCGTAGGCATACGGCGGGTTGAGGAACGCGGCCTTCTGTGTGACCGGCGCGCCGGGCACACCGCTGAACTGACCCGCGGGCAGCGGCGTTTGGGCACCGTTGTTGGGGGCGAGGTCGCCGACGAGTGGGTTGGACACGTCGTGGCACGTGCCACACATCTCCGACTTGCGATGGAAGACCGACTGGGCCACACCGTGCGGCGCGACGACGCCTGAATACGGGCCGTAGCGATCTTGCGTGCCGGAGTGCACCATCATGCCGGCACCGTAGTACCCTTCTGCCGGTGCGCCACCGTCGTTGGCGATGTAGGGCGCGGTCTGTTGGCCGGGGTGTTCGGAGCCGTCGGGATTGACCATCGAGTGGCAGATGCCGCATTCGATGCCGTCGGCGTCGGTCAGTTGCGAGAGCGCGGAGCCGTCACTCGGCACGGCGCGGCCTTCATTCCAGCCACGCGGCGAGTGGCAGCGGATGCAGAAGTCACCGGCGCCGGGATAATCACCCTCGGCAACGGCGAGCGCCGCCCAGAACACCGGGTCGCGACCCGCGTGCGCCATCATGCTGCCCATCCAGTTCTCGAGCGGTTCGACGGCCTGGTCGTAGTAGCCGTGGCAACCGGAGCAGAGCGGCACGCCGGGAAGCAGCGTGGCTTGGCCAGGTTGCGTGCCCGGCAATTGCACGTCGGTCGGCGCGGCGGCTAGCGGCATGAAGTTGGCGACGAGCATTGCCAACGTTGCGCTGCCGAACAGGGAGAGACTGGTAGGAGTAAAGTTGCGCATCAATCGGTGTGATGGTGCCTGTGCAGGCAGACACAATCTGTGTGACGAGGACGGCGAGCATACAACCCTGCTCGCCGGTCTGTGTCGGGACTAGCTTCGCGGCGCGGCGAGTTACTACGACAAGCAGCGCATCGTGGCGCTTTCGTCGGATTGTGGTTGGCCGTGGGCAAAGGCATCGCTGCCATCAGCTTCGGCCATGCCTCCGTGCCAGGTGGAACGCCTGTTGACGGAGAGTCTCAATCTTCGACCCGGCGCCCTGGCCACGCTGCCATGGGGGCGTCGCGGCTACGCAATTGGGCTAGGCGGGCAGGTCGCGCGTGTCGAGCGAACCGTTTGCCTGCAGCTTGCCAAATCGTTCGAGCGTCTCGCCGATGCCGTCCTTGAGCGACGTGTCCGGCAGGCCAGGGAAGTCGCGGTGGATCGCGCTGCCGTCGAGCTGCGGCGGGATCGGCAGTTCGGGGCCGTCCTGGCTCAGCGTGCCCTTGCTGGACGGGTGCAGGTCTTCGATCGTCGCGATGATGTCGGAGACGGCGACTGTCGCGCCGTGCAGGTTGTAGACGTGCGCCCCCTTGCCGCTCTTCGGATCGTTATCCGCGCAGGCGATGAACATCGCGGCGGTGTCGCCGACGTAGTTGAAGTCGGTCGAACCGGTGAACGCGATCGTGTGCGGCTTGTTGACGACGGCGGCCTTCATCGCGGTGGTGGGGCCCGACGTCAGGCCCTGGTCGCGGCCGACGCCGTAGACCGTCAGCGGGCGCAGGCCGACGCTCGGCATCTGGTTGTCCTGCCAGTAGATCCTGGCGGTGCCTTCGTTGGCGCGCTTGTAGACGCCGTAGTGCGTCGTCGGTTCGCACGCGGAGTTTTCGTCGGGAGCGGCGGCGCCATCTTCGCCAGGACCGAAGACCGCGGCACTGCTCGCGTAGACGATGCGTTCGACGTTGGCGGCGATGGCGGCTTCGAACACGTGGATCGTGCCGAGCACATTGACGCGCGCGCCGAGCGCCGGGTCCTTCTTGCAGAACGGTACCTGCAGGCCGGCGAGGTGGATGATCGCCTTCGGCTTGGCGTCAGTGACGACCTTCTTGGTCGCGTCCAGGTCGGTGATGTCACCGGTGACAAACTGCACGCGCGCAAACGTGTCTTCGTCGAGGATGTCCTTGATGCGGCGCGGGTCGCCGCCGATGTCGAAGACGACCGGCGTGTCGCCGCGTTCGGCGAGTTGCTTGACGACCCATGCGCCGATGCAGCCCATCGCGCCAGTGACCAGATACGTGTTGCTCATGCTAGTTGGGGATTCCGTAGATGCGGGTCGCGTTGTCACCGAACAGCTTCTGCTGCTCGTGCTCACTCAGTTGGCTCGCCCAGTCCGCGGCGAGTTGGTAGACGTCTTGATACTCGTTGGCGGCGAGCAGGCATACGGGCCAATCCGAACCGAACATCAGTCGGTCGGGGCCGAACGCTTGCAGCGCCGTGTCGAGGTAGTGGCGGAAGTCGGCGGGTTGCCAGCCGTTCCACTTGGCTTCGGTGACCATGCCCGAGACCTTGCAGCTGACGTGTTGGAGTCGGCCCAGCGCTTCGAAACCGGGTTGCCACGCGGCGGTGTCCTGGTTGTTGATGTCTGGCTTGGCGAGGTGGTCGAGCACCAGCGGTTGCTCTGGCAGCGCTTCGGCGAACGCGACGGCGGCGTCGAGTTGGCGCGGGTAGATCAGGATGTCGTAGACGAGGTTGCGGTCTTTGAGCTTGCGGGCGCCGTTCTGGAAGTCTTCGCGGCGCAAGAACTGGTCATCCGGCTCGTCTTGCACGACGTGGCGCAGGCCGCGTAGCTCGCGGTCCTGGCACAGTTCGTCAAGCGTGGCGTCGAGGTTGTCCGCGCAGAGGTCGGCCCAACCGACGACGGCCTTGACGCAGTCGTGGTTGCGGGCGAGTTCGACCAGGAAGCGCGTCTCCTCAAGCGACGAACGGGCTTGCACGGCGATCGTGCCGTCGAGGTCGCAGGCCTTGAGGTGCGGTTCAAGATCTGTTGGCAAGAAGTCGCGGGCGATGCGCTGCATGCGCTCGTCGATCCAGCCGTAGTCGGTTGGGTCGTATCGCCAGAAGTGCTGATGGGCATCGATGCGCACGTTGGGATTGTTGGCACGGCACAGGTGTTCGGCAACACATTTGGCATACTGGCGGCGTGGCGGCGTTGGTTCTGTGTTGTGCGTTTGACGTGGTGGGGCTCCTGTTCGGGGTGATCTGTGCCCTCAAGGTGCGCCCGCGCAGCACATGGCTCGAACTGCTCATGCTCGTCGGCTTCGGCGGTTGCATGATGACGATCGGCGGTGCGTTCCTGCGCCCGCTCGGTGGTTTTGCGATGCTGCGTGGCATCACGCACGCGATCTTCTGTGTGGTCTTGCCGGCGATGGCCGTGCGTGGCTGGCGCATTCGCAGAGAGAACCCGAAGCTCGCGCTGCTGTGGTTGCTGTTGTTCGTCGCTGGCGAAGCGACCTATGTCTTCGCGCGCGAGATCGAACCGCGCCGGCTCGAAGTGACCCACGCCGAGGTGGTGAGCCCGCGCCTCGCCGCCCTCGACAAGCCGTTGGTCGTTGCGTGTATCGCGGATCTGCAGACCGATTCGATCGGACCGCACGAAGTGCGCACGTTTGATGAGGTAGTCGCGGCCAAGCCGGACATCGTGTTGTTCCTCGGCGACTACCTGCAGGTCTCCGCAGAAGAACTGCCGCGCCACTTGCCGGCGCTGCACGAACAGTTGGCGCGCATCGAGGCGCCGCTCGGCCTCTACGCCGTCGACGGCGACATCGACCACTTCGCTGGCGGGGTGGATCGTGTATTTGCCGGCACCCGCGTGCAGGTGCTCATCGACGACCACGTCACTGTTCCGGGTGTGCCGATCGATATCACCGGTTTGTCGCGGATGCGATCGCGAGCGAAGTTCCTCGACAGCAGTGTCGTCAAGGCACTGCGCGGAGAGCGCTTTCCGATCGTGATCGGGCACGCGCCGGACTACATGCTCAGTGTCGTTCGCGATGGCCTGGATCCCGACGCATTGTTCGTCGCCGGCCATACCCACGGCGGCCAGTTGCAGATCCCGGGGTTTGGGCCGCCGGTGATGTTCTCGGCGGTGCCGCGCTGGCTCGGTGGTGGCGGCGTCTTCCAGAACGGCAACGCGTGGCTGGTCTGCAGTCGCGGAATCGGGCTCGAATGTGCCGATGCCCCGCGTGTGCGGCTGTTCTGCCGGCCGCAGCTGATCGTGCTGACGCTCCGCGGCAACTGACCGGCACGATCAAACTAGGTCAGCCGTTCGCAGCGGGCGGGATGTACAGCTAGCATCGCCGCCCACATGTCCTTGGCGCGCACCCTCCTTCTCTCGTCCCTCCTGTTGCTCCCCGCCTGTGGGGACAAGTCAGCTGATGCCGGCGAGGCCTCCGGTCAGCCGCGCGTCGTCGTGATCCCGAAGGGCACGACGCACGTCTTCTGGAAGGCGGTCGACGCCGGAGCCCAAGAAGCGGGCAAGGCCGCGAAGCTCGACGTGATGTTCAAGGGGCCGCTCAAGGAGAGCGATCGCTCCGGCCAGAAGGATCTGATGCAGCAGTTCATCGGCGAAGGGGTCAAGGGCATCGCGTTGGCGCCGCTCGATCACAAGGCGCTCGCTCCTGATGTTGCACGTGCGAAGAAGAGTGGCATCCCGGTGGTGATCTTCGACTCGGCGCTCGAAGGCACGCCCGGCGAGGACTTCGCCAGCTTCATCGCAACCGACAACGAGGCGAGTGGCGCGCTCGCCGGCAAGGAGATGGCGCGGTTGCTCGGTAACAAGGGCAAGGTCGTCGTGCTGCGCTACCAGGTTGGTTCGGCCTCGACGACCGCGCGTGAAGAAGGCTTCTTGAAGACCGCGCGGGCGGCCGGCCTCGAGGTCGTCGTCGACAACCGCTACGCCGGCGCGACCCTCGGCGAAGCCAAGACTGCCGCGCTCAACATGGCCGACGATCTCAAGAAGGTCGACGGCGTGTTCTGCCCGTGCGAGCCGGTCACCAACGGCATGATGCTCGCGCTCGACCAACTCAAGATGACGGGCAAGCTGAAGTTCGTTGGCTTCGACGTGACCGAGCCGCTGGCCAATGGTTTGCGTGACGACAAGATCCAGGCGTTGGTCGTGCAGAACCCGCGCCGCATGGGGCAGCTTGCCGTCGAACATCTCGCGGCGTTGATCAAGGGCGAGAAGGTTGAGGCGACCGTCGACACCGGTTGTGTGCTCGTGACCAAGGCCAACATGGAGGAGCCCGAGGTCGCGCGGTTGCTCAAATGACGGATGCCCCCGTGGCAGCCGGCCACGCGCGCCTGTGCGTGCGGGCGCTGCACAAACGATTTGGCCCCACGCAGGCGCTTGCCGGTGTCGACCTCGATGTCGCGGCGGGTGAGGTGCATGCGTTGGTCGGCGAGAACGGCGCGGGCAAGTCGACGCTGTTGAAGGCGTTGGCCGGCGTGCACATGGCCGACACGGGTTCGATGGAGATCGACGGCATGATGCACTTGCCAGTCGATCCCAATGAGGCGTCGGCGGCAGGCCTTGCGATCATCCACCAGGAACTGGCGCTCGCGCCGCACCTGACGATCGCCGAGAACCTGTTCTTGGGACGCGAGCCGCGGCGCGGTCTGTTCGTCGATCGCAAGGCACTGCTGACCCAAAGCAAAGTGGCGCTGGCCCGAGTCGGTCGCGAACATCTCGATCCCGATTGCCTGGTGTCGAAGTTGCCGCCGGCCGATCGCCAGTTGATCGAAATCGCGCGCGCGCTGACGCAAGAAGTGCGTGTGCTTGTTCTCGATGAGCCGACGTCGAGTCTGACCCAAGAAGACGTTGGGCCACTGCTCAAGCGGTTGCGCGACCTCGCGGCGACCGGCGTTGCCGTTGTCTACGTCAGCCACGTCTTCGAAGAACTGTTCGAGGTCGCGGATCGCTACACGGTGCTGCGCGATGGCGCGACGGTGGCGACCGGCAAGATGAGTGACATCGATCACGATGGCCTCGTTGCCGCGATGGTCGGCCGCAACGTCGAACAGCTCTATCACCGTTCGTCATGCGAGCGCGGCGAGGCCGTCATGGAGTTGCGCGGTCTCAAGGGCCAGGCCGCTCCGACCGATGCGACGTTGACGCTGCATCGCGGCGAAGTGCTAGGTGTGGCCGGCCTCGTTGGTGCCGGACGCACAGAACTGCTGCGCTGCGTCTTCGGTCTCGACGACGTCGTCTCCGGACAACTGCGCGTGCTGGCCAAGGACGGTGCGTTGTCGCCGCGAGAGCGGTGGGCGCAAGGGGTCGGCCTGCTCAGCGAAGACCGCAAGCACGAAGGCCTGTCGTTATCCCAGTCACTGAGTGACAACCTGTGGCTACCGTGCCTGCGGGCCCGTTCGCGCAACGGCTTCTTGATGGGCGACCGTCTCGAGCGTGATGCGGACGACTGGCTGCGGCGTGCCGGAGTCAAGTATCGCGAGTCCACCCAGGCCATCAGCGAACTGTCCGGTGGCAACCAGCAGAAGGTCGCGTTGGCGCGCTTGCTGGCGGCGGACTGTGACGTCTTGTTGCTCGACGAACCGACCCGCGGAGTCGACGTCGGTGCCAAGGCCGAGATCTACAAGACGATCGATGAATTGGCCCACGTGCACCAGAAGGCGGTGCTGGTGGTGTCCAGCTACCTGCCCGAGTTGCTCGGGCTTGCGGATCGCATTGCCGTCGTCGCGCGCGGCGACGTGTTGCCAGCGCGACCGGTTGCAGAATTGGATGAACATACGTTGCTCACGCAGATGACTGTGGGACGACAAGGCGAAGGAGCCGCATGAATCTCGGTGCGTTGAGCAAGTTTGGGATGCGTGGTGCTGGTCCGTTGTTGGGCCTCGTCGCGACGTGGGTGCTGTTCGCCGTGTGGCGTCCGGAGACCTTTGCGACCTGGTCCAACCAAGAACTGATGTTGCTGCAGACGGCCGTCGTAGGCACGGCGGCAGTCGGCGCGACGTGGATCATCGTCAGCGGTGGCATCGACTTGTCGGTCGGCGCCAACATCGCGTTGTCGGTGATGGTCGGTTCGATGGTCATGCGTGACGGTCATGGCTTCTGGTTGGCCGCGTTCGCGACGATCTTGACCGGTTGCGTGGTCGGGTGGTTGATCGGTGCACTGGTCGTTGGTGCGCTGTTGCGCGTCCTGCTGACGGCGCTCGCCGGCGGGCTCGTCGTCTGGCTCACGGCCGGCATGGGCTCGCTGTGGTCGCTGTTGCTCGGCGTTGCCGTCGGTGCCGGTGCCTGGTTTGGCACAGCACGTTTGCGCCAGAGTCTGCCGTTGTCACCGTTCATCGTGACGCTCGGCCTGTGGGGTGCGTTGCGCGGCATCGCGAAGGGACTCGGTGACAGCCAACCGATCTACTTCGACTCGGACGACACGCTCAGTGCCTTGATGTTGCCGGGTGGCCTCTTGCCGCCCGGTGTCTGGGTGCTGCTGATCGTGGCGATCATCGCGTCGCTGCTCTTGCGCCGTTCGGTGTTTGGTCGTCACGTCGTCGCGCTCGGCTCGAGCCGTGAAACGGCGCGTCTCTGCGGCATCAACCTGCCCAAGACTGAACTGCGCGTCTACGTGCTCGGCTGTGCCTGCGCCGGCATCGCTGCAGTGATGCAGTTGTCGTATCTGTCGATGGGTGACCCAACGACCGGTGGCGGCTACGAGCTCAAGGCGATTGCCGCTGCGGTCATCGGCGGTGCGTCGTTGGCGGGCGGCGAAGGCGCGATCTTCGGCACGTTGCTCGGTGCCTTGATCATGACAGTGGTCGACAACGGCTGCACCAAGGTCGGCCTGGACAACTGGGTGCAGGAAGTCGTGACCGGCGTGATTATCGTGGCTGCTGTTGCGCTCGATCGCTGGCGCCAGGGCAAGTAGCTGCCGAAAGCGAGGGGGCGAGTCGGTATGGTCCGGGTCGTGCGCATCCTACCGATCCTGTTCGTTCTGCTCGCGACGGCTTGCAGCAGCGGTCCCCGCAACAAGAGTCAGCGCGGCATGGTGCGCCTGCCCAACATCGTGATCATCTACGCCGACGACCTCGGCTATGGCGATGTTGGTTGCTACAACAAGGACTCAAAGATCCCGACGCCGCACCTCGATCGCCTTGCGCGGCAGGGCATGCGCTTCACGGATGCGCACAGTTCGTCGGGCATCTGCACGCCGTCGCGCTACGCGCTGCTGACGGGTCGGCATCATTGGCGCGAGTTCCATCGCATCGTCAACGTGTTCGATGGGCCGCGCTTCAAGGATGAGCGGTTGACGATGCCGGAGATGCTGCAGCAGCGTGGATACAAGACTGCGTGCATCGGTAAGTGGCACCTCGGTTGGAACTGGCGCGCGATCATGAAAGAGAACGCCAAGCCGATAAAGGGCCGCAACTACGCGGCGGATCAGTTCCATTGGGACAAGGCGATTCCCGGTGGCCCATTGGCGCACGGCTTCGATCACTACTTCGGCGACGACGTGCCGAACTTCCCGCCGTACGCGTGGATCGAAGACGACCGTGTCGTGACCGCGCCGACGGTGCCGTACAAGGCCGATCCTAAACCGCCCGAAGGCAATCATGAAGGTCGCCCCGGTCCGATGGTCGAGGGCTGGCGGCTCGATGCGGTGATGCCCGAGTTGACGCGGCGTGCCGTCGAATACGTGCACCAGCAGAAGGACTCGGAGCAGCCGTTCTTCTTGTTCTTCCCGTTCACGTCACCGCATGCGCCGATCGTGCCGGCCGAGTCATGGATCGGAAAGAGCGATGCCGGTCCGTTTGGCGACTTCGTTGCGCAGAGTGATGCGTCCGTCGGTGCGGTGATGAAGGCGTTGCAGCAGGCCGGGTTGGGGGACAACACGCTGGTCATCTTCAGTGCCGACAACGGCCCGGAGCACTACGCCTATGCCCGCGCCAAGAAGTTCGAGCATTGGAGTTCGGCACCTCTGCGTGGCTTGAAGCGCGACGTGTGGGAGGGCGGCCATCGTGTGCCGATGATCGTCAAGTGGCCCGGTGTCGTGTCGCGCAACAAGAAGAGTGATGCGTTGTTTGGCCAGGTCGACTTGATGGCGACGATCGCCGGCATCGTTGGCTTTGATCTGCCCAAGGACCAGGCCGAAGACAGCTTCGATCAGCTGCCGGTGTGGTTGCGGCAAGAGGACTCGGTGCGCGACTTCATCGTGCACAATACCTTCGCCAAGAAGTGGGGCATGCGCTCCGGTAAGTGGCTGCTGATCGATCAGAAGGATGGCCAACACAGTCGCGCGCCGAAGTGGGTGGCTGAGGGCTTTCCGCCGAATCCGCGCAATGTGATGTTGTGTGACCTCGATGAGGATCTGGGCCAGCGCACGAATGTGAGCGACGAGCACCCGGAGGTGGTCGAACGCTTGCGTGCGCAGCTTGCGGACCTACGCGAACGTGGCCACAGTGCCCCCAGACTGAGTGCGCAACGCCTGATGGAGAACAAGTGATGATGCGAACGATGATGGTGGTGTGGTTCTTGGTCGCGGCGCCTGCAGCGCAGCAAGTTAAGGCACCTGCAGCGCAGCAAGTTGAGGCCCCTGCAGCGCAGCAAGCAGAGGCGCCGGCACCGAAGCCCGCTCCGAACATCCTGTTCTTCTTTGCTGATGACCTGCGCGCCGACACGGTGGGTGCGTTTGGTGGCAAGGACGTGCACACGCCCAATATCGATGAGCTGGCTGTGCGCGGCACGAAATTGACGCAGATGTATTGCATGGGTTCGCGACACGGCGCCGTGTGTGCGCCGTCGCGTGCGATGCTGATGTCGGGTCGCATCCTGACGCGGGCGCCGGACAACCTGAAGAAGATCAAGACGCTGCCGCAGTTCTTGCGCGACGCCGGCTACACGACGTTTACGACGGGCAAGTGGCACAACGGCGACGAGTCGCTGACGCGGTCGTTCCCAGATGCACGCAGTGTGTTCCGCGGTGGCATGTGTGATCACTTCCAGGTGCCGCTGTGTGACGTTGTCGACGGCAAGGTCGTCAACAAGCGCAACCCTGCGGGTCACTCGAGTGAGCACTTCGCCGATGCGGTGATCGACTTCTTGAAGCGTCACGGTTCGACCGGCGGCGATAAGCCGTTCTTCGCCTACGTGCCGTTCACGTCGCCGCACGATCCGCGCGACCCGCCGCGTCAGTGGCTGGAGAAGCTCAAGGACCTGCCGCGTCCCGAACTGCCGAAGAACTACCGCGGCCAACACGGTCTCAATCTCGGCAAGCCGACGATGACCGTTCGCGACGAGAACCTGATGGGGTGGCCGCGCGACCCCGAGTTGCTGCGAGATCAGTTGGTCGAATACCGCGCGCTGGTGGCGCATCAGGATGCCCAGGTTGGTCGGGTGCTGACGGCGCTCAAGGAAGCCGGTCTCTACGACAACACGTTGATCGTGTTCACGGCCGACCACGGCCTCGCGCTCGGCAGCCATGGCTTGCTTGGCAAGCAGAGTCTCTACGAGCACTCGATGCGATCGCCGTGCGTCGTTTCGGGGCCTGGTGTGCCGCAAGGCGAATCGCGCGATGGCCTGGCCTACCTGTTGGACCTCACGGCCACGTGCCTAGAGACCGCTGGCTTGCAGAACGTCGATGGTGTCGACGGCCGTAGCTTGTGGCCGATGCTCAAGGGTGATGGCAGTGCAGCCGCGAAGGGGCGCGACGAACTGTTGCTCATCTACAACAAGACGCAGCGCGCGATGCGCATCGGCAAGCACAAGCTGATCCGTCTGCCACAGATCGACCGCACGTTGTTCTTCAACGTGGCTGACGATCCCGACGAGCTACACGACCTGGCCGGCGACGATGCCGTTGCGGAGCTGCGCGCGAAGTTCGAGGAACGGTTGCGCGCGGCGCAGAAGCGTGCGGACGACGGCTGCGCGTGGACGGCCAAGAAGCAGGTGCCGGTCGAACTCGACCTCACCGGCAAGCGCTGGCCGGCGGATCGTTGGCAGCCCGATTGGATCCGCAAGAAGTACTGGCCCGAGCAGTTCTGGGAGCGCAAGAAGAAGAGGTAGCTACCTGAGGCGCTGCAGGACGACGATCTTGTCCGGCGCCTTCGGCAGCCAACCGTCGATCGCATACTCGCGCACGATGCGGTAGCCGAGCAGCGGTCCCATCGCGATCACGTATTCGTCATCGTGAACCCACCACCAGCTCTTGTTGGGGGTGCGTTCGTAGTCGTGGTCGTAGTTGCGCTTGCCGTTGTATTCGAAGCCGCCGTCGATTCGCTTCGAGTCGATGCCTTGCTCGTCTTCGAGCCAGCTCAGTGCCTGCCACCGCGCACGCGAACGTTCCATCCAATCGTGCGTGCCGGCGATGGCGAGAACGGCGAGCGGCAGGCACGCGATGGCCGCGGCGAGCTTGCTACCAGGAACGTTCTGTGGCGCTTGCGCGCGTTCGTCTGGCATGAGAAGCAGCGCGAACAGAATCGGCACGAACAGGATCAGGTAGCGGTCGAGATACGTCTGCGTCAGGATCGGCGCGCAGTAGGCCGCGGCGCCGACGAACAACATCGTGCGCACGGCAACGGCTGAGCTGCGCGGATCCTGCGCCACGATCAGCAAGTCGATCACGAGACGCGTCGCGAGGTAGCCAGCGCCGATGACGGCGAGCGTCGAGGTCGCGAGCCAGAACCAGACGCCGAGTGGTTGTTGGTTGGGTGCTTGCAGCAGATAGACGTCGCGCAGCGTGTCGGGGCCGATGCCCGCCTGGCCGATGACGTTGAAGCTGAGCGGCATCAGCCGTTCTGCCTGCCACAACGCGATCGCCATCATCGCCGTCACCAACCAACCGAGCACGACGGCGGGGCGGTTGCGCCTGGCGCGCGTCAGCAGCAGCAACGGCAACGCAAACCAGCCCAGGTAGGCAAACGCGAGGAACGTGCCTTCGGTAACCGAGCGCAGCAGTTGCTTCGGTTGCGTGAGCGCCTTGATCAGGTTCTGCGACTTGACGGTGTACTCGGCGGGCAGAACACCACCGGCTCGCATGCACGCTTCGAACGTCAATAGCGCGGCGACCCCAATCACCGTCGGCACCAGCGCGCGCGCGATCGTGCGGATCGCCAAGCCGTCGCGCCGCACCAGTGCGACCGCGTAGCCCAAACCGACAAACAAGCCGAGTTGCCGATTGAGGATCGACACGACCATCAAGGCTGTGGCGAGCATGGCCGCGCGTCGTGAGTCGGTGCGCAGGCTGCGCGCAAACAACCACAGCGAAGCCATCGTCAACGTCACGAACGGCAAGTCCGTCATGTACGTGAACGACAACGCGACGTACATCGGATTGATGCCAAGCACGAGCACGGCAAGCAGGCTCGCCTTGCGACCGGCGCCGACTTCGCGCAACAAGCCGAGTGTCGCGACGAGGCCGAGGTACCCCATGACCAACGTCGACAACCGCAGCGCTTCGTGCGAGAAGCCGTTGGGCCAGCAGAACAACGCGCCCCACAACGCGTGCGTAAGCATCGGCATCGACGTCCAGTCCGTCGGCCGATAGACGCCTTCGTCGAGCAGTAGCTGCACCGGCACGGCGTACGACCAGTCGTCGTTGGTCGGGAACTCGCCGTGCACGCCGATCAACCAGCACACACCCAACCACATCAGCAGCAGCATGCCGCTGTCGAGCAGTGTCGGGGTTCGTGCAAGCCGTAGCGTGATCATGGAGAGAGTGGCCGAGATGCTAAGGCGGTATGCTGCGACCAAAGGGACAGCTTCGAGACAGCCGTCATTGCAGACAACGGTATGCTGCTCGCAATCCCCAAGGAGAGATACATGCGTATTCGTACCCTCATCCCGCTCGTGCTTGCCGCCACATCATTGGCCGCGCAAGAACGTGCGGCGGTCGGCCAGCAGGTGCCGGACTTCAGTTTCCCGCAGTTCCTCAACGGCGACGGCCGCCAGAAGCTGTCCGAGTTCTACGGCCAGCCGATCATCATCGATAAATGGGGGACACGTTGACCGCCTTGTGTTGGCCGCTCCGTGCCGAGCGCCATCCGTCAGAATCACGAACTCGCCGACAAGGGCCTGATCACGATCATGGTCGAGTCCCAGGGGGCCGACGCCAAGAAGCTCGAGGGCTTCCTGTGGCAGCGCTTCCCCGATAACGACTGCTTTGCAACGACCGGTTGCTTCGTCCCGATTCCCGAGTCGCGCGGCATTCCGCACGGCGCGGTGATTGGCGTCGACGGCAAGTTGTTGTGGGCTGGCAATCCGATTCGCGACAAGGCGAAGATCGAAGAGCTCGTCAAGGATCAGCTCAAGCTGGTCAAGAAGGGCTGGGGCGACAGCGGTGAAGCCAGGAAGGTTCGCGCTGCGCTCTACGGTCGTGGCAACTTCGCCGTAGCCGCCGCCGCCGTGAAGGCGATGGACGACGGCGACGAGAAGTCGATGCTTCAGAAAGAAGTCGACACGCGCTACGCCATCAGCAAGGCGGCGATCGACAACTTGATCAAGCAGGGCTTCTGGTTGCAGGCGCAGGCACAGGCGAAGAGTCTGCTCAAGGGTGTCGGCAGGCATCAGAAGTGGGCCGCCGAGGCCACGGAACTCGTTGGTCGATTCGACACCGACAGCGCCAAGGCCGAGATTGCCGCTGACAAGAAGCTGGCGAAGGTCATCAAGAACATGCGCAAGGGCAAGCTCGACAAGGCGCCCAAGGCACTCAAGAAGCTGATCAGCAAGATCGGCCAGACGAGTGTCGGTGCGCGTGCTTCGCGCACGCTCGCAGCGATCGAGGGCTGAGCGCCCGTACGGTCACTTGTTCGGCACGACCTGGATGACCGCGAACAGCGGTAGGTGGTCGCTGCCGAAGTGAGCGCCGAGTTGCGCCTCGGCGACCGTCAGTGAGCCGGCGACGAGCACGTGGTCGATCGGGATGCGGAATGGCGCCGGCAACTGGCTTGGCCAGGTCGGCAGCCAAGACGTCGTCGATCCCGGTGACAGTCCGGTCGCTGCCCGCATCTGTTGGAACGGGTGGTTCCACGGTGTGGCATTGAAGTCGCCGGCGACGATGCGTCGCTCGGGCAGTCCGTCGAGCGCCGCTGGGATCGCGGCGAGGCCCTTGTTGCGTTCTGCCGTGCGGCTGTAGCTCAGTCCCGGCGGGGGTGGATGAACGCCGAGAAATCCGATGCGGCCGGACTTGGTCTCGAGCACGGCGCGACCGGCGGGGGCCCATGAGTGGCCGAGGTCGATCATCTCGGCACTGGCAAATGGCAGCTTCGAGAACAACGCGGCGCCGAACGAACCGACGCGGACCGTCTCCCGGCGGTGCGGATAGTCGGGCAAACCGGCGCGCATCGCGTCTTGCCAGGCCGGCGTGTACTCCGCACACCAGATCACGTCCGGCTGCAGGCTTTGCACAACTTCCAAGGCGGCTTCGTGGCCCTTGCTGTTGCTGTGCAGCAGGTTGAGGCTCAGCACGCGGATCTGTGCATCACTTTCCACAATGTCTGGAAAGTTGTTTTCCGCGTTCCACCCGGGCGCGATTGCGGCAATGGCGAGGCCGGCAAACACCGCGAACGTGCCTGCGGGCCACCACTTGCGGCGGATCAGAAGAACGGTCGCACCGAGGCTCAGCCACCACGCGGCCTGCACGGCGAAGCTCGCCAGCAGGTCGATCGTCCAATGCCAACTGCCGCAAAACGGTGCCACGGCGCTCAGTACGGCGGGGGCGGTCAGCAGCGTCACGATGTTGCTCAGGCGGGCCTTCACGGGCGCAACACAATGGCGGCTTTGGCCCGCGATGGAAAGCGGCCCGATGGCGCAGTCGGCAGCGGACCGCAGTTCCTTTTGCCTCTTGTGGGTGCCGTCGGCATGATGCTCGGCCCGATTCGCCCTCCAGCCAATGTCAGCCAACCCCGCTCCCGAACCCAAGAACGTGCTCGCCGAGATCCGCTCCTTCGTCGCCAACTGGTTCCGCGACGGCAAAGAAGACGGTTTGGACGACGATACGCCGCTAGTGACTTCCGGCATCGTCGACTCCGCCGGCGTCATCGAGGTTGTGGAGTTCCTCGAGAAGCAGTTCCGGGTCTCCGTGCAGGATACGGACGTCTCGCTGGCCAACTGCAACACGCTGCGCGGCCTCGCGGATCTCGTGAAGCGCCGCCTGTCGGCGTAGATCGCGCGGTCCGTCGACGTAGCTCGCCGTGAACCCGCTGGCCAGCCGCGGTTCGGGCGCGCCCTCCCGCCGCTTCTCTGGCCGTTTCTCTCGGAAACACCAAGACCAGCCACTCGAATCCGGCGGCCAAGTCGCTACCTTGTTTGCCCAAACTCCCGGCCAAATCCGTGTCCTTCCTCCTGCCCATCCTGGTCATCACTATTCCCGTCCTGGCGATCGCTGTGCTCGCCGCCGGTGGGCATATCTTGTCGGGATCGTGCGGTGGTCGGAACCCCGATGGATCCTGCAACAAGTGTGGCAGGGCGGCCGGCGAACCCGAACCCGACGGTGCGTGCGCCAAATAGGCATACGCATCATCACCCCAGTCCCTGCAATCCCACGGCGGCCCGTTCTGTTTGACGGTTCGCCTTCCTTTCGACACCTGTTGGCCAACGAGAGACTTCTCAACCCCAGTCTCAGTCACGGATGACGACCCACAAGATCAAGAAAGGCTTCGACCTCCCGCTAGCCGGGAATGCGGAGCAAGTCCTTGCGGATGCTCAGGAGCCGACCGTCGTCGGCCTTGAGACCGCGGAGTTTGTTGGCATCAAGCCAAAGGTGCTGGTGAAGGAGGGCGACACGGTCAAGACCGGTCAGCCGATCTTCCTCAACAAGCTCGACCGCGACATCGTCTGGTGCTCGCCGGTGACCGGCAAGGTCAAGAGCGTCGAGTTTGGCGCGCGCCGCTTCCTCAATCGGGTGACCATTGAGAACAGTGGTAAAGACGACTACGTCGACCTGCCCAAGGCTCCCGACAGTGGCGACCGCGAAGCCGTCGTCAAGGCGGTCAAGGGTGCTGGCCTGTGGCCGCTGATCAAGCAGCGTCCGATCGGCAAGATGCCGATGGGCGATGCCGTGCCGGTTGCGATCTTCGTCAACGGCATGGACTCGGCGCCGCTCGCGGCCGACCCGGCGTTTGCCACGCAGGGTCGCAAGGACGATTTGCAAGCTGGCATCAACGTGCTCAAGCAGCTGACGTCCGGCAACGTCTACCTGACGTTGCGCGCCGCTGGCAGCAACCAGTCGGACGTGCGCGGCCTGCAAGGGGTCACGGTGCACGACTTCGATGGGCCGCACCCGGCTGGTCTGGTTGGCACGCACATCGCCGAGATCCAACCGCTCAAGACGGGCGAGATCGCATACGCGCTGTCGCTGGTCGACGTCGCGCGCATCGGTGAGTGGCAGCGCACGGGCAAATACCCGACGCACACGGTCGTCGCCGTCAGCGGTAGCGCAGCGCAGGACCGCCAATACTTCCGCGTTCGCCAGGATGCGCCGATTGCGGCCGTTTGCGGTGGCTCGGCTCCGACCGGCGACGTGCGGGTCATCAACGGTGACGTGCTCAACGGCTACGTCGTCGAGCCGGAGGGTTACCTCGGCTACGGCAACAAGACCGTGACGATCATCCCCGAAGGCACCGACGAGCGTGACCTGTTCGGTTGGGCTGTGCCGCAGTTCGGCAAGATGACCAACCACTTGAGCGTCAACTTCGGCCTCAAGAAGAAGGAATACGTCGTCGACGCGCGCCTCAACGGCGGCCACCGTCCGATCGTCAACATCGGCTCGTGGGAGAAGGTCTTCCCGCTCGACATCCTGCCGACCTACCTGGTCCGCGCGATTCAAGCCAACGACATCGAAGAGGCCATCAAGCTCGGCCTGCTCGAAGTGACCGAGGAAGACGTCGCCCTGTGCACGTTCGTGGATCCGTGCAAGAACGATGTTGGCGCGATCATTCGCCAAGGTCTCGACATGTATGAGAAGGAGGCCTAAGCCGTGCAGTTCCTACGCAAACTAGTCGACAAGCAGCGCAAGCTGTACCACGGCGAAGACAGCAAGTTCCACAAGATCTGGCCGCTGTTCGACGCCCTCGAGACGTTCCTGTTCGCGCCGGACTTCCGCGCTGGCAAGAAGGGCGTGCACGTTCGTGACTACGTCGACCTGAAGCGGGTCATGAACAGCGTCATCATCGCGATGGTGCCGTGTCTGCTCTGGGCCTTCTGGAACACGGGTGCGCAACACTTCGCCGCCGTCAGCCAGATGATCACCGACGGCAAGATGGTCGCCGGCGATTACGTCACTGGTTGGTTGCAAGGCTTCCTCGGCGCGCCGGACCTGGCGGCGGAAGTGACCAGTTCGTACGACACGATCGTGTTCGGGGTGCAGCGCATGCTGCCACTCGTCGTCGTCAGCTACGGCGTCGGTCTCGCGATCGAAGGTTTGTTCTGCGTCATCCGCAAGGAAGAGGTCAGCGAAGGCTACCTCGTCTCCGGCATGCTGATCGCGCTGATCGTGCCGCCGTCGACGCCGCTCTGGCAGTTGGCAATCGGCGTCGCGTTCTCGGTCGTGCTCGGCAAGGAGATCTTTGGCGGCACGGGGATGAACATCTTCAACCCGGCCATGCTGGTGCGCGCGTTCCTGTTCTTCGCCTTCCCGGCGCAGATGTCGGGCGACACCGTCTGGGTCGCCGGCAACGACTCGCCGGGCAAGATCCCGGGCAGCCTGATCGATGGCTACTCGGAGCCGACCGCGCTCGCGATCGTCAAGACTGGCGGCGAAGGTTCGAAGGACCTGCTCGCCGAGACCTACAGCAACGCCGACCTGTTCTTCGGCAACATGCCGGGCAGTGCCGGTGAGATGAGCAAGATGATGGTGCTGATTGGCGCCGCAGTGCTTCTGATCACGGGCGTCGGCAGCTGGCGTGTCATGGTTGCTGGTGTCGTCGGCATGCTCGCCGCGGCCTTCATCGTGCCGATCATGGCGGAGGCTTCTGGCCTGCCGATGACCGGGCCGATGTATCTCGATCCGTGGCAGCACCTGATCTGCGGCGGCTTCCTGTTCGGCATCGTCTTCATGGCGACCGACCCGGTGTCGAGTCCTGAGACCAACGTCGGCAAGTGGATCTACGGCCTGCTCATCGGGCTGTTCACGATCCTCGTCCGCATGATCAACCCGGCATACCCGGAAGGCACCATGCTGGCGATCCTGCTCCTCAACGCGTTCGCCCCGACCATCGACCACTTCGTCGCAGCCGCCAACATCAAGCGGAGGCTCAAGCGATCATGAACACCAACAGCAACTCGTACGTGATGACCTTCGCGGTCATTCTCTGCGTCGTGGTCAGTTCTGTGCTGGCCCTACTGGCAACCGTGCTCAAGCCGACGCAAGAAGCGGCGGCTGAGTTCGACCGCCAGAAGAACGTCATGATGGCCGCTGGCCTGATTGAGCGTGGTGATCCGCGGACGCGCGAAGAGCTCGAGAAGCTCTACGCCGATCGCGTCGAGCAAGTCGTGGTCGACACCGTCGAAGGCGTCATCGTCAAGGGCGACGTCGATGCCCTCAACGCGGCTGCCGCCGAGAAGGATGAGGCGCAAGCCAATCGTTACCGCGCGATCGAGACGGCGATGACCGAAGACGGCAAGGTCGACGCGATCATCCTGCCGGTGTCGGGCAAGGGCCTCTGGAGCACCTGCTACGGCTACCTCGCACTTGCCGGTGACAAGAACACCGTCAAGGGCATCCAGTTCTACAAGCACGGCGAGACGCCGGGGCTCGGTGGTGAGATCGAGAACGCGAACTGGACCGCCATGTGGAAGGGCAAGAAGATCCTGAATGACGCGGGCGAGCTGGTCTCGGTCACGGTCAAGAAGGGGGCGGTCGACCCGGCCAAGCCCAATGAGAAGAAGCACTTCGTGGATGGCCTCGCTGGCGCGACCATCACCAGTAACGGTGTCTCCAAGTTCGTTCTGCGCGACTTGAAGGCACTTGGCACCTACCTGCAGAAGAAATAGGAGGCGCAACGATGACATCTACTGCTGCTCCCGAGACCAAGGCGCCACTCTTCGGTGAAGAAGAGAAGCGCATCGTCCTCGATCCCATGTTGGATCAGAACCCGATCACGTTGCAGGTGCTCGGTATCTGTTCGGCGCTTGCCGTGACGACGCGCCTCGACGTGTCGATCGTCATGGGCATCTCCGTGATTGCCGTGATGGCGATGGCCAACGTGGCCATCTCGCTGTTGCGCAACCTGATCCCTTCCAAGATTCGAATCATCGTGCAGCTGGTCGTCGTGTCCGGCGCGGTGATCATCGTCGACCAGGTGTTGCGCGCCTACGCGTTCGACCTGGCCAAACAGCTCGGCGTCTTCATCAGTCTGATCATCACGAACTGCATCGTGATGGGCCGACTCGAGGCGTTCGCCATGGCCAACCCGCCGTGGCGCAGCCTGCTCGACGGCATTGGCAACGGTCTTGGTTATGCCTGGATCATCTGCGTCGTCGGCGCGTTCCGTGAGATCTTCGGCTCGGGCAAGCTGCTCGGCTTCCAGGTTATCCCGGATGCGATGTACGAAGCTGGCTACGTCAACAACGGCCTGATGGTGCTCGCACCCGGCGCGTTCATCCTGCTTGGGGTGATCGTCTGGGTTCTGCGCTGGATCCGCGGCTACACGGAGAACTAGGAGCAACTGATGATCTCTGAAGCACTCACCAACTCCTTCGACCTCGCGATTGCGGCCATCCCTCAGGACGGCGCGCAAGACGCGGGCAACAGTTACCTCGGCATCCTGCTGCGCTCGATCTTCGTCGAGAACATCCTGCTGGCGTTCTTCCTCGGCATGTGCAGCTACCTCGCGATCTGCAAGCGCGTGGATAGTTCGGTTGGCCTCGGGATCGCCGTCATCTTCGTGCTCGGCATCACGGTCCCGCTGAACTGGATCATCCAGACCTACATCCTGGCTCCGGGCGCTCTGTCCTGGGCTGGCATGCCGGACTCGGACCTCAGTTACCTGCAGTTCTTGACGTTCATCGCGACCATCGCAGCTGCGGTGCAGATCGTGGAGATGGCCGTCGACAAGATGAGTCCGAAGCTCTACGCCGCGCTCGGCATCTTCTTGCCGCTGATCGCCGTGAACTGCGCGATCCTCGGCAGCTCGATGTTCATGGTCGAACGCAACTACTCGTTCACTGAGTCGGTCGTCTACGGCATCGGCTCCGGAACGGGTTGGCTGCTCGCGATTGTCAGCATGGCCGCGATCCGCTGGAAGCTGCGCACGGCGCACATCCCGGCGCCGCTCAAGGGCCTCGGCATCACGTTCATCACCACGGGCCTCATCGCGATGGCCTTCATGACCTTCAGTGGCATCTAGGCACTGGGGCATCTAAGGAGATTCATCAAATGTTCCTGACGATCCTGACCGGCGTGATCGCACTCACCGGAGTCATTGTGGCTCTGGTGCTCGTGCTCATGTTCTGTGAGAGCAAGCTGGTCCAGAAGGGCCAGGTCAAGATGCTGATCAACGGCGACGACGACAAGTCGCCGGAAGTTGCCATCGGTTCCAACCTGTTGACCGCGCTAGCCGACACCGGGCTGTTCCTGCCGTCCGCGTGCGGTGGCGGTGGCACGTGCGCGATGTGCAAGTGCCACGTCTTCGAAGGCGGTGGTGACATCCTGACGACCGAGACGACGCACATCTCGCGCAAGGAAGCACAAGAAGGCATGCGCCTGGCCTGTCAGGTCAAGGTGCGCGGCCCGATGAAGGTGCAGATCCCGGACGAAGTGTTCGGCATCAAGAAGTGGGAGTGCACGGTGCGCTCCAACGAGAACGTCGCGACGTTCATCAAGGAGTTCGTCGTCGAGTTGCCGGAAGGTGAGATTCTCGACTTCGAGTCCGGTGGCTACATCCAGATCGATGTGCCGAAGTACGAGAACATGAAGTTCTCCGACTTCGACATCGAGGAGGAATACCGCGAGGACTGGGACAAGTTCAAGTTGTGGGACCTCGTCGCCAACAACCCGGAGCCGGTGTTCCGCGCCTACTCGATGGCCAACCACCCGGCCGAAGGCAACATCGTGATGCTCAACATCCGCATCGCGACGCCGCCGCCGCGTCAGATGGACTTGCCGCCGGGCCTCTGCTCGAGCTACGTGTTCTCGCTGAAGCCGGGTGACAAGGTCACGATCTCGGGCCCGTATGGTGAGTTCTTCATCAAGGACACCGATCGCGAGATGATCTACGTCGGTGGTGGTGCTGGTATGGCGCCGCTGCGCAGCCACATCTTCCACCTCTTCCACACGCTGAAGACCGGCCGCAAGGTTACCTACTGGTACGGCGCGCGTTCCAAGCGCGAGATGTTCTACTCGGACCACTTCGAGGCCATCGAGAAGAAGTTCCCGAACTTCAAGTACCACGTGGCCCTGTCCGACCCGATGCCGGAAGACAACTGGACGGGCTACACCGGCTTCATCCACCAGGTGCTGCACGACAACTACCTGAAGGACCACGACAACATCGACGAAGTCGAGTTCTACATGTGTGGCCCACCGATGATGAACAGCGCGGTCCAGAACATGCTCGACGACATGGGCGTGGAGAAGGACATGATCGCCTTCGACGACTTCGGAGGCTGATTGTTCAGGCGCGGAGCGCCTGAACGATCATCCACCGAAGTGGTTGTCGTCGGGGCTTGCGGAAGCAGCGCTCGGCGAGGAAGACGCAACTGGCCGCTGGCGCCCCGACGGTGCCGCGCCAGAGGCGCGGCGGCAGCGCGAAGCGCCGCGCTTCGCGCCGCGTTGGCTTGAGCTCTGCTCGCCAACTGATCGTACGGTGCCTGGACCATTTTCACCTCATTCGCCGCTGCGCGGCGAATGAGGTGAAAATGGTCCAGGCACCGTACGATCAGTTCATCACTGCGTAACATGGAGCTGTGGAAAGCACGGCAAGCGTGGCGAGTCATCAACCCTACCCCTGGGCACTGCTGTTGGCGGTGCCGGGAACGGCCGCGCTGCTCACCGTCGGCGTTCGCCTGATGCTGGAAGCGGGTTACTGGCAAGGCCTGCCACTCTTTGCCGCGTTGCTGATCGTCGCGACTGTTGCTGCGGCAGTTCTGTCTTGGTGGCTGGCGGGGCGGCAACCACGCGCGCGGCGAATCGCTGCGGCCCTCGGCTTGTTCGCCGGCCAGATGGTCCTCGTCAGCGTCGTCGTTGCGGGGCTGTGGGAAGTCCTGCCCTTCGGCTACGCGGGCCCGTGAGCAAACTGATCGTACGGTGCCTGAAACTGATCGTACGGTGCCTGGACCGTTTTCACCTTATTCAGGGTTGAGGGGCCTGAACCCTGCCTTGGGCCCACTATCGGATGTGCGGTGGGCGAATAAGTTGACTCTGTTCCAGGCACCGTACGGTCATTAGTCGCCCGTGTTGAAGTCGTCTGGTAGCGGCGCTTCGAAGTGCAGCATGCTGTCACCGTTTTCATCGGCGCTGGCCTGCCGAGATGTCCGGAATGTACCTGGCTCCGTACGGACAGGTAGGGAGAGCTTGTGGGCGTGGAGGAGGTGGCGGCCGGGGGGGACGCCGTCGTCGGTATCGATGGGTTGGCCTTGTTGCCAGCGGATGAAGTTGCGTTCGTCGGGGCCGTAGAGGAGGTCGCCGATGAGGGCGTGGCCGGCGTGGGCGAGGTGGACGCGGATCTGGTGGCGGCGGCCGGTGCGTGGTTCGGCGCGCACGAGGGTGCGGGTGCCGCGGCGTTCGATGACGGTGATGTCGGTGATCGCGGGCGCGCCGGTTTCGTGCACCATGACCTTGTGCGGCAGACGGCTGGCAACGTCTCGGCCGATCGGGGCGTCGATCGTGAACGTGTCTTGGGTTGGCGTGCCGTGAACGACCGCGAGGTATTGCTTCAGCACGCGACGTTCGCGGAACGCCCGTTCGAAGTGTTGTGCGACCGCCTTGTCGTGCACGAGGAGCAAGCAGCCACTCGTGCCGTAGTCCAATCGATGCGCCGGCGCCTTGCCCGTCATTGTCGCAACGTCGGCGCCGGGGCGGCGTGCGCTCGGCGTGCTCGCGAGGCAACCCGGCTTGTCGACGACCGTCCAACCGTCACCTTCGGCGAGCACCGGGATCGCGACGTCCGGCACTTCGAGTTGCACACGCTGGGCGAAGTGCACGACGTCGCCGACGGCTGGTCGCATCGCGGCCTTCGGCGGGCGTTCGGATGCGAGGCGGATGCGGTGTTCGATCGCTTCCTGGATCGCCGCGCGCGACATGCGCGGCACCATCGCCTGCAGGAAGCGATCCAGTCGCATGCCCTTGTAGGCCTCGGTCACCGGAAAGGACTGTTCGCTCATCGCCATGTCGCGCGGCCATTCTACGAGGCTCGCCAACCCACACCGGAAGAGGAATGTGTTTCATTCGCTCGCGCAGATGCCGCCCTGGCGTCATGCTGGTGTGATGAAGACCACTGCGAAGTTGTTCTCTGCGTTCCTGCTTGGCGCCCTGGCTGCATGCAGCGGGATGGGCGAAGCCGCCGAAGTCGTCGAAGCCATCAGTCCCGCTGGCGCCTACGTGATCGACAAGGTGGCCATGAAGGAGGCGATGATGGCCCAGATGCCGGAAGAGGCGAAGGCCAAGCCGGAAGCCGTCGCGATGGTGACGCAGATGATCGACGGCATGGATGTGTCGATGGATCTCGGTGCCGACGGCACGATCGAGCTCGCAATGAAGATGGTGATGTTCGGTCAGGAACAGGCGTCCACCGCCAAAGGCACCTGGTCGTTGGAAGGCGACAAGCTGACCATGACGACCACCAACGAGACGGGCCAGGAAGAGACCAAGGTCGCCCGCTACGAAAACGGCCGCGTGCTCGTCGAAGAAGAAGGCCAGCCGACGATGTCGTTTGTGCGCAAGAAGTAGACGGCGATGCGGCAACCGCCGCGCGTCATGAATGTGTCGCCTTTGGCCATTCTCTCGGCAAAAGATGCCAGGAGGATGGCCAAACTCGTATGGGGTCGACATGCTGGCGGAATGAAGAAGACTCTGATGAACCTTTTCTCCGCCCTCGCCCTCAGCACTCTCGTCGCATGTGGAGGCGCCGAAGCGGACGCCGCAGCTAGCGCCGCTGGCACCTACAAGCTCGACACCGCCGCTTTCGAAGCTGCCATGCTCGCAGCGATGCCGGAAGACCAGAAGAAGGATCCGAACGCTGCCAAGATGGCCAAGGCGATGGCCGAAGGCATGGACATCTCGATTGAGCTGAAGGAAGACGGCACTGCCGCCCTGAACTCGAAGATCACCATGATGGGCCAGACCAAGGAAACCTCGGCGACCGGCACGTGGAAGCTCGACGGCGATCAGCTGACGATGACCACGAAGGACAAGGAGAGCGACAAGGAAGAGACCAAGACTGCCACTCTCAAGGACGGCGCCTTCTCCGTGACGGAAGAAGAGAACGGCATGAAGATGACCATGACGTTCAAGAAGCAGTAGGCACCCACGCACGGCGCCTTGCGCCGTGCGCCCGCATGCCGGCATCGCTACGATGCCTGCAATGCGTTGCCCAGCTCGTAGCTCAAAGACCCTGGTACCGACTCTGTTGGTGGCAGGGCTTTTTCATGGCTGCTCCCAGAGCCCGGTCGTACAGAGCTTCGGCGGCGAGACCATGGGCTCGACCTACGAGGTCAAGGTCGTCACCGACCGCGCGCTCGGCGGCCTCAAGGCAATGGTCGCGCGCGAACTGCTCGACTTCGACATCACGTTCAGCACGTGGCGCGAGAACTCGGAGATCCTGCGAGTCAACGCGCACAAGAGCACCGAACCGTTCGTCGTCAGTCCGCGCTTCCGACGTGTGCTGCAGCAAGCCTTGCAAGTGGCCGAAGCAACCGGTGGTGCGTTCGACCCGACGATGAAGCCGCTCAGCGATCTGTATCGCGCGGCCAAGAAGAACCCCGAGGTTGGGCTCGAAGATGCGCAGCTCGTCGCCGCCCAGAAGCGCGTCGGTTACCAGAAGGTCGCGCTCGTCGACGGCAAGCTGGTCAAGCAGCACCCGGACCTCGTGATCGATCTCGATGGCATCGTTGCCGGTGCCGCCGTCGATGCCATCGCGGACAAGCTGACGGCGTTGGGCGTGGATTCGTTCTACCTGCAGGTCACCGGCGAAGTGCGCTGTGGCGGCGTCAAACCCGATGGCTCGGATTGGCGCATTGGCGTGGTCGACCCCTCGAGCGATGGTGCGGCGCAGCGGCCTGTTGCGGCCGTGCCGCTGCGGGATCTGGCGCTGTGCAGCAGCGGCGACTACCGCAACGTCGTCGCAGTCGGCGGCCGCATCGTGCACCACCTGTTCGATCCGCGCACCGGCCGCAATCCAGAGCACACCGTCGTCAGCGCGTCGGTGGTTGCTGACAGTTGTGCGATTGCCGATGCACTCGGCACCGCGTTGATGGTGTTGGGCGACGAGGCTGGCGCCGAGCTGTGGCCGGGGCTGAAGAAGCTCGGTGCACGCGGGGCCCTGTTCTTGAAGCCCGGCAAAGAGAACGTCTGGGACGAGGTGAGGATCGAATGGCCCGAAGAACCATAGTCGTCGTTGGTCTGTTGCTCGCAGCCTGCCAAATGCAGGCGCCGTTGCCCGAGGGCGCGGAGTGCTGGTCCCTGTCGGGGCGTGCGCTGCAGCCGCCGAAGTTGTCGACCGCGGTCGAAGCGCAGTACGAAGCCAATCTGTTGGCGGCGCGACGCGACGCCGTCAACAACCCCGACGATCGCGATGCGGCGATCTGGGTCGGTCGGCGGTTGGGCTACCTCGGTCGCTACCGCGACGCGATCGACGTCTACACCGAGGCGCTGCAGAAGTGGCCGAGCGATCCGTTCCTGCTGCGGCATCGCGGTCATCGCTACATCAGCGTGCGCGAGTTCGAACTGGCGCGCGCCGACCTGCGGCAAGCGGCGGAGCAGTGTCGCACGACGATGGACATGGTCGAGCCCGACGGTCTGCCGGTGCCCGGTCGGCCGCCGCACAGTTCGCTGCACTTCAACGTGCACTACCACGGTGCGCTCGCCGCGTTCTTGCTCGGCGACTTCGACGAAGCGGAGAGTCGCTGGCTCGATTGCCTGGCGGTCAGCAACAACGACGAATCGCGCGTCGCCGTGACGCACTGGCTGTGGTCCGCCCGCATGCGCAAGGGCGACGTCGCTGGTGCCGCCGCGTGTGTGCTCGGCGTCACGAGCGACATGGACATCGTCGAGAACAAGAGCTACTTCCAGCTGTGCCAGCTCTACGCCGGCAAGCTGTCGCGCTCGCAGCTGACGGCGGGGGAGGGCAGTTCGGGTGCCGCGCTGCTATTCGGGTTGGCGCACCATCGCCTGGTCACCGAAGGCTTCGCGGCGGCGCGAGCCGAGCTCGAGCAGCTGGCGGCCAATCCGGGCTGGGCGGCGTTCGGGGCGATTGCGGCCGAGGCTGAGCTGGCCCGCGCCCGCTAGCCGAAGCTCCGCGGGCAAAAAAAAACGGGCCCCGGTGAGGCACCACCCCACACCGAGGCCCATCCCTGCCACTGGGCCCATGCCCAGGCGTTTCTTTCCACCGACCGACCTATTGCACGCGCTGTACCATCGCGCTTTGCAATCGCGAGTTAATCGCGAGAATGGTCGTAAGTGGTTGTTGTCGAGGTGTTTAAAAAAAATCGGTCAACGTGTGGTGCGCGGCCGGGATCAGGGGCTCCGACGGGTTGTTGCCGGATTCCCGTCACGGACCGCCGACGACCGTCGGCGGTCCGCCGACGCCTTGCCACCGATGGAAGACGCCCAGCCATACCGGTTTACGCTTGGTCGTGTCACGGCTGGCTGAGCCGACCCGCGGCGGCGCTCAGCCCGCGCGCTCGTCGCGCTTGGCGGCATCCCAGGCGCCTTCCATCTCCTCGAGCGAGCGCCCCTTCAGCTCGTAGTCGAACGCCTGCTCGACGCTCTGGAAGCGCCGCTGGAACTTGTCGGTGGTCTGGGCGAGTGCGACCTCCGGATTGATCCCGTGGTGGCGGGCGAGGTTGCAGAGGCTGAACAGCACGTCGCCGAGCTCGTCGGTGATCGCGTCCGCGTCGCCCGTGGCGATCGCCTCGTCGAGTTCGGCCGTCTCCTCGGTGAGCTTGTCGCGCGGGCCGGCCTGGTCCGGCCAATCGAACCCGACCTTGGCGGCCTTCTCGCCGACCCGGTAGGCGCGCAGCAGGGCGGGCAGGGCGACCGGCACCCCGGACAGCACGCTGCGGTCCTCGCCCTTCTCCGCCTTCTCGCGCTGCTTCTCCCGCTCCCACGTCTGGTAGGCGATCTCAGCGCTCCTTGCTTGTTGATCACCAAACACATGTGGATGCCGGCGGATCAGCTTTTCGCCTGCCGCATGGGCAACCTCGTCGGCGGCATAGCGGCCTTCCTCGCTGGCGATCTGGCTGATCATCGCGACGTTGACCAGAACGTCGCCGAGTTCTTCGCGGGCCTCGTCCGGGTTTTCACGGCGGAGAGCATCGGCCGCTTCGAACGCCTCCTCGACGAGGTGCGGAGCCATGCTCTTCGTCGTCTGCTTGCGATCCCACGGGCAACCGTCGGGTGCCCGGAGTCGCGCGATCGTCGCCAGGAGGTGAGTGAAGCCGGGCAAGTCAGCCATGGCCTGAGGTTAGGGCCTTTGTGGGATCGCGCGAAAGCGTTTCGGCGACGGGGCTGCATGGCCTATCGTCGCGCCTGCACGTGAACGACCGCTCTCTGAGTGGGCCGGCGTGTAACCATTCCGAAGTGATCGCGAAGCAATCGCTTCTACTGCAAACAACCAAAGAACGACCCCCAAACATCATGGCACTCGAACTTCCTGCTCTGCCGTACGCCAACGACGCCCTGGCGCCTCACATCAACGCGCAGACCCTCGATATCCACCACGGCAAGCACCACAACGCCTACGTCACCAACGGCAACAAGCTGATTGCTGGCACCGAATACGCCGAGATGTCGACCGAGGACATCATCAAGGCGACCGCGGGCAAGGCCGACAAGGCCGGCGTGTTCAACAACGCCGCTCAGGTCTGGAACCACACCTTCTACTGGAACTCGATGAAGCCCGGTGGTGGCGGCGCCCCGACCGGCGCGATCGCCGCGAAGATCGACAGCGACCTCGGTGGCTACGACAAGTTCGTCGAGCTGTTCAGCACCGCCGGTGCGACGCAGTTCGGTAGCGGTTGGGCCTGGCTCGTCGTCGAGAACGGCAAGCTCGCCGTCAAGAAGACGCCGAACGCCGAGACCCCGATCACCCAAGACGGTGTCACCCCGCTCGTCACGATGGACGTCTGGGAGCACGCCTACTACCTCGACTTCCAGAACCGTCGCCCGGACTACATCAAGACGTTCCTCGCGAGCCTGATCAACTGGGACTTCGCCAACGAGAACCTGGCCAAGGCCTGATCGCGTAACTGCTCTCGTGGCATCCAATCGTCGTCGCAAGCAGAAGGCCCAATCGCTGGGCCTCAACGAGGCCGAGCTGCAACTCACGGAGTTGCTCGGCCAGGTGTTGGAATTGCTGCGATGGAATCAGGTGCTCGGTTACAGCAACCAGTACCTGTTGCACGAGAGACTCGGCCTGTCGCCTGAAGAACGCCATCGCGTGATGAAGGCGGCGGCCGGCGCCGTCGAGCAAGACGGCCGCATGCAGGACTGGGGCAAGAAGCTGCTCGAGATCCAAGAGCAACTGCAGGGCATCCACGAGCGCATGACCGGCGAGCCCCAGGGGAATGATCGCGGTAGCGCTGACTCCGACGAGGCCGCCTCGGAGGGGGCCGGTGAGTGACTCGCGACGCACGCCGATAAGCGGCTGCGTGATCACGTTTCAGGAAGCCGACCGCATCGCCGACTGCGTGCGATCGTTGGCGTTCTGTGACGAAGTCGTCGTTGTCGACAGCGGCAGCACGGACGGCACGCAAGCGATCGCCGCCGAGCTCGGTGCGCGTGTGATCGACAACGTGCCGTTCCCCGGCCATCGTCAGCAGAAGCAGTTTGCGATCGAGCAGGCCGAGCACGACCTCGTGTTCTGTCTCGATGCCGACGAACGTTGCACCGAGCCGTTGCAAGCGGCCGTGCGCGAACTGCAGGCGAACGGCTTCTGCGCCGATGCCTACGAGATGCCGCGCGCCAACCACTACTTGGGCCGCATCCTCAAGTTCGGCCTGCACGCCCCCGATCGCAAGTTGCGCTTGTTCGATCGGCGCAAGGGCAAGTGGGGCGGTCGCAACCCGCACGATCACGTCAAGATGCACGACGGCGCCACGGTCGAACGGCTCAAGGCGCATATCGAGCACCTGAGCTATCGCGACTTCGCGCATCATCTTCGCACGATCGATTCCTTCACGCGCATCTCCGCGGAAGCCATGGCCGCCGAAGGCCGCCGCGCGAACCCGTTGGACTTGTTGATCCGGCCACCGGCAGTGTTCATCAAGAGCCTGTTGCTCAAGTTGGGCTTCCTCGACGGTTGGCGTGGCTTCGCGATTGCGACGATGGCGGCGTATGGGGATTGGAAGAAATACTGGCGCCTGATGTGGGGTAAGCGCCCGGCAGCGCCGCCGGCGAGCAAGGATGGGGGCGCGTAGCGATGCGCATCCTGCACCTGTTTGCCAACTACAAGTGGACCGGGCCGGCCGATCCGGCGATCCGCGCCGCAGTGCGGTTGCGTGGACTCGGCCTCGACGTGCGCTTTGCGCAAGGCAGCTTCATGCATCGCGGTGGCGAACATCGCGTCGCCGAAGAACTGTGGCGCTGCCGCATGCCGGTTGTCACCGGTCTCGAACTGCGCAAGCACTTCCACGTGCCGTCGCTGCTGCGCGACATCCGCGCGCTGCGTCGCCTCATCGTTCGCGATGGCTACGACGTGCTGCACTGCCACCAAGGTGCGGACCATCTGTTGGCCGCGATGGCGTGTCGCCGACTCAAGAACAAGCCGGTGCTTGTGCGCAGCCTCTACGAACCTGCTGCGCCCAAACGCGGTTGGCGCGAACGAGTCGCGTTCCGCCGCACGCAGGCGGTGCTCGCGCCGACCATGGCCGCCCGTGAAGGTGTGGCGCGGCGGTTTGCGATCGCGCCCGAACGTGTGTTGTTGCAAGAGCCGGTCACCGAACCGCGCGTTCTCGATGGCGTGAATGCGCGCGAACGGTTGGGCCTCAAGCCCGGTGATCTTGCCGTCGGCATCACGGCGCGCATCCAACCGCATCGCCGCTTCGACCTGTTGTGGTCGGTCGTCGCGCACGTGCGCAAGCAAGTGCCAACGGTGCGGTTCGTTTTGCTCGGACGCGGCAACGACGAAGACACCCAACAACTCGTGCGCGAGCCGATCGCAAAGCTTGGCATCGGCGACAACGTGATCCTGCCGGGTTACCAGAAAGGGCCCGCCTACGAAGAAGCTCTGCGTGCGTTGGACGCGTTCATGTTCTTGGTGCCGGGCAGCGATGGCACGTGCCGCGCCGTCTGTGATGCGATGGCGTTTGCCTTGCCGGTTGTGGCGACGACGCGCGGCATCCTGCCAGAACTGCTCGCCGAACGCCGTCGCGGCGAACAGCCGGGCTTTGCCGTTGCCGAGACGGAGGAAGCGATGGGCGACGCGCTCGTGCGCTTGCTGACCGACGACGACTTCCGCGCGGCGTGTGGCCAGGCGGCGCTGCGGCGCACGCAACTGGACATGAACCCGGCGGCTGCCGCGGAGCGCACCAAGGATCTCTATGAGCACTTGCTCGCGGGGAGAGCCTGAGCGGCATGGCGGACGCGGTAGAACGTGACGAACCCGTGCTCGAGCGATGGTGGCAGACGTTTGTCACTACCGGTGGCATGCCCGACGAACTGCAGCACGTGCAGGGTCGATTGATTCGCGCCGTGCATCGCGGCGAACTGCCGTCGGGGGATGTGCACATCAAGACGATGTCGTTTCCGCGCGCGAAGGACCGGCTGCGCTACGCGTTCCGGGCGTTGCCGGCGGTGCACGAAGCTGACCTGTTGCACGCCGTTCGGCGGGCGGGGTTGCCGTGCCCCGAAGTGGTCGCCGTTCGCACCAAGCGACGCTTCGGGTTGCCGCACCGCTGCATGCTGGTGTTGCGCACGCTGCCGTTGACCAGTGAGCCCGAAGACCCGTTGCAGCGCGTCGACGACGAGATCGACATGGCGATGGCGTTGCTCGCTGTGGGCATCCATCACCGCGATCTGCATCGCGAAAACTTCGTGCGCACGGCGACGGGCGAACTGTGCGTTCTCGACCTGCAGTCGGCTTCGGTGATTGGCGCTGGTCGCGCCAGGTCGTTCACGGTGCGTCTTGGCACTGCGACACGGCTGTTGCGTGATCGCGACGACGGAGAACGGGAGCGCGCACTTATCCGTATGCGAGCCACCGGATTGTTGGCGAACGATTCAGAGGTTGCCTCGGTGGTTTCCCGGACGGCGCAGCAGGAAGAGCGCTTCTGGGAGGGGCGTATCCGGCGGTGTCTGACCAACAGCACCGAGTTTGAACGGCGTGTGCACCCTTCGGGAATCGAGTACCGGGCACGCGGTGTGCTGCCCGAAGGGCGATGGTGGCAAGGCCCCGGAAACCTCAAGGACGCGTGGATCGGTCAACGCCGCCGCTACATGACGGGCGGTCCACTGCCCGTGTTTGCGGCATTCTTCCAAAAGTGGTGGTGGCTCGGCGGTGGTGGCTCGCTGTATGTTCCGTTGACGTGCGCAGACGATCGGATCGAAGTCGAGGTACGAACGGCAGCTTCGGCGGTTTCAGGTCAAACGTCCGAGCGATCTTGATGCACCTTGCAGATACACCCGGCTCCCTGACCGTTCGAGGGAAGCAACCATGTCCTGGGAGGAGTTGGTGACGAGCGATAATCAAGACGACCCGCGACCCCTGGAGGGGGGGTGCGAACAGTCCGACTCCAACTCGAACTCCATAGGTGACCGTCACGGCAAGATCAGTGACGGCGCACTCCGTGACACTGCAGAAGGCGGCGTCCTCGGCGACAATGTAACGGCAGCGTTGGGCCGCCTCGACGGCCGCTCGCGACTCGGCACGCCGCGCCGCGTGATGTTCATCGGCAAGAGCATGTCGCGCACGCGCTGCTCCGGCGCCCTCGTCGACTCGCTGCGACGCCACGGACTCGACGTTCGCTGGCGCAACCTCGTCACGCTGCGTCGTTGGTTTGGCACGCAGCTCGCGCACAAGCTCGTGCGCGCCGAGTTCAACAGCTACAAGCCCGACGTCGTCTTCGTCTTCTTCCGCGACCTGCCGCAGGTTCTGATGTCGGAGTTCCGGCACAGTGCGCGCATCGTCATCTGGTGTGAGGAAGCGCTCGAGCAACTCGACGCGTCGGTGATCGACTACTTCCGTCTCGCCGACCTCGTCTGCATGAGCAACCCGGCGCGCTTCCCTTGGTTGCGCGAGCACGGTCTCGACAACATGGCGTTCTTGATGAGTGGCTTCGCGCCGCGCTATCACCGCCCGGTGTCGCCGCAGAAGCCACTGCGCGACGTTGCGTTCATCGGTGGTCCTGGTCGTCGCGGCCAGCGCGCGTCGTTCCTCGCCAATATCGCGAAGAACTTCGACACCGCTGTCTACGGTCGCCACTGGGATCGTTGGAAGACGCAGCATCCGCACCTGTCGACCAACGGGCTGATCAACAACAAGGGTTACGCCAAGGTCTGCGCGACGTCGCGCATCGTGCTCGGCGTCAACGAGGTCAACTCGGACTCCTACTACTGCAGCAACCGCACGTTCCTGACGATGGCGTGTGGCGCGTTCCACCTGACGCACTACGTGCCGCAGTTGGAGAACGTCTTCAAGGATGGCGAGCACCTCGTGTGGTATCGCGACGAAGACGAAGCGCTCGAGAAGATCGCCGAGTGGTTGCCCAAGGCGGAAGAGCGCGCGCAGGTTGCTGCGGATGGTCACGCTGAAGTGATTCAGTACCACCAGTACTACCACCGCGTGGCGCGCATCCTGCACTGGCTCGAGCACGGCTTGCCGCGCGAGGATCAGCAGCTGTTGCCGTCTGAGCCGCTGACGACGCCGAAGTCGCGCAGCATCGTTAGTCGATGAGTTTTCGGTAGGCGGCGAGGATCCGTTCTTCGCTGTCGACGAAGACGTAGTCGATCCAAAACCCGAGCGGGACGTGCAGAGACGACGTGTACCTGGTGGAGTTCCTCCACTCGTCAGGCCAAGGGCTCGGCCACCTGGGAATCTCGGCAATCCAGCATCCGGCAGCCGAATCGTGTGACCGTGAGACGCATTCGTGCAAGAAGCCAGCGAACCGGCTCGGTGGATCCTTGCTCAGGTTCCACCGCTCCACGCTGCAGCGGTACTCGGTGGTCCAGTATGGCTGGCCGGGCGGATATAGCCTCGTGAGCTCGGTGCGTACGTCGTCTTGCAGGCTTTCGAATCGCTCAAATCCGGTCGTGCAAGACGATGCCGTGAAGCTCAACAGAAGGCACGCCAGCGTCGACTTGTGCACGGCGACTTACCGATCTGGTGCCTGATAGACGCGCTCGATCTCCTGGCCGTTTGACCACCACGTCGTCGTGAACGTGCGCACGCCACGTTCGTAGCTCCGCTTGACCAGGTTGGCAGCCTGCGCCTTCGAGCGCACCTTGCGACCGTTGATGGTCAGTATCACCTCGCCACTCTGCAGGCCGAACGTCTTGGCCAGCTGCTTGTCGACGTTGCGGATGATCAGGCCACGCGCATCGCTGTACTTGCTGACGTAGGTGTCGAAGTGCACGCTGCCGAACAGGCCCTTCGGGTCGCGGAACAACTGCTCATCGTTGCGCCCGATGTGGAACGTGTTGCCGACCTTCGTCGTGTTCTCGACGTCGAGCCACTGGTTGCCTGCCTCGGCCTTCGGCTCCCTGCTGACGTCGACCTCACGGTTCTGTAGCTGGCGCACCGCACGCAGTACGTCCTGGGGGATGTCGGCCGTGGTCTTGAGCAACTCTTCGGGCTCCTCGTTGCCATGGCGCAAGAACCATGCGGCTTCGCCGCTGACGTCTACGCGCACCAGTTTGATGTGCTCGTACGGCGGCCACAGCTTGGCTCCGCGGCGCGGATCGTTTTCGTGCGTGATGTAGAGCTTCTGAATCACCTCGCGGCCGGCAACCGTTGGCATGGCCGTCCCGCTCGTCGCTTTGATCGCGTCGCGCCTGGCCTTCGCCTTTGCGAGTTGGTCGGCGAAGCGGTTGATGGTCTTCACCTTCTGCGTGCTGGGCCGACGCGAGGTGCCGCTTGCTTGCGTGACTGGGGTGTTCTCGTCGAGCCACCACTGCGGTGGTTTGACTTCCGCCTTGTAGCGGATGAAGACGTGCGACTTGTCCGTCGCACCATCGCCGGCATCGTCGTGGTAGCAGACGACCATCTCGAAGATGTCTTCGAGCGGTGTTGGTGGTGGCGGCGCGACGTCACGTTCTTCGTCTTCGCCGGTGCTCGCAGTCGGCGGCACCTCGACCTTGTTGATCAAGTTGAGGGCGAGGAACTGCTCCCACCACTTCGTTGCCCCGTAGTTCCAATCGCTGCTGGTGGGCACCGTGTTGCGACCGTGCGCGATCTTGGCAATCGCCGTGTCGCGGCCGCGAATCGTTGCCGCTCGTGTCGTCTCCTCCGACCACAGTTCGCGCGAATCGAAGATGGACCATCCGGCCCAAGCGAGTAGGCCAGCGGACGATGCGTACAGAATCAGCGGCAGCGGGAGTTTCATCGTTGGCGTCTCCAATCGCGGAGCCCTGACGGGGCTACCACAGCGCCGAACAACTCCGGTGGGCGTGGGACGGCGGCCGCGGGGCGCCTATTCCCTGCGTCACCTCATTCCTTGAGTCGCTTGCGAACGGCGGCGACGACTTCGGTCGCGCGTTGCTTTTGCTCGTCACGCACACGTTTGGGAAGTGTCGCGATGGCCGCCAGGTGCTCGGTGCGGGCCAGTCTCTCGATGCCGTCGAACATCTCGCCGTCCTTGATGGCGATCTCGTGCACCGTCTCGCACAGAATCGGAACCGCGCGATGATCCTCGAGCTTCGCGAGCAGCAGGCCCTTCGCATAGAGGCGGTCGGTAGGTTCGATCTCGAGCAGCGTTGTGCGCAGCAGTTCTGGTTGTCGCTGCAGCAGAGTGTGCGCGGCGTGGTTGGCCGCGGAGTAGCGCCAGCCACGCACGCACTCGGCGAGAGCCTGGTTCACGGCGGGGCCCTGCAAGTCCTGCAGGCTGCGAACCGCTGCGAGGCTGTAGTCGATGCTCCGCGACTTCGACCATCTCGTCAGGTCCGGCACGAACTCGATGTGCTTGCAGACTCCAGCTGCACGCAGGCACCACTGCCGGTGTCGTGATCCGGCGAACATGCCAAAGACGGTCTTGTCCGCGATCTTGGCGGCGATGCTCTCCGGTGAGAACGCGGCCAGCAGTTGATCCGTGACTACGGCAAACGCTGCTGCATCCGGGCCTGTGCGTAACGCCTGCAACGTCTGCCATTGCTCGGCAACTGTGCGCGGTGCTTGCGCCCGGATCAGGACCGTGACCGCTCGCAGCCGCACGATCGCCTGCTCGGCATCGAGTGCCGCCGTCAGCCAGTCTTCGACGGGTCTGCCCGTGACGGCGCAGCTGAACTGCACTGCCGGGTACACACTGGGTCGCCGCACGAAGCTCGCGACGACGTCATCAAACGTCTCGAATGGCTCTGCGAGGTCTGGTGGCCAGTGGTAGACGAAGACGCTTTCGCCGTCTTCGTTCTCCTCCATCGGAGTTGGTGGTGCCGGTGGGATCGCTTTGGCACCTTGCTCCCAGACGGCCAGCACTTGCTGCACATCAGCACGCACCGGGGGTGGAGTTGGTGGCGTGGATGGGCGCGACCCTGCGGGATTGGCTTCGGTTGGCTCAGCGTTGGAGCACGCCGCAGCCGCCAGCAGCACCAAGACCAGTCGTCGCCGAGCAAGCATGGCTCGGAACAACGCGCCTCTGCTCGCCTGGTTCAGGCCGCAGAGGAAATGGCGGTGGGGGGGGGATTCGAACCCCCGGAGGACGTGAATCCTCGTCGGTTTTCAAAACCGGTGCCTTCGGCCACTCAGCCACCCCACCGCGGGGTGCGTGGGGCGCCAGCAATGCTCGCGCCCTTGGCGGCGCACACGCTAGCGCCAGTCGCCGCGCAACGCCAACCCGTTAGTCGTAGAGGTGCGGGAAGTCGTCGAACATCGACATCAACTGCCCACTGTCGGCTTCCGGGTCGTGCTTCACGCCGGTCTCGGTGTCGAGCACTTCGCGCGTGCGCTTGTAGAGGTCCTTGGCTTCCTGCTCGCTGTTGCCGATGCAGATGACGCCCAGTTTGCCGAACTGCGACAGCGCGCCGATCATGTGGAACAGCACGCCGGTCTCCGTCGACGGACTGAAGTGCAGGCCGTGGTGGATGACGATCTCGAGGAAGTCCTGCGGCAACAGGCCGCGGTAGGCCGACGACTTGAGCGCGTCCGTCGCGAAGTAGTGCTTCACGACACCCGTGCGCGAACGGTATTCGCCCGAGCCACCTAGCGAGCCGCCGGTGAGGAAGTCGAGCGCGATGTAGGGAAACGTCGTGCCGCCCATGCGCAGGTTGATCTCGATCGCCGAGCAACGCCACTCTTCGCCCTTGTTGCGATAGACGAGGAAGTCGATTGCGAAGCGGCCGACGACGCCCTTGTCGCGCAGCACTTCGCCAACGAAGTGCGCACGCTCGGTGATCATCGCGCGGTATTCGGCGTGCGCCGGGAACTGGCAACCGAGGTAGACCTGGCCGGAGTCGCCACCGAGCGCCTGGTCGTGGGTCGAGATGATGCGCAGTTCGCCGGCGGGCGTGATGCGCAGCTGCACACTCGGCGACTCGACCTCTTCGGCTTCGAGGAACTCTTCGACGATGCCGCCCATCTCTTCGTACTTGCCGAAGAAGAACGATGCCGAGTGATCCTTAGCCGCGAACTTCAGCGTGCTCATCGCATCGCGGATTGCAGCATCGCGTGCCTCGGTCTTCTCCGGCATCGGATCCGGGTAGCGGAACAGCGCGTTGCCTTCGCCGGAGAAGCCTTCGTTGAGCTTGATGACGGCGCGCTTGAGCTTGGGCTTCTGCGTTTTGAGATCGTCGAGTGCCCCGACAACTTCGTCGAGGTTCTTGAGTTCTTCAGTGCCGTCCGGCAGTTCGATGCCGGCCGCGCGGAACGCCTGGCGCGAACCGGTCTTGCTACCGAAGTGCAAGAGGTCCGGATCACAACCGTTGAGAGGGATGCCGAGTTCGACGGCGAGCGTGCGTTCGAGCGGCGACGTCGTGAAGCACGACATGTAGGCGCGGTTGGTGTCGCCGATCCATTCGCGGATGCGCTCGACGACGCGCGGTCGCTCGAGGATCTTCTCGGTCAATGCGCGCGGGCTCGCGTCCTGCACGCACAGCATCGTCAGGCGGCGCTTTGCGTGGGTGGGCGGCACGCCGACCAGCATCTGCAGGTAGTAGTCGACGATGTCCGCATCGACGGGCTGACTCGTGATGTACATGAGTCGCGCGCCGGGTCGGCGCAGGCGCATCAACATGAACATCAACCGCTCTTCGTAGAACGGCACGCCGGTCACCTTCTGCAGCTCTTCTTGATCGAAGCTGAGTGACGGAATGATCAGGCACGAGTGCGGCGATCGTGGCTGTTGGTGAACGTCTTCCCAGATCGTCGGCAGCTTCGCTTGCAGCGCTTTGAACGCAGCGATTTCATCATGGCGAGACGTCACAAACGACAGCGTCGCCGGAACGCGGTGCGGAGCAAGTGAGGATTGTACGAATTGCCGTTTCGACACGTTTGCTTGCGGCAAACGGTGTGGGCTCGATCGGTGCAGCCAGCCCAGGAGCTAGTCGGCCGCAACCGCTTCGAACACATCGCGCGCGACGTGGATCGGCGCACCGGTCTGCACGGCGAGTGCGATGGCATCGGATGGGCGGCAGTCGATCGTGCGTTCGGTGCCATCGATCGACGTGCCCTTCTCCCGCGGCACGAGCACGAGCGACGCGTAGAAGGTGCCTTCGCGCAGTTCGCTTATGATGACGCGGTGCAGGCGGTGGCCCAGGCTCAGCAGGATCCGGCCGACCAGGTCGTGGGTCAGCGGCCGCGGTGGCTCGACGCCGCATAGCTTGCGGTTGATCTCTTCGACCTCGTTGTAGCCGATGACGATCGGGAAGCCGCGGGTGCCGTGGCGCTCGCGCAGGTGGATGTACTGCTGATCACCCTTCTGGTGGATGACCACGCGCGCGAGTTCGACTTCAACGAGATCCATGAGGCGGAGACGTTTATAGGCCGGGGCAGGCGAGCAAGCGAGCGGCGGGTTGCCCGGGCCTGCTATAACGTTGCAGTGTCCAGCCAGCCGCCCAACCCGGTCCTGTCCTGTGTTACCCGGAGCGGGCGGGTCGAGTCCTTCCATCGGGGGGCCGTCGCCGTGTGCCACGACGGCGAGCCGGTCGTGCTCGCCGGGGACGTCGAGGCGCCGATCTTTGCACGCAGCGCCGTCAAGCCGCTGCAGGCGCTGCCGCTGTTTGTCCACGGGGTGATCGACAAGCTGGCATTGCCAGCCGAAGAACTGGCCGTTCTGTGCGCCAGCCACGACGGCACGGATGTGCACGTTGCGGCCGTGCGCTCGCTGCTGGATCGCGGCGGCCTCGCCGAGGATCTGCTCGGCTGTGGCCCGCACGCGCCGTTTTCGAAGCCGTTCCGCCAGCAGATGCTGCGCGACGGCGTGCGGCCGCTCAAGGTGCACAACAACTGCAGCGGCAAGCACAGTGGCTTCCTCCACCTACAGCAGGCGCTCGGCGGCGATCTGGGAGACTACCTGGCACCGGATTCCGTCGCCCAGCTGGCCGTCAACGAGGCGGTCGCCGAGATGGCCGGGCTGTCGGCGCCGATCGAGACCGGGCTCGACGGATGCGGCGCACCGACGTTCTGGATGCCATTGGCCGCACTTTCACGGGCGTTCTGCCAACTAGCGAACCTGACGGGGCCTTCGTCCGTTCGAGCGTCCGCATGCCGTTCCATCCTCGAGGCCGTTGGCCAGGCCCCCGTGCATCTCGCCGGCGAGCACCGTCTCTGCACGGCGCTGGTGCGGACGTGGCCGGGCCGCTCGTTCGCGAAGAACGGCGCGGAGGGGGTCTACGTGATGGCGTTGGCGCCGGATCCCAAACGGGCGCGCTACCCGGGGGCGCTGGGCATCGCGGTCAAGGCCGACGATGGCGCCGAGCGCGGTTACCAGCCGGTCGTGATCGATCTGCTGCGCTGGCTCGGAGCGTTCGGTGGCGATGCGGTGCCCGAACCGCTGATGCGTTTCGCGCGGATTCCCATATCCAACACGCAGAAGGTGCCGGTGGGCGAAGTGCACAGCGTCGCGGAGTGGCAAGCATGAGTGGCGCTCGCATGAAGAAGGTTCGCCGCCTCCCGACGTTGCCGGCGCGCAGTCGTGATGCCCACAAGGGGGACTTCGGCACGGTGATGATCGTTGCCGGCAGTCCCGAGATGCTCGGGGCCGCGGTGCTGTGTGCGCGCGCGGCGACGCGTGGTGGCGCGGGGCTCGTGCGCGTTGGCTTGCCCGAGTCGTTGCTGTCGCTGCTGCCGTTGGCGGTGCCGGAGGCGACGACATTCGTGCGCACGCCGAAGGCCTTGCGTGAACAGGTTGCCGCGGCCGACGCAATTGTGATCGGTCCTGGCTTGGGTGCGACTGCGACCAACAAGCGGTTGGTTGCTGGTGTGTTGCGCGACAGCAACGTGCCGGTGGTCGTGGATGCTGATGCGTGCAACGTGCTGGCGCCGCTGCCCAAGAACGCCAAGGGCCTCACGTCCGCTGCCGACCTGATCCTGACTCCGCACCCTGGCGAAGCCGGTCGGTTGTTGGGTGTGTCGAGCAAAGACGTGCAAGCCGATCGCGACGAAGCCGTTCACGAACTGTGTCGCCGCAGCGGCGCGACCGTCGTTCTCAAGGGCAAGGGCACGCTCGTCGGCGATGGTGCTCGTTGCTACCGGAACGCGACCGGCAACCCGGGCATGGCGAGTGGTGGTTCGGGCGATGTGTTGTCTGGTTTGCTTGGTGCGTTGTTGGCGCGTGGCATGAAGCCGTTTGAAGCGGCGTGCCTCGGCGTGCACTTGCATGGCAAGGCCGGCGACGTGGCGCGTGATGCGCGCGGCGAGCACGGCATGGTTGCGTCGGACATCGTCGATGCGATTGCGGAGGTGCTGTGAGCCGTTCCACGAGATTGCTCCAGGCGGTGGTGGCGGCAGCGGTGCTGTTGGGAACTGCTCGTGCACAAGAACCCGAAGAAGTCGACAACGGCGCGCTCGCGCAGGCTTTGTGCGATGCCCAGGATCGCGGCGAGCTGACGGTCAAAGCCGCGGTTGCGGCGATGGCATCCAAGAACCACTTCGTCGCGAGCACGGCGGCCAGCATCATTCGTCACGAGTGGCAGGAACTGCCCGAAGAACTGTTCTCGGCGCTGCACGAGTTTCCGCTCGCCGCGCGGCACTTCCTCGAACAGCTCGTGATCGCGCCACGGCCGCAGGCGGCGGCCTGGGTGGCAACCCAGACCACAGCGTCGGGCAAGCGTAGCCTCGACCACCGTTTGATGGCGTTGGCCGCGCGCGGCAAGCCGTTGACCAAGGACGAGGCGCTGCTGTTGCTCGAGGCGGCGAAGAAGAACGACGTCGGCGATGGCTTCTACTACGCCGCGTCCAACGTGTCGGAGAAGATCGCGGGCCGCCTCATCGGGGCGATCCATCAGGGGCTCAGCCAGGAGACGCTGGCCGTCAACCAACTCGGCCCGCTGCTCGATCGGTTGTCGCTGCGCGGCACCAAAAGCCTGCTGGGCCTGGCCGTCACGCTGCCGGAAGCCGTTGCCCACCGGTTGTTGCGCCACGTCTACGAGTCGCAGCCGGAGCTCGTGCAAAGTCGCGTTGCATCCGCGCTAGACGGCAAGATCCCGCTCGACTCGCAGTGGCTCGACTTTGCGCGTGGTCTGCTCACCAGCGAGGAACGCGTCGAACGTGTCGTCAAGATGCTGCTCGAGAGTGACTCCGGCGAGGACCGCGCACGTGCGTTTGATCTGTTGTTGTCCGAGGACAAGCTAGACCAGCGTTCGCTCGAAGCGACGCGCGACACCGGCACCGAACGTGATCTTCGTCGCTTGATCGGTCGCGCCGTCAATCAGTTGCCGAGCAGCTTCGTGATCGATTGCCTCGAAGGATCGCCTCAGGTCTCTGAGGAGATGGCGCGGGCGTTGACCGCTCGCACGGTGCTCGAACCAGAACTCCAGAAGCAGCTGCTCGACATGCTCGACGGCTTCGGCGCTGCCGACAACCACACGCCGCTGTATGCAGTGACGGCGCTCGTGCGCAAAGGCAATGCCGAGGCGCTCAAGACGATCTGGCCGCTCGTCATGGGTAGCACGGCGTGGCGCGACCTTCTGTATCGGCTTGGTCAGCGCGAGGAACCGTTCGCCTACGAGATGATGCTCGCGGAGATCACGGCCGCGAAGAAGTCGATGGCTGGCCTGTCGGAGGAAGAGCAGGACCTGCACCAGCAGAAGCTCGACATGCTGCGACTGTTGCTCGTTGGCCGCGGCGATCGTCGCGAACTCGACACGCTCGTTGCCAATGCCCCGAAGCGCCGCGCGATCTTCGTGCGCCGTTGCCGCCACTACGCCGACAAGCTGAGCGTCAAGCATCAGAACGCGCTGTTCGATGCGGCGCTGCGTTGTGAGGATCCCGAGATCGGATCCGAGCTGCTCGAGTGGGCAGCAACGCCGCCGGAGGATGGCGAACAGCCGGCTGCGATCGCCGATCGCTTGTGGCAGCTCTGGAACGACCCGCCGGAGATCGACATGGTCGAGATCCTGCAGGACACCGCGATGCGGTTGTTGGCGTCGGGGCCGAAGCGTGCTGCGCTGCTCGCCGAGTTGCGGGCCGCCAGCAAGAAGGGCCCGCTGCCCGAACCGTTGAAGTCGTTGCCGTTCGAGTTGCTCAACACGATGGCGCAGCCGATGGCCGAAGACGACGTCTCGCTGTGCGCCGAGTTGCTGCTCAAACTGCCGCTTGCAGATCCGAAGGGCGAGCAGCGCCGGGTGCGCCGTTGGCCCAACGGCACGTCGGGCTTCCCGCTCGTCGCGGCGATCGCCAATCGCTTGCGCGGAGCCGATCTCGGTGTCGCCGACCAGGTCTTCGAAGGCATGGTCGAAGAACTCGCCGGCGATCCGCGCTGCGCCAACATCTCGCGCCAACGCCTCAAGGTGTTCTGGCGCGCGCTCGCGTTCGAGACCGACTTGCAGTTGTTGCTCGGCCGGATCACGTCGCAGTTGTGGATCTTCCACGATGGCGATGATGAAGTCGGCGACGCCGCCGGCATGTGGTTCCAGGCACAGCTGCACGAGCACAACGGCGACTTCGCGCGCGCCGAGCAGCTGTATCGGGCCGTTGGCCGCGAACTGTGGCGGTTGCCCTCGATGCGCGGCGAAGCCCGGTGGTTGCTCGGGGAACGCAATCCTGGTGCTGGCCAAGATCCACTCGCGGCGTTGGCCGCCGCTCCGTATCGCATGCGCCTGCTCGCCGCCCTGAAAGCGGACGATCAGGACGCCATCCGCGAAGCTTCTACCCTGCTGCGTGAGTTCGCGGGCCACGACCGCTACTCGCTCGCTACCCTCAACGAGACCCCGTTGGAATCTGGACGATGAAACTAGCCCTCCTTACAGCCCTGTTCCTGGCGACGACCGTCGCTTGCCAAAACGAGACCCAGAAGCAGGGGGGCAAGAAGCAGGACCCTGCGAAGACGCGGCAGGAGAAAGTCCAAGATCCGAAGGGCGTGCTGAAAGACGTGATCGCCTCCTTCAAGAAGGAAGGCATCAAGCTCGACGCCAAGGCCCGCACGGTCACGATCCCCGTGGTCGTCAACCGCATGCAGGATCCGATCGAGTACCTGCTCATCCACCAGAAGGGCAAGAAGCACGAGTCGGTGTTCAAGACGAACACGAAGCCGAGCATCCTCAACGCCGCGTTGCTGATGATCGGCCTCGATAAGGGCAAGAACGCGACCTACAAGGAGAAGGAGCCGGCGCCGACGCTCGAAGAAGTGCAGAACGGTGCCGACCCGTTGATCGTCACGCCGCCGCAGGGCAAGCCGTACTACATGACGGTGCGTTGGACGACGCCGGAGAACCAGGTCGAAGAGACGTGCGTCGAAGACGTGATCCTCGACTTGACCACGCAGAAGCCGATGGGCCTCTGCAGTTGGATCTACCTAGGCGGCCGCATGGCGCGGCTCTACAAGAACGACCCCGAGGTGTACATCGCCGACTACGAAGGCAACCTCGTCAGCATCTGCTACCTGACGCCCGACAACCACCTCGGCACGATGGTGCACGAGCGCGCGCGCGACGATAGCAATTGGTGGACGACGACGAAGCTGCCGAAGGAAGGCACGGAGATGGAGTTCATCTTCCACGCAATCGAGCCGCCGATGCACGTTGAGCGCACCAAGAAGCTGCGCGCCCAACAGAAGGCCGACGCCGGCAAGAAGAAGGCCGGCGGCGAAGCCAAGAAGAGCGACGCCAAGAAGAGCGGCAAGAAGTAGCGGCGCGCCGCTACGGGTAGATGACCGTCTTGCCGGCTTGCGAGAAGCCGAGGAAGCCTGGCGCGGTCGTGTCGAGCACGACCCACTGGAAGAACGTCTCGGCGTAGCTCAGCGATGGCGTGTTTGGCAACGTCACCGGGAACCGGAACTCGCCCGGCGTCACTGGCGCCAGGAAGCCCGAGTCGACCAGCGGCGGCAGTAGCGAACCGACGGCTTCGGCTTGGATGCCTGGGCTCAGCGGCACGTTGGCTGCGCCGGTGCCGAGGAACATCACGGCGAAGACCGAGTGCGGCACGCCGCTGAGCGTGACGTCGAACGTGCCACCGAGGAACGGTGGGCCGTTCTGCATGCCGCACGTGCCGTAGCGGCTGTAGCCGTAGCGGTAGGGGCCAGCGAGTTCGTAGGCGAACTGGCTTTGGCCAACGTCGGCGATGCACGCGAAGCGGATCTCCGAGTTGGTGCCGCCGAACGTGCGATACATCGTCATCGCGGAGGCTGTGCCACCGGGCGGGCCGCCGACGGCTTGCTGCGTCAGGTCGCCACAGAAGCGCACGCCGGTCTCTTGCTCGGTGAAGCCGGAGATCTCGACGCCGTTGGTTTGCACCACGGTGCCGCTCGGGGTGACAAACGGCTCGGCACTGAACGTATAGAAGTTGCCCAGCGTTTCGTCGTAGGCCATGCCGACGGTTTGGTCGGGCACGTCGAAGGCATTGGGGATCGTGGTGCCCGCATTCGTGACCACTGCGCCAGCGCGGTCGAACTCTACGGCCCGCCAGGCGCCGGCTGCGCCCATCTGGCCGGCAACCCAGAACGTGCCGGTGCCAGTGTCACCGGTTGGATCGAACGCCAGGCTCATACGTTGGTTGAATGCGAATGGCGGAATCTGCAGTTGCAGGCTCCGTGAAGGATCGAGTTGCCCGTTGTTGTTGGCGTCGAGCGCACGAATGTGGATGCCGCCGCCGACGGGCCGGCGATCGACGAGCACGTAGACGTATTCCTGGAACACGTTGCCCACGCGGAACCGTTCGACGGTCATGTCGAGCGGACCGAGCGGTGCTTGCGTGATCGTCGAGGGCAGCGCGGTCGATGTGCCGGTCGGGATCGCGAGCGCGTTGAGTTGCAGGACTTCGATCGGCGAAGTCGGGGTGATGCCATCGACCGCTGCCCACAACTTGCGGCCAGGGTTGGTGATCGTGCCGCGCGTAACGGCCAGCGCGCGCACGGTGCGACCACCGGTGCTGTTGCTCATGTCCGTCACGGCCATGACCTTGCCGAGTGGCTCGCCTTCTTCATCGGGCCGCGGCTTCACGCACTTGCTGCTGACGTGCAGGTTGTCGATGCCGATCGTGCCGCCGAGCGTCTCGAGGAACGTGAACGCAATCGTCTCGTCGTTGGGTTGCGGGATCAGTTCGGCGGACACCGTCGTGCGTTCCCAGCCGCCGCCGATGCTCTCGGTTTTCTCGGTGACCGCAGCGCGTCCGTAGTCGAGCAGCGATTCTTCGATCGTGTTGGTGATCTCCCCGCCAGCACCTTCGAAGTGGTCGAACTGGAACCAGAAGATCTTGATCCAGTCGAGGTGCGGGTCGTTGTCGACGAACAGGTCGAGCGTTGCCGAGCCGTTGCCGACGAGGCCGCAGACGCCTTGCTGGCCGCCGAGGTTCTGGATCCACGTGACGTTGCCTGAGGCTGTCCACGGCGTGGGGTTGTTGTACCAGCCAGGGGTCACTGCAAACGTTGGCACGGGATCCGGTTGGCCCGCCGGAAACACCGTCGGGAATTCCCACGACAGGCTCACGGTCACGTTGTCCTGCACACCCCACCATGGCGGCGGGTTCACAGGATCCTGCGCCACCGCATTGGCGGCGATCAAACCGAGGGCGAGACTCGGCAGGAGTTTGAGTTGGCGGTTCATGGTGCGTGTCCGGTGGTGGGGTTGACGCGGTTACTTCGGCAGGGTGGTGGTGGAGGCGTTCTGAAGATGTAGACGTTGCGCGACGGCCACAGGATCCGTTGGCCAGATGCACGTTGTGCCGTCGCGAGCGGCGGTTGCCGCCCAAGTACCGGTCCTATTGAAGGTACCCCATACAAGGGAGTCGCGGTGGCCATCGAAGTGCACGACCTCGGTGCCATCGGTGACACGCCACAGTTGCGCTGCGCCGCTCAGGCTGTCCTTGCAGGTCAGCACGAGTTGGCCGTCGTCGGAGAACGTGGCGTTCCGTACTGCGGCGCCTGTCTGGATTTCTGCAGTGCGCGTGCCGTCGAGTTTGTAGATGCGCGCGGAGTGATCGTCGCTCGCGGTCAACACGAGCTTGCCATCGGGCGAAAACGTCGCGTGGCGCACGATGCCGGTGTGATCGCCGATCTTGCCGCGAGCCTCCATGTCGGGCAGCGACCAAAGGCGGGCGAACCGTTCTTCGTGTTCGACCGTGACGAGCATCGTGCCGTCGCGGTTGAGGTGCGCGGACTTGATCAGCAGTGGCCGGTCGAGTGTGTGCTTCGCGCTCTGGCTGGTTAGGTCCCAGATGATGGCCCGGCCACCGTTCGGTTGGTCCGGGTTGGGGCCGGCCGTCAGCAGGTGTTTGCCATCACGGAAGAACTGCACCGCCGGCACCTTGTCGTTGTGACCGTTCAGCTGGAACTGGCCTTTGCCGTCGGTCGCGCTGAGTACGTGCACGACGCCGCCGACGTCGCTGCACGCGATCCATCGATCTTGAGAGTCGACGGCGAGCGCGAACAACGGGTTGCCGAGTCGTTCACTCGTCCAGATCTGGCGGCCGTCGCGCGTCTGCCACAGGCGTAGGCGTTCGTCGTCGCCGGCGGTGGCGATGCGGTTGCCATCCCCGACGAATGCGACGGCGGGCACGGTGCCGGGTTGCCGCAATGTGACGACGCCGCGCGCGGTGCCGAAGTCCCAGACCAGCGAGCGATTGCCGGCGAGGCCGAGGATGCGGCGGCCGTCCTTGGCGAACGCGATGCGCTCGATGGAGCGGCCGACTTCGTAACGGTAGATGGCGCTGCCGCCGGGTTGCTTCTTCGAGCTGACGTCGAAGACGCGAATGGCACTGTCAGGTCGTTCGGTCGCGGTCGCGGCGAGTTGGCCGGTCGGGTCGAACGCGACCTGGGTCACGGCGCCGGTGTGGCCGAGCAGGACGCCAGTTTCCCGTAGCGTGACCGCGGCGTTGCCGGCTTGCGGGTCGGACCCGATCTGCCACAGTCGCGCCGTTCGATCGCGCGAGGCGGTCAGCAACCGGCGACCTGCATTGTCGAATGCGATACTGGTGATCGCCAAGCTGTGGCTGACGGTCGCGAGCAGCGCACCGGTGTCGGCGGCGTAGACGCGCACCGAACCGTCGTGGGTGCCGATCGCGCACAGCTTGTTGTCCGCCGAGAACGCGATTTGCGGGTGTGCGCCAGTTCGCGAACTGTTCATGCCGACGCACTCGGCGATCAGGGTGCCATCGTCGATGCGCCACAGTCGTGGTGTATGGCCGCGGCTGGTGACGGTTGCGGCTGTCTTGCCGTCGGGGCTGATCGCGGCCGCGCGGATGACGCTGTCGTGTTCGAGGGTGGTCGTGATCGCGGCGCCGGTCCGGGTGTTCCAGACCTGGGCGTAGTACGGGCCCTTCGACAGGCGCGGTGCCGAGCCGCGGCCGGACACGTAGGTCGTCACGAGCGCGCGTTGGCCGTCCTGACTGACGTGCACGGTCGACGCGAGTCCCGGTAGCTTGATCGTTTGCGACGTGGTTTGCGTCTCCGGTTGCCACAGCCGCATCGTCTGGTCAATGCCGACGGACACGATGCGGTCTTCGCCGGCGAACGCTGCCGACGCAATCGGTAGTGAGGCGTGGTGGCCGCGCAGTTGGATCGGATCCTTGTCCTGGTCGTGCCGGTAGTACAGCAGCGACCCGGCGTAGCCGGCGATGACGATGTGTTGGCCCGACGGCGACCATCCGCCGGCGATGGTGCGCTTGGTGGTCGGTAGCGTGCGCGCGACCCAGCCCTTGCCGAGTGCATCGAGCACGGCCGAACGGGTGACCGCCGTCGACATCTGGTCTTCGGCGTCGAGCGCCAGGTCGAGCGCGGCTTCGCGATCGTATTCGAGCAGTTGCTGGCTCTTGGTCGCCTTCCAGGCTGCGTCGGTTTCGATGCTCTGACGTTCGGCGTGATAACGACCGAGACGTTCCATCGTCGCGTTGTCGTTGCGGATCGTCAGCGCTTCGTTGGTCAACGTGATCGCCAACGCGTAGTCGCCGGCTTCGGCGCGGGTCTCTGCTTGTTGTAGCAGCGACTCGATGCGTGCCGTGTCGTTGGCGTTGCTGACCATCAACCAGGCGACGACGACGGTCGTGACGAGCAGCGCCACTGCGGCGATCGCACTCTCGGTGCGGTGGCGACGCACGAACTTGGCGCCGCGGGTCCACGCGCTCGCCGGCTTGGCGTGCACCGGTTCCCAACGCAAGAAGCGCTGCAGGTCCGCTTCGAACTCGGCTGCAGTCTGGTAGCGCTTGACGGGATCCTTCTCGAGCGCCTTCTGGCAGATCGTGACGAGGTCGCGCGGCACTTTGGCGTTGCGGCGCTGCAACGGCACCGGTTCTTTGAAGCAGATCTCGTAGACGATCTGTTGCAGGTTCTTGCCGTCGAACGGCCGGCGCAGCGTCAGGATCTCGTAGAGGATCACGCCGAGCGACCAGATGTCGGCGCGGTGGTCGATCTCGACCCGCTTTGCCAACGTCTGCTCCGGACTCATGTAGTGCGCCGTGCCGGTGATCTCGCCGGACATCGACAGGCTGTCGCCCATGGCGTCGAGCGACTTGGCGAGACCGAAGTCGAGCAGGCGAACCTGGCGACGATCGTCGATCATCAGGTTGCGCGGCTTGAGGTCGCGGTGCACGACCTGGTTGTGGTGCGCGACGGCGAGCGCGGACGCGACTTCGGCAACGAGCATCGCGCATTCGGCGACGTAGCCCTTCTCGGGCGCGATGCCGAGCGTGCCGACGGCAACACCTTCGCCTTCGCCGTTGGCGAGGCGCAGGTCGTCGAGCATGTCGGCGAGGTTGCGGCCGGCGACGTAGTCCATCGCCAACGCGAAGGTGCCGTCGACTTCGATCAGGCTGTGCACCGGCACGATCGCGCGGTGGCTCAGTTGCGCGGTCGCCATCGCTTCGCGACGGAAGCGTTCGACGTGGCGCTTGCTGAGCGTCAGGCCACTGGCCATGACCTTGAGTGCGACGCGCCGGTTGAGCGACTTCTGCTTGGCGAGGTAGACGACGCCCATGCCGCCGCGGCCGAGTTCTTCCTGGATCAGGAAGTCACCGAACGAGCGGCCGTCACTCTCTTGCTGTTCGGCTTCGGGCTCTTGCCATTCTTGGTGGCCGAGCAAGCCATCGAACATCAAGAATTCGCGACACTGCGACAGGATCTCCGCGCGCATGTCTTGCGGATACTGTTCGGCAAACGTCGCCGGGTCGTCGGCTTTGCCCGCGGCGTGCTGCTCGACGAACGCTTCGACCGCTTGTTGGATGTCGGTGTTGCGGGCGCCGTCTGAATTGGGCGGGTTGGCGGAATCGCCGGCGATCGCGGGATCGCTCACCACATCTGCATCTGGCTTCTTGGCCATCTCACGACTCCCGTCGCGACAGCAGACCGGCGAGGCGCGCTTGTGCTCGCGACAACAACGCGCGGACCGAACCTTCGGTCGGCAACCCCATCTCGGCGCAGATCTCCTGCGTGTCGAGTTCGAGGTAGCGACGCAGCACGATGATCTCGCGCTCGCGGTCGGGCAGTTGTTGCAGCGCCGTGCGGATGCGTTCGGACAGTTCCGTTTCGTCGTGGACCTGCGATGGAGTTGCATCCTTGGCAGGAACCATGTCGGCGCCGGCGTCGTCGAGTTCGACGATGCCGCCAGCCGCGGAACGTTTCTTGGTCTCGAGCGCGCGGATGCGCCGGATGATCTCGTACTCGGCGCCCTTCAACAGCCAGGCGAGGAACGAACCTTCGCCGCGGTATTCAAACTGGTGCAGTCGTTTGAGGGCCGACAGGATCGCGTCGTGGGTGGCGTCTTCACTGTCCGCCATCAGGACGCGATACTTCGGACCGACCAGCTTGCGTAGAGCGGTTCGGAGGCGGTCGCGATACCGCTGGAACAGCATGTCGATCGCATCGCGATCCTGCTCCAAGGCACGGTTGACCAGATTGCGCGTGTTGTCGTCCAAGAACGGAACCCGGGTCGAGAAGCCCTGATTCTGCACGGGTTTCCGTCCGCGGCAAGATGCGCGCGGGATTCGCACAACGATGCGACGTCCGAGCAGGTTCCGAAATGGGGCGAGGGTGGCCATCGTTACTGCTGGAAGGGCCGGTGCGGTCGTAGCGCACGCGGAAATGTCGGTTCTTGCGGGGACCGTGTTTTCGCTCCGGGGAACGCGCCGGATCGGCGCAAAAATGTGCGTGCGCGGCAGGTGGGCGGGTTCTTCGAGGGTGTGGACATGCCACCCGGTCCGGTTGGGCCGTTTCTTTCCCCCGACCCTTTGTTCCTACCATGCGTACCTCCTTCCTCGTTGCACTCGCAGGAGTCGCTGTTGCCGTCACCACCGGCACCGCCACTGCCCAGCGTTTGCTCGCCTATGACCCGTTCGGCTCGATGGTTACGGAGTTGCAGCCGCCAGATGCCGTGCTGTTTGCCCCGAACCCGCCGATCATCGTGTACCCGACGGCGCCGATCCTGCCGCCGCCGTTCCCCGGGATCCCGTCGCCCGGCGACAGCACCTTCGACAATGCTCTCGGCGTGCACTGGTTTACCGATGGCGCGCTGCTCGCGCCGATGCCGAGTCCGTCGGTCCCGCCGCTAGCGCCGCTGCCGGCGCCGATGCCGATTGCGCCGGCGGTGATGGGGGCGATCGCGGGTCCGGTCACCGGCATTGCGATCGATCCGGCTGCTGGGGTCATGTTCATGACGAGCGTGCCCGGGATCGTCGTCGGTGTTGCGCCCGTGCCCGGCATGCCGATCGTCGTGCCGCCGTTTCCGATTCCGTTCCCCGCCGGTCCGATCGCCGGACTCGAGTGGGATGGCGCTACCGGTTCGTTGTGGGCCGTGAGTGTCGGCGGCGTCGCCTACAACTTCTTCCCCGGTGGGGTGCCGGCGGGACCGCCGCTGCCGTCGGCAGTGCCGGTTCCAGTTCCCGTGGGTGACATCGCGATCGACAAGATGGCGAAGGTCAATGCGCTCGGTGTGCGGCCGCTCTACATCAGTGCGGGCGGCATGGTGTTCGACATGACGGATCCGGGTGCGATCATGTTCCCGTCGGGGCCGCCAGCAGAAGGGCTGTCGTTTGCCAATCACCCGATCCAGGTCGGCCCGCTTGGTGGTTGTGCGTCGTGCCCGACGATGCCGGGACCGTTCAACTTCATCACGGGTCCGATGACGAGTGGCAACGCTGGGTTTGCGCTCGGCATGACCGGGATGATTCCGGGCTCGTTCTGCGTGTTCGGTTTCGACACCGTCTACAGCCCGTTGTTCCCGACGATCAACGTCGTTGGTTGCCCGCTCGGTTTGACGGTGAGTCCGACGCTGTTGTTGTTCTTGTCGCCGGTGGATGCGGCGGGCACCGCGGTGTTCCCGGTGTCGCTCGCGACCGCGCCGGTGGGGGTGACGCTCTACAACCAGGGCTTCACGTTCTGCTCGGCGGACCCTACCGGGTTTGTGTTCTCGCCATTCCAGGCGTTGACGATCGGCGGGCTCTAGCGAGATCGGGTAAGGTTGGCGCGTCGCCTCATGCGGCGCGTCATGACCATGCCCATGCGAAAGTCCGGTTGCCGCCTAATCGGTGGCTTGCTGCTACTTCTGGCGAGTTGCCAGGCGCCGGCAACCGTCGTGTTGCCGGAGGCGCGGACGGTGTCGAGCACCGAGTTCCCGGCCCCGCGTCACCTGTTGCGCGGCTTTGACTACCGGTTGCCGGCCGGGCCGTGGCACGTCGGTGACGAAGTCCTGTTCGGTCTGCGCCTGCGTCGCGATGGTGATGTGCGTCACTGGTTGTTGCAGTTGCGCGTCACCGAGGTCGAAGCCGTCGATGCGGAAGGCAAGAAGCTGCCGCCGGTCGATTGGTCGCTGCGCATCAACGGCGAAATCGAGACGTTCGCTTCTGAGTTGTGCCGCGCGGAGGTGGTTGTGATGGACGAGCGCGGCAAGGAACTGGGTCGTTCCCGGCCAGTTCTACCGCGCGACTTCCTCAGCCGTGGCATGGCCGGCGCATGCCAACTCGTGCACAACCGCATGCGCGGCCGCAGCGCCTCGGTCCGTCGCAAACTCGACATGCGCCCGCTCGCCGAAGCGACGGTCAGCGCAGTTGCCTTGCTTCAGGTGGTGCAAGACGACTCGGTGCTCGCCCCGATCCTGTGGCAAGTGATCGAGAAACCTTCCCTCTGGTCCGTGGTCTCGAGCCTGGGCGTCGACGTCATGATGCGCCCGAGCTTCCACAACGCGACGAAGGCAGACTCCCCGGTCCCCGGCCTCCGCGAACCCACCTGGCGCCTCCCGATCGCCCTCGAAGTCAACTCCACCCCAGCCCTCAACCTCGACCTCTTCGTCACCGACTCCACACCCCCGTTCACCCCAGCCGGCGGCCTCCTAGGCGCCACAGCCCGCCACCCAACCAACCCCACCCTCGACTTCTCCCTCCTCCTCCTCTCCGCCCGAAGACGATAGTACGCTGCCAGGAGAGAATTTATCCTCTTCGGAACCGCCGCGCGCAGCTCGCCCCTCCGGCCGGTAGACCTGACCCAACAGTTCGTGGCCGATGGCGGCCGCGACTTGCGCATACTCAGTGTTCGTTGCGAGGAGTCGGTCGTGGCGATCGGCAATGCGTCGAGCGCTCGCGCACGTGATCTCGAGTTGGGCGGCGATCGCCTTGAAGCGAACAGTTGCGAGATGGCGCAGCAAGCCCACGTGCATCGTTCGCCATGCGTCGAACGATTGGCGGCCGCTACGCAGCTTCCAATTGCCGCGCTTGGCGCGGGCGCCGATCGCACGACTCACGAGTGTGGCCGGGATCAACGGTTGTTGTGCCATCGTGCCGTCCGCCAGTTTGGCCTTCCGCTGCATCCAGGCCAGAACGGAAGGCGCGGGCTGATGCACGAGCGCATCCAAGTCGTCTGCCATTGCCCGCGAATCGCAGCGTGCCTCGACGATTGCAGCTGTCAGCCTTCGCGCGCCGGTTGCCGCGGAGCGAGGGTAGTCAGCTGGATCGTATTGATCGGATCCCGATAGCTCCGCAACCCATCCTTCAAGCCAGTTGCGGGTGAGCCACCGCGGCCCACGGCGACGACTGTATTGATTCGCGCTGCACCAGCGATACTCGCGCGCGTCGCGAACCAGACCAGCATCGACGGGGTTGTTGTCGATGTAGTGCACCAGGTTCTTGCGGTAGGTCAGCGACCGCACGGGCTTCGACGAGAATCGCCCGCGGTGCAGCGGGCCGTCGCGCCGTCTCGAACGGTTGAAGTAACGCGCGTAGGTGTTCTGAATCCTACGCATCGCTTCGGACAGTTGCCCCTGCGGGCTGCGGACCAGCATGTGGAAGTGCGTCGTCAGCAAGCACCACGCATGAACCTCGATTTCTCCCCGGCGGGCGGCCTTTGCGACCTGTGTCAGGAAGTAGCGCATGTCGCGACCGGTCTCAAAAAGAGACCGGCGGGCTATGCCTCGGTTCATTACGTGGTGCCAGGAACCTTCCTTGTCGTGCCGCGGTTGTCGAGTCATGCATCACTTCCTCGGGAAGAAGTGGGGCGACCGGGGCATGCCGTTGGCTCCGAAGACGATAAATTCTCTCCTGGCACCGTACGGATAGTCTTCGGTGGTCGATAGGAAGGGCATGAAGTGGCATCTGTTTGTCGTGGCCTCGTTGGTTTGTTGTGTTGTGTCTGCTCAGGTTCCGGCGGCGCCGCCGGGTGGGGTGAAGACGACGAAGAGCAAGCCGAAGGGCAAGGCGTCTCGTGTGCTCGAGCGTGCGAAGAGCATGCGCAAGGGGATCACGAACGGGCGCCAGGTGAAGAGCCACGTCAAGGTGCGTGTGCGCTTGAACAACGGCAACCGACTGACCGGTGTCGTCAAGGATGGGCGCCTCGTCGAACGCGTCGATGGGCTGCGCTTCGTCGATGCCGGCGCGCTCGATGCCGGTGCTGGCATTCGCCTCTGGTACTCCGGCGGCACGCGCAGCTACATCTTCGTGCCGTTCCAGAGCCTGAAGAACTACGAGGTCGTGCAACGTCTGTCGGCGCAGCAACTGCTCACGATCGAAACGGAGATGAAGATGGCTGAGCGGCGTGCGAAGGAACGCGAAGCTCGCGCTCTGCGTCGCGCCCGCGGTAACGCTACCGGCGAGACGCCGGCTCCCGGCCAAGCTCCGGGCACGTTGCCGGTCGCCGGCCCCGAGGGCGTGAAGAATCGCGTCGCCGGCCTGAAGAACTTCGGCAAGCCCGGCCCGGCGCCGGCGCAACCCGCTGGCCTCGGCACGCCGACTCCGGCAGCGCCGGCCAAGACCCCGACCAAGACCACCGAGAAGACCGCTCCGGCGAAGGCTGGTGCAGGTGCTGGCGAACTCGATCAGGCCAAGAAGGAGCTCGCCTGGGCCAACCTGCTGCGCAAGTACCCGCCGGCAGCCGGATGGAACGAGGCCAAGAAGAACGAGATCGCGCGCCGCAAGGTCGTCATTGGCGTCCCGCCGAGCGAGAATGAACTCGCGTTCGTGAAGAACTTCGAGCAGTGGATCCAGGCCTGCGAGCACAACAACATCGACCCCAACGCTGGCGTCAAGAAGAAGCCGCAGACCAAGCGCGAGCGCCGTCGCGCCGAGCGCGCCCGCGTCCGCGGGCGATAATTTCAGCGAAGAACTGCCGCGACCTGACCGCGAATCCAGCTTCGCGCTTGATCCCATCCGGGGCCAAACGGAATGCTGTGGCGCATGCAACGCGCCTTTTTGTTTACCGGTCAGGGTTCACAGTTCACTGGGATGGGCAAGGAGCTCGTCGAGCGCTTCGATCGCGCTCGCGAGACGTTTGCCGAAGCGGACGAAGCTCTCGGCGAATCGATCACGAAGCTCTGCTTCGAAGGCCCCGATGAGTCCCTCCAGCTGACGGAGAACACCCAGCCGGCGACACTGACGGTCGCCGTCGCCGCCTACCGCGCGCTCGGCATGACCCCGGACCTCGCCGCCGGCCACAGCCTCGGCGAATACGCCGCGCACGTCGCCGCCGGCACGCTCGAGCTCGGCACCGCCGTCAAGCTCGTGCGCCAACGCGCGACCTTCATGCAGAACGCCGTCCCGGTCGGCACCGGCGGCATGGTTGTGCTGCGCAAGATGGATCTCGATGCGGTCAACGAACTTGTCGCCAAGGTCGACAAGGGTGTCTGCGAGATCGCCAACATGAACGAGCCGACGCAGACTGTCGTCTCCGGCGAAGCGGCCGCGATGGATCAGCTCGTGGAACTCGCGCCGCGCCGCATGGCGATGAAGCTCAGTGTCAGCGTGCCGTTCCACTGCTCGATGCTCAACGAAGCCGGCAAACAGTTCGCCGCCGTGCTCGACGACACCGAGATGAAGGATCCGGCGTTCCCGATCTGGTGCAACGTCGACGCGAAGCCGGTCACGACCGCGCAAGAAGCACGCGACGCGTTGCAACGCCAGTTCGCCGGCGCGGTCAAGTGGTTGCCGACGGTCAACGGCATGCTCGAAAGCGGCGTGCGCAACTTCATCGAGTGCGGTCCCAAGGCGACGCTCGTCAACATGGTCGGTCGCATCGCCAAGGGCGCCGGTGTCGAAGACGTCACGACGCACGCGGCGACAACTGTCGAAGAGATCACCGCACTCCAGGCTTCGTGAGCGAAGCCGAGCATCCAGGCGGCAACCCGCTACGACAGGCCTTGTGGCCGCTCGGACTGCTGTACGGTTCGGTAGCCGCGCTGCGCAACACCCTGTTCTCGATGGGGTGGAAGCAGGTGCACAAACTGTCGGTGCCGGTCATCTCGATCGGCAACCTCACCGTCGGCGGCACGGGCAAGACGCCGACCGTGGCTTGGCTATGCGAACTCGCCAAACAAGCCGGCAAGACGCCGGGTGTGCTGGCACGCGGCTATGGCCGAGCAGAAGGCGCCGAACTCAACGACGAAGGCACCCTGTTGCAACGCCGCTTGCCGTGGCTCCTGCAAGAACAAGATCCGGACCGCGTCGCCGCTGGCAAACGTCTCGTCGACAAGGGCGCCGACTTCATCGTTCTCGATGACGGCTTCCAACATCGTCGCTTGCATCGCGACCTCGACGTCGTCTGCCTTGATGCGCGCCTCCCGTTCGCCAACAACCAATGCCTGCCCGCTGGCGACCTGCGTGAGTTCCGCGGCGGCCTGCGTCGCGCCGATATGCTCTTGCTCACGCGCGCCGGGCAACTCGATCGCGACCAACTCAAGATGCGCATCGACGGCCTGCGCCGCATCGCCGGCAAGAACCTGCCCGTGCACGCCTGCGAACACCAACCGACCGACCTTGTGCAACGCCCGGCCGACATCGTCACAGGAGCCGACTCGCTTTCGGGTCGGCGCGTCGTCTTGCTGTCCGCGATCGCGCGTCCCAAAGCGTTCCGCGCGACGGTCGCACGCCTCGGTGCCGAGATCGTGGGGGAGTTGGCGCACCGCGATCACCACCGCTTCACGACCAACGAAGTCAACGCCGCCAAGAAGCTGGCCGACGAGAAGGACGCGATCCTCGTGACGACCGAGAAAGACGACGCACGCCTCGATGCCTTCGACATCGAGCGCCACGTGTTGCGCATCAACATGCAGTTCCTCGACGCGCCACCGCCACCCGCGGAGTTTCTGCTGTGAGTGACGCCCAGACCTTGGTGCGCTTCTCAGACCGCATCGTCTACTGGGCCGCGCGCCTCGCGATCGGCACCGCCGCGCGCGTGCCACAATGGCTCGGCTACCGCCTCGCTGGCGGCCTCGGTCGTCTCTGGTTCCGCTGTGACAAGCGTCGCCAACGCTACGCGCTGAAGTTCCTGTCGCAGGCCTTCCCGGACATGCCGGAGAAGGACAAGCTGCGCCTCGGCGCGAGCGCCACTGCCAACCTCTTCATGGTGCCGCTCGACATGGCGCGCCTGACGCGCCTGCTCGCACGCGGCGGTTCGACCCTCGACGTCACCGACTGCAGCCAATCGTCCGAGCAGTTCAAGCAACTCCCCAAACCCTGGCTTGGCCTCACGGCCCACCTCGGCAGTTGGGAAGTCGGCGCCGTCACCGTCGCCGAACTCGTCGGCGGCGCTCACGGCATCGCCCGCATCACGAAGAACCCGCTGCTCAACGACTGGATCCTCAAGAACCGGCAGAACGCGGGCCTCAGAATCCACCCGCGCCGCGGCGGGTTCCGCGACCTGACGCGCGCCCTCAACAACGGCGAGGCCGGCCTCCAGGTCATCGACCAGAACCAACGCTTACGCGGCATCTTCGCCCCGTTCTTCGGCAAGATCGCGAGCTGCGAACGCGCCGCCATCAGCCTCGCCCTCCGCAAGCAGTACCCGGTGATCATCGCCGCCGCCCTCCGCCGCGGCCGCGGCTTCCGCTTCGAACTCGTCGTCGCCGACCAGTTCACGCCCGTGGCTACCGGCGACAAACAAGCCGACCTCCTCGCTGCGATCACCCGCGCCAACAAGGCCCTCGAAACCCTGATCAAGCGCGCCCCGGAGCAATACCTCTGGATCCACGACCGCTACCGCACACAGCCCGATGACCCGGAAGTCGTGGCGGCCGAAGCGGAGTCGGCCAGCGAGTAGTACGGTGCCTGGACCATTTTCACCCTATTCGCCGCGAAGCGGCGAATAGGGTGAAAATGGTCCAGGCACCGTACGTGTCACATCCAATCCGCAGGCTCCGTTGACGGGTTCGCCGCTGCCCTCGCGCCTCGCGCAGCGAGGCACGAGGCCACGCCCGAACACTGTCGGTCGAGCCACATCTGCGCTTTGCGCAGAAGTGGCACGCCCGCCAGGGTTCGAACCTGGGACCGCCGGCTTAGAAGGCCGATGCTCTATCCAGCTGAGCTACGGGCGCGTGTGCCGGACAACCTACCGGACGGGCGCGACACCTTGAACCGAATCTGGCGGACATTATCCGTCTTGGAACGCCACGCCGAGCGGGTCCAATCGTTGTCGTGCGCCAAATGAAACGAATCCATAACCAGGCTTCTTGGCTTCTGCCCCTTGTCTCTGTGTTCGCGGTCGCTTGCAGCGGGGGCGGCGGTGGTGGTGGCGGCAGCCCACCGCCGGTGACGACGGCGACGTTGCGAGGGGATCTTCGCATGCCGCAAGTGGCACCTTCGGCAGCTCCTTCGAACTCCTCCTTTGATCCGATGGTGCCCGGCGAAGTGGTCGTCTGGTTCGAAGAGGGCAAGGGGCTGGCTGACCTCGATGTGGCGCAGCTCGATGCCGCGGGCATGCAGTGGGTGCGCGGGCAGACGGGGCCGACGGCCGTGTTCCATGCGCAGCGCGCCGAAGGCAAGTCGTCGGTGCGCGATGGGGCGACGGATGCGGACAGCGTCGAGAAGGCAACGTGTGACGCCGCCGATGCGATGGCCGCGATGACTGGTGTAAAGGTCGCGAGTCCGAACTACCTGATGCAGGCGTTCACGCAACCGAACGACACCTTCTACGACAAGCAGTGGCACTACCCGCAGATCAAGTTGCCGCAGGCTTGGGACGTCACGCAGGGTTCTTCGAACGTCATCGTCGCCGTGTTGGACACGGGCATCGTGTCGTCGCATCCGGACTTCTCGGGTCGGCTCGTTGGCGGCTTTGACATGATCAGCAACCCGCAGATCGCTCGCGATGGGGATGGTCGCGATGGCGATCCCGAAGATGTCGGCGACCTGATCACGCCGCAGGGGTCGAGCTTTCACGGCACGCATGTCGCCGGCACGATTGGTGCCAACGGCAATGATGGGCAAGGTGTCGCCGGCGTCGATTGGAACTGCAAGCTGATGACCGTTCGCGTGCTTGGCCAAGGTGGCGGCACGATCGACGACATCGCCAACGGCATCCTGTATGCCGCCGGAATTCCGAACGGCAGTGGTGCGTTGCCGCCGCAAGCCGCGGACATCATCAACATGAGTCTCGGTGGTCCCGGGCTCAACCCGGTGATGGAGCAGGCGTGCAATCAGGCGGCTGCTGCCGGTGTTCTGTTGGTCGCTGCCGCTGGCAACGACAACACGGCCAACCCGAGTTCGCCTGCTGCATTCGACTCGGTGCTCTCTGTTGGCGCGGTCGATTTGGTGAAGGCGCGCGCGCCGTATTCCAACTTCAGCCCGACGATCGATATCTGGGCGCCGGGAGGCGACATGAGTGCCGATCGCAACGGCGATGGCTTTCCCGATGGTGTGCTGTCGACGATGGCCGACGACCAGGGCAACCTGTTCTTCAAGTTCGAGAACGGCACGTCGATGGCGAGTCCGCACGTTGCTGGGGTTGCGGCGCTCGTGAAGGCGGCGGATCCCAACCTGACCGCGACGCAGATCCGGCAGATCCTGATCGGTAACTCGGAAGGTGGCTTGTCGCTGCCCAACGCGGGTCGTCTTGTCGATGCCCTGGCGGCGGTGCAGGCTGCTTCGACCGGCCAAGGCAACCCGCCGAGTGCGCCGGTGCTGACGGTAGGGGAAGCGGTCGTCGACTTTGGCGATACGGATACCAACCGCAGTGTGGCGCTGGCCAACAACGGCACGGGCAACCTCGAGTTCGTGGATGGCTTCGCCACGCCGCCGGTCCCGTGGCTCGCTGGAGACGTGTTCGAAGTCATCGCCGGCAACAACATCGATGGCGATGAGCTTCGCCTGGTCGTCGATCGCACCGGCATGGCGAACGGCGTCGAGCAGACGACGATCACGCTCAACTACACCGATGGCGCGAATACGTTCAGCACCAACCTCGATGTGCGGATGCAGGTTGGCGCGTCGACGGTCGCTCCCGACACCGTGTTCGTGTTGCTCGTCGATCCGGTGACGCTCGAGACGATGTATCAGACGGAAACGGCGCTCGGGGCGAACTTCTCGTTCGCGATGGCCAGTGTCGACCCGGGCCGCTACCTGTTGGTCGCTGGCACCGACCGCGACAACGATGACTTCCTAGGCGATGAAGGCGAACTGTTTGGCGCCTACCCGAGTATCGATACGCCGATCCCAGTGGACGTGGTCGCGGGGCAGGATCTACCGAACCTCGGCTTTGGCCTGCAAGAACTGGCGACCGTGCAGACGTTGGGCAACCAAAACGTGCGCACGTTCCGGAGGCTCAACTGATGCGGGCCATCTTGTTGGCACCGATGCTGCTGGCGTTCGCATGTGCGAGCGCCGAGCTGGCATCGACGGAAGGCGACGTGCATTGGCAGGGCCCGCCCGTTGCGGCGAGCTACGCTGCCAATGGCGACCTGAAGGTCGTCGTGACCGTTCGCACGGGCGGCCATGCGCTGGTCGTGCAAGAAGTCGAACGCAGCGGCGAAGTAGCGGACGTTCGACTGCAACTACAGATGCCAACCGGCGACCTGGTCACGCAAGTGATCACGAAGTTGCCCATCGTCATCCCGGCGAAGGACCTCGGCGACACCGGCGAAGCCCGCATCTGGCTCGCACAGGGTGACGGCGACAGCCAGCTCGCGTTGGCCGTCGAACGTTAGCTTCGGCTGTTGCTGAGCGTATGCGAGCCAACGCTGGCAAGTCCGCGGAGAATCACGCGGTATGCTGTCGCCATGAACGGGATCGTTGTCTTCGCTCTGTCGAGTGTCGCTTTGGCATCAACTGCGTTGGCTCAGTTGCCTGGTTGGACTCAGGCGAGTCCGCCTACAGCTCCTCCGACGCGTGGGGTTCATGCCATGGCGTACGACGGCACCCGCAATGTTGTCGTCATGTTTGGCGGGTATGACCCTGGGTTTGGCCTGCGCGGTGACACTTGGGAATACGACGGCGCTGATTGGTCGTTGGTGACGACCGCGGCCAGTCCGGGTGCTCGCCACTCACATCAAATGATCTACGACAGCGGTCGTGGCAAGGTCGTTTTGTTCGGTGGCTCGACGGCCAACGGCATGGTCAATGACACATGGGAATACGATGGCACAAACTGGGTGATAGTGGCCACACCTGCCAGCCCTCCGGTTCGCATCGAGTTTGCAATGACGCATGACAGTGTGCGTGGGAAGACCGTCGCGTTCGGAGGAAAGAACCTCGGGGGCCGTCTTGGCGATACGTGGGAATACGACGGCGTCAATTGGACCCAGGTTTCGGTTGTTGGGCCATCGGTTCGTAGTGGTTGTTCGATGGCGTTCGATCCTGCCCGGGGAGTATCCGTCTTGTATGGGGGGCATGGCGGCAGCACTGCTTCATCAGATACTTGGGAATACGACGGTGCCAATTGGAACCTTGTTAGCCTGTCGTCCAGCCCTGGTCCGCTCTTCCTGCATGCGATGACATATGACTCGGGGCGGGCCAGAGTTGTCGTATACACCGCTGGCATCTTCGGGAGCCCCTTCCATGAGACATGGGAATACGATGGTGTGAGTTGGGGTTTGGCTAGCACGATTATCAGCCCGCCCGATCGCATCACCGACGTTGTCTATTCTGACGCAAGCAGTCGCGTGATCCTGTTTGGTGGCTACTCGGGAGCTTCCTACTTCAACGATACGTGGGAGTATGGCGGGGCGTTCGTCGTGCCCTCGTCGACATCGGTTTACGGATCTGGGTGCGGCTCTCCAGTCATGTCGATGTCGCCGCAAGCCAATGCCATCGTCAACATCGGGATGGCCGCAGCTGTTGGCCCGACCCCAACGACTGCGTGCGTCGTTGCGATGGGGTGGAGCAACTCAATGATGCCAGGCTTGGGCTCCTTGCCCTTCGATTTGGCCAGCGTCGGAATGCCGGGCTGTGAGTTGCTGCAATCGAACGAGACGTTTGGGTTGAGCACCCAGGCCACCTCAGCGTCGTGGGTGCAATGGGGAACAATGGTTCCGAACAACAACGCCCTTCTCGGGATGCACGTCTACACGCAGGCGTTCAGTCTGGCTCCTGGGCTGAACGCCCTGCAAGTCGTAGCAAGCAACGGCATCGACTGGGGCATCGGAAACACCTAGCTGACCGTACGGTCATTACAGGCCTGCGTTGGCGACGATCTGGAGGAACTCGTCCTTCCAGTGGTAGCCGTGCAGGAGGTTGGGGTCGTCGTCGCCGAGGAGTTTGCGGGCGACGTAGAGGGCTTCGATGGAGGCGAGGCCGCCGGTGGGGTCGTCGAAGACCTTGCTGACGCGGGGGTAGGCGGTGCGGAGGTTGCCGGGGATCGAACGTTTGATCGGTTCGCCGGTCACGCACGCTTCGATCTGGGGGAGCCAGCGCCAGGTGGAGTCGAGGAGTAGCAGCGGTTTGCCGGCGTCGGCGATCGACAGCGCGGGCGCGTCGACGGCGAGCTGGATGAAGCCGGTGGCGTCGAAGATCGTGTCCGGTTTGCCGCGCAGGAACGTCATCTCTGGGCGGTCGTGCAGGAAGCGCAGCGAGCACTTGCTGATGCGTTCCTTCGGGTGGCGGATGACGGTGGTCGCTACGGCGGTCACGGCTAGGACAGTTCGAGTTGGCGGAGCACGGCTTGTTCGACGGTGTCGACGTCGATGCCGAGAACGCATTGTGGAGTGGCACACGTGCGGCGCTTGCACGGCCGGCACGGGACGTCGTGATAGACGATTTCGTGGGCGATGTCGCCGTGGCCGCGGGGGCCGTAACGATTCTGGTCCTTCGGGCCGAAGATCGCGACGCAGCGGGCACCTACCGCGGCGGCCAGGTGCAGCGGGCCGGTGTCGGCGGCGACGACGACCTGGCAGTGGCGCATGACGCCGGCGAGGCCGAGCAGGCCGAGGTCCTTGCCGTCGGCGGCGCGGCTGCCATCGGCCAGTTCCAGTGCGGGGGCGGCGAGGTCGTGCTCGCCGGGGCCGAAGCCGATCAGGACACCGATGCCGCGTGCGCGCAGGCGACGAGCAAGTTCGGCAAAACGATCTGCCGGCCAACGTTTGAACGCGGCGAACTGTGATGTGCCCGGGTGCAGCAGCACGCGTGGTTCGGGCAGGCCTTCGAGCAGCGCCGGTGGTGGTTCGGTCGTTGCGATGCTCGGCGCCGTAGCTGCGCCCGAGAGGCCGATCGCCTTGAGCAGCATGTGGCCGACGGCGGCACGGTGCGGCGGTGGCGTCGGCATCGGCACCGTCAGGCTGTAGGCAAACGTCGCACCTTCGCGCGAGGCCGGTCGGGCGGGGCCGACCTTGTGGCGGGCGCGCGCGAACAACATGTGCATCGCGCTTTTCTGGATACCGTGCACATCGAGGGCGACGTCGTAGCGCGTGCGCCTTAGTGCGAACAGACTGCCCGGAATGCGCAGGCGCTGACGGCGTGGATAGACGAGCACGCGGTCGATCTGTTCGTGGTTGGCGAGCAGGTTCTGGAAGCGGTCCTCGACGAGGAAGTCGACTTTGACGTCGGGTCGCTCTTTGCGCAGTGCGGCTACGGTCTCGAGCGCAAACAGCACATCGCCGAGTGCGGAGAGGCGCACGATCAATACGCGGCCACCGTGCGGCAACATCGCTGCGCCGGGCAGCGATGTCGGTTCGTCAGTCGGTTCGGTTTGCAGGGAGGCGTCCGCCACCCGCGCAGCATTCGCGATCGCCGCTTCGACTTCCAGCGTGCTTTGACCGGACCGGCGGCGATTCGGCTGATTGGCGCGTGTCCTGTTACTGCTGGGGCGGCTAGCATGGCGCGCGTGGCTGGGTTTGGAACGTTTGCAGAGAAACGGCTGCGCGGTCAGGTCGCGTGGGTGCACGAGGACCTGAAGGACGTTGCTACCGATGCGTTCTGGGCCAAGCTCGAGCCGCTTGAGGGGGCGAAGGGTCGCGGTGGCGTCGGCTGTTTGACGATCGGCGGCCGCGAACTCGTCGTGCGTCCCTACCGCCGCGGTGGCGCGCTCGGTTCGTTGCTCAACGACCGCTACTCGCAACCGCACCGCGCCAAGCAAGAGCTCGAAGTGCTCTACAAGTTGCAGCAAGAAGGTGTGCCGGTTGTCGCGCCGATGGCGGCCGTCGCCAAGAAGGGGCGCGCGTTCTGGCGGCTGCGGATCTGCACCGAGCGCCTCACGGATGCGATGACGGTGCCGGCGTTCTTGGCCGAGTATCCAGAACGTCGTCGCCAGACTGCCGAAGCCGTGGGCCTCGTGATCCGGTTGGCGTTTGCAGCCGGGTTACGGCACCCGGATCTGCACCTGGACAACGTGCTCGTTCGCCCAAGCGGCGACAAGGTGCGGGCGGTGCTCGTGGATCTCGATCGGGCCCGCATCGAGCCGCCGCTGAGCGACCGCGCTCGCGATGACATGTTGGTGCGCATGCAGCGACACCTGGTGCGTCATCGCCGTAGCCTTGCGGCACTACCGAGCTGTGCGGAGACGATGCGGTTCTTGCGCGGCCTCGGCTTCGACAAGGAGCAGCGCGCCGAGATGTGGCGGCGACTGGCGCAGAAGCTCGAACGCGACATCGCGCGGCGCGATTGGTTGCGCAAGCGCTGAACGGCTACTTGGCGCGCGGGTTCGGTTGCTTGCGGCTGGGCACGATGTCGGCGTGACTCATCGACCATAGAGACGATTGGCCGCCGCGCCCCATGGACATCATGCCCAGATCGCGGAGACCGTCGCCGTCGCGGTCACCCAGGTCGACGAGCGCGTAGCCGAGAATGCCACCTGTGGTGGAGAAGGTCTGCAGTGGGTTGCCGGACTTGAGATCGAAGACGCGCACGTAGCCAGCGCCGGACGGGCCGCCGCGGGCGCAGTAGATCGCGAGTGCCGGGCCCGAACCGGGGCGCCAATCCGGCAGTGGGCACAGCGTCATGCCGAAGCGTTCGCCACTGCGCGTGCCACGGAGCTCATACATGCTGTTGCCGGTGTGGCCACTGATGATGGCGACGCTGCCCGGGCCATCGCCAGGCGCGCTGACGGCGAAGTCGCCCTTGCCGTCCTTGTCGACGTCCCCAACGGAAACGAGTGCGTGCCCGAACAAGTTGTCGGCGTTGTCGTCCTTGACCGTGAGGATGCTCGCACCCGTCTGGCTGTCGAAGGCGACGACGAGGCCTTTGGCTCTGCCGTAGTTGCCACCGACGAGCACGTCATTGCGGCCGTCTCCAGTCAGGTCACCGGCGGACGTAACGGTGCCGCCGAACCACGTGCCCACGGCGGGAGCGTGCAGTTCGCGCAGCAGTTGGCCGTTGCGTCCGGAACGGATCTGCGCGCGCCCCGGATCCGTCAGTCGAAGCGGTGGGGCGCCGACGACAAAGTCCGTGACGCCGTCCGCGTCGACATCACCGATCGGCGCGAGGGCTGCGCCAAACGAGCCGTAGTCGTCTGTGATGCGCCACAGCACCTCGCCGGTTCGCCCTGAGCGTGCTGCGACGCTTGCGATCGCATTCGACTGGCTAGCGGTGAGTGGCGCACCGATCAGGATGTCATTGCAGAAGTCACCATCGGCATCGCCGAGATCGGCGATGCTGCGACCGAACATGCGGCCGTCTGGGCTCTCGTCTTGCCATCGAGTCAGCAGCGAACCATCGTCGCCGCGGCGCAGTTCGATATAGCCGGGGTCGCCAGCGTTGTTGGCCGGTGGCGCCGCGACGCACAGGTCAGGCAAGGTGTCGCCGTCGAGGTCCTCGACCTTGAGCACCTGGTTGCCATAGATGACGACCAGGTCGCGGGCGTCGCGCACGAAGATGCGCCCGTCTCCGACTCGGTGGAAGCGACTGCCCAGTGCCGTCTGGTAGGGCAGAAGTTGTTGGCTCAGATACGTGACCGGAGTCGAGCGCCAGACGGCCAGCGTTGCGACCACGGCTTGCAGCGGTCGCGGCAATTGCGCGGTAAGGTCGGGGAAGCGCAAGGCCGCGAACCCCAGCGCCAACGTTGCGGAGCCGACAGGGCGATGGTCGAGAGCCGCCGCGAGGTCGGCGATGCCGTGCAGGGTTGGCAGGATGTCGAGGGCGAGTTCGATGCCGCGCACCTGGCCCGCCGGCAAGAACGTCTTCAGTGGCACTGCCGCGTCTGTGGTCGTGCCGTCGCTTGGAGCCAAGCCGCGAAGCTGCAGCCCGCCGAGTTGCAGCAGTTCCTTGCGGGCGTCGAGATCCCACGATTCGTGGCCAAACACGTGACGCACGTGCGCGAGGTATTCGGCGACGTCATGGCGTTGCAGAGCGAGGCGCGCAACCGTGCGGCGGGCCCGGGTCAGGTCAGGCCATCGCCGCAGGATTGAGCGACTCAGGCGGTTGGCGTGATCGAAGTTCTGGGTCTGCAACCCGAGGTCGACCAGTCGTAGCAGCGGTCGGGGGTCGCTCGGATCCTTGGTGCTGAGTTGGCGGTACCTGCGTTGCGCACCTTCCGAGTCGCCGCCCGCTGCCATGAGATCTGCGGCCAGCAATTGACGTGGCCGGTCGAGCGTGGCGCCGTTCTTGGGGATCGCCTCGAACCAGTGGCGAGCCATCGCCACGTCGCCAGATCGCAGGGCACCGTTGGCCATCGCGATCACCAAGGCGGTGGCATCGGGATACTCGCGGGCGGCGTGGAAGACGCGCGGGTAGGCCTTCGCAGCTTTGCCGTCCGTGGCGAGTCCGAGTGCCGTGCAGGCGTCGACGAACGGTGTCTCGGCGAGTTTTGCAGGCAGGAGCTGCCAGACCGCTCGGTGCCGGGCGCGGTCGCCGGTCAAGAACGCGTAGAGGCCGCGGCCGTACTGAGTCAGTTGGGTCGGGGCTACGGCAGTGCTGTCGCTTTGATCTGACTGCTGCGAACGCACGGTCGCGACGGCTTGGCGAACGGCGTTCGCTTCGTCGACCAAGGCCACGTCGTCAGGCGTCGCCTTGACCGCACGTTCGTAGTGTTGCAAGGCAACCTCGAGCGCGGCGAGGTGCGGCGCTGCGGCTTGCGACTGTTCGACGGTGCGGCCCGAACGACTGCTCAGCCACCACGGCGGCAGGCTCTCCTGGCACAGCAGTTTGGTGCGCGCATCGTGCAGCGCCTCGCTTGCGATGCGCTGGTTCTCCGATGCTTCGGCAGCCCACGCAGCAAGTGGCCACGCAACAAGCGAAACGAGCAGGGCACCACACGTTGCCGCAAGCAAGGCCTTCTGATGGCGCCGCATGAACTTGAACGTGCGCCGCACCGGCCCCGCCGGTTGCGCGTGGATCGGTTGCAGGTTGAGCAGCCGTTCGAGGTCGTCAACCATCTCGTCGGCGTTGCGATACCGGTGACGAGGATCCGGCTCCATCGCCTTGCACGCGATGGTCGCGAGGTCACCGGAGATGTGCGGCGCACGATGCAGTTGCGCGCGTACGTTGCTGCTCTCGATGCTGCGCAGGACGTCGGAAGTGGTCGTGCCGGGATACGCCGGCCGCAACGTCAATACTTCGTGCAGGGTTGCCCCGAGCGAGTAGACGTCGGCGACCGGACTGGCGTCGCTGTCATCGCCGCGCAGGCGTTCGGGGGCGGCATAGGCGGCCGTGCCGGCGAACTTGCGCAGCTTGGGGTCGAGGTCGCTTGGCAGGGCGAGGCCGAAGTCGGCGAGCACGGGCGAACCGTCACTGCGCAGCAGGATGTTGGCGGGCTTGATGTCGCGATGCACGAGCCCGTGACGGTGCACCTCGGCGAGGGCGCGGCCGATCTTGATCAGCAACCGAACGAACCACTCGACGGCGCTGCGCGTGCCGAGTGCGGCGGCCGACGTGCCGAGCACAACGGCAAGGGAGTCGATCGAGTAGGGGCGTTCGGACTTGCGCAGTTCGGAGATCAACTTCTGCAGGCTCGGACCGTCGACATACTCCATCTCGAACGCGAGCATCTCGGAGTGGTCGACGATGCGGTGCAGATGCACGACGTTCTCGTGGCGCAGTTGCGCGAGCGAGCGGGCTTCTTCGACGAAGCGTTGCTTGGCGCGCGGTGACATCGCGAGCGACTGCGGCAACACCTTGACGGCGACGTCGCGTTGTAGCGTCTGGTGACGAGCGAGGTAGACCGTGCCCATGCCGCCGTGGCCGAGTTCGCGCACGATCTCGTAGCCGCCAAAGACCGGGCGGCTCGGTTCGCGACGGCCGGCAACGGAGCACGCGAGGCTCCACGTCTTGGCGATGCGCTCGCGCAGGTCCTCGCGATCGGGATGCAGCGCATCGAGGTCCGGCGTGCGACCTTCGAGGATCTCTTGCAGCAACGTGTCGAACAGGTCGGCGAGCAGCTCCTCGTCCTGCGTGTTGTGCTCGGGTTCACTGGCACTCATGGTCGCGACTCCGAGCCATCACTGCCGAGTAGTTGCCGCAGGCGTTGGCGGTAGCGGGTCACGCCACGCAGCAGTCGTTCTTTGGCAGTCGACAGCGGGATCTCCAGCTGCTGCGCGACATCGCGGATCGGGATCTCTTCGAACAGGCGCAAGCGCACTACCGCTTGCAGGTCTTCGTCGAGACTGTCGAGCGCGGTCTCCATCGCGTGGGCTCGCTCGCGGAAGCCAGCGACGCGACTGGGGGTGGTCGAGCCGGGTGGCAGCAGCGCCGAAACCGAACCGCTCGTCAGCATCGAGAATGGTGCCGTGTTGTGGTCGCCGCCGCGCTTCTGGCGGCCGAGGGAGCGGCCGGCATCGCGGACCCGATTCTTGGCGATGCTGAGCAGCCACGAACGCCAGGTGGCGAGGTTGGACCACTCGTGCTGCTCGCGGTCGCGCCAGGAGCACCACAGGGCCTCCTGCCAGATGTCCTCGGGGGAGAGTTCGCCGCGCAGCTTGGCCGACTGCCAGCTGCCGATCACAACGAAGATGCTGGCGACGTCGAGACTTTCGACGAGCTTGCCCCATTCCGTCGGGTCACGGTGCGGGGCGCGATCGGGGGCGCGTTCGGGGCTTGTCTCGTCGTCACCGACCATTGTGGGCGGCTGAATGATACCTCCGAAGCGCGGCGGCACCGGACCGTCAGGGCGTTTGGCGGGTCGACCGACGTTTTTTTGACCCGCATGTGAAACCAGCTCCGATGCGGAGGGTAGTTCCTGGTGACTGTGAGTTCGGTGTGAGCCGTTCCCATGGTCCAATTGAGACTCTCCACCGAGGAAACTCGGGCACGTTGCTTGGGTTTCCGGGGGCGAGGTGGAGAGTCTTCCTTTTTGTACGGACCGCGCCTTCTGACAGGATCAGGCCGGCGGTCGGACCAATGCCAGCCACGCCGCAACCTCTGTCGGTGCCGCTGGAAACGCCGTGACCAGGGCTTCGTGCAGTTCGTCTCGCGTTGCCCCGAAGTTCATCGCGCCGCGTGCGTGTCCGGCGAATTGCCGCTTTTGACCCTGCGCGGCGAGTACTGCGACCGCGATCACTTCCCGCTGCTTGGCGGTCAGGCCGGGCCTCGTCAGAATGCGGCCGTAGGCGGCTTCGAGCACGAAGTCATGCAGCTCGGCATGGTAGTTCTTGAGCATCGCGCGAACGGCGGCGTCGTTCCTGCCGTAGATCGCGCCGAACAGTTCGCTGCCGGCGGCCGCGCGTTGTTCCGCTGGTAGATCACCCCCAGTCGGTGGCGTGTCACTCGGCCACGCCTGGCAGAAGTGTTCGAACGCGGTGATGACGCGAGGGAAGCCGCAGAAGAGCACGCACTGCAACAGGGTTTCGCACACGCTGTCGCGCTCGATCGGTTGTTGTTGCGCCGCGTCGACCCAGGCCGTGAGTCCCGGCCAGTCACCTTGCCAGGTCGTCGTTGCGACCCCGATCAGGCAACGCAGGTCGTCATCGAGTCCGTCGCGCGCAAGCAGGCTAGCTGGCTGCATGCCAGATGAGACTACCAGTACGGCGTCTCTACTCCATCGTGGCTTCGGCGGTCATCGCGAGGATGGCCTCGTGCTGCTCCGTCGACAGGCCGAGCGTTTGCAGCGCGTCTTCGTCGAGCTTGTCGCCGGTCCAGCCGCCGTTGCCTTCTGCCGCCAGGTGGGCGTAGGTGTTGGCTGCCTTGACGATGAAGCCGCGGGCCCAGTCTTCTGGGTTGGTGGCCGGGCTGTGGTGGTACATCACCGCGGCTTGCACGTTCGGGGCAAGCTTCCAGCGATTGGCGAGAAGGCCACCGACGTGGGCGTGGTTGAAGCCGAAGACCTCGCCCTCAGCCTTGGCGAGCGGGACGTTGACCGTTTCCGAGAGGGTCAGCGCTTCCTGAAAGCGATCCGTTTGCGATTCGATCAGGATCAGCTTGCCGATGTCGTGGATGAGGCCACACGTGTAGGCGTCTTCCTTGTTGAAGTCTTCCGCAACCGGCGATTGCTCGGCGAGCAGTCGGCAGGCGACGGCCGTCTTGAAGCTGTGGTCCCACAGCCAGTTTGCATCGAAGTTGCCGCACTGCTTATCGGACTCGAAAGTCTGCAGGACGGTCGCCTGGACGACGAGGTTCTTGATGACCTTCAGGCCGAGGATCGAGCAGGCGAGGTTGATGTTCGAGACGGGGTTCTTCAGGCCGTAGAACGAACTGTTGACGAGGCGCAGTGCGCGGGTCGCGATGGCGGCGTCCTTCTCGATGACGGTCGCCGCATCCTTGGCCGAACCATCCGGGGAGTCGATGATTGCGGTGATCTCGGTCAGGACTGTTGGGATCGTCGGGATGTTGACGGTGCCATCAATCAGGTCTTCGAGTTCGGCGGATGTCGTGATCATGGTGAGCCTGGGCTACTCGGCGGGAGACCTCTCTCTCCGCGTCTGCCACACGGTTCTTCGTCGTGAGATCCGCGGTAACTTGATGGGTGACTCTCCTACCTGCGGTGCAGGTGAGCGGGGTTGCCGAACTGCTCATTCGATACCTTCGCTGCCATCGATTCTTCTGCGCGCGTGCGCTTGTCAGGCCGCGCTTCCAGCGCGAGAACTTTTGCGAGCTCCGCGATCAAAGCCGAGTGAAGTTCCCTACGCAGATCCCCTGTTGGTGTCACGTGGTCGGCGACCGCCGCGACGAACGGAGTGTGGCTCGGCCTCGTCAACACCAGCGAGCCGTGATGCAGAACGCGATTGCGCGACTCGCCGGCGTCGTTCGTGAGTCGCGCGCGGCGCTGCGCCGAGCCGAGCAGTTTGCCGGCATCGGTGACCAGATCGCCGGCGACCGGTGTCTTGAAGCACCAGCGATCGCTCGGTCGTGCCGCCGGTTGTTTGTCCGACTTGACTCGGTGGCAAGGCACGCCGACCTTCGCGAGCGCGCGCACGATGGCGTCATGCAGGAGCGTGTAGCTCGCGGCGATGTCACCGGGTAGATGGTGCGCGTCGAGTGCGAGCGAGAACGTCAGTTCGTCGCCGTGGTGGATGGCACCGCCACCGGTCGCGCGACGCACGAACACGGTGTCTTCCGGCAGATCGTCGAAGTCGGCGATCTTCTGGAAGTAGCCGAGCGAAACGGCGTGCGGTTGCCAGCCGTAGATGCGCAGCGTCGGCGTAGTCGCCAGTTCGAGCAGCGCTGTGTCGACGGCCATGTTGTGGGCGGCGTCACCCGGCTCGTCGACGAGCACCCGCAGGTGCTCATCGTGATCTGTGAAACGCGAACTCAGCCTTCGGCCTTGCAGTGCGCGTCGTAGGCCGCGCCGTCCATCAGGTCCGGGGCCGTCGCGCTGATCTTGACCTTGACCATCCAGGCCTTGCCGAACGGCTCTTCCGAGAGCCACTCGAGGTTGTCGCCGAGGTCGGCGTTGCTCTCGATCACTTCACCGGTGACCGGCGAGTAGAGGTTGCTGACGGCCTTGACGGACTCGATCTCGCCAAAGCTCTCGCCGGCCGTGACCGTGGAGCCGACGTCGGGAAGGTCGAGGAAGACGAGGTCGCTGAGGTGGGAGACCGCGTAATCGGAGATGCCGATCGTTGCGGTGTCGCCTTCGACCTTGCACCACTCGTGGCTCTTCTGAAACTTGAGATCGTCTGGACGCATGAGAGTTCTCGGACTGCTGAGGGGGTGATAGGGGAGAGTTGGGTTACTTGCGTTCGCGCTTGTAGAACGGCAGGGCAGTGACGACGCACGGCTCGGCCTTGTCGCGAACGACGAACTGCAGTTCGGTGCCGACTTCGCTGTGTTGCGATTCGACGTAGGCGGTTGCGATGTTGGTCGGCGTGCCGCTCTTCGACAGCGTCGGCGAGATGCTGCCCGAGCACACGGCGCCGATGGTCTTGCCATCGATCGCGATCGGGTAGCCCTCACGCGGGCAACGCTTGGAGTGCGTGATCAAACCGACGAGCGTGCGGCCGGTGCCGCCCTTCTCGGTGACGCGCTCGAGCGCTTCCTTGCCGACGAAGTCGTGGTTCATCTTGACGGCCCAGCCGAGGTTGGCCTCGAGCGGGTTGGTCGTCTCGTTGATCTCGTGGCCGTAGAGCGGCATGCCGGCTTCATGGCGCAGCGTGTCGCGGGCACCAAGTCCGATCGGCGTCATGCCGAGTGGCTCACCGGCCTTCATGAAGGCGTCCCAGACCTGCTGTTCCTTGCCACTCGGAACGTAGGCTTCGAAGCCGTCTTCGCCGGTGTAGCCGGTGCGCGACAGCGTCATCGGGATGCCATCGATCCCGGTGTTCATCCACGCGTAGTAACCGAGCGAAGCGAGGTCGCCCGAGCAGATCTGTTGGGTGATCTCCTGCGACTTCGGACCCTGGATCGCGATCATGCCGAGCGATTGCGTGCAGTCTTCGACTGTGACGTCGAAGTCCTTCGCGATCATGTTCATGCGCTCGAGGTCGCGCGTCGCGTTGCCCGCGTTGATGACGACGAAGAAGCCGTCATTGTCCGGGTTGCGATACAGGAGGATGTCGTCCTGAGTCAGGCCGTCGTCGTCGAGCAGCAGCGCGTAGCGGATCCTGCCGGGCTTGATTGCCGCGGCATCGTTGGTCTGCAGTCGGTTGAGGAACGCCTCCGCCTGTGGCCCGTAGACCTTGACGCGTCCCATGTGGCCGAGGTCAAACAGCCCGGCGTGCTCGCGCACGGTCTTGGCTTCATCGAGGATGCCACGGTACTGCACCGGCATGCTCCATCCGGCGAACGGAACCATGCGGGCGCCAAGGGCGGTGTGGGCGGACTCAAGGGCGGTGCTCAGCATTTTCGCGCGCAGTCTAGAAGGCGTGGCCGCACGAACCAAGGACTAGCCCGTTCCTACGTCGCTTCCGCGTCGGCTGCCTGGTCAGGATCGGCTACCTGGTCAGGCCCTGGGGCTTGCCCGGGATCCGGCGCCAGGGCCAGCACCGTGTGGCCGACCTTGAGGGCGGCCGGGTTGTCGGTTGTGACGATGAGCAGCTTCTTCTCTGGGGTGATCAGGAAGAGCGGTCGCGCCGCTTCGCCGTATTCCTCGCGGTAGGCGTCGGGGCCGAACTGTTCGGTCAGTTTGGTGGCCCGGATACGGGCCCCTTCGTGCAGCTTGTTACGCAGTTCTTCGGCGTCGAGGTCGTCGGCGAACAGCGGTCGGCCGACGTGATGCACGTCCTTGCGCTTCTTGTTGGTCGAGCTCAGGCGGAACAGGTGGGCGCGGCCGAACGTCGGCAAGAACTGTTCGAGTGCGAGGCGGTTGATCTCGTCGCTCGGCGTCAGGGCGAGCATGTTGCCGATGCCGTCGAGTTCGGCTTCTTCGGTGAATCGGTGCGACAGCACACTGCCCTGGAACGTGCGTAGGCCAGACGTGCGGGCCTCGGTCGTATGGGCATGGTTGGTGTCGACGAGCAGCACCTCGAAGCCTTGTTGCTTGAGGGCGTGGCCGATCTCGCGGCCGAGCACGTCAGCGCCGACGAGCACGGCACCCTGCGGATCGGCCTGCGCCGTGCCGGTCATGCGCGCGAACGGTCGCGAGCCGAAACCGTAGGCGATCACGGTCAGCACGATCACCGGGAACACCATCGCGATCACGTCCTGTGCGTCGGTGACGTCGTTGTGTTCCAGGTGCAGCGAGAACTCCGAGCTGACCGCGGCGACGACGATTCCGCGCGGCGCCATCGCCATCAAGAAACTGCGGTCGCGCCAGTTGAGGTTGGTGCCGATCGTCGAGCACGCGACGGCGATCGGTCGCACGATGACGATCAACACCACGGTGAACAGAACCGACAGCAGGCCGAGGCGCGTGAGCGCGGCCATCTCGAGGCGGGCGGCGATCGTCACGAACAACAACGCGAGCAGCATCGTGACGAGCGGTTCGTGCCACGCGAGCACGTGTTCGATGTCGAGCTTGCTGCGGTTGGCGAGCACGATGCCCATGACGGTGACCGCGAGCAGACCCGCTTCGGGTTGCAGGGTATTGGCGAGCGCGAAGCACAGGCCCACGGCGCCAAACGTCACGGGCACGTGCAGGCGATCCGGGATGACGAGCTTCTCGAGGGCGCGGCCGAGTCCGAGGCCGGTGATGACGCCGAGGCCGCCGCCGTAGAACAACGTCTTGCCGATGCCCGCGGCAATGTCGGCGGCGCTGTCGTGGCCGGTCAGGGCTTCGAGCACCAGTAGGGCGAGCACGGCACCGATCGGATCGATCAGGATGCCTTCCCACCTGAGGATCGGTCCGAGTGGCGCGCGCGGCCGCACGTGGCGTACGAGCGGGATCACGACGGTTGGTCCCGTCAGCACCAGGATGGCGCCGACGAGCAGCGCGATCTCGAAGCGCACACCGACGATCCACCAGCCGGCCAGCGTCGTCAGCAGCCACGTGATGGCGGCGCCGATCGTGCAGAGGTTGGTGACGATCCGGCCGACGCCGCGCAGTTCGTCGAAGCGCAGCGTCAGGCCTCCTTCGAACAGGATGATGCCGACGGCGAGCGAGACGATCGGGCGGAACAGCGGCCCGAACGTGTCTTCGGGTTTGAAGATGCCGAGGACGGGGCCGATGACGAAGCCGGCGATCAGCAGGAACAGGATCGCGGGTACCCGCACGCGCCAGGCAAGCCACTGCATCGTGGCGCCCGCGGCGAGCAGCAGGGCAATCGTCAGGACGGGATTGACGTCAGGCATGCTGACGACAGGTGACTAGCTAGACAGGCGGCGCGCCAACTCGTTCAGGTCGCAGCGCGAGATTTCCTGGCTGTCGATCGGACGGCGTAGCTGGAAGCGGCGGCGTTCCATCGCGGACGAGAAGTCGTCGCGGCTCAACGAGGCGTCCGGAGTCTGCCAGCTCGGGTGGCGCGGGTCGTGCGCATCCGAACGGTTATTCTGGTCATCGCCAGTTTTGTGCGGATCGAGCAGCGAGTCGAGCGGGTCGATACCGAGCGGATCGATGCTGCGCGGATCTGCGCCGGTGTCACAGCCGTCGTCGTTCTTGCCGACGTTATTCTTGTCAGGTGTCGCGGCATCCGGCTCGTGGCCGTCCAGCTGCTCGGGCGTCAGCGGATCGTAGCCCGGCGCGAGCGGCAGGTCGGTGCCGCGGCCGTAGCCATCCGGGGTGCGGTTGTCGCTCGGGTGGGGCGAGCCGTGGATGAGGCCGTTGCCGAACGTCTTGCCTTCGCCTAGCGAATCCAGCCCGCCCAGCGGGTCATGATTGCCCGGGTCATGATTACCTGGGCCGGGTTGGCGGGGATCAAACGTGCGCGGGTCTTGGTGCGGATGCAGGGCGCGCCACGTGGCGCGCGCGTCAGCGGCTTCAAACCCTTCGAGTTCGGTGCTGCCTTCGAACTGCGTGCCAGCGAGACGCGGCTCGAACAATTCGATCGGGTGACGCAGGCGCGCGAACCGGATCGGGTCCGTGCGGCGCGCGTGTTCAAATTCTCGACGCCAGCCGGCGTAATCGCCGTGGTCGAACGCAATGCGGCCGAGGTGCACGTAGGCGCGGAAGTTGGCGCCGCGAAGCAGCAGGACGCGTTCGAACTGGCGGCGCGACGCGCCGTGCCATCCGAGCCGATACGCGACCCAGCCACAGGCCGCGTGGGCGGTGGCGCGGGCAATTCGGAGGATGCGGTTCAGCGACTGCATTGGACCTGGACAGTAAGTCAGGCAGGACCGGACGGCAAGAAGCCCCGGGGCCCGATCCCAGGAATCACCCTAGGTAGCTGTCAGGTCCGGGCTAGCGCGGAAGTCCGGGGGTGAGGCTCAGGGTGGCCCGCATGGATGTCGATAGGGATCGCGGACCCGACCGAATTACCGCACCACCGCACCGACGAAACCGCCCATGGCACTACGAGGGGATCTTGCCAGTGTTGATCTGGCCCAGGTGTTCCAGATGCTGGCCCTTAACAAGAAGGTCGGCTTACTGAGCATCCATTCCGCCAAGCTATGGAAGGTTCTGTACTTCGATCAGCGTGGCGTCAGCGTGCATCACAACCCGCACCGCATGGTGGATCGAGTCCTCGCGGCCTTCGTCCGCAGCGGGCGAATCGACGTCGAAGCCGTCGACGAGGTTCGTGATCATGCCGTTCGCACCGATCAGTCGCTGACCGATTGTCTGTTGGCGGGCGGTTATCTGGAAGCTGCCGAGTTCGAGGACCAATATCGGATCGAACTCGAAGAGGAGATCTACGACCTCTTCTTCTGCAACGACGCCAAGTTCGAGTTCCACGAGAACACGAAGAAGCTCGAGGGGCGCGAAGGCATCGTCGACGAGCGGTTCTTCTACAACTGCGACAGCATCATCATGGAGGCCGCGCGTCGCATCGACGAGTGGGCTTTCATCAGCGAGCGCATCCCGAGCACCGCCGAAATCCTCGTTGCCACGGCCGACGTCATCAGTGCCGAAGAATACGGCAATGACGGCCCGGCGATCTTCGAGCTGCTCGACGGCCGCCGCAACGTGGCGCGCATCACCGAGATCACTGGCCTGACGACGTTCCTGGTTTGCAAGACGCTGAGCCAGTTGCTCGATGCCAGCGCGATTGCTCCGGTGGCGCAGGAAGAACTGATTGCGCTCGGTGATGAGTGCATGGGCGAAGGCCGATTGCGCGATGCGATCAGCCTTTATGAACGCGCGATCGAACTCGGCCTCGGTTTGCCGGATACGCATGCGTTGGCGGCCAAGGCCTACCAGGCGGCCGAGGAATACGAACTCGCGGTCTACCATCTCGAAAGTGAGGCGGAGCATCGCATCGGTGATGGTGACCTCGCTGGCGCGGCGGCTTCGCTGCACGAGGTCAGGAATCTTGTGCCGACGGACCTGTCGGCGCGCGAACGACTCGTCGAGCTGACCCTCGGCGCAGATGCGGTCAGCATCTCGGGTTTCGACCCGATGGCCGAAGGCAAGGAACTCGTCGAGCTCTTGACCGAGTTCGGCGATGTGCAGCGCGTGCGCGTCCTGTTGGAGCGTTTGCTGCTGGTCGAGCCGAACGACCCGGATCTCAAGAAGGCGCTCGTCAACGTGCACATTCGTGCCGGGGATCAGAAGCGCGTGATGCAGCTCTACGAGTCGATTGCCGACGACCTCGTCGCGCAGAACAAGCCGCTCGAAGCCGTCAGTTATCTGCAGAAGATCCTGCAACTGGATCGCAGCCGCACGGACATCTCCGAGCGCTTGCGCCGGCTCTACGAGTTCGACGAGCGCACGCGTCGTCGCAGCCGCGCACTGAGTGTGTTGGCGATCCTGTTCTGCCTGCTGCTCGTGCTCGGTTCGGGGTACTGGTTCTACAACGAACGCGCGCAAGAAGACTTCGCTGCGATCGACGTACAGAACTTCCTCGAGCACGACGACTTTGCCGGGGCCAAGGCCGCCTTCACGACGTTCATCGACGAGCATCCGCTGGCGACCTCGATCACCGACGCCAAGTCGGAACTGCAGAAGATCGAAGCCGCGCAGAAGACGTTCGACGCGCGTCGCGATTCGGAGCGGGCCGCCAAGGACGCGGCGCTCGAGAAGCTGCGCGATCAATACAAGGCCGAATGGGCGCGTCATCAGGCGCAGTTCCGTTCAGGCAACCCCGAGGTCGCGTTCGAAGCGCTCGAGAACGTTCGTTCCCTGCTCAGCGAAGCAGGCCAGGCGAAGGATCACGAGTGGGCGTTGACCGAGCAGGTAGAGAACACGTGGAAGCACCTCGGCGAGTTCCTGACCGAGTCGCGCAAGCTCGGCAAGGACTACGACGAACGCATCGCCGCGAAGGACTGGGACGGTGCTCGCACGGCGGCGCTGCGTTTGCAGGACGAGTTTGAGAACACCAAGAGTGGCCGTCGCGTTCGGGTGCCGGTGATGGTGATCACGCGGCCGGCGGGTGCGACCCTCTTGCACGACGGCAAGCCGCTGATGCGCACCGTCAATGGCAAGCAAGTGCCGCTGACGACGCCGGGCCTCGTCTTGTGCCAGGCCAACCAGCCAGTCAACCTGACGGCAAGCCTCGAAGGGTTCGAGCCGCGCCCGATGGTGGTCGATGGCCGCAACGAGTCCAAGGTGACGACGGTCCTGTCCGTCGTGCCACAGCACGTGGTTTCGTTCGACACGCCCGGCCAGACCGGTGTCGGCGTCGGCGATGGTTGGGTTGCCGTCGGCCTGCGCGGTGGCAAACTCGGCTTTGCCCGCAGTGACGGCACCAACCGTCAAGTCCGTGAGCTCGGTGGCCTCAAGTCCGTGCATTCGGACCCGGTCATCCAGACCGGTCGCATCTTCTTCGTCAGCAACGAACTGACCCTCGAGTGCCTGCCCGTCGATCCGTCGGTGCGCACCGATGGTTGGCCGGTCAAGCTCACGTCCGAAGCAGTGACGCCGTTGGCGGCCGGTGGTGGTCGCATCGCGCTTGTCGATCAAGACAACGTCATGCACTGCTGGGAGCAGACTTCCGGGCGACGCCTGTGGGGTGTCTCGCTCGGTAGTGCGCCATCAGGTGCGCCGACGATTGTCGGTCGCAAGGCCTACATCGGAGCTACCGATGGTCGCGTGCTCGTCTTCGACATCAGCGATGGCCGCAGCCTCGGTGTGTTGCGCAGCCCGGCTGGTGTCACCACGCCGATCCACGTGTCCGGCACGACGCTGTTCTTCGGTTGCAGCGACGGCGCAGTGCGCGCGGTCGACTTCAAGGCTGGCAAGGTCATGTGGACCGAGAGCATCGGTCGCACGCCGCAGGCGAACGACCTCGCGGTTGCCAAGACGACGGTGCTGGTCGCCGCTGAGGGCCGTGTGCTCGCGCTCGATCGCGCGACGGGCAAGAAGCGCGGCGAATGGTCGACCAAGGACACCGTGCTCGGGATCCAGATCCAGGGCAACCGGGCGTTCGTCAGGACGCGTCGGGCACGCAGTCGCGCCAAGGATGCGCACGATGTGCTGGTCGCCTGCAAGGCGGGCACGGCCGAGATCCAATGGGAATACGCACAGCCGGCCGATGGTCCGGGTGGGCTTGGTGTAGATGCCAACGTCGTCGCATTGCCGACGGCTGCTGGTGAGGTCGTTCTGTTCCGCTAAGGAGTCGCGATGCATTTGATCCAACGGATGAAGATCTGGAAGGAGCTGCGCCGCCTCGAGCAGCGGGCCAAGGAGCAGCCTTCACCGTCGACGTTCGTCGACCTGGGCCAGGTCTACATCAACCTCGATCTGCACGACAAGGCGGAGCGCATGGCCGACGATGGCCTCGCGTTGTTCCCCAAGTCGATTGAGTTGCGCCAGCTGTTGGACTGTGCGCGCCGTGGTCTCCGTCATCGTCGCGCGCAGGAGTTGCGTGCCAAGTTGACGCGGTCGCCGAGCCCGAAACTGTTCCGCGAGTTGGCGACGATCTATCTCGACCTCGGTGACAGCAACGCGCTGCACGCCGTTTGTCAGGAGTGGAGCCTGCGCTTCCCGGAGGATTCGGGTTCGTGGTTGATGCTCGGTCAGGCGCGCTTGACGAGCTTCTACCGGGATCTCGCCGCGCGCGAAGGACAGGAAGCCGTGCAGTGTCTCGAGCGTGCCGCCTCGATGAACCCCGAAGAAGCACAGTCGCGCCGTCTACTCGGCGAAGTGCTGTATCGCATCGGAGCCGTTCACGAAGCCCAGAAGCACATCACGGCTCTGCGCGAACTCGACCCGGCTGATCAAGAAATCGAACAGCTGCTCAGTCACGTTGCGACGTTGAACGATGGCGGCTCGGACCTCAGCTCCTTGTTTGATGAGGTTGAGGCCCACGGCTCGTTGATGCATCCGACCGCGCAAGCGGCAGCGCCAGCAAACACCACGGAGCGGTCGTTCACGGACGTGCGCACCGGTCTCGCTCGCATCTCGGAATTGAGCGGGGTCAGCAAGGCCGTGTTCATTCGCGGTTCGAAGGCGATGGTCAAGGGTGACATCAAGGACGGCCGCGACCCGTTCCTGCGCATCGTGCGCGTGACGGCCAAGGCGGCGCATCGTTTTGCGCGCCGTCTCGACATCGGCAACGCCGCGAAGACCGTCATCGAGGGTGACTTCGGCCAGATTTGCATCTGCGTCTACGGCGAGGCTCTCGCGGCCGCGCAGTGCCAGGAAGGCGCCCAGATCGAGCAGGTGCTCGGTGAACTTCAGGAGATCGTCGCCGGCGCCCTGCACGGCGTGGAGGACTAGCCATGAGCAAGATCCAAGATGCCGTTGCTGAGTTGCGCCACGCCCCGGGCGTCAAGGGTGCAGCCGTTGTCACGGACGATGGTCTGGTTGCCGCGTCGTCGGTTGCCACGGGACTCGATCCGGATGTCATCTCCGGCTTGTCGTCGTACCTGATGATGACGACCAACCGCAGCCTCACGGAAGGCAACTACGGCGGTTGCTCGAAGCTGCTGCTCAACGCGACGCACGGCAAGGCCGTGTTCGTGCAGTTGGAAGACAGCTACCTGGTCGTGTTGTTCGACCAGTTCGCCGAGATCGACCAGGCCGACCGTGAGGTTGATGACGCGGTCGCTCGAATTCGTCGCGCTTCGCGCCTCGCGTAGGCGCGCGCTGCGCAAGCCGCGATGCTGTCGGCTTACTGCGCAACCGGTGTGCGTTTGATCGACACGTGCGCGTGGCGGTGCGTCCCGCGATGAGCCACCGCGGATGGCTCACAATGCGACGAAAGTCCTGCCTTCTCAAGACTTGGCGCGTCGAAGGTCGATGAACGCTCTAACCGAGAAGTGTCGGATTCGTCGACACAGGGAATACACACCGCGGACGCACCAACCATGGTCCAGATCAACTTCGCGCTCAAGGAAGTCAATTGTAAGGTCGTTTTCTACGGCCCCGGGATGAGTGGCAAGACCACGAACCTCGAGATCGTTCATCAAAAGGCACCTGAAGAGAACAAGGGGGAACTGACGTCGATCTCGACGGACGGTGACCGCACGCTGTTCTTCGACTTCATGCCTCTCGACCTCGGCAACGTTGCCGGCATGCGCACCAAGTTCCAGCTCTACACGGTGCCTGGACAGGTCTACTACAACTCGACGCGCAAGCTCGTGCTGCAAGGTGTGGACGGTGTCATCTTCGTTGCGGATTCCGATCCGGACAAGATGGATGAGAACGTCGAGTCCTACTCGAACCTCATCGAGAACCTCGCCGAGTACGGCAAGGACATTCGCGAGCTGCCGCACGTCATTCAGTACAACAAGCGGGACCTTCCGAACGCCTTGTCGGTCGCCGAGATCGACAAGATCATGAACAAGTTCGGCGTGCCGACCTTCGAAGCGGTGGCCTACACCGGCGAAGGCGTGTTCCCGACGCTGAAGACGCTGGCCGCGATGGTGCTCGAGAGCATCGAGAAGATCGACGGTCGCAACCCGCGCAAGGCTGCGCCTGAGAAGGCTCCGGCCGCCGCGCCTGTTGCAGCTGCGCCCGCTCCGGCACCGGCACCCGCTTCGGCATCGCCGCGGCCCGTCGCTGCCAAGCCAGCTGGTCAAGGTCGCGCTCCGGCGAAGCAACGTGGCGCACGCCCCGCCGCTGCTGGTCAGGCCAAGGGTGGACAACGTCGCCGCAAGGCAGGCGCACCGCAAGCTGGTGCTGGCCGCGCCGGGCAACGCCCCGCCAACGCAGGTCGGCGTGCGACCGGCCGTGGTCGCCAGGCTGCTGCACCGAAGAAGAGTGGTGTTGGTCTCGCCGTCGGCTTGACCGTCACGCTGCTCATCGCCGCTGCAGGTGTCGCTTACTTCGTCCTTGGCAACCCCGGGTTCTAGTCGTCATGGTTGACTCCAAACCAATGTCGCGGAACCAGAAGCTGCGACACGATCGGTTGACGTTCTACAAAGAGGACATCGACCGCATCGACAAACTGTTGGCCGAGTTCCTGCGGTTGTCAGGCGCCAAGTGCGCACTGCTGATCGACAAGGAAGGCCACCTCGTCACCAAGCGCGGCGAACTGCGCACGGTCGACATCGACACCATCTCGGCACTCGTTGCGGGTTCGTTCGCGGCAACGAAAGAGATGGCACGCTTGCTCGGTGAAGAAGAGTTCACCGCGATGTTCCATCAAGGTGAGCGCGACAACATCCAACTGTCGTTGGTGGGGGACCGCACGCTGTTGACGATCTTGTTCGACGATCGCACAACAGTTGGCATGGTTCGCCTTTACGCGGGTGAGACCGCGAAGAAGCTCGCCGACATCTACGCCGATGCGATCAATCGTGAGCCTGCTGATGATGCAGGACTTGGTGATGACTACGGCGCCGATGCGAAGAACACGTTGGACAAGTTGTTCGACTAGTCGGCGAAGCGAAGCTTCGTAGACAACCCGGCAAAGCGAAGCTTTGTTGGGCTCTGACAACCCGGCAAAGCGAAGCTTTGTTGGCACCCCGCGAAGCGGACAAAGAGGCCGCGCGCAGTTGCACACTGCGCGCGGCCTCTTGTCGTTTATCAAGGCGTCCAAAACGTCATCGTGAAGAGTTCTCCACGCCGCGAACTGCCTCACTGGGGGCTTCAGCGACACCCAAAAATGGAAAAAAAACGAAGTTGTGCAGAATGCCCTGCAATCAGCCTAAACCTGTAGATCGCGCCTGTAAGAGTGGGGCAAATAACACCTTCGCAAAGTGATTCGCCACGCCGTTTCCGCAGTATCTCGTGGTGCCATCGAGAGTTCCGGTGAATTCCGATCGGGCGTTTGCCGATCTCTACACTCGGCCGGAACTTGGTGGGTTCACATTCAGTGAACCTCGTGCCGGTCTCCCCCACAAAACCCTAACAAGGACCAAGACTATGGCTGCCAAGAAGAAGGCTAAGAAGGCTACGAAGAAGAAGGCGAAGAAGGCCCCCGCCAAGAAGAAGGCGAAGAAGAAGGCCACCAAGAAGAAGGCCACTAAGAAGAAGGCCAAGAAGGCCGCGAAGAAGTAGCTCTTCTGAGCAGACACACCTCGCCGCAAGGTGAGAGTGTCTTCAACGATTGAGACGGGGTCCGGTGAAAGCTGGACCCTGTTTCATGTACGGACCGCGGATCCGGGGTGGGTAGTTCTTCCCGAATCGCTCCGACTGCCAGAAAGGCAGGTCCGCCGACCCCTCGAGGGGGTGGCTAGTGCAGGCGCTGGCCAGGCACCGCGCCGCTATCCGGCGACAGCAGGTAGACCTCACCGTCCGTGCCAGCGGCCGCGACCATGCCCTCGCTCATGCCGAACTTCATCTTGCGCGGCTTGAGGTTGGCGACCATCACGACGAGTCGACCGACCAGCTTGTCCGGCTCGTAGGCGCCCTTGATGCCCGCGAACACGTTGCGCGTCACGTCGCCACCGAGGCCGAGCTTCAACTGCAGAAGCTTGCGCGCTTCCGGCACTTCGTTGGCTTCGAGGATCTCCGCGACACGCAGGTCGACCTTGAGGAAGTCGTCGATCGTGATCTCGTCCGCGAGTGGTTCCTTCTCGAGCGTCGGACTCGACGGCGGCACTTCTTCGGGCGTGAACATCTCTTCGACCTTGCTCGCTTCGACGCGAGTCATCATGTGCTTGAACTTCGCGATCTCCGTGCCGACGAGCGGCTCGTTCACCTGCGACCAGCTGTTGATCTCGCTACCGAGCAACGCCGCGGTCTTCTTGGCGAGTTCGGGCAGCACTGGCGTCAGGTAGATCACGACCTGACGGAACAGGTTGACGATGACCGTGCAGACGTCCTGCAGCTCTTGTGCCTTGTCAGGATCCTTCCGGAGCGTCCAGGGCGTCTTCTGATCGACGTACGCGTTGGCAGCGTCTGCACAGGTCATGATCAATCGCATCGCCTCACGGTAGTCACAGGACTCGTAGGCGTGCGCGATGTCGTCGGACATGCCTGCTGCCTTTGCGAACAAGCCGTCGTCGTCGGGATACTCCTTGGACAGTCCCGTCGCCGACAAGAACTTGGCCGAACGACTCGCGAGGTTGACGACGCGACCGACGAGGTCGCTGTTGACCTTGCCAACGAACTCTTCCGACTGGAAGTCGAGGTCGTCGATCTTGTTGCCGAGCTTGCTCGCGTAGTAGTACCGCAGCCATTCGGGGTCGAGATACTCGAGGTATCGCGACGCGTTGACGAACGTGCCACGCGACTTCGACATCTTCTCGCCGTTGACCTGCAGGAAGCCGTGGATGTGCACGCGCTTGGGCAGGTTGTAACCCGATGCATGCAGCATCGCGGGCCAGAACAGCGTGTGGAAGTAGGTGATGTCCTTGCCGAGGAAGTGCACGATCTCGGTGTCGTCGTTACGCCACCAGTCGTCGACGTTCTGGTCGGTCTTCGCGCACCATTCGATCGTGCTGGCGATGTAGCCGCACGGCGCGTCGAACCAGACGTACCAGAAGTTGCCGGGCTGATTCGGGATCTCGAAGCCGAAGTAGGGGGCCGGCCGCGACACATCCCAATCCTGCAGCTCCTTGTCGAGGAAGTAGCCCTTCAGGTAGTTGGCGACTTCGGTCTGTAGCGCGCCGCTCTCTTGCGTCCACTTCGTCAGCGTCTCTTGCATTGGCGCCAGCTTGACGAAGAACTGCTGCGAGTCCTTGAGCTCCGGGGTCGAGTTGGTGAACACCGACTTCGGCTCGATCAGTTCGGTCGCCGAGTAGGTCGTGCCACACTTCTCGCAAGCATCGCCGTATTGATCCGGCGTCTTGCACTTGGGGCATGTGCCTTTGACGAAGCGATCCGCCAAGAACATGCCCTTCTCGTTGTCGTAGAGGCGCGGCACGGCCTTCTCGACGACGAGCCCTTGCTCCTCGAGCTTCTGCCAGATGCCGTTGCCGACCTCACGGTTCGCATCACTGTTGGTCGAGCCATAGTGATCGAACGAGACGCCGAACTTCTCGAAGTCGCGCTGATGCGCCTCCGACATCTCGGCAATCAACTCCTCCGGCGTGCGGCCTTCCTTCTCGGCCCGGATCATGATCGCGGTGCCGTGCGTATCGTCGGCGCACATGTAGGCGACCTTGTGGCCGCGCAGGCGCTGGAACCGGACGAAGATGTCGGTCTGGATGTACTCGACCAGGTGGCCGAGGTGGATATGCCCGTTGGCGTAGGGAAGGGCGCTGGTAACCAGGATCTGGCGCGTCATGGGGCAGAAGGGTGTACCAGCCGGAGCGCCCTGTTCCCACAGCAGGCTCGGGGCTTTTCCGGCCCGCGCGCCGCTACTTCGCCCAGGAGTCGTCGGTGGCGTAGCCGAGCCGGATCAGCGCCGGCCCGCAGAGCCGCAAGAACGTGCGCTTCTGGCCGCCCGACCACCCATGCCAGCGCGCCGCCAACTTGTCGCCGGAGGCTTCGCTGGTGCGGCCCGGCGAGGCGTTGATCGGTTTGCGCTCGGTGATGAACTTCGTCGCGGCGTCGGTCGGCGCGAGCCCCAAGAACGCGAACGTGCGCTCGAGCGCGTCCGCCGTATTGGTCAACAGGTCCTCGAACCGCAGCTCCAGGCAACGCTCGGCGTGCTTCTGCACGAAGTCCTGCGCGGCATCGGTGTAGAGCCGCCACCACTTGCAGGCCGTGCGATGGTTCAGGTTCATCATCGCGCGCGACGACTCGACGACCTGCCGGCCATCGCGCGTCAGCACCAGGAACTGCGCCGTCGGAAACAGGCGCGCGAGGCCCTCGGCACACAAGGTGTACGACGGCGTCTGCTCGACCCAGCGGCGACCTTCGGAACGTCGCGTGTAGAGCGCGTTGAGGCCGACGCCGACGTGGGCGAGGAACGCATCCTCGTCGACGTTCTCCCGCACGAGCCAGTGCCGCTCGCCACGCCGCGTGCCTTCTTGATAGGCGGCGAGTGCACCGTCGATCATCGGCCGCAGGAAGTCCGACTCCTCGCTACCCCAGAGCTCTTCGTGCTGGCACAGCGACCAGTGCAGCATGCTCGTGCCGGACCGCGGCGCGCCGATGATGAACACCGGGCGGTCAGCGATCGTTGGGTGGGAGGGGGCCATGCCCCGGAGACTGTAGCGTTGCGGTCGTCGCTAGCGAAGGTCGAGGACGCCGCTGTGCAGGTTGGTCAGGGTTTCGACGGCCGCTCGGTAGTTGAAGTTTGCGCTGATGCGCGCGTGCCAGGGCAGCTTGCCCTTGCACGCGACGTTGCCAAGCGCCGCCGCCGTCAACGTGCTGCGGAACCCATCACGTTCACGTAGTTCGTAGATGAGTGGTGTGATGGAGCGCCGGTCACCGACCAGGCCGAGCGCCTCCCTTTGCGCTGCGTGGATGGCGAGTGGAGTGTCGGCGAATCCGATCGACTTATGCAGCCTTTCGGGAGCGCTCCTGTCGCCGAGAAGTGCCAGCGCGATCGCAGACCGGAAGAGCAGGTAGGGGCGTGTCTCCGCAGACTTCATGGCTTCGCGGATGGTTTCGATCGACGTGCGGTAGCCCATCAGGCCAAGGCCGAGTGCGAGGTAGCTGGCTTGCTCCTCGTTCGCGAGGTTTGCCAGCAAGCGTTGCTCCATTGCGTCGCCGGCGTCGTCGTGTCGGGTCAGGCCAAGCGCGATGGCGAGGGCGCTGATCAGTTCTGGTTGGCGTGCGTTGTCGAATTGCCGGGCCAGCGCTTCACCGATCTCCAACTCCCGTTGCGGCCCCTCGTTCGCGTCGGCGCGTGCCTTGTGCCTGCTGAAGGCTTGCACGCCGAGTGCCAGGGCTGCCCATGGCCGCGCCGTCGCGTCGTCGCCATCGAGAATGTCCAGCAGGTAGCTCTCGTTCCGCCAGCCGCCGATCTGGCCCAGTGCCATCAGTGAGAAGAAGCGCGTCTGGTCGTCGGCGTGGCTTGCGGCGTTGGCGCGCAGCAACTCGCCGCACTTCATGTCGAGGTTGTCCGGAGGGCTGGGGCGTTCCGGGACGTGGCCCAGTTGACCCAGAGCCAACGTGCACGAGCGCGCTAGATCCGGCATGGTCCGTTGCTTGTGCGTGCCGGTGATGTCTGCCACGAACACGCGCATGAACTCGTCGCGGCGCGGGTGGTCGCGATGGATCAGATCAGTGATTGCTGTAGGGCAATGAGACTGCACCAACTGCGTGCCAGGCCCCGTGCGCCTGGTGTAGTAACGACGGAGCGAGTCGAGTGCCTCGTCGAGTAGTGCCGTGGCGGCCGCATCATCACGGTCGAATGAGAGCAGGCCCATGCCATGGATGGCGGCAATCTTCAGGTTGCGATCGCGAAGTTGCTTGTCCTCGAGCACTTTGCGGAACGTCTTCAGCGCGCGGCGTTGGGTCGGAGTGTCCGCGTGCACATTCGCGTAGAGGCCCAGGCCGTAGAGAGCGAACGTGCGCGTGCGGTGGCGGACGGGGCCGCCGGTTAGCTCCTGACCGGCCGGTGTGTCAAGCGACAGTGCCACCAGTTGCTCGAGCGCCTTTTGGTTGGCAATGCCCGCGAGGCCCATCGCCAAGGCCGCCGTCTCGCGGACCTGCTGGTGCTTGCTGCGAAGTCGTGGCGTGAAGATGTCGAGGAGGGCGAAGTCTTTGTGGTCTTGGCCGATCTTGGCCATCGCCAACATGCACGCTGACACGTGGTGTCGTTGCGTGCTCGATTCGAGTTCACGCTTCAGGGCTGGCAGCACGCTGTCGTGGATCTCCTTGTCCGTGGGGACGAGTGCCACCGGATCGACTCGTCGTGGCGGCGAGATCCAGATGTCATCCTGGGTCTCGATCGGTTGGCAGTTGTGCACCACCTGGCGCAGGTTGAGGAAGCGGTGTTGGTTGAACTGCCACCAGAACTGCCACGATGTGAGTTGGGCTGCTCGGATCGAGCGCTGGGGGCTCTCCTGTGCCGAGGCGGGGCATGGGAGGCTCAGCCAAAGCAGGGTGATTGCGGCGAAGGTTCGGGCAAGGCGCGGGAGGTGCATCGCGCCGAGGAATGCAAATCCCGCGCCACGTTCAGGCATCGTCGGTCACGTGCCAAACCGCGCCGAAGTGCTACCCACAGGGGACAACAAGCGATGGCTCTCAGTCCTGCGTAGTGTCGTTCGTCGCAGCAACCAACGCTTGCACCGATTGCCGCAGCATGCGAACGGCATCCTCGTGCATCTCCGGCGACGGGTAATACTCGTTGTGCGTCCAGACCACCTCGCGCGACTTGCCGGTGCCAGCATCGCCGGGGAGCACCGGCGTCTCGAGCAACTGCGGGCTACCGCGCGACGTCGTGCACTCGACGTAGTGATCCGTGTGCGCCGCGACGCTCTGCACCATGGCCTCGTCGACGAGTTGTGGGAACTCGCCAAACAACGCCTGCAGCGAATGCAGTCGCGGTTGATGTTGCGGCGGCCGCTTGCTGAACCACAGCAGTGCCGACGGCCGGTTCACGGCATCGATCAGCGCCGTGAACTCGCGGGTCCAGTTGACCTGCGTCTCGGTGATCAGGCGCCGCACGTCACTGCGGCCGAAGCGTGCCAGCCAGCGGTTCTTGAGGCCGCGCAGCAACTTGTTGTTCGTGCCCTGCAAATCGGCGTGCAACAGTTCTGACCACGCGGCGTCAGCGCCGAGTTCGCGGCCATCTTGCAGCCGCAGTCGTTCGCGCCCGCCGCTCGCAAACCGCGAGCAGTCGGCACTGCGGCCGGACATCACCTGGTAGATGACGAACCGTGCGCCGCGTAGCACTTCGAGGAACGCCTCTTCGCGGAACAGTGCCGGGCCGGCGCCGGCGATGCCGAGGTTGAGCACCGGCAGATCGATCTCGTCGCTGAGCTGCTGTGGCCAAGGACGTTTGACGAAGCAGCCGAACGTCTGGGCCGCGCCGACGCACGCGAAGTAGCCACCCTTGGGCAGGGATTGCAGTGCCGGGCCGCGCAGCCAGTCACGCGTCGGCCACGGTGCTATTCGCCAATCGTCGCCGGACTGTGGTTGCCACAGCTGATAGTCGACGATAGCTCGGTCTCGGTTCTGGTAGCCTTGCGACACCTCGGCAGCGTACCACGGAACCGCTGCAACGCCACGCGATGCCCAAAGCCCCGACCCAGCTACAGATCTTCGGCGAACGTTGTTCGGGCACGAACTTCGTCGCGCAGCTGCTGCGTCGCAACGTGCCGCGGCTGAAGCTGACCGATGACCGTGGTTGGAAGCATGGCTTTCCGGAGCGCATCGACGATGGCGCCGAGGGTTGTGTGTTCGTCATCGTGACGCGCGATCCATGCGATTGGGTGCGCAGCCTGCACAAGAAACCGTGGCACGCGGCCGAGCCGTTGCGCAACGTGGATCTGGCAACGTTCGTGCGGGAGCCGTGGTGGTGCGAGTGGGGGCGTGACATGCCGCTCGCTGAGGATGATCCGCGCATCGGCACCGAGATGATGCACGAGCGCGACCCCGATAGCGGTGAGCGTTATGCCAACGCGCTGCAGTTGCGGACCGGTAAGCTGCGTGCGTGGCAGGCACTCGCGAACTCGGTGAAGCATCACCAGGTCGTGCGTTACGAAGATGTGCGCCTGGAGCCAAAGGCCTTTGTTCGGGCGTTTGCGGCCCGATTCGGCCTGTTCCGCTGGCCGTGGTTCCGCGCAGTGAAGACGTTCAAGGGTGGCAGCGAACGCTTCGTCCAGAAGAGCTACGACCCGATAGCGGAGTCCGAGCGCGCGTGGATCGAGAGTCAGTTGGATGCTGACGTCGAACGGGGGGTTGGCTACGACCTCGCGGCCAGCGTGCGCGCCGCCGCGAGCGATGCAACGGCTCCGGCTTAGGCCTTCTGCTCGTCGGCCTTCTGGCTATCTGGCTTGCAGGCGTCCGGGCCCTTGTCGAACTGCAGGTAGGTGCTCGTTGCCGCAATCGTCGCCACCGGCAACAACGCCAACAGATTGACGAACGGAATCAACGCCGCCGCCTGCAGTCCAATACCTGCGCCAATCGCGCGCCAGGGGTTGCGTCGCAGCAACAGCAGGCGCGCTCGCAGCGGCATGCCGCGAATCGCTGCCGGCGGCTGCAGGTAGACGATCGCTGCCATCGCACCACCCATCAGCACGACGGTTGGGATGCCAACCCAGGGGATCAAGATGATCGCCATCGCCATCAGCGTCGAGATGCCGACGAGCAACAACAACTGCAGGCGATCGAGCCAACCCGCGCCGGCCCGCGGCGGCGTCGTCAACGTCGCCCCGAGCATGTGCATCTCGGTCGCGCGCCGGATCGGTTCCTGTGCCCAGCCGCCGAGGAAGTCGAGCAGCGCCGGCCCAGCCGTCAGCATCACCGCCAACAGCCACATGTGCGCACCGTCGTGCGTGGTCTGCTCGGGGTGCGAGGCAAACGACTCCTCGAATGCCGGCAGCAAAAAGATCCAGCCGACGGCGACGAGCGCGCCGAAACTCGCGACATTCGCCGCGACGGGCAGCCGGAGCTGGCCGATGAACTCGCGCTCGAACAGCATCGCGAACACCGCCCGTCGCACGTCCATGAGGCCGCGCAGGATGTCCACGAACGCGTTGCCAGGGCCCACTTGGAGCGGGGCGCGCTTGCCGAGGATCTGGCCCTCTCCGCCGCAAACCGCGCAGGTCGCAGCGGTGGTGTGGTAGCCACAGATCCCACACAAAGTCGTCTGGTTGCTCGTAGTCACCTTTCCTTGTCGTCGACCTGCCTCTATCCTGCTTGCCCCGTAAACTCGGCACCCACTATGAGCGATCCGTACAAGGCCCTCGACTACTACAACGTAGACGATCTCTACACCGAAGAAGAACGCATGATCCGCGACACCGTGCGGTCATGGGTCTCCGACCGGTTCATGCCGGTCATCGAAGAGCACAACCGTGCTGCGACGTTTCCGAAAGACCTGATTCCGGAACTCGGCGAAATGGGCGTCTACGGCGCCAGCCTGACGGGTTACGGCTGCGCCGGCCTGTCGCCGGTCGCGAGCGGCCTGATCTGCCAGGAACTCGAGCGTGGCGACTCTGGTCTGCGTTCATTCGTGTCCGTGCAGGGTTCGCTCTGCATGTTCCCGATCTGGGCCTACGGCACCGAAGAGCAGAAGCAGAAGTACCTGCCCGACATGGCCGCCGGCAAGCTGATCGGTTGCTTCGGTCTGACCGAGGCCGACTACGGCTCCAACCCGGGCGGCATGCTGACCAAGGCTGTCGAAGACGGTGACCACTACGTGCTCAACGGCAGCAAGTACTGGATCACCAACGGCAGCACGTGCCAGGTCGCGATTGTCTGGGCCAAGCTCAACGGCGTCATCCGCGGCTTCCTGATCGACAGCGACACGCCCGGCTTCTCCGGCAAGCCGATCAAGAACAAGTTCTCGCTGCGCGCCTCGGACACGAGTGAGCTCGTGCTCGAAGATTGCCGCATCCCGAAGTCGCAGATCCTGCCCGACGTCGAAGGCATCAAGGGCCCGCTCAGCTGCCTGACGCAAGCTCGCTACGGCATCGCGTTCGGCGCGATCGGTGCGGCCCAAGCGGCCTACGACGAAGCGCTGCGCTACTCGCAGATGCGCATCCAGTTCGACAAGCCGATCGCGAAGTTCCAGCTCGTGCAGAACAAGCTCGTCTGGATGGCTTCCGAAATCACCAAGGCCCAGCTCCTCTGCTGGAAGCTCGCCAAGATGAAGGAAGCCGGCAACATGCACCACTACCACGTCTCGATGGCCAAGCGCAACTCGTGCTGGATGGCCCTCGAGTGCTGCCGCGTCGGTCGCGACATCCTTGGCGCCAACGGCATCACGGACGAGTACCAGATGATGCGCCACATGTGCAACCTCGAGTCGGTCATCACCTACGAAGGCACGCACGACATCCACGGCCTGATCATCGGCCGTCAGCTGACTGGCGAAGACGCCATCATGTAGCAAGCCGCCACCCGTTGGTGGCGCACGCCGGCACCGCAGTAGGGGAACGCATGCTGTGTTCCCCGCGCGGCGTCCGTTAGAACTGCACTCGATGGTTCGATTGCTGCACGTTCTGGCCGAGAAGGGCTACTCCGGTGGCGAAGTCCAACTTCGCATGCTGATGGAGCACTTCGCGCGCGAAGGCTACGAGAACGCCGTCCTGATCGCGCCGGGCGCCAAGTTCCGCGGCGCGGCCGAAGAGATGGGGGTGCCCGTCTTCGAAGCGCCCCTGCGCCGTTGGTGGCGCCCCGACCTGCGCGGCAAGATCCATCGCGCCTACGCCGAGTTCGATCCGGACGTCATCCACTTCGCCGACGGCCGCGCGCTCTACCTCGGCGGCCTCGCCGCGCGCAAGCACCGCGCCAAGACGTTCACGATCCGCCGCATCGACTACCCGATCAAGAAGGGCTGGCGCGGCGGCTTCCGCTACACGCGCCTCTGCGATCACACGATCGCCATCTGCAACGCCATCCGCCAACGTCTGCTCACCGCCGGTGTGCCCGAAGACAAGATCACGCTGGTCTACGACGGCCTCGATCCCAAACCATGGACGGGCCTACGCGAAGGCCGCGAAGCCGCCCGCGAAACCCTCGGCATCGACCAAGATGCCCAAGTGATCACCCTCGCCGGCGTCCTGCGCCCACGCAAAGGCCAGCACATCCTCATCGACGCGTTCGCCAAACTGGCAACCAAGTACCCGAAGGCCCTGCTCTTCCTCGCCGGCGGCGGCACGGAGATCGAACGCCTCCGCCAACAAGTAGAAGACCGCGGCCTGCAAGGTCGGGTGCGCGTGCCCGGCCCGGTCAAGCCGGTGTTCGACGTCTACGCCGCCTCCGACGTCTTCGTCATGCCCTCGTTCCACGAAGGCCTCTGCAACGCCTGCCTCGAAGCAAGCTTCGCCGAACTCCCACAGGTCGTCAGCACCGCGGGCGGCAATGCCGAGATCATCGTTGATGGCGAGACGGGCTACGTCGTGCCAAAAGGCGACATCGACAAGCTGTCCGAAGCCCTCGAACGCTACCTCGCCGACCCCGCCCTCGCGCTCGCCCACGGCAAGGCCGGCTTCGCCCGCAGCATGGAGATGTTCACGGACGACCACCTCGGCCCCGAAGTCGAAGCAGTCGTGAAGAAGCTACTGGTCTAGTGCTCGTACGGTGCCTGGACCGTTTTCACCTTATTCGCCGACGGTCAGCACGCAGCTGCCTGGTGTCATCCGTAGGCCATCCTTGGTCATGACACGCCAATGAGAGGAACTCGCGACCGAGCTACGCCCCCGAGTGGATCGGCCAGTTCGTCGCGCGTTGCTGCACTAGGCGGCCGCGATCGGCCGAGCTATCGCAATGGGCTCCGATCGATTGATCTGTGGATCTTGTGGGCATGTTGTTGGCCGCACGTGTTCGTCGGCGGATTCCTGCGCTGGATCGGGCGGGCTGAATCACTTCCGCTCGGCTCAGTGATGGTGCTCTGTTTTGGCTGCATCATTTGGCTCTACGCCAGCTTTCTCTGGGTGGTGACCCTGTTTCCGCTGGCACGTTGGTACGAGCGGCTCGTGATTCCGAGCACGAACCGGGCAGCCCCTGCGAAACGACTGGTTCTGTGCAGAGCGCTGTACGTCCTTGGTGCGCTCGGCTATGCCGTCGGCGTGCTTGCCGTTGTCAGGCAAGTGGCCTTCCCAGGCGCAGACCTCTGCAAGCAACTCTACATCGCCGCGATGACGCTCAGCTTTGTCGATTGGTTGGTCATTGAGCGGTTCGGTTGGTGGCACCCGAAATGACCGTACGGTGCCTGGAACTAAGTCAACTTATTCGGCGGCTGTCTGCGTGTAGTGACGGCGTACACTGTGGGCCCCGCCGACTACTCCTAGCCAGACAGATGCGTTCATTCTTCTACGTCATGTTGCTCGTGCTTGCCGCATCGTGTGGCAAGGCCCCATCGCCTGCTGCGGCTCCATCGCCTGGCAGGGCACTCCCCGCAAGTGTTCCAGCGAGATTGGCCCAGTTGCAGGCATCAGCAACTAAGCCATCAAGCGTTACAGAGGACGAGATCAAGGATCTCTGTAAGGCGATCGTCTGGCCTGGCGTGGAGCCATACGGGACGGTGGTCGCAGTTGACGGTTGGTGCGTTGCCGTGCAATGCAACGGTAGTCACAAACCGGTTCGCCCGGGTGTGCGCGTCTTGGTCACCACTCCAGAGGGACCGTGCGGCTTGTTGCGAGTTGATGAAGTTGTGGGGGGCTACATGCTCGGGCAGCTTGTTTCGACCGTGGGCGACCGAGTTGCATCTGTGGGAAGCTATGCGCAGCCGTTGCCTTAACTGACCGTACGGTGCCTGGACCGTTTTCACCTATTCGGCGACGGTGTGCGTGACGGTGACGGCCGGTGCTCACTAATGATGAGTGTGAGACGCAGGCATCTCTAGGACGCGAGTTGTCACCGGAGAGGTGCACCCTAGCCGTGGCCATGCCTGGGTAACGGACTTGGCAGCTCGGTGTAGTGGCGAATCATGGGCGGGACTGTGGTCGTTGATGGAGAGGCGCTTGTGGTTCGCGCCGATCCGGAGGCGTTTGCCAGGATCCACATGACTCTTGCAGACATGGGGCGGTTCGTCCGTCGTTGCATCGGATCGGCAGTTTGCTTGCCAAAGACTCGTAGCTGATCTACCAAGACGCTCTCGGACGTATGACGCCCTCACACCATTGCATAGCTCGACACTGCCTTCGATGCATGTTCGCACTAGTGATGCTGCTCATGCCCGGCTGCGCCGCAAGCGGGCTTGTGACGGAGCGATTGCAGGTTGCCGACTTGATTCGTGATCCTGAGAACGTGGGGGCAAGGGAGCTTCCGCTCGGCTCGCGCAGTGAGCAGATGCGCGACTTGTCTACCGCGCTTGAAGATGCCGTTTCTGGGCCAGCTGCGTGGAGCACATCGGGCTCTTCGATTGTCATTGACGCCGAGACGCTTGTTGTGAGTGCGACGCCGGAGTTGCTTGCCGGCGTGCATGAGGTGCTTGTTGACATGCGCCGCTTCTCCGACCCTCTACCGGCCGAATCGGGCCGGTAGTAGGCTTGCTACTGGTCTGAGGAACTGACAGCGCTCGACGCTTCAGTCGACCTACCAACGAGGTTCACCTGACCATGCGCCGAACCAATCAACTCCGTCAGCAGGATGCAGTGGACAAGAGGTCCCGGTGGTGGCGCGATGGCATCGTCTGCGGATGCATCGGTGCCTTCATCGGCATGATGTTTTCTGGCATGAACTCGGTAGAGCCTGCGTGGGGGATCGCAGGGTGGAGTGTCGGCAGCGCTGTTCTCGGCGCCATCTATGGCGACCGGTTTCTGGCTTGGATTCAGTGGTCGTGGTACTAGGCAGACGATGATCTCATTCTTGCGCCGCTTGTTTCGCCGGCGGCAGTGACCTTGACCAACATGGTTGCCAACGAGTTTCGCCCAGGGTTCCGGTTCTCCCGCATGGATGCGGTGGTCCTGATCCTTGGCGCCGTAGGTGTGGCGGTCGCGTCGCGCTACTCAGTCGCACTCGCCGTCCTGGCAACCACGGCCGTCCTGCACTTTTTCCTCTTCTGCAACGTGTTCCGCGTCGCGCGAATGCCCGAACTCGCATGGAGCGCGCTGTTCGTCGCCAGTGCCTACGCGCACGTCGTTCTGGCCTTGCCGTGGCTTGTCGCCGCATGCGCAATCGCCGTTGGCACCGTCGTCATCATCGGGCGACAGACGCGGCAACCGTCCTATCACGGTGTCTTGTGGCAGCGCATCAACCCTGACCTACAATCATGGTGGTTGCGTCAGCAGCAGTCGGATGATGACTGACATGATCTGGCCAACGAGATTCGGCGCACCATGACCGATCACCACCAGCCACAATCACGAGGATTCGTTTCCATCGTTGCGGGCTTCGTCGGTGCTGGGCTAGGCATCGCCGTGGTCCTCGGTCTGTGGCGGATTACGCGTAGCGATTCCCGCAACGATTGGGGCGATGAGAACATGGAGGCGATGGCGGTTATGGTCGTCGCTAGCTTGCTGGTTGGCGCCGCTCTGGGAGCGTGGTGCAGCGTGTGTGTGGTCCGCCGCTTCTCTCCTGGAACCAGGCAAGGTGGACACGTTTCGTCGCAGCTCGAAGACCAACAACGATGAACAGGTCGAACTGATGCCAAGGTGGATCGAGACCCTGAGTGTGACGATGGCGCTCGCACTGTGTTCCTGTGCGACCCCCGAACCTGCGCCTGTTGCCATCCCGCCGGACGATCCGAATGCGGGGCCGTGGTACTCCTTGGGAGTCACCAGTGGCAATGGTGACCGTCGCATCGAGCAGCTCTTGTTCCGCAATGGCATTCTGGTCGGCACCGAGGGATCCATCGTCTATGCCGTCTTCGTTCGCGAATCGCACATCGAGAAAGCTCTCGAACTCATCGGTGGGCTCGACGGGGTCTATTGGAAACCCGCGGACCCGCCTCGCCTGGTAGATGTCGGGCAGGCCCGGTGACCCGATGGCCGTGGGCCCTGATTGCCGCCATTGGGTTGCTCGGGTGGCTATGCTGATCAACGACCTGTCATGGCAGCCTGGAAGGAACAACCATCCGAAGACTACGAGTCCGTTTGGACGCCCTTCGACCGTCGCTTCCACTTCCGGCCAAGCACGACCGAGTGGCCCGGCTTTCGCGAGCCGTTGCAGTCAATCACATACGACATCAGCCACGTCTACGGCGACAGTGATCGATACGAGCAGTTGACGCTCGACCTGTGTCGCAAGCTCGTTGCGGCTCTGCGCCGATGCACGCCAGCGGGTGACTTCGTGGATGTGCTCGACTGGCATCATCCTTCGTACAGGTTCTGGCCGCACGAAGCGTTCGAGTTTGCGAGTGAGGACGATTGGCCGATTCCGCCTCTGCCCAATGGCGACTACTACATCTTCTTGGCGCGCGACCTGGAGTTGGGAGTGCTCGGGCACCCGTGGGAGCAGACGATGTGCACGTTCGGTGCTCCGCTGCTCGAGGCGTTTGCGCGGGACTTACCACTGCTGTTCGACCGGCCAATCCGCCGCGGTGGTAAGGTCGTCTAACAGCGATTGGCGGGGTTCTTCTTCGACGCCCACGTCAGACGCGCAGGCACGGCAGTTTGATGATCCCCCAGAAGCCACAGCCCACCGACGATGAGTTGGCAGCGCTTGTACGTTCCGGTGTTGGGTTCGGCATTGTGTATGGGGTGATCTCCACGGCTGGTCATTACCTGCAGTTGTACGCCCTGGGTTGCATCGAGCCGTCGATTCAGAGCGAGGAGATGGTGCGGTCGTTCCTCATGCTGCCGGTTTGGCGGACGGTGTTGGGTGTGCCGACGTTCTTGTTGTTGGTGTACCTGACTCGGTGGTCCTTTGTTGGTCTGGGGAGATGGCCAGTAGTTGCAGGAGGGCTGGCGGGGGGCTTCGCAGGTTTTGCGCCGCTGCCCTTCCCGTTCGCGTTGCTTGTGCCGCCTCTAGCAGGCTATGTCCTTGCCCGCGGCGTAGAGTGGCAATTGGCTAGATCGAGAACTCGCAGCGCTCCGCGCGACCGTTGATCACCAAGGAGATGTAGAGCGGACTGGCATGCGCATTCTGGAGATCATCAACCCAACGTTGACCTGGCGTTCCTTGCTCGCGCTTTGCGTCCTTGGCGTGGTGGCCGTTGGCATGTTCCTGTGGTTCTTGGATCCTTCCGGACAGCGCGAACTCGCAGCCAAGTTGCGGCCCGGCCAGACGGAGGCGCAAGTCATCAGCCTACTCGGCGAAGAACCGGCGTTCGTCTACGACCGCGAGACCGCGCCGGTCGATTACTACGTCGACGGTTGGTCCCGCAAGGAACGTGCAATCACGCATCGCGTGCTCATCTTCATGCCTGGAGCGCTTATCTGCTACGTCTGGCTCGACGAGCGCGGGCTCGTGGAAGACAGCTTCGTTTGCGGTTCGTAGTTGCGGGTCGCAATAGACTGCAGTCCAACTAGGGCTGGCCGTCGGGGCCGAAGCTGAAGCACTGGCCAGAACTCGAACCAAACGCCTGTTGTCTAGCGCGAGCCAGTCCCAACGACCACGCCAATCGCTCCAACCTGGAGCCTCGCTTCGGAGTCTGCCAACTCGATTGCGTACACGCTTGTAGCGCTAGCACTGGTCCCAGTTGCCGTGACCACTCGCGTCGTGCCATTGCCGAGCAGCAAGGCATCGCCGACGGCAAGTTCCTCGGCGGTCTGCCAGCCTGATGCGGTTGCGAAGCGGTGGCCAGCTGAGGTAGTCAACTTCTCACCGCCGACACCAACTTGCACCAGGTTCCTGCTGCGAGCGTGGCGAATCGCATTGACCCGACAATTTCCTCGACGCGTGCAGACGAGATCACCCGCGACAAGACTCTCGATACAACGCAGGCCCGATGTGGTTGCGACGAGCGTGCCCTTGGCCAGGCAGTCGTAGACACAAGCGTAGGTCAGGTCGATCTCAGGGCGGAGCGCGACGGGAACGTCTGCTGACAGCTTCGCCTTGTGGGCGTCAGCAGCGAGTTGATGGTTGATCTCGCCCTTCGGAGGAACCTTCACGACAAACGAACCATCACGACCCCAATGAAGGCGGATCTCGATTGGGTGTGCGCTCTTGTTTCGGATCGTTACGACGTCCGCGACGGCCTCGCTGGCCTGTCGCAGCACGATGGTTTCACGTTCCAACTGCAACGAGTCGTGGGTCGCGCACGACGACGAACATGCAACCGCGAGCAAGCCAGCCAAGAAGGTGACTCTCCAAAAGTTCCTTTTCATGCCCGCGAGTATACTCCGAGTGTCAGCGGCTATGGGCGGGGGAAGCAACCTTCGAACGGGGCGAAGGGCCTCGTTAGTCCGAACCGTGCCAGATACGACATCCGCGAGCGCAGGAGCAAAGACCTATGCCCTACTACTACCAACTCAAGCGACTCCCGACCTCGCAACGCAAGCGCGCCGTGCAAGGCCTCAAGCGATTGCGTCAACAGCTCGACGACGAGATTCCGGTCAAGACGCGCAACGAGACGTTGGTCATCGGCACGTGGAACATCCGTAACTTCGACGACGACCGATTCGGATACGGCAAGCGCAGCGTCGAGGACTTGCACTACATCGCGGAGATCATCTCTCGGTTCGACGTGATCGCTGTGCAGGAGATCTGCCGTGATCTGGGGCCGCTCGATGACGTCATGCGGATTCTCGGCAATCGTGATTATGACTACATCGTGTCCGATCCTTCCGAGGGCGCCGGCGGCAACGACGAGCGATTGGGGTTCATCTTCGACAAGAGCAAGGTCTGGTTTCAGGGAGTTGCCGGTGAGATCGTGCTGCCACCGAAGATGGAGTTGAGTGTGGTCGCGAAGAAGCGGCAGTTCTCGCGCACACCGTTCATGTGCTCGTTCCAGAGTGGCTGGTTCAAGTTCATGTTCTCGACGGTGCACATCTACTTCGGCAAGGACTCGGGCAAGAAGTACGAGGCGCGCGTTGCGGAGATCGATGCGGTTGCGAAGTTCTTGGCGAAGCGTGCGAAGGAGGATGGCGAGCAGAATCAGGTTCTCGTCGGCGACTTCAACATCAAAAAGGGCGGCAGCAAAGGCCACAATGCGCTCAAGGGGCACGGCTTCGACATCGTGCAGAACCGCAAGGGCAGTAACGCCAAGCAGACGAAGTTCTACGATCAGATCTCGTTCCTCGAGCGGGATGGCGAGGTGCGCATCAAGGAGCAGAACTCCAACGGCACGCTGCAGTTCTTCGACAGCATCTTCCGCCCGGAAGACTTCGCGCGTTACCGACCCGAGTTGCGCGACAACATCGAGGGCCGCATCAAGGACCAAGAGGCCGCCAAGAAGAAGGCCCAGAGCTCCGCAGCAAAGGCGACAACGGCGAAATCAAAGGCCAACTGGCTGAAGAAGGTCCAGCGTGCGAAGGACAACATCGCCGACTACCGTGCGCACCTCACCGGGTCTGTCGCCGCCGACAAGAAGCTGCAAAATTACTATGTCAACGAGTGGCGCACGTTCCACGCGAGTGACCACCTGCCGCTCTGGGTCGAGCTCGAGATCGATTTCAGCGCCGATTACCTCAACACGATCGCGAAGGCGTAGTGGTCGGCGACGCGCTTTGGCCCGACTTCATTCGTCGCGGCTTCGCCGAAGCGGTCGCCGGTTGCTAGCGAAGCACGATTCCCCGCGTCAGGTTGGCATACAGGTCGCGCGTGGTTTGCGACAAATCAGGATGAGGCAAGCCTTCGTCGCGGTGCTTGATGAGTGCCTCGGCGAGAAGTGTCGTGAGTTTGGGGTCCTCGATCTGGCTGCCCCGCAACCAGAACGCCACATGCTGCTCGATCTTGGCGTTCGACATTCCGTGAAGATCTCCGCGGAAGAGCTCGCCAGCTCTGTCGAGGGCATCCTCGGCCCAGTGATGGCCCTTCAGGAACTCGCGGAGGGCGCGGAGCACCACGAACTCCACGGACACCCGTTCGTCGTCATGTCCTCGCAGCCGCGCGCGAACTGAGAGAAGCCGCAGCTGGTTGGCGATTCGCTTGATGTGACGTGGAGTGGTTGTGTGTGTGCCCAAGACTCGCGCCCATGCGACGAGCGACTTGCGGAAGACGGGAGTGTCTTTGACTTCGAGCTTGTTGAACAGCCAGAGCACCATGCCGACACAGGACGCGACGAGGGCAGCGAACAGGATCCACAACTCGCTCAAGAGGTGGGGCGCCGCCAGCAGACGTCCCTGCGCCAACAACTCGTCTGGTACCGGACTCTCCATGGGTGTGTCGGCCGTTGATCCGTTCGTCGCTGCGTTGCTCGGATTCGTTGCCGAAGGGTTCGGTGCGGTAGCAGCAGCGGTGGCTGCCGACCCAGGCGCGGCCGGGCTTGTGCTGACTGTGTTCGCGGGTTTGACCGATGAAGACTGTGGCCCCGTGATCACGTCGTAGGCAAGCAGGCTCATGCCCATGAGGAACAGCACGGGCAAGAGCATCCGGTCAAGCGGCCGCTGGAGGCGGGAGAGGACCGGCTCCTTGGATGGCGACGGTGGGCGGGCGGGCTCTTCTTCCATCAGCCGCTCGAGCCCTGGCTGTGGACCTGCGTCAACGTGAACTTCCACGGCGATCATTTTCTCGAGGTACATCCGTGCGTGGGCCAATCGGGCCACCCGCAGCTTCTCTTCGAACGCCTCGGGGGATTCCACCAGCAACCTCTCCGTGCGTTCTTTCACCGCCGGCGCAATCTGCGTCGCGATGCTGGGAATCACGACATCGAGTGCCGCTCCGAGGACGAAGAAGCCGCGACGCCGACCAGTGCTCAAGAAGTTCAGTATCTCGAGCATCTGTAGTTGTCGCTCTGGCGAACAGCGATCAAGGTCATCGACGAAGACGACCAACGGGCGAGTTTGCAGCGCGGTGCACACTTCGTCCAACGAGCGAGTCAGTTGATGCCGAATCCCTGGATCGGAATGCAGTGCAACTGTGCGAAGTCGACGTGACAGCCATCCGACCCATCTACCTGCACCCGAGCCGAAGGTTGTCACCGATCGTAACAGGGGCAGGAGCGCCAGCAGCAACAGGCCGATGCCGCCAGCGCCGAAGGTGCCAGGCTGGCTGTGCACGAGTCGACTGAACCATCGCGCAAACTCCTGCCACGCGTTGCCGTTTGGCTCTGTCTTCGGCGGCATCGCATGGATTCGGTCCGCGAGTTGACGCGCCACGTTCTCTGAGTCCTTGTGCTCGTTCGCTTCGATGAGTCGACTTGCGAAGGACTCCTTGCCCAAGAAGTGTTCACCTGCAACCGATCGTAGAACGGCCTCTTCCGCCGCCCGCTGCGTTGAGGGGGTGGCCGTCAGTATCGAAACGAAGTCCTCGGGCGTGACGATGGGGGGCGGTTGTTGCGCTGCATGCCACGCGGTTTGCGCCTCTGCACACAGGCGTGGCAGGCCGTAGGTGGCCTGTAGCAGGAGCAGAACTGCGCCGGCAACGGCGATCGTGCCGAGCAGTAGTCGCTGCATGCGCAGGTACAGCAAACGCATTCTCGCGACGAGTCCGGAGGCGCTGAACCAAGGTGGCATGCCTTGGCGTCGAATGGCCTCGAGCAAAGCGCCATAGAACTCGGATTCCGTTTCGTGATGCCAGGCGTTGAACCAGATTGGGTTGAACCGAGCTTTGCGCAGGTCGTGCTCGAGCAAGTGCATGACGGACGACTTGCCCGTTCCCCAACTGCCGGTGATGGCCAGCGTGAGCGGCGGGGACGTGCCACGGTTGCGCAAGAACAGCGACAGGCTCTTGGCCAGTCGTGATCGGTCTAGCAGATCCTGTTCGGGGCGAGTGACGGCTGCGTCGGAAACACCGACTGCGGTGAGGGCGCCTTGGGCATCTGCGGACGCAGCATTCGAACGACGTGAGCCGTGCCACAGTGCCCAGCCAAGGCCCAGCGCGCTTGCGAGCATGAGCCACAAGACGGCGACTGGCGACTGCATGGAGTACTCGGGAGCGACCCAGGTCTGGCCATTGTCCTCCGTTCTCAGGATTCCTCCAGGGAACGCGGTGACCCAGCCGTTGTTACTGTCCAAGAAGGCCAGGTTGGGTCGAGTCGCGAAGGCCCCCGGGATGTTCGAGGCTTGCCACGACTGCCCGCCATCCTGCGTGTGAACCAACGGTAGACCGTCCGAGTTGCTGGCACCGACTACCCAACCTTCGCGATCGTCGACGAAGGACATGCTGGGCCGCGTCATCTTGGTCGGCAGCACGTCCCGCCATTGTCCGTCTGCGAGAGAGCCGGTGTGCACGGACGTGCCGCGTATCGCAATCCACTGACCCGTTGTCAGTCTGACGGCTTCTTCGAATCTGCTGCTCGTGTTCAGCCAGGATTGGCCGCGGTCTGTCGTCGTGGCGCTGGCCCTCCCGACGGCGACTCCATGTTCGGGTGGAAACAGTCGTACCCGGGCGCTCGGATCCTGGTCGGAATGCCAGGTCAGTCGGCTAAGCGGCTCTGTCAGCTGAGGGTCGTATTGCAACAGCACAGGTCCGGCCATGATGGCCCTGCCGTCGGGCCAGAAGCGCAGGCTCTGCAGCGGAGCTGCTGTTGGGTAGCCGCTCAGGCCTGCGCGGGGAATCTGGCTGTCGACGACAAGTTCCCACTCCCCACCGGGTGGGCGTCGTAGCATGTCGAAGCCGGCTGCCCAGAGTTGCGTGCCGCGCTGACGCACGTCTTCTATCCACCGGGGCGTCGGCGCCGCCAGCCACGTGCGGCCACCATCGGTGGTGCTCAAGCATCCCAGGCCGGTCGCGGCGACACCTTGATCCCGGCTGGTTCGGTGAATCGATCGAATCGCGTCTGCGCCGGATTGTTGCCGCCAGACTCCGTCGTTCCATACGAGAGTCGTCGAGTTCGAGGGGCCTTGCCCCGTCCACCAAATGCGCGTCTCTCCGGCCGACAGCGATGCGCGGTGGCCCGGCACTCGAATGTATTGCCACTCCGTACTGCCAGCCTTCTGCACACCGAGTGCGCTGCTCCCAGACACGACGATGTCACCGTTCGCAGTGATTGCAGTTGCCTGAAGAGCTCCGTGGGCGGGTGACTGCGGCACTTCTTGCCACGGCGCGTTTGCAGCGGGGCGCATCCAGACCCCGATATGGCCCACTGCGCACGCGATGCCGCCAGGACCGAACGCCAAGTCACTCAGCCCATTCCAGTCGATTGGGTCCAGAGGTCCTGAGTCCACTCGGCTGGCCGGGGCCCAGGTTTCTCCGCCATCGCGAGAGACGAAGTGCGCCAGACGATTCGTAGTCGCTCGGTTGAGCAGCGACGCGCCAAGCATGTGCACGTTGGTTGCACCGTCGAATTCGATGTCCTTGACGAACACCTCAAGCGGCATGTTCACCGTTGCCCAACTGCGGCCACCGTCGCGCGAAGCAAACGGCTGACTGCCGGCAACTGTGAACCCGAGGGAGTGGTTGAAGAAGCGGATCAATGAGATGGGACCAGTTAATCTGGGGTCCTTGTTCCCTTGGTCCTGCGGCAGTTGCCCCATCAGCTGCCAGCTTTGCCCCCTGTCCTTGCTGCACCAAACCTCTTCGCTAACTGCAAGCCAGGCCCAGCCGCTCGCTGACGTCAACGCCTTGGCGGTCGTCAGGTCCTGATTGGCAGTCCCTCTGTGCCAGGTTCTGCCGCCCGAATCGCTCCACCAAATCCCGCGTTTGCCGACACTGCACAGATGGTCGTCGTCGAAGGCGACGAGTTCGTTGCCGACCGGACCGGTACCCAGTCGCAGAAACCCATTGGTCTCCCTGACCTCAAACCAACCCGGAGTGTCGAATGGCGTCAGCGGGACACTTGCCTCGTAGTTCGTGACGAGTCCCGTGGTGAGCAACAGGAGTCCAGCAATCCCCGGCAGGCTTGTGACCAGTGCCCGGGCGCCTCGGCGCAGTCGCGACCACATCCCGAGCGCACCGCTGTCCTTGTTGCTTGGCGAAGTGACGGATTCCGACGCATGGTCCATGGCCAACGCTCCTGTCTCGCAGAGTGCGGAGTCATCACGCCGAAGGTCGGCTGTGATAACTCCGAGGCGACTGGCCGCTTCGCGCGGCGCGGTCTGTACTAAGTCCCGCTATTCGGCTTGCTCTCAGACATGCGCTTGCGGTCTTGCTCAAGGCTCTCGTCGATGTGCTTGCGCGTCGTCTTGAGCATGTCGGCACTCTCGGACTGGATCTCGCCGATGACCCGTGACAGGTCGCCACTTTGTGCCTCACGAACCGTCTTGATGAAGCCGGCTTCCGCGTCGATGAGCCTGCGAATCTCGCTGTATTTGATCTTGTGCGAGTCGTCGAGAAGCACGCGTGCGCCGAGTGCATTCTCGGTCCTCATCAGATTCAGTTGCTCGGTCGAGCTTTTTGCGTCGAACAAGAACGGGAACTTCGTGCCCACATCATCCTCTTCGAGCCAGTCGACGGAGGGTGGATGAATGATGTAGAGGAGGCCCTTGCCAATCGCACCCAGCCAGCCGCCTTCGGTGTACATTCCCCAACGGGCACGGGCGCCATAGGCGCTGTTGAACAAGATGTAGCGCCGATTGGTGTTCGTCCAATCGGAGAACGTTGCTTCGTGCGGAACCTTGACGAGCAGGTGGAACGGTTGGCCGCCATTGGGGTAGCCGTTGTGGGCGGCTGCCACTGCACTCTTGCCGTTCGGCGTTGCAAACTGCCCACGAGAGTCGCTCTTGCGAACAACCCACTTGGCGAAGTTGTCGCCGCGGCCGGCGGCCGTGATTGCCGCGTCGAGGTACTCACTTCGTTTAGCAAAAGACATCGCTGCTTTCGCTCGGGCATAGACACTGCCGCGTGCCGCTCCTCCGAGCGACGAACTCTCGGACTGGGTCTTGCTGGTCAGCTCTTGCAGATCGTCCAGGAACGAGTTGTTCGTCGAGCTGTCATCCTGGGCGGTTCCAGTCGTGTTGCTCGCGTCGTCAGCAAGGTCGCGGGTGCTCTGCGTCTTGCGCGTCGACTTGCGGATGGATTCGCTCAAGATGCTTATGTACTGATTCGCCATCTTGATGCGATTGGCGTCGTAGGCCGCCGCTCCTTCGGCCGCAGCCGCCGCCCGTGCCGTGACCCCGCCTTCGCTGATGGAGAGTCCCACTAGGTCGTCGCGAGAAGCGGGCAGCATGTCGACGATCTGGATGCCTCGCTGCACGTGGGGCTGGCCCCAGTGCAAGAAGCTCTCGTAGTTTGTCTGATCGAGGTCCGAGTACGCGACGGGGCGCCGCAGGGTTTCTGCGAGGTATCCCAATGAGTCCCAGAGGTCGCGATAGAGGTGCGGCAGCAGGCCACTTCTGAATTGGTCCATCGCTCGCGGTTGGCGCATCAGCTCTTCGATCCATTCTGTCACGCTGGGAGACTTCGATAGCAATCGGATCAGGTCGCGACGCACGTCTTCCGTCAGGTAGTCGTGGGCGTCCAGATGGCGCTGGATGCGTCCACGCATGACTTCTTCGTCTCCGGTGATCCGCGCATCGTCAGCCGAGTTCCACAAGTCGCGGAACATCTGGTAGATGATGGCCACCAGATGCTCTTCGTCGGCAAGGAAGGTTTCTTGAATGCGGCTCAGGTCGGGCGTTGCCGGATAGCTCGACCGGAACATGTTGACGATGATGTCACGCAGGTCCGATCGACTCGCGTCAAGCTTCATCTCCCAGAGCCAGAGCTCCGGCTTTCGGATGTAGCGGGATAGCTCTTCGCCGTCGCGATGGCTGATCCCATCAAACCAGTAGTTGTCGCGCTGTCGACGCTCGGCCGGCGACATGGCACTGTATGCGGCGATCAACGCCTCGATGCTCGATGCCCCGGGCTTGTTCTTCGTGAGCTCGCGGAGAACACCGGATGCCCGGAACTGCGCGATGCGATTCGCGAAGTGCATCTCCATGCGAAGGCGCGACATCTTGGTCAGCCCTTTCGCCTCGAGATAGCTTCCGAGCTGCTTGATCATCTCGTACTCGACAAACGGAACGACGAAGTTGCCAGCGTGATGAGCGTGTTGGAATCGCCGGATGCCGCTGAAGTATGCGTTCATCAAGAGTTCGATCTTCTCCGGCAATGAGGACTGTGACTCCACTGCCGACTTCACGGCGAAGGCGATGTGTCTCAGGTCGAACGGCACATGGGCCAACGCATCGCTGACTTTGCCGAGTTGTCCGGAGTCATCGACTACGCAGTCGGATTTTGCAGGCGATTGCTCGGATGCACCCTTGAGGTACTCACAGATCAGCGCGTCGTACTTCTGTTGTTGCTCGGTAACATCACGAGCACTGGCATCTTTCTTGGGTTCTGCAGTGAGTCTCCGAAGGCGGACGTCTCGAGCGACCATGCGGCCAAGCAGTGCGCTGATCGGCTCCCCCTCGAGCTTGAGCACGTTGTAGGCGTCTGTGACGAGTTTGCCTGCTTCGCTGTGTGCGCGACCTTCCGGCTTGAACACTTGTGGCCCCATCTTTGAATCGACTACGCGATAATCAGCGGCCATCGTGCTGATCTGTTCCCGAAAGCGCTTATTGCTCAGCAGCTTGCTTTCGTCGCTGAATTCCGAATACCAATCGTTGCGGATATCTCGATAAGCGCGGGTCGCCCGCAACGCGAGCAGCATCGCAAGCACGGGTTGCCGCTCCTCGATGGTTGCCGAGGACTTGTCGATCCGTTCTTGAAGCAGCTTCGCAACTGTCAGTTTCTTCAGCTGGCCGGATGTTACCTCAGGCTGTTCCGGCTGCTGGTCCCCCTGGCGCGACGACCCAGCGTTGGAACCGCCTGCAGTCGTCTCTTTTGCTGTACCCAGCCGCTTCGCGAAGAAGCGTTCCAACCTGCGATACGATCCACCTTCCCTGGTGAGCTCGTGCATGGCTTCCAGAATGGCTCGCCGTTCGTCGCCGTACCGGTTCTTGAGTTGACTTCGATCGAGAACGTCGCGGAACCCAGTTAGTACATCGCCAGCCAGGCGAGTCTTGACCTCGTTCTCGGTCGCGAGCACTTGCCTGTCTTGCCACCATCGGTGGTACTGCTGCTGTCGAATCGCTCGCTCGGGAAAGCCGATTTCGATGATGCTCTGCCCCTCAATCGTGTGGCCGGCGAGCGGGATGGCTTTGGGGTGAAAGGTCAGCCACCAGTAGTCGTAGTCGACCGGGATCTCCGTGTTCTTGATGACATCCAGTCGATCGACGAACGCGTGGAACAAGTCGTTCTTGAACGCTGCCACATAGTCGCCTCGGGGTGTGGCTCCGCCGAACAGGACAGCGTTTTTCGCCAACGCGAGAACGGATGTGATCGCCGCGACCATGCGGCCGGTCGCGGGCGCAGTGGGCGCGGTGGGCGTAGTGCCTGCTCCAGCTGCCGGCGGCCTGGCCGCCGTGCGAATCTGTGCCGGTATCGCGCCCTTCGCTTGTCGGCGCATCCCCTGACTTTCGAAAGCGATGCCGGGACTTCCCAACAGCGCCTCGAGCACGGGTTCGTCGCTCGCGATCAAGCTGGTGTGCCCCTTGAACACGCGGGCAATCAAGTCTCGCAGCACTTCGATGCGCTTGACGTGGGACGGCTTGAGGTCCAGGACAGCGACCTCTTCAACGAAGCCTGGCAGCGTATCCGCGATTGCTTTGGTTCCTTGCAGCGACTCGAACAGGTGTTTCGTGATGTTCGTCGTTAGCCGGGCCTTGTTTGCCGGCACGTCTATGCCGGCTGCCGCGGTTGGGTTCTTCGCAATCTCGCGAAGGCTGGCAACCATGAGCGTGACAAGACTGTCGGCCGGGGCGTCGCCGGTGCAGGCTGTCTTCAAAGCGACCGATCGTTCTTGAAACAGGGTCTTCCAGCGATCCGCAGCAGCCTTCTTCTCCTTCTGCAGGCGCACGGCTGCCGCGACGCCTTCGATTGGTATCAGCAGGTCTTGTTCTGCCACGGACGCACGTGCTTGCTTGGCGAACAGCTCCAGTCGATCCAGCTGGCCCTTGTTGACATGCTGCTCGGCCAGATGGGCGCGGTCTTCTCCTAGCACTTCTTTGGCGGCATCACGAAACTGTGAGACCCGCTCGGCGAAGAGCTTTTCGGCATCGCTCGCCAACTGGAGCTCTCGCCATGCGTTCAATAGTGGCGACGCATCGTGCGGCGCAGTGCCCAGGATGACTTGACTCTCTTTGGCCCAGTCGCCGTTCGGATCAATGGAATCCAGGATCTCCTTGAGGCGAGTCTCGAGCAGACCTGAGACTATTTGTGCAGTGTCGTATTGGGGCTGGAGTCGGGCATCCTTGGTGGTGTTCTTGAACAGTTCTTCGCATGCCTCCCACAGGCTCCCGCGTGTCTTCTGCAGTTGATCGACATGCACGCGAAACTCCTGCGCCAGCTTCACCAGATGAGCCTGGCGGGTCGATGCGGCCGCGAGGGTTTCCGTCTTGTCCTTCTCTGCCTTCTCTAGCTGCGCAACGGCATCCTTCTTCTTGCCGTATGCCTCGTGCAGCTCTTTGGCCAAGGTCACAGCGTTTCGGAAGGCTTGGGCAAACGCGAGATCGGTCTTCAAGCTGGACCGAAACAGCTTGGCCACGGGCGAAGTGCTACCGGCGGATGCGGCAGCGCCTCCATCCGGAACCAGGTAGGGCTTGATCGAAGCGTCTTGGAGCGCCTTCTCGGCGGCAGTACTCAGTGGAACGCTCTTGCCCAGTTGCTCACTCAGCAGCTTTCGTAACTTGCGAGAGAACGTATCCCGAGCGGGGCCCTTCAGCTCGCTGCCAGGAGTTGCGCCCTGAAGGTGCAGGCTTTGCGCGCCATCCTTCTGCGACGCAAGGTGGGCAACTACGGCCTTCCATAGCGACTGCTCGTCTGAGTGCGCTGCCGGCTCGAGCTCCGCGCCGAGATTCTTCCTGATGAAGGCGACGAGCTTGGCCTGCGCAGCCTGCATGGGGGACAACGAGGAACCTGACCGCGCAAACAGCCCGACGTGATCGCGAGTTGCATCATCAAGAATGTCGCGAAAGAACTTCCTGTCCCGGAGCGACTGCCGCAGGTCCGTCTTCAGGTCGCAGACGAGTTCATCTCCCGTGATGTCGAGGTCGCGCGTCGTCAACTCCCACACCTTGCGGCGTTCTCGTTGCCGGTTGTCAGGCTGCGCAGTTGCTGGGGGGTCAACGAAGAACTCATTGAGCAACTTCTCAATCCCTTGTTCGCGCATGTAGGGATAGTTCGCCTCGGTCAAGGCAGCATTGAGAGCGTCCACCAGGATCTTGGTTCTGGTCTTACGCAGCCGCTTCTTCTCGTCTTTTGGCTTCGGCCCAAGACTGGGTTGCAGGGCACCGGGGTGGGCCTCAACAATGCGCGCGACCATGTTGCTGATGTACTCACGGTTGCGCAGGCGATTGACGATGCCGGTCAGGATCGTCACCTTGGCCAGGTCCACGTTCGGCGCGTCGCCCGTCTTGCCGAACATGTGTGTTCGGCTATCGAAGAACTTGCGTAGCGGGGTGTCGTGCTCGTGAATCAACGACTGCTCTGGGGTGTCGAATATGACCTTCTGAGCAATCGGTTGACGAGGCGCATAGACGAGTACGCCACTCTCCTGCACGTGGGTCGTCGTTGTGCCTTCTGGACTGCTGATGTGCGGTATGCCGGTGCAGGCGGCAACTACAATGGCGAGAGCTGCGAGAACACCCGGCAACCGGATGCGACTTAGGATGGACATCGTCTTCTTCCCTGTTGGCGACTTCGATCAGGTGTGCGGCATCGACGATCGATGCTCACACGGCGTCGTGGACATGGATCGTATGTCCTCGGTGAACTGACGATCAACTGGAGAATTCAGTCCCTCGGGTAGAGAACTCTTCTCTCGTTGTCGCGTGCACGATCGGTACAACGACAAGTGTTGCGAGAGCCGGCCAAGAAATGCGTTTTTATGCCGGCGAACCGGTTTGGCTTGACCGCGATCGCAACGGCCTTAGGAGTCTTGCTAAACGGATACCCGCACCTTCATGAAGTACTACTGGGATCGACGCCGCGGCTTCCCGCCGGATCACGTTGAGAGCCCCGAGCAACTCAAGCGACCACGCAAGAACCTGTGCGTCGTGTGCACCCAGCTCGACATGCCGGCCAGCGCGCAGCGCAAGTTGGTCAACGCTTGGTGCGAACTGCTGCCAATACTCAAGACCGTCGAGCACCTCTGGTTCTTGTCGCGCGTTCCGCAGGACTTGTTCGATGCCGCGTGCCAGGTTCCCAAACTCAAGGGGCTCTACATCAAGTGGAGTGGCGTCAAGAACATCGAGGCCGTTGCGAGCGCACGTCACCTCCGCTACTTCCATCTCGGTGACTCCGCGCAACTCCAGTCGATCGACTGCTTGTCGTCGATGCAGCAGCTGCGGTGGCTCGACCTCGCCAACATCAAGCGAATCGATCGACTCGATCCAATTGCCAAGCTACGCAAGCTCGAAGGGCTCTCTGTCGACGGCGGCACTTGGACGACGCAACGCGTCGCGACTCTCGAACCGATCGGGAAGCTCACGTCGCTCCGATACTTGTCGATCGTCAACCTGCGCGCTGCGGACAAGACTCTGCGGCCACTGTTTCGGCTGCGGAAGCTCGAGAACTTCTTGGCGGCGCAGTGGTGGGACCCGGCGGAGATTGACGAGTTGCGCGCGAGAAACCCGAAGATGAAGTGATTGGTGCTCGGTTCGGCGAGCGACACGGAGACATGGGAGAAGAGGACGCGAAGAGGAAGTGCCGAGACCGCCGCGCAGCGGTGATTGCGGCAGCCCTAGGCCTCCTGTGCACAGGGTGGCTCGGGCCGTGGGATCCGCGCTACCCGCAAGCCATAGCAGGTGCATTCGCCATCGTGAGCCTGGTCGGCGTCGCAAGGTCGTTCGGCGCAAGCTCGGTCGTGTGGCGGTTGGCACTCCTCGCGCTGGCAGGCATCGATGGCGTGGTTGTTCACTGCACGGGTGGCGTGCTGCAGCTTTGGTGAGGGTGGTCGGATCGTCGCGTTGCGGTAGAGTGGCCGCACTGGGGTGACGTTCCGTGAGGCGCGAGTAAACCCGAGGCTACAAGACGTGAAGCGACCTGGCTGGAACCCGACCAAGCGGAATCGAAACATCGGCACCAACAAAGCGGGGCGCGGTCAGGACAATCGTCTGGTCATCCCGTCGCATTGGACCGACTTCCGCGTCTTCTGGTCACGTCTGCAGAACCCGATCCACTTCGAACTTGGCGGCTTCACGTTCTTGGTCGAGCCGTGCACGGAAGGCTTCGCCCACTCTGTGACTGTGCACGACATCGCGCGCGTTTTGCGCCTGCTGCCGCACGATGACGTCGCAAGGATCCGGATCATCGCGCTCCGCCAACCGACGAAGAAGCAGCGCATCTTGTCATCCGTCTGGGGACGCCTCGCCTACTTCGCGGACTTCGGCGAAACAGAAGGTCCCGCGGTCATCCTCGAAGCGCAGCGTCTCCACTGCGCCTACGACTATCCAAAGTCGCTGTCACCCGATGCCGCCGAAGAGCTCGAGTGCATTCGGAACGACGGGCACGAGGTGACGCAGGAACGCCGTGCGTGGAAGGTCGCGACGTCGCCCGCGGCCGTGCGGCAGACGCAGCTATTCCGCACGCTGCCACACGAGGTGGGGCACTACGTGCAATACGACCGCGAGGTGCGGCAGGCGGCGCAGGGTGATCCGGACGAATTGGACCGGCTGAACGATCTGTATTTCACGAAGCCGACGCGCGACAAGGAAGACTTCGCGCACCGATATGCGCGTGAGTTCATGGAACGGATGCGTGAGGCTGGCGAGTGTCCGTTCGAGCCGCTTGTGGATCGGTTCCACATGAAGCAGTTCGGCATGGATCCGGCGTGGTTCGGACTGTCGTCTTGAACTGAGGGCGTGGCTACGATGATGCCCATGCGAATCGCATCATTGACGCTCGCCACCATGATGTTGGCGAGCTGCGCGCTGCCAAAGCGGCGCTTCATTGATGTGCATGGCCAACCTCTTCCGGGGGTGTTGGTCTTGTCGAACTTCCCTGGCGACATGCTCTTTGGTGGCGCCATGTCGACAGCGTTTCTGACCGACAAGGATGGCTACGCACCCGTCGCCTGGCGGCGCGCGGTTATGGCGATCAAGCCTGGCTATCACGCTTGGACAGTGCGTGGTCACGATGATCGTGGACGGACAACCATAGAAGGCGAACGTGATGCGGCTGTGATGTATCGCCGATCGGAGCGTGCGCAACCGCATGTGGATGTTGCTCGGCATCATCTGCAATTCGTCACAGTGGCCGACGAGGTGCAGGCGCTGCCGTTGCCTGCGGAGATGAAGGTGACTCTGGAGTTGGTGGATCGCCGCGACTTCCACGTTCGTGCGTCCAAGCCGTGTCTCTTGAAGAGCGGCAGGTTCTTCTTCGCCGGTGCCGATCACGCAGCAGCCGTTGCCAGCCTGCAGCAGGCGGATGATCTGTTCTTCTACGTCCGTACGTCAAGCAAACGGGTCTTCAAGGTCGGGGTTACCCGGAGTCACAACGTGACCGCTACGAAGCGGATGGAGGTGGAGGGGCGAACTAGGCATGTTCCGACGGAGATGGTGACTGTTCTCTGGGCCGAGCTGAGTGGCGACTGCCGTATCGTTGAGCCGCAAACCATGCCGGTCTCGACGCCGTGGTTACGCAATTCCACGGAGCTCTTGCACGGTGACGCGGCTGCCGTAGCCGCAGCACTTGATGCAGCAATACAGCGTGGCGAAGTGCGGGACGGAGAGATTGCTCAGTTGTGGCTGCACAGGTTGCGGCTCTCGCATGCAACGTCGAACGTGGTGGCGCGCAAGCCATGATGAAGAAGGTGCCCAGCACAGACGTGACGACCACGCGCGAAGTCGCGGGGCGCAACGAACACGTCGAGTTCATCCGTCATACCTCAGATGGATCCTGGGAGTGCGAAGGGGACACCGACCTGACGGAAGACAACGCGGTGACTGTCTCCATGGCGCAACTCATTGACGCAGATGTCTCGTTGCGAGAGGTCGCATCGGTTCCTGCTGGCTGGGCCGCCACGAGGTTCGACGACCTGCCGTGGACGCTCCTTCCTCCCGACGGGTTCAGGCCGGAGTCGGTGCCGCCCTCCGGTTGGCTTGTTCGAACGGATTCCGGTGCAGGCGAGAATCACTACGCGTGCGGCGAGCATGAGATTGCCGGTGCTGTTTGCCCCAACTGCGACAAGCCGATGCTGCGCATGCTCTTGCTCGATACCTCGGACGAGCGACTCGGCCTGTCGCGCCTCGACGTTCCGTTCGTGCACCTGCTGTTCTGTTGGACATGCGAGTTGGCGCAGTCACGCCTGGTCTACCGGCTCTTGCCATCCGGCGGCGTCGAGCTACTGAGGTATGGCACAGGAGGAGTCGAGAGCGACTTCCCGTATGAGAACTATCCGCCGTTCTTTCAAGGAGCAGATGTCTGCCTCCAACCCGTGCCTGTCTCAGAGGCGCGCACGATTGCAGCGCTCAGCGACGGATCTTTGTCGATGACCAAGTTGCCGGCCAAACAACGTCACCTGTCGAGACCGCGAGACCAGGTCGGTGGCAACCCGTTGTTCCTGCAGGGTTCTCCAGCTGTCGTGTGCCCCGAGTGTTCTGAGCCGATGTCGTTTCTTGCGTGCTGCGCGGATGAGACGCCGGATGGTCGCGGCTACACAGGCAACGACTTCGTGCAGGTTGTCTTCATGCTTTGCGAGCGCGACAGGGTGGTCTCGTGCTTTCAGGAATGCGACTAAGATCGGAGTTCTGGGCTGCAGCTGATGCCCCGCAGTCTGCCAAGCCGACGATGACCACCCGTATCAGATCAGGTGGTTGGGCTTTGATGGTTGTTGCGTTCCCATGTCCGTTCACCATGCCCTTATTCGAACGTCACTTGGCTGATGCGCAGGCTGCCGTGTGGGATGCCGTTCGCCAGCTCGTGTCGACGTCGAGTCTGATCGAGGCGTTGTTGTTGCCTAGTCAGTGTCCGTGGGAGCACGAGGTCGCGAGCCTCGATGAATGTCCGTGACGCCCTATGCCAATCACAGTCGGATAACCTATGGACCCACTCATGAGCCTTCGGCAAATCGCTGACCGCAACGGGGCCCTGCTTGCGCGCAACAAGCGCCATGGCGACGACCTCGAGAAGCCACGGATCGTGACGTTCGAACTGTTGGGCGATCTTCAAGAACGCGCCGATGCTGCGTGCAGCTTCATCAACGAGTGTGGCTACGGCGAAGCATTCGTCAGTGATGACATTGGCTGGAGCCTGGTTGGTGAAGAGACTCCTGGATGGCGGGTCATGGTTCGCATGAGGATTCCAACGACGCCGTCTGCACTCCAGTGTTGCTCGGGGTTGCTGTTCGTTGTCGCGGAGCAGCATGGGCTCAGCTATGAGGGGTGGATGTGTGGTCTCATGACGTCATGAGTCTGAACTGGTAACCTGTGGTCCGTCCGCCCAGCAACCAACCGTCGTCTGACATGGCCAACTCTCCGCAATGCAACTTCTGGTGGTACGCCTTCTCCAGGTGCATTGCCGCCGCTGCGCTGAGCTGGTTCGTTTTCAAGCTCGCAGCAGGCCTGCTCCAGATGGTCGCCTTCTATGCGCTGATGACGTTCTTGGCCTGCACCTTCGTGTGCATGTTCCTGGCTGGGTTCGCAAGCGTCGCCGGTTCGAACAACTCTGAGCAGACGTGATGCCACCGAGGTCTTGGGAAATCGAGTCCGAGGATACGGACATGACAACGATCGGGTTTGGCCGCCGATTGTTGTTCGGCTTGTTCGCCGCGTTCATCGGTGGCGCTGGCGGGACGATGGCCGCTGGCCCGGCCGGCCTGGAACTGGGCCAAGGCGCCGTGTTGTTTGGCGCATTGGGGTTCGTAGCTGGTGTGCTATTCGGCGCGGCTGGCCTGCGCATGGCGCGCTGGATCGCGTGACACAACCGCAAGGTGACCATGGACCCGGTTACGATCTCAACCTACCAACCCGAATGGCCGCGCCGCTTCGCAAACCTTGCCGGCAAGCTCCGCGCTGAGCTCGGCGATGTTGCGATGCGGATCGATCACATCGGTTCGACGGCAGTGGTGGGGTTGGCCGCCAAGCCGATCGTCGACATCCAGATCTCGGTAGCGGAGCTAGAACCTTTGGCTGCGTTCCGTGGACCGCTGGAGCAACTCGGCTACGTGTATCGAGCCGACAACCCCGATCGCACCAAGCGCTACTTCCGCGAATCGCCCGGAGCGCGTCGCACGCACATTCACGTGCGTCGCTCGGGCACCCAGGCCGAGCAAGCCGCGCTGCTGTTCCGCGACTACTTGCGCTCGCATGCGGACGATGCGGCGCAGTATGAGGATCGCAAGCGCGAGCTTGCCGAGCGTCATCGTGACGATCGCCGCTTGTACACCGAAGCCAAGTCATCCTTCATCGAAGAAGCCATGCAGCGCGCCGATCAATGGCGCCACGAAGTCGCATGGGCGCCAGGCCCGTCCGACGCGTAGGGAACTCGACGGCTTGCCGCACGCCCCAAGTCTGGGTAAGCAGACCACTCAGCACCATGGACTTCCTAAGCGACCGCCTCGACAAGACCATCTTCGATGACCCCGACGAACTCGCGTTCATCGAGGCTCACGTCGGCTTCGACAAACTGACCTTGAAGGAAGCGCGCGACGCGATGCGCAAGGCCAAGCAGGTCGAGAAGGCGGAAGACGTCGACTTGTCTGGTGTGATCGACGAACTGGAAGAGATCATCGACGACCTCAAGTTCACCAAGGACCCCAAGAACTCGATCATCGTCTGGGTCAACGACCACCACAAAGAGCTCGAGGCCAAGGTGCTCGCCGAGTATGCGATCGAAGGCCTGATGATTCGGGCGCATGTCGACCGCGACTGCCTGGTGATCGTCGGCAAGGCCACGGCGCCAGTGGACGGCGTTCAGAAGATGGTCGAACAGCTGTCGGGCTTTCGCGCGAAGAACATGGTGACCGTCAGCGCGTAGGAATCCTCGGACTCACCGCGGCAGCGTACCGAGGTCGTGGACCTTGCCGGGAGCCAGGTCCACCTCGAGCAGCACAGGGCCCCGGTTGACGTTGTTCTTCGGTGGTCCACGCAGGACCGCAGGACCGGCGATCACGCGAACGGGCCCAAAGCGTCCCGGCTTGTCCGGACACGAGGCGCCGGCCGTCCAGTCGTCGCCACGTGTTGTGCAGGTCAAGCCGTTCTGTTGCTTGCGCCCGTCGCCGGGCGCAAAGACGCCTTCGATGTGCGCCGTCTTCAGGTCGATGCTCCAGCTGTTGTTGCCAGGGGCGATCGTTGGCTTGCCAGAGATCCACAGGCCATCATCATCGCTGGGCAGGTAGAACGATACCGTCGTCGTGAATCCGGCCTGCAACGCCAGCTCGAAGCCGCCGTCTGGATCGAGTGTGCGCTGGTATCTCGAAGTGGCAGAACTGGACGAGGTAGTGATCACGTTGACGACGAGCGCGCCCGGCGGGGAACCGTCGACGCGCACCCGGCCGACGAGTCGGGCATTCAAACGTGGGCGCGCTTCGTAGTCGTATTCTGTCGTCTTGCCTGCCTCGATCTCGACGTCCGGTTTGGGCACCCGCTTGGTCAGTAGGGAGCCACCTTTGGCCGGGCCTCGCAGCCCCGGTTCGAAGGCGCGCACCTGCCAACCGCCAGCGTGCAGGTGCGTGAGGGTGAACGTGCCGTCGACGTTGACCGCTGCTGAAGCCGTTTCGCCAAGCCCGTCGGTTGCGTGCATCATCCAACCGGCTGGCTGCAGCCGCGGCGGCAGCAAGAGGCGTCCCGTGAGCGTGCCACCGGTCGGCAGGGCAAGGTCGAGTTCGGCGTTGTTGGGCGGGTCGAACACATGTGGCCCAGTCGTGACCGTTGCATGTCCAGGAACCGCTGCGTGCACGTACCAAGCATCACCCTTGAGGTTGGAGTAGCCCTGACGGCCCCAGTTGCGCGGAGCCTTCTGAGCCGCTTCGCAACGTGCATCAAAGCCCGGCAGCGGCAGGCGGAAGTCACCGTTGTCGTCAGCAGTCACACTTGCTGCCGGTTGTTGCAGCAAGTGGTAGACGAACGATTCGCGGTCGTTTGCCCAGCCCTGGTGCGTGACGTTGCGTTTGTTGCCGGCGGCGTGGTGCAGACTGACCCTGGCACCTGCGGCCGGTTGGCCGTCGGGCAGTTGCACGTGTCCCGTCAACGCGGGCGCACGATCCAGGGTCACGGTGAGAGGCGTCGGGAACGCATCGAGTTGGAATGGCCCAACGAGTCGGTCGCGATAGCCGGGAGCAGTCACGAGCACGCGCAGGTCCTTTGTCGGCCGTCGCAGTTGGGCGACACCGTCGGCGTCGAGTTGCGCGTAGCTGTGCGGCAAGGTGCGGTTTGGTGACCCGGTAGCGGCCACGCCTGAAACGTTGCCGTTGCGGATCGCGACGCTGTCTTTGTCCGTTGCGGTGACCGTTAGCCACGCTGCTTGCTCGAATGCGAGTTCCAGACCGTGTGTGCCGACGGCGATGTCCTCATGTCGTTGGTCGCGCCACTCTGGCATCGGCGAGTGGATCACGATCGTGCAGGGATCCTTATCCTTGCACACGATGTGGAAGTCGCCGGACGCGTTCGTCTTGGTGGTGTTGTACCCCTGGCCTGAGGGAAGCATCAGCTCGACACCTGCGAGTGCGTGTCCTTCCGGATCGGTGATGCGGCCCGTGATCGTCTGGTCACGCGTGTCCGCGACGATCAGTTCGATTCCGGCAACGTTCTCACCGACGCGGACGCCGAGTGGTTTGCTGCGAGTCCACAACCCAGTGGCGGTGCGGGCCCAAGCATGGCCGAAGCCGACGGGAACCCCTTCGAGATGAAACTGCCCACCAGGACCGCTGGTGCCGGTGACGGCCGGGTTGGTTTGTTGGCCAAGCCCGACGAACAGGTCGGGTGGACCGATGCGCGCCAAGACCGCTTCGTCGTCAATGCCCGGGGTCGGCTTGGCGAACGCGACGACAGCTCCTTCGATGCCCAACCCGTCCGCATTGACGATGCGCCCAGAAACCGAACCTCCTGACTCGAGCACGAGATCGCCAAGGTGCAGGCTCGTGTGGCCTTCGCGCACCGTCGCGCGCAGTCGGCGCGTCTGATGGCCGGGGGCACCGATGCGGAGCTCGAGTTCGCGGGTGTAGTAGAGAGTCGCCAGGCGTTCGAAGCGACTGGCGTCGAGTTCGAGTCGGATGCGGCCTTCGGCGTCGCTCGTTGCCTTGCCGGCACCAACGAGCGTGAGCCACGAACGCGGCAGCGCGTATCGCTGGGTGTCGACAACTCGCGCCTCGATCACGGCGGTCGACGATGGTTCCTCGCCTCTGTTCTTTGCCGCGCTGGCACCAGCGACCACCAGCTCTCGTTCGTTGCCAACCTCGTCGTCAGTATTCGCGGCAGTTCCGTCGGCCGGCGTGACTGCGCCAGAATCGGTGATCGTCGCCGCCGGAGGCGTTGGCGACGGAGTGTCGAAGAACAGCACCCATGCCGACGCGAGCACGCCGACTGCAGCGATGGCTAGGAAGATGGCTTTCATGGCGACGAACACGGCCAACGCAGAGCTGGCCTTCAGCGGGGTCGAGGGGAGGGGACTGACCCACGGCAGAAGGGCTCCGAGCCAGCGCTCGCGGCCGCCGCCTTGCCGATCAAGACTGGCACGCAGTTGTTCAAGGCCGCGTTTGAGATGCGCACGAACCGTTGCTGCGGGCACTCCCCATCGCCGTGCAATCTCCGCCGACGACAGGTCGTCGAAGTAGCGCAGTACGACCGTTCGTCGATACGGCTCATCGAGCGATTCGACGGCCGCGGCTAGCTTGCGAACGATCTCACTGCGCGCGGCGATCTCGGCAGTCGAGGGCAGCTCGTCGGTGGTGACGGTGTCCTCACGCTGCCTGCGTCGGCGCTCGGAGCGCAAGCGCCGCAGCGACAGCGAGCGCACGATCGCGGCCAGATAGCCCGGCTGTTCGTGACGATCGCCGAGCTGCAGCCAGGCGTCTTGCACGACGTCGTCCGCCGCAGCTTCGCCGACGATCGCTCGCGCGAGCCGCCGCATCCAAGCGGAGTGCTCGCCAATGTCGTCTATCGGGAAGCCTGGGGTCGGAGTCGTCATGGGGTCGCAGAGAGAAGCCCACCGGTCCCCATAGTGTTGCAGAAAACTCGAAGTCGAGCTGCCCGCAACGGGTAGCGACTAGACCGCCGCCGGCCACAGCCAGGCAAACGTCGCGCCGGTCGCCAGCGCATACAGCACCCCGTCAAAGATGAACTTGCCGGTGACGCTCCACGACACACCCTTCCAGATCGAGTCGTTCACACTCGTGAACGCATGGCCGAGCAGAGCCACAGTCGAGGCAATCCGGAACACGCCGTCGCCGCCGGGCGCGATCGCGAAGCCGGTGAGATACGCAACAATCGTCGCGATCACGATGCAGTAGGCAAACCACAGCCCGAGCGACGAACCCATGTTCGGCATGCCATTGCCACGCACGATCATCACCCCGACCGGGCCCTCGTCGAACTTGGCGATCATCTCGGGCGAGCCGCACTCCTTCATCGATTCTGCATGCGGGAACATGTACTGCCCCGGCGGCACCCCGGCGTCGCGGATGGCCTTGCGAACCTGCTCTTCATTGGGCGTGCCCTTGTAGTCGTTCTTATGGACGGGAATGACCATGTGAACGATCGAACTGATGATGAAGACGAAAACCGCCGACAGGAGGACCGGCAACCAGAGCATGGCGAGGGTGGTCATCGCCAAAAAGTAGTGCCCGACCCCCTAGATCGGTAGCGTTCTAGCTGTCGCAACCCCCTTGTGATTGCCGATACAGATACGACGTGACCGATTTCGACCTCAAAACTGATTGCCGCCACGTGCGTTGGGATCGCCCGTGCACACCGCACAAAAAGCGCGACAAGGTCTGCCAGACCTGTGACGAATACGAACGCGTTCAGCACCGCGTTCTCGTCGTGAAGTTGGCCGCCACCGGTGATGTGTTGCGCACGACTGCGTTCTTGCCCGCGATCCACGAACAGTGGCCGGGTGCGCGCGTGACGTGGGTGACCCGCAAGTCGGCGGCGGGGTTGTTCGACGGCAACCCGTTGGTCGACGAAGTGCTGGTCACCGACGACGCGATCACGGCCGCACGACTCGCGACCGAAGAGTTCGACGTCGTGCTGTGTCCCGATGCCGATCCCGATGCCGCGGTACTCGCCGCGATGGCCAAGGGCAAGGAGCGGCGCGGCTACGTTCGCGATGAGCAGGGCCGCATCGTGCCGTTGTGCGAGGGCGCTGCCCGTTGGTTGCAGATGGGACTCAGTGACAAAAGCAAGAAGGCCAACACCGAGACCTACCAGAGCCTCGTCGCCGAAGTGCTCGGCTTCACCAAGGATCAGGTGCGCGAACCGATCCTCGAACCTTCCGAGAGCGAAGCGGCCGACGCGAGTGCGTTTGTCGCGGCGCTCGATGCGCCTGCTGGCAAGCCACTGATTGGCATCAACACCGGTGCCGGCGGTCGGTGGCTCTACAAGCAGTGGACGAAGGAGCATCAGCAGACGTTCCTCAAGCTGTGCAACGATGCTGGTCTCGCCGTCTTGTTGCTCGGTGGTCCCGAAGAAGTGCAACGCCACAAGGACCTGCTCGCCTTCGCCGAAGGCATGCCGGTCTACGACGGCGGCAACGACAACTCCTACGGCCGCTTCGCCGCGTTGATCGATGCGTGCAGCGTCGTCGTCACCAGCGACTCGCTCGCCGTTCACGTCACCGCCGCGCGCAAGAAGCCGGCTGTCGTTCTGTTTGGCCCGACGTCGTCGGCCGAAATCGAACTGTATGGCCGCGGCACGAAGATCACGCCCGAGGGTTTGGACTGCTTGTGCTGCTACCTGCCCAAGTGCGACAAGCAACCGCACTGCCAGGCGTTGATTGCGCCGGAGACCGTGCTGCAAGCTGTGCAGCAGTGGTTGGTCGCGCACTAGGCGGTTGCGTGTGGTTAGGATGATCGTCGGGCGACGATCATGATCCACACCATGCAACAATGGCTGCCGTTCCGGGGATTGGTGGCGACGCTGGCGTTGGCGCTGGCTGCCGCAGTTCAGGCCCAAGACACGGTTGTCATGCAAGGCCGTGTCGTCGACATGCGCGGGCAGCCGGTTGCCGTCGCAGATGTGTCGATCGCGTTCGCAGATCACCCCGAGGTCGTCGTTGGCAAGACCAAGGCCGATGGTGATGGCATGTTCCGCTGCCGGGTTCCCAACCAGGATGTGGGGAAGAGCTGGTTGGCAACGGCGACGGCGCCCGGCTTGTGTCGTTCGTCCGCGGGGACGTACAGCGCTGAGCAACCGTTGCGGATCACGCTGCACGATGCCGTAGAGTTGCATGGCACGCTCGTTGATCCGGCGGGCCAGAGAGTCGTCAACGCGAAGGTGTTCGCACGGCCGACGTCGTTTTCCTTGCGTGGTACGGGGCACGTTGTCACAACGGACGCCTCAGGTTGCTTCAAGGGGCTCTCTGTAGCGGTCGGGCCGACGGTCGTGGGGGCGTTTGTGCCAGGTCACGGTATGCAGCGTGCGGACCTTGTCGCATCCGAGAATTGCGAGGTGAAGCTGGCGCCGGCAGACGGGCCACAGACCTCCATTGCGTTCACGATCAAAGGGCTGCCGGAGGGGCAGCGTCCGAGTGTGATGGTGCGGTTGTTGGGAGGAGCCGGAATCCCGCGCCTCGGGCTGCCGCCACACCTGCGCGAGCTGCGCATCGCCGGAGACTCCTGGCGCATGGAGTGCCTGCCGGATTGCCGCTACATGATCGATGCCCGTTCGAGCGGCTACAGCATGGCGCCAGAGGTTGTGTACCTGAAAGCCGGCACGGGGCCGCACCGGGTCGAGTTCGAAGTGACTCCGCCTTCCGGTCAGCAGACGAACGTGGTTGCCGTGGTGCGCGATCGCGAGGGCGAGCCCGTGGCGCATGCCATGATGGCGTTGACGTCATTCGGGACCAACGAACGGGTCCGCGCTTGGACCGACAAGAATGGGCGTGTCACCTTCGCGACGTCCCTCGCTGCGGGTAGCCGCGCGATCATCTATCCGGTCGGCAAGTGGGTCATCGATCGCGAGCTGAAAAAGGCCCGCAGCGGCATGGTGGCACACGACTGCGTCGTGGATCCGGCGAAGGTCCTCGAGGTTCGGGTTGTCGCGGCAGGCGCGGTCGCTGGTCGCGTGCTGTCAGCCAACCGGCAACCGGCAGTGTTTGCCGAGGTCGAGTTACGGGAACGCTCCGGCGACCGGATTGCGCGCTGGACGACCGTCGAGACTGTGACCGTCGACGCCGATGGCAGCTTCCGCTTCTCGCCGCAGGTAGTGCGCAAGAGCCCCGTACGGGTGCAGGTTGCCGGCACTTTGGGATCCGCGATCGGCGATCCCTTTTTGATCGACGAGCCGGGTATGCAGGCGACCGATCTTGAGCTGCAGCTGCGCCCGCCATCTGTCGTTTCGGGGGTTGTCACGCAGGCGGATGGTCGACCGGCGGTTGGCGTGATCGTGCGCTTGGTCTATCCAGATCGCGATGCCCGGGAGCTCGGTCGCGCTAGCAGGGCCGAGGTCATCACCGACAAGCAGGGCCGCTATCGCATCTCTGGCGTCGTTCCTGGCAAGGCCGAGCTCTACGTCATGCAAGGGCACGCGCTGAAAGCTGCGATCGAGGTCTTGCAGGTGCAAGAAGGCGAAACCAAGCGCCTCGACCTCAAGGCCGCGTGGTTGGGGCGTTGACCTGAAGCGCCTCGACCGCCAACGTCGTAGCCGTGACCTACCTCGGACTCGATATCGGCGGCAGCAAGAGCCGCTACGAATGGTGGCCGAGTGGCGTTGTCGATGGTGGAGTCGCGGAGCCGGTGCATCCCGCCGTCGATGATGATCTCGCCGCGAAGCTGGCCGGTGTTCTCAACGGCATCGCAGATTCAGCTCCGGAAGCCGCCGTCGTCGCGATGGCCGGTGTCGACGCCCAAGCCAAGCAAACACTGCGCGAACAGCTGCCAGACCACGGCGTGCAGTATCCACTCGCGATCGTTGAGGACACGGTAGCTGCGGCGGCCGCAGCCGGCCTGCGCGACGAACCGGGCGTGCTGCTCTGGTCGGGCACGGGCTCGTTTGCGATCGCCCGCGGCGCCGACGGCCAACTGCGCCGCACGGGCGGCCGCGGCTTCGCGTTCAGCGATGAAGGCAGTGGTTACGACATCGTTCGCAAGGCGGTGGTGGCCGTGCTGCACGCGATCGACAAGCGCGGTCGCGAGACCGTGATGACCGATGCTCTGACGAAGGCCTTCGACGCGGGCACGCCGCAGCGCCTCGGTGGTGTCGTGCAGAAACTGCGCCCCCGCGAAGTCGCCAGCCGCCTGCCGGTCGTTCTCGAAGCGTACGAGCAGGAGGACTGGACCGCCGCCGACGTGCTGCAGAACGCGATGTTCCAACTGACCCAGCTCGGCATCGCCGCCTGGAAGAACGTCGGTGGCAAACCCGAACCCGGTGTGCGCGTTGCCTTCGGCGGCGGCGTGCTCGAACACAACGAGATCATCCGCGACGGCCTCGAACGCACTTTGCAGGCCTCGTTCGGCGGCGAACTGCAATTGGCCCCGCTGCCATCCAACGCTGCCGCCGTCGCCGCCGCGCGGCTCGCGAGCGACTGGCACAGTGGCGACGCCGTTGCCAAGGAATGGGTCGAACGTGTCACGCTCTGACCTCGTCTTGAAGGACGGCCGCGTCCTGCCGAAGGAGTGCTTCACCGCGACGTTCTCGCGCAGTGGTGGGGCCGGCGGCCAACACGTCAACAAGACGGAGAGCCGCGTCGACTTGCGGCTCGACTTCGAACCGGCTCGCGAAGTGCTCGGTGACTACGACGTCAACCGCATCAAGCGCGCACTGGCCAACCGCCTCGACGGCGACGGCCGACTCATCGCAATCTCGAGCGAGCACAAGAGCCAGTTCCAGAACTACCGCGCGGCACAGGAACGCATGGTTGCGTGGATCGCACAGGCGCTGGTGCGCCAGAAGCGCCGCATCGCGACCAAGCCGACGCGCGGCAGCAAGGTGCGCCGACTGGATGCGAAGAAGCGCCGCGGCGACATCAAGAAGGGTCGCCAGCGCAAGCCAGATCACGACTGATCGTTATGCTGCTGTGATGCACGTGCGCACCACGGATCTGCTGCAACATCTCGACACGACGCGGCAGCACCTTGCCGACGCCTTCCTCGCGGTGCCAGAGGAGTCGCGCGACGTGCGACCGTCTGCCAGCGAATGGTCCGCCGGCGAAGTCGTGGCGCACCTTGCGATGATCGAGAAGTCCGTCGCCGAGATCATGCAGAAGAAGCTGCGCCGCGCGATGGCCATGGACTCGCTGACGCCTGCCGGCGGCCGCAGTCGCAAGTGGCGCATGCTCGAAGAGCGCTTGCTCGACGCGGAAACCAAAGTCGAGGCGCCGGAGTTCGTTGTTCCGGATGGCAGCATGCCGGCTGCCAACGCGTGGCGGTCGTTACAGGAGTCGCGGCCGCGGTTGCGGCAGGTGCTGTTGGCTGCCGACGGCAAGAGCACCGAGAACGTGGTGTCCCGGCATGTTCTGCTCGGGGTGCTGACGTTCGAAGAGTGGTTCGGTTTCGTCGGCTACCACGAGCAGCGGCACGCGCAGCAGATTGCGCGTGCTGGGCACTAAGCCTGGTCGGCCCAGTGTTGCGTCGTAGTCAACGCGTTCGCGCAGGGCGCGAATATGTTGACTTCGTTCCAGGCACCGTACGGTCGTTTCGGCTGCCTATGCGTAGATCCCGCGCATGCGGGTCGTTTCGGCGACGCGGTCGACGCCGAGCATGTAGGCCGCAATCCGGTTGGATTCGCCAAAGCGTTGGGCCATGTCCACCGTCGACGCGAACGAGTCGACCATGATGCGTTCCATGCGCTCTTCGACCTCGCGTTGCGTCCAGAAGAACGACATGCGGTCCTGCACCCATTCGAAGTAGCTGACCGTCACGCCGCCAGCGTTGGCGAGGATGTCGGGCACGACGAAGACACCCTTGTCGTCGAGGATCTTGTCGGCGTTGGCCGTGACCGGACCGTTGGCGCCTTCGACGATGATCTTCGAGTGGATGCGCGACGCGTTCTTGCTGTTGATGACGTTCTCCGTCGCAGCAGGAACGAGGATGTCGACTTCGAGTTCGAGCAACTCGTTGTTGCTGATGCGGTCGCCGCCGTCGAAGCCGTCGAGCTTGCGCTTGACCTGCATGTGCTGGCGCAGGCCAGCGAGGTCGATGCCGTCCTTGTTGTAGAGGCCGCCGTGCACGTCGCTGATCGCAACGACCTTGACGCCGATGCTCGCGAGTTGCAGAGCCGAGATCATGCCGACGTTGCCCGATCCTTGGATCGCCGCCGTGCACTCCTTCGGGTTCATGCCTTGATGCTTGAGCGCTTCACGCGCACACAACATCACACCGCGACCGGTTGCTTCGACGCGACCGAGCGAACCGCCGAGGCTGATCGGCTTGCCGGTGACCGACGCCGGCAGATACTCGCGTTGATGCATGGAGTAGGTGTCCATGAACCACGCCATGATCTGGCCGTCGGTGCCCATGTCGGGCGCGGGCACGTCGCGGTCCGGACCGATGAAGTCCATGATGCCCGTGACGTAGCGACGCGTGACGCGTTCGAGTTCGCCTCGAGACATCTTGAACGGGTCGCAGACGACCCCGCCCTTGCCGCCGCCGAACGGCACGTTGACGACCGCGCACTTCCACGTCATCCACGCGGCGAGTGCACGCACTTCATCGCGGTTGACGTTCATCGCGAAGCGGATGCCGCCCTTGGCGGGTCCACGCGATGTTGAGTGCTGTACGCGGAAACCTTCGAAGACCTCAACCGAGCCGTCGTCCATGACGACAGGCATGCTGATCGTGATCTCGCGCTCACAAGTGCGCAGGATCGAGATCAGGTTGGGTTCAAGGCCGAGGCGCTCTGAAGCCAGATCGAGTCTGGCTTGCATTGCTTGGTAAGGATTGTCTTCGCTGGCGACTTGGGGATTCATGCCGGGAGAGGGCGCTTGCGTAGCATTGCGATGGCGAGCAACGTATGAGGAGTGAACCGTACCAGCAACAAGCCTGCGAGCCCCGATGACCCGGAACTTGCGAATGTTATTGGCGAGCACGCGGAGGCGGTCCGCGCGTTGTGGGCTGGACGGCTTGGTCAGACGGTTCGATGTGTGCCGTGGCGCCGCACGATGATGGCCACGAGCGCCGGTTCGACCCTCTACGCGAAGGCTTATCGCGGCAAGCGAAAGGCCTCGGCGGTCGAATGGCATTGGCTGCACATGCTGCCGCTGCTCGGCATCGCATCCGCGCAGCCGGTCGCGTGGCTGGCAGATCGGCGCGCGCAGTTGATCGTGACCGCGGCCGTTCCCGGTCGCTCACTCGATGCCTGGGCCGTCGATGCCGCGCATGAAGGCTGGCTCGACGAGGTCTTCGCGTATGCGTGCCAGGTTGTGGCGCCGCTCGCAAGGCAGCTTCATGGCAATGGCCTCATCCACCGCGACTTCAATTGCGCGCATCTGTTCGTGGTCGATCCGCGCGAGATGACGCGGCCAGCGGTCATCGATGTCGAGCGCGTCTTCCGACCGCGCTGGCGGCGGCGGCGCTGGCACGTCAAGGATCTCGCGTCGCTGCTGGCTTCGTCGCCGGTGGCGGTGCCGACTCGGGTGCAGCTCAGGTTCTTGAAGAGCTATGCACCGGATCTCTCAGGTGCCCAACTGCGCAGATTGGCTGGTGCGATCCGCCAGAAGGCGCAGAGGATCGGGCGGCACCAACCGCGATTCGGATGAATCGCGGATGCCGCTGGGGAACTGTGACCCTGGTTTGGCTCCGGCTGACTGTTACGGCTGCGGTTCGAGGCGGCGTCGACGCCACCGGGACGTCAGCGCAACGCCGACAAGTCCGGTGCCGACGAGCAGTAACGTGCTCGGTTCCGGGACTGGGGGCGAGCCGTCTTCGGAGGGATCCGCAGACGAGTTTCGCTCAGTTCCGGGGGTGTGCAGAGCCGCATTGGGAGCCTGGGCCGCATCGGGAGCCTGGAAGTCGCTGGGGAAGGGACTTCCGGGGCGCGTTTGGGCCAGCCCATGGCATGGAGCCAGACCCATCAGGATGGTTGCGAGTATGGGGGTGAGTCGCACGATGCGACCTCACTTGGTTGCAGGACTAGAGGTGTCGAGACGAGGGGCGTGAGAGAGGAGAGAGCGCCCCGGCGAGTGCTTGTAGGCTAGCCCGGTACCGCCGTTCGACAAGCACCGGTCTACGATTTTGCCGGATTGAATCGTGACGTTTGCGGTGCAGTTCAATGCCAGCTACAACTGCTGCCGCCTGGTCTCTGGACAGCCGCCGGCAGCATCCGCTGCGGGAGGAAAGTCCGGGCTCCTCAGGGCAAGGTGGTGGGTAACGCCCACCGTTCGCAAGAACAGGGAAAGTGCCACAGAAATCAAACCGCCGGACGGCTCGCAGGTTCTCCTGAGGGCGACGGCAAGGGTGAAACGGTGAGGTAAGAGCTCACCGCACCCCGCATGAGCGGGGTGGCACGGCAAACCCCACCTGGAGGAAGACCGAGTAGGAGGATCGCGCGGCCCGCGCTCAGGTCCTCGGGTAGGTCGTTGGCGACCGTCCGCGAGGGCGGTTCTAGAGAAATGGCTGTCACCGCCTTCTGGCGGCACCAGAACCCGGCTTACGGAGACCAGGCACATTCTTGTCCGTACGGAGCCAGGTACAATCCGGACAGTTCGCGCGCGAACTGTCCGGATTGTACCTGGCTCCGTACGGACAAGACCGGCGGGAATCAGCGGGTTCGGTACGCCAGACTAGCGGCGGGATGCCAGCTTCTGGCGGTAGCGCTCGAGGATGACGAGGGCGGCGATCGAGTCCGCGTGGTCCTTGCGCTTCTTGGCCTTCATGCCGCCTTGTTTGAGGCGCTCGTGGGCTTCGTCGGTCGTGTGGGATTCGTCTACCGTGGCGACGGGGCATGGCGCGGCGGTGCGCAGCATCTCGATGAACTCCTGGGTGCTCTTGGCGCGTTCGCCGACGGAGCCGTCCACGGTCAGCGGGAGGCCGACGACGATGCCCTGGGTCTCGCGTTCGCTGAGCAATTCGAGGATCTGGCGGATGACCTCTTGTTGGTCGCGACTGTCGATGCGCGGCAGTGGCACCGTGATCGAGCCGGTCCAGTCGGTGGCGGCGAGGCCGGTGCGGGCGTCGCCGAAGTCGACGGCGAGGATGCGCGACTTCGGCGTGAGGTTGGGGGTCGGTTCGCTCACAGCAGGTCGTTGCGGCCGATCTTCTTGATGTGTTGGACCATCGACTTGAGTTCGCTGGCGCGGTCTTTGGGGCAGACCAGAACGGCGTCGTCGACGGCTACGACCACGAGGTCGTCAACGCCGAACAGGGCGACCGTGCGTTTGCCTTCGGCGTAGACGATGTTGCCTTTGCTCTCCAGCGCCGTGGCTTCGCCGCCTGTGTGCAGCGAGTAGTGGTTGCCTGTCGCGTCGGCGGGTTCGATGCGCGCGAGGGCGGGGAAGCTGCCGATGTCATCCCAGTTGGCTGTGCATTCGACCACGGCGATGTGTTCGGCCTTCTCCATGATCGCGAAGTCGATCGAGGTCTTGGGGGCCGCTTGGAACGAACTTGTGACCGCGGCTGCATCGTTGCTCTTGATCGCGGCCGTCATCTGGTCGGTGGCGGTGGCCAGCGCTGGTTCGTGCTGGGCGAACGCTTTGTGCATCGCGCCGATTTCGAACACGAAGATGCCGCTGTTCCACCAGAACTTGCCACTGTCGACGAACTGCTGCGCGGTGGCCTCGTCCGGCTTCTCGCGGAACGAGCTCGTCACGAATGCGCGCGGCGCGCCGTCGCTTTGGCCGGCCGTGAGTGCGTCACTGAGTTCTACGTAGCCGTAGCCGGTCGCGGCGAAGGTCGGCGGGATGCCAAACGTGACCAGCGTCTTGCCGTCTTCGGATAGCGAGCGGGCGCGCGTGACCATGCGTTCGAACTCCGGGACGGGGTCGATGACCTGGTCGGCTGGCAGCACGACGAGCGTCGCCTCGGGGTCGCGCGCGGCGATCGTCGCCATCGCAAACGCGATGCACGGGGCCGTGTCACGCGCTTCGGGCTCGATCAGGACCTGATCGATCGGGAAGTCGAGCAGCAGCTTGCCGACGGCTTTTTTCTGGGTCTCGTTGGTGACGATCCAGATGTTCTCCGGCGGGCAGATGCCGCTGAGGCGGTCGATCGCGGCGGCGATCATCGGCGTGCCGGAGGCGAGCGGGAGCAGTTGCTTCGGCCGCACTTGCCGGCTTGCTGGCCAGAACCTGGTTCCCGATCCGCCCGCCATGATAACCGCGTGTACCGATGCCATGGCAGGCAAGCATCGGGCTTGAGGGGGTGCGGTCAATCGAGAATCGCCGGGGGCCGACGGATCTCGCCACGCAAACGGGGCTCGCCTCGGAGAGCGTAACTAGTAGCCGGGCGTCTTCGGCTTGGCTCGCGCCGGCGGCATCGGCAGCACCTGCGGCCGCTTCGGCATGCGTTCGCCGATCAGTTCGGTGCCCGCGCGCAGGTCCCGCAGATGGCCATAGAGGCGGAAGCTGACAAGGTTCTGCGCGAGATACTCGAGGAACGGCATCAACAACGGGTCGGCCGACTGGCCGAGCAGGTTGTCGAGGTCCATCTTGACGTCGAGGTAGCCATCGAGGTGCAGGCGACCCTTGCCTTCGGCGGCGAGGATGTCGGAGCGCACGTTGAGCTTGTCGAACTCGATCGCTTCCTTCGTCAACCGGAAGATCACGTCGAGGTAGTTGAAGCGCGGCTGATCGGCGGCTGGCAGCTGGGCGTAGATGGCCTTGAACAGCGGCACCTTGCCGAGGTCGGCGCGTTCGATGGTCAGCGAGCCGTCGGCAGCCGCACCGACCATGGTGTTGCCGTCGAGGCGGCGCAGCTTGACCGTGCCGTGGGCGGTGCCGGAGTAGGGTGGGTTGTCCCATCCGCACGCGGTCAACAATGCGAATACGTCGATGTCGCGGTAGGCGAGGTCGGCGGCGAGTCGGCCGTCCGGCACGTTCGCGGCGGGCAACAAATAGGTCAGCGCGTCGGTGTTCTCGTTGGCGTTGATGAGTTTGCCGTCGGCGACGCGGGTGTCGAGGCGGCTGATCGCCAGCTGCTTGTCGTCGGCAGAGAAGCTGGCTTCGACCGATTCGAATGCGTGGCCGAACAGCTGCAGCGAACCGCGGGTCAGCGCGCCGGACAACTTGCCGCCCGCTTCGGTGACGGTGCTCGGCGCAAACGTCAGGTCGCCGTGCAGGTTGTTGACCTTGATGCCTTCGCGGCCTGCGCCGAGCAGGATGTCGACGCCTTCGAGGCTGAGGGTGCCGCCGATCGTCGTCGTGAACGGCAGCTTGCTGTCACCAGTCGGTACCTGGAACGTCAGCCGCAAGCCGACGATGTTGACCTTGCCCGAAGGCTTGCGATCGCGCACGGCTTGCCGCAGCGGGCCGGAGAACAGGTTGGCGAGGCCGTCGTCGACGGGGAAGTCGTCGGCGTGCACGCCGAACGTGATCTCGGTGCGGCCGTCGGGAGCCGGCAGTTGCCGCACGGTGCCGTTGGTGCAGTTCACGGTCGTGTCGCCGAGCTTGCCGCGAACGTCCGTGAAGGTCAGTTCGCCGCCTTGGATGTGCAGTTCGCCAGTCAGGTGTTCGGCCGGCTTGGGCAGCATGTCGGCGCGCGACGTGACGTCGACGAGTTGCACGACCACCTGCAGTTGGTCTTCGCCCTTGTCGTCGAGCAGCGATTGCGTGACGAGATCGACGCGGCCCGAGGGCTTCAGCGACGACCACGCCGTGATGTCGAGTGCGCCGAGTTCGGACAGCGAGCGGCCCAGTTCTTGGCTGACCTCGAGGTCGCGCACGACGAAGGCGAGGTTGCGCACCGGCTTCTTGCCGGCTTCGAGGTGACCGAGCAGCGCCAGTTTGGCGGGCTGCGTCTTGGGGTTCTCAAGGCGGCCGCGCAGCGCGTCGAAGTCGATGCGCGCTTCGGCACCCGAGCCTTGCACGAGCACCTGGCCGACGAGGTTGGTCGCGCGCCACGGGGCGACGGGCAGCCGCAGATCGACGTTGTGCAGCGCCAACTGCACGTCGTGGAACAGCGGGTCGTCCGGTTGCGGCCGCCACACTTTGATCTCGCCGGAGATGCGGCCACTGGGGGCGGCGTTTTGCCAACGAGCGTCCAGTTCGGGCACGACGCGGGCGATGCCGGCGCGCAGGTCTTCGTCGAGAACGAGTTGATCCGCGGTGATGACGGCCTCGAAGCCATCTTCGGGGCGATGCTCGGCGTGTAGCGGGATCTGGCCGCGCATCGACAAGCCGCCGTCGCCGTGGCGACCGGTGAGATCAAAGCGCGCATCGTCCATGCGGATGCGGATGCTGCCGCGCAGATCATCGAGTCGATACGGAAAGCCCTCCCAGCGCATCGCGGCACTCAGCGGCTGCACTTCGACGAAGAAGCCGCCGCGCAGTTCGCTCATCGGGCGTACGGCGACGTGCACCTTGGCGCGGCCGCTCGGCTTGAGGCGCCGATACAGATCGCCACCGTCGCCGAGCAACGTCGCGAGCGCGGTCGCCAGTTCGTCGGTGAACGCGACACTGTCGCCGTGGATGTCGAGGCTCGTGTCTTCGCCGGACGGCTGATCGATCTCGATGCGGCCTTCGAGCGTGACGTCACCGCCGCCGGCGTTTGCAGGGATGGACGCCTTCACGTCTTCGAGCAGCAGGGTCGTGCCGCGCAGGCGCACGTTGCCGCTCGCGTTCTCGAGTGGCAGCGGGAAGCCGATGCGATCGTCCTCGTTGCCAAAACCGCGGAACGTCACTGCGCAGCCGCGCATCGTGAGATCCATCTCGGCAACGCCATCCTTGGCGTGCGGATCCCGCAGATACAGGTCGATGTCGCCGCGGCCGGTGGTCGGCTGCAGCGCCGCGACCAGGCCCTTGCCCATCGGGAACGTCTGCAGCGCGGCGATCGAGTTCTCGTCGACCAGCACGTTGCGGCCGTTGGCCAAGAGATCGAACGTGGGGGTGTTGTCGCCGAGGAAGCCCTTGAGATGGGTCGTGATCGACAGGTCGCCGGTGTCGTTGTGCTGTTCGACCTTGGCGCGCACGTTGCCGGGGCCCGAAGTATCGGTGAACAGCGTCAGCGTCGCCTGGCGCACTATGGCCGGCAGGCCTTCCTTGTCGACGTTGACCTTGCTGCAGCGGGTCGCGACCTTGAACGTCGGCGTCGGGTCGACAGCGGCCGACGGCGGTAGCGAACAGGTCACCGCCAGCGAGTCGATGTGGCCGGCGACGACGACGTCATCCAGCGGGAACTGGGCGAGCCGCGACAGGTAGGCGACGATTTCGTGGCTGCAGGCGACGTCCTCCGTCGTGACGCTCAACGTCGCAGCGCCGGTCTTGGTGTCGAACTCGCCGGCGATCTTGACGCGAGCAACGGGCTCGATGACCGACAGTTCGCCGTTGATCTGCAGCTTGCTGGGGTCGCTGGCGAGAGGCACGACGGTCAGGTCGAGATCTTCACAGGACAGGGCGCGCTCCCCTTCACACAGGTGCACCTTGGCCGTGCCGTCCTTGATCTCGAGCACGGGGATCTCGAACGCGGCCGACGACGTCTCCTTGGTCGACGTCTTCTTCAGGAGCTTCGTCAGGCTTGAGAAGGTCGGGCCGCATTCGAACTCTGGCCCGTGCAGGACGACGTGGCGCAGTTGCACGCCAGTGCCGAAGAGGTCGGCTTGCACATCGACGTTGGTCGTCGGCACGCGCACCAGCACGCGCTCCGGTTCGTCCGGATCAGCGAGTTCGAAGCCGGTGATCGACAGTCGTCCGGCCTGCAGATTGATGGTCGTTGCATCGATCTCTGCACGCGTCGCGAACGTCTGATTCAGCTGGCGACGCACGAATTCGGTCGCCAAATCAGAGTTTTGTAGCAACGCCCAAGTGACGATCCCCAAGACGGAAACCAGAGCGATCGACAGCAGCAAGATGCGGCGCCAGTTCATGCGCGGCTCACTCTAACGAATGTTGGTACTTGTCGTACGTCTCGATGCGCTTGTTCCCGAACTCGTTGATTCAAGGCGTTCTAGGGCAGTTAAGAAGGGGTTTTGCGGATCGTGTCCAAATGGCGGATAGGACGCCGAATTCGGGCGATCCGCCAATCTGGCGCGACCAAGCGAATGTTGTGCCGCTGCGTTGAGGCGGTTTCGCAAACGTCGAGAACAGGCTCCAAAAGGCCGTTTCTCTGGGGTTTTTGTTGTTGACTCGTTCGCAATCGGAGTCAAACTGCGCGCGTTCGCTGGGGGGCACGGCACTTCGCCGTGACCGGGCGAACGAAACCTCAGAAAGCAGAGAATCAAATGGCTGCCAAGAAGAAGAAGAAGGCCGCGAAGGCCAAGGGTCCCGTCGAGCTGATCATTTCGAAGTCGCGCACGAAGGCCGCGGTCAAGAAGTCGAACGTCTCGTCGGAGTTCTACGGTGCTCTCGATGCTGCTGTCCGCAGCATGATCTCCGGTGCCGAAGGTCGCGCGATGGCCAACGGCCGCAAGACCCTGCGTCCGCAGGACCTCTAGGCTGCTACGTCCTCGTTTGCGAGGACACCATCCTACGAAGGCCTCAGCTCGTCAGAGCTGAAGTCAGCTGACGGGAGCTTGCTCCCCGGTCAATCAGCTCGATGCGACCCGGATGCTTCTTCGGAAGTAGCCGGGTCGTGTTCGTTCCGGCCCGCTTCTTCGAGATCGTTCTCGACCCCAAGCCGCGCAAACGCCGCACGCTCGCCGGCCAGCAACTGCTCGCGCAGTGCGCCACTGATGCCTTCGAGCTCGGCATCACTCGTCGTCTCCGCAACGGCCACCGGCTCGCCGTAGTGCACCACCAACCGTGCGAACGGCTTCGGAATGCACATGCGATCCCAGCTGCGGAAGTACCACGCGCGATTGACGGCAACCGACAACGGAATGACCGGCACCCCGGTCGCGCGCGCCAACCACGCCGCACCGGTGTTCATGCTGTGCCGCGGGCCACGCGGTCCATCGGGCGTCAGCACCAACTGCTCGTCGCGCTTCAGTAGATCGAGCATCTCGCGCATGGCGGTCGCGCCGCGTCGACTCAGCGAGCCGCGCACGACCTGACAACGAAACTTCTGCAGCGCGATCTTGGCCAGGCCACCGTCGTCGCTGGGGGACACGAGCACGCCGATGTTGCGGCCGAAGTGCGGCTTGATCGGCATCATCGCCAGCATGCGGCCGTGCCACAGGACGGTGATCCACGGCAGGTCGCTGCCGAACCGCTCGAAACCGGCATCGCCGGTACGTTCGATCCGCCACGTCATCGCCATCAGCCGCAACAGCCGCGGCGCACACGATTCGATCAGCATTTTGCCTAGCCGTCGGCGCATGCGGCGAAACCGCGACAGGGTCTTCGTATTTCGGCCAGCAGCCTCACGATCCGCCGCCCGCTGGGCGACGACTTCACGGCGGGCCTTGCGTTGTTCGCGCGCATCCACGAGCCGCAGCATGACGGATGCTCGTTGTCTGCATAGTCAGGAATGGGTGGTTTCTGCGACAAACTCACCGACGTTCCCCGACCCAATCGCGCATGCAGATGCGCGAGCCTATCGCCATTCCCACGGTTTGCTGTCGGCAATGATGCGAGACAGCAACGCTCGATCGCCCTCGTCGAGGCCGCGCAGCAGCGGCGCGGCCGCGAAGCCCGACTGCGGCTGGCCGATCAACGTGCGCTCGACACGTTCGAGCGTCGCGTAGTCAGCTCCGGCGACCCGCCAGGCGGTCTCTGCGTGGCCGTGCACGTAGCCGTCGTGCGCGAATGCGTCGCCGGCAGTGCGGTGATCGGCCGCGTCGATCGCACGCAGTTCGGCGAGCAGTGCGGAGATCGCGACGCCGGGCGGGCCCGGTCGTAGCGGGGTTGTGCGTAGGGCGGCCGAGTCGGCAACGTCGCGGATCGCCTGTGCGTAGCTGACCTCGCTCCCGATCCGGTACGCGATTGCGAGGAAGTACGGTGTGTCCTCGACTACATGCATCGGAAACCGCGGCGTCAACTTCGGGTCGCCGGCCGGTGGACACGCCGGCGCGCCGAAGCCGCCGTCGGGCAGGCGGCCGGTGGCAGCCGGCACCTCGAACGCGACGTAGCAGGCAAACGCAGCCCAGCACAATCCATCGTCCAACCAGTACGGGGCGACGCGGTCATACTCGAGCATCGCAGCGACCGCCGCTTCTTCGCCGAGCGCAATCAGATGATTGACGAACGTGACCATGAGGAGCGGGTCTCCCGGGCTGCCGAAGTCGTCGCTCGGACCCGCGTGCATGAGCCGGAGGATCTGGCGCAGATCGGTCTCGGAGACGAGGCCGCGCGGCAGCGGGCACGGACCCTCGCCGAACACGTCGTCGACTCGTCCGTCGCGGTTGATCGCGACGCCGCCGAGGGTCGGGAACGAGCCGTGGCCGTCGCAACCGTAGCACCACAGGACGTGATCGACATGGTTGCCGGGGTGCGTCTCGCGCGGATCGAAGACATCGTCCGGCCGGCCGAGCAGTTCGAGTACGCGGCTCGCGGTGTCGCCCTCCTGCAACTGGTCGAGCGCCGCCGCGAACTGCCAGCGGTCGCGAAAGACCGGTTCGTGGCTGCCGGACGGCGTGGCGCAACCGATGAGCGGCACGAACACCGCAACTGAGATCAGGTGGGACAGCCTCAGGCGGGTCATGGGTCAAGCGTAGCAGGCAGCGGCGGAAGGTGGCGCTGCCAGACCTGCTTGTGTCCGAATGGATTCTGGCATTGGCGTGCTGGCATCGGTGTCTGCATAGTCAGGAGTGGGTGGTTTCTGCTACAAACTCGCCGACGTTCCCCGACCCAATCGCGCATGCAATCCCGTTCCTCGTCGCCAGTCGCCGCGACTCCTGACCAGTTGGCCGCCGTCGATGCGGCGATTTCCAGCCTCGCTTCGCAGCGCGGCGCGTGCCTCGAGATCATGCACGCGATCCAGGACCAGCTCGGGTTCGTGCCGCACGAAGCGATCCAACGCATCGCCGACGCGCTCAACCTGTCGCGCGCTGACGTGCACGGGGTGCTGACCTACTACCACGACTTCCGCGAGCAACCGCCCGGTAGCCACGTACTCAAGGTGTGTCGCGCCGAGTCGTGCCAGGCGATGGGTTCGGACAAGCTCGAGGACCACATTGCCGAACGGCATGGCGCGGCGATGGGCGAGACTTCGCAAGACGGCGAACTCACGGTCGAACCGGTCTACTGCCTCGGCAACTGCGCGCTGTCACCAGCCGTGCAACTCGACGGCAAGGTCCACGGCCGCGTCAGCGCCGACCGTCTTGATGGCCTGCTGCAGAAGTGCAAGAACAACGGGGGCAACTCGTGAGCACCAAGATCTACGTGCCGCGCGATAGTGCGGCGTTGTCGCTGGGTGCCGATGAGGTTGCCGATGCCGTCGTTCGCGAAGCCGCGGCCCGCAAGCTCGACGTGCAAGTCGTGCGCAACGGTTCGCGCGGCATGTTGTGGCTCGAGACGCTGCTCGAAGTGCAGACCGCCGATGGCCGCATCGCCTACGGCCCGGTCACCGCGGACGACGTCGCTTCGATGTTCGATGCCGACCTGGCAACCGGTCGTGAACATCCGCTGCGTCTCGGCAAGACCGAAGAACTGCCGTGGCTGCAGAAGCAGACGCGGTTGACGTTCGCGCGCGTTGGCGTCACCGACCCGATCAGCACCGACGAATACACCGAGCACGGTGGCATCGCCGGCCTCAAGAAGGCCGTCGCGATGGAGTCCAAGGACATCGTCGAAGCGGTCGTCGCTTCCGGTCTGCGCGGCCGCGGTGGTGCTGGCTTCCCGGCTGGCATCAAGTGGCGCACCGTTCTCGGCGCCGAATCCGACCAGAAATACATCGCCTGCAACGCCGACGAAGGCGACTCGGGCACGTTCTCCGATCGCATGATCATGGAGGGCGATCCCTACCTGCTGCTCGAAGGCATGGCGATCGCCGGCCTCGCGGTCGGCGCCACGGTTGGCTACATCTACCTGCGCAGTGAATACCCCGACGCTCGCATCGTCCTGACGACGGCGATCGAACGGGCGCGCGCGGCCGGCTGGCTCGGCGACAACCTGCTCGGCTCGGGCAAGGCGTTCGACATCCACATCCGCCTCGGCGCCGGCAGCTACGTCTGCGGCGAAGAGACGGCGATGCTCGAGAGCCTCGAAGGCAAGCGCGGCATCGTGCGCGCCAAGCCGCCCCTGCCGGCCCTCGAAGGTCTGTGGGGCAAGCCGACGGTCGTCAACAACGTGATGACGTTGGCGGCAGTGCCGTTCATCGTCGATCAAGGCGGCGAGGCCTACGCCAAGCATGGCAGTGGTCGCAGCCTCGGCACGTTGCCCTACCAACTAGCCGGCAACATCAAGCAAGGCGGCCTCGTCGAAGTGCCGCTGGGCGTGACGATCCGCGAACTGCTCTACGACTACGGTGGTGGTTCGGCTAGTGGTCGACCGATCCGTGCGATCCAGGTCGGTGGCCCGCTGGGTGCCTACCTGCCGGAGTCCAAGTTCGATACGCCCGCAGACTACGAGTCGTTGGCAGCTGCTGGCGGCCTGCTCGGCCACGGTGGCATTGTTGTGTTCGATGACACGGTCGACATGTCGAAGATGGCACGCTACGCGATGGACTTCTGCGCGATCGAATCGTGCGGCAAGTGCACGCCGTGCCGGATCGGTAGCACGCGTGGGGTTGAGGTGATCGATCGTTTGGTCGCGGCCGACGACAAGCGCAAGGACGAAGAGTTGCTGCGCGACCTGTGCGACACGATGACGAGTGCGTCGTTGTGTGCGATGGGTGGGTTGACGCCGTTGCCGGTGTTGAGTGCGCTCGACAACTTCCCTGAGGACTTCGGCAAGAAGTAGCCTTGGCGCATCGGTGTCGGAATCGCGTGGGGCCCCGCTGTGATCGAGGGGCCTACCGCATCAGTTCGATCTGGCTACACTCGTGGGCCGAGGAAGGCGAGTTCGTCGATCCGCCCACGCACCAATGCATCTGCAAACTCTGGCTCTGTCCCTGATTCTGGTCGGCGTATCGGCTCCCGCCGTGGCGCAACAGTTGATCAAGGACTTCAACACCACACCCATTAGCGCCGCTGATTCCGATGCCACGCCGGTGGCGACGCTCGGCTCGGGCGACGTGCTGGTCGTCGCGATGGTCCCTCAGTTTGGCGAGGAGTTGTGGGTGACGGACGGCACGGCTGCCGGCACGCAGTTGCTGTCGGACATCAACCCCGGCTACCAAGGCTCCGACCCGGCCGAGTTCGTGAGCCTGCCTTCTGGCGACGTGCTCTTTGTCGCGACAACACCCTCGTCCGGCCGCGAGTTGTGGCGCACCGACGGCACCGCTGCTGGCACGGTGCTCGTCAAAGACGTCTTGCCTGGAGCATCAGGGTCCGGTCCCGCTGAGCTGACGGCAGTCGGTAGCTTCGTGGCCTTCTTTGCAGACGACGGCGTGCATGGTATCGAACCGTGGCGCACCGATGGCACGGCTGGTGGCACGACGATGATCGCGGATGTGAACGTGACGGGTGGGATCTCGAATGGCACGGCCAGAATCGCAACCTTGAGTGCGACCGAGTTCGTGTTCACTGCACTGTTTCAACAGTGGCGAATGTTCAAGAGCGATGGGACAGCTGGTGGCACGACATTCGTCAAGACGTTTGCCCAGACTGGCAACGGCCCGAGCGACTTCTGCGAGCTTGGCGGCAAGGTAGTGTTCGAAGCGAACACGCTCACGATCACGGGCACCAGTAGGTGGGTGAGTGATGGCACGTTCGCTGGAACCGTGCCTCTTGGGTTGCCCGGAATCGGTGCGAATCAAGTTGCCGGTGGTCTCGCGTACTTCTGTAGTGGGCCAAGCTACAACCAGCTGTGGCGCACGGATGGAACCATTGGCGGAACGTATTCTGTCACCACCATCTCATCCGGATCTCCTGGCTCCGCACGGCCGGACTTCCTCGGTGCGGTTGGCAACCTGGTGGTTTTTACGGCGCATGATGGCTCCGGTTCGATCTTCGACCGCAAGCTCTTCGCATCAGATGGTACAGCGGCTGGAACGGTCAACATTGGTTCGCCCTCAACGTCCAACTACTACGGTTCCAACACCGCTTCGCTGGTCGCTGGGCAGCTCTACTTCGAGGCCGTCGACAATGGGCTGTACGGCGTTTGGTGCAGTGACGGGACGGTGGCGGGAACCAAATTCATCGACAACGGGCGAGGTCAGTCGTTTCTTGCGGCCAGCAACGCAATCGTGTTCGGCGGCACGGACTACAGCGCTGGTTACGAACTGTTGGTTACCGATGGCAGCGCTGCTGGGACGGGCGTGCTCGTTGATCTGAACAACAACACGGGTGCGACGGCGCCTGCAGCAACCCTCCGTTTCCCGGCGACCTTTCGCGATCAGGTTGTGATCTCCGCAGACGACGGAGTGTCCGGTGAGGAGTTGTGGCTGACCGACGGCACGGTTGCCGGCACACACCGCATCACGGATATCGGTCCGGGCGCCACCGGCATCGACGTGCGTCATGTTGCGTCTACGGATGCGTTCTTGTTCTTCTCGGTGAACCAACCTGCCCCAAGCGACCCCTGGATTTCGGATGGCACGCTCGCAGGGTTGCAGCAGTTGCCAATGAGTGCGCAATACCCTGGGTTCGTGACTGGCTCTGCGACGGCGTTTGGCGACAAGGTTGTGTTCACGGCCTATACCACGGCCGAAAGTGGCGAGCCATGGATCAGTGACGGCACGCTTGCAGGGACACATGCCATTGCCAATCTTGAGCCAGGCGCGGCGACCAGCGGGCAAGCGTTCTACTATCACTGGAACGGGCGCATGTTCTTCATCCATTACACGGATGCGAACGGTTGGGAGCCGTGGACTACGGATGGCACCGCTAGCGGCACCTACCAGCTACAAGAGACAAGTCCGGGCAGTGCCGGCAATGGCCAGTTCGTGGCGCAAGGCGTCGGCGACCTGGTGTTCTTCCTCGGCCCGGACACGCAGCATCAGTTGTGGGTGACGGACGGGACATCTGCGGGAACCCTTCGCCTGTCCCTGCCAGGATATGCATCGTCAGGACCGAGGTTCTTGACGCCAGTTGGCGATCGTCTGGCCTACGTGAGGGTGGTGGGAACGGGGACCCAATTGGCGGTGTCGGATGGCACGCTCGCCGGCACCCAGGACTTGCCGCTGACGAACGTCACGCTGCTTGCGCCGATCGATGGCGAAATAGCGTTGGTGATCATCGACGACGGTGTTTCGAGCACCGCTTGGACCACCGACGGGACGGCTGCTGGCACTCAGATGATGGGCCCAATGTCGATCAGTGGATCGGGGGGGAGCAGCTATCGGCCCGCGTGGAATCCGTCGGACGACAAGCTAGTCCTCGAGGTCGATGATCCGGTTGTAGGGCGTGAGCTGTTCGTCACTGACGGAACTGTGGCGGGCACCCACTTGCTGTTTGACCTTGCGCCGGAGCATGCCAACCCGGGCGGGGTGATGCGCGTTGGTCAGCAAGTCGTGTTCGTCGGCTCCGATGGCATTCACGGGACGGAACTGCATGCATTCGACCTCAGTCTGTTGGAGGACGAAGCGGTTTCGGTGATCGGCACTGGCTGTCCGGGCACTGGCGCCGTTGTGCCGCAGCTTGCCATCGATGGTGAAGCCGACGCGAGCAATCCAGCAGGGTTCGACCTGGTCGTTTCCGACACGTTGCCGGCGACGCCGGTCGTGTTGGCTTTCGCATCCGCAGTGGGCGCACAGCCATTCTCCGGCTGCACGTTGTGGACGGCCGGAGCCGGGATCTTCGCGTTTGGGGCGAGCGACCTGACGGGAAGTGCCACCTTTGCGGTCTCAACGCAACCGGCGCTATTTGGTCAGCAGTTCGTCGCGCAGGCATTCCCGATCGATCCGGCCGGGCCGATTCTCGGCCTCGCTTCGGCGACTGCTGGGCTCGAGTTCGTGATTGGCCCGTAGGCGCTCATCCGGGCGGCGCGTTCTCGGCCCCCAGTTTTTTATCGGGTAGTTTGTCAGATCCATCCGGGTCACCCCACTGCACAGGTGAGGTGACCCCATGACGATGACGAATCCCCCTGACGCTCCCTTGGTCGTAGCTGCCTTTCTGGCCCGCTATTTCGCCGATCAGACCGCTGGCACGCTGCGGTCGCGCGAAGACTACGAGGCGCTGTTTCCCGGCTATGCCGGGGTCGTTGCCGCTGAGTGGGAGCGGTTGCAGAAGGGCGAAGATCGTGACGACGAGGTCGAAGGCGAACGTCTGGCCGGCTACCGGATCCTCAAGGAGATCGGTCGCGGTGGTCAGGGCATCGTCTACCTCGCGGAGGACGAACGGCTGGCGCGGCAGGTGGCGTTGAAGGTGCTGCCCGGCGCGTTCTCGGCGACGGTGGCGCGGCAGCGGTTGTTGCGCGAGGCGCAGGCGGCGTCGCGGTTGGATGATCCGGGCATCTGCACCGTGTTTGATGCCGGGGAAGAGGATGGCGTCGCGTTCATCGCGATGCGTTACGTCGATGGTCCGAGCATGCAGGAGCGCATCGATGCCGAACGCGAGGAGCGTGACGCGGGTTCGTTGCAGTTGGCCGATGCGCTGCGCATCAAGGAACTGCTCGGGACGTTCGAGGCGCTGCTGCGGTCGCTGCATCGGGCGCATGAGAAGGGCCTGGTGCACCGCGACATCAAGCCGAGCAACTTGATGATCAGTTCGGATCACACGCCGATGATCCTCGACTTCGGGTTGGCGGCGTTTGATGACCATCCCGACGGTTCGTTGACGGGCGAAGTGGCGCTCGGCACGCCGGCCTACATGTCGCCCGAGCAGTTGACGGCCAGGGAGGGGCGTGTCGATGCGCGTTCGGATGTGTTCTCGATGGCGGTGACGTTGTACGAAGCGATCGCGCTCGTGCATCCGTTCGAAGCGCCGACGCGGGAGCGGCTGTATCAGCACATCCTGCAGGATGAGGCGCCGTCGTTGCGGAAGGTGATTCCTTCGTTGTCGCGCGACATCGATGTGGTGTTGCAGTGTGCGTTGTCCAAGGATCGGGCGCGGCGGTATGCGAGTGCGTTGGCGTTTGCCGAGGACTTGCGCTCGGTGCGGTTGCGTGAGCCGATCCGGGCGCGGCGGGTGTCGAGTGTCGAGCGTGCTGCGCGTTGGGCGCAGCGCAACCCGATGATTGCGACGCTCGCGACGGTGCTGATGGTGGCGACGGTCGTGTTCACGCTGCTGACCGTTTGGAAGAACGCGGAGTTGACCGATGCGTTGGCGCAGACCAATGAGGCGCGCGCTGGCGAGCGGCAGTCGTTGGATCGTGAACGGGCCCAGAAGGAGCGGGCGCAGGCGCTGTATCTCGTTGGTCTGGCGTCTGCCCAGCTCGATGAGGATCCCGAGTTGTCGCTGCTGTTGGCGCGCGAAGCGCGGCAGCGCTTGGATCACCACTTGACGCGCAGTGTGCTGCGGGCGGCGTTGGGTCGCTGGCAGCCGCGGCCTTTTGTGCCAGGCATCACCGCCGCCAACTGGGTGCGCGTCAGTCCGGATGGGGCTCGTGTTGCTGTGGATGCGGGCAACGAGATTGCGATCATCGATGCGCGGACGCGCGAACGGATCGCGACCATTCCCAGTGCGGAGTGTCGCTACGACGAGGTGTTCTGGTCCGATGATGCCAAGCACCTGGTGCTGGCGCGGCAGAACGGCTTGATGGTGCTGCGCGGGGATGCGAACGGCAAGGAGCAGGTTCGCGACGAGGAACTCGACGTGAGCCTGCACGATGGTACGACCGGTGCCTTGCTAGCCAAGTTGCCGGGGCATCGTGGCAAGGTCACGGCAGTTGACTTCAAGGGTCGTTGGTTGGTGACCGGCGATGGTGGCCAGGATGCGAACATGGCGCGCGCTGGAACGATGTGGGTGTGGGAGATTGCGACCGGTGCGTCGCACCTCGAGTTGCGTGGCAGTGGCTTCGGGGTGGCGGCGGTGCAGTTCGTCAGCAACGAACGGGCGAAGAGCTTCCCCGATCTCGACGTGCTGTCGCGCAATGGCAACTACCGCCGCGTGCAAGGCCGGACCGGCAAGGTCACCGCGGAACGTCAGTGTGTGCCGGCGGGTGAGAAGCGGTTGCCCGCAGTGTTCCTGCTCAAGCCCGGTCGCGTGTGCGTCGATCGTGGCGATCAGCTGCAGATCTTTGCGGCGCGGACCGACGGCGAGCCCGAGGTTGTGGCCGTTGGCCATGGCCAACGTCAGCTGTTGCCTACCGGTGCACTGATCAGTCGTGTGGCTTCCAAGCGTTTGTCGGTCGTGGATGTTGATGGCGACAAGGAGCGCACGCTGCCCTTGCCCGCGAGTGACATCGTGCACCTCGGCGCTGGTCGCGAGCAGATCTTCCGTGGCTCGTTCTTCCGCAACACGGTGACGACGATGTGGCGCGACACCGTGCAGGCGGTGTTCGCCGATGGCTCGGTGCGGTCGTGGCCGCATGACTCGAATGATGCTCGTAACATGGCGCCCGTCGGCGGTGGGGTGGTTGCGGCACACTTGTCGAAGGATGGTTCGATCGCCGCGACGACTGGCCCGAATGGCCGCGTGCGCGTTTTCGAAGTGTGGGCCGGCTCCGCGTTGCCGACCTGGAGTGGTGCCGAACTGGAACCGTGGGAAGCGCTGCACCCGGATGGCCAGCGGCTGATCACGTTCCGCAGGGATGAGGCTGTGCTCATTGACCTCGAGTCGGCAAGCGAAGTGTGGGGGGCCGAGCCGAAGGGGCAGTCGAGGTTTACGCACGCGGCGTGGTCGCCGGACGGCACGCTGTGCGCGCTCGGTTCGGACGAAGGCGAGTTCCGCGTCGTGCGTACTGAGGATGGCAGCGAGGTGTTCCAACAACCCGAGATCAGTCGCGGCACGCGCAAGCTCGTGTTCGACCCGACCGGCCGCTACCTGGGCGTGGTGCGCAGCAAGGCCGAGTTGTGGGACGTGCAGACCGGCAAGCTCGTGCACTCGTTTGATGACGTGCCGATGGTCAGCAACATGGTGTTCGCCGCGGGGGGCGAACGGGTGGTGCTGTCGCACACGACGTCGTCGCAGTTGCGTTCGGTGCCCGACGGCAAGTTGGTGGACATCGGCGAGGACGGCCCCTGGCGGACGGGCGTGCCCGTGTCGGTTGCGGGGCCTTACGTCCTGATGGCGAGTTGGCACGAGTCGTTCCGTTCGCGCGTGGCCGGCCCCGGTGAGAACTGCGTCGTCGATGCTCGCGATGGTTCGCGGGTGGCTGTGCCGGGTGGCAAGTTCGGTCGCGGTGGGTTGTCGCCGGATGGCAAGTTGGCGGTTGTGCCGAAGCCGGATGGTTCGTTGACCGTGCTCGACCGCGAACAGAACAAAGAACTGCAGTCGTTGCGCGGCCATGACGGTCTCGTCAATCGGGTGCTGTTCGCGAAGGATGGCAGCGTCTTCGTGACCGGGCATGCGTCGATCGGCTTCGTCGACAGCCACGATGAACGGCGCGTTTGCGTCTGGTCGAAGGACGGCGAACTGCTGCAGCAATTGGAGTTCGCCAGTTCGGGCGTCGCCTTCCTCGATCTCACGGACGACGGCGAGTGGGTGATCGTCAAGACCAACGACGGCGACTTGCGACGCTTCCCCGTGCAGCCGATGAAACTCGTCGAGCAGATGCAGTTGCGCGACTTCACCGCCGAAGAACTGGCGCGCTTCGAGATACGATGAGCGTGATGTGCGATCCGATGAACCTCGACACGACGGCCCACGTACAGCGGGCTGTCGACGGGGATGCGGACAGCCTCGACTGGTTGGTCGAGCGCCTGACGCCACTCTTGTTGGCGCAGGCGCGCATGCGCATCGGCAAGGTGTTGCGCGTCGTGATCGAAGAGCACGACCTCGTGCAAGAAGTGTGGGCGATCGCGTTGCCGCGCTTGCAGCAGTTGCGCGAACGTGAGGATGTGACGCCGGGAATGTTGATCGCGTTCTTGGCGCGCATCCTGATCTACCGCTGCAACGACCTCGTGCGCAAACACATCGTCGGCAAGCCGCAGCGCGCGCACACGTCGGACGGCATGTTGGCGCGGTTGCCGGCGCGGCACAGTGGCGCGGTGACGCGGGCCGTTCGCCGCGAGACGCAGGACGTTGTGCAGGAAGCGATTGCCAAGCTCGATGAAGACGATCGCCGTGTCGTCGTGCTGCGCGGGATCGAGCATAGCCCCGTTGGCGAGATCGCGTCGGTGATGGGGATCAGCGACAACCTCGTCTCGGTGCGTTATCGCCGCGCGCTCGAACGGTTGCGGCCGCTGTTGCCGGCCGAACTCGTCGCGCTGTTCGCTAGCGACCGATCGTCATGACGCGAAGATGCCGGACTTTGCACTCTCGACGATGCGAGCGACGCCGGGATGCCGGATCTTGCGCTCCGCGGAGATCGCATAGAACCGTTCCCGCACTTCGGGCAGATGCCCGAGCGGCCGCACGTTGTAGTTCTTGCAGATCTGGTCGCTGACGACCGTCGGGCCCGGGAACACCCCTTTGCCCGCCTGGCCGAACACCTTCATCAACGCGGCGTCTTCGAACACGCCGATCACCGTTGGTCGTAGGCTCTGTTCTTCGAACCACTGTTCGAGTGAGTGGCGGATCGCAGCTGCTTTGGATGGCATCAAGAACGGAATGCCGTCGAGCGACGCGGGAAAGCGGTTCTTCAGTTTGCGCACCAAGGTTGGGGTCGCAAAAAGAGTCGTCGTCGACTCGCCTACGACGTGATTGTAGGCACGAACGTCGAGGCCGGGGGCTACGGGAATGTCCGATAGTACAAGGTCTAGGTCGTGCACCGCGAGTTGCGCGAAGAGGCGGTTGGGTTCGTCCTCGTGACACTCGAGCACCGTATTCTCATCCGCTTCCATCGCCGGCAGCAGCAGTTGGAACGCGACGAGCTTGGCCATCACGTCGGCGATGCCGACACGAAAGCGCTGTGGTCGGCCGGTGGGGCGGCCGCGCACGGCGTCGACCAGTTCGCGGCCGGTACGGAAGATGTCATCGGCGTAGCGCTGCACGAGCTCGCCGGTTTCGGTCAGCGTCAGGTGCTTGCCGCGGCGGTGGAACAGCGGCGAGCCGACGAACGTCTCGAGCAGCTTGAGCTGCATGCTGATCGCGGGCCTGCCGACGCCGAGCTTGCGGCTGGCGGCGGCGATGCCGCCTTCGTAGGCGACGGTCCAGAAGTACAGCAGATGGTGGTAGTTGAGCCACTCCATAGGGGAATCCTCGTGCGTCAGGAAAAGTGACGGTGACGGTCATCATTATGGCTCTATCTGAACGGTGCACGCAACCCGATAGTCCGCGGCACGATCAAGGACCGGTGGCCGGTCCTATGTGCCCCGCAGCGGATGAAGTTCCTTAGCACTCTCAGAAGCGATCTCCCGGCCAGTGTGGTCGTGTTCTTTGTCGCCGTGCCGTTGTGCCTGGGCATCGCCCTGGCGAGTGGCGCGCCGCTCTTTGCCGGCCTGATCGCCGGCATCATCGGGGGCATCGTCGTCGGTGCCATCAGTGGCTCGGCGCTGGGTGTTTCGGGGCCCGCCGCTGGTCTTGCCGTGATCGTGCTGCATGCGATCGATGGCCTCGGCTTCCAGGCCTTCCTGTTGGCGGTGTTCTTGTCGGGTCTGATGCAGATCCTGCTCGGCATGGGGCGCGCTGGCGTGCTCGGCTACTTCTTTCCGTCGGCTGTGATTCGCGGCATGCTCGCGGGCATCGGCCTGATCATCATCCTGAAGCAGATCCCGCACGCCTTTGGCTACGACAAGAACCCGGAAGGCGAGATGCAGTTCGTGCAGCCCGACGGTGAGACGACGTTTACCCAGTTGTGGTTGATGCTCGACAACATCGACTGGACCGCGGCACTGGTTGCGTTCTCGGCGCTCGGCATCTTGCTCGTGTGGGACAACGTGCTGGCCAAGCGCGCCAAGTTCTTCCGCGTGGTCCAGGGGCCGTTGGTCGCGGTGCTGTTTGGTATTGCCTACCAGATCGGCACGTCGATGTGGGCGCCGACCATGGCGCTGCGAGCGGATCACCTCGTCTCCGTGCCGGTGCCGGAAACGGCGAGTGAGTTCCTCGGCCTGTTCCAGATGCCTGACTGGAGTGCGATCGGCAGCTACGCGGTTTGGATCACGGCCCTGACGATTGCGCTCGTCGGCAGCCTCGAAACGCTGCTCTGCTTGGAGGCGACGGACAAGCTCGATCCGCACAAGCGCGTCACGCCCGCCAACCGCGAACTCGTGGCGCAAGGTGTCGGCAACACGATTGCTGGTGCGATCGGCGGCTTGCCGATCACGCAGGTGATCGTGCGCAGCTCGGCCAACATCCAGTCCGGTGCGATCAGCAAGTTGTCGGCGATCCTGCACGGTGTGCTATTGCTGGTGGTGGTCGTGTCTCTGCCACACGTGCTCAACTACGTGCCGCTGCCGGTGCTGGCGAGCATCCTGTTCGTCGTCGGTTTCAAGCTGGCACGACCCGCCGTGTTCCGCTCGGTCTATCGAAGTGGTTGGGAGCAGTTGGTGCCGTTTGCGGCAACCGTGTTCGGGATCGTGTTCACCGATCTACTGACGGGAATCGGCCTTGGCATGATCGTCGCGACCGTGTTGATTCTGCGGCGCAACTACCAGAACTCGCACTTCCTGCACCTCGAGGAGAGCGATGATTCGGAGCAGCAGCACAGCGTCCGTCTGCGGTTGGCTGAGGAAGTCACGTTCCTCAACCGCGGCGCCATCATCCGTGAGCTGGCTGCCGTCCCCGACGACTGCCACGTCGAGATCGACATGCGCCAATGCGTGACCGTCGATCACGACATCTGGGAAGTCATCAATGACTTCCGTTCGACGGCGGGCGAGCGCGGCCTCACGGTCACGCTCAGGATCCCGACGTCTGGTAGGTGTACCCCCAAGGCTTCGGAGCCAGAGGATGCGATCGAACCCGATCGGTCACCGGTCGCCGAAACCACAGCTGTCTGATTCGAAAGGAACCCCATGCATACTCACTCTGCAGAAACCCAGGCGACGATGACCCCCGAGAAGTCGTTGCAGTTCTTGAAGGAAGGCAACGATCGTTTCCTCGCCAACCTGCGCGCCAACCGCAACCTCAGCCAACAGGTCGTCGAGACGCGTCAGGGGCAGTGGCCGTTCGCGGTCATCCTCGGCTGCATCGATTCGCGCGTGCCGGCGGAGATCGTGTTCGACCAGGGCATCGGCGACGTGTTCAGCGTTCGTGTTGCCGGCAACTGCATCAACGACGACATCGTCGGCAGCCTCGAGTTCAGCTGCAAAGTGGCTGGCGCGAAGTTGATCGTGGTGCTCGGCCACTCGCACTGCGGCGCGATCAAGGGTGCTTGTGACAAGGTCGAACTGGGCAAGCTGACGACGTTGTTGGACAAGCTGCAGCCGGCTGTCGAAGCGACGGCTGAACCGAGCGACGCCAACTTGCGCAACTCGGACAATCGCGAGTTCGTGCAGTCCGTTGCCGAGAACAACGTCGATAGGGTGACGGGCAAGTTGCTCGAAGAGAGCCCGGTGCTCGCCAACATGCACAAGGTTGGCGCGATCGGTATCGTCGGTGCGATGTACGATGTGGAATCGGGCAAGGTCACGTTCAATGATCCGCTGGGCAACTAGCCAGTCCCCGACTCAGCATTAGCGACCATTGCGCGAGCGGTGGCCGTAGCCAAGATGAACGGCGATGCACCTGTTGTTGCTCGCTTACTACTTCCCTCCGGATGGCGGACCGGGCGCGCAGCGCCCGATCTCGTTCGCCCGCCACCTGCCGGGGCTGGGAGTGCGCTGCACGGTTGTGACTCGCGCGGTGCCGGTGCACCGCGGCGAGTTTGATCCGGCGGACGACCGCGGGCTGGTCGGGATCGACGAGCAGGTGCGCATTGTTCGTGCCGCCGCGTTAGCAGTTGGGTTCCCCGCGCTGCACGAGGCCCTGCTGGCCGCCGCGGAGGAGGTCATCGCCAGCGATCGGCCAGATGTCGTGATGGCGACCATGTCGCCGTTCGAGTTGGCCGCAGTGGCCAACGAGCTTAGTGCGCGGCATGGCATCGCGAGCGTCTTGGACCTGCGCGATCCGTGGGCGTTGGACGGCGTGCAAGACCATCGCAGTTGGTGGCATTGGCGGCGCGAGCTGCGCACGATGCGCGAGCACCTGGCGGACGCGGATGGCATCGTGTGCAATACCAATGAGTGCCGGCTGGCGGTTGCGAGTGCGATGCCGGAGCTGGATCCTGATCGATTCGAGGTCATCACCAACGGTTGGGAGCCGTGCCACTTTGGCGAACCGGCGCAGGTCCGTGAGCCGGGGGACGTGCTGCGGCTCGTGCACGTGGGGTCGTTCCTCTGTGACCAGTTGTATGCCGATGAGCGCCGGCTGCGGCGCTTGTTGGGATGGTTGCGGTATCGGGCCGAACCGATCCTGCCCGAGGGGCGCACGCCATTGCCGTTGTTGCGTGCGATCCACCAGCTTCGTGAGCAGGGCCACGCGGCGGGTGCAGAAACGCGATTGGAAGTGTTTGGCCGCGACGATCCTGATCTGCACCGATGTGTGCGTGAGTCAGGGGTTGCCGATTGTGTGACGTTGCACGGCTACCGGCCGCACGCCGAGGCGATCGAGGCGGTGAAGTCGGCGGACGCGTTGTTCTTGACGTTGCACGGCTTGGCGCCCGGTCACCGTTCGCGAATCGTGCCCGGCAAGGCCTATGAGTACCTCGCCTCGGGCCGACCGATTCTGGCGGGCTTGCCTGCTGGGGATGCGCGCGAGTTGGTGTCGCAATCGCCGCGAGCGTTCGTCGCGGATCCGTGTGACGCAAATGTCATCGCCGCGCAGTTGGCTCAGTTGCACGAGGCCTGGCGTAGAGGTGCGTTCCGCAGCGGGGAGTGCCCCGCAGACCTCGATCGCTACGAGCGCGGCGCACTCGCGCGTCGTCTGGCTGAGTTCGTCAACCGCATCGTTGCGCGCCGGCGCGGTTGAGCGAACCGCCGCTGCGAACATGGTCGGACCCGGGTGGGGCCATCGTCGAATGGTTGTGTCTACGGCTGCGGCATATGAACGGGTACGCGCAGCACGTGTGCCCAGCTACGTGTCCGTTGATTATGTGTGGAATAGCAGGACTACGTACGAACCACGGTGCCCGAGCATCGCGTGACGAGCTCGTGCGCATGGCCGCGGCACTGCGCCATCGCGGCCCGGACGGTTTCGGATTCCTGCGGGATCGGGATTGCGCACTCGTGCATACACGGCTGTCGCTGGTCGACCTCCAAGGCGGGGCACAGCCGATCGGCAATGAGGACGAAACGCTGTGGATCGTCGGCAATGGCGAGATCTTCGACCATGCGTCTTGGCGGGACGAGCTGCGTGCACGTGACCATCGTTTCGCGACCGCCAGCGACATGGAAGTGCTGCTGCACGCGTTCGAGGAGTGGGGCGATGATGTGTGGGCGCGTTTCGATGGGCAGTTTGCGTTCGCTCTGTGGGACGTAGCTGCGCGCGAGCTGCGGTTGGTGCGCGATCGCAGCGGCGTGCTGCCGATCCACTATGCGAAGCAGTCGGATGCGTTCGTGTTTGCGTCGGAGGCGAAGGCCCTGTTTGCCGGTGGCCGGGTCCCGGCGGACATCGATCTCGGGGCGATGCACGAGGCGTTCACGCTGTGGTCGACGTTGCCGCCGCGCACGTCCTTTGTCGATGTGCATGCCGTCCCGCCGGGCACCGTGTTGCGTTTGGCGGCGGACTTCTCCGTGCACACCGAACGGTGGTGGCAGGAGGACTTCACTCCGGCAACGGCGCCGCCGTCGCTCGCGGCTGCCGCCGACGAGCTTGGCGAGCGGTTGACGACTGCCGTGCGGCGCCGGTTGGCTGCGGACGTTCCGGTCGGGTCTTACCTGAGTGGCGGTATCGATTCGGCGGTGCTCGCGGCATTGGCGATGCGTGAGCAGGGCCAGTTGCAGACGTTTGGCGTGCAGTTCGAGGATGGTGCGTTTGACGAGGGCGCTGAACAGCGCCGCGTCAGTGACTTCTTGGGCACGCAGCATCACGACGTGCGTTGTTCGGACGCCGACATCCGCGCCAACTTCGCCGACGTCGTGTGGCACTGCGAAGCGCCGCTGCTGCGAACGGCGCCGGTGCCGCTATTCTTGCTGTCGCAGTTGACGCAGAGTCGCGGCATCAAAGCTGTGCTCAGTGGCGAGGGCGCGGACGAATTGCTCGGCGGCTACAGCGTGTTCCTCGAGGATCGGGTGCGGCGCTTCTGGGCTCGGCAGCCGGAGTCGACGATGCGGCCGGCACTGTTTGCGCGCGTGCATGACTTCGTTGCGAACGAACAGCAGCGCAGTGGCGCCATGTGGCGGGCGTTCTTCGGCCAAGGCCTGCAAGATACGGACGCGCCGGGGTATGCGCACAGCATCCGGTGGCGCAACAACGCCTGGACGAGGCGTCTGCTGCAAGCGGATGCGAACGCCGGCAAGGCGGACTACGCGCAACAGGTGATGGCATCGTTGCACCCCCGGTTTGCCGAGTGGCCGGCGTTGTCGCGGGCTCAGGCGATGGAGTTTGCGTCGTTCTTGTCGACCTACTTGTTGGCGAGTCAGGGCGACCGGGTGGCGCTCGCGCATGGTGTCGAGGTGCGCTACCCGTTCTTGGGCCGCGACGTTCTCGACTACGCGTCGCACCTGCCGCAGCAGTGCAAACTGCGTGGCTTGCAGACCAAGGTCGTGTTGCGTGAAGTGGCGCGCCAGCTGCTGCCCGACGACATCGTGGCGCGGCCGAAGCGGCCCTACCGGGCGCCGATGTCGGGCGCTTTGTTCGCGTCCGGTGACGATCGTGTCGGCGAGCTGCTGACTCCGTCCGCACTTGCGAGCAACCCGCACCTCAACGCCAAGGGGGCTGGGCGCCTGCTCGAACGAGCGCGCACCAACCCAACGCTGTCCGAACGGGAAGGGATGGCCTTGACCGGCGTCTTGAGCTTGCAGCTCTTGCGCCAACAGTTCGTGCTCGATCTGGAGACTCGCTTGCGCGAGCCCGTCGAGCGATTGCGCGCTCTGTGTCCAGATGTGGACCGCGACCTCGCGGCCGCTGCAACGCCCTCTCGTAAGCCATGAATGCAAGTGTGCCCTTTGGTCCTGATGTGTTGCGGATCGACTGTGGAGCGGTCGCCGATGAGATCGCGGCGTGGCTGCGTCGCACGATCGTCACCGATCTGCGGCGGCGGGGCGCAGTCGTCGCCGTCAGCGGTGGCGTCGATTCGGCGGTGTGTCTTGCGCTGACGTGTCAGGCGATTGGCGCCAAGAATGTTCGCGGTCTGTATCTGCCCGGGCCTGGCTCGAGCGACGACAGCGCGGTGCAAGCACGCAAGCTCTGCGAACAGCTCGACGTGCCGCTGCACGAACAGAGCATCATGCCAGCACTGGCGGCACTCGGGTGTTCGCAGCAGACCGACGCTGCGTTGGCGCAGGTCTTTCCAGAACTGCCGCCGGGCACGCCGCACAAGATCGTGATCGCCGGCGGGTTGTTGGAGCACGAGCGCGGCAATCTGTTCGACCTGGTGGTTGCGCCACCAAGTGGCGGACAGCTGCGGCAGCGGTTGCCGTTGGCTGCCTACCTGCAGTTGACGGCGGCGACCAACATGCAGCAACGGTTGCGCAAGCTGTGCGAATACACCTGTGCCGAACAGCACAACTACGCGGTCATCGGCACGCCGAACCGACTCGAATACGACCTTGGGTTCTTTGTTCGCGGCGGCGATGGTCTGGCCGACGTGAAGCCGATCGCGCACCTCTACAAGTCACAGGTCTATGACCTGGCCCGGCATCTCGATGTGCCCGAGTCGATCTGGTCGCAGCCTGCGAGCACGGAGACCTACAGCCTGCCGCAGACGCAGGAGGAGTTCTTCTTCGCGATGCCGCTCTCCGATCTCGACTTGTTGCTGTGGGCGCATCATCACGACGTTCCGGATCATCAGGTTGCGGCGGTCATGGAACTGAGTGATGAGCAAGTAGCCGTGGTTCGCCGCGACATCGTGGCCAAAGCACGAGCCGCGGCGCGCTTGCACCATCAACCGCACCGCATGGAGGTGGCGCAATGATTCGTGCGCCGCGTCGCTCCACGTTGTTCGCTGGGGTGTGCTTGCGCTTCTACGGCCGTTTGTCGTGGCGCAGCAAGGCGTTCGTGCGCTGGCTGTTGTACCGCTGCGAAGGCGGCTCGATGTTCTCGGTGACGCTGCGTCAGATCTTCGCGAAGTATCACGGCATCGAAGTTGGTGAATACACCCACGGTGGTTGGATCCATCCGTTCCACGTCGACGTCGGCACGCGCATCGGGCGCTACACGTCCATCGCGGAGACGGCGCGCCTTTTGACGCACAACCACCCGATGACGACCAAGTCGACGAGCGGGTTGTTCTTCAATCCGTTCTTTGGTGTGGTCACGGAGGACACGGCGGAGCACACGCCACTCGTCATCGGCAACGACGTGTGGATCGGTCACAACGCGGTCGTGCTACCGTCGGTCAAGAACGTCGGCGATGGTGCGGTGATCGGTGCCGGCGCAGTCGTCGGCCGTGATGTGCCGCCGTATGCGATCGTGCACGGCAACCCCGGTCGCGTCGTCGGCTATCGCTTCGAGCCGGAGCGCATCGCCGAACTGCTCGAAGAGCGGTGGTGGGAGCGTTCGTTGGCGGAACTCAAAGAGGACCTGTCGCCGTTTGTCACGAGTGCGGTGGCCGCGACGCGCGAACCGTGCGCGACTTCGTGATCACGCGGGTGGTGTAGTCAGGCGCTGGCGATCGATCTTGCCGTTGCTGGTCTTGGGCAGTGCGTCGACGAATACGATTCGATCCGGCACCTTGAAGTCTTCGAGCCGCGACCGGCAATGACGGGTGACCTTGCGGGCATTGTGTTCGTCGTCGCGGGTCTGCACGTAGGCGACGATGGCACTGCCGAGAACCTCGTCTGCTTCCCCGACGACGGCAGCCTCCTGAATGGTCGGCAACTCGTGCAGCACGTCTTCGACTTCTTTGGGGGAGACCTTCTGGCCGCGGCTCTTGAGCATGTCGTCGCGGCGACTGACGAAGTAGTAGTAGCCAGCCTCGTCGCGTCGGAAGAGGTCGCCCGTTCGGCACAGTCGTTCGCCGGGCAGCGGCCCGTCGACGAACCGTTCGGCCGTGGCTGCCGGTGCGTTCCAGTAGCCAAGCATGACGTGGCCGCCACGCACGATGAGTTCGCCGACTTCGTTGGCGCCGACGCGTTGGCCTTTGTCATCTTCGAGCCAGACCTCCGTTCCCGGAATCGCGATGCCGACCGAGCCCGGCCGGTGCGCGATCTGTTCGGGTGGCAGGCAGAGCGTGCGTTTGGTCTCGGTCAGGCCATACATCGAGAACAGTTGCGCGCCTGGCAGGGCCGCTTGCAGCCGTTGGATGTGAGCCTCCGGAATCGCCGCGCCCGTGTTGGTGAGGCTGCGCAGCGAGCTCATGTCGAACGCCTCGAGTCGCATGCCGAGCAACATGGCCCACATGGTCGGCACGCCTGGCAGGATCGTCGCGCGTTCTTCCGTCAGTCGTTCTAGGAACTGCGCCGGGAACGTGAACGGTTCGCACACGAGCGTCGCACCGCAGGCGACGACCATCAGCAGTTGGTAGAGGCCGTAGTCGAATGACAGTGGCAGCGCCGACAGGACGACGTCGTCGCTGCGCAAGCCGAGGCACGTCCGGATCGAGTGCACGGCGAACACCACGTTCTGGTGGGCGGACATCACACCCTTCGGTGGGCCGCTGCTGCCGGATGTGTAGACGAGGCAAGCAAGGTCGCGATCGATGTGGTCGCAGTTGGGGACCGTGCCTGTGGAAGCGAGCAGTTCTTGGTAGTTGGTCGCGTAGGGGATGTCGTCACCGCCGGTCTCAGAGGCGAGCAACACGCGCGCGCCACTGTCCGTGAACACGTAGTCGATGCGGTCAGGCTTGCTACTCGCATCGGCGACGACAAACGCCGCGCCTGCCTTGAGGGTCGCGAAGATCGCTACGACGAGCTCGGCGCCGGTCGGCAACCACAGCACGACCCGGTCGCCGCGAACGACCCCCAGCTGCCGTAGTCCGGCAGCCGCTCGGTCCGACTGCTGCTGCAGTTCGCGATAGCTGAGACGGGTCTCGCCACACACGAAAGCCGTCTTGTCGCGGTGGCGAGCAGCGGCTGCTCGCAGGAGGTCATCGACGCGCTGCATGCGAGGGCGAATCCGCGTCGAGTTTGGCGGCGAGGAAGTCGACGATGCGCTGCACGGTGTCCAGGTGGCGCGGTGTTGCCTCGGTGTCATCGACCGTTACGGCAAACGTGCTCTCGAGGAACAGGATCAGTTCGAGCACGCCGGTCGAGTCCAGCACCCCCGCGGTCATCAGGGACTCGTCGTCGGCGTGCGGAAACTGGTCGTCCGTCAACAAGAACGTCTGTGCCAGAAACTGTCGCACCAGGTTTCGGCGCTCTTGCGAGGGGTCGGTCATGGGCCAGAAAACTGGTCCAGACAGCGTTCTCAAGCAATGGGGCTCTTGGGAGTAGATCGGCGGTGACTTCCCGTGGGGCACAGAGTCGGTCGACCGACCGTCGCGATCTGGTCGCACGCGGTCTGGTGACTTGACGCGGCGCCCCGCGACCCGTGCACTGTGTGCCCCTCCCAAGGGCCACTCAGCAATGTACTCCAACAAGGTCGTCGACTACGGCACGCCGCAGAAGCGTTCCGACAACACCGTTACCGTGCACATCGACGGCAAGCCCGTCTGTGTGCCCGAGGGCACTTCCGTGATGCGCGCGGCCACCGAGGCGGGCGTGCAGATCCCGAAGCTCTGCGCGACCGACACGCTCGAGTCGTTCGGCAGTTGCCGGCTGTGCCTGGTCGAGGTCGATGGCCGCCGTGGCACGCCCGCGTCGTGCACGACGCCATGTGAAGACGGCATGGCCGTCTCGACGCAGTCGAAGAAGCTGGCCGATCTGCGCCGCGGCGTGATGGAGCTCTACATCAGCGACCACCCGCTCGATTGCCTGACGTGTCCCGCCAACGGCAACTGCGAACTGCAGGACATGGCCGGCGCGGTTGGCTTGCGCGACGTTCGTTACGGCTACGAGGGGGAGAACCATCTCGTACAGGAGAAGGACGAGTCGAATCCTTACTTCACGTTCGATCCGACCAAGTGCATCGTCTGCTCGCGCTGCGTGCGCGCCTGTGAAGAGACGCAAGGCACGTTTGCCCTGACCGTCGAAGGTCGCGGCTTCGATTCGAAGATCGCCGCCGGTCCGACCAACTTCCTCGACTCGGAATGTGTGTCGTGCGGCGCCTGCGTGCAGGCGTGCCCGACGTCGACGTTGATGGAGAAGTCGATCGTCGATGCGGGCCAGCCCGATCATTCGGTCACGACGACGTGCGCCTACTGTGGTGTTGGCTGCTCGTTCCGCGCCGAGATGCAGGGCAACGAAGTCGTGCGCATGGTGCCGGACAAGGACGGCAAGGCCAACCACGGCCACAGCTGCGTCAAGGGCCGCTTTGCGTGGGGCTATGCGACGCATCCCGATCGCGTCAAGCAGCCGATGATCCGGAAGAAGATCACGGACCCATGGCGCGAAGTCTCGTGGGAGGAAGCGTTCGAGTACGCGGCTTCCGAGATCAAGCGCATCCAAGCCAAGTATGGCCAGGCGTCGACCGGTGGCATCACCAGTTCGCGCTGCACCAACGAAGAGACGTTCCTCGTGCAGAAGCTCATTCGCGCGGGCTTCGGCAACAACAACGTCGACACGTGTGCGCGCGTCTGCCACTCGCCGACCGGCTATGGCCTCAAGACGACGCTCGGCGAATCCGCCGGCACGCAGGACTTCGACAGTGTCGAGTTCACCGATTGTGTGATCGTGCTCGGCGCCAACCCGACTGACGGCCACCCGGTGTTTGCGTCGCGCCTCAAGAAGCGCCTGCGCGAAGGTGCTGGTTTGATCGTCATCGATCCGCGCCAGATCGAATTGGTCAAGACGCCGCACGTTGCCGCCGACTTCCACCTGCAGCTGCGGCCCGGTGCCAACGTCGCGGTGATGAACGCGCTCGCGCACGTCGTCGTGACCGAAGGGCTCGAGGCGACGGACTACATCGCGCAGCGTTGCGACCTCGAGGACTACACCAAGTGGAAGGCGTTCATCAGCGAAGAACGTAACTCGCCTGAAGCGCTCGAAGAGCACACCGGTGTGCCGGCGGACCAGATCCGCGGTGCGGCGCGCTTGTTCGCCAAGGCGCCCAACGGCGCGATCTACTACGGCCTCGGTGTCACCGAGCACAGCCAGGGTTCGACGGGCGTCATGACAATCGCCAACCTGGCGATGCTGACCGGCAACATCGGTCGGCCAGGCGTTGGCGTGAACCCGCTCCGTGGTCAGAACAACGTGCAGGGTTCGTGTGACATGGGGTCGTTCCCGCACGAGCTGCCGGGCTACCGCCACGTCTCCGATCCTGCGGTGCGCGAGCTGTTCGGCAACGAGTGGGGCGTCAAGATCCAGCCCGAGCCGGGCCTGCGCATTCCGAACATGTTCGACGCGGCGGTCGACGGTTCGTTCAAGGCGCTCTACGTGCAGGGCGAAGACATCGCGCAGTCGGATCCCGATACGCAACACGTGCAGAAGGCGCTCGAGTCGCTCGAGTGCCTGATCGTGCAAGACATCTTCCTCAACGAGACCGCGAAGTACGCGCACGTGATCTTCCCGGGCAGCTCGTTCCTCGAGAAGGACGGCACGTTCACCAACGCCGAACGCCGCATCAGCATGGTCCGAAAGGTCATGCCGCCGCTCGCCGGGCTCGCCGATTGGGAAGTGACGGTGCGCTTTGCCGAGGCACTCGGCTACCGCATGGACTACTCGCACCCGAGCGAGATCATGGACGAGATCGCGCGCCTGACGCCGACGTTCACTGGCGTCAGCTACGACAAGATCGACAAGCTCGGCAGCGTGCAGTGGCCGTGCAACGACGCGGCGCCCGAAGGCACGCCCTACATGCACGAGCAGGAGTTCGTGCGCGGCAAGGGCAAGTTCGTGCTGACGGAGTTCCAGGCGACGCCGGAGCGCACGACGCGCAAGTTCCCGCTGATCCTGACGACCGGTCGCATCCTCAGCCAATACAACGTCGGCGCGCAGACGCGGCGCACGCACAATCAGACGTGGCACGATGAAGACGTCATCGAGCTGCACCCGCACGATGCTGAGAACCGCGGCATCGAGCACGGCGACATGGTCGCGATGCAAAGCCGCAAGGGCGAGACGGTCATGCGCTGCGTGATCACGGAGCGCATGCAACCGGGCGTCGTCTACACGACGTTCCATCACCCGGAATCGGGCGCCAACGTCGTCACGACCGACAACTCGGATTGGGCGACCAACTGCCCCGAATACAAAGTCACCGCCGTGCAGGTCAAGAAGGTCACGGCGGACAAGAGTGACTGGCAGCAGCGCTTCGACTCGTTCGCGCAGCAGCAGGACTCGCTCGCCCGTCAGGGCTTCACTGAAGACAACGAACAGCCCGCGAAGTAACCGCGATGGATGCCAACAAGCTCGTCACGATGGCGAACCAGATCGCCTCGTTCTTCGCCACCGAACCGGACCGCGTCGCCGCCGTCGCCGGCACCGCCACGCACATCCAGAAGTTCTGGGAGCCGCGCATGCGCAAGCAGCTGTTCGCGACCTTCGACGAGGGCTCTGATCACGGCATGCACGAACTCGTCGTCGCCGCCCTGACCGAGCACCGCAGCAACCTCGAACCCGCGTAGGTGCCGGGCACAGATCCACCCTATTCGCCGCGCTACGCCGGCGAATAGGGTGGATCTGTGCCTGGCACCGTACAGACTTCTCGCATGGCGAACGAATCGCACGGCTCGTTTGAGGACGTTCTTGCTGCCGCGGAAGGGTCGCTCGCGGAGATGTGCACGACGTTGCGCAAGATCATCGTTGGCTTGCACAAGGCCCACGTCGAGATCTGCTGGCCGAAGCAGAAGATCGCGAGCTATGGCGTCGGTCCGAAGAAGATGACTGAGCACTACGCGTACATCGCGGTGTTCAAAGCGCATCTCAACCTTGGCTTCTACTACGGTGCCGGTCTGCCGGATCCGAAGGGTATGCTCGAAGGCACCGGCAAGAACCTGCGCCACGTCAAGCTGCGCGACCTCGCCACCTGCAAGTCACCTGCGATCAAGGCACTGGTCAAGGCAGCCATCGCCGACCGCAAGGCCACCTGCAACTGAGCCGTACTGGTAGGCTCACAACCAATGGCTAGCGAGAAGTGGGAGTACAAGATCATCAGTGTCAACGCGGAGCGCTGGACCGGCACTGGCTTGCCGGCGCACATCAACGAGACGTTTGATGAGTATGGCGCCGAGGGTTGGGAGTTGGTCGGCACCGAATCGATCGTCCGGCCGGCATGGTTCTATGGCGGCTCGAAGACCGTCGAGGTCGTCGGCTTCTTCAAGCGACGGCTCGGCTAACGACTAGTCCTTGCCCGGCGGCCAGTTGGGCGGCGTCGCGGCGCGCTTGAGGATCGGGCCGTTGCTCGCCGCCACCTCGACGTAGCTCGTCCCATCCTTCGTCAGTTGGCCCAGCCGGATCTCGGGCGCGAGGTCGGCCGCCATCGTGCGGCCTGCGTCGATGATGCGGTAGGCGTAGAACGTGCCGGGCTCGAAGCACAGCGTGTAGCCATCCGGGAGCAGAATGTCCTCCGCGAGGCTGGGTTCGATCTTCAGCGTCTCTTCGAGTTCGATGTCGGGTAGCTGGAACGTTCGTTCGATCTTCATGCCGAGCATGAGCGACAGCCCTTCACTGGAGATGTAGGCAGGCGCATATGCGTTGACGCCGCGCCGCGTGCCGTCGGGGCCGCGCACGACGGCGTAGATGAAGTAGTCCGCAGTTGTGATCGTCGGGATCTCGCGGCTATCGATGCGAACCCGGATGCGGTTGCTCAGATCTGCCGGCGATGGCAATGCAGGTTGGCCAACGCATGCGTTGAGTGCTAGCAAGCCGAGAACCGTCATCGAGGCGGAGTGACCCATGCGGGGATCGTAACGTCCGCTCGGCCGGACTCACTTCTTCTCGGCCAGCTCCGGAACGCAAAGACGTAGGTACGGTGCCTGGACCACTTTCACCCTATTCGCCGCTTCCCGGCGAATAGGGTGAAAGTGGTCCAGGCACCGTACGAGTTCTTCGGGTGAAGCGGCAAGTGATTGCCGCGGCACGGTACGGGTAGGCTCACTTCTTCTTGGCGGGCTCCGGGAACGCAATCCGCTGCACCTCGCGGCCCTTGCCCGAGATGTCGACCAAGAGCAGGGATTGCGATTGGTCGCGCAACTCCTGGATGTAGGCCGTCGCGACCGCGGCCCATTTGCCATCGGGCGACAGCGCCAACTGCATCTGCACGGCTGGTGCGAGGTCGGTCTTGGTCGGCGGTAGCTCCAACAACAGCGTCTCGCGTTGCACGCTGCCGCTGAACGTCGTCTCGAACAGGTGGAATGCGTGGCCCTGCGGATTCTCGCGCGCGAACACCGTGAACACGCTGACGTTGTCCGCACCAAACGCGAGCGAACTGACCTGGATCAGGTTGTCGATGTCGCTCAGGGGGAGCACGTTCTCGAGCTTGCCGTCGTTGAAGACGAGGATCGCCGTCTGCGTCTGTTCGGTCGTCTCGCGGTCGACGCGTTCGGCTGGCATCGCCACGCGCGAAAGGTCGCGACTGAACGCGATCATCGGCATCGGCTTCCATCCCGGGTTGCCCTTGCTCGCCTTCGGGCCGCGAATCAGCACCTTGCCGATCAGCGTTTCTGGGTCGAGAGTGCCGAGTTCCCAGTCACCTGGTTTGTCCTTGTCGCGCGTCGTCAGGTAGCAGATGCCGTCGCCGCGGCGTGCGAGCGAGATGTCGTTGGGGGTGTCCGGCAGGTCGCCGCGCACGACCTTCTGCGTGGTCAGGTCGATCTTGGTCAGCGACTTGCCGCCCAGGAACAGCGTGTTGCCGACGACGACCGGTGGCAGCACGAGGTGGTCGAGGGCGTCGTTGTCGGTCCGCACTTCGAGTGGCTTGCCGACGGGGGCGACCTTGCCGTCCGCCATGGCCAGGCGGCTGATCACGAGCGGCCTGGTTTCGCCGGGCTTGTTCGACATCAGCATCAGTTCGCCGCTGTCGAGGTAGACCGGAATCGAGGTCTGCTTCTCGACCGGCGCTACGAACAGGACCTCGCTCGTCTTCTTCTTGAGGTCATAGCGGGCCAGTGCCAGCTTCTCGCCGACCTTGCCCGGATACACGATCTGCGAACTGTCGGGGCTCCACGCTGGCCGGCAGGCAAACGTCCATGCGAGGGCGCCGATGGTGGCGGTGGCGAGGAGGCGGCGATACGCGGTGGTCGTTTGGGTGCTCATCGTTGGCTCGACCCGCACTGTGGCCGTTGGCCGGCCCAATTCGCCGGTGGCTAGAAGTCGCAGAACGAAGTGTCGTTGTTCTGGTTCTGTAAGCGTTGCGGTGGCAACGGGTTCGGCCGTTCATGCCCGATGTTCGCCGAGCCGTGGCCTCGCCGCGTGCCAGCGCGAACAACTCGCTCATGGAAAGAGCCCCGAATCCCGCGTCGTGGTCATCACCGAGAACCGGCGGGAATCCGCATATCCGAGCACGTTCTCGGGGCTTTGGTGGCGCGCGCGGCACGTCACCCCACGCATTCCTGCGCTGGCTTCAAAGCCGCCCGTGACCTATCCTGTGTGGCTAACGCGCCACCCGTGCCGCCGGGGCGGAAGTCGCGATGGCAACCGGGCTACGGCTGACCAGCGCGCTTCGCCGATGTAGGAGGCGGCTCCCTCTTTGTTGCGGGAGCTTTTTGCTGGGCCCGGTTTTGCGGGCGATTGAGGCGGCGAGATACAGCTGATGACAGAACAAGAACCGAAGGAACCGGCCGACGGGCAGGGTCCCCCCAGGAAACCGCGTGGCATGGGTGGGGTCGTACTGATCCTGGCTCTGCTGATGGCGCTGTTCGTAGTCGTGTCCAACTCGAGTGGCCAAGGCCAGAACTCGGTGCACGCTTTCTACAGCCACTTGCTCAACAGTCGGTTGACGAACATCACGCTGTCTGACGGCGTCGTCACCGCAAAGGTCAAGGGTGCCGAAGGCGCCGACCGCCCGATCGAAGTCGTCTTGCGCGACTTCCTGCGCTTTGGCGAGATCGACTACGACCTGTTCAGCACGTTGTCGGTGACCAGCCTCGATACCGATCTGTATCCGGACAAGTCGGTGGCGACGAGTCGCTTCCTCGAAGACGTCAAGCAGAAGACCGTGAGCATCTGGCACGCGTTCTTCACCAATGAAGTTGCTTCGAAGGCGACGACGCCGCAGACGACGACGGAAGACGTTCGCACCGAAGGTGCCTACCTGACCGTGTTGCTGCAGCGTGGCTCCAACGTGCACTACGTGCGCATCGATGCGCCGCCGACGACTGGTTCGCCGACCCTGCAAGAAGTGACGACCGAGCTCACCGCGCTCGATGTGCCGATGCACCTGCGCACGCTGTCGCTCGGCAGCTCGGACTTCAAGGTCAGCCAGCCGAACACGGCGATGATCTACATCATCGGCACCGTAGGCCCGTGGCTGCTGGTGCTGGCGATCGTCTGGTTCTTCATCATCCGTCAGATGCGCTCGCCGGGTGGTTCTGGTGGGGTGCTGAGCTTCGGCCGCAGTCGCGCGTCGCTCTACACCAAGGAAAGCCGCACCAACATCACGTTTGATGATGTTGCGGGCATGGAAGAGGCCAAGGCCGAAGTTCGCGAGATCATCGAGTTCTTGAAGAACCCGGGCAAGTTCGCGCGCCTGGGTGGCTCGATCCCGCGCGGCGTGCTGCTCGTCGGTTCGCCCGGCACCGGCAAGACGCTGCTCGCCAAGGCGATTGCCGGCGAAGCAGAGGTGCCGTTCTTCTCGATCAGTGGCAGTGACTTCGTCGAGATGTTTGTCGGTGTTGGCGCGAGTCGCGTGCGCGACCTGTTCAAGCAGGCGCGTGAGGCGAGCCCTTGCATCGTGTTCCTCGATGAGATCGACGCCGTCGGTCGCAAGCGTGGCACGGGCATGGGCGGTGGCCACGATGAACGTGAGCAGACGCTCAACGCGATCCTCGTCGAGATGGATGGCTTCGACAGCGACAAGGGCATCATCCTTGTCGGTGCGACCAATCGCCCCGACGTGCTCGACCCGGCGCTCTTGCGTCCCGGTCGTTTTGATCGCCAGGTCGTCATCGATCGGCCGGACGTCAAGGGCCGCGAAGCGATCCTCAACGTGCACGCCCGCAAGGTGAAGCTCGCTGGCTACGTCGACATGAAGCGCATCGCCAAGGCGACCGCTGGCTTCTCCGGCGCCGAACTCGCAGCGGTCATCAACGAGGCTGCGATCCTCGCGGCGATGAAGAACAAGGACTCCGTCGAGATGAGCGATCTCGAAGAAGCGCGCGACCGCGTGCGCTGGGGTCGCGAGAAGAAGAGTCGCGCCATCGAAGAAGAGGACAAGAAGGTCACCGCCTATCACGAGGCTGGCCACGCGATCGTTTCGATGATGACGCCGGACCAGGATCCGGTGCACAAGGTGACGATTGTCAGTCGTGGTCGTGCGCTGGGTGCGACGATGTCGCTGCCCGAGAAGGACGACTACAACCACTGGCAGAAGAAGTTGCTCGGTCGCATCGCGGTCTGCTACGGCGGTCGCATTGCTGAGCAGCTGGTCTTTGGCGATGTCTCAGCCGGCGCGCAGAACGACATCGAGCAGGCGACCAACCTCGCCCGCGTGATGGTCTGCGAGCTCGGCATGAGCGAGAAGGTCGGGCCGATCAAATACACGGCCGACGATGAGAATCCGTTCCTCGGGAGCGAGTTCCGGTTGTCGGGTGGTGTGTCGGAGCGAACGCTACAGGCGATCGACGACGAAGTGCGTCGCATCATCGACGAGCAGTATCAGAGCACGATCAAGATGCTCGAGAAGCACCGCAAGGAGCTCGATACGCTTGCCGAGGCGCTGCTCAAGTATGAGACGCTCAGCGGCGAAGAGGTTGGCGCTGTGTTGCGCGGCGATGACCTCGCGGAGTTCATGAAGTCGCAGGATCGCCAACGCGAGTCGGTCGAACGTGAAGCCAAGCGTCGCGAGGCCGAGCTTGAAGCCGAGCGGCAGAAGGAAGCCCAGAAGGAGGCGCAGCAAGCCTCTGACAACCAATCTTCCGACGAGAAGCCCGACGTGGGCTTGTCGGGAGCCTGATCGCGAGGTTCGCCCGCCCCATGATTGCCACAGCCATGCCTCAGAACCCCACCGAGGGAGACTTCGGTGCGGTCCTTGATGCAGGCAAGGCAATCATCGAGATCGCGATCTTCGCGGTCTTCATCTACGTGGTGCTGCGCTTCCTGCGCGCGACCCGTGGGTCGGGTGTCATTCGCGGACTGGCCCTGTTGCTGTCGACGTTTGCGATCGCGTTCTTGCTGCTCGTCGAGACGCTCAAACTCGATCGCCTCGATTGGCTCGTGCAGCAGTTGGCGCCGTCGATCGTGTTGGGACTCGTTGTGGTGTTCCACCCGGAGATCCGTCGCGCGATCGTGCACCTCGGGGACGCACCAATCTTCGGTCGCTTCTTCCGTCGCGACCCCAAGATCGTGCCGCGTCTATTGCGTGCCGTTGCGCGTCTGAGCAAGGAGCGCATCGGTGCCCTGATCGCGATCGAGCGCGAAGCGTCCCTGTCCGAGCTGTCGGAGAACGGCATCACGATCGACGCTGAGCTCAACTCGTATCTGATCGAGTCGATCTTCTTCCCCAAGAGCGCGCTGCACGATGGCGGCGTCGTGGTGCAGGACGACCGCATCGTTGCCGCGTCGTGCCTGTTCCCGCTCAGCCAGAATCCGGACGTTGACAAGCGTCTCGGTACGCGCCACCGCGCAGCACTTGGTCTGGCCGAAGAGACGGACGCACTGATCATTGTTGTCAGCGAAGAGACCGGCAACATCTCGATCGCGAGCAACGGCAAGCTCAATCACGGCATGACGCTCGAGAACCTCGAGCACGAACTCGGGGAAGTCTTCGGCCGGAGTAGTAGCTCATGAGCGCTGAGCATCGTAGACGCGGGTTCTGGGGCGTGGTCACGGAGGACCGCTACCGCAAGCTCGTGGCGATTGGTCTCGCCGTGATCTTGTGGTGGTTCATCGATCGTCGGATCACCGACTCGTGGACGGTGCCGATGGTCTTGAACGTTGGCGATGTCGAGCAACTGAAGGCGGCGGATCGCATCAGCAACAAGCTCGACGTCTATCTGCCCGCGGGTGGGCGGGTTGTTGGTACGGATTTCTTTGATGGCGACAAGCTGATCAAGAACGTCAACGTGACGTTCTCCGGGCCGCGTTTCGAGATCGATGGCCTGCGTGAGCGTGAGCGTTTGCATCTGGAGGTCGTCAAGTTCATTGATCATGCTTGGCGTACGAGTGCAGCTATCGCTGACGGTAGTGCTGGCTCCGAAGTTGACTTTGAGTTCGTTGAGTTCACGACCGCAGATATCCGTGAGACGTTCCAGCTAGACGGGGTCGAAATCGAACTCAGCCCGGCGCGGGTGCGACTCAAGGTCGAGATTCGCGAGAGCGTTTCGGTGGCGTTGACGCGAGAGAACGTGCGGTTCGATGCCGGCGGGAGTGATCGTTTGCGCAAGGAAGGCGCAGTGTTCACGCCTAGCCACATGGAGATTGTTGGGCCTGCTCTCACGATGAGTGGGCTCGATTTCGACAATGCCGAGATCTTCTACGTGGAGCTCAGCGTCGATCCGGACAAGACAGAGGTGTCCGCAGAGCTGCAAATCATCGGTGGTCCGAAGCTCGGCATCTACCCCGTCGGGGATGCGGCGCGCGTGACGATCCCACTTGAGCCTGATCGCAAGTCCCGCACGTTGACGTTGCCTGTGGTGATCAACGACTTGCGCGCGAATCCTACGACGTTCTACGAGGCCGAGGAGAAGACGGTGGACGTGGAGGTCAGTTTCGCCGGTGCCTTGGCGCGGGAGGTTGCCCTCAAGAAGCCCGAAGAGGTTCAAGGCTGGGCGGCGAACAACTTCAAGCTCGAGGTCAACATCACTGACGACGTGGTCGTCGAGACGTTCACCCTGAAGCCACTTCTGATTCCGAATGGACTGATCTTGAACGATCGCAAGTACAAACACACAGACTACAGGCTCCATACGAGTCGGATTGTCCGTGTGCGTAAGAAACAATGAGCACCTTCGAACCCGTCGCCTTCGGAACAGATGGCCTGCGTGGCCGCGCGGGCGAACCGCCAGTCGAACCCGAAACCCTGCGCCGTGTCGGCGCTGCCCTCGGCGTCCTGTTGATGCGCGAGGGTGATGGCGCCCAGCGACGCGTGCTGATCGGCAATGACGGTCGCGAGTCGGCGTCGTGGATTCTCGATTGCCTCGTGCAGGGTTTGATGGGTGCCGACGTCAGCGTGCAGGACGTTGGGCTCGTGACGACGCCGGCACTCGCCTTGCTGACCAAGCATGAGCCGTACTCCGCCGGCATCATGATCAGCGCGTCGCACAACCCGGCGCACGACAACGGCATCAAGATCTTTGACGGGCAAGGCCAGAAGCTCAGTGACGAAGATGAATCGGAGATTGCGTTGCTCGCAAACGAGCTGCGCCCCGATTCGCCCGGCGAACCACGCATCAAGTCCGTGGCCAAGCTGGTGCTGCGCTACGAAGAACTGCTCGGGCAACGCTTTGCCGATCTCGATCTCACGGGTCGCAAGGTCTGCATCGACGCGGCCAACGGTGGCGGCACGATCATCGGCCCGCGCATGCTGCGCATGTTTGGCGCCGAGGTAGTTGAGGTTGGTTGCGAAGCCGATGGCTTCAACATCAATGAAGGGGTTGGCGCACTGCACCCCGACAGCCTCGCCAAGATCGTGCTCGAGAACGGCGCCGACTTTGGCATCTGCCTCGATGGCGATGGTGACCGCGGCATCTTCGTCGACGAGAAGGGCCAGGTGCAGGACGGCGATGCCGTGTTGACGCTGTTTGGCGCCAACATGCTCGCGGCTGGCACGCTGCCGAAGGACACCGTGGCGGCGACCGTGATGAGCAACCTCGGCATGCACCATGCGCTGCGGGCCGCCAAGGTCGCCGTGCACACGACACCCGTTGGCGACCGCCACGTCGTGCAGGCGATGAAGGAACATGGCTTTGCGCTCGGTGGCGAGCAGTCGGGCCACACGTTGTTCACCGATCACGAACTGGTCGGCGATGGCCTCTACACCGGCTTGCGCATCCTGGCGGAGGTTGGCGACAAGCCGATGTCCGAGGCGTTTGGCGCGTTCCAACGCTTCCCGCAGAAGCTGATCAACGTCGCCGTGCGCGACAAGCCGGACCTGTCGACGGTGCCGGTGATCGCAGCCAAGCAGCAGGAGATCGACGCGCTTCTCGGTGAGAACGGCCGCCTCTTGCTGCGCTACTCCGGCACCGAGCCGAAGTGCCGCGTCATGGTCGAAGCCAACGATGGCGAGCTGTGCAATCGCCTGTGCGAAGAGCTGGCTGAACTGATCAAGGCGGAGCTTGGTGCGTGAGCGTGCAACTTGCGGTTAGCGGTTCCAACCTGACTGGTGATGTGCCGTTTTCGGCGGCGTTGGTCAGTGACGCCGGTACGACAGTGCTCAGTTCGCCTGCCGGCGAACGCGGCGATCTGGCGCTCTTGTGCACCAACCTGTGCGAGAAGCACGGCGTGACGCCGGCGCAGATCGACAAGGTTCGTATCGACGTCGGCCCCGGCTCCTACACCGGCTTGCGCGTCGCGGTGACCTTCGTGCGGTTCTTGCAGCAGTATGGTGATCTGCAAGTGCAGGCCGTCGACAGTCTTGCCGTGCTGGCGTTGCACGCGTTACCCGAAGCGGCAGCCGACGTGCGCGTCCGGCCGATGCTGGATGCACGTCGCGGTCGTTACCACACGGCGCTGTTTGGTTTCGAAGGCGACAAGCTGATCGCGCACGAAGGTTCTGCTGCAACTGCGACCGACGAAGTCCTGCAATCGCTGCAGCCCGACGAGCGTCTCGTCATGCCCGCGTCGCTCGCCGAGCAACTGGCGGAGCCACTGCGCGGCCGCGAGTCGCAAGTCCTCGTTGCACGCGAACTGACCGCCAACGCGTTGCTCTCCGATCGCCTGCCCTGGTTTGCGGCAGAGGCCGAGGATCTCGAACCGCGCTACCTCATGGCGACCTACGCCGAAGACTAGCGATGCGCGTGTTCCGTTCGATCTGGTTGTTGCATCGGTGGCTCGGCATCACCGCGGGGTTGGTCCTCATCTTGACGTCGATCACCGGCCTCTTGTTGTTGGTCAAGAAGGACTACGCGTGGATCCAACCGGAGACGATGAAGTGCGCCGAGGGCGCCGCCGAGGACCTGCAGCCGATGGTCAAGGTCTTTGAGGCCGTCTTCGCGCTCGGGCTGCCGCAGTTCCGCACCGAGGACGACATCGCCAAGGTCGACTTCCGCCCGGGCAAGCGCCTGCACAAGGTCATCAGCAAGCACGATGACATGGAGGTCCAGGTCTGCGCGATCACGCTGCGAACCGAAGGCCCCAACGAACGGCGTAGCGATTGGCTCGAACGCCTGCACGACGGTTCGTGGTTTGGCGACTTCGCGCACGACCGCGTGATGCCGATCATTGCGTTGCTCCTGCTGTTCTTGGCGAGCAGCGGCTACGTGATGTGGCTGTATCCGAAGTGGAAGAAGTGGCGTAAGCAGCGCGTCCAATAGCCATGGACTACGACGCTGCGCCCGCGATCGCCGAGGAGCGGGTTGGCCGTGGCATGGCGGTGTTGGCATGGCTTCCAGCGGTGCTTGCGGTGTGGTTCTTGGTCGCCGCCGAGAATCTCGTCGACATCTTCTTGTGCCTGGTGCTGATGGCACATGCCCCGACGGTGTTGCGGTTGCCGCCACTAGAACGTCGCCGCCAGTTGCTCATCGAGATGCCGGCGATCTTGCTCGGTACGTTTGGCATCGCCGTTCTGTTGGTGCAAGGCATGGCGGCGTTGCTCGACGCGCCGACGCCGTGGCTGCAGGCGGTGCAGTTCGGCTGCTATATGAGTGTCTGGGTCTTGTCGTTGCGCTTGGTGTATCGCGGCCTGCAGTGGTTGTTGCTGCGCGTGTGCAAACGGCAACTGCTGGCACGCGTCGTGACGGCAGTCGTGATGATCGGCATCGGCATGCCGCAGCTGTTCGTCGCACTACAGACGCGGCGGGTAGCGATCGGCAAACAGCCCAACGCCTACTTCGCGACCAAGGCACAGCGTGAGGTGACGTTCGCCACGGATGGGGGGCTGATGCTGCGCGGCACGTTGCTGACGCAGCCGAAGTCGCCCGAGTCGCGTCCGGTCGCGATCGTCTGCCACGGTCTCGGCGCCAACCGTGCCAACTTCTTCTCCTACGCTCAGATCCTGTGGCTGCTCGACTGCAACGTGTTCGCGTTCGACTTCCGCGGTCACGGCCAAAGTGAAGGCGTGACGACCACGCTCGGCGGTCGCGAAGCCAGCGACGTCGTGGCGGCAACCAACTGGGTGCGTTCCCAGCCACAGTTCGCGAACAGCAAAATCGTGCTCGTCGGCATCTCGATGGGCGGCGCAAGCGCGTTGCGTGCAGCCGCGGATGCCAAGGCCGACGCCGTCTTCACCGAGAGTGCCTTCGCCGACTTGTCGACGATGCTCGATGAGCGCATGTCTGGTCTCGGCCCGCTACGCCACTTCGCAAGTGCATCGGTGCGGTTGGCCGCCTACATGCAACTCGGCGTCGACCTCGACGAGATCTCGCCGCTACGTAGCCTGGCAGCACTGCCCGCCACCGTTCCGGTCGTTCTCATCCACGCCGCCGAAGACGCCTTGATCCCGGTCTCACACGGCCACACCCTCGCCGCAGCCCGTCCTGACCTGACCCTGCACCTGATCGAAGGCGCCGGCCACGGCGGCTGCACCAGCGCCGGCTGGGCCCAAGTGAAGAACCACCTGGAACACCTCCTGGCGACCCTGAACTAACACCGGCGTACCGAACCCGCTTCACACCGCCGGCGAAACTTGCGGCTAGCCGCAAGTTTCGCCGGCGGTGTGAAGCGGGTTCGGTACGCCAGGTTACTTGGCTGGGGTCAACGAGAGATTGACTCGGTGTGCCGCCGAGTGGCCGGGTACGCGCGTCTCGATGGTGGCCGCGGTGTCGGTGAGCAGGGGGCGGAGTTCGCAGCGGGTCTGGAAGAGCGCGGTGCCGTCTTCTTGCAGCAGTTGCACGAACAGGTCGTCGCCCTTGCCGACAACGTCGCAGGCGGCGCGGGCGGCCAGGGTTTCGCTGGCCGCGCGGCGGGCGTCGAGTGCTGCGGGCGTGGTTGGGTAGCCCTCACCTCGAGCGAGGGTGACGTGGTAGATGCCCCACGAACTGGTCAGGTCCACAGCGAGCATGTCGCCGAATGGGCCGGTGTTGGTCAGCACCTCTGCGGCGGGCGTGGCCGTGGCGCGTTCGAGCCAGCCGGCTTGCCACATGAGGGCGAGGCTGGCGACCAGGAACAGCGGGGCGAGCCACAGCATCTGCTTGCGGCTCAGGCCGGCGACGCCGGTGGTCGTGCTGGTAAGCGGGCCGCGATCTTGCGCCGTGACCGGGCGCCGACGCGTGACCGGTTCGAGGTTGTGACCGCGCATGACGAAGAGCGTCTCGGCCACTTCATCGTTGTAGACCAGTTTGCAACGCAGGTTGGTTTCGACGGTGCCGGGTTGCGCGGCATCGGCGACATCCTGGAGTCGGTCCAAGAACGTCGTCTGTGCGGCGGCGTCAAAGCCGCCCGCGGCAACTTGCGTCGCTGCTGGTAGCACGGAAAAGCGACCGCCGCTGATGTCGATCCGGAACGCGCCGGCGCCCGCTGTGCTCAGTTGCTCGACGGCGCGATGCAGAGTGGCTTCGTCGAGAACGCGGCCGTCGAGAATGCCGTCGATGTGGAGTGCGTCAGGTGCGTCACTGCGCGGGGTGCTGCCCGGTTCGCTGCCGGGCGGCGGCGGCGGTGGCTGCTCGGTCACGAAACGTCCCCGCGGAACAGATCGACCGTTCGCAGCGGCGCCCAGTCCTGCATGCCTTGGCTCCAGACGAGCGAGTCGGCATCGATGGCGTCGGCTTGTAGCAGGTGACGAATCGTCTCAGGCGATACCGGTCCCTGGCGTTCGCCGTCGCGGGCGTAGAACCACTGGTCGGCGTTGGTCAGTAGTGCCGGCTGCGCGGCTTCCGGGATCTCTGGTGGCTTGGAAGTGTCGAGGCCGAGGACATCGTCGTGGGCGCCGAGGCGGCGCTCGACCTGCGAATGGCGCTGGTCGGCGACGTGACGTTCCTTGTTGAGCTGCTCACGTAGGCGGCGATTCTCGAGATCCGCCGTCTTCTGCCGCTCCTGTTCTTCCTTCAGGTTCGGCACGACCAGCACGAGGATCAGGCCGATGCACGACAGGAACAAACCGACGAAGAACCAGGCCACAGCGCTGCGGCCACGGTCGGCAGCGATCACGGCGCAGATGATTGCGAACAGCAGGTGTCCGCCGACGACGACTCCCTCGTCGGCTTGTGCGAGCATCGTGAGCATGGATGGGTCAACCCTGAAGCAAGTAGCGAATAGCCCAGCCAATGGCGACGGCCAGGACGAAAGCGATGTAGCCGTCACGCCTAAGCGCGCGGTGACGAGCCTCTACGTGGCCCGTGCGAAGTATGTGCAAATGCAGCAAAGCCGTCGCCGGCAGCAGAACGGCGATGACGATGCCGCCCGGGTGGTAGGCAAAGGCTTTGCCCAGATCACCTTGCAGCGTTGCGCAGGTGCTGCGGACGAGCCCACAGCCGGGGCAGGCGATGGGGCCCAGGCAGGCCTCCAGCGGGCACTCGGGGCCGCGCACGCCAAACCACGTCGCGGCGTCAGGGCCGACCTTGGCGGTCAAGGCGGCGATCGTGGCGAGCGTCGAGCCAGTCAGCCAGGCCCACGACCATCGTAGGCTGCGAGGCTGTTCCTGTTTCTTCGGTTGGCTGGAAGCGGTCACAACGAGATCACAGGAGATCGCGGATTCCGGCGCAAGGTCCTTGGCTCAAGTGACCACCGTCCTAGGCCGATAGGACGGTTGTGAACGTCCGTGTCGATCCCCACAGCTCCGTGCCACCGAGTCAACAGCTCGTCGCGGCGGTGTTGGATGCGATCGCTACGGGGGAGTTGGCTGCCGGCGACAAGTTGCCGTCGGTGCGCGGCCTGGCGGCCGAAGCGTTGGTCAATCCGAACACGGTGACCAAGGCCTACCGCGACCTCGAGCACCTCGGTGCGAGTGAGGGGCGCAATGGCTCTGGGGTCTACGTCACGGCAGACGGGCCGAAGGTCGCGAAGGGCATTCGGCTGGCTGAGACGCTCGATGCGTTCGAAGCCGCGGTGCAGTTTGCCCGGCGTGCGGGACATGAGGAGATGGTGCTGCGCGACGTGTTGCAGCAGGCGTTTGGGGAGAGGGGAGCGGCGGCACGGTCAAGTCAGCCGCAAGGGAGCAAGTCATGAATGACGTCGTAACGTTGTCGGGGTTGGGGGTGCGCTACGGGCGGAAGCGTGTCTTGGACGGGTTGTCGCTATCGCTGGCGCCTGGGCAAGTCACGGTGCTGCTGGGACAAAACGGAACGGGCAAGAGCACGTTGATGCGAGTTCTGCTCGGCGTCATGCGACCGCGCGAAGGCACGGTGCGGATGTTCGGCCTCGATCCGTTGCAGCATCACAGGGATGTGCTGCAGCGCGTTGGCTACGTTCCGGATGTTCCGGACGTCTACCCGTGGATGAACGCGAAGGACCTGTTCAAGTTCTTGGCGCCGCAGTATCCGACGTGGAACAAGGGCAGGTGTCGCAAGCTCTGCAAGCAACTCGATGTGCCGATGAAGACACGCTTCAAAGCGATGTCCCGTGGTCAGGGCATGAAGACCATGCTAGTCGCAGCGCTGTCGTCCGAGCCGGACCTGCTGTTGCTCGATGAACCGTTTGCGGGCCTCGATGCGTTGGTCCGCGAAGAAGTGCTGCAGGGTGTGCTAGGTGCGCTGAAGGATGGGGATCGCGAGATCACGGTCCTGTGTGCCACGCATGAGCTCGACATCGCAGCCAGGATTGCGGATCGCGTGGCCGTTCTGCAGGATGGCAAGCTGCATCAACACGGGACGCTGGCTGAGGTGCTTGGCGAGGAGGAACCGGCGCAGGTTCCAAGTGGCTTGCAGCAGATGCTTGCTACCGCTGCGCAACACGAGGAGGTGTCGGTATGAACCTCACGCTTACCTACTGCTGGAAGGAATGGCGGGCGCAGCGCGGATTGTTGGTCGCCTACACGTTGCTAGTGTTCACGTGTTTGTGCCTTGGGCTGTATCTCGCGCCGCGGCACTACTGGTTCGACGAAGGCTTTGGCGTGCATGCGCTATCGTGGTTCGTCGCCGCCGGGTGCATTGGCGTCATCGCGTTCGCAGTGCCAAACCTCGTTCGGGCAGAGTTCACGAGCAAAGACGATCAGTTTGTTCGGCGCTTGCCGGGCGCGCTGAGGCCGGCGTTCTCCGGCAAGTTGCTCTTCCTCGTGTTGGTGACGGCTGCTCTACCCCTGCTCGGGCTGTTGTTTGGCGAACTGCTCGTGACGGCGCGCGATAGCAATTGGGATGGACTGTTCTTCTGGGACTGGCAAGGCAACGTGTCGATGCAACGTCCATTCGTCGTGTTAGCCATGGCGGCCCCCATGCTGCTGTTGCCGTGGATCTGGACGGTCGGCATGTGGCTGCCTGGTGGTCGATTGGCCTTGCTCGGTACGACGCTTCTATTGTTGCTGCTCGGCGTTGGTCTGTTTGCCGTGATGCGGCAGTATCCGAAAATCGAACAGGGAGTCGTTTGGCAGTCGTGGTTGTGGACGGTTCCGCTAACTGGGCTGTTCGCGGCTGCTGCATCGTGGATCAAGGGCCGGCGCGGTGGTGGACCCTTGCGTTCGGCGCGGCATGGGATGTTGGCGCTCTTGATCGTGTTGCTGCCGGGGGCCGTGTGGGTTGGTGAGCGGGTCTGGCGCTATCGCCACCCTGATATGGAGAACCTCGGCGCCATGTCGGTGGTTGGGATGAGTCCGGGCGGGCGCTACGCATTGGCCTACGTTGTCGAGGATTGCGATTGGCAAGCCGCCCTCGCGCGGATTGACCTGGAGACAGGTGTCGCCCAGCAGGTCACTGAAGTTGGGGAACATCTAGGACCGTTACTGGCCGCTCCCCATCGGTTGCGTACTCGTGCCGCACAGCGATACTGGCGCGGAGTCGAAGGCAGTGAAGACTACATCTTGGACTTGACGTCAGGTGAGCGGCATACGATCGAGCTTGATCGGGAGCAACGAGCGGTCATGCCGCCCCGTCTGGCCACGGCCATCTCGCAACAGCGCACGGGTGATTCGGGGCTCTCTGCACCCGGAGGCATCCGTGTTCGTTGTGGCGAAGGGAAGCTCTTCTTCGAGATGCCGAACGGAACGGTCGAGCACGTCGACTACCCCTTTCCGACTGATCGCTCATCCTATGTTGCTGGGCACGGCTTGAGGGTGATGGCTGACGGCGGGTGGCGCTACTACGGGTTTGCGCAGCGCCTCATCCGTGACGTTCGTGATGCGCAGACGGCCTTGTTCGTGGGGGCAAAGATCTTGGTTCGGGTGAAGGGAAAGTCGATTCGGCGTAGCGGGGAGGCAAACAGAGCCAGCTGGGTTATCTACCACGAAGATGGCGAAGGCGAACCCTGCGAAGCGCTGCGCAACGCAGTTGTGGCTGGGTTGCTCGACGACGAGCGAGTATTGGCGTACGTCGAGGGGGCGCACCGCGAAGCCTTGCGCATATTCGCCTTCAACACGGCAACCGGGGAAACGCAGGATGTCGAGTTGCCGTCCGTTGCCGGTAGGTCAGCGTCGCCTTGGACGTTACGAGGTTTCGTTTCGCCGATGAGGCAGACCGGATCCGTGCTGCCGCGAGACCCAGCCAACCACGTCTGGCTGAGTTGCTATCGTGGTGGGGACACGCACTGCTTTCGGCTGCACGCCGAGTCTCTTGAAGCTTCCGGAGTGCCCGTGACTATCAACATGTTCGGTAACACGTTGTTGGCCTGGGACAACCTGCCAAAGGTTGTGCACCAGGACGGCCTCGAGATCATCGAGACCAACATCGAAACCGGTGCCCGTCGCACGTTGTTCAGCGGGGCAAAGCAGAACGGGCAGTAGTGCTGCCCAGGTCCGGCGGCGACAACAGCATGCGCTGTTGTCGCGGTCGTGAGTAGAGGTGCGCCCTACTTCGCCTTCTTGCCGCCGCCGAACTCCTTCGTCGACAACCGGATCATCAGATCGTAGTTGTCCGGCTCGATCTCGAGCGCGAGCTGGCGCATGCGCTGCACTTCCTTCTCGTTCTTCTTACCGCGCGCCATCGAGTCGGCGAGATACATCCAGAAGCGGCCCTGTAGCGGGTCGATCTCGACGGCCTTCTTGAACTGCGCTTGGGCTTCGGAGTGCTTGCCCTTCTGGTAGAGGGCGCGGCCGTAGCCGAAGTGCGTCATGCAGTTGGTGTCGCCCATGTCGAGCGCCGTCTTGAAGAAGCGTTGTGCCTTGATCGGCATGCCGCGCGCCAACGCGATGTCGCCGGCGTTGCGGAAGCCGTCGCCGGTCGCCGCCTTCATGCCCTTGACGTGTTCGTGCCAGCCCTTCTCGAACTCTGCGACCGAGTCGACCTTCATGAACTTCTTGAAGACGCGGATCTGCTCTTCTGGTTCGACCTTGAAGATGCGTGAGAAGTGGGGGACGCGCTTGATCGACTTGTCGCGACCGAGTGCGAGGTAGAACTTCTTGAATGCCTTGGCCGTCTTCGGGTCCGACATCAAGTAGTGGATGAAGCTCCAACCCCACGCGTAGTGGATGGCGTTGAACTCGCGCTGCGGCTTGCGGATCAGGTCTTCGAGGCTCTGCCACTCGTCGAGACGGATGGCGTCCTGGATCGTTGCGAGGCGACCTTCTTGCAGGTTGCCGATGATCATCTTCTTCTTCTTCGGATCCCACTCACTCGCGCCGTAGTACTCGGCGAGCGACTCGTTGATCCAACTCGGGTAGTGGAACATCGGGTCGATCAAGTGGGTCAGATAGTGATTGGTCTCGTGGAACATCACGTCCTGCGTCAGCTCTTCGTCGAGTCGCTCGTAGAAGAAGTCGAGCTCGATCGGCTTGACGAATCGGAAGTAGCCGATGACGCCGTTGGGGGCCGCGCTGACTTGCTGGAAGTATTCGCGGTCGTGGTAGAAGCACACCTTGAGGCGGCCCATGCCGCGCGGCTTCTTGATGCCCCAAGCCTTGGTGAAGGTCTTGTAGTAGACCTCCATCATGTCGGCGTAGCGCTTCATCACTTCGGGATCGATCGTGTATTCGAACGCGAAGTTCTTCGTGTTGAGGGTGTAGCGGTGGCGCCACAAGCGGTGCTTCTGCGCGTCTTCGATGCGCTTCTTCCGCGAGGCGCGACGCTTCTTCATGATGCCGTCGCGCTTCTTCGGCGTGACCCACTTGCCTTCGAAGAAGACCTTGCCCTTGGCCATCTTGGCCTTGTCGGCTTCGGACCAGGAGCTTTCCTTGACCTCGACCTCGAACGCGGTGCATTCCTGGATCAGGGCCTTCGGCACGATGACGTCGCCGTTCTTGTAGTGGATGACCGCGCCCTTCTCGTGTTGCGAGATGCGTTGGTCCATGACGAAGCGGCCGTCGCGCAGCTGCATGCTGTCCTGTGCGGACAGCAGCGTCGTCATGCCGAGGGCCACCAGCGGCAGCACAGTTCTGATTGCAGTCTTCATTCTCACTTACCTTTCTTGACGAACTTGGCGAAGGCCTTCTCGTGCTTGGCCCAGGACTTGTCCTTGATGCCGCTGAGCATCTTCTCGTTGATCTCGTTCTGCAGACGCTTGGCGCGTTCCTTGGATTGCGTGGCGTAGGCCTTGGCGCGCTCCTCCTCTTCCTTCTCCGTCTCGGCGGCCTTGAAGGTCATGCCCTTGGAGTTGTCGTTCTTCTCGCCGACCTCGATCGCCGACTGGAAGTAGCGCTTGATGAACTTCTTGAACGCCTTGTCGCGGCTGCCGGGGCCGATGACGTAGCGCAGCGCTTGTGATGACGCGTAGCTCACCTCGTGGTTCGCCGAGCGCAGCTTGGTGAACTCGGATTCGGTCATGCTGAGCAGCTTCTGCAACTTGGGCAGCTTGCCCTGGCGATGCAGGTCGCGAGCACCGTCGCGCGCGTAGTCCTCGACGCGGAAGTCGAGCTTGCGGCCCTTGACGTAGCACTCACTGACGTAGTCGTTGAGCGACCAGGTCAACCAGTACGGCGTGTAGGTGACGATGTAGGGATCGCGCTCCTGCAGGAAGTGCTGGAGGATGCCCGAGAACAGGATGCTGACGTCGCGGCCGCTCGAGCCGTTGTAGTTGTCGTAGTAGGTGCCGATTTCGCGATCGGCGCCGACCAGCGACCAGCCGGTGCTGTTCGACGAGTCGAAGTGGAACGCCGAGTATTCATCGCGGTCCTTGCACAGGCGCAGGACCGGCCGACGCACGTAGTCTTCGCCGAGCGAACCGAACTCCTTCTCGCACCACTTGTAGAACAGTTCCGCCCCGTCGGTCATCTGCTTCGTGAACTTCGGGCTCGCGTGTGAGACGACCATGAAGTGCTTGGACTCGGTGATGGTCCAGTCATCCGGCGTTGCCTTGCGCGTCGCGGCGTGGTGCTGACGCTCCATGTCCTTGCGGATCTCTTCGCGCTCCTTCGACGGGCGCTTGCGCCACTCGCTGCGGAACGCGGTCCACAGGCGCGTCGACGTGCGCTTGGATCCCTTGTGCGTGATCGGCGCCGAGGCTTCGACGGCGGGGGCCTTGATGCGGATGCTGTTGAGGCACTTCAGCACGTGCTTCCTGACCTTGTCGAGGCGGTCTTCGAGGCACTCGAACTCGACGGCCATCTCGAACGTCGGTTGGCGGATGACCACGCTGTAGAGGTGCAGCTTAGGTTCGCTCTTGTGAATCTCGACTTCGCACATCAGCGCGTCTTGGCCGCCAACCTTCTTCTCGTCTTCCTTGGAGAAGAAGAAGCCGCGGCGGTGGCGCTTCACGTAGTCGCGGTAGCCCTGATAGGGCACGGCGCCGATGCCGATGAACGTCGTGCCTTCGGTCTCATGGACCTCGGTCGCGCTCCCCTTCTTCGCCTTCTCCGTGAAGATGATGATGCGCATCAACGCGCGGTGCTCACGGTTCCAGTCTTTGCCCTTGGACAAGTAGCTCTTGTCGCTGAGGAACTTGGCGGCGATCCACTTCTCGTCGACCTGCAGGGGGACGGTGGCGTACCCCTCGGGAATGGTCAGCTTGATGCCGTGCTTGCTATGGGACCAGACGCGACCTTTCAGTTCTTGGGCTGTGGCCGTGTCGGTCGTCGTCAGAAACGCTGCAGCGAGTACGCAAGGTACAAGAATGCGGGGCGCGATTGTCTTCATTGGGGCTCTCTCCTTTTAGTTGCCGAGGGCAAGCGTAAGCCACGCAGCCCCAGATGCATAGTGGGGCGGCCTTACGTGGATGTGCTGCAACCATTTCGAATCACGGCTATGACGGACGAACGGCGCCGTAACTGGCAGCGTTCCTGGTAAAGACGCCCCGGGAGGGGCGTTCGTACGCGATTCTTTGCAAAACGTGACTGTGGCCACGGCGGTTCCGTTTCGATCACCGCTTTTTCGTTACGGTGCGACCGTCCCGCGACGTGGCTGTGCGCATGCGCACAAAGCCGCAAGGATCAATTGCCCCAGATCGTCACGTGTGGGTGCGAATCGCGGCACGCCTGCCACTCGGCCGCATCGACCGGGGTCTTGTTGACGTCGAGTCGTTCGAGCTCGGGGATGTCGAGCACGCGGCGATCGAACGCCGTGAAGTTGCTGTTCGTGAAGCTGATGTTGCCGATGCGATCCAACTCGGCGAGGCGATCGAATCCTTGTCGCCAGTCGAGGTCACGCATGCCACACAAACCGAGGTAGCCGAAGGCGGGCAGGCCGCGCAGTTCGGGCAGGTTGGTCAGCGGGTTGTAGCTGAGGTCGAGTTGCCGCAGGTGGGTGAGGCCTTGCAGGGTCGCTGGTAGGCGTCGTAAGCCCGTCTTCCACAGGCTGAGGTTGCGCAGCTCGGTCAGTTCGACAACGTCGTCGGGCACGGCTTCGATCTGGTTCTCGGCGAGGAGCAGGACTTCCAGGTTGCTCGCCTCGTGCAGGTGTTGCGGCCACGCGTCGAGCTTGCAGCGAGCCAGTTCGAGAACGGCCAGGCTCTTGAGATCGAACAGCTCGTCGGGCAGTTGCGACAATGGGTTGTCGGCGAGCCAGAGTTCGCGCAGGTGCGGCAGCGATGCGATCGCCGGATCGATCGTTTGCACGCGGCACTTCTGCAGGCGTAAGGTGCCGAGGCTGTGGAACTGCGCGATGGAGTCGGGCAGTGCCTCGATCGGATTGTCGGAAGCGTCGAGAGTTGCGACCTTGTCGACTCCGCCAGTCGTTGGCAAGGTCGTCAGGCCGCAGCCACGCAGATCCAGTTGGAACGGCGCTGCGCTCCACGGCAGCTCCGGGCATTCGGTGAGTTCGCGGTTGTAGGCGAGGCTGACACGCGAGAGTGAGTCGAGTGACTTGGGTAGTTCGACGCGCTGCAGCTTGCACGCGGTCAATTCGATGACCTGCAGGCCGCCGGTGGCGCGTGGCTGCAACAGCGTGCGCAGTTCGCCGCCGCGGATGGCCAGCGTCTTGAGCTTGGCCGGCAGGCTCGACCACAGAAGGTCGCCGAGTTGGCTGCCTTCGATGTCGAGTTCGGCGAGCTCGGGACACGCGTCGAGCCAACGTTGTAGCGCGGCATGGTCGAGCGTGCAGTCCGACAGGTTGAGAGCCTGCACCCCGCTGAGGTCGCGCGGCGGCGCGTTGGCGATCAGATCGCAGTCTTCGAAGCTGAGTGTTGGCGGAACGTCTTGCGCCGCGGTGAGCGGCGCGAAGTTGTTGTCGACGATCTCGAGCTCCGTCATGGGGTCCCGCGTGTGTCGCCGACGTCAGCTCTTCTGGTTCTCGATCGCGGCTTGCACGAAGTCGCGGAAGAGCGGGTGCGGCGTCAGCGGCCGCGTCTTGTACTCGGGGTGGTATTGCACGCCGACGAACCACGGGTGGTCCGGGATCTCGACGATCTCGACGAGGTCCAGTTTCGGGTTGGTGCCGGCCATCACGAGACCCTTCTCACGCAGTTGCTCGCGGTAGTCGTTGTTGAGTTCGAAGCGGTGGCGGTGACGTTCGCTGATCATCTCTTCGCCGTAGGCGCGGCGGCTGAAGGAGCCCTCCTGCAACTTGCAGTCGAACGCACCGAGGCGCATGGTGCCGCCCTTGTCGAGGGTGGTCTTCTGCTCTTCCATCAGCGAGATCAGTGGGTTCTTGGCGTTGGGGTCGTACTCGGTCGTCGTCGCATCGGTGAGACCGAGTTCGCTGCGCGCGTATTCCACGACTGCCGCCTGCATGCCGTAACAGATGCCCAAGAACGGGATCTTGTGCTTCCGTGCGTAGGCGATGCTTGCGATCTTGCCTTCAAAACCACGTTCGCCGAAACCTCCGGGAACGAGGATGCCATCGACACCTTCGAGCAGCTTCTCGGCGCCGTTGTCGGCGACCTCTTCGGCGGACACCTTGCGCAAGTTGACCTTGCAGCGGTTGGCGATGCCGGCGTGGCTCAGTGACTCGTAGATCGACTTGTAGGCGTCGTGCAGCTCGATGTACTTGCCGGCGACCGCGATCGTGACTTCGTGCTCGGGCTTCTTGACGACCTCGAGCAACTGGCGCCAGTCGTCGGTTTCGATCTTCTTGGTCGGCTTGAGCTCGAGGTGGTTGAGGACGCGCTGGTCGAGGCCCGACTCGATCAGCATCAACGGCACTTCGTAGATCGAGAAGTCGACGTCCTTCTCCTCGATGACCGCTTCGGGGCGCACGTTGCAGAACAACGAGATCTTGCGCGCCATGTCCTCGTCCATCGCGACTTCGGTCCGGCACACGAGCACGTGCGGTTGGATGCCGATCTCACGCAGCTTGCCGACCGACTGTTGCGTTGGCTTGGTCTTGAGTTCGCCAGACGCGCGCAGGTACGGCAGCAACGTCAGGTGGATGAACATGCAGTCGTTCGCGCCAACCTCGAGGCTGAACTGACGAATGGCCTCGAGGAACGGGAGGCTCTCGATGTCACCGACCGTGCCCCCGATCTCGGTGATCGCGATGTCCGGAGCCTCGTCACCATCACTGGCGGCCGCGCCCGCGCGGATGCCCATCTTGATCTCGTCGGTGATGTGCGGGATCACCTGCACCGTCTTGCCGAGGTAGTCGCCGCGCCGCTCCTTCTGGATTACCGACTTGTAGATCTTGCCGGTGGTGTAGTTGGAGTCCTTGTTGATGCGCGCATGGGTGAACCGCTCGTAGTGGCCGAGGTCGAGGTCTGCCTCGGTGCCGTCATCGGTCACGTACACTTCGCCGTGTTGGAACGGCGACATCGTGCCGGGGTCGACGTTGATGTACGGGTCGAGCTTCTGCATCGAAACCTTGAGGCCGTGGCGCTCGAGGATCCAACCGATGGCGGCAGAGGTCAGGCCTTTGCCGAGGGAGGAGACGACGCCGCCGGTAACGAACAGATACTTGGTCATAGGGTGCGTGGCAGGGCTCAGGCCATTCAGGCGGTCGCGGTCAATCGTTGCAGGTAGGAGTCGTAGTCTTCACGCGTCTCGATGCCCCAGGGGCTGCCTTGGGCATCAAGCACGTGCATTTGAATGTCGTTCTCGAGGAAGCGCAGTTGCTCGAGGCTTTCGGTCTCGGCAAGGCCGCTACTCGGCAGGCCGGGAATGCGCAGCAGAGTGTCGCGCGCAAAGCCGTAGACGCCGATGTGACGAAGCACTGGCACGGTCGGTTCTTTCACCGGCTGCGAACTCGTGGCGGCAGCGCCGTGCGGGATAGCCTGCCGGCTGAAGTAGAGCGCCTTCTGGTTGATGCCGCGCACGACCTTGACCACGTTGGGGTTCTGGATCGTTGCGGCATCAGTCAGCGGCGCACACAGGGTGTTGCACTCCGCGTCGCCGTCTAGCAGTTGCGCGACGAGCGATTCGAGATCGGCTTCGGCGACCTCTGGCCAGTCACCTTGAATGTCGAGAACGGCGCGGCATTCGATCTGCTGCGCGGCTTCGGCACAGCGCTCGCTGCCGGTGCGGCACGCGGCGCTCGTGCGCACGACTTCATAACCTGCCCGGCGCGCTGCCGCCTCGACGTCGTCGTCATCCGTTGCGACGCAGACGAGGTCGATGTTGCGCGCCTTCTTGGCCTGATCGCACGTGTGCAGGAACAGCTCCTGGCCGCTCTCTTTGAGCAGGGCCTTGCCCGGCAGGCGCTGGCTGCCGACGCGAACGGGAATGATGGCCAGGGCTTGGATGTTCGAGTGCCCGCTCACCGCTTGTTCCTATTGAGGCGCTTGTTTCGCTCGAGGCGACGCAGCTCGGCGGCGCGTCGCGCCTGCTCCTTGTCCGTCAAGAACTCGGGATACGCGCCGTCCTCACTGCTGGGGCCCGAGTGGTAGGCGGTGCTGCTGTTGTAGAGCGTCAGGAAGTAGGCGCGTGCCTTGTTGAACGCCGCTTCGCGCGGATCCGTGAAGCTGCCGCGGCGCACCCAGTAGTATCTCTTGCCGGCCTTCTCGAGGCGTAGGACGTCGCGGGCGCCACCGGGCTGCGACGGCAGGCTGAGCTTGAACAGTTCTTCGGCGGTGAAGACATCGAACAGCGCCTGCATCTCGGCATCGGGCACGACCTTGCTGAGCTGGTCGCTGCCACGCCCGTAGACGACGTCCGGGCGACCGCCACTGTCGTTGCGCAGCGAGAGCACCGGACCGTTCTTGGACGCGAGGGAGAAGATCGCCGTCTTGCCGGGTTCGATCGTCAAGCTACGGGGCAGAGAACTGCATCCGGCGAGACCGATGGCTGCGAGTAGGAGCGAAATCCGGACGGTGAGGGGGGCAGCCATTCCGGGCCCCGAGCTTATCGAGGCGACGGGCAAAGACCACGTCCCGTTTGCAAAGGATCGCGGTCGTTTCGACCGCCGCAGCAACTCTCCAGACTACTTCGACTGACTTTCCACAGTGCCGCTCGCGGGCAGCCACTGCCACTCCAGCGCGCCGGCATCGCTCACCGCCAAGGGCGGCTGGCCAGGCCGATACAGCTGGCACAGATTCGGGTCGCGCTCGAGGTGCACGACCGCAAACCGACCCTGCGGTGACAGGCGGATCTTGGCACCGTGGCGGTAGTCCTTGGGCACGGACTGCACGGGCTCCTTCACGCCAGCTTGCATCAGCAGGAAGTGTTCGCCCTCGGAGGCAATCGAGAAGAGCGGCGCCTTGGGCTTGTGGCCGGCGGGGGGCGGCGGTGTATGTCGAAGCACCATCGGGCCATAGGCCGATTCGTCCGTGATCTTGCCGGTCGCGACGTTGCGGCGCACCCAGGCGAAGTGGCCGCCGTTGCGGCCCTTGCCAATCGTCTCGGACGAGACGATCTGCTCGTCGTCAAACCACTGGCACTCGACCGTTGGCGAGAAACTCGACAGTGGCGACAGGCTGATGTTGAGCCCGTTCCATTGGTTGAGAACCTTGGCCGCGCCCAGATCGACGACCGCGATGTGGCCGCGCCAGTTGACGTTGGCGCCGATTGCGAGGCGTAGGCCGTTGGGGGACAGCGCGAGCCTCGTCTGCGAAGTGCCTTGCGGCAGGTCGTAGATCTTGCGGCCCTTGCTGCGGGTGAGGCTGATCGACCACACCTCGCGTTCGCCGGCGGTTACGCCGATGGCCAGGTTGCCCTCGATCAGCGGAATCGATTCGAAGGTCGGTTCGGCCAGCTTGCGGCGGGCCCCCGGAGTGCGCCAGTTGCGGGCGTATAGGTGGTTGTCGCCTTTGCTCCAGCGGTCGTCGCCGAGGAACAGGACTTCGTCGCCGCGCTGCGCTACGAAACTGTGCGGAGAACCTTCGGCGAACAACTGGTGGCTGCCTGTCTTCGTGTCGACGACGATCAAGCCATAGACTTGGCCGTAGCTGGCGATCAGGATGTGGCTCTGGTCGAGGCGGGCGACGACGTCGGCGTTGCCGGCGTTGATCCAGAACTTCTTGGCGGCAGCATCGCCGTCACAGTTGGCGGCGAAGATCGAGACCTCGTGTGGCGTGCCGGGGCTGTTGCGTTCGAAGCAGACGAGCGGCCCCGGGCCGAGTTCGATGGGGAGTGCGCGTTGGCGGGTCAGATCCGGCGCGGGCTTCTTGCCGGGAAGTCCCTGACTGCAGAGCGGCAGGCAGAGGCCGAGCACGACGGCGAACCGTGTCGGGAACGTCACGAGGGGAGCCATTGGTACTGAACATAATGGCAGTTGCGGACGTCGTCGTAAGTGCCGTGTCAGATGACTTCGGTGATGCCGTAACCGCGTTCGCAATGGCCGTTCAGTGCAACAGCTTGCGGCGCCGAAAAAACCATGTGGCGCCGCCGGTTGGCGACGGCGCCGAACTACCCTGCCCAAGCCATGCAACCCCGCCCCTTCCACAAGGTCCTGTGCGCGAATCGCGGCGAGATCGCGATCCGCGTGTTCCGCGCCTGCGCCGAACTCGGCATCCGCACCGTCGCGGTCTTCAGCGACGAAGATGCCACCAACCAGCACCGCTACAAGGCCGACGAGAGCTACCTGATCGGCAAGGGCAAGGGGGCCGTGGCTGCGTATCTCAGTGGCGATGAGATCCTGGAGGTCGCGAAGCAAGCCAACGTCGACGCGATCCATCCGGGTTATGGCTTCCTGTCGGAGAACCACGAGTTTGCCGCGGCGGTGCGCGCGGCCGGGATTGCGTTCATCGGTCCGAGCGCCGACGTGATCCAGAACCTCGGCGACAAGGTCGAGGCGCGCAAGATGGCCGAGGAGTTGTCGGTGCCGTGTGTGCCCGGCATGGAGTTGCCGGTTGACGAACAGCAAGCGCTGCAGGCCGCAGAGAAGTTCTTCACTGACAACGGCACGACGATCTTCAAGGCGGCGCACGGTGGTGGTGGTCGCGGCATGCGTGTCGTCGAGCGCAAGAAGGACCTGGCGACGTTGCTGCAGCAGGCGCGCAGTGAATCGCTCGCCGCGTTTGGCAGCCCGGTTGTGTTCCTCGAGAAGTACCTGCCGAAGGTCCGGCACATCGAAGTGCAGGTCATCGGCGATACCCACGGCAACGTCGTGCACCTGTGTGAACGTGATTGCTCGGTGCAGCGTCGCCACCAGAAGGTCGTCGAGATTGCGCCGGCACCCAACCTACCCGAGAAGACGCGCGCTGCTCTGTTTGCCGACTCGCTGCGTCTCGCCAAGCACGCCGGCTATCACAACGCGGGCACGTTCGAGTATCTCGTTGCCGGCGACCAGCACTACTTCATCGAGGTCAATCCGCGCCTGCAGGTTGAGCACACGGTGACCGAACAGATCACCGGTGTCGACCTCGTGCAGGCGCAGTTGCGCGTCGAGCAAGGTCACCGTCTCGACAGTGAACTCGTTGGACTCGGCGATCAGGATGCGATCCAACCACGTGGTTACGCGATCCAGTGTCGCGTCACGACCGAAGATCCGCAGAACGACTTCCTGCCCGATACTGGCACGATCCTGGCCTACCGTTCGCCGGGTGGCTTTGGCTTGCGCCTCGATGGTGGCGACAGCATGGCCGGCACCGTGGTCGGCGGTCACTACGACTCGCTGCTCGTCAAGTGCATCACGTTTGCCGGGACCCTCGAGAAGGCCGCGCAGAAGGGCGTGCGTGCGCTGCGTGAGTTCCGTATCCGCGGCGTGAAGACGAACCTCGCGTTCTTGCGCAACGTGTTGGGGCACGAGAGCTTCCTCAGTGGCGATACGTGGACGCGCTTCCTCGACGAGACGCCCGAACTGTTCGAGATCGAAGATGGTCGGGACCGGGCGACCAAGCTGCTGCGCTACCTGGCGGACGTGATCGTCAACGGCCACCCGACCGTGCCGGCAACGGCGCGCTTGTCGCCGTCACAGGCGGTGGCACCCGCGCTGCCGTCAGTCTCGGATGGCATGCCGCCACCCGGAACTGCGCAGATCCTCGATGAGGGGGGACCGGGCAAGGTTGTCGAATGGGTCAAGCGTCAGTCGAGGCCGCTGCTCACCGATACGACGATGCGCGACGCGCATCAGTCGCTGTTGGCCACACGCTTGCGCACCAAGGATATGCTGGCCATTGCCCCGGCGATGGCACACACCGCGCATCAACTGTTCTCGTTCGAGACGTGGGGCGGCGCGACGTTTGACGTTGCCTACCGCTTCCTCAACGAAGACCCGTGGGATCGACTGACGAAGCTCAAGAACGCGATCCCGAACGTGCTGCACCAGATGCTCCTGCGTGGTGCGAACGCGGTTGGCTATACGAGCTACCCGAAGAACGTTGTCGAGGGCTTCATCGATCAAGCCGCCGAGTCCGGCATCGATGTGTTCCGAATCTTCGACAGCCTCAACGATCTCGACTCGATGCAGTTGTCGGTCGAACGCGTCATCAAGACGGGCAAGCTCGCCGAGGTCGCCGTTTGCTACACCGGCGACGTCGACAACCCGGCGCGCACGAAGTACTCGCTCGACTACTATGCCGACCTCGCGAAGCGCATCGAGGATCTCGGTTCGCACATCCTGTGCGTCAAGGACATGGCCGGGCTGCTGCGGCCGCAAGCTGCGCGGTTGTTGATCTCGAAGTTGCGTGAAGTGACCGAGTTGCCGATCCATCTGCACACGCACGATACGTCCGGCAACGGCATCGCGACCTACATCGCCGCGATCGAGTCGGGCGTGCATATCGTCGATACCGCGCTGTCGCCGATGGCCGGATTGACGTCGCAGCCGAGCATGAACGCGTTGATCGCGGCGCTGCGTGGTCACGAACGAGAAACCAAGCTGCGCAATCATGACATGCAGCCGCTGGCCGACTACTGGGAAGGCATTCGCGAGTTCTATGCGCCGTTCGAGTGCGGCCTCAAGAGCAGCACCAGTGAGGTCTACTACCACGAGATCCCGGGCGGTCAGTACTCCAACCTGCGCCCACAGGTTGCCAACCTTGGCTTGATCGATCGTTGGTCCGACGTGCGACACGCGTTTGCGGTCGTCAACCGGCTCGTCGGCGACATCCCCAAGGTGACGCCGTCGTCGAAGATGGTCGGCGACTTCGCGATCTTCCTCGTGCAGAACGATCTGCTCATCATGCGCGACAACCTGATGGCTTCGGTCGATGCGACCAAGCAGAAGGTCCTGATGGAAGCGCGCCGCCTCGACTTCCCGCAGAGTGTCGTGACGTACTTCCAGGGCCACCTCGGCCAACCGCCGGGCGGCTTCCCCGAAGACCTGCGCGAAGCGGTGCTCAAGGGGCAGGAAGTGCTCACGGGCCGGCCGAGCGACGGTATGGCGCCGTTCGATTTCGAGAGCGCCAAGAAGCACGTGCAAGACCGCATGAACCGGCCGGCGCAAGAACGCGACATCGTCAGCTACGCGTTGTATCCGCGCGTGCTCGACGACTACTTCGCGTTCCGCAACCGTCACAGCGACGTGTCACTGCTGCCGACGCCTGTCTACTTCTATGGCCTCGACATCGGCCAGGAGGTCTGGATCGAGATCGAACGCGGCAAGACGCTACTCGTTGGTCTCGACGCTCGCAGCGAGCCGGACGAGCACGGCATGGTCACGGTCTACTTCAAGCTCAACGGCCAGAACCGCCAGGTCGTCGTGCCGGATCACTCGCTTGAAGGCGAAGTCGAGACGCGCCGCAAGGCGGATCCGGCGCAACCGAGCGAAGTTGGTTCGCCGATGCCTGGCCGCGTGATCGTGCTGCATGTCGCCGAAGGCGAAGAGGTTGCCGAGGGCGATCCGATGCTGACTCTCGAAGCGATGAAGATGGAGACGATCGTGCGCGCGCCGTGTGCTGGCACCGTGCGTCAGCTGCACACGGACGTCGGCGCGTCGGTGCAAGCCGAGGACCTGATCATCGTGCTCGACGAGAAGTAGGCGCTCGCTAGTCCTTCGAATCGGGTCGCTGCACGGGCAGCGCGCCGTTGGCCATCAGCCGACCAAGCACCGCCGGCGATGCCTGGATCTCCATCAGGCAACCGTCTTCGGTGTAGAACTCCGACAAGACCGTCGCCTTCGCGCGGATCTCGGCGTGCAGTGCGCCAGCCGTATGCGGCAGCAGCAACTCGACGCGGTTTTCGATGTCGGCGAGGTGGTTCTGGATCGCCGCGAACAGGTCCGGCAGTCCTTCGCCGGTCTGCACCGAGACGGCGATGGCGTGCGGATCGACTTTCCACAGCGGTTGCAGCGTTGCACGGTCCTCGACCATGTCGAGTTTGTTGAGCACGGTGAGGCGCGGCAGGCTGTCGACTTCGAGAGTTTGCAGGACGTCGTCGACCGCGTGCAGTTGCTCGGCGGCTTCGAGCGAACTGCCGTCGACGAGCACGACCAAGAGGTCTGCGTGTAGCGCCTCTTCGAGCGTGGCGTGGAAGCTTGCGACCAACTGGTGCGGCAGCTTGCGCAAGAACCCGACCGTGTCGGTCAGCAACACCGTGCGGCCGCCGGGCAGGCGCCACGGTCGCGTGCGCGTGTCGAGCGTCGAGAACAGCTTGTTCTCGGCGAGCACGCCGGCCTCGGTGAGGCGGTTCATCAGCGTCGACTTGCCCGCGTTGGTGTAGCCGACCAAGGCGACGGTGAAGAGGTCGGGGCGGGCGCGCACCTCGCGGACCTTGTGCTGCTCGATGCGCTTGAGGTCGCGGTTGACCGAGGCGATGCGCGTACGCACGAGGTTGCGGTCGACGTCGATCTGCTTCTCGCCAGCACCGCCGCGAATGCCGATGCCGCCGCGCTGACGTTCGAGGTGGGTCCAGCGGCGACGCAGGCGCGGCAGTTCGTACTGCAGCGAGGCAAGCTCGACCTGCATGCGGGCCTGTGGCGTGCGTGCGTGGGTGCCGAAGATCTGCAGGATCAGTTCACTGCGATCCATGACCGGCACGCCGACCTTGCTCTCGATGTTGCGGGCTTGGTTCGGCGTCAGCGAGTCGTCGCAGATCACGCAGCCGCTGTGGGCGAGCTTGACGACTTCGGCGAGCTCTTCGAGCTTGCCCGCACCGATGTAGGTCGCCGGGTCGGCGATGCGGCGGTGTTGCACCATGCAGCCGGCAGGCACGAAGTCGGCGGTCTCGGCGAGTTGTTGCAGCTCTTGGAGCGCCTCGGCGGCTGTGCGCGGATCGCCCATTGGCATGATGCCGAACAGGATGGCTTCGGTTGCGTGGCCCTGACGTGTGTCGAGGGCCCGGTCTTGCGGGGAATCACCCAAGTTACTGGTGGGCTCTTACTGGTGGCCTTCAGGCAGGAGTGCGATCGGTCGGTTGCAGCACCGGACCGAGCTCGCTCTTGATTGCACCATCTCCCTGCCGTTCGAGGAAGATGCGGCGGCAGAAACGTTCGTCGTCACGAACTGCAGCGTCGTTGCGATAGTGGGTGCCACGCGACTCGTTGCGGGCCAATGCACCTTCGGTGACGAGGGTCGCCGTGGTCAGCATGTTGGCCAGTTCGCACGCGGCGCGGCTGCCGAGGTGGCCGCGCGTCAGGTAGTGGTGCCAGAACGTGATCCGCGCGCGGGCGTCGTCCATGCCGGTTGCTTCGCGATGCAGGCCGACCTGGCGCCACATCAGCGACTTGAGCGCGTAGAGCAGGTCGTCGTGCAGCAGACGCGGCGGGTCGGCGGCGAGCACCGGGCCTTCCGCGCGCCGTGGCAGGTCGAGGCGCGTGCGCGACCGTTCGGCTTCGTGAGCTTCGTGGGCTGCGGTGCGGCCGCAGTCGAGGCCGATGACCGCGCCTTCGAGCAGCGAGTTCGACGCGAGGCGGTTGGCGCCGTGCACGCCGGATGACGCGGCTTCGCCGACGGCAAACAGGCCGGGCACGGTCGTGTGGCCGAGGGCGTCGGTTGCGGCGCCGCCGAGGAAGTAGTGGGCGCCGGGGCGCACCGGGATGGCATCCTTGGCGAGGTCGAGGTCGAACGTCGAGCAGATCCGCGAGATCGACGGGAACAGCTTGTTCGGGTTCTCGCGCACGCCACTCAGGTCGAGGTAGACGTGCGTGTCGTTGGTCGCGACCATGCGCTCGAGGATCGAGCGGCTGACGACGTCGCGTGGCGCGAGGTCGGCCATCGGGTGCACGCCTTCCATGACGCGGTCGCCGTTGCGATCGCGCAACACGGCGCCGGCACCACGCACTACTTCGCTGATCAAGAAGCGCGACGCGCCAGCGATGTAGAGCGTCGTCGGATGGAACTGCACGAACTCGCAATCGGCGAGGCGCGCGCCGGCGCGGAAGCACAACGCCTGGCCGTCGCCACTGGCGCCGGTCGGATTGGTTGTCTCGCGGTAGATCTGGCCGGTGCCGCCGGTCGCGACGACGACGGACGCCGCTTCGATCGCGACTTCCATCGCTTCGTTGCGGCCGTTCTGCATGCCGACGGCGCCGACGCAGCGGCCTTCGCGAAGCAGCAGGTCGCGCACGAACACATGCGGGCGCAGCGTGATGCGCGGATGCTTGCGCAGCGAGTCGATCAGGGCCCGTTGGATCTCGCGGCCGGTCGCGGCGCCGTTGCTGTGCGCTACGCGTGGGTGGGTGTGGCCGCCCTCGCGGGACAGTTGCAGCGTGCCGTTCTTGTCGCCGGACTCAACCTCGTGGCGGTCGAACGCGGTGCCGAGCTGTTCGAGCCAGTTGACGGCGTCGGTGGCCTTGCTCAGGACCGCGCGCACGATGTCTTCTTCGGCGAGGCCAGCGCCAACTCGAAGCGTGTCGGCGACGTGCTGCTCGATGCTGTCTTCGGGCAGTTGCACGACGGCGATGCCACCCTGGGCCCAGGCCGTGTTGGTCTCGTCGAGATCGTCCTTGGTGACGAGCAGGACTTCGGCGCCAGCGTCAGCGGCCGCAAGCGCCGTGGCGGCGCCGGCAATCCCGGAGCCAATGACCAGCACGTCCGTGCGGAGTAGCGCGGTCGTGCGCAGGTCAAACGGGGCTAGCAGTCCCGTGAAGCGTGGCGTCGCGAGTGGGGTGGTCATGACGCGGCGCCGGGTTGGCGCCGGAGTGTGGCCGGGCAAGAAGTGCCCGGCCGGAGGCTATCTTAGCCTTCCTTCTTCGCGGCTTCGGCAGCTTCTTCTGCCGCGGCCTGCTCGGCAAGCATCTGGGCTTCGTTGTCGAAGTCACCTTCGCGCTCCGGATCACGCGGGCCTTCCGGCACTTCGACCGGGTCGCCCTTGTCCATCCAGATCAGGATCGGCGCGGCGATATACATCGACGAGTAGACGCCGGTGAACATGCCGATGATCATCGCAAAGGCGAAGCCTTCGAGCTCGGAGCCACTGCCCTTGTTGACCACGAACTGGGCGATGACGACGAACAGCGTCAGCACCGAGGTCAGGATCGTCCGCGACAACGTCTGGTTGAGCGAGCGGTTGATCAGCGAGCGGAACGACTCGTCCGCGTTGTTGCGGGCGTTCTCGATCCGGTTCTCGCGGATGCGGTCGAACACGACGATGGTGTCGTTGACCGAGTAACCGATGATCGTCAGGAAACACGCGATCATCGATAGACTGATCTCCGCGTTGACGAGCTCGAGGTTGTTGAACAGCGCAACGACACCGAACGTGATCAACACGTCGTGAATCAGTGCGACAACGGCCGCGAGACCATACTTGTACTCGTGGAAGCGAATCCGCAGGTAGAAGACGATCAGCACCCAGGCGAGGAGCAGCGCGCCGATGGCGGCGTTGCGCAGGTCGTTGACCAGGCGGCCTTGGATCTCCTGCGCTTCCGGGAAGGGGTCGGACAGCACGATCGCCTCGTCATTGACGTCCTTCAGCTCCTTGAGAACCTTACTGACGACGTTCGGCAGTTGCCATTTACGCGTGGCGGTCGTCGTCGTCCAGACGAGGCGGAAGTTCTTGGCCGTCGTGGCGGCCTTGTCATCACCGAGGGTCTCAACGTCGGCTTGGGCGAGGTTGGCGAGAACCTGTGTCTTCAGGTTGGCGACGTCGATCGCCTCGGAGAAGTGCACATCGATCTGCGCGAACTGCTGCGTCTGCGGGTTGCTCGTGTGCTCGGTAAGCAGCGGCGTGCTGAACGCCGGCTCGACCAGTCGGCCGGCGAACACGCGCTTCAGTTGGGCGACATACGGGGGCTCGTATGCTGGCGGGGGATCCTCACCGGCTTCGGAGGCAGCCTTCTTCTGTTCGCGCCACTGCTTGCGACTCGCGTTGATCTCGTCACGCTGCTTGGCGTTGAGCTTGACGCGGACGTTGTATTCCTTGCCGGACTCACCGTAGGTGTTGACACCGAAGGTCGGGTACTCCTTGAGGAACTCCGCGTCTTCGCTGAGCGTCTTGCGGATCTCCTTGACCGACCCTTCTTCGACGCAAACCATGCGCAGGTTGGCACCACCGGTGAAGTCGATGGCGAGCATCTTCTCGGCCGGCACGCTCGACGAGTAGCCGACGCCTGCGACGATGAGCACGGCGCTGAGCGCGGCGCACACCTTGATCTTGCCGACGAAGTCGACGCTGCGGTTTTCGAACAGCGTGTTCGGCTGCCAGCCTTCGAGCTTGTTGCTCTTGAGCGCCCAGTGGAACAGGAGGCGCGAGACGAAGAACTGCGTGAAGACCGTCGTGACGATACCGATCATCAGCGTCACGGCGAAGCCGCGCACCGGACCAACACCGACGTTGTAGAGCACCATGCCGACCAGGAAGGTCGTGATGTTGGAGTCGAGGATGGCCGACATCGCGCGCTCGAATCCAGCGCGCACTGCCTGCAGCAACTCCTTGCCCTTCTTGAGTTCCTCGCGGATGCGCTCGTAGATGAGCACGTTGGCGTCGACCGCCATGCCGAGCGTCAGCACGATGCCGCCGAGGCCGGGCAGGGTCACGGTGGCCTGCATGAACAGCATGCCTGCCCACAGCAGGAACACGTTCAGCAACAGGGACACGCAGGCGATGACGCCGGCGAGTTTGTAGTAGACCATCATGAACAGGAAGACGGCGATGCCGCCGACCATGATCGACCAGAGGCCGCGCTCGATGGCTTCGTCACCCAGCTGGGCACCGATGACTTGCTTGCTCAGCAGCTCGGGCTCGATGCGCAGCGAGCCGGTGCGCAGCACCTTGACCAGCTCTTCGACTTCCGGAACCGTGAAGTTGCCGGTGATGATGCCGTTGCGCGTGATCTTGTTCTGGAAGACCGGCGCCGATTTGACGATGCCGTTGAGGATGATCGCGCTGCACTTGCCCTTGTGCTCGGCCGACCAGTCGGCGTAGTCCGCGGTCAGGTCGCCGGTCATCCGGTAGTTGACGCCGGGGCCGCCGTCTTGGCCGGTGCCGACACCAACGCCTGCGGGGTCGAGGTTCTCACCAGTGAAGAACCGCTCATACATGTTGATCGCGACAAACTCGATCAACCGCTGATCCTTTGGATCCTTGGCCTTGACGTCCTCCGGGATCACCCCGGCGTTCCACTGCGCGTCGTCGTAGAACTTGACGGTCTGCTTCTGCAGATCCGGCATGATCGAGTAGGAGCGATCCCAGTTCGTCGGCACCTTCGGCGCGGCCTTGATCTCCCGCGGGAACCAGGCGAGGTGCGCACCGGCGAGCGGGCCGGCGACGCGTGAGACGCCTTCGTTGTAGCGCCGGATGTTCGTCGGGTCCTTCTCAAGCAGCGTCTTGTTGGCTGGGACCTTGAGCCATGCTTCGAGGCGCGTCTTCTCTTGCGCGAGGTTGAAGACGACGTTGACGTCGTCGCTCTGGTCGTCGTAGTCCTCGTAGGCAACCATCCGCATCTCGAGCTCGCCGAGATTGCTGATCCGCTCCAGCACCCGCTTGCGCTCTTGATCGTCGAGGTCACCGAGCTCGATCAGGATGCCCGTGTCACCGCTCTGGGTGATCAGCGGTTGCAGCACCCCGTTCGGGTCGATGCGTTCGCGCATGACGGTGATCGTCTGCGCCATGATCTCGGTCGTGGAGATGCTCTCCTTCTTGGTCAGCTCATCCAGCAGATCCTGCGGGACGTTGTAGAGCAGCTGGGTGCCACCCTTCAGGTCCGCGCCAAGGCTCGGCTTCAGAGTGGAGACGCAGACGAGGCCCAGGATGACCGCGACCAGGACAAGGAGAAACTGACGGCTGGCGTTCTCGAGCATGACGGGCGAGGCCGCGAAAGGACTGTCGAAGGTTGATGGGTGCCTGAAACGCGACGGGCTTAGGCCGTCACGGCGAGGCGGCAAGCTGCCGGGCCACAAAAATGGGCCCTTAGGCTAAGTAAGTCACGCCGAACGGGGAGGTTCGGCTCAGATCTATGACTGCTGGAACAATACTATTCGGCAGCAGGCGCGTCGGCGCTTGCGTCTTTCGTGAGACCGCTGCCAGCGCCACTGCGCGGCCACTTCATGCGGCCGAGGTTGCGGGTGAGGCGCGTCTTCTTGCCTTCGCGCTCGCGGAGGAAGTAGAGCTTGGCGCGGCGGATGACCCCGCGGCCCTTGACGGTCACATCGGAGACGCGCGAGCTGTGCAGCGCGAACGTCCGCTCGACGCCTTCGCCGGCGACGATGCGGCGGACCTTGACGGTGCGGCTGATGCCACTGCCGTGGAATGCGATGACCGTGCCCGTGAACAGCTGCACGCGCTCCTTGTCACCTTCACGAATCAGGTAGTGCACATCGACGGTGTCGCCGATCCCGAAATCGGGGAGCGTGGGCTTCATGTGCTCGAGCTCGAGCTGACGCATGAGATTCATTGGTCTGTCCTTTAGTAGTGCGACGGGTGTCGTCGTTGGCGCTGGCAGCAGGCTAGCTGCCGGGCTTGGATGGTTTGGATTCGGAAGTTGGTTGGATGGTTGGTCGATCTTGTTCTTGTTCGGCTGCCCGCTTCTGCGCGGTCAGTCGTTCGGCCTGCTCCTGGCGCCAGCGCGCGACTTTGGCGTGATCGCCCGACAACAGAACGTCGGGAACAGTCATGCCGCGGAACTCGCGTGGGCGGGTGTATTGCGGGTAGTCGAGCCATTCGGTTTCGAATGACTCCAACTGCGCCGACTCGGCACAACCGAGCACACCCGGGATCAGCCGGACCGCGGCTTCGAGAACGACCATGGACGGGAGCTCACCGCCGGCCAACACGAAGTCGCCGAGTGAAATCTCCTCGTAGCCTCCAGCAGCGCTGGCGAGGCCGTCCCGGATGCGTTCGTCGTAACCTTCGTAACGACCACACAAGAACATCACTCGCTCCATGCGACTGAGTTCTCGTGCACGCGCCTGATCGAAGGTTCGACCGCGGGGGCAGAGCAGGATCTTGTGGAACGGACCGTTGGCCTGTTCCACGTCGTCTATAGCTGAAAAGATCGGTTCGGGCTTGAGCACCATGCCAGGTCCGCCACCAAACGGTCGATCGTCGACAGTTCGATGAGGGTCCAGAGCGTTGTTTCGGAAGTCGATCAGATCGACCCGAAGGTTGCCTTGGGCCTGCGCAATCCCGAGGATGCTCTCGTCCAAGTAGGGCCGGATGGCCTCCGGAAAGAGTGTCAGAATGGCGCAGTGCAAGGTGCCCCTGCCGTAAAGAAGGGGTAAGGACAATACGGTTGGGTCTAGGGGCGGTCAAGACCGGCGGTGGCCCGGGATACGCCCCTTTTCCCACGGCGCCCCTTTTGCCAAGATCCAGGACGTCCGTTCCCACCCCGCTGCTCAGCAATGTTCACAGGCCTCGTGCAAGCCGTTGGCTCCATCACCTCCCGCACCGATCTGCCGGACGGGCTCCGATTGTCCGTCGACATCGGAGGTCTGCCGGGGGAGTTCCGGATCGGCGACTCGATCGCCCTGTCGGGGGCGTGCTGCACCGTCGTGACGCTCGAATCCGGCATCGCCGAGTTCCACCTGACCGCCGAGACCCTGGCCTGCACCTGGCTGGGGCAGGCCCAAGTCGGCCAGCCGGTCAACCTGGAAGGGGCGCTGCGAGCGGGGGATCCGCTCGGCGGCCACATTGTCCAGGGCCACGTCGACGGGGTTGGCGAGGTCGTCGGGGCGATCGATCCGAAGGCCGGCGGCGATCTCGTGGCCCGCGTCCCCGATTCCCTACAGAAGTACTGTGTAGAAAAGGGGTCGATCACGCTCGATGGCGTGTCGCTGACGATCGCCGGCCAGGAGCCGGCCGGGGTCCGGATCGCCATCATTCCCCATACCGCCGAAGTGACGACCCTCGGCAGCCGCAAGGTGGGGGATCCGCTACACGTCGAGGTCGACGTGCTCGCCAAGTACGTCGAAAACATGCTGGCGCAGCGCGGTTTGGCCTAGATAGGAGCCCTTGGCTGACGCAACCGACCATCCCCTGATCCTGTTCGACGGCGAATGCAACCTCTGCAATGGCTGGGTGCAGTTCGTGATCAATCGGGATCGGCGCGCCCGCTACCGGTTTGCGTCGCTGCAATCCGACGCGGGGCGAACGGCGATGCGGGCGGTGCTCGACCCCGACGGGCGGCATGGGCCTGAGGTGCTCGAGACTTTGCCCGACAGCATCGTGCTGATTCGCGACGCGAAGCTTCGGGTCAAGTCTGGTGCGGCGCTGGCCATCGCGCGAGGCATACGCTGGCCGTGGCCGCTCTTGTCGGTGTTCTGGCTGATTCCCTCTCCGCTGCGCGACTTCGTCTACGACTGGATCGCGCGCAACCGTCTGCGTTGGTTTGGCAAGCGGGAGCAGTGTTGGGTGCCGACACCGGAGTTGCGCGGTCGGTTCCTCGATGCCGCCGATCGCCACTGAGAGAGGCGGTCAGCGAGGGGTCTGTCGGCGGCGTAAGGAACCGGCGGGCGCGCGTCAGCCGATGACGAACATGGCTTCGTCGCTGACGTAGAACTTCTGTGAGCTGTCGTAGCGATAGCTCTGCACGCTGACGGCGGAGCCGTTCAGTTGCGGCACGTTCGGGATCGGAATCCGGAGGAAGTACGCTTGCCAGCCCTCGGGCGGCGAGTTGGCGATCTGTTCGTAGTCCCACGGCGACGGGCCGAGCCACTCGAAAGAGAAGCTCGGAATCATCAGGTAGTCCGGGCTCCCGAAGATCCAGTTGTGGCCAGGCTCGGCGATCCAGAGCGGATGCACGAGGCTGTCCATCCAGCACAGCGAGAACCAGTGCGTGATGTCCAGCGGCGGCAAGAACGTCGCCACCTGTGTGTTGTCGAAGCCCGCCGAGTAGGCATACATCGTACCGCCGATGCGCGCTCGTCGGCCGAGGCCGATGTCGGGCAAGGTGTGGCCGGCTTCCGCGACCACGCTGACTCGTTGGGCGTTGGCGAGGCCGCCGTACTGCGTGCGCAGTTTCACGCCCACGTGGACCGTGTCGCCCGGCAGCTGCGCGGCAACGCAGCAAGTAAACGCGAGCAGGGCACCTGCCCCTTTCAGAAACAACTTCAGAACTGTCATCGTCTGCCTCCCTTCTTGGTTTCTCTTCCCTCGAACTCAGTCAAAGTCACTCGAACGACTTGTCTCCTTGGCTGGCGAATGGTGGCGAGTGGTGAGCTTCGGCGAGGCTCTTCGTCAGGTCGGATGGCGAGGTGGGGGCAGGTGCCATCCTGTGTGCGATTGCGAAGGCGGCGGGCCTTCGTGGTTGCTGGCGCCGATCGCGGCGCGTTGGCGAAGGTCTTTGACCTTCTGGGGGCACCGTGCGGTGCGGTGCAGAAGGTCTTTGACCTTCTGGTTGCACCAAGAGGTGCGTTGCAGAAGGCCCTCGGCCTTCTGTGTGCTGGCGGCGCCTTAAGGGTCACCGGGCCGGCATTGGGGAGGCTCCTTGGGGCCTCGACGTCGCGCGGGGTCTTACGCGGGCCACCGCTCTGCTGCTCGGCGAGCGGGTTTGTTTCGTTACTACTGGTTGTTGCTGCGGTCGTTGTCGGTGTGGAAGGGCTACATCCGCCTATCCACATGCAACGACCTGTTGGTCGTATATCCATGGCACGAATCACCTCGAGTGAATCGCTGCCGCGCGGGCGTTAACGGGGATGACTCTCTTCGTTGCTGCCACGCACGCCGTTGCCGCAAGGGCACGGGGAGCGCTCCATGCCGGTTGTCGGCAGTGCGCTGCGTTGCGAATGCACGCATGGTGCGTGTCAGATTCGCCTGCGTGGTGAACTCTGTGAAAGTGCACCTCCCGTCGCCAACAAGTCGCGGCAACTGGGGTGATGCGGCGGTCCGGTCACTCGAGCGCTCCTGGGGGATCGCGCCGCAGTAGGACTGCGCGTTTGATCGCCCAAGCGATGCCGGTTGTGACCAAGGCCTTCGCATGCGGGTGCTATCAGCCGAAGCCGACTTCGACCTTGAGCCCGCATGCGCCAGATTCGCGCCGGAATCGTTGGATTAGGGGCGATCCAGCACCGTCCGGTCACGTCGAACCTGAGCCTTTTCAGTGCCTTCGGTCACGGACTGAGGGAATGTGCGGACCCCGGATTCGGGTGCACATTTCCACGCCTGGTACGGCCCGCAATCTGATCGGCCGTCGTGCGGATTGGGTGCGGGCGATCCTGATTGCGTCAGAACGTTCCGAGCAGAACCTGCACGAAATTGCTGATTGGAGCCGCTTCGCGGGCGTCTTCGATCGCGCGAGAAACCTGCGTCAGGATGCGGCGGAAGCGGATGGCGAGGTGCTCGTCGTTGATCAACGCGCCGAGCAGGCCCTTCATCTGCGTCAGTTGCTCGGTGGTGTGGCGGAGGTTGGCGATCGTGGCCGCGAGATCCTTGGCGATCTCCGGGTTGCTCGTCAACGCGCCAAGTGCACCAGCGTCCGGGTCGTTGGCCTTCTGCAGCAGCAGGTTGAGGTTGGCGACCGTGTTGTTGAACTCGCGGGCGAGCTCGTCGTTCTGCAGGATCTGGCCGAGCATGCCTTTGCCCTCGCGGGCGTCGGCGATCAGTTGGTCGACGTTGTCGAGAATGCCCTGCAGGTCGCGCGCGGCGTCCTTGTCGTTGAGCAACACTCCGAGTGGGTTGTCGGTCGCGAGCAGGTTGTCGCTGACGCTCTTGAGGTTGGCGAGCAACGCCGTCGCGTCGGCTGCCGTCTGCTTGTTCATGATCAACGTGCCGACTGCGCCTTCGGCGTTGATCACCGCTTCGAGAATGCGGTTGAGGTTGTTCGAGGCACTGAGCACGCTGTCGTACAGCTCGCGTCGCGTCGCGATGCGGCCGATGGACGTCTCAGGGTCGTTCATGTTCTGGAAGAAGTCGCGGATCTCCGACAACGCCTGATCCAACCGTTCGCCAACCGCACCCTTGCCGTCCGCGATGTCGCCGAGCTTGTCGAAGGCGCTGCCGGATACCTGACCGAGCAGTGCCGCGTCAGCTGCGATGCGTTCACCCTTGCCAGGGTCGATGTAGATCTGCTTGCCACCGAGCACGCCATCATCACGAACTTCGATCAGGTGACCGCTCTTGAGCGGGATCTCCTCGCGCAGCAGCAGCTGCATGCGAACGGGGGTGTCGACCTTGTCGTAATCGATGTCGATTGCGCCGACCTTGCCGATCTTCTTGCCCAGCACCATCACGTTTGTGCCGACGTCACAGCTGCCCGCCTGCGGGAAGTAGACGACGATCTGGTTGCTCAGCGACAGGTCGGTCAGGTTGACCGTGGCCCAGAGCAGGAAGCCCAGCGTTCCGAAGAAGACGATGCCAAGCAGCGTGTCGCGTTTGATGCGGTCCATGTGGATACCGATTGGTTAGTCAGAACCTGAGCCCATGAAGGCGCGGGCGAGTGGGTTGTCGCTTGCGATGATCTCGTCGACGCTACCCTCGATCCCGAGCTTGCCGTCTTCGAGGATGCCGATGCGGTCGCCGCACTGCGTGGCGCAGGCGCGTGAGTGGGTGACGATCAAACCAGTCACCGACAAACGATCGCGCACTTCGGCGATCAGTTCGTGGATCTGGTGGCTGATGATCGGATCGAGGCCGGCGTTCGGCTCATCGTAGAGCACGTATTCCGGGTTGGTGACGAGGGCGCGGGCGAGGCCGGCGCGCAGCTTCATGCCGCCCGAGATGTCCGGCGGTCCTTGCTTGCCCGCGTGGTCCATGCCGACCAGCTTGAGCACTTCGTGCACGCGGTCGTCGACTTCGGAACGGGCGAGGCGGCTGTGTTCCTTGAGCGGCAGCGCGACGTTGTCGGCGACCGTCAGCCAGTTGATCAGCGCGCCATTCTGGAACAGGTAGCCCATGCGCTTGCGCAGAGCCATCAGTTGCTTGCGATCCATCGATGGCACGTCCTGGCCGTCGACGTGCACCGTGCCGCTGTCGGGCTTGAAGATGCCGATGACGTGTTTGAGCGTCACACTCTTGCCGGTGCCCGAGGGACCCATCAATACGAAGTTGACGCCCTTCGGAATCGTGAGGGTGAGGTCTTTCAGGATGTCGCGGCCGCCGAGGCGCTTGCTCACGTTCTTCAGTTCGATCATGAGCCTAGGCGAGGAAGTAGAAGAACCAGGTGATCACGAAGCCGAGCACGATGATCAACAGGACGGAGTTGCGCACGGCAGTCTGCACCGCGAGGCCGACCCCGAGGGCGCCACCGCGAGCCTTGAGGCCGGCGGCACAACTGACACTCGCGATCGCGATGCCGAAGATCAGGGACTTGAGCAGGCCGACGTAGACTTCCTTTGGCAGCAACATGCCGGACGACGTCAACGACTCGACGGCGCCGACCCAGTAGAGATCGGGGCTGACGCCGAGGTTCTGTTCGGCGATGACGCTGCCGCCAAAGATGCCGACGAGGTTGGACAGGACCGTCAGCACCGGGCACATCACGGCGAGCGCGATGACGCGCGGCAAGACGAGGTAGTCGACCGGATCGATCGACATCACTTCGAGTGCGTCGATCTCATCGGAGACCTTCATCGTGCCGAGTTCGGCGGCGATCGAAGAACCGACGGTGGCGGCGAGGATGACGCCGGTGATGAACGGGCCCATCTCGCGGCACATCGACAACGCCGTGATCGTGCCGAGCACGTTGGTGTTGCCGAAGCGGCGCAGCTCGATGCCGGTTTGCATCGCGAGGATGGCGCCGGCAAACGCGGCGACGACGAGCGTGACCGGCAGGGCGCGCACGCCAGCGTTGAAGCTGTTGTCGAGCAGGAACCGCAGGCGCCGCGGCAGCCGCGGCAGGTTGATCAACGTGCGGAACAGCAGGTTGACGACGTAGCCGGCGCCGGCCGTGCGTTCGCCCAGGAATCGTGTTGTGCCCGCGAGCGGATTCATCGTGATGCCCCCTCGGGCTCCGTGCTGTCAGATGCAGCAGCGCTACCGAGTGGGATGGGCAAGAACTGGAACAGGCGAAGGGTGCGTTCGCCAGCTTCGTCTTGTTCGTAGTTGAACAGAAACGGCATGCTCGCCGTGGTGCCGTCGTGGCGCGATCGCTGCGTGTAGAGGCGGCCGCCGACGTCGAGGGCCGTGTCGTCGGGGGCGCGCTGGACACCGCGGGCGAGTTCCCACAAGAAGCCGTAGGCCTCCTGCATGCCATACATCAGACCCTTGTGGCCAACGAGCGGCGACAGCAGGCTCCAGTCACCGGTGACCTGGTTGCCTTCCTTGTCCGTTTTCGAGGTCGCGTGCCACAGCGGCCACAGCTTGGTGTGCCGCTCCTTCGAACCGTCCTCGTAGTCCTGCGCGATGCGCCAGAAGATCGGCAGCACCCATTGCTGGCTGTTGGTGCCTTCCGGATCGCGGTAGTGCCGCCACCAGATCAGCGGCCATAGCGCCGTCCAAGCATCCTGGTCATCACTGACCGTGCGGCTGAACAGTGGCCATACCCACCAGCTCGTCACGTTGTCTTCGACGCGGTTGTAGTAGTAGCGGTAGATCGGCCACAGCACGTTGACGATGAAGAAGTGGTCGCGTTTGGCGGTGCCGCTGAAGAACGGCCATAGCGCCGTCCAACCGTAGACCTCGGGTCCGGTGCGCCAGCCGAAGAACGGCCACGCGAAGAACGAGTGCACCGGTCCCGAGCGCGCGTCGAGGTTCTCGTCGCTCCACGAGAACAACGGCCACAGGATCGAGCGGCGTTCGTGGCGACCAGCTTCGATGTCGTGCGAGTAGAACGGCAGCACGCGGAACCAGCTGTGCGTGCCTTCGGCGCAGTCGCTCCAACCGATGAACGGCCACAGCAGCAGTTGGTGGTTGTGGTCGTTCTTCTCGAGGCCCATCCACAGCGGGAACAGGATCGTGCGGAAGCGGCGGTAGCTGAGGAACTCGGGGATGTCGGCGTAGAGCGGCAGGAACGCGAAGTAGTCCTCTTCGCCGTCTTCGCTCGAACCACCCCAGAGGAACGGGAACAGCAAATACCAATCGGTCTCGCGTTCGCCGTCTTCATCCAGTGCTTCGCGCCAACTCGCGAATGGGAACAGCCGCGCGTGCGTTTGATTGGGGTAGGTCTGCACCCGCCCGAACGGCCACAAGAACTGATGGTCGACGGAGGCGTCCTCGGGCAACTCCGGCGAGGCGTCGGTGACGCGGCGATACAGCGGCCGGATACGGAAGTCGTCACCACCTTCGGGCGTCTGCTCGTAGTGCACGATCGGCCAGGCGGCATCCCACTCGAGCATGTTGCCGTCCTTGTCCATGCGATGGAACCAGACCGGCGTCAGGTTCAGCTCGCGCGGCATCATCGAACAGGCGCTGCTTAAAGCGCACAGCAGGACAACGATCAGGAACTGATTCGTACGCGCCATTCGGTGGGTGGGAGGATGCCAGACCGGCGGGTTGACCGCACGTGAGAAACAGCAAGGAACGGTGTGGGCTGGCTGGGCGGCGCGCGCTAGCGCAGTCGCGGCGGGCGCGTGGCACGGCACGGCAATCTTGCTGCGTCGTTGTTCCGCGCGCAGCCATCGCGCTACAACATTGGCATGGTTCGAACCCTGTCCGGTATCCAGCCCACCGGCAACCTGCACATCGGCAACTACCTCGGCGCCCTGGTCAATTGGGTCAAGCTGCAGGAGCAGTACGATGCGTACTTCTGTGTCGTCGATCTTCACGCGCTGACGCAGCGCCCCGAGCCCGAAGTCCTGCGCGAGGCGGTCCGGGAACTCGCGATCGGCGTTTTGGCCAGTGGTGTCGACCCCGAGCGGTCGACGTTGTTCGTGCAGTCGCACGTGCCGCAGCATGCCGAGTTGGCGTGGATCATGATGTGCTTGACGCCGCTCGGCGACCTCAACCGCATGACGCAGTTCAAGGACAAGAGCACGCAGCAGCCGGAGAACATCAACGCGGGCCTGTTCACGTATCCTGTGCTGCAGACCGCCGACATCGCGCTGTATCGGCCCGAAGCCGTGCCGGTCGGTGAGGACCAGGACCAGCACCTCGAACTCGCACGCGAAACCGTGCGTCGCTTCAACTTTCTCTACGGCGGCAAGAAGCGCGGTGGCGACGTGTTCCCCGAGCCGAAGACCGTCAAGAGTGCCGCACCGCGCGTGATGGGCCTCGACGGCGAGAGCAAGATGTCGAAGTCGAAGAACAACGAGATCGGCTTGTTCGAGACCGAGAAGCAGACGTGGAAGAAGCTGCGCAGTGCCAAGACCGACCCGGCGCGGCTGCAGCGCCACGATCCGGGCACGCCCGAGGTCTGCAACATCTTCAGCTACCACGGCTTCTTCTCGAGCGAAGCCGAGTGCGCCCAAATGGCCGAAGGCTGCCGCACGGCGTCGATGGGTTGCGTCGACTGCAAGCAGCTGCTCGCCAAGAACATGGAGGCTGTCAAAGGCCCGATCCGCGAACGCGCCGACGAGCTGCGCGCCAAGCCGGATCACGTCGATGAGATTCTGGCGGCCGGCGCGGCCAAGGCGCGCGCGACGGCCGAGGAGACGATGGTGATGGTGCGCGAGCGCATCGGGATCGCAGGAGGCAAATCGTGAATCGAGTAGTCGTGCGTTGGCAGGCCCTCGGCCTGGTTGGCTTGTTGGCTGCGTGCGCTGGCACGCCGGCCAGTCCCGAGCAGAGGCGACTCGCTGAGCGGCGGTTCCTGGAGCCGTTCTTGCAGAACACGACGGTTGTCTGCGAGCGGCTCGAGATCGAGATGACGCCCAACTTCCACCTGCACGTCAGCAATCCGGGGCACGACAAGCGCAAGCAGCGGTTCGACCGCGAGCAGAAGGAAGCGCTCGTCGAGAAGACGTGGCGCAACATGACGGGCGACCGGGGCGCGTGGTTCACGGTGACGATCTGCGAACCGCCGGATCCGACGAGTCCACGCCGCGGGGCGACGCCCAAAACGACCTACACGGTGATGAACGAGTTCAAGCTGCGCATCCGCGAACGCGGCGAGATGACGCTGTCGGCGCGTGCGTTCGGCAACATCGTTATCGTTGAAGAGGCCGGCAGCAAGCCGCGCGAGCCACGTGAATTCACGATCGTCAACGGTGTCCTGAAGCGCTGATGGCCAAGTCGACGTGGTTGCCTGGACTGCTGTTGCTGGCGTCGTGTTCGCTGTTCGGCGGTAGTGGTGGTGGCAACGCCACGGCCTACACCGAATGCAACAACCCGGCCGGCCGCGCCGCGTGGGGCGAGGCCCGCATGGCGCTGACGCGTGGCGATCGGCCGGCAGCCCTGCCGCACCTCATCGAGGCAACGAGCAACTGCCCCAATCTGGTCCGCGCCCACATCGCCTACCAGGACATCGCCCGTGAAGTCGGCGGCGACGCCGAGCAGGCGATGGTCGACTTCTACGTCAAGGAGACGGAGGCCGCCGCCAAAGCCGGTTCGCCGGTGCCCGCCTACATGCGTGCCCGTCTCGCCGAGACGGCCTATGCCCAGTCGAACGCGCTCGACGCGATCCTGGCCAGTCATGAAACGTTCGCCTGGGGCCACCTGTCGCGCGGTCGTGTCAATCGCGGCCAGGGCCGGTTGTCCGAAGCGCTGCAGAACCTCGATCAGGCGATCTCGCTCGACGACAAGTTGATCGAAGCACGGCTCGAACGGGCCCAGGTGCTGGTCGAGCTCGGCCGCGATATGGAGGCGGCCGTGGAATACAGGGCCTACTGGGACGCGAATCCGGCGGACACTGCGGCGGCGCGCGAGTACTTGACGCTGTTGCTCTACCGGTTGGAGGATCACGTCGACGAGGCGTCGCAACTGATCGATTACCTGCAGCGTTCTGACCAGTCGCTGGCGTTGCGCATGGACCGAGCCGCAGTGCTGTGGCGTGGCGGTCGCGCCGATGCTGCGATCGAGGTCTACCTCGAGATCCTCGAGCAGGATCCGAAGATGGCGCGCGCGGCGCTCAATATCGGCCTGCTCTACTACGAGGTCGTGCCGAAGGAAGAGGTCGACAAGATCCGCTACTGGCCGAAGGCGCGCGCAGCGTTTCAGTTGTTCATGCAGAAGTCCGATCCGCAGGACGGGCACGAACAGTTCGAACGCACGTGGGCGGTGCCGTATCGCTTGCGTCGCATCGGTGAACTGCTCGGTCCGGCGACCGTGACGCCGACGCTCGAGTTGCTGCGCTGGCCCAAGTAGAGGCGTGGCTCAGCGGGCCTTGCGTCTCGCCGCAACGGCAACATCCGCGACGTCGAACGCCTCGAGTTGCGGCAGCAGTCGTTGCCAGTCAGCTTCCGCCAGCAGCTCGGCGCGGCGACCCGAAGCGATGATGCGAAACCGCGGCGAGTCGATCTTCGCGATGGTGAGTTGGCCATCGTCGTTCCGCACCAACAGGTTGCGCAAGTCGAGGTTGCGATCGCGAAAGCCGGCCGCATGAAGACGCGCAACGAGCTCGCCGATGGCGTGTGCGATCGCCCGGCGATCGGCGGGGGAAGCCTTCGGGAGAATTCGATCGGCGGCGCCGCCACCAAAATTGGCGGACACCAGCGTCGCGCGAGCCAAAAAACCGCACTTCCGCCATTCGAGGCAAGCGAGGGGCTCAGCGGTCGCGAAGTCGTGTTCCCGCAGCCAGTTCAATGCCATGCATTCACGGGCCGCGCGCGACTTCCTCATGGGGGCGGTCCACTTGCCCCAGTTGCCCAGCCGGTCACTCCAAGACGAGTATTCATAAGTTTTTATGAACACATCTTCGCCGGGTTTGGCGATTCGCCTGACCCAAGAACTTCGGTGATCTACAACGGTTTCCCCGATGCCACGGCTAGCTAGTAGCTCTGGCACGGGGAGTCCGCTGGCCACATCTGGCCAATTCGCTGAAGCGAAGACTAGCGTGGGTGAATGGGGGACTCTTGTCGACACCGTGTACGCAACAGTATATTCCAACGTGACTTGATGCACTCACGTGCGACCGCGGCGGTCGTTCGTGCAACTACCCAGGAGGCTCAGGTGAAGACCGTAACCAAGAAGGAGCTGGTACACCGCATTGCGGAACAGACCGGCGTAACCAAGGTCGTGGCGAAGGACGTGATTCAAGCGTTCCTCAACTCGATCATCGATGAACTTGCTGAAGGCAACCGTTTGGAGTTCCGAGAGTTCGGCGTCTTCGAGTCGCGCGAACGCGCGGCACGACTTGCGCAGAACCCTCGAACACTCGAGAAGGTGCCAGTACCCGCGAAGCGGATCGTGAAGTTCAAGGTCGGGCGCTTGATGCGCAAGAAGGTTTCCGGCGAAGACGTCGGTGCCCTCTCACTAGACGACGAAGAAGTCGCGGACGCACCCGCAACGCCACCGGCGCCGCCAGGCAACAGTGGTGAAGCACAAGGCATGGCGTAGGCAGGCGGCAGTCAGGTAGTTCTACCTGACGAACGTCTGTGCCAACTGCATGCACCCATCCTGGGCGGGTGTGCATGCAGCTACGTCCATCAGGAGATCGCGCGAGCGATCGCCTGGTCGAGATCGGCGATCAAGTCATCGCCGTCTTCGATCCCAACCGAAAGGCGGATCAACCCATCTTCGAGACCTGCCGCTCGCCGCTCGCTGGCAGGGATCGAAGCGTGCGTCATCGACGCCGGGTGATCGATAAGGCTTTCGACGCCGCCGAGACTCTCGGCGAGCGAGAACACTTCGAACGAGCTACATACCTGCTTGGCCTGCTCGACGCTGGCCTTGAGCTCGACGGACACCATGCCGCCACCCTTGCGCATCTGGCGCTGCACCAGGTCGTGTTGTTCGTGGCTCTTGAGACCGGGGTAGATCACGCGCTCGACCTTGTCGTGCGCCGACAGGTGCTCGGCGATGCGCATCGCGTTGTCGCAGTGGCGGTCCATGCGCACGTGCAGGGTCTTCGTGCCGCGCAACACCATGAAGGCGTCCATCGGGCCCGGCGTGCCGCCGCAGGTGTTCTGGAAGTGCATCAGCTTCTCGTGCAGTTCCTGGTCGTTGCTGATCAGTGCGCCGCCGACGACGTCACTGTGGCCACCGAGGTACTTCGTGGTCGAGTGGGCGACAATGTCGCAACCGAGCGCGAGCGGCGTCTGCAGGTAAGGAGTCGCGAACGTGTTGTCCGCCATCGTCAGCACGCCCTTCTGCTTGGCGATCTTGGCGATCGCTTCGAGGTCGCAGCAGCGCAGCAGCGGGTTGGTCGGCGTCTCGAGCATCACGAGCTTCGTGTTCGACTCGAACGCGGCCTCGAGCTGCGCGAGGTCGGTCATGTCGACGAACGTCGTCTTCAGACCGAACTTCGTGTAGAGCGTTTGCAGCAACCGGTAGGTGCCGCCGTAGAGGTCGTTGCCGGCGATGACGTGGTCGCCCGACTGCAGCAGGTTGAGCACGCAGTGGATCGCGGCCATGCCGCTGGCGAAGCACAGGCCGTGTTGGCCACCTTCGAGCGCGGCGAGATTGCCTTCGAGCGCGGTGCGCGTCGGGTTGTGTGACCGGGAGTAGTCGTAGCCCTTGTTGACGCTCGGGGCTTCCTGCACGTACGTGCTGGTCATGTAGACGGGCGTCATGATGGCGCCAGTCGTGGGGTCGGGGGATTGGCCGGCGTGGATTGCGTTGGTGCCGAAACCAAGGGGGCGATCGCTGTTCATTCGGGCAACGAGTTTACAAGTCGGCGCGATTCGGCAACATGGCGCACCTCAATGTCTGAGTCTTCTTCCTCGTTTGACGGCGACGCGCTCGAGTTCCAGGTGGTCCGAGCGCAGCTGACCGCACGTCTGATTACGCCGCTCGGCCGTACGGCCGTGGAGGCGCTGCAGCCGTGTGCGAACGTCGAAGAAGCCGTCAGCGAGCATGCGGCGACGGCGGCGATGGCCGAGCGCATGCGCGACCGCAACCTGCTGCCGCTCAGCGGCGCCGTCGAGGTCCGTTCGTGGCTCGAGCGGTTCTTCGCCGGGGAGCACTCGTTCCAGGCCCGCGACGCCGCGGACCTCAAGCGGGTCCTGCGCACCGCCGAGCGATGCCGCCGGTGGTGTGGGGCGTCGGGCGAGGCGCTGGCGCGAATCTCGGCCGGCGTGCCGGATCTCGAGGATCTGATCGAAGAACTGGAGCGGGTGGTCGACGATCGCGGCGAAGTGCTCGACTCGGCCTCGGCCAAGCTCGGCGCGATCCGCCGCAACATCGAAACCCACAAGCGCGCCGTCGACAGCGCTATGGCGACCGTGCTCGGCCGCGGTGACGTGCGCCGCTGCCTGCAGGCGCCCGAGCCGTCTTGGCGCCACGGCCGGCCGGTTCTGCAGGTGAAGGCCGACTACCGTCAGCACGTTCGTGGCGTGCTGCACGACCGCAGCACCTCGGGGGCGACCTTGTTCGTCGAGCCCGAGGCTGTCGTCGAAGTGGCCAACCGGCTGTCGGACGAGCAAGCGGCCGAGAACCGCGAGATCAACGTCGTGCTCGCCGATACCGCCCGCGGCTTGCGGCGATACGGCCGGGAGATCGACAGCTGCGTCGCGTTCGTCGCCCGCGTCGACCTGCTGCAGGCCAAGGCGCGGTTCGTCGTCGAAGATGGCTTCACGGTGCCGACGGTCCGGCAGGATGGCACGATGCGGCTGCGTGGCGCTCGTCATCCGCTGCTGCTGCAGACGCAGGCCAAGGAAGAGATCGTGCCGCTCGATATCGCGCTCGGCGATCCGCACCACCTGGTCGTGGTCACGGGGCCGAACACCGGTGGCAAGACGGTCGTGCTCAAGACGGTGGGGCTGTTGTCGCTGATGGCGATCAGCGGCGTGCCGATTCCGGCCGATGCGGGCGCCGAAGTGCCGTTTCTGCGCTCGGTGCACGCCGACATCGGCGACGAGCAGGCAATCGCCCAGAACCTGTCGACGTTCAGTTCGCACGTGCAGCGCATTGCACGTTGCGTGCAAGAGGCGGCCCCCGACACGTTGGTCCTGCTCGACGAACTCGGCGCGGGCACCGACCCCGAAGAAGGTTCGGTGCTCGGCTACGCGGTGCTCGAGGCGTTGGTCGAAGCACGCGTGTTCGCCGTCGTGACGACGCACTTGGGCCGACTCAAGGACTTCGCCTACCAGCATGAAGGCGCCGAGAACGGTTCGATGGCGTTCGACGGCAAGACACTGCGGCCGCTCTATCGGCTCGATCTGGGCATTCCCGGTAACAGCCATGCGCTCGACATCGCCGCCCGGGTCGGCATGCCCGACAGACTTGTCGCCCGCGCCCGCAAGCTGCTCGGCGAACGTGACAAGACCCTCGACAACCTGATCGAGCGGGTCCAGGTTGCCCGCCGCGGCGCCGAAGCGGACCGCAAGCGCACCGCGGACCGTTCGCGCGAGGTCAACCAGCAGCAGGAGGACCTGGCCGAGCGCCTCGCGCAAGCGGTCAAGAAGGAGAATTGGCTGCAGGAAGAGGCGGATGGGGTGGTTGAGGCCGAGTTGCGCCAGGCGCACGCGGCCATGGATGACGCGATCACCGCCCTGACCCAGGCTCCCGGTCAGCACGGCGAGCGCGCCCGCGGCCTCAAGAAGATCGCCGATGGTCTGCTGAAGTCGGCGGCGTTGCACCGCCGTCGGATGGCCTTCTGCCACCAGCTGAAGAAGGGCCAGATGGTATATCTACCGCGGTGGGGGCGGTTGTGCGCCGTTCGCAAGGTCGACAAGGTCCGCGAGATCGTGACCGTCGACTATGGAAAGGTGCGAATGGAGGTCCCTTACGAAGATGTCTCTTGGCTGCAACCACTGGATCCCCGGTCCTAACGGACTGTTGATCGCCCGGGCCTTTGAGTAGGGTCCAGGCCATGACGGTGTTGATCGCCGACAATGACCGGGCCGTCAGTGGCCTGCTGACCGATGTGCTGAAGCAGTCGGGCTTGCAGATGATGCACGCCTACGACGGCGACGAGGCAAGTCGGCTTGGTCGCGACGACCGTGTTCGCGTGCTGGTCTGTGATCTCGACATGCCCGGTGCCAGCGGCCTCGAAGTGCTCGAATCGCTGCGCGATCTGCCCGAACCGCCGCTTTCGATCGTGATCTCGGGCTACCTCGACAACACGATCGAGGCCCGCCTTCGGGCGCTGCCGTTCGTGCGCGAAGTGCTGCGCAAGCCGTTCGATCTGCTCGTGTTTGCCGCAGTCGTGCGTCGGCTCGCTGCGGTGGCGGAAACCGCGGCGGCCAGTCCGGAGCGGGGGACCAGTCAGGGGCAGGGAACCAGTCCGGAGCAGGGGGCCCGTCCAGAACAGGTGGCGCGTCCTGAGAACACTGCGCAATCGGACCCGCAGGACGGTCGCGCCGAAGGTCCTGGCGGCGACTACATCGCCGTCGAGCACTAGCCGGAATCGCCGGCGACCGGAGATGGTTGGGTCGGCTTCTGCGGTTGGCGCAAAAAATGCCCTCCGCCAAGCTTGCACTGCCTAGGGGCGTCGGTATCGTGCTCCGTCCTTTCCGCCACAGCTACCTTTGCTAGCGTAGCTCAATTGGTAGAGCACCTGATTTGTAATCTGGAGGTTATGGGTTCAAGTCCCATCGCTAGCTCCAGATCGGGTCAGAGCCGACCGATGAGTTGCCTTGTCGAGACAGCAAAAAGCGGTCAGGAAGCGTGCACGGCAAACGCACGGGCGAATACCAAAGCGGCCAACTGGGTCAGACTGTAAATCTGATGGCTCTGCCTTCGCTGGTTCGAATCCAGCTTCGCCCACCACTTTCTCTCCTCCTGTCGAGGGGGAGGGGGGTCGCGCACGCGTGACAACCCGGATCTCGTTGCTCGGTAGCAGGGCTGGCTGTCTCAGGACAGTGGCGCCTTCTGCCGATACACGCGGTCACCCGTTCGCGGGTGTAGCTCAATGGTAGAGCACCAGCCTTCCAAGCTGGGTGTTGTGGGTTCGAGTCCCATCCCCCGCTCCAACCGGCCACGGCTCAGCTGCGGGCGGCACCGTTCTTTCATCCTTCCGTTTTCAGCAGGCTGCTATAGCTCAGTGGTAGAGCACCTCCTTGGTAAGGAGGAGGTCCTGGGTTCGAGTCCCAGTAGCAGCTCCATCTAAGTAAGACTGTTTCATCTCACTCTGTGGTTGAGGCCGTGCATCACGCACGGATCGGCGCGCAGAGCGAACAACCCCACGACCGACTTTTCCCCCGACCCAGACTCATGGCCAAGGAAACCTTCAACAGAACCAAGCCCCACGTCAACGTGGGGACGATCGGGCACGTTGCCCACGGCAAGACCACGACCACCGCGGCCATCACGTACACGTTGGCTGCCGTCGGCCTCGCCAAGTACAAGGAATACGCATCGGTCGCCAAGGGCGGCACGGTCCGTGACCCGAGCCGTGTTGTGACGATCTCGTCCGCACACGTTGAGTACGAGACGAAGAACCGTCACTACGCTCACGTCGACTGCCCCGGCCACGCCGACTACATCAAGAACATGATCACCGGTGCTGCCCAAATGGACGGCGCCATCCTGGTCGTGGCTGCTGACGATGGTCCGATGCCGCAGACGAAGGAGCACGTCCTGCTCGCTCGTCAGGTCGGTGTCCCGGCGATCGTGTGCTACCTCAACAAGTGCGACCTCGTCGATGACGACGAGTTGTTGGACCTCGTTGAGATGGAAATCCGCGAGCTGCTCACCAAGTACGAGTACCCGGGCGACGACGCCAAGGTTGTTCGTGGCGCCTCGTTCGCGGCTCTCCAGACGGAGAACCCGGGCGAAGACAACCCCGACAGCAAGTGCATCTTCGAGCTGATGGAAGCCATCGACGAAGCCGTTCCGGAGCCGGAGCGCGACGTCGACAAGCCGTTCCTGATGCCCGTTGAGGACGTCTTCTCGATCGAAGGTCGCGGCACCGTCGCTACCGGTCGTGTCGAGCGCGGCATCATCAACGTTGGCGACGCCATCGAAGTTGTCGGCATCCGTGAAACGCGTCCGACCACCTGCACCGGTGTCGAGATGTTCCAGAAGACGCTGGATCAAGGTCAGGCTGGCGACAACGTCGGTCTCCTGCTCCGTGGCGTCAAGAAGGAAGACATCGAGCGCGGTATGGTGCTCGCCGTCCCGAAGTCGGTCACGCCGCACACCAAGTTCAAGGCCTCGGTCTACGCTCTCAGCAAGGAAGAGGGTGGCCGCCACACGCCGTTCATGAGCGGTTACCGCCCGCAGTTCTACTTCCGCACGACGGACGTGACTGGCACGGCGGACCTGGTTGGCGCCGAGATGTGCATGCCGGGCGATAACGTCGAGATCAGCGTCGAGCTGATCATGCCGATCGCGATGGACCAGCACATGCGCTTCGCCATCCGTGAAGGTGGTCGCACCGTCGGTGCCGGCCGCATCACCGAAATCATCGAGTAGCAGCAGCTGCTCGGTTGCGGGCCGGCAGGCGGCAAGCTGAGCGGAGACCCTGGTCTTCGCCGGATCCTTGTCCTAGTCTCGTCGGCTCGAACAATGCTTCGGGGTGGGCCATGGCCCGCCTCGTTCGCTAGGCAGAGGGCAATAGCACAATTGGTAGTGCAGTTGATTCCAAATCAACAGGTTCTGGGTTCGAGTCCTAGTTGCCCTGCCACTTTTTGAGAGACCTGGCCGTGGCACTCGTGTGTTGCGGCCATTAGGCTTTTTGGGCCGGTTCGCTTGGAGCCGGCCGTTTGGAACTGATTGAGTAGGACTGTCGGCGAGCGCTGCCTTCGGTGGTGCGCCGCGACGGACAAGGATTGTAAGACCGTGAGCTATCGCAAGAACGAAGGCCGTTATGCCCGGATGTTCGCCTTCTGGGCGCTGTTCCTCCTGGTCGCCTACGGTTGCTTCCACGGTGGTGGCCTCTCGGACATGATGAATGGGTGGTTGGGTGACTCCAACACGACCTACGTCGACCCTTTCCCGATCCTCGGCACGCTCAAGACTTCGACCTGCATTGCCCTGGCGGTGTGGTTGGTCATCGGCTTCGTGATCTGGCGCATCCTCAACAAGAAGCGCATCGCCGACGCCCTGATCGACACCGAAGCCGAGATGGAGAAGGTCACCTGGCCGACTTGGGCTGAGACCTGGAGTGGTACGCTCGCCGTGGCCGCGATGGTTACGATCCTCTTCATCTACCTGTTCGTGGTCGATCTCGGTCTGACCAAGGTCATGTCCATCCTGATGGGTGGGGGTGGCGCCTAATGGCGAAGCAGGAGTGGTACTTCCTGAGAGTCCAGGTCGGCCGTGAAGACACGATCCGCCAGAGCATGATGCGCCGCCTCAAGCAGGCGGGGATCGAGGCGCTGGTTCCTCAGATCGTCGTTCCTACCGAGACCATCGCCGACCACCGCAACGGCAAGAAGGTCGTCAAGCGCAAGAAGCTCTACCCCGGCTACCTGATGGTCGAGATGGAACTTAGCGACGACGTCTGGTTCGTGCTGCGCGAGACGCCCGGCTTCGGCGACTTCGTCGGTGGCCAGGCCCAGCCGACCCCGGCCAACCCCAGTGACGTCGAGAAGGTTCTCGCGCACATGGACTCGAGCAAGGAGCAGCCCAAGGTTGCCGTGCAGTTCCAGAAGGGGGATCGGGTCAAGATCAAGACCGGCGCCTTCGAGAACACCGATGCCGTCGTCGAAGAGGTGCACGCCGACAAGGGCACCCTCGATGTCTCGGTCAACTTCTTCGGCCGCCCGACGCCGATGTCCCTTGGCTACTGGGAGGTTGAACCGATCTAGAGATCGCTTCGCGATCTCCAAATCGGGTCAACCAATGCCTTCCGGCCCCTCGGGCCGATTTGGCGAACCGATCTACGGCGCCAGATACGCCGTTGAGTTCGCTGAATGGGCGATCGGTGGGGTCGGATTCGGCGCCAACTGACGATCGGTGGAGATTTCGTCCCGGGACCTGTTGATTCCTCCTGGGCAGTCTGCTTAGATCTTCGCCCCGATTCGGGTTCGATCCTGAATCATCCCCGGGCAACCCGCACCCGGAACGCCACCTCGGCGCTGCATGCGGGATTCTCTTGTTAGCGGGAGGCCGTGTTCGACACGGCCGCTGGACCGCGGAGATGGAACTATGGCCAAAGAAGTAACCGCAACCGTCAAGCTGCAATGTCCGGCTGGAGCCGCTACGCCGGCGCCACCAGTTGGCCCGGCTCTGGGTCAACACGGCATCAACATCGGGCAGTTCGTCAAGCAGTTCAATGACGCGACGCGCGCGCAAGCCGGCCTGATCATCCCCGTGATCATCTCGGTCTACAAAGACCGCAGCTTCTCGCTCGAGTTCAAGTCGCCACCGGCGGCTGTCCTTCTCAAGAAGGCCGCCAAGCTGGAAAGCGCGGCGAACAACCCTGGTAGTGAGGTGGCCGGCAAGGTCACTCGCGCGCAGGTCAAGGAGATCGCCGAGATGAAGGCCAAGGACCTCAACTCGATCGATATCGAGGGCGCGATGCGCATGGTGGAAGGCACGGCTCGTGCCTGCGGAATCGTCGTAGCCGACTAACAGCTACGCGATACGGATGACATTCACGATGTCGTGCCGGCAGCCACGCGCTACCCGGTTCGCCATCTAGGCCAACTCAAGAACAGGATCACCCCATGGCTCGCTACCGCAGCCGTCGTTACCAAGAGAGCGCCACCAAGGTGGAGCGCAGCAAGCGCTACCCGCTCGAGGAAGGCATCTCCCTGATCAAGTCGCTCGCCGGCCCCAAGTTCGACGAGTCCGTCGAGCTGGTTGTGCGCATCGGCATCGACCCGAAGAAGACCGACCAGCTCGTGCGTGGTTCGGTTGCGCTGCCCAACGGCACCGGCAAGTCGATCAAGATCGCGGTGTTCGCCGATGGCGACAAGGCGCAAGCCGCCAAGGACGCTGGTGCGGACTACGTCGGCGCCGCCGACCTGGCCGAGAAGATCGAGAAGGGCTTCACCGACTTCGACATGACCATCGCGTCCCCGGACATGATGCGCTTCGTCGGTAAGCTCGGTAAGGTTCTTGGCCCGCAGGGCAAGATGCCCTCGCCGAAGGCCGGCACGGTGACGCCAAACGTCGCCGACGCGGTCCGAGAGTTCAAAGCCGGCAAGATCGAGTTCCGGACCGATGCGGGTGCCAACGTGCACGCGGCGATCGGCAAGAAGTCGTTCGGTGAGGTGGAGCTGTCGCAGAACTTGACGGCCTTCGTCGAGCACCTGCGCACGCTGCGTCCGTCGCAGGCAAAGGGTGCCTTCATCAAGAAGGTCGTTCTCTCGACTTCCATGGGACCGGGCGTAGCGCTCGCAGTTGAATAAGGAGCAATCCAATGCCCAACATCGTCAACCAGATCCTCTTCGACGAGCTGCAGAAGGACTTCCAGGAAATGGGGTCGTGCGTCGTCGTCGACGTTGGTGCTGTGAACCCGCAGCAAGACATCGAGATCCGCACGAAGCTGCGTGAGACCGGTGTCCGCTACAAGGTCGTTCGCAACCGTCTCGCCCAGAAGGCATTCGCCGACATGGGGCTCGACATGGCCGAAGCCATGAAGGGTCGCTGCGGCATCGCCGTCGCCGAGAAGGAAGGCGCCATCGCGGCTGCCAAGGCACTCCGCGACTGGATCAAAGCAAACAAGGACAGCCCGATCGCGATCAAGGGCGGCGTCGTCGAAGGCACGACCTTCACCGGTGCTGCTGCTGCCGAGATCGCTGAGCTGCCCGACCGTGACACGATCAACACCAAGATCGTCAGTGCCATCAGTGGTCCCGCTCGCGGGCTCGCCGGTGTCGTCAACGCCGTGGCAGGTGGTCTTGCCCGGTGCATCCAAGCCAAGGTGGACAAGGAGTCCTAACGACTCCTTCATGGCCTGGCGACGAGTCGTCGCGTAGGTCGGTCAACCACAATTACTTACCCACTCCTCCCTGCACTTACTTCCCTAGAGGTTTATTCCGATGTCGGATACTGAAACCGTGACCCTCGACGCTGATCTCGAGGATATCTTCACCAAGATTGACGCCCTTAGCCTGGGCAAGGCTGCCCAACTGGTCAAGGCCATGGAAGATCGCTGGGGTGTCTCGGCGGCTGCTCCGGTCGCCATGGTCGGCGGCGGTGGTGGCGGCGAAGCCGCTGCTGCTGAAGAGAAGACTGAGTTCAACGTCGTGTTGAAGGAAGCTGGCGGCCAGAAGATCAACGTGATCAAGGCTGTCCGTGAAATCACCGGCCTCGGCCTCAAGGAAGCCAAGGGCCTCGTTGACGAAGCTCCGAAGCCCGTCAAGGAAGGCACTTCCAAGGAAGACGCCGAAGAGATCAAGAAGAAGCTCGAAGAAGCCGGCGCTACGGTCGAGCTTACTTAGTGCTGTCAGCGGAGTGGTCCTCCGATTCCCCCTGTCCTCGGTCGAATGGCCAGGCCAGGAGGGAGTTGCATATCGTTCGCGGCAACGCCCCGAGCCCTGTTCGCAGTTTTTGTTTGCGACCGGGTGGCCGGGGCGTCTACGCTTCCGTGCGCTGGTTGGATCACTTTTTGCATGCGGATGCTGTTTAGCCGTTCGCCCGTCGCGCATTCCGGTCGCCCCCGCCCCTCCGAGGTCGAGGTGTCTGCCGACAATGGCTCGCGCGGTCGCCGGGTAGCACTTCTGGGTGTAGACGGGTCGGCCGCTCTGGCTTCTGCCATTCCACGCGTTGTCGGCTCCCGAAGTCGACGCCGCCTGGGCGGCAGGCCCTTGGTTTTATTGCAGCCGATTCAGCAAGATTCGATCTGGCAGGATTCGTCGTTGGTTGCTTCGTTCAGGTCACTTCAAACTCGTCCCCGGAATGGCTTCGCCCATTCGAAGGGAGCATTGGTCCCGTGCCCGGGATCATCAGGTGGAACCGCATGGAGACTGTAGTCTACGGACGTTTCCGGTCCGTTGCCGACATCCCCGACCTCGTCGAAATGCAGACGAAGTCGTACGGCCAATTCCTTCAGCCGGACACGGCGCCCAATCGGCGCGACGTGGACGGCCTTGAGGCACTTCTGCGAGAGATCTTTCCGATCTACTCGTACGACAAGACACTGTGCCTGGAATACGTCAGCTATGAGCTTGGCCGCCCGCGCTACACGGTAGAGGAGTGCCGTAAGCTGCGGGTTACCTACGGCTACCCGTTCAAGATCCGGGTGCGCCTGGTCAAGCCGGAGCCGGTCGAGGAGGACATCTACCTCGGCGAGATCCCGATCATGATCGGTGGCGGCGAGTTCATCGTGAACGGCTCTGAGCGCGTCACGGTGAGTCAGCTGCACCGCTCGCCGGGCGTCGACTTCTCGGTCGAGCTGCACACCGGTGAGAAGAAGCTGCACAGCTGCTGGATCATTCCGGAGCGCGGTAGCTGGATCGAGCTCAACGTCACCAAGAAGGACGCCGTCGCGATCCGCATCGACCAGTCGGGCAAGTTCTCGTGCACCACGCTGCTGCGTGCGATGGACGCGAAGTACTCGACGGATGCCGGCATCCTGCGCGAGTTCTACGACGTCGAGAAGGTCGCTCGCAAGAAGACCGATCCCGAAGCCAAGTTCGCCAAGAAGCTCGTCGGCACCTACGCGGTCGGCGACATCGTCGACGCCGCCAGTGGCGACCCCTTCGTCCGCAGTGGCGAGGAGATCACCGAAGAAGCCGCCCGCGCCATCGCCGGCAGCGAGCTGCGCGAGGTCGACGTCCTGCGTGATCCGGAGGACTTCCTCCTGCTCAACACGCTGCGCGAAGACACGACCAACAGCCACGAAGAAGCGCTGCTCAAGATCTACCAGCGACTGCGCCCGGGCAACCCGCCGCAGCTGGAGAAGGCACGCGATCTCTTCCACGAGAAGTTCTTCGACGAGACCCGCTACCGCTTGGGTCGCGTCGGCCGCTTCCGCCTCAACCGCAAGTTCGAAGTCGATCCCGCCAACAACGAGCAGACGCTCTCGGCTGTCGACTTCGTTCGCGCGATCAAATACATCCTCGGCCTCCGCGAGGGTGAGGGTGATATCGATGATATCGACCACCTCGGCAACCGTCGTGTCCGCACGATCCAGGAGTTGGCCGGTGACGAGTTCCGCAAGGGTTTCCTGAAGCTCCGCCGCACGGCGCAAGAGCGGATGAACCTCGAGAACGTCGACACGGTCACGCCGCGGAACCTGATCAACTCGAAGACCTTCAGCTCGGCGATCGAATACTTCTTCGCTCGCGGCGAGCTCAGCCAGGTCGTTGACCAGACCAACCCGTTGTCGCAGCTGACGCACGAACGCCGCCTGTCGGCGCTCGGCCCGGGCGGCCTCAACCGGAAGCGCGCCGGCTTCGAAGTTCGCGACGTCCACGTCTCGCACTACGGCCGCCTGTGCCCGATTGAAACGCCGGAAGGCACCAACATCGGTCTGATCTCCAGTCTCGCGATCTACTCGTCGCTCGACGACTACGGCTTCCTGACGACGCCGTACATCGTCATCAAGAACGGCAAGGTCACCGACGAGGTCGTGCGTCTGCGCGCCGACCAGGAGAACAACTCGGTGCTCGCGCCGGCCGATACGCCGACCGAGAAGAACGGCAAGCTGATCGGTGACGATCTCGGCTACGTGATCGCTCGCGTCAAGGGCGACCCGTCGCTCGTTGCCGCCAAGGACGTCGAATACATGGACGTCTCCACCAAGCAGGTGGTGGGCGTGTCGGCGTCACTGATCCCGTTCTTGGAGCACGATGATGCCAACCGCGCATTGATGGGATCCAACATGCAGAGGCAGGCAGTGCCGCTGCTCATCAGCGAAGCCCCGGTCGTCGGCACCGGCATGGAAGAGGTCGTTGCGACCAACTCCAGCATGGTGGCGCGCGCCAAGAAGGCGGGCACCGTCACTGCGGTCGATGCCACGCGCATCGTCATCGGCGACGACGTCTACAAGCTGCGCAAGTACGAAGCACTCAACGAGCGCACGTGCCAGAACCAGGTCCCGATCGTCAAGCTCGGCGACAAGGTCAAGGCCGGTCAGGTCCTCGCCGATGGCGCGGCCACCGACCACGGCGTGCTGGCGCTCGGCAAGAACGTCACCGTCGCGTTCATGCCTTGGGACGGCTACAACTACGAGGACGCCATCCTGCTGAGCGAGAATCTCGTTCGCAATGACGTCTACACGTCGATCCACATCGATGAGTTCGAAGTCGAAATCCGCGAGACCAAGCTCGGCAAGGAAGAGTTCTCGCGCGATATCCCGAACGTCAGCGAGAAGGCCCTTCGTCACATGGACGAGGGCGGCATCGTGCGCGTCGGCACCCGCGTCAAGCCCGGCGACATCCTCGTCGGCAAGGTCGCGCCGAAGAGCAAGAGCGAGCTGACTCCGGAAGAGAAACTGCTGCACGCGATCTTCGGTCGCGCCGGCGAAGACGTGAAGAACGCCTCGCTGGAGGTTCCGAGTGGTTGCGAAGGCATCGTCATCGGAGCCGAGAAATACAGCCGGAAGGTCAACCTGACCGAGGCCGAGCGGACCCGGAACCTCGAAGAGATCAAGAACGCCGAGATCGAGTTCTTGAAGCAGTTCCGCAGCAACACGAAGCGCCTCCTCGAGAGCGCCAAGGACTTGATCGGCGAAGCCGTGACCTCGCCGGAAGGCAAGGCGCTCGGCATCAACGATCAGATGCTGATCCTCGACTTGCGCACGATCCGCGATCGGGTCCGCCAGGTCGCCGAGGAGCACAAGGACGCCAAGACCAAGACGGCTCTCCTGAAGATCCTGCAGGAGTTCGGTGAGCGCATCGAAGAGTCCGAAGCCGACAAGAACAAGCTCGTCAACCGCCTCTCGCGTGGTGACGAACTGCCGCAAGGCGTGCTTGAGATGGTCAAGGTCTACGTTGCCACCAAGCGCCGTATCTCGGTGGGTGACAAGATGGCCGGCCGCCACGGCAACAAGGGTGTCATCTCCAAGATCCTGCCGATCGAGGACATGCCGTTCCTGGCCGACGGAACGCCGGTCGACATCGTGCTCAACCCGCTGGGCGTGCCTTCTCGCATGAACGTCGGGCAGATCCTCGAAACGCACTTGGGCTGGGCTGCTCGCAAGCTCGGTTGGCGCGTGCAGACGCCCGTCTTCGACGGCGCCAGCGAGGAAGACATCGAAGCGGCGCTCACGAAGGCTGGTTTCGCAACGGACGGCAAGTCCGAGCTGCACGATGGTCGCACGGGTGAGGCATTCACCCAGCGCGTCACGGTCGGCACGCTCTACATGCTCAAGCTGCACCACCTCGTCGACGACAAGGTGCACGCACGTGCCACGGGCCCATACTCGCTCATCACCCAGCAGCCGCTTGGCGGTAAGGCTCGCTTCGGCGGCCAGCGCTTCGGGGAGATGGAAGTGTGGGCGCTCGAGGCCTACGGCGCAGCCAACATCCTCCAAGAGCTCTTGACGGTTAAGTCCGACGATGTCGACGGCCGCACCAAGATCTACGAGGCGATGGTCAAGAACGAGAACATCCTCGAGCCCGGCACCCCGGTCTCGTTCGGCGTTCTCTGCAACGAGATCAAGGGCCTCGGCCTCAACATCGAACTGCACAAGCGCGGCGCTGCGGAGAACCTGATGGGGGGCTAAGCCCCGCATCTCGATCGCAGCTGTCACTACCCTCTCCGAATATTCCCCCTCGCTCGTGCGCGTGACGACGCAACCGAGTGACTAGCACCTAGAGAACCAAGGCGCGCCCGATGGTCGAACCCATCTACGACAAGATCAACGACTACGCTTCGGTGACTATCCGACTGGCCTCCCCCGAGGACATTCGCGATTGGTCATTTGGCGAAGTCAAGAAGCCGGAGACGATCAACTACCGGACCTACCGTCCGGAGCGTGATGGTCTCTTCTGTGAGCGGATCTTCGGTCCCGAGAAGGACTGGGAGTGCTCCTGCGGCAAATACAAGGGGATCAAGCACAAGAACATCACGTGCGACAAGTGCGGCGTGATGATCACCCACAGCCGCGTGCGCCGGAAGCGCATGGGGCACATCAACCTTGCTGCGCCAGTTGCCCACATCTGGTTCTTCAAGGCGATGCCGTCGCGTCTCGGCACGCTGCTCGGTCTCAAGACCGCCAGCCTCGAGAAGGTCATCTACTTCCAGGACTACATCGTCATCGATGCCGGCGACACGCCGCTCAAGGCGCTGCAGCTGCTCAGCGAAGACGAATACCGTCAGTCGCGGCAGAAGTATGGCATGGCGTTCCAGGCCGGCATGGGTGCCGAAGCCGTGCGCGAACTGTTGCGCACGCTCGACCTGCCGCTGCTGAGCGAGACCCTGCGCGAAGACCTCAAGCGCACCGAGTCGAAGCAGAAGATCAAGGACATCATCAAGCGCCTCAAGACCGTTGAGATGCTGCGCGACTCCGGCAACAAGTCGGAGTGGATGATCCTCGACGCCGTGCCGGTCATCCCGCCGGACCTGCGTCCGCTCGTGCCGCTCGACAGCGGCAACTTCGCGACGTCCGACCTCAACGACCTTTACCGTCGTCTGATCAACCGGAACAACCGTCTCAAGAAGCTGCTCGATCTCAACGCTCCGGAAGTCATCATCCGGAACGAGAAGCGCATGCTGCAGCAGTCGGTCGACGCCCTGTTCGACAACAACCGCTGCCGCCGTCCGGTGCTCGGCTCGTCGAACCGCCCGCTCAAGTCCCTGACGGACATGATCAAGGGCAAGCAAGGCCGCTTCCGTGAGAACCTTCTCGGTAAGCGCGTCGACTACTCGGCGCGTTCGGTCATCGTCGTCGGCCCGGACCTCAAGCTGCACCAGTGTGGTTTGCCGAAGGTCATCGCCCTCGAGCTGTTCCAGCCGTTCATCATCCGTCGTCTGAAGGAGCTCGGCCACGCCGACACCATCAAGTCGGCGAAGAAGATGCTGGAGCGCAAGGACGAGGAAGTCTGGGACATCCTCGAAGAGGTCATCCAGAACCACCCGGTGCTGCTCAACCGCGCGCCGACGCTTCACCGCGTTGGTATCCAGGCGTTTGAGCCGGTCCTCGTCGAAGGCAACGCCATCCGCGTGCACCCGCTCGTTTGCGGCGCCTACAACGCTGACTTCGATGGCGACCAGATGGCGGTCCACCTGCCGCTGTCGTTCGAAGCGCAGATCGAGGCGTGCACCCTGATGTTGTCGATCAACAACATCTTCTCGCCCGCGCACGGCGGGCCGATCATCGCGCCGAACCAGGATATCGTGCTCGGCTGCTACTGGCAGAGCCTGCAACGTCCCGGTGAACTCGGCGAAGGCAAGACCTTCGCGACGCGCGACGAAGTGTGGATGTCGTACTCCAGCGACAAGATCCACATCCACGCGCGCATCAAGGTGCAGTTCCCGGCGGGCATCGAGATCCGCAACCAGGGCGACACGGTCATCACCGACGGCAAGACGCTGGTCGAGACGACGCCGGGTCGCATCATGTTCAACGAGATCCTCGAAGAGGGGATGCCGTTCTACAACCACGACCTGGACAAGAAGGCGCTGTCGAACATCATCGCCGACTGCCACCTGTTGCTCGATCGCGATGCGACGCTGCGCCTGCTGGACCGTCTCAAGGAGACGGGCTTCAAGGCCGCGACGCGCGCTGGTCTGTCGTTCGGCAAGGACGACATGATCATCCCGCCGAGCAAGGAAGTGATCATCAAGAAGACCGCCGGGGAAGTGGAGAAGATCCACACGGCGCACGCTCGCGGCATCATCACCGAGGGTGAGCGTTACCTGAAGGTCATCGACGCGTGGACGCACGCGCGCGAGAAGATCGGTGAGGACATGCTGAGCGAGTTGCGCAATGACATGCGCGACGGCCGTCTCTACGTGAACCCGGTCTACTGCATGGTCATGTCGAAGGCGCGTGGTTCCGTCGAGCAGATTCGTCAGCTCGCCGGCATGCGTGGACTGATGGCGAAGCCGTCCGGCAAGATCATCGAGCAGCCGATCAAGGCCAACTTCCTCGAAGGTCTGCGCGTCCTCGAATACTTCTCGTCGACGCACGGTGCTCGTAAGGGTCTGGCCGATACGGCCCTCAAGACCGCCGACTCCGGTTACCTGACGCGGAAGCTCGCCGACGTCGCCCAGAACGTCGTCATCTCCATCGATGACTGCGGCACGGAGAACGGTGTCGACAAGGGCACCGTCTACCAGGGTGACAAGGTCGCCGTGACGTTCGTCGATGCGGTTCGCGGTCGCGTGGCTCTCTACTCGGTCGTCAACCCGATGACCGACGAGGTCATCGTCAAGAAGAACCAGCTCATCACGATCGACATCGCCAAGCAGATCGAACTCATTGTCAGCAGTGAGACGATCCGTGTGCGTTCGCCGCTCACCTGTGAGTCGGGCATCGGTGTCTGCGCCAAGTGCTACGGCATGGACCTGTCGCGCAGTGCGATGGCCGAGCCGGGCCTCGCGGTCGGCATCATCGGCGCGCAGTCGATCGGTGAGCCGGGCACGCAGCTGACGATGCGGACGTTCCACATCGGTGGCACGGCCTCGAAGAAGGTCGAGGACTCCGAAGTGCGCAACAAGCGCGCGGGTATCGTCCAGTTCGCCAACCTCGAAACCGTCGAGGTCGATGCCGAAGCCAAGGGCGAGAAGCAAATCATCGCTCTGAAGCGTCGCGGTGACATCCTCATCGTCGACCAGAAGGATCGCGAACTCGAGCGTCACGCGGTGCCGCTGGGCGCCATCGTGCACGTCACGGAAGGCACGGAGATCAAGGAAGGCACGCCGCTCTGTGCGTGGGATCCCCACCACAACCCGATCCTCGCCGAAGTCGGCGGCACGGTGCGCTACGAGGACATCCTCGAAGGCAAGACGTTCCGCGTCGAGCGCGATGCGGACACGAAGGTCCAGCGCAAGGTGATGATCGAGCACAAGGGTGACTTGCACCCGCACCTCATCATCGAAGACGACGGCGGCAACCGCCTGGCGATCACGCCGGTGCCGGAGAAGGCGTACATCGAAGTCGAAAACGGCCAGACGGTCGTCGCCGGCATGATGCTCGCCAAGACGCCGCGTGAAGTGCAGGGCACGCAGGACATCACTGGTGGTCTGCCGCGTGTTACCGAGCTGTTCGAAGCGCGTCGTCCGAAGGATCCGGCCGTGTTGGCGGAGATCGACGGCATGGTCGAGCTCGGCGACAAGCGTCGCGGCAAGCGTACGATCCTCGTCAAGGGCGAGGACGGCGGTCTCGAGCGTGAGCACATGGTGCCGCAGGGCAAGAACCTGCGCGTTCACCGTGGTGACCACGTCAAGGCCGGCGAAGCACTCGTCGATGGCCCGCTCGTGCCGCACGACATGCTCTCCATCCAGGGCGAGAAGTCGGTGCAGAACTACCTGCTGCGCGAAGTGCAGACCGTTTACCGCGCCCAGGGCGTGGCGATCGATGACAAGCACATCGAGATCATCCTCGCGCAGATGATGCGCAAGGTTCAGGTCGAAGATCCGGGTGACAGCGACTTCCTGCCGGGAGCCGTTGCCGACAAGTTCCGCTTCCGCGAAGCGAACACGGTGCTCCGCCAACAGCGCAAGAAGCCGGCGACGGCCTCTCCGCTGCTGCTCGGTATCACCAAGGCTTCGCTGCAATCCGACTCGTTCATCTCCGCTGCGTCGTTCCAAGAGACGACCAAGGTGCTGACCGAAGCCGCGTTGGCTGGCAAGCAAGACGAACTCGTTGGTCTCAAGGAGAACGTCATCCTCGGTCACCTCGTGCCGACCGGCACGGGCTTCCGCAACTACCAGAAGACGCGCGTGCTCAAGAACGTCGACCTCCAGGCTGCGGCCGAAGAGATCGGTCGCCTGAGCAAGCAAGGCTTCCTGGACGAAGGTGGTCCGGTCATTCGCCTCGAAGGCATCGACGAGCCGGCGCCGGCTCCGGGAGGCCCGACTGATGGAGGCCCGACTGATGGAGGCCCGACTGATGGAGGCCTGGCCGATGGTGGGGCGCCCGCAGAAAGTGCCCCAGCTGCTCCCGTCGCGGAGGCACCAGTTGCCGAAGCTCCGGCTGTGGAAGCACCGGCTATCGAAGCACCAGCACCAGTGGTTGAAGCGCCTGTCGCGGATGCCCCGGTCGCTGACATGCCGGCTCCGGCCGATGTTACCGGTCCGTCCACCGACCCTGACCCGGCAGGCAACGGCCCGGCCGGCGACGGCCCGACGGGCGGCAGCCCCGACGGTAGTGGGGGTGACCCGGTCGGCGATTCGCCGAGCGACACGCCTGACGGCACCGGCCCGGTTGCCGGTCAAGGGGCTGACTAGAGCCCCGCAGCCGTGATTCGCTGCCCCCGCGCCTGGCAGGAAGTTGATTCCTGCCTTCTCAGGACCGCGGCGGGCTTGCTTTCACGAATGCATTCCGTATCTTCTCCCGCCCTCATTCCCGGCCAGATCCCGTCTGGCCGCTGACTGTTGCGGCGCCAGACCTTGGCGTCGCCGATACCCGGACTGTCGAACACACTGTAATGCCAACGATCAACCAACTCGTCCGCAAGGGACGCAAGACGATCAAAGAGAAGAGCAAGTCTCCGATCCTCAACAGCTGCCCGCAAAAGCGCGGCGTCTGCCTGCAGGTCAAGACGATGACGCCGAAGAAGCCGAACTCGGCCCTTCGCAAGATTGCTCGCGTGCGTCTCAGCAACGGCAAGGAGACCACGGTCTACATTCCGGGTGAGGGCCACAACCTGCAAGAGCACTCCATCGTGCTCATCCGTGGCGGTCGTGTTCGCGACCTTCCCGGTGTCCGCTACCACGTCCTGCGTGGCTGCCTTGACGCGTCCGGCGTCGAGAACCGCCGTCGCAGTCGCAGCAAGTACGGCGCCAAGCGCCCGAAGAGCAAGTAGCGTCCAGCCCGCCGCAAACTCCACCTACTGAACTGCAATGCCACGTTCCTACAAGTCCACTGAAGTCCACCTGCGCGGTGACCCGCGTTACAACAACAAGTTGGCCAGCAAGATCATCAACAAGATCATGCTGGACGGTAAGAAGACGACCGCCCAGACGCTGTTCTACACCGCCGTCGACCTCGTCGTCAGCAAGGTGGAAGGTGCCGAGCCGGTCGACGTCTTCACGAAGGCCATCGAGAACATCAAGCCGCGCGTCGAAGTTCGTTCGAAGCGTGTTGGTGGTGCGACCTACCAGGTCCCGCGCGAAGTGACCAAGCGTCGTCAGCAAAGCCTCGCCATCCGCTGGATGGTCGATGCCGCCCGCGCCAAGCGCGGCAAGCCGATGGCCAAGTGCCTCGCCGAAGAACTGTTCGACGCCTTCAACAACCAGGGCGCCGCGGTCACCAAGAAGGAAAACGTGCACAAGATGGCCGAGGCGAACAGCGCTTACAGCCACTTCGCTTGGTAGCGACCGGCACTTCGCCTGGTAGCAACCGGCACTTTGCCTACCGCTAGCCGGGCCACAAGCCCGGCAGCACCAGCACATCCCGCCACGAGCGGGATGTTTGGGTTTTGCCCGGCGTGTCAGAAGCACGAAATCCTTCCCGGTACCGGGAATACGCCGGCTGGCGCCCGCGTCCTACCAAGCTGCTGATTCCGTAGCGGCTCGTTCCCGCCCGTCGAAGTTTCCGCTACCCTGACCAACCGCCGATGAGACTGCCACTTCCGCTTCTTCTCTACGTCACGGCGCTCGGCTTGTTTGGCTGGGCGGGGTGGACGGTCTACGAGTCCCGCGACCTCTGGAAGGTCGAGACCCGGACGGCTGCGACCAACAAGGGCCGCGACGATGCGGTCAAACTGATCGCCCGCGGCAAGGGCAAGGGCCCGCAGACCAGCGACTGGAACTACAACGCCAAGGGCTGGTGGCCGCAGTTCAAGCAGGTCAACCTGATCGGCAAGCTGCCCGAGCGCAAGCCGACGCCGGAAGAGATCGCCAAGGCCAAGGGCCCCGAGAAGCCGGTCGTCGACATGACGCCGCTCGAGGACATCTTCGAACTCGTCTCGCTCGTCTACGACGGCAAGGGCGGGGGCAAGGGCGCCAACTCGCACATCATCATCCGCTACAAGCCTGAGGCTGCCGTCGAACCACCGGAGTGGTGGGTTCGTGAGAACACGCCGACGCAGGCGGTTGCCCGCGCACCGGGCATGCCCCGCGATCTCGCCGCGGCGCCGAACACCGCAGTCACGAAGCGGCCCAAGCGCGGCAACCGCGGTGGCAATCGCGGCACCATCAACCGCGGTGGTCGTCCGGTGAAGACACCGACGAGCACCATGCCGACGTCCATCGCCGGTCGCGAGATGCTGCAGAAGATCTGGGCGGAGGACGGTGGCAACGTTCGCCGTTCCTGCAAGCTGTGGGGCAAGTACAAGCACATCCGCCTTGTGCGCGTCGATGCCAGTGCCGAGTCGGCCTACTTCGTGCGCGACATGCCCGTCGAAGAAGGCAAGCCGAAGCCGGAAGCCAAAGAAGAGGAGTTGCTCAAGACGACCGCGGACATCCCGCAGGACGTGCTCTCCGCTCTTCGCAAGCTGCAGGGTCGCGAGAACGAGCCCCGTAAGACTGCTTCGAACACGGCGACGAACAACGGTGGTTGGCGCGAGGTCGAGAACACGACGCGCATCGGCAACCAGTGGCACATTGGCCGCAAGGATGAGAGCAACTTCCGCGACCCGGATGAGTTCTTCAGCAGTGTCTACGTCGACACCTACGTCAGCAAGTCGAGCAAGCTGCGCGGCCTGTCGGTGCGCAACATCCAGCCGAAGATGGCTGCCAAGTTTGGCGTGACCGCCGGCGACGTGTTGATCGAGGTCAACGGCCGCGCCGTCACGTCGAAGGGCCAGGCCGTCAACATGGTCAAGAAGGCCTACAAGCGCGGCGTGCGGACCTACACCACCAAGTGGTTGTCCAACGGCCAGGAAATCGAGCGCGTCTATCAGGCGCCGAACAAGAAGTAGCCCAGGTCGAGTTCGTGCCCACGGCACAGCGCCTGCTGACGATCGATTGCGGCAACAGCACGATTCGCTGCCGTCGCGACGACGGTGGCATCTGGACGACCGCGAGCACGAGTCCGGACTTCGGTGACTTCGCCGAGTTTGTCGCGCCCGCCGCCGCCGGCAAGCCTGACGTTCGCGCCGTCGCTGTCAGTGTCGTCGACTCCGCACTTGGCGCGATCCGGGCCGAACTCGAGCACCTCACCGTGCCGCTCGCCGTCGCCGACGCGGACCTGCCGTGCCCGCTGCCGCTCGCGTACGACACCGTGGCGACGTTGGGGGCGGATCGTTGGTTGGGTGCGTTCGCCGCCTTCGAACAGATTGCCGATCGAAGCCATCCGGTCGTGACCGTCGACTGCGGCACCGCGACGACCGTCAACGTTGTCGATGGGGAGGGCACATTCCACGGCGGTGCGATTGCGCCTGGACTCGCCGCGTTCGTTGCCGGTCTCGCGAGCAAGGCGCCGGCATTGCCGCCAGCCGACCTCGACGCGGCGCCGGTCGTTCCTGCGAAGAGTACTCAGGGCAGTGTCGATGCCGGCGTGTTGCTCGGCTGGGCCGGCCTCGTCGAGCGACTCGTAGCGGCGGCGCAGGAGTCGTTGGCAACGGATGCTGTCGTGGTGCTCACCGGTGGCAACGCCCAACGGCTGCTGCGGCTGAGTGGCACGGCCCAGAGCAGCGGTTGGCAGCACGTTCCCGAACTGCTTCACGATGGCCTCGCCGCGCTCGCGCAGCGGGCCACGTAGGACCGGCGATGCAGTTGTTGTCGCCACCAGGCCTTGCCGGCATCGCGATCCTGCGACTTGCGCCAGCTGAGCACGAAGCCATCCAAGCGAGTCTGTTCGGGCCGAGCGATCGCCCCGTGCCCTTTGTCCCCGGCGCAGCCGCGAGCCGCGCTGAGCTGCGATTCGATGGGCGGGTCGTCGACGATGTACTCGTGGTCTGTCGCACGGATGGCAGCGTCGAATTGCATGTGCACGGTTCGCCCGCCGTGCTCGAGCAGCTCGATGAGCGCTTTTCGGTCGCGGTCAGCCAGCCTGGGACGACCGCGGAACGGCTGCTGCAGGAAGCTCTCGGGGTCGAGCAGTTCGCCTTGTTCGCCGAGCAGATGCGGTTCGACTTCGCCGCTGAGTTCGCCGGGATCGAGCGCCTGGAGGCGCCGGTGCGGCAGATTCGGGTTCGCGAAGCCCTCGAGCGCAGCCGCGTGGTCCGCGCCCATATCAAGCCGCAGCGAGTGGTGCTCGTCGGCCGCCAGAATGCCGGTAAGTCCTCGCTGTTCAACAAGTTGCTCTTCCGCGAGCGAGCTCTCACCGGAGCCCTGCCGGGCCTGACCCGGGACGCGATTGCCGAGCTCACGACGCTGCTAGGCTATCCCTACGAGCTCGTCGACACGGCTGGCGAAGGCGTCGCCGAAACGGACATCGACCAGGCGGCCATCGAACGCGGCCGCGCCGAACGCAAAGGCGCGATGACGGTGCTGGTGGTCGACGGCTCGGTCGGTCCCGACGGCACCGATGGGGGGCTCGCCGGTGGCAGCAGCCTCGTCGTCGTCAGCAAGGCGGACCTGGCGCAGGCCACGTGGCCGGCGCACATCCCCCGTGACGTCGAACTCTCAGCGCACGCAACCCCGGCCGACGTGGCGCGTTCGACGGTGGGGGAGGTGCTGCGGTCCCGGCGCGGTCTGCCGGCGGCTGGGCCCGTCGGTGGCTTCGCCGCACTCGACGAACAGCAACTGCAACAGCTGATGGATCTTGATGCTGATTGCCAAGGTGTTCATTCCTCGGCATGATGCGGCCGTCGATGGCCGAACACGTCAAGCGTGACCTCGTCTCCATCGGGGACCTGAGCACTGCCGAGATCCTCGAACTCTTCCACCACGCTGACGAATTCCGCGCGAACTTGCATGCGTGGTCCGACCTCTGTCGTGGCGCCATCATGGCGACGCTGTTCTTCGAGGCGAGCACGCGCACGCGGCTGAGCTTCGAGTCGGCGATGCTGCGACTTGGTGGTGGCGTCATCAGTGCCGCGGACGGCGGCTCGACGAGTCGCGCCAAAGGTGAGTCTCTCGCCGACACCGTTCGCGTTGTCGGTGGCAGCTACGCCGACATTCTCGTTGTCCGTCATCCCGAAGATGGCGCGGCGCGCGTCGCCGCGAAATACGCCGCCGTTCCGGTCATCAACGGTGGCGATGGTGCGCACGAGCACCCGACGCAAACACTGTGTGATCTCTACACGCTGTGGAAGGAGAAGGGGCGCCTGCAAGGCCTCGAAGTCGTCTTGTGTGGCGACTTGCGTTACTCGCGAACCATCCACTCCTTCTGCTACGCGTTGGCGCGTTTTGGCGCCAACATCGTGACGATGCCCTACCCGGGCTTCGAGCTGCCAGACTACGTTTTGAGGCGTTTGCGGCGCGATTACGGCGTGCAAGCGGCAACGGCGTCGGTCGGGGATCTGCCCGGTCTGGCCGGCAGCAGCAACGCCGCGGCCTACCTCACTTCGAGCAAGCCACACCAGCTGGCGCTGTTCACCAAACTCGGCAACGTCGAGGTGTCGCGCATCGATGCGATCTACATGACGCGGGCGCAACTCGAACGTCACGACGGACAGGACACGAGCAACTACCCGCGCGTCACACCGTCGACGATGGGAGCCGCTTCGACGAAGGATGCGCGCGTGATGCATCCGCTGCCGCGCGTCGACGAGATCAGCTACGACCTCGACGACGATCCACGTTCGATCTACTTCCGACAGGCAGAACTCGGCGTGCCGATGCGCATGGCGTTGATGGCGTACTTGCTCGGCAAGATTCAGCTGCGCGCCAAGCAGCCCGACGTGCTGTCGGTAAGCCCAGGCGTGTCGGGTGGGGTTGGCTTGCGTTGTCGCAACGAGAAGTGCATCACCAACAACGAAGGGGTGCGTTACCTCGAACGCGACTTCCGGGTGCGCGACAAGACTTCGCCGCCGCTGTTGTCGTGTGCGTTCTGCGAGTCCGAACTCGAAGCGCGCTTCGTAGGTCACGCGACGAGTCGGATCGTGCACCGCTACAACGCCGCCGAAGTGCGCCGCATCAAGCCCGAGAACCGGGTCTACTTCGAGTCCGAATCGCAGGCCGAGGCGGCCGGATTCACCTGGCAGGCGACCTAGTCCGGCGGACCGATCCGGGGCTCCGCGGAGGGGCAAATCCGGGGCGATTTGCGGACTCGTTCGCGCCGGTGCGGAACTCCGAAGAGCGGTATCGCACCTACGAGTGCCGGTGAACGCTCGCCCGCGATTCGTCCCAGAATGGTTGGCCGATCACAACTTCCCGTGGCAGCGAGGTTTGGGGATGCTTGCAGCAACTCGCTTTCGCGGCATGATGTTTGTTGTCCGTCCGACGAGATATCAGGTCTTTCCGGAGCTTACCCCAGCACCCGGCAACACCCGATGTAGCATCTTATAGCCCTCTCTGCCTTTGCCTTGCGTGCATTGGCAGCGTTGGTGTCACGAGTAATCGTCCCACTATTTGATCGGCCACACTGAGGTGGCCTTCGAACCCACCCACGATGTCACCTCAATTCCCATCGTCGCTTCCCATGATGGTAGACAACCAGTCCTCCAAAGGACTTCCCGTTTCTTCCCAAGGACTTTCACGGTCTTCGCTCTTCGCAGCTGCGACCCTGGCACTCACGTTCGCGGCGTGCAGTGGCAGTGGTGGTGGCGGCTCCGTCGGCACTGCGACTCCGGGAGCCACCGTGCAACCCGAGTTGTCGGGTGTTGCCTACGGTCGCCTCGTTGACGTCTACGGCCTGCAGGTCACGCCGGAAGGTGCAGCGATCTCGCTGTTCCAGCGCGATGTGATCATCGGCGGCAACATCCAGGACCAGCGACCGACCGAGTCCAACCTCAGTGACTCGGAGATTACCTACGACTTCATCGCTGCCGATCCGGACACGCTGCAACCGCGTCTGTTCATCCCGCGCGATGTGACCGGCCAAGAGTTCTCGGATGCGTTCGAGGCGCTCGACGATGAGCTGCGCACGGTTTCGCCGATGCTCTTCGGCGAAGGTGGCGTGGGCATCCCGTACTCGGTTGTCCCGCGTAACGCCGGCATCCGCTTGTCGTTCTCGGCCTCGCTCGGCATCGATGACTCGTTCTTCGTTGAGCGTGGCGCCAACGGCGAAGTCGCAGCACTGCGCAACACGGAAGCCGTGCAGTTGCTCCGCATCGTCGATGACCCGAACGGCCCGAACGGCTTCGTGCCGATGCCCGTTCGCATCGTCGTCCGCGACGACTACCTGATTCTCGACCCGGTCTTGCTCGGCACGGAAGGCCTGCAATACCAGACGTCCAACAACGCCTCGGGCCTGCCGGAATCGCCGGACCAGTTCGGCGCGAACATCCGCATCGCGGTGGCTCTCGAAGGCCCGCTGGCCATTCCGGGTTTGCGCGTGCAGACCACGGGCGGCCTGACCGGCTTCAACAACAGCCAGCGCGAGTCGATCGTGCGCGACTTCCGTTCGGGTAACGCGGCGGATGACTCGGCCGACATCGCTCGCGGTTTCGTGCGCGACCCGCTGCCGCTGCGCGTCGTCGGCGAGATCCCGATGTATCTCGAGCGTGTTGAAGAGATCAACGCGTTCACCCAGGAAGTCACGGTCTTCAAGAATGGCCTGTCGCACGAGATCGATCGCGGCGACGTGATCCGCTTCATCTCCGACGCCTCGGGCATTCCGTTTGGCAGCGCCGAAGTCGTCGTCGATCCGGATGATGACCGCGACAACCCGCTCGTGCAGCACGTGCGCGTGCGCATCCGCCGCATCACCAACCTCGAGTCGATCGACCCGAGCAACCTGCCGGGTTACCCGACGTCGTTGACCGCCCGCGAGCCGTGGCTGGTGCAGAACGCGCCGCGCGCCGTCGTGCTGGCCGAGTTCACCGCTGGTGGTGCGCAAGGTCGCGACGACCCGCGCAACTTCCTGCGCTTCACGCCGGAGCCGCTCGAGCTCAACGGCTACCGTCCGCAACAGAACGAGTTTGTGTCGCCGTTCGCCGGCTCCGTCGTCCGCTTCACGAAGCCGGTCGACATGTCGACGGTCAAGTGGGCCGACACGTTCTTCTTCGCGATGCGCGACCTCTCGACCGACGAGAGCATTGCCGAGTTCATCGCCTCGCGCGAGTGGAACAACGGTGGTGTGACCGGCACCGGGATGAACCCGGCGACGTTCAACCTCGCGAAGTACCGCACGCCTTACCTGATCACGTCGCGCGTCTTCGACGAAGATGGCTCGCAGACGTCGCTGCGCCTGCAGCCGACGACGGGCTTCTACCTCGATGACACGATGCGCAACGCGCCGTCGGGCACCGATTACAGCTACTACCTGCACCTGATCTCGGACTCCGATGATGGCGGTATCCGCGACCTCGCCGGCAACTCGCTCGACCTGCAGGGCCTGACCGCTAGCAACAGCAACAGCGTGGTCATCCCGTTCACCGTGGACACGCGGATGGACGGCAACGATCCGGTCTTTGCCGACAACCTCGCCGTGTCGATCGTGCGCCGCTTTGCGTCGCGCGACGAAGACGCCAACCCGAGTTACTTCCTCCCCGAGGAAGTGCAGGGCGATGGTCAGCAGTCGATCGCGGCCGCTTACCCGCTCGAAGACTTGTTCGGTGGCTTCCTCTACCTCGACGGCAAGCTGCAGTCGCGTCCGACGACGCGCGTCCGCGTGACGGCTGACAACCTCAACCAGAACCCGATTGTGCAGCAACCGGGCACGGCGAACCCGCCGGACCCGCTCGGCTGGTGCCCGCAGGTCGTCAACGGTGAGCGTCAGATTGGCTCGAACAGTGCCAACAACCTGGTGCCGGCCGGCATCCAGAACCCGCTCAACCCGTACGGTTGCCGCCTGCAGACGCTGTGGCGCGAAGTTGACCTGAGCCTGTCCCGGACCGACCCGTTCGACTTCAACCTCGACATCGAGCAGATGTATTGGGCGCCGTACATCGGCACCAACCTGTCGTTCGACGAGTTCGACCGCGTGTCGATGTGGCTCGGCCACTCGGAGTTCCGTCCGGTGCCGTGTGTCGGTGAGTTCAGTTCGCTGCCGTCGCTGCCGGACTCCGGCTTGCGCGCCCAGTTCGAAACGAACTTCGCCTGGAACCCGGCGCCGACCGGCTCGGGCACGACGATTGAAACGCAAGCGCCGAAGGGCGCGGCTTACGTCGACTCCAACATGAAGATCGATCCGTCGGATGTGGTCTTCGAGGTCAACGGCGTCAACCGCTTCCTGCCGCTGCCGGAGTTCCAGGAGCCGTACTTCGTCTACCGCGACGAAACGGTCATCGAGCAGGGTGGTCGCACGGCGACCTCGTCCGGCTCGGACCTCAACGCCGGTTCGCACATGCCGTACATCCTGACGCCATGGGAAATGGGCGCGGGTCGTCACTGGGTCGACGAGAATGGTCAACCCGGCAACGTGCGCTTCATCAGCTCCTACTGGAACGATGGCCGCAGCCGCATGCTCACGAGTGGTGGTCAGCTCGACAACTTCACCGGCGGTCTCGTCGGCAACGTTGGCCTCCCGCTGCTCGCCGACTTCTGGACCTACTGTGACTCGTCCGAGTTGCCGGCAGGTGGTGGCTACATCGCGTTGGGCACCAACGGTTGGCAGACGGCCGTTACCGTCCAGTCCGATCCGAACCCGGCGTTCCGTGCTCTGAGTGCCGGTCGCGCCGCGACGTCGACCCAAGGCCCGATCTGCCGTTCGCCTGGCGATACGCAGTGGAACGTTGCTTCCGGTGGCTTCACGCCGACCGGTGGTGGCACGGCCGCGCGGGACAACACGTTCTACTGGATCATGATGGACGTGCTGAAGCGTCAGTCGGTCATCACCAACGGCTTCATCGACGTCTACAACCCGCACCGCGTGCCGGAAGGCTTTGCCGATCCGCGCCTCGGTCCGTTCTACCTGACCGGTGGCAACCCGAGTGCGCCGAACAACGTCCTGCCGGCGTTCGCCTACGAGTTCGACCCGCCGCTCTCGCAGCTGCCGTCGGGCACGTCGGTCGTGCCGCAGTTCCGCGGTGCGAGCGCCGTCGATCCGGAGCCCTTCTACTGGGACGCTTGGATCAGCTCGTCGACGCCGCGTTACCCGGACATGGATCCGCAGATGCGGGCGCAGCTGAAGCCGACGGCGGACAACTTCGCGTTGGACCCGTACAAGGCTGGCGACGCTCACATGCGCAAGTGGGACACCCGCCCGGTTCCGGGCTCGTCGCAAGCGCGCAACTGGTGGACCTACCTCTACAACAAGACGGTCACGTCTTACGTCGAGAACCCGAACGACCTCATGGACCCGGCCTTCACGATTCAGTTCGCTGGCCCCAACGAGACGTTCAACCCGTCTGACATCCGTTACGTCAATTGGCGTTTCGTGACGGCCAACAACACGACGGCCAACCCGCCGGTGTCCCCGTCGATCGAGACCTTCTCGTTGTCGTTCCGCTGGCAGCAGCAGTAACGGCGCGAGAGTCTCGCAACGAGACGCCTGCCTCAGAATCACTATCCAATCCCCACCGCGCAGTGCCTCCCCGGGTGCTGCACGGTTCCCATCCCCCGACTTCCTGATCACCCCCAAGGGCGCAACAGCCTCTCCCCTCCCGCAAGTTATTCGCGATGCGTCTCAACCGAGCAACGCGAACATCCCCATGACACCGAGCGCACAATGCGACCAGCTCCCGAACGGGATCCCTGTTCGCCGTCCTCGGATTCGGTGGGGTAGACTGCGGTTGGCTTTGCCTTTGGAATCCCTCTCCCGACTTCGAATGGTGACCGCTTCTTCTGAGGTGGTTGCCGGACAGCCCAGTTCTCACGGCTTCGACCGACGTCTTGTCGGCTGGGCCTGTAAATAGCGCCATGACTCGAGTGTCCTCTGCCCGGTTGTTTTCCCTCGCCATTGTGGCGGTCTTCGCCTCTTGCTCAGGCGGCAGCAGTACTGTTGCCGGCTCCAAGACCGGCGGCGACTTCGTAGTACTGAGCACGGAGCCGGTCGACAACGGTCAGTTGTTCCTGAACGACTCGATCCGCATCGACTTCAGCAACCCGGTTGATCTGTCTTCGGTGGACCTGACGACGTTCAGCTTCCAGGTGTTCGACCAGATCGGCTCGCCGGTCTCCGAGCCGGTTGCCGGATCGTTCCAGCTTGGTGCGAGCCCCGGCGATGCCGATGTGGGCCGTCGCCTCGAGTTTGTGCCGGTCCTGCCGACCAACGATCAATACACGAACGGTGGTTTCCGCCCGGGCCGCACCTACGAGGTGCAGCTTGTCGGTGGCAACCGCAACAACGGCACGGTCCTGCGTGACACGGGCGGCAAGGCGCTGGCGCTGCCTACGACGTTCACGTTCTCGACCGCTGACGGCACGACGCCGGGCCAACTGTTCCGCAACACGTTGCCGGGTGGCCCGCGTCGCACGGCATTCGAGATCACGCCGACGCCGGACACGACCGGTGTTGTGCTCAACAAGCTCGGTGGTCCGCCGGTCGAGATCCGCTTGCGCTTCGACCAACCGCTCAACCCGTCTAGCGCCAACGTGCCGGTCGCCGTGGAAACGGACCCGCTGGTGCGCAACGCGAACAGCCGCGGTCGTGCCTTCCTCGAGTACGACGACCCGGACCCGTCGATTGGTAACAACACGTGGATCCCGGCCGATGCCGAGCTCGAGTTCAATGGTGTGCTCGGTTCGACGCTCGTCCTGCGTCCGCTCGGCGTCCTGCCGAACAACGCGGAGATCCGCGTGATCGTCGAGCGCACGCTCGAAGACATCTCCGGTGAGTCCAACGTCGCGAACGTCGCCTACGAGCGCATCTTCGGCACCTTCAAGACCAAGCGCGCCTACGAGCAGCAGTTCGATGGCCTGGTCGAGAACTTCCTCGACTTGAGCCTGATCGACCCGACGGCGCCGTTCGCGGAGCCGATGGCCGAAGTCGGCCCGGGCTACGTCAAGGCTGGCTTCGACTTCGAAGGCACCGTGACCGGTGCTGAGTTCGAGCCGCAAGCGCCGATGACGGTCCTCAACACCAACTTCACGTTGGTGCAGCCGAAGAACGGTTCGGCCTACAACGTTTCGGGCGGCGTCTTCAACTTCGCCAGTGTCAACATCCCCGCCGGCAAGACCGTGCAGGGCACCGGCACCAACCCGATGGTCTGGCTCGTCGCTGGCTCGTTCGAAGTCTCCGGCACGCTATCCGTGAAGGGCGGTGACGGCACGCGCGTCAACACGTCGGGCAACGCCAACGTCGCCAAGGATGGCGGCGTCGGTAGCTGTGGTGGCGGTGACGGTGGCGATGGTTCACCGAGCACGCTGCTGCGCGACCTCGCTGGTGGCACGGGCAACGGCCCGCTGAACGTCTCCGGCCTCGGTGGCGGTGGCGGCATCCTGTCGTGCCAGGCCGGCTGTGGCCGTGGCGCTGGTGGTGGCGGCGGTTCGCTCGCGACCCAGGGTGACCCGAACTTCAAGCAGAAGGTCCAGCCGGCTGGCACCGTCCCGATTGGTGGCGGCAACCCGGCGCCGCTGAACCCGTTCCCGATGTTCCAGCAGCAGTCCGGCACCGGCGGCAACGGTTGCGTCGGCCTGACCGGTCGCGCGACGCGCGGCCTCGAAGGTGCAGTGCCCGGCCCGACGATCTTCGTCGACTCGCGCACGGACAACGACTACTGGGGCGTTGGCCTTCGTCTCGACACCAACCTCCGCATCGCCGGTGAACTCGCCGCGCCTGTTGGTGGCGGTGGTGGCGGTGGCGGTGGCGACCTGTCCTACAACAACGACTGCAGCGACGACGATCCGACGTTCGAGAACGACAGTTCTGGCGGCGGTGGCGGCGGCGGCGGTGGCGTCCTGATCGTCAAGGCGCTCGGCCCGATCGTCGTCCAGGAATCTGGTCGCATCAACGCCGATGGCGGCAGCGGTGGCGGTGGTGAGCCGTCCTCGTCGTCGACGCAAGGCGGCGGTGGTGGTGGTGGTGCCGGCGGCATGGTCATCCTGATGTCGGCCGAAAGCATCGACATCCACGTGCCGGGCAACACCTACGCCAACAACGACTACGACTTCTCGATCTCCGCTGACGGCGGCGTGACGGTGACCGGCGCGCAACCGCCGATCGTGACGGGCAAATACCCGGCGTCGGGCACGACGATCGGCACGAACTGGCGCGAGACCTACGACAGCGCTCCGCTCGGCGGCTTCGGCGGCATGGGCATCGTGCAGCTGATGGTTCCGCCCGGTGATGCGGCGACCTCGACCGACAACACCAACACGATCCTCGACGACAACATCAACGTCTTCTCGGCTGGTGCGCAGCTCGTCGGTTCGCTGAAGGAAAGCCGCCTCGCATGGCGCGGCTTCCCGAACGCGTTCGGCCAAGGCGTCGACGACGGCGGCAACGTGATCAGCATCGGTGACAGCGAAGGTGACATTCGCCCCGCGCCGATCCTGCTGCCGACTTCGTTCGCCAAGCGCTCGCGCGTTCGCTCGAAGTGGATCGACACCGGCGCGACGGCTCGTCGCCCGCTGATCGCTCCGGACGAGCTGCCGCGCGGCATCGTGACCGGCTCCGGTGTGCAAGAAGGCCCGACCTACGAGTGGCAAGGCACCGAGAGTGACCCGAACAACTTCGCGCTTGGTTACGCCAACTTCGAAGTCAACCAAGGCCGCTCGACGCTCGTGTTCGACGAAGCCGTCGCCGCGACGAGCATCCTGACCACGAACGCCAACTCGACGTTCCTGGCCCGCCCGGCCTACCGCGTGCAACTGACGCAGTCGGCACTGGGGCAAGCTGTGGATCGCTGGAGCCAATACGAAGCCGAGCTGCTCGCCAGCGACGGCAGCATTGTCGGTAGCCACCGCATCCTCTCGCATACGGCGGACGAACTCGTCCTGTCGCCGGAGAGCGGCCCGCTCAGCAGTGACGCTGTCGAAGTTCGCGTCGTCGCGAAGTTCTTCGATGTCTTCACGGATGGCGTTGCCGGTCTCGGTGGCTCCTACGTCGGTTCCGGTGGCGGTCGCGTCCCGGTTGCGAACGTGCGCTTCGGCTTCGCGTTCCACTCCGATCCGCAAGATGCCAACGCGCCGCGCTACCCGGCGACGCCTGGCACCTTCGTCTACGACCTTGGCGACCCGGCCGTGCAGGAAGCTGTTCGTGCCATCGGCGCCAACTTCGTCCAGTGGGACATCATGTTCAGCACGGCGTTCCAGACGAGCGCGCAAGATGGCCCGCCGGACCTCAACCCCGAGACCCCGCGTCCGGAGTTGCGTTTCCTGCGTCTGCCGTTCCGCTTCTAGTAGCCCATTCAGACATAGCCCCAAAGGCTACGGGCCCGAACGCCGATGGCATCGGGCCTACCCAACTCCCTCCACGCACAATCCTTCCGATATCCGATACCTGTCCGTCGGCCTGTAATAGACGCGGACACAAGTGCCAGCACCTGCCGCTGGCCAATAAGCACGAAGGCACCTGACATGATTCAAGCGAAGAACCGATCCCGAGCATGGCCAATCGCCGTTGCCCTCGCCGCATTTGCGGCATGCGATGGGAGTTCATCCAGCGTTGGCGAACTAGGCCAGGATGGCGGCCGCCCGTCCCTGCAGAGCGTTGAGCTCGGGCGACTGGTCGACGTCTACGCCTTCCGTCGGATCGACGAGAACGTTGGCGATCGTCGTCTGCGCATCAATCGCGAACTCGAGCTGATCGCACGCGATGTCGTCATCAACGCCAATATCGATTCGGAGTCGTTGTTCGACGCCGCCGGCAACCCGATCGCGACGGCGAACTACGAGTTCATGCCGTTCGACAAGGACGTCGGTCATGAGCAGCTGCTGATTCTCTGGGATGACCGTCCGGGCCCGGAGCAACGCAGCTTCAATGACGCACTGGCGGCGGCCCAAACGGGTCTGACCCAGTTGCCCAACTCCTACCGCGGTCAGAACACGTCGACGCGCCCGATCCCGATCGTGCCGCGCAACGCTGCCATCCGCTTGAACTTCACGGGCAACCTGGGGGCGACGACCGAGTTCTTCGCCGCCAACCCGGCTGCCGTTCAGGTCCTTGAGTTCCAAGGCGATCCCGATGTGGTCGAGCCGGCCGATGCGTTCCGCATCCTGCCGTACCGCGTCGTGCCGCAGGGCAACTCGATCATCCTGGATACGACCATCCTCGGTGGCGAAGCTGCCGGTGGCGTGACGTCGCCCGGCCTGCCGCTGTCCTCGGACAACGTGACGGCCAACATCCGCGTTGCCATCCCGGTGCGCGGCAGCGTGCTCTCGACGTTCTACGTCGATCGCGATGGCGTTGCCGAGCTCAACGGCGTCGACAGTGCTGGCCGCGAGTCGGTCATCCGCGACTTCCGTTCGGGCAACCTCGCCGATGGCCTCGCCGGTCGTCTGACCGAGCCCGAGACCCCGAAGCTTGTCGGTAGCCTCCCGATGGGCATCACGGCGATCGACTCGATCAGCAAGACGGTTCGCGTCACCAAGCGCGGCAACTTCGTCCCGATCCGCGCTCGCTACCCGTTCGTCGATGGCCCGCTGGACAGCAACAACATCCCGCGAGGTCCGCTTGCGGTTCCGACCCAACGCACCCTGCAAGCTGGTGACCTCCTGACACAGGAAGTGATCGTGCAGCTGCAAGACGGCACGTTCGAGACCGTCAACCTGCGCGCCGAAGTCCTCGAGAACCTCAGCATTGTTTCGTCCGCCACGAACCCGGCAGTCGGCACGGCGCCGATCGTTCCCGGTGGCACGAACCAAGGTGAGATGATCACCGAGGTCGAGCTGCGCGTCGCGTCGCTCAGCCCCGGCCGCGACTCGGACGGCAACCGCGTTTCGTTCCAGTTCAACACGACCGCCGAAGGTCAGGACTGCACGGTCCGCACGATCTACGTCGAAGAGATCCCGTTCGCGAGCGGCAGCAACCAGCTGTCCGACCGTCAATGGCGCAACCTGTTCGTGCGCATCGAGCCGACGCCGGGTCTCCCGGGCATCGACATCGCGCCGAACGCTTCGATCGCCGTCGAGTTCACCAAGCCGATGGACCTCGACCAGGTCGACCCGACGGCCAACCTGCTCGTGACCAACACGTCGTCGCTGGTGGAGTCGTTCACGGCGCAGATGAGCGATCCGAAGGTCGCGACGTCGCGCGTCGTGCCGACGCGCCTGACGGACCTGTCCGGTGATGGCACGGTGCTGCGTCTGCAGCCGCCGCTCGGCTTCGCCCACGTTCAGAACACGGCCGAGACCTACAGCATGCACGTGCGCATCGGCTCCGGTGGTGTCACCGACCTCGCCGGCAGCACGCTCGAGATCTTCGACGATCCCGCCAACCCGCAGGATGCCTGGTCGGTTGACTTCGCCCTGGATGCGAGCGCTGACACCAACGCAGTTGGTTGGCACACCTACATGTTCTCGGCGGAAGACGAGGACGGCACGCTGCCGGGCTCGGTTGACCTCTTCGGTCAGTTCCGACTCGAGAACGGCCGCCTCTACGGCGCCAGTGGTGTTCGCTTTGGCCGCTCGGCCAGCAGCAACAACCTGTCGACCATCAGTCGCGTCACCCGTGGCGAGTGCTGGGAAAACGAGTTCGCCGTCGGGAACATCCCGCCGTTGCTCGGCCCACCCGAGGGTTCGGTTCCGGCTGACACCGCCGGCAACCCGCACCCGGGCTTGCTCTACTGGGCGCCGCAGATGAGCGACCAGGTTTCGCCGCCGGCCGTGCCGCAGGCCTACGAGTACTACACGATCCTGCCGCAGTCCGTTGGCCGCGTCATCGAGCCGCTCAAGCCGCAAGGCTCGCGCATGCAGATGCGCTACATCGAGGACGACTTCTCGCTCAGCTACACGGCGCCGTCCGACATGGGCCTCGACGTGGAGCAGATGTACTGGAGTCCCTTCAACGACGAAACGGTGCTCTACGACCAGTTCGATCGCTTCACGATGTCGCTGGGCCACTCCCAACGTCGTCCGGACGAGAACTGGTACCTGGCTCCGGACCCGATGGATCCGGAACTGTTCTGGTGCACGATGGACTGCGCGAGCATGAACTCGAGCCTCTCGTCGGTGTTCTCCGAGAACCCGCTGCCGGGCTCGGAGATGGTGCCGGTGTTCGAAGACCGCGTCTACGCGATCAACCCGAACGAGGCCTTCCGCGACGCGCAGAACTTCACCTACGTGCCGTTCCCCAAGTTCGACCGCAGCTACACGTGGCGTGACTCGCGTCTCGTCACCGTGGATGCGAACGGCAACGTCATCGGTCTCGGTGGCGCCCAGAACCCGAACGCCAACCCGCCGAACAACGACGTCACCGCGAACATCGATTCGCCGTGGATCACGAGTGCTCCGCCCGAGGAGTTCGTCAACGCTGGCTTGAGCACTTGGGTCGAAGACGCTGGTGACTTCAACGGCATCCAGTCGCGTGACCACGATCCGATCGCGCTGCCGCTCCTCGTCGACATGAAGGTGTTCCCGGATGATCCGACGAACGGCATCGCTTCGGCGACGAACGGCTTCCAGGTTGCGATGCTTGGCCCGCCGAGCAACTTCGCCGCCGGCCTGCCGGGTGGCTACTACGACGCGTCGGGGTCCGGCTGTGGTGGTGGTCTGCCGCAGTGGCCGCGCGTTCGCGTGCACGCCTCCGGTGGCTTCGACCTCGTCACGCAAGGCGAGATCCTCATCGACCCGGCCAACGCCCTGACCGCGCAGCAAAGCGTCGTCAAGGATGCCGGCATGGGCGATCCGGTGACTGCCCTGTTCCTGGCGCCCCCGGGCGACGGCATGCTGCACTGGTCGCGCGCTGACTTCGTTCGCAAGGTTTCGACCGCGACGTTCGGCTTCATCGACACGCTGCAGCCGCAGCTCCACCGCCTGGTCGGTGGCACGACGAACGAGCCGGGCTTCCCGAACTGGCAGCTCGAGGATCCGAACTACCGCATGTCGGACGTGCTCGTTCAGCTCGACCCGCCGCAAACGCGCCAGCCTGCTGGCACGGGTGTCGTCGTCGAACTGCGTGGTGCCGAGACGATCGAGAACTCGGGTGAGCTCTACAACCCGATCTTCGGTGCGAGCGCGGACGACACGTTGACGCGGAACAACCTGCTCAACGCGAACTACGCCTGTGAGGCCTACCGCTACTCGACGGCCAACGTCGCTGGCTCGCCGCGGATCGCGACGACCGAGCTGTCGGCTTACGTGACGGAAGACCGGATCGAAGAGATCCGCAACCCGGGCACCGGCCTCTTCCCGCGCTTCCTCAACCCGCGCGTCGTCATGACGAACAACGTCGACGTGAGCCCGGCTCTGTCGCCGTCGTTGCGCAGCATGAGCATCGTCTACCGCATGCAGCTCGGTCAGTAATAACTAACCGGGTCGCTTGCGCGACTATCAGGAATGCGTCTCCGGACGCCACAAAGGGCTGCCCACTTGGGCAGCCCTTTTGTGTTTGAGGAGAGCGACCAAGAGTCGTTTGTGAACTCGCGGCCAATCCGCCGTAAGATGCGGCCTGGGCACCGGCTACTGAACCAGCCGACTGGTGGGAGCGTTTCGCCACCATGATCGTTTGTGCATTGCCTTTGGGGCAGTGAAGCCAGACTCCGATATCATCCACCTGCGAACATGCGATCCCATCGGCCGAAACTACTCCTGCTCCTGCCGCTCCTCGCGGGCCTGAGCGGGTGCTGGGACAAGCGGCCAGGCAGTTCGGCGCTGACGGTTGATCGCACGTCCCCGGTGCTCTCGGACCCGACCCAACCCGTTCTGCTCAACGACGCGCTGACGGTCTACTTCTCCGAGCCGATCCAGCCGCGTTCGGTCAATGAGGACTCGGTCGTCCTGATGGACGAGAACGGCCACCACGTGCTCGGCGAAGTTGATGTCGGCACCGATTGGATCTCATTCGTCCCCGCGGCGCCGTTGGCCAAGGACCTCAGCGATGGCTCGTTCCAGCCGGGGGGCCACTACCGCCTGCATCTGGGCGGCCAGCCGCGCTTCTCCCGCATTCGCGCCGAGGGCGGTGGTTCGCTGAGCGAGACCACGTCATTCGATGTCTACGTCGCCAAGCGCGACCAGGCACCCGATGGCCTGCCGGCCATCCTGCGCCCGTTGGCGAGCGACCTGCCGCTGATGCTGCGCGTCTCGGAAGTGCCACTTCATGTCGCTGCCGACGCACCGCGCCTGCAGATGCACTTCACGCTGCCGGTGTTGCCGACCAGCCTCAGTGCCGAGGCGTTCCGCATTCGGTTGTACAACCCCGGCGCCATTCTGGTGCCGCGCAGTGTGCGCATCGTGAGCTCGCCGGTCGACGATCACTACGGCAGCACGGTTGAGATCGATCTCGGTGCCGTGCCCCAGACGGAGGACGGTCGCCAGGTGCGGCTCAAGGAAGGGGATTTCATCAGCGCCAAGCTGCTACCGGGCAACGGCCTGCTCGACTACTCCGGACAGGCGCCGCTGCTCGCCAAGAACGTGCAGTTCTGGAGCGTGGTCGAAGGCCGCAGCCTGCCGATCTGTGAATGGCCAGCGAGCGGGGAAGTCTACGCCGACGACGACGCCTTGCAGGCTGGGTTTGAAGTGCGCGGTTCGACGATTCGACCGCGCGTTCGCGTCGAAGCGGGCAACGGCAGCCTCGGCGTGTTCCGACCAAAGAGCAACATGACGCTGCGTCCCGGCGTGGCGTTCGATCGCGGCGATGGCCAGCAGGTCGTCAGCACGGGTTCGGACTTCCACTTCGCGGCGATCGACGTTCCGGCAGGAATCGAAGTCACGATCGACGCCCAGGACGGTCCCGTGCGATTGCTCGCTACCGGCGGCATCCGCGTCGCCGGCTCGATGCGCTTGCTCGGCGCCCCGACGGCATTGCTGCCGCGCTACACCCAGTATCCCGTCGCTGAATTGATCGATGCCGCCCGCGTCGCCATGGTTGCGGCTGGCGACATCCAGGTGGGGGGCGAGATCCAGAGCGAGATGGCTGTGTCGGAGACGCAATCGGCCCTGCTCCTGGCAACCGCCGGCTCACTGCGACTGCGCGGCAGCCTGCCGTTCCAGACGATCCTGGTGCCTGACACCGTCGAGAACGGCGTTGCCGCTCCGGCAGGCTCGGCATCGCGGATCGAAGGCGTGCGCGGCCAGACGCTGCTCTACCAGGGCCGGTTTACCCCGGGCGTCGCCCGTGGTGCCGACTTCGACGTGGTTGGCATGCTGCCGTGGCGGCAGCTGCCGGCGCACCTCGACAGCGGCGTACTCGAAATCGGCGGCTTGACCGGCGACCTCTCGATTGTCTGGCAGGCGACGGCCGCGGACCCGATTCGCGGCGAACATCCGGACCTGTCCCCGGGTCGCGTTGGCCGCTGGCAGCCCGCCCGCGACCGCGACGTGCTGATGGTCGGCGCCGGCCGCTTCGTGCGCATGAAGCTGTCGACCCGCGTCCGCCACGGCGAGCCTCTGCCGAGCGTCGACGAACTGCGTCTCGTCGAGAACTAGACCGCAGAGGCCGCTGGAAACGGTTCGGCGGGACCGTATGCTGCGAGCAGCCAACAGGCGGTCACACGCATCATGGGTCAGCATGATGTGGCGGCCATAGGGGCCGCGTCCTGTAGGCAAACGGTCACTCAGGGGGTCGCGCGTGCGCGACGTTCGCCAGGTTTTCCATGGGCACGGCGGTGTTCGAGGTCGGAGCAGCCCTCTTCGGGGCGTGCGTCGGCTCATTTCTGAACGTCGTCATCTGGCGGCTACCGCAGGAAGATCCTGCGCGTCGGTCGCTGGGTGGACGATCGCATTGCCCGGGCTGCGGCAAGATGATCGCGTGGCACGACAACGTGCCGGTTCTCGGTTGGCTGTGGTTGCGCGGCAAAGCGCGTTGCTGCGGCACGACGATCTCACCGCGCTATCCGTTCGTCGAGCTGCTGACCGCAGTGATGTTCTACGCGCTGGCAGTGTGGCCACCGTTCGGTCCGGTGTTCCTCGAAGGTGGCGCGCTCGACACGACGGCCATGGCAGCATTCGTCGCGAGCACGGTGTTCGTTTCGATGCTGATCGCACTGACGTTCATCGACTTCGATACCCAGCTGTTGCCCGATGCGCTGACCAAGCCGGGCATGTGGTTCGGCTTGATCGCTGGCACGTGGCCCGGCGTTGCAGGTGTGATATCTACCGACACTTCGGTGTCCTTCGAACTTCGCTGCCTGTTGGCGAGTGCCATGGGCCTCGTCGTCGGTGGTGGTGTGACCTGGGGTGTGCGCATCCTCGGCAGCGCCGTCTTCAAGAAGGAGGCCATGGGCTTCGGCGATGTGAAGTTCATGGGCATGATCGGCGCCTACGTCGGCTGGCAGGGCAGTCTGCTGACCTTGTTCCTCGGCTGCGTGTTTGGCGCGATCGTCGGGGTCCTGCTCGCTCTCAAGAGCGGCATGTCGGCGCGCATCCCGTTTGGTCCGTATCTCGCAATGGGGGCGCTCGTCGCGTTGTTCGCGCAAGCCCCGTTGCTCAAGTTGCTGTTCGAGGACTGGCCCGAGTGGCAGCGACAAAACCCATCTTCGATGTTGCTGGTGCTGTCTATAGGCATCGGCGCATTACTGAGTTTGCTCTGGCTCATTCGCCGGGGTCGCCGGTGATCCGTAGCACGATCATCACCAATCTTCCGTTCGCTTGTTTAGACAGCCTGTAATCGACAGGAGGCACCATGAAGTTCCGTAAGGCATTCCTCATTCTCTCGCTCGTCGCTGCGTCGATGGCGACCAGCTGCACGACCCGTTACCAGGACATGCTGACCGATCGGGATGAGCAGATCCGTTCGCTCAACGGCGACCTCGCTCGTCTGCGCGGCGAGAACGACGAGCTGCAACGTCGTCTCACGAGCGCGCCGCGCCCGGCCGAGGCGTCCACGCCGCGTGAGCCGTCGAGCTTGATCAACGAGCTGCAGAACGACATCGGCAACGACGCCGTCGTCGGCTACCGCCGTGGTCGCATCAGCATCGGTGTGAACAACCGCGTCACGTTCGACTCGGGTAGCACGCTCCTGAAGAAGTCGTCGACGCAGGTTCTGCGCAACGTCGCTTCGGTGCTGCGTTCGCAGTTCGCCGGTCGCCGCTTCTACATCGAAGGTCACACGGACACCGATCCGATCACCGTGACCAAGGACAAATACAAGAGCAACCGCGACCTGTCGATGAAGCGTGCTGATGCCGTCGCCATGGCCCTGATCAAGCAGGGCGTGCCGGAGTCGTCGATCGTGACGGTTGGCTACGGCGAGTTCGACCCGATCAACCCGGGCAACAAGGCCAGCAACCGCCGCGTCGAGATCGTCGTCGGCGACATGCTCTAGCCATCAGCTGGGAGGGGCACCGTATGGTGGCCCTCTGTCAGATGGTCCCTCTCGGCCCCTCCTGGCATTGCCAGGGGCGATGCTGGAGGCGCGATTGCGCCTCCGCTGCGGCCGGATCGACGGGTGGGGTAGCTTCCTACGTCCCGCCCGCTTAGGACGATTTTGGGGCTCGCGTGCGCATTCGAGCTGGCTACCCGCATGGGGCGAACGGGGTATAAAGAAGGGCGTCCTGGTGCCGCGGAACTCCGATCGGCCCCCCCGTGCAAGGAAGCCCCGCGGTGTCGGGGACGCTGTTCTCGGCGCCCCTGGCTGGCTCCCTACCTACAGGTGATGCCGGTGCGCGGTGCCCAACCTCACGGAGTTCCAAACATGGCAAGAGCCTCGGATGACATTCGCAACCTGGCTGTAATTGGCCACGGTCACGCGGGCAAGACCACCCTCGTTGATGCGATCGCCCACCACCTCAAACTGACTTCGCGCCTCGGCAGCACTGCTGACGGCACGAGCATCAGCGACACCGAGCCGGAAGAGAAGCAGCGCCACCAGACGCTGGCGAGCCACGTGTTTCGCATCTCGGCCGACAAGGTCGACCTCGAGGTGTTCGACACTCCCGGGCACCCGGACTTCTTCGCCGAAGCCCTCGCTGCACTCGACGTCGTCGAGACTGCGGTGCTCGTGGTCAACGCGAGCAACCCGCTGACGTTCCACGCGCGGCAGCTATGGGAAGCAGCGGGCCGCACCGGCGTTGGTCGGGCGATCGTCGTCACGCACCTCGATCAGGACAACGCCAACTTCGAAGACATCATCGCGCAGCTGCGCGAAGCCTTTGGCCACGCGGTGGTGCCGGCGACGTATCCCAACGCCAACGGCGCGAAGTTCGATGAGGTCTACGACGTCACACACGACGAAGGCCCGTTGGCGCCCAAATACCACGACATGATCGAGGAGGACGAGGCCGAAGTCGACGACACGTTGATGGAGCACTACCTCGAAGACGGTCACCTGTCCGCCGAGGAGTTCGAGCAGAACCTGCGTCGTGCGATCGCGCGGGGCAAGCTTGCGCCGGTGTTTGCCGTTTGCCCCAACCGTGGGTTGGGCATGTCGCAGCTGGTGGAGTTCATGCAGTTGCACTTCCCGTCGCCGGTGTGCTTCGGCGCGCGCGGTGCGGCCAAGCCCGGCACCGACGTCTATGGCCAGGTGGTGGAGCCGGACCAGGGACCGTTCGCGGCGAAGGTCTGGAAGGTCGTCTCCGATCCCTATGTCGGCCGCCTGACGTACCTGCGTGCGTTCCGTGGCGCGCTCAACAAGGACGAGACCGTCGTCGACACGCACACGGGTCAGTCCCACAAGGTCGCGCACCTGCATCGCTTCGAAGGCACCGAGATCCACGAAACGGACAAGGTGGTGGCCGGCGACTTGTTTGCGATCAGCAAGATCGAAGACCTTGGTCTCGGTGACACCGTGACCGCCGAGGGGTCTTTGCTGGAGTTCCAGCGACCGACGTTCCCGAAGCCGACGTACTCGCGCCACATCTGGCCGAAGGCGCGCGGCGACGAACAGAAGATCGGGCACGCGTTGGAGAAACTCGCCGCGGAAGACGCGACGTTGCACCACGAACGTGATCCGGAGACGGGGGACCTTCTCGTGACGGGCATGAGCCCGATGCACTTGGAGATCACGTTCCAGAGGCTGCACCGACGCCACGGAGTCGATGTCGAGCAGGGGCCGCCGACGATTCCATACCGCGAGACGATCACGGTGCCGTCCGAAGGGCACCACAAGCATCGCAAGCAGTCGGGCGGGCGCGGGCAGTTTGGTGAGGTCTTCCTGCGCATCGCACCGCGTGAGCACGGTGCTGGCTTCGAGTTCGTCGACAAGGTCGTCGGCGGCTCCATTCCGCGACAGTTCATCCCCGACGTCGAGAAGGGCGCGCGCAAGTTCCTGGCGAAGGGGCCGCTTGCCGGTCACCCGGTCGTCGACATCACTGTCGAGGCCTACGATGGCAAGTATCACGACGTCGACAGTGACTCGGTGAGCTTCCAGCTCGCTGCCGAACGGGCGTGCGTCGATGGCTTCCACAAGGCGCGGCCGATCCTGTTGGAGCCGTACGTCGATGCGATCATCCAGGTGCCGGAGCGCTTTACCGGCGATGTCGCCGGCAGCCTATCGACGAATCGCGGCCGCTTGTCCGGGATGGAGGTCGAGGACGGCATCCAGAAGATCAAGGCGCAGTGCCCATACCAGGCGATGTTGGATTACTCGACACAGCTGCGTTCGATCACGGCCGGTGAGGGCACGTTCACGATGCAGTTCTCGCACTACGAGCCCGTGCCATCGCACATTCAGGAAGCGATCGTCAAGGAATCCCAGAAGGGAGAGGGGTAGGGAGACGGGTAGGAAGCGGGTCGGACCAAGGGTCTGACCTACTCCTTTGTGGGGGATCCGCCGGAAGCGTCTTCGCGCTTTCGGCGGCCAAACTTAGGGATCACGAGAAGGTCCCTGCGCGCCAGCTCAATTGAGATCGCGCTGCCGCCGATAACTCCAGTGATCAGCCAAGTCGGCTGGTTGAGCACAGGAGCGCGACAGCATGGTCTCTATGGAAGAGCTGCTGAACCTGATGGTTCAGCGCGGTGGTTCTGACCTTCACCTCTCAGTGGGTTCGCCGCCACGGATCCGTGTCGACGGCAAGTTGATCGACACTGAGTACGAGCCGTTGATGCCCGAGGCGGTGAAGAAACTCGTCTACTCGGTACTCGGCGCCGATCAGGTCGCCAAGTTCGAGAAGAACCTCGAACTCGACTTCTCGTTTGGCGTCGCCAACCTCGGCCGCTTCCGTACGAATGCGTTCATCCAACGCAGCACGGTTGCCGCGGTGTTGCGTGTGATTCCGTTCGAGGTCTTCGACTTCGAAACGATCGGGTTGCCGCGCAAGGTTTGCGAACAGATCTGTCAACTGCCGCGTGGCCTCGTGCTGTGCACTGGTTCGACGGGATCCGGTAAGTCGACGACGTTGGCCTCGATGGTCAACTACATCAACGAACACCGGCAGGGTCACATCGTCACGATTGAAGACCCGATCGAGTTCCTGCATCGCAACAAGGGTTGCCTGATCAACCAACGTGAAGTTGGCGGCGATACCCATGCGTTCGGCACGGCACTCAAGTCCGTGTTGCGTCAGGACCCCGACGTTGTGCTCGTCGGCGAAATGCGCGACCTCGAGACGATCGAAGCGGCGCTGACGTTGGCCGAGACCGGTCACCTGACGTTTGCCACGCTGCACACGTCCGACGTCACCCAGACCATCAACCGCATCGTCGACGTCTTCCCTGCGCACCAGCAGCAGCAGATCCGCACGATGTTGTCGTTCACGCTGCAGGCGATCGTCTGTCAGCAACTGGTGCCACGCCAACACGGCAAGGGCCGCGCGCTCGCCGCCGAAGTGATGATCGCCAACCCGGCCATTCGCGCCCTGGTTCGCGACAACAAGTCGCACCAGATCATGTCGATCATCCAAACGGGTGCGCAAATCGGCATGAAGACGATGAACCAGTCGCTGTTCGAGCTCTACCGCAACGGCACGTGCTCCTACGAAGACGTGCTGTCGCACTGCAGTGACGAAGCGGACTTCCAGCGACTGATGGAGCGCGCCGGTGTTGGCGCCGGCGACGAAGGCTCTGGGAGGCGCTCGCGCTAAGCCATGTCGCAGTTCGGCAAGAAGCTACGCGCCATCCTCGAGAAGGCGGGCAAATTGGATGACGGTGCGGGCGATACGTTGCTCGCCGAAGCTCAGGCTACCAAGCGTCCGTTTACCGAGGTCTTGGTCAAGAAGGGCGTCGCCACCGAGCAAGAGCTCGTGGCGTTGATCGCCAAGTCGGCCAACATTCCGCCGATTGATCTTTCGAAGCTGACGCTCAACAAAGAAGTGTTGGAGTCGGTGCCCGAGGACGTCGCCAGTGATTATGGCGTGTTCCCGGTCGACAAGATCGGCTCGATCATCACGATCGCGGTCGCCAATCCTTTCGACGTTCTGAAGCTCGACGACATCCGGATCGTCACGGGGTGCCAACTGCGCCTCGTGGTGAGCACCGAAGAAGAGATCGAGCGCACGCGCGGCAAGAGTTATCAGCAAGAGAGCGAGAGTGTCGACGGCATCCTCGACTCGTTTGATGATGCTGACGTCTCGCTGAAGGAAGAGGACCTCGAAGAGGACGGCACCGACCTCTCGGCGATCAGCGACGAAGACTCGCCGGTCGTCAAGCTCGTCAACAAGATGATCCTCGACGCCTGCAACCAGGGCGTCTCCGACATCCACATCGAGCCGTTCGAGAAGAAGGTCATCGTGCGCTACCGCAAGGACGGCTCGATGATGGAGGCGATGACGCTGCCGAAGCGGATGCAGAACAACATCACTTCGCGCATCAAGATCATGTCCAAGCTGGACATCGCCGAGAAGCGCAAGCCTCAGGACGGCAAGTTCCAGATGAAGATCGGTCGCAAGGCGATCGACTTCCGCGTGTCCATCCTGCCGGTTGTGTGGGGCGAGAAGACCGTCTTCCGGATTCTCGACTCGTCCAACCTCGCGACCGACATCAAGTCGCTCGGCTTCGAGAAGCAGTCTATGGACGACTACCTGTGGGCGTGTGAACAGCCTTACGGGATGATTCTCGTCACTGGTCCGACGGGTTCTGGTAAGTCGACGACGCTTTATTCGGCTGTTCGCCATATCGCGTCGCCGGACATCAACCTCGTCACGGTCGAAGACCCGGTCGAATACCAGCTCGAAGGCATCAACCAGGTGCCGGTCAATCCCAAGGCGGGTTTGACGTTCAGCGGTGCGCTGCGATCGATTCTGCGTCAGGACCCCGACGTGGTTCTGCTCGGTGAAATTCGTGATGGCGAGACGCTGGAGATCGCGGTCAAGGCCGCGCTCACAGGTCACCTGGTGTTGAGCACGCTGCACACCAACGATGCGCCGTCGACGATCACGCGGATGATCGACATGGGCTGTGACCCGTTCATGGTCGCGAGTTCTTCGCTGCTGATCTGTGCCCAGCGACTCGGCAAGCGCTTGTGCACCAGCTGCAAGAAGCCCGTCGAGATCCCGAAGGAAGCCCTGATCAAACTCGGCTACCTCGAGAAGGACTTCGATGATCCGGACATCCCGATGACGCACTTCGAGCCGGTCGGGTGCCCGCGTTGCAACAACGGCTACAAGGGGCGATTCGCGTTGCTCGAGACGATGCGCATGACGGAGTCCGTCAAGCGCATGGTGGTCGAACGCGCGCACATCGCGGACATCAAGAAGCAGGCGCTGTCGGAAGGAATGCTGACACTGCGCCGCTGCGGTCTGCTCAACGCGGCTCGAGGGATGACGAGCCTGCAGGAGATCGAAGCGCAAACGATGGCGGACTGACCGGGGCGAGCTCCGGCAGGCTGACGAGAGAGACCAAAGGGAATCGGGATTATGGCAACCAAGTTCAAATTTGAAGCGCGCGACGCGACCGGCAAGGTCGTCAAGGGCGCGGTTAGTGCGGATTCACAAACCGCAGCCGTTGCTGAGGTTCGTCGGCGAAATCTGACGCCGCTCGACGTCCAGAAGTCCAAGGGGCTCGGCGGACTGTTTGCCAAGCCTGCGGGTGGCAAGAAGGCGATGGCCAAGAAGGCCTCAGCCAAGAAGGGCGAACTCGAAGTCTTCACGCGCCAGCTCGCGACGATGCTGGGTGCCGGTATCCCGATGCTCGAGTCGCTCGAGATCCTCGCCGACCAGGCGGAGAGTCCCGGGTTTGCCTTCTGCCTCGACAAGGTCGTCGATTCCATTCGCAACGGTTCGGACCTTTCGAAGGCGCTCGAACCGCACAAGAAGGTCTTCAGCCATATCTACGTCAGCATGATCAGGGCCGGTGAAGTCTCCGGTCAGATCGACATCATTCTGCAGCGCCTCGCCGAGTACCTCGAGGCGGCCGCGCACCTGCGCAACGAGATCAAGTCGGCGATGACCTACCCGGTCATCTCGCTCGTGCTCGTCATCGGCATCGCATCGTTCTTGATGATCGGCATCGTGCCGTCCTTCAAGCCGGTGTTCGAATCACTCGAAGTCGAGTTGCCGGCGCTGACGGTCGTGATCATGGACATCGCGTTCTTCATGCGCGACTACTGGTACGTGATCTTCGGCGGCATCGCGGCGCTGATGTTCGGCATCACGGCCGCATGCAAGACGAAGCGCGGCAACTACATCAAGGACGTGATCATGCTGCGCATTCCGGTGTTCGGCATCCTGTTCAAGAAGGTCGCGCTGTCGCGCTTTGCGCGCACGTTCTCGACGCTGATCAAGAGTGGTGTGCCGATCCTCGGCGCGATGGAAATCGTCTCCGATACGTCGGGCAATGCCGTGATCTCGGGCACCGTTGACCGGGCGCGCGACAGCGTGCGCAACGGTGACAGCCTGTCCGACCCGTTCATGGATTCGACGGTCTTCCCGCCGATGGTCGTCAAGATGATGGCGATCGGTGAGCGTTCGGGTGCCCTCGATGCGCTGCTAGAGAAGATCGCCGAGTTCTACGACCAGCAGGTCGAGGCAGAGGTGAAGGGCCTCACGTCGATGATCGAGCCGATCATGATCGCGATCATGGGTGTGATCGTTGGCGGCATCGTGCTCGCGGTGTTCCTGCCGATCTTCAAGCTGCAAGAGAAGCTCTCGGGCGGCTAACGCCGCATCAGGGGGCGGCTAGCGCCCCGGAGCCACAAGGGAAAGGAAACGATGAATGAACCAATGAGCAGAGTGCTGCTGTACGGCGGCGCCGTTCTGGCGATCGCGGGCATCGGCATTGCCTGGGTCAACACGTCGACCGACGCGGACGTCATGACGCTGCTGAGCAGCGCCGACTCGCAGTTGCGCATGGCGCATGCGATCCCGTCGGTTGATCAAGAAGGCAAACGACTCGACAAGCGCGACAACATGATCGTGCACGCGATCGAGCAACTCGAGAAGGTCGAACGCATCGAGCCAGGCATGGCATGCACCGCCGAGTTCCGTGGCTTTGCCCACATGCTGCAAGGCAAGTTCGTCGATGCTGCCGCGTGCTATGAAGACGCGAAGGCGCGCGAAGACTGCGGCGACGAGCAACGCGACATCCTGAGCTTCAATCAGGCGCGCATGCTGGCCCAAGGTGGTCAGCTCGAGCAGGCCTTGCAGGTCTTCGAATCGAACAAGGTCGCGCTCGATTCTCGTTACGGCCACCAACGCCGTCTCGAAGAGGCGTCGATCATGCGCCAGCTTGGCCGCACGGACGAAGCGATCGATCGACTCGACATCGTCATGAAGGACGACGCTGCCATGCCCTTGGCACGGCTGCAAGCGGGTCGTGAGTACTCAGAACTGGGGCTGTTCGAGCCTGCCAAGGTTGCGCTCGAGAGCATTCAAAATGAGATTCCGATCGCCGATTACTACCTTGCTCAACTCAAGTTGCGTCAGGGGCAGGTCGATATCTGCATCGAGTTGTTGGAGCGTGCTTCAAAGGCGCGGCCGACCGAGGTGAGGCGGATGCTTCGTGATGAAGCGGATGCCTGGTCGGCGGTGGCACAAGACGCGCGATTCCAAGAGCTCTCGAAGTTGGTGCCGGCGTCCCCTGGGCGCTGATCAGCTTCGAAGAAGGAAAGAGATAGGGGAAACGAAACGCAGCCACGTCGGCTGCACCAATCAATAGGTTGTCATGGAGAACCAAATGTCCAAGCGGGAACAGGGCTTTACGCTCATCGAACTGATGATCGTCGTTGCGATCATTGCCATTATTGCGTCCATCGCGATTCCAAACCTTCTCAGTGCGCGTTTGAACGCGAACGAGTCGGCCGCCATCGCCACTCTCAAGAACATCTCGTCGGGCCAGTCGCAGTGCCAGGCGTCGGGTGTCATCGATACGAACACCAACGGCCAAGGCGAGTACGGCTACTTTGGCGAGCTGTCGGGTCGCACCGCCATCCGCGGTAGCACCCAGTCGATCACGCCGCCGGTCCTCTCGGCCGCGTTCGGTAACGTCGCTGCTGCGCGCGTTACGCGCTCGGGCTACATCTTCCAGATGTTCCTCCCGGACACCGCCGCTGCCGGTATCGCCGAAGATGCCACCGGTGGTGACACGGCTGACGACAACGGTGTCGACGCCGGCCAAGCCGAAGTCCTCTGGTGCTGCTACGCGTGGCCGGCAACCGCTGGCAACAGTGGCAACCGCACGTTCTTCATCAACCAGACTGGCGACGTCCTCGCCACGAACGGTGCGACGACGCAATACAGCAACTCGGCCGGCACGGTGCCGACCTTCGACGTTGCCTACGTCGCCACGGCCTCGGCCAGCATGGGTGCCCAAGTGGCCGCCAACACGGCGGGCCGCGACAGCAACACCTGGGTCGTCGTCCAGTAAGACGCGACACGACAGCGCATCCGTCACCTGACGGGTGCTGCTTACACAACGCCCGCGCGCGGCTTCGGCCACGCGCGGGCGTTGTGCGTTTCGGGTCCAGGTCTTGTGGCCATTGGGCATGAGCTGGTGGGGGCAGAATGCCGATAGCACCGGAGATGCCGACGCAACTGCAGGGTCCTGAGCTAGAAGTCCGCCCGAACGTGATCGCTTCGTTGATGGCGTCGGGGGATCTGCCCACGATTGTGGCGGATGCTGCCAAGCCTGCGGCCGACGCCCCGGCACCAGAGTCTGCCGCAGTTGCAACGCCTGCGCTGACCGTTGCCGCCGCCAAGAACTCGCGCGTCAAGCGCCTGTCGATCGTCGTGCCGGCACGCAACGAAGGCCTCAACATGGCCGCGCTGATGGACGAGATCAACGCGGTGCTCGCGGAGCTCGACCTGCCGTTCCACGAAGTCCTCGTCATCGATGACGGTTCGACCGACGACACCGCGCAGCTTGCCACCGATCGCGACGCGAAGGTCATTCCGCATGCAGTCGGCTTGGGCAACGGCGCCGCGGTCAAGCGCGGCATCCGCGAGGCGAAGGGCGACTGGATCCTGCTGCTCGATGGCGATGGCCAACACCCGCCGCACGAGTTGCCGGCGATGGTCGACATGGCCGACCGCTACGACATGGTGGTCGCGTCTCGCGGCGGCACCGGTGGCAGCATCCACCGCAACATCGCGAACCAGGTCTACAACCGCTTCGCCAGCTACGTGTCGGGCCACAAGATCCCAGACCTGACGAGCGGCTTCCGTCTGATGCGCGCCGACGTTGCCAAGAGCCTCGTCTGGTTGCTGCCGAACACGTTCAGCTACCCGACGACGTTGACCATGTCGATGTTGCGCGGCGGCTGGTCCGTTGGCTTTCACGACTTCCAGGTGCGGCAACGACTCGGCAAGAGTCACGTGCGCCTGATGGCGGACGGCTCGCGCTTCTTCGTGATCATCCTGCGCATCGCGACGATGTTTGCCCCGCTGCGCGTGTTCTTGCCGGCATCGATGTTTGCCGGCGCGATCGGCGTCGCGTGGTACCTCAATACGTGGTTGACGGATGGCCGCTTCACGAACATGGCGCTGCTCCTGCTCACGCAAGCGATGCTGTTGTTTGCGTTGGGGTTGATCGCGGAACAGATCGCGGCGCTGCGCTTCCAGGGCCTCGCCCAAAGCGGTGGTGGTGATGGGCCTGGCAAGCCGGCAGCGGAACGAGACACAGCAGGAGAAGGACAATGACCGATCGCGTTCTTTTGTGCGGCGCCTGGGACGAAGGTGCCGGCTATCCACGAACTCGTTCGTTGCGGCAAGGACTCGAAGCCGCCGGCATCGAAGTCAGTGAGTGTCGCGTGCCTGGCCTCGGCCAGAAGAAACAAAGCGTGCTGCGCAAACCGTGGCGGTGGCCATTTGCGTGGTGGCAGCAGAAGGAACAACGCGCGACCCTGCTGCAAGAACTCGAGGCGAAGGTCGCCCAGGTGCGACCGCATGCCGTCGTCGTGCCGTACCCGGGACACGGGTTGGTCAGCACGATCAAGCAGCGCGTCGCCGCGCCGGTAGCGTTCGACATGTTCTTGTCGGCTTACGACACGATCGTCGAAGACCGCCAGATGGTGCGGCCCGGCTCGATCGTCGCCAACTACCTGCAGAAGCTCGATACGAAGGCGTGCGCGGCGGCGGATCTCGTCGTGCTCGATACGCCCGAGAATGCGTCCTACGTGCAGGATCTGACTGGCCTGCCCGCCGAGAACTTCACGTGGTTGCCGGTGCACGATCCCGATGCCCCGCAGCGGGTCGTGCCGTGGCAGGCGCCCGAAGATGGCATGTTGCAGTTGCTGTTCTTCGGCACCGGCGTGCCGCTGCACGGCCTCAAAACTCTGATAACCGCGGTTGCGCAAGTTGCCAACGTCAAGCTGACGCTCGTCGGCGGCACCGATGAAGATCGGCGTTACGCCAAGGAGATGCTTGGCCAACGTGTGTTGATCGGGCCGTCGTTTGTCGACAGCGACCGACTCAAAGAACTGCTCGCGTCATGCCACCTTGTCGCCGGCGTGTTCGGCGAGAGCAACAAGACGCAGCGCGTGGTGCCGTTCAAGTTGGTGCATGCGCTCGCTGCTGGTCGTCCCGTCATCACGGCGGACACGCCGGCCGTCGCGCGATGGCTCGATGGCAGTGGTGTCGTGTTCACTTGTGAAGCCGCCGACGCCGGAGCGCTCGGCAAGTCACTGCGCGAACTGGCGAACGATCCCATGCAGTTGGCCGCCGCCGCGGCGAAGGCGCGCGCCACCTACGAGCGCCACTTCGGCACCGAGCAGTTGGCCAAGCGCTGGCACGAAGTGTTGTTGCGCATGAACCCGATCCGGTTCTCCGGCGGTCCCCAGGCGGTCACCGCGTGAACCACCGATTGCTGCAGCGCGCCGGTTGGCTGGTCGTCTTGCTGGCTGTGTGCGCCTACGGCGCCGCGCTGTTTGGTGACTACGTCTTCGACGATGTGCACTCGGTTTCGGGCAACCCTGCGGTGCAGGACCTCGGCAACCTGTGGCAGTTCTGGACCGACCCCGGTGCGTTCAGTGGCGCGTCGGCGCGCATGTATCGCCCGGCGTTGCTGACGAGCTTCGCGGTCAATATCGCGATCAGTCCGGCGGCGTGGTCGCTCAAGGCTGGCAATGTTCTGATCCATGCGGCCGTCGCGGGCATGTTGTTCTGGTGGCTGTGGCGATTGTCGCGCCGCGTACGCGCGTCGTTTGTCGTCGCCGCGTTGTTCGCCGTGCATCCACTCGCCTCCGAGGCGGTCAACCTGGTGTCGGCGCGCAGCGAACTGTTGTCGACGTTGGGCGTTGTGCTCGCACTGTGGGCGCACGTCAGTTGGCAGCGGCGAGTAAGCAATGTGTTGCCGCTAGCTTTGATGGTGGTGGGCACCGTGCTCGCCTGTGGTAGCAAGGAGACCGGCGTTGTGTTGCCTGGCCTGCTGCTCGTGCAGACGTTCTGTCTGCGCCATCGTATGCCGAACGGTTCGGAGTGGCGGCGTGCAGCCGTTGCAATCGCGCCGGTTGTCGGCCTCGTTATCGTCTACCTGATCGCGCGCAAGCTGCTGCTCGGCGAAGCGACGGTGCAGTTGCTCGGCCGCACCGGTGGCGATCCATCGAGTGGCTACGGCCGCACGTTGACGATGCAGCTCGCGACGATGGGCACGTTGTTGCCGCGCATGGTCTGGCAGGCGATCGCGCCGACGCACCTCGCGCTTGACCCGGTCATCGTCTACCGCGACTCGTTCGCCGATGCCGCGGTGTTGCTCGGATGGGGCTTCATGCTGACGTTGACGACGCTCGGTCTGTGGCCTGGCGCCAACGCGCGCATGCGTCGCATCGGCACCTGCATCGTCTGGGCGATCGCGCTGCCGTGGGTCGTGATCCCGCTCAACATGCCGTTCGCCGAACATCGCCTGTATGGGCCGTTGCTCGGGTTCGCGGTGATCGGTGTTTCGCTCGGTGGGCCGATGGCTCGCCTGTTTGCCCGCGCCCCGCGACCGGCGATGCGCACCGCGTTGTCATTGGTGCTGGTGCTTGGCATCGTTGGCTCGGCCAATCGTTCCTGGCTCTACCAGGACGAATGCGAACTGTGGCAGCAAGAACTCGCACACAACCCCGAGTCGTTCCGCGCGTGGTGGGGCCTCGGCACGAGTCGCATGCGCAAGCAGGATCTACCTGGCGCGATTGCACCGCTGCAACGCGCGCACGCGCTCTACCCAGAACATCACGACACGTTGCGCAACCTGGTCGAAGCGTTGATCGCGTTGCCCGATGATCACGCCGAACCAGAGACTGCGTTGGCCACGGCCGACAAGCTGCTCGAACGCAGTCCCGATGATCCGTGGGTGCGCACGCTCAAGGTGCAGGCGCAACTACAAGCCGGTCGTCTCCGCGAAGACGACCAGTTCTTCATCGACGCAGAAGAACTCGCATTGAGCTGCCTCGAGATCGCCAAGGCCAAGGGCTACGTCTACCAGCTTGCGGCGTTCGCGCGCCACGGCATGGGGGACCCAGAAGGCGCCCTCGAACACCTGGATACAAGCATCGAGCGCGGCCTCAACACCAAGGACGTGCGCTACGACCGCGCCCGCCTCCTGCACGAAGTCGGCCGCATCCGTGAAGCCCGCAAAGCGATCTTCGAGTTGCAGCACGATTTCCCAACCGACCCGCGCTTGATGGGCGCCCTCCGCCACTTCGCGAAACCGCCGAAGTGAACGTACGGTGCCTGGAACGTTTTCACCTCATTCGCGGCGCGCCGCGAATGAGGTGAAAACGTTCCAGGCACCGTACTAGCCAAACAGCGTGATTGCGTTGTTGTAGGTCAGTTCGGCGGCGGCCTCGAGGGAGAGGCCGCGGACCTCGGCTAGCTTCGTCAGGGTTTCGACGACGAGGGCTGGTTCGTTGCGGCGGCCGCGGCGGGACTGTGGCGGCAAGAACGGCGCGTCGGTTTCGACGAGGATGCGATCGGCTGGGGCGTGGGCGCAGGCGGCGCGCAGCACGTCGTTCTTCGGGTAGGTCAATGGGCCGGCGAACGACAGGTAGTAGCCGAGCGCGAGCGCGCGGTCCGCTTCCTCGATGCCGCCCGAGAAGCAATGCATGACGGCGCGCACCGGCGCTTCGTCTTCGAGCACTTCGAACAACGGCTCGAACGCGTCGCGGCAGTGGAAGATCACTGGCTTGTCGAGTTCGCGCGCGAGTGCGAGGTGCGCGCGCAGCGACTTGATCTGCTGGTCGAGTGGCGTGCGGTCGCGAAAGCAATCGAGGCCGGTCTCGCCGATGGCAACGCACGTTTCGTCGCGTGCGAGTTCGTCGATCGTCGGCCACTGTTCGTCGAAGTTGGTGCTGTCGTTGGGGTGCAGGCCCGCACTCCAACGTACGCCGGGAAGCCGCGACAGTTCGCGTGCCGCCTTGCTCGTATCGGCGTCGATGCCGACGACGAGTAGCGCGCCGACGGATGCGGCAACTGCCCGGGAATGGTCGTCTTCGGGCGCGACCTTGCCGTCGAGGCCAATATGGCAATGGGTGTCGTAGACCTGCATGGGAGAGGGTGGAACGCAAATAGTCCCGGTCGGCTAGAGTAACGATCGGCGCCACAACGGCGACAGCCGTTTCTCCGCTGCCCATCCGCCCATGAACGCTACTGCATCCATCGTTGTCTCCGTCCTTCTCGCCAGTGCCGCCGCCGTAGGTGTCACCGTCGCCCTGCAACCGGAAGAGACGTCGACCGTCACCCTCGATATCAGTGAGTTGCAGAAGTCGCTGACCGAGCTGCAAGAAACCAACACCGAACTCAGCAAGCGTCTCGAAGAGTTGGGTGTGCAAGCCGCGGCTGCAGCTAGCAGGAATCCCGATCGTGTTGCAGCGCCGCAAGTCAGCGACGAGCAGGTCAAGGCCGCCGTCGAAGCCTACATGAGTCAGCGCGGCACTCCGGTCGATGCCGCCAGCGCGGACGGCAAGTCGGCGAAGTTGGCCTTCAACGTGAAGAAGGATCTCGAGAAGTTGCTCGGCACGAGCTTCTTCCAGGATCAGGACGAGTGGAAGCGTGCGTTCGAGGCCGGCAAGATGGACGAGGTCATCGCCGAGATCGAAGCGCTGGCCGAAGCCAACCCCAACGATCCGCAGGCGCAGATGAATCTGGCCAACGCCTACATGGCCTACCTGCAGATGGACAACACCAAGTGGCAGATGTCGATGAAGGCCGACCAGCAGTTCGACAAGGTGCTCGACATCGATGAGAACCACTGGGAAGCGCGGTTCACGAAGGCGGTCAGCTACACGTTCTGGCCGAAGTTCCTCGGCAAGAACAACTCGGCGATCAGCAACTTCGAGACGTTGATCAAGCAGCAGGAGTCGATGCCCGTCCAAGACCACCAGGCGCAGACCTACATGTATCTCGGCAACCTGCTCGCCGACAAGGACCCGAAGCGCGCGCGCGAGATCTGGCAGAAGGGCATGACGCGCCACCCGAACAGCAACGAACTGCGCGAGCTGCTCAACGGCAACTGATCGTACTGTGCCTGGAACGTTTTCACCTTATTCGCGGCGCGCAGCGCCGCGAATAATGTGAAAACGTTCCAGGCACAGTACTTACAGCTTGCGGCCGTGGGCTTCGGCGAACGCCTTGACGGCATCCGCATCTTGCTCGGCGGCGGCCTTGAGCACTTCGTCGATCGCTTCTTGCAGGATCGTGTCGGCTTCGGCCAGGAGCGGTGTGACGAGTTCTTCGAAACGGGAGAACACCGACTTGTCCGCCTCGATGGGGGCTCTGGTCGCGCGCACCGCGGCGCGCATCAACTTCTCGTCGGCGCTCTTCGCGAGCTTGCCGAGGGTGCGCCAGAGCTTCTTGTTCTTGCAGACCAACGGGCCGAGAACGTCGCCGGCAATGCGCGCGCCAAGTTCTTCGGTCGTGGCTTCCTTGATCAAGCCTTCGACGAACGGCGCGTCTGGCGGCTCGAGCAGGCCAGCACGTTGTGCCAGGATCTCGATGCCGACGCAGCGCAGTTCGTGCGTATTGCTGCTCCAGAGCGTGCGCACGAACGCAGTCATCTGCGCGCGGCCCATCTCTGGGTAGGTCTCGGCCAGGTCCGTGGCGGCCGACAGCACTTCGGCGTCGTCCACTCCTAGGAACTTCACGCTGTCTCCGAACTGAGCGGTCCGTTCGGCCGCGAGCTCTTCCGAGCCCTTGGCCGTCAAACGTTGTCGCAAGAGCGCCTGCTCACGTCCGAAGTTCATGCTCATGGCTTCATGCTGACGTCTTCCGCGTCAGGTGTTCGATGAGGTCCAGTTTGGTGATGATCCCTTGCACCCTGAGGTCGGCGTCGACCACCAGTGCGACTTCCCCGCGTTCGAAGATTTGCGGCAGTTCGTCGGCGTCCGCATGCGGCGAAATCGTCGAGACCTTCCGGACCATGATCTCGGCAATCGAGGTGGCCGGAGCTGCGCCGTCGACGAGAACGCGCAATGCATCTGCTTCCGTCAGGATACCGGCAAGCTTGCCGCCATCGGTAACAGGAACTTGCGAGAACCCGCGTTCCTTGAACATCGTGACCGCCTTGCTCAGGGGATCGGCGACGTCCACGGTCACAACTTCGCGCTGGGGCATCGTCCGCAGCAGCTCCTCGATCGTGCCGATGGCCCAGTCTTCCTCGAGGAAGCCGTTTTCGCGCATCCACCTGTCGTCGACGTACTTCGTCAGATAGTTCCGGATTCCGTCGGCCAGAATGCAGACGATTCGGGCGCCCTTCGGGAAGTCCTTGGCGATCTGCATCGAGGCCCATACGGCCGCACCGCACGAACCACCGACGAGCAGGCCTTCCTGGCGGATCAACTGGCGCGCCGTGCGGAAGCTGTCCTTGTCGTTCGAACGGACCCACTGATCGACGAGGTCGCGATCGAGCACGTCCGGGATGAAGTCGTAGCCGATGCCTTCGACCTTGTAGCTCTTGATGTCGCCGGGGCCGGCGAGGATCGAGCCTTCCGGGTCGACGCCGATGATCTTGCAGCCCGGGACGCGCTTCTTCACGGCGCGCGCGACGCCGGTCAGCGTGCCACCGGTGCCGGCCGTCATCACGACGGCGTCGATCTTGTCGTCGAACGCTTCGCAGATCTCGACGCCCGTGCCTTCTTCGTGCGCGAGTGGGTTCGACGGGTTGCCGTATTGATCGAGGATGTGCGCGTTCGGGATCACCTCACGCAAACGGTTGGCCACGCTGATGTGGCTGTCCGGAGCGTCCCACGCAGCTTCGGTGGGGGTGCGGATGATCTCGGCGCCGAGTGCCTCCAGCACGACCTGCTTCTCGCGCGACATCTTCTCCGGCATCGTGATGATGACGCGGTAGCCACGCACGGCGGCGGCCAACGCGAGACCGATGCCGGTGTTGCCCGAGGTCGGTTCGATCAGCGTGTCGCCCGGCTTGATGCGGCCGGACTTCTCGGCGTCGAGCAGCATGCGCACGCCGATGCGGTCCTTGACCGAGCCGCCGGGGTTGAGGAACTCACACTTGCCGTAGATCTCCTGGTCGAGCGAACGACCAATGCGGGCAAGGCGGACGATCGGCGTGTTGCCGACCGCGGAAAGAATCGAATCGTGGATGCGGGACATGTAGGAAAGCGAGAAGTGACCCTGATCTAAGCAGGATGGCCGCGCGAAGGGAATGGCGGGGCGGTCGGAGTCGCCGAGAGAACTCTGTGTGAACGAGCAATCATCGATGGAGCCCTCTTCTGGGGCGGTTTCTTTCGATACGCGGCTTGTTCGGTCCGGCCGTTACCCGCATCGTCTTTCGGCCCGTGAACGAGTCTGAGCCGCAAAACGTCCCGTCGACCAACGAATCCTCGCCGAACGAGCCGGCCCCGGTGGTGCAACCGAGCGAAACCCCCGCTGTGCCCGCGCCGGCTGGGGGTGAGCCGAAGGCCGATACCGGTGGTCAGCCTGCTGGTGGCGAGGCTGCAGGTGGCCAGCCCACCGGTGGTGCTGATGCCGGCAGTGGCGAAGGCCAGGAGGGCGACCAGAAGAAGCGTCGCCGTCGTCGTCGCCGCCGCCGCAAGCCGGAAGGTGCGGAGGGCGCGTCCGCCGAAGGTGCCGAAGGTGAAGTCACGGAAGCGTTGGCGGATGGTGCCCTGCCCAGTGGTGACAAGCAGAGTGGTGACAAGCCGAAGGGCGACCGCCAACCGCGCGCCAAGAAGCCGAAGCAGAAGCAGAACCAGAAGGGCGGCCAGAAGAAGCGCGAGCGTCCAGTTGACCCACGCAAGGGTGGCCGTCGCGGTCCGCGCGACACGCAACACTCGGCGACCGTTGCCGTGACGGCGCTCGCTGACATGGCGCACGCGCTGCTCAAGATTGAGGGCGTCGATCCGTTGGCGATGCCGCGCTACATCGATCTCAACTTGCGCGTCCCGCTCGATGGCAAGAACGACATCCGTCACGCCGCCGGCACCGCAGTCGAAGAGATCCTCAAGCGCGTGCGCGCCGTGCGCGAGCACGAGAAGGCGCTGCGTCCCGGAGCGGTCTACAGCTACTTCGCCGATTCGTGTGACGCCGAAGGTTGCCGCCCGATCGAGCCGCGCCACGTGTTCGATGGTTACTCGTCGACGGGCAAGCCGAAGTTCGCGGACTTCGTGACGCTCGCGATCGAACGCAAGGACAAGGATGTCGAGCGCATGCTTGCCGGCGAAGAGATCATCCTGACGCACGTCACGATGGGGCAGGTGTTGCGCACGCAGCAGCTCGCCGAGTTCGGCGGCAACTCGCCGGTGTTCAAAATCCTCGGTCAGGTCAACGCGGGTTTGTTCCGCGTGCTCGGTGATGCTGGCCGTTGTGCGTTCAGCTTCCAGTTGCTGCGCGGCACGACCCTCGAAGGTCGCGTGCGTTTGCGTCTGCATCCGGTTGGCGCCGTCGAGCCAATGGATCTCGCCGACCCGGCGCTGATGCAGATCATGAGTCGCTTCCAGCGCAAGCTCGACACCGAAGCCTTGCGCCTCGAAGGCAAGATGAAGGGCGGTGAGGTCGACGAAGAGGAGTTCGTGCTGCCGTTGCTGCAGGACTTCGCCAAGCAACTTGCCAGTCGCACGCGCAACACCGGCCGTCGTACCCAGCACGGCATGGAGCGCAGCGAAGCCGGGCAGCGGCCGACGCCGAAGGCCTACCCGGATGCGAGTGAAGCCAACGACGCGGCGATCCTGTGGGATATCGACCAGAGCACGGTTGTCGTGGTCGGTCCGAAGGGGCGCGTGCACGTGTTCTCGCCAGCCGCGAAGCATGTGACGTCGGTGGTCATGCAGCGCTCGGCCGTTGATCGACGCCAGCAGCAAGGCCGTTGGCGCCTCGCGGAGCCCGAAGAGCGCGGTGAGTTCCGCATCCAGATCAAGCAGTTGATCGCGTCGGGCAACGCCGTGGTCGCGGAAGACGAGCCGGTCGCTCCGGAAGCGTCCCCTGAGCAAGAGCCCAAGTCGTGAGTGAGCAGGACATGAGTGAGCCGCGGATCGGAATCGTCACGATCAGTGACCGCGCCAGCAAGGGCGTCTACGAAGACAAGAGTGGGCCGGCGATCGAGGCTGCGCTGCAGGACTACCTCACGACTGCGTGTGTCTACGAGAAGCGCGTGATCGCCGATGAACGAGAGTTGATCGGCGCGACGCTCAAAGAACTCGCGGCACTCGGTTGCAGCCTGATCTGCACGACCGGTGGCACCGGGCCGACGCTGCGCGATGTGACACCCGAAGCGATTCGCGATGTCTGCCACAAAGAACTGCCGGGCTTCGGCGAGCAGATGCGTAGCGCGTCGCTTGCGGTTGGTGTGCCGACGGCGATCCTGTCGCGGCAGACGGCGGCGATCCTCGAGCAGTCGCTCGTCGTCACGCTGCCGGGCAAGCCTGGTTCGATTCGCACCTGCCTCGACGCGGTGTTCCCCGCGATCCCATACTGCATCGACTTGATCGGTGGCCCGCGCCTCGAAGGCAATGCCGACGTCGTGCAGGTCTTTCGACCGAAGGGCAAGTAACGACAATCCAATGACTGAAACGTTGAGCAAGGAACAGTTCGTCGAGCTCTTGCGGCCGTTGGCCGAAGCGCTGCAATCCCTCGATGTCGATGCCGCGGATGCATCGCAACAAGCCGAGAACGCGGCAGCGTTTGGTGGCGACCAGATCGCGAAGATCCGCGCGGCCGCCACGGCCAACATCGACTCCGATTGGTTGATGCCAAAGGAAGCCGGTGGCGTGCGCTTTGGTCGCGTCGCGAAGGAACTCTGCGGCTTCAGTGTCGACTGCGTCTTCATGAGCAGCCCCGGTCCGCGCCATCGTCACCCCAACGGCGAGATCGATCTGTGCTTCGCGACCAAAGGCGAAGCGCGCTTCGATGGCCAACCCGAAGGTTGGGTCGTCTACGGCAAGGGTTCGGAACACGTGCCGACCGTCACCGACGGCGAGATGTTGATCCTCTACTTCTTGCCCGGCGGCGCGATCGAGTTCCTCGGCTAACGCCGTTGTAGAACCATCGATGTCCGCTTTGTGGGCAGCGTGCGTGCGGAGTCGCACGCACGAAATCTCTGCCGAGCGCGTCACCGTTCGCGCCGGCTTGGCTAGGTAGTCGTAGCCCCTGTCCGAAGGTGAGTCTCGGCCAGCCAATGAGTGCGATCCTGATTGAGCTGCGTTGTAGGCGCGCCGCATTGCTCGGAGGATTCGATGCCTGCCCGATTTGTTGGTTCGCGTAGTTGCCGATTGCGCGCTCGTTGTGAGCGCGACTCACAGCTTCTGTCCGACGTCATCACGGTGTTTGCCGTGTTGTGCTTCTTGCTGATGAGTGCGTGTTCTGGGGGCAGCGAGAAGTCTGTCGCCAACGCCAACTTCCGTTGTGACGACGAGGCCGCCAACGCCGTGTGTCTGCAGAGTTGCAACCTCGGTTGTTCGGAGACCGGCTGTGGTCGCACGGAGATCGCGCAGAACGAACGCATCATCCTGAACTTCAGCGAGAACATCGATCCCAACACGGTGTCGCCATCGTCGATCCTGTTCCGCACGGCGAACGGCACCGAAGCCGTCGGCGAGTTCCTCGTTGCCGGCAACCGCGTCGAGTTCGTGCCGACGCTGTCCGTGTCCGGAGGCCAGACCTACTACGGCTTCACCAACGGTGAGACCTACGTGATGACGATCGTTGGCGGCGAGAACGTGCCGTCGGTCGTGCGCGGCACCTCGGGGCGACCGTTTGGCGAAACGCTGTCATGCACGCTCGTATCGCAGATGGGCATCGTCGACTACGACGGCCTCGCGCCGACGGCGGTCTTGGTGTCTCCGGCCGTGGCGCAGAACGCACCGCTCGATTCGATCATCGAACTCGAGTTCTCCGAACTGATCGACCCGACGCCGTTCCTCAGCACGGTGCAATCGCCCGTGCGGTTCTGGGTGCGCGCCGGCGTTGCCAACAGTGCTGGTGAGATCGAGTGTGATCCGAGCGCTGCGCGACAACCGTTGGCGGGGTCGGCGTTCCCGACGTTTGATGCGGCGCGTGGCACGACGACGTTGTCGTTCGTGCCGTCGGGACCGTTGCCGGGCAACGCATGCGTCGAGATCGAGATGGGCGCCGAGGTCGTCGACATGTCCGGGCGCGCGGCGTTACCCGAGACGTTCACGTTCACGACGTTGGCCCAAGGTCTGACAGTCGGCGAAGTGAGCGAAGACTTCACGACGCAGGAGTTCTTCGATCGCGATACATCGGGGGCTACGTGGGACGGTGGCCAACTCGTCTTTGCGGCAATCGGTGGTGACGGCCGTCACGGCAAGTTCGAACTGTCGATTGCCGGCGAGCCGACGTTTGTTGCCGGCGTCCCGGTCTACGAACTCGACTGCGACAACACGGTCATCCCCAAAGAGAACACGATCACCGGCGCGGCGATGCCGGTGACCGACGGCCGCTTCTACTTCACCGAGTTCGTCGTGCCTGCTGGCGTGCGCGTGCGCTTCGTCGGCTCGTCGCCACCGGTCATCTCCGCGTCGGGGCGCATCGAGATCCAGGGCGAAGTCGACGTGCGTGGTGGCTCGCTGGCGAGTCTGCCGGCGCCCGGCATCAGTGCTTCGCTGGCACCAGGCCAGCCCGGTGCAGCCGGTGGCGTCTTCGGTGGTCACGGCGGCAAGGGTGGCGATCAATGTGACGGTCTCGGGACCGGCGGCGGCGCGTTCACCGGCCAAGACGGCGACGGCGTCACGATGGTCGCGGGCCACGCGTACGCCGCGTCGCGCCCCGGCACCGGTGGTCGCGGCTCGACGATGTATCCGGCGTCTGGGCTCACTTCCGAACGGTTCTTCAACACGGCACCCGGAGTGCACGGTGGCACGCCGTGCCTCAACGCGGTCGCCGGTGGCGGCGGTGGTGGGGCGGCGCTGGCTGGCGAAGCTGGCCACGTCGTCAGCGTCAACGTGCCCAACCCGGCGAACGGTACCGTGCCGTGGCCGCAGACGTTCGGTCCGGCAACGCCGGCGGCCACGGCGGTGCAATTGTTGCCGTATCCGGCGGTCGGCTCAGCCATGCCGAGTTCGCGCCACTTCCTGGTCGGTGGCGCCGGTGGCGGTGGTGCGGCGAGCAACACGACGTTCACGCCACAGGCGTTGACCGTGCCGCGATGGGCGCCGGGCGGTGGTGGTGCCGGTGGTGGCGGTGCGATCGGCTTGCGCGCCGGTGGTTCGCTGCGCATCGGTTCGCTCGGCAGGGTGGTCGCCACTGGTGGCAGCACGCCGGACATGCTCGAGATCGTGATGGCTGCCCGCGCCATTCCGGGCGGTGGTGGCGGTGGCGGTTCGGTGCTGCTGCAGAGTGCCGGCGGCGTTGACCTGTTTGGCCAGTTTGATGTCAGCGGCGGGGTTGGTGGCGTCGCCGATCGTTCGGTCGGCCTTTTGCCGAACGGCGCGCACATCGTCACCAAGGGTGGCGATGGTGCTCCGGGTCACGTGCGTCTCGAAGCCGACTCGGCGAGTGTTGTGGCGCTGCAAGCGACGGTTTCGCCGAGCACCGCGTTGACGACGACGGCATCGCTGCAGGAACAGGACACGTTCGTCGCGTGCCAATCGCTCTACTACTCGACGGGTCTGGCTCTTGGCCCGCAGTACGATCGCTACGAAATCACGGCGGTTGTCGACGGCGTCTTGATGGTGTTCAGCGACGACCCGGAAGTGTCGACGATGAGTGCGATCACCGGTGCGCCACTACGCGCGTCGTTCCAGGCGGCGACGGTCGACTTGTCGACCGGGGAGATCTCCGACGAGCGGCCGTGGCGATCGTTCGTGCGGTCGACGCCGATGCAACCGGGCATCGCTTCGGCGCACCTCAACGCGTTCCGCTTCCGGTTGGTGGTCGATCGCACGTTCGCGCAGGAAGTCATCGTGCAGCGCGTTGCGGTCATCTACCGCAACTGATCGATACGCGTCGAAGGCGCAAGGAAGTAGACAACCACGGGGTGCGGTCTCGCACTCGGCACCCCGCGGCTTCTACTTGTTCTTGTGCTTCTCGATGATCGCCGTCAGCGTCTTCGCGACGATGTCCGTTGGCGCGGTCTTGAGCTTCTCTTCGTACCAGGCCATCTCCGCCTTGCCGGCAATCTCGTCAACGGCGCGCGCGCAGATCTGGAAGAACAGCGGGTTCTGCTGACTGTGCGGCGGATCGTCGTAGACTCGCTTGATCGTCGGCAGGGCCCGTTGGCACTTGCGCTTGGCTAGTTCCTTGATGCTGTCCTGGATCGTGATCGAGTCGTGCTCGACGCGCGTGATGAGCATCAGCAGCGTGTCTTCGAGCTTCGAATCCTCGCTGCGGATGTAGCGCTGTACGTAGTTGTTGAAGCCGGTGGTGGAGAATGCCGCCGGGTCGGGGATCACGGCGCCGGAACCCGCCCGGTTGATGTCGAAGCCGCGACTGGACTCGGTCATCAGGATCTGGCGCAGCAAGTTCGCGGCGAGCGGCTTGTCGTGCGACAGCAACAGGTCGGCGGCCCACCAGCGCAGGCGGGGGAACGGCAGGCGGTGGCCTTGCAGGACTTCCTTGGTGATCTGCTTGCCGGACGGGCCGTCGAGGCGGATCGCGATTTCGAGCAGATACTTGATCTCGTTGAAGTCCGTCTTCGGGTCGACCTGCTCGAGCCGGTCGGTCACCGGGGCCCAGGCCACATCCTTGCCGCACGACTCGAAGGCGCGGACGATCGCCTGCAATTCCTTCTTGGCGTTCTGGAAGTCCGGCTCGGTGGTCCGGGCGTCCGCCGTGAGAGGGGCGAAGACCTTCAATTTCTCGAGCAGGGCCGCTGGGCCCTTGCCGACCGCCGACTGCTCGATGCGCATCCGGGTTATTTCGCCGAGCAGGGCTTCGAGAGATTCCTGATTTTTTTCGATCACGGCCTTCTGGGCCGCCAGGGCCGTGTCCGCCCGCCAGAAGCTATAGCTGGCGAACGAAAGGGACCCGATCAGGGCGATGGTGAGGAGGACAGTGGCCGTCGAGCGGCCGCTTTCGGGGGCGGGCGAAGTCATCTTGGCAGAGGGTACTGGCGCCGTAAGTTACGGTCACAACTCGTTCGATGTCGAACAATGCGACGTGTCTTACTGCAACCGCACAAGAATTGAGCGGTTGCGAACGGTCCCGGGAGGGGCGCTGGGGGAGGCCCGGTGGGCCGCAACCTACGATGGTGCCGCGGCTTGGTGGCCGACCGTAGCATTAGGGGCCAGAACCCGCCTGTCCGGCATGGAAATTGTCGACAGTACCCGACTGGTCCCTGTCTTCTCCCATCCGGCGCCCCACGCCGACCTTGCAGCAACTCCTGCGGTATGGTTTCCTTGCCCAATCTGAGCCCTCGTCTTCTGAGCCCTCGTCCCCCCGTCTTCCGATTCCCCCTCTCGGTTGCCGACACGACTACAAGTGACCAGGTTCCCTCAGGTGCCAAGGTTTCCTGTGGGCACGTCCCCCATGGGCTATGGCCCCAGCTCCAAACGGTGTTGGGTCGATTAGATAGTGATGCAGTCCCCGATCGGGTTTGGCCCGATCCCAAGTTTTCTGAACAGACCGAGTCCGCCAGTTCTCGATACGGAGCAAACATGATTGTTGGTGTACGGACACGAATCGCGCTACTCGTTGCTCTGGTTGCCCTTGCAATGACCCTTGCGGGTTGTTCGGGCGGCTCAGGCACCGTTGCTAGTGCAGGCTTCGATTGTGCGGGTGATGCGACGGGCGTCATCTGCCTTGAGCAATGCAACCTCGGTTGCTCCACGACTGGATGTTCGCGCACCGATATCGCGCAGAACGAAGTCATCATCCTGACCTTCAGCGAAGACGTCGATCCGAACTCGGTCACCGAGTCGTCGATCCGTTTCCGCACGGCGAGTGGTGATGAGCCGGTTGGCGAGCTCTTTGTGCAAGGCAAGACGGTGCAGTTCGTGCCGACCTTGTCGATCTCCGGCGGCCAGACGTTCTTTGGCTTCACCGGTGGCGAGACCTACACGATGACGATCGTCGGTGGCCGCGATGAGCCCGAAGTGGTTCGTGGCACCTCCGGCCGACCGTTCGCCGAGACCCTGACCTGCACGCTGCAGTCGACGCTCGGCATTGTCGACCTCAACGGTGTGCCGCCGAGCGCGACGCTCGTCGTGCCGACGGTCCAGCAACTGACGGCGGCCCCGCGCGACACCGAGATCCAACTCGAGTTCAACGAGCTGATCGACGCGACGCCGTTCCTGACCGGCACGCTGAGCCCGGTGGCCTTCACCGTGCGCCGCAACCGCCCGGACGGCAACGGTGGCTTCGAGTGTGACCCCGAGTCGCAACCGCAAACGCTCGGTGGCTCGCAGTCGCTGACCTTCGATGCCGCGCGCGGTGTCTCGGTCCTCAACTTCGTGCCGTCGCAAGAGCTGCCCGGCAACGTCTGCGTCGAGATCAGCGTCACCGATGGTGTGACCGACCTCGCTGGCACGCCTGCGCAACCGCAGGTCTTCGCCTTCCGCACGGTCGTCGTGCCGCTGACGAACGAAGAGATCATCGAAGAGTTCAACGACAACCTGCAGCTCGATGTCGATGCTTCGGCCGGTCAATGGGCTGGTGGCGTCGCGACGTTCGCCAACATTGGCGGTGACGGTCGCCACGGCGTGTTCACGACGGACATCGCCGAGAACCTCAACCTCATCGTCGGCGGCAAGAACGTCTTCGAGATCGATTGCGACAGCACGATCATCCCCGAGGAGAACACGACGACCGGTTCGGCGATTGCCATCACCGATGGTCGCTTCTTCTTCTCGACGTTCGTCGTGCCGAGCGATGTGCGCCTGCGCTTCGTCGGCAGCACGCCGCCGGTCATCACGGTCGCGGGTCGTCTCGACGTCCAGGGTGACATCGAAATCGTCGGTTCGTCGGTCGCGACCTCGCACATCGCGAGCACCTCGAGCGGTCAGTCTGGCGCCCCTGGTGGCATCTTCGCTGGTGCTGGTGGCCAAGGTGGCGACAAGTGCCTCGGCGCTGGCCCCGGTAACGGTTCGTTCGATGGCCGCAGCGGAGAGACCGTCAAGGTTCTCGCCGGCCACGGCTACAACAACTCGATCTCGCAAACGGGTGGCCGGGGTTCCGACCTCTACCCGACCGATGGCCTGAACGCGAGCCAGCAATTCGGCGTGGTGCCGACCCCGACCGTCGGCCTCTACTACTGCCTGTCGGCAACGGCTGGTGGCAGTGGCGGCGGCCTTTACACCGCGGGCGGCCAGGGCTTCGTCGAAGGCATCTTCAGCGGCTTGACGCCGAACCCGAACCAGAACACCTACATGGGCCCGCCGGCGGCCGGCGGCGCGCAGTTCCAACTGTTCCCGTTCCCGCCCGCAACTGGCCTCCAGAAGAGCTCGCAGCACTTCCTGCTCGGCGGCTCCGGCGGTGGTGGTGCAGGCAGTAACTGCACCTTGTCGCTCAGTGTCGCCAAGTCGTGGGCGTCCGGCGCCGGTGGCGGCGGCGGTGGTGGGGCCGTGGCCCTGCGTGCTGGCGGCTCGCTCCGCATTGCTCCGACGGGCAGCGTGCTGGCCAACGGCGGCTCCGCATTCAACTACACGGGCATCAGTGCCGGTGCCCAGGTGGCGCCCGGTGGTGGTGGCTCCGGTGGCTCGGTCGTGCTGCAAAGTGGCGGCACGGGCGACATCCAAGGCCTCATCGACGTGCAAGGTGGCATCGGCGGTGTCTTCAACCGTCAAGGTGGCAGCGGCCTCGCGCCGGTTGCCGGCATCATCAAGATTCGCGGCGGCAACGGTTCGCCGGGCTTCGTGCGCTACGAACTGCCGACGGCGCCGACCGTCTCCGACCTCCAGACCATGGTGCCGGCGCCGACCGCCGACAACCTCGGTCAGCTCACGGAAGTCGATGACCTGGTCGCGATGCGGTCGCTCTACTACTCGACGGGCCTGATCTTCGGCCCGGAGTTCTCGCACTACATCATCGAGGCGACGGTCGATGGCACGCCGATGACCTTCAGTGACGACACAACCGTGTCGTCGATGGAAGCCGGTATCGGCGCGCCGGTCCGCGCGCTGTTCCAGGCGGCCAACCTCGATGTCGTCACCAACGAGGTGCTCTCGGTTCGCCCGTGGCGCACGTCGGTTCGCAGCAGTCCGAGTCAGACCGGCATCGCGTCGGATGGTCTCAACGGCTACCGCTTCATGTTGTTGTTCGATCGCGCTCTCGCGACCAACGTCACCATCGATCGCCTGACGGTCGTCTACCGCAACTAACACCCCCGGCGACCCAGACCGGATCACTGTTCACACAGCTTCGAGCAATCGACGCACCCCAATCGAACGCACTCTCCCGCTTCCATCATGCGCAACGCCCTTTCGATTCTCCTCTTTGCCGGCACGCTGACGCTGGCCAGCTGCGGTGGCGGCGGTACGAACTCCGCATCGTCCTCGCTGCGGATTCCCTGCCTCGGCGGTGAGACCTTCTGCATCATCAGCTGTGACCTGGGTTGCTCGCAGACCGGCTGCTCGATCACCGAGGTCGCCGAGAACCAGCGCCTGCGCTTCAAGTTCTCGGACGCGGTTGATCCGTCGACGGTCAACGGTGCCAGTATTTCGATCCGCACTGCTACGGGCGTCGCCCCGAACGGTCGCTTCGACGTCGCCGGCAGCGAGGTTGTCTTCATTCCAGAAGTGTCGACGGCCAACGGCGTCAGCACCTTCGGCTTCCTGCGCAACGAGAGCTACATCATCTCGATGGTGGCCGGCGCGCAGAGCGTCAAGAACCTGTCGGGTGACGGTCTGAGCAATGACTTCACCTGCACGGTCGTGGCTACGCAAGGCATCATCGACGACGACGGCGCCCCGCCGACCGTCGAGCTGATCTCGCCGGCCGTCCTCGTGAACGCACCGGTCAACCCGACCATCGTGCTGCGCTTCTCGGAGCTGATCGACACGACGCCGCTGCAGGTGTCGCTGAGCGAAGCTTCGCCGATCCGCGTGGTCCTGCGTGGCCAGCTGCCCAACGGCGAATGTGACTCCGATTCGGATGGCATCGCCCTCGAAGGTGTTCCGGCGCTGTCGACCGAGTTGGTCGGCAACCGCGAAGTCACCGTCGTGACCTACCAGCCGACCGTGCAGCTGCCCGGCCAATCGTGCATCACGGTTCGCGTCACGGCTGACCTGCGTGACCTCTCCGGCAAGTCGGCGATCCCGGCCAAGTTCGTGTTCCTGACGGAAGCCGGCGTTTCGACGCCGATCACGATCACCGAGAGCTTCAACGACCCGACCAAGCAGCAGTCGGAGATCTCGGGCGGCGTCTGGGGTGGCCCGGCAGGACCGGGTGCTCGCCCGGGTCTCATCGGTGGTGACGGCCGTCACGGCTCGTTCGACCCATCCCTCGGCAACCCGATCGGTGGTGGTGTCTTCGTCTGGAACGTCGACAACCTGCTCATCCCGCAGACGCAATCGCTCACGGGCCAGCAGTATCTCGTCACCGACGGCCGCTTCTTCTTCACGGACATGACGGTGCCGGTTGGCCAGACGATCCGCTTCGTCGGTTCGGTCCCGCCCGTGATTCGCGTGCGTGGCGAGGTCAACATCCAAGGCACGATCGAGGTCAACGGCGCTGACGCTCCGGGTGAGATCGCGACCGGTTCGCCGGCCACGACCAACCAGACTGGCCAATACGTCACGACCTTCGGCGCCATGGCGGCGCTCACTGGCCAACCGGGCTCGCCCGGTGGTGTCGGCGGTGGTCGTGGTGGTAAGGGCGGCGACCGCTGCCTCAACGCTGGTCCGATCATCGTCGGTGGTCAGAACCTGACCAATGGCCAAGCCGGCCAGAACGTGCGCGTTCCCGCTGGCCACGCCTACGCTGGCTCGACTGGCGGCACCGGCGGCGAAGGCAGCTTGCTGACGCCTGGCACCGGAGTCTGGGCCACGCCGACGCCGTCGCTGCAAGGCGTCTGGTGCAGCTACTTCTCGCCTGGTGGCGGTGGTGGCGGCTTCAGCGGCCCCGGCGGTGACGCAGGCACGCCGAACTACACGGGCACCGCCAGCATTGGTGCCCTGGCTGCATCGACTCCGGTCGGTGGCGGCAACAACTTCTCCGTGCTCCCGTTCACGCCCGGGCCAAGCTACACGTCGCTCGATCACTTCGTCATCGGTGGCTCCGGTGGTGGTGGTGGTGCTAGCCACGGCTACGGCATCGTTGCGATCGGCGCGGTCAGCCAGCGCTTCATGGCCGGTCACGGCGGCACTGGTGGTGGCGGCTCGTTTGCCCTGCGTAGTGGCGGCACGCTGACCATTGGTGCGAGTGGCGTGGTTTCGTCACGCGGTGGCGACGGTGTCTTGATCACCGGCACCGCCGGTGCTGGTTCGCCGCAGAACGGTCTCGGTGTCAGTTCGCCTGGTGGCGCTGGCTCCGGTGGTTCGTTCCTGCTGCAGTCCGGCCAGGGCGTTGTCATCAACGGTGAGTTCGACGCGCGTGGCGGCGCCGGCAGCCGGGTCGACGAACTTGCTCTCGCGCAGCTGCGACTCGATACCCAAGCGGGTAGCGGTGCTGACGGCTTCTACCGCGTCGAGGCGCCGAACACGAACGTCTCGTTCGTCGGCACGGCCACGCCGGCTTTCGTCGCCGCCGACAACGCGGGCGACCTGCTCGACCGCGATGATCTCTCCGGCGACACCTCGCTGTGGTACTCGACTGGCCTGGTGTTCCCGCCGACGTGGGATCGCTACGAGCTTGACGTCGACCTCGACGGTGACGGCACGGTCGACATCACCTACACGGACTCGGGTGCCCCCGGCACGCAGAAGGCCGCTGAGCTTGGTGGCCCGATCACGCTGCCGCTCGTCATCGCGTTCCAAGGTGCCAACCTGAACCAGGCCGGCACCGAGCCGATCGGCCCGATTGGTCCGTGGCGTGAAGGTATCGGCGCGGGCGCCGGCCAGGGCATCAACCTCGATGCCGTCATCGGCTACCGCTTCACGATCACCTACAACCGCGCGCTGTTCCCGGACGCGGTTGTGAAGCAGCTCCGCGTTTACGCGGCGACCTAGTCTGGCTCGACCAGCTAGCCCGGCGCGCCCAAGAGCGGCGCGCCAGATCCCACCGCGCCAGATCCTGGCGCGCTACGTCGCGCTCGCACCAGACCGTGTCCTAGCACCCGGTCTGGTCGCCTGGGACGCTGACGGCCGCATCACCTCGCTGCGGCAGGTCCGTAGCCACGCGCGAAACGTTCGCGACGTGGCCGTCCTCCCGGGCCTCGTCAACGCCCACGCGCACCTGCAGCTCGATGCATTGCCGCGCGCACGGCGCGAGTTCCTGCCGTGGATCGGCGCCGTCATGCAGGCGCGTGCCGGACAGTCACCGGCGGACTTCCGGGCGCTGGCGTTGCGTTCGTTGCGAGAACTGTTGCACTCCGGCACGACCGCGGTTGGCGAGATCGACTCGACCGGTTGCACCGCTGCGGCGTTGCGCACCGTGCCGATGGTTGGCCGCCTCTATCGCGAATTGACCGGCTTCCACCTGCGCGGTTCGGAGGCGCGCAAGCTCGTGCGGACCAACATGCCGGGCAAGGGCACGAGCATGCTGCCGGGCTTGTCGCCGCACGCGCCGTACTCGGTCTCCCCCGACCTGATGCGTGCCGCGGCGCAGCGCACGCGCAGTCTGGCGATCCACTGTGCCGAGATCCCCGAAGAGCAGCAGTTCCTGCGCACCGGCACGGGCCCGTTCGCGGCGCTGCTCGAGCGCTTGGGCAAGCTGCCAGCCGACTTCAAGGCGCCGGGTTGTGGCGCGGTCCGTTGGCTCGAGCGTCTCGGGGTGTTGCGGCCCGGCACCCAGCTCGTGCATTGCCAAGAACTCGAACGCGGCGACCAGGCGCGCATCGCGGTGTCGGGGGCGGCGATTACGGTCTGTCCCGGGACGATCGAATACTTCCGGCGCACGCCGCCGCCCGTGGCGAAGTGGCTGCGCGCCGGCATTCCAGTCGCGCTGGGGACCGATTCTCGCGCCAGCAACCGCGGCCTCTCGATGCGCCGGGAACTGCGGCTCGCGAGCCAGTTCTGGCCCGATCTGCGGCCTGAAGAACTGCTCGCGATGGCGACGACAGCCGGGGGCAAGGCGCTGCATGGACCGTTCGGGGGCCTGCGGCGCGGCCGCCGGGCCGACTTCGTGACGGTGCCCGCCAGCAGTTCGTGGCATGCGACCCTGGCTGCATTTCTGCAAGACAAGGCCGCCACCGAATCCGTCGTTCTGGCGGGAGTCCGCCAACGACCGGCCTCCAGGCGTTGAGCCACGGCAGTTACGTGCCTAGAGTGGCCAGCACGTGACCACGCTTCCCGACCTAATTCGCTCGAACCAGAGCTTCCTGCTTACTGGTCACGAGAACCCCGATGGGGACTGTGTCGGCGCTCAGGTGGCGTTGTCGCAGATGCTGCAGGCGTTGGGCAAGACGGTGCACATCGTCAACCCGGATCCGCTGACGAAGAACTTCGACTTCCTGACCGAGCACACGACGTTCTTGTGCCCGCGCAGCGGCGACCCGCTGCCCGAGTTCGACGTCGCGGTGCTGCTCGATTGCTCGCAGCTGTCACGGGTCGGGTCGCTCGGCAAGAGCATCGGCAAGTGCGGCAAGACGATTGCGGTCATCGATCACCACGTCGGCAGCGAAGACGGCGACGGCTCGGTGTTCTACGTCGATGTCACGGCGGCGGCGACTGGTGCCTTGGTGCGCCGCCTGCACGCCGAGATGGAAGTCGAACTGAGTCGACCGGCGGCAGAGGGTGTGTTCTTGTCGCTGGTCTCGGACACGGGTTGGTTCCGTTACTCCAACGCCAACGCCGAGGTCTTCCAGATGGCGGCCGAACTGGTCGAGCGCGGGGTCGAGGCGTCGAAGATCTACGACGCGATCAACCGCCGCAACCACCCGGATTCGCCGCACGTGCTCGCGGAGGCCTTGCAGGAGAGTCGCTTGCTGCTCGGTGGGCGGCTCGCGCGCCTCAGCCTCGACAAGGCGATGATCGAACGTTGTTCGAAGACGGACTTCGATACCGACATCATGATGGAGCCGCTGCGCTCGATCGAAGGGGTCGAAGTCGTGGCGCTGCTCAAGGAGCGCTTCGATGGCAACGTGAAGTGTTCGCTGCGGGCTCGCGGCGACCTCGATGTGCAGGCCATCGTGAAGCAGTTTGGCGGTGGTGGTCACAAGAAGGCCGCCGGTGCCACTATGATGATGCGACTGGCTGACGCGGAGCGGGCGATCGAGACCGCCGTGCAATTGGCATTGACCGCCCTCCACGGGAACTAAAGCAAGCAGGCATACTTTGGCGACCTTCGCGATCATCTCGGACCTGCACAGCAACCTCGAAGCTCTCGAGGCCGTGTTTGCCCGCATCGAGGAACTCGGCGTCGAAGACGTTGTGTGCCTTGGCGATGTTGTTGGCTACGGCGCGGATCCACTGCCGGTGACCACGATGGTCATGAAGCGCTGCAAGTGGACCATCCAGGGCAACCACGATTGGGGCATGTTCAACAACATGGACGACTTCAATCCGTTGGCGCGCGAAGCCTTGATGTTCACGCGCCAGCAGTTGCGGCCGTTCTTCCTGCGCCCACGTCGTCGTCAGGCCCACGAGTTCTTGCGCGGCCTGCCCAAGACGATGGAGGACTACGGCTTCAAGTTCTATCACGGCTCGCCGCGCGACCCGGTGATGGAGTACGTGCTCAAGAGCGACGGCTTCCTCGAGCCGGAGAAGATGGCGCAGCTGTTCAGCTACGTCGACGGTCCGTGCTTCGTCGGCCACACGCACTGGCCCGGTGTGCACCGGCAGGACTACCGCTTCACGCAGGCTACCGACGAAGAACGTGAGTTCGTGATCGACGAGCCGTGCATCGTCAACGTCGGCAGCGTCGGCCAACCGCGCGACGGCGATCCGCGCGCGAGCTTCGCCGTGGTGCGTGGCGATCGGGTGCAGATCGAACGGGTCGCCTACGACTTCCGCCGCACCCAGGCCAAGATCCTCGCGGCCGGTCTGCACCCGGCGCTGGCCGAGCGACTCGCGCGGGGCAAGTAGCGATGGCCGGGTCGCCAGTTGTCGTGTTGTGCACGACGCCTGCCGAGAACTCCGAGTCGATCGCCCGCGCCGTTGTCGACGAACGCCTGGGTGCGTGCGTCAACGTGCTGCCGCAGGTGCGCTCGTTCTTCCGGTGGGAGGGCAAGGTCGATGTTGCGGACGAACACCTGCTCGTCATCAAGACGACGAACGATGTCTTCGCGCGCTTGCAGGACCGATTGACGGCGCTGCATCCCTACGACGTTCCTGAAGTGATTGCCCTCGACGTGACGGCCGGCTTGCCGGCGTACCTCAAGTGGCTCGCTGACTCGGTGCAGTCCTAAGCAGAACGTTTCGCATGTCCGAGCCCCAAGCCACCGAAGTCAGCGTCGAACAAGTTCACGGCTGGCGGGTGTTGGTGGCGATCGGCATCGGCCTCGTCTGCTGGTGGCTGGGCCACTACCTGCCCTTCCCCGAACAACCGGACCAGTTGCCGCCGGGCCAGCGTGAATATGGCCCCGCCGCGTGTCGCCTGCTGTTTGTCGTCGGCCTGACGACGTCATCGTGGTTGCTCGCGGCGATGCCGATCGCCGCCGCATCGTTGATCCCATTGGCGCTGTTGCCGATGCTCGGCGTGCAGTCGACCGCGATCCTGACGTCTGGCTACGGTCACCCGATCTTGTGGCTGTTCGGTGGTGGCTTCGTGCTCGCGCAAGCCGTCGAGCGGTGCTCGCTGCACCGACGCATGGCGCTCAACATCGTCGCCGCTCTGGGACCGTATCCACGGCGGTTGATCCTCGGCTTCTGCCTGTCGGCAACGCTGGGTTCGATGTGGATCAGCAACACGGCCGTGGCGCTGCTCTTGTTGCCGATCGGTGCGGTGTTGGTGCGGCGCACGGCCGAGCTCGGCGAACTGTCGCCCAAACTGCAGTCCAACTTCGGCGCGGCGATCATGTGCGCGATTGCGTTTGGTGCGACGATCGGCGGCATGGGCTCGCCAATCGGCACGGCGCCCAACGCGCTGTTCTTCGCCAACTACGAACCGCTCGTCGAGCAGGGCAAGGAGCCGGTGTCGTTCCTGCTGTGGCTGCTCGCGTTTGCGCCGTTCGCCGTGATCCTGTCGTTCGGCGCGAGCCAGGTGTTGGCGCGCTTTGCCCTGCGCATGCCGAAGGAGCGGTTCTCACGCGGCGACGAACTGCTGCAGGAGGCGCGTTCGCTGCCGCGGTGGAGCAAGGCCGAGAAGCGCACCGCGCTGTTGTTTGGCGCCGCGGTGCTCCTGTGGATGACCCGCGGCGATCTGCCACTTGGCGAAGGCGACGTGCTGCACGGCTGGGCGCACTACCTCGTGCCGACCGGCGAACGCGATCGTTTCCTGGCCGATGGCTCGGTCGCGGTGTTCATCGCGATCCTCGCCTTCCTGATTCCGTCGGGTACCGGCGACAACCAACGACTGTGCGACTGGGAGACGGCGCGGCAGATGCCGTTCGATCTGTTGCTGCTGCTCGGTGCCGGCATCGCGATGGCGCAGGCGTTTGGGCCGACCGGCTTGTCAGCCGCGTTCGGCGAACTGCTGCGGCCGATGATCGGCTCGATGCATCCGGTGCTGCTTATCCTGACAATCATCGTCGCCGTGTCGCTGCTCTCCGAAGTTGCGAGCAATACCGCGGTCGCCACGTTGGCTCTGCCGATCGTTCGCGAAGGTGCGATCGCCGCCAACATGGACCCGCTGGTCTTGATGTTGCCCGTTGTTATCGGCGCTTCGTGCAGCTTCATGCTGCCGATCTCGACGCCGCCGAACACGATCGTGTTCGCGTCGCGGCAGATCCGGTTCGGCCAGATGGCACGCGCCGGGGTCGGCCTCAACTTGCTGTCCGCTCTCGTGCTGCTGCCGGTGTTATGGTTTTGGGCGTTGCCGCTGTGTGGTGTCGATATGGACGCGCTGACCGCCGGCGGCAAGTAAGTCGTGATGAACGAGACCGACGATCCCAAGAAGGCTTCGCGCCTGGCCACCTGGTTGGCATTCTGCGGCACGTTCTTGCTGTTCGTCTGCGTCGCGCACGGCAACTTCGAGACGACGGACGCCGGCTTCACGATGCATGCGGCGCGGTCGCTGTGGCATCGCGGCGATAGCGCGCTGCTGACGAAGGAACAGGGCGGCGAACTTCGCGGCGAGCAGATGGGCGCGATGCACATCATCACCAGCGAGAATGCTGGCGGCCGCATGAGCGGCAAGATCGGCACCAACGGCAAGGCCTACGTGTGGTACCCGATGGGCCACGTGTTCTTGATGACGCCGTTTGTCCCGTTGAGCGAGATGGTGGCCAAGTGGCTGCCGGAAGCAGAAGAGCGACTGCGCCAGAAGGTGCCCAGCATGCGGCAGCGGGTCGAGCAAACGCCGCTCGTCACGCAAGCGGTCATCTCGATGCTGGTGCCGTCGTTGTGCTTTGCGACGTCGATGCTGCTGTTGTTCTTCATCGCCCGCGAACTCGGTGGCAGTCGGCGCGACGCGTTGTGGACGGCGATGGCGATCGGCCTCGCGACCCAGGCGTTCTCCGTCGGCCGCGAGCAACTGTCGGACGGCCCTGGCCTGATGCTGCTGCTCGGGACGATGTTGCCGATCGTGCGCATCCATCTGGGCACACACACCAGACGAACGGCGTTGTGGGCGGGGCTGATGGGCGGCGCGGCCGTGTTGTTGCGCTACCAGACCGCGCTTGCCGTTGTTGCGTTCGTGCTGTTGCTGGCGCTCGCGTGTCGCAAGCGAAAGGACTGGCGCGACCTCTGGATGTTCTGCATCGGCGGCGCACCGATGTTGCTGGTCTTCTTGGCTACCAACTATCTGCGCTTCGGCAACCCGCTCGTCACCGGCTATCCCGAAGCGGGCGATTGGTTCAACGCATCCCCGATCGCGGGCCTGGGCAAACTGCTCTTCGCCGCGGGCCGCGGCATCATGTGGTTCTCGCCGATCCTGTGGTTGGCGATTCCGTACGCGTTGGTGCGCCGGCAGAAGATCCAGCTGCGCTGGTTGGCGTTGGTGTTGTTCGCGACGCCGCTGTTGATCTTCATGAAGGCGCAAGGCTGGCAAGGCGGCCAGGCCTGGGCGATCCGCTACGTGACCCCGGGTGTGGTGGCGTTGCTCGTGGTCGTATTGCCGCAGGCGAAGCCTTGGCAACAGTGGCCGCGGTTGTGGCGCGGGCTCGTGCTCGTCGGTTGGTTCGTCAGTGTGACCAGCGTCGTGGCGCCGGTGCGCGGCCAGATCCAGATGATGAGCCAGGCCGTTCGCGCCGAGATGGCGCACGCCGTCGCTGAGGGGCACATCACCGCTGAAGAAGCCAAGGTCGATCCGGCGGACTACGGTGGCTGGCACATCGACTACACGCCGCTCGTCGCCAACTGGCTGTATGCGCTGCACTCGCGGACCGGCTACTTCGAGGACGAGCAGCAGCAGCCGCGTCACGGTGGCAAGAACGGCCTGATCCCGGTCTATGGCGTGGCGCCTGCTGACAGCAAGGACGACGGCAAGGGTGGCACGATTCTCGGCAAGCAGAGCAACGTGCCGCTGCACTGGGCGGACCGCAACGGCCGGCACCTGTGGTGGCGGTTCTGGGGCGACCTATATGGCGTCAGCGGCTGGCTGTTGGTGCTACCGGTAGCGGTTCTCGGGGCGCTGCTCGCGCTGCTCGGTTGGCGCGGACTTGCCAGACTGTCGGATTCTCCGGCACCTGAGTTGCAGTAGACGGGGCGCGGCTAAAGCCAATGGCATCGGGCGTTCGATGAACTGCCTGGAGTCTCCGCTCACCATGAATCTGTTGCTACCGCTGTTTGCCTGTCTCATCCAGGACCCTCAACCGACCCCGCCCGTCGTGCAAGCGCCGGCTGCGGTGGTGCCGCTGCCGACGGATCCGAAGAACAAGCTCGACGTCATCAAGCTCAAGAATGGCGACGAGCTGATCGGCCGCATCACCGCCGAGCTCGATGGCTACGTCGAGGTCAAGATCGAAGACGGCGCCACCGTCGGCATCAGCCGCGGTCAGGTTCTCGAGATCAAGAAGGGGGCCGTTGCCGCACCACGCAAGGCCGCCGTCGTGCGCGCCAGTGACGCGTGGTTCGTGTTGCACGATGCCGATGGCGCTTCGGTCGGTTGGCTGCATTCGTCGGTGACGACGGCCGGCAACGGCACGTTCACCGTCAACGAAGAGTACGAGTTCCAGAACGGTTCGCGCCGTTACCAGATCACCAACCAGTGCACGGCCGATCAAGACGGTCGCGGCCTGCGTTGTTACTACCGCGAACGCGTCAGCCAGCCGCAGCTGCGTCAGCAGATGCCGGGTGTGGATGCGAGTGGCACGGCGACTCGCGTCGATGCCGAACGCATCGTCGAGGCCAAGGCCGTTGATGGCCAACTGGTCGTCAACCACCTCGACAACCACGGCCGCCACGAACGGCAGTTGCCGTGGAGCAAGGAGGCGACGTTCCCGTTGCTCGCGCGCACGTTGGCCCGCCAAGCGACGTCGGTCATCGGACCGGTCTCGATGTTTGATCCGCGTTCGGAAGAACTGGTCATCCGTCGCGTTGATGGCCGCGGCGCTCGCCAGATCCTCGTCGACGGTGTGAAGCAACGCGTCAGCGAAGTGGCCGAAACGGACGCCGCTGGCACGAGCCCCAAGAACCGCGAATGGGTCGACGCCCAGATGCGCACCGTGCGCCGCGAACTCGCTGGCCCGGCGCTCGTGGCCGTGCCGAGCAGTGCCGCCACCGCGCGTCGTGCGGTTGGCGTCAGCAGCATCCAGAGTGCCGTGGTCGCAGAAGCTGATGGTCGCTTCGGTCTGTGGATCCCCAACCCGGCGTGGGTTGCCGTAGAACCCCTGCCGCCCGGTCACCTGACCCTTAACTGCGCGACCCAGGACGCCGAAGTGCGCCTGTCGCTGCTCAATCACCTGCCGGCCGGCACCGTGTTGGACACCGCCGCCGACGCCGTCGGCAACTGGATCACGCTGCTCTACCCGCAACTGCAGGTCGACAGCCGATTCTACGCCAGGATTCGCGGTCGCAAGGTCATCCGCATGTCGGCGACCGACTCGCGCAACGTGCAGCGCGCGACGGTCGACGTGATCCCATACGACGACCACTACCTCGTTCTGATCTGCCGCGGCAAGGTCACATCGTGGAACGAACTGACGCCCGACTTCGCGTTCGTCCGTCGCACGCTCGAGCTCAGCGCCCAAGCCCTGACACCAAAGCCCCAAGGCCCGCTCAGCAACAACCGCGGCGGCCGCCTGCGCCCACCAGCCGGCCCGATCCCGGCCCCGACCCCGGCCGCCCGCGTCAAAGCGAACGACAACAACGTCCGCATCCCGAAGTGACGGTACGGAGCCAGGTACAAACCGGACATCTCAGCCGCGCACCGCGCGGCTGAGATGTCCGGTTTGTACCTGGCTCCGTACCGTCACTTCGGCGAATAAGTTGACTTCGTTCCAGGCACCGGACGGTCAGTCCCCGCACCATCAGTCCAACGCGCCTTGAGCGAAGCCTCGTAGTTGGGCGGCCTGGTAGATGTCGAGTTCTTCGACTCGGTCGCGGTCGGCCAGGTCGGCGAGTGTGCGGGCGATGCGGAGCAGGCGGACGCGGCCGCGGGGGCTTTGGTGGTGGCGGCGCAGGATGTCGTCGAGCGCGTTCATGGCGGGGTCTTGGGCGGCGCAAACTTCTAGCAATCGGGCGTCGCTGAGTCTGGCGTTCTTGATGAACGTCGATTGTGCGGCGCTGGCCTGGCGGTGCAGTTGGCGGTCATGGGCGACCATCACTTGTTGGTGCAGGACCTCACTCGAGCCTTGCGGATCCGGTGGTGCGCGCAGTTCGGCTGGGGTGAGAGCTGGGACCTCGACTTGTAGATCCAGGCGGTCGAGCAGGGGGCCGGACAGGCAGCTGCGGTAGCGCGCGATGGCGCGCGGCGTGCAGATGCATGGGCGCATGCGATGGCCGCGGTAGCCGCACGGGCACGGATTCATCGCGGCGGTCAGCAGGAACTGTGCTGGCATCGTGACGGTACGCAGGGCGCGGCCAACCGTGACCGTGCCGTCTTCGAGTGGTTGGCGCATGGCTTCGAGCACGTCGCGGCGGAACTCGGGCAACTCATCGAGGAACAGCACGCCGTGGTGCGCCAACGTGATCTCGCCCGGGCGCACGTCGGGGCCGCCGCCGAGCAGGCTCGCCGCCGAACTCGTGTGGTGCGGAGCGCGCAAGGGGCGGTCGTGATCGATCGTCGTCGGCAGGCCGGCGGCGGCTTGAACCTGCAGCACCGCCCGTCGCTCCGCCGACGTCAACGGTGGCAGGATCCCCGGCAGCCGACGCAGCATCGCGCTTTTGCCAGTGCCGGGTGGGCCCGAGAACAGCAGGTTGTGGCCGCCGGCGGCGGCGACGGTCAGGGCGAGCTTCGGAGTCGTGTGACCGCGCAAGTCGGCGAGGTCGGGGACTGTGGCTTTGATAGGCGTGCGGCGCACCGGTGGTGGCGGCAGTTCGCGCCGGCCGGCCAGCCAGAAGATCGCGTCGGCAAGGGTTGGCGCGCCGAGCAGCAAGACGTCTTCGACGACCGAGCACGTCGCGGCATCGCGTGGGCTGCACAACATCACGGCCGCTCCTTGTTGTTCGGCAGCGATGGCAACCGACACGGCTCCTCGCGCCGGCACAATCTCGCCGCGCAGGCTGATCTCGCCGAACGCGAACAAGCCCTGGGCCCGTTCTGGTGGAAACAACCCGGCCGAGCCAGCGAGCGCGAGTGCGAGTGGCAGGTCGAAACCGCTGCCCTGTTTCTTGAGGGAGGCGGGCGCGAAGTTGACGGTCGTCACGCCGCGCGGTGACGGCAGGTCGAGCGCGTAGAACGCCTGCAACACCCGGTGGTAGGCCTCGCGCACGCACGCGTCGACGAGGCCGAGCAAGCGCGGTGTGCCGTCGTTCGCGTCGCGGCAGGTGGCTTCGACGCGCACGGGCACGGCATCGACGCCGTGCACCATGCCGCACCCGATTGTGATCGTTGGAGTCCGCACACCTTCCCTGGGGTCAGGAATCGTTCACGGTGACACGAATTGACGCATTGTCTGGTTGCCCTGACGATGGGGGCGATGACGTGGCCAACCGAGTTACCAGGGACAGAGCTACTCGGGACAGGGCTGCTCGGGACAGGGTTGCTCGCGGCCGTGCTGGGCGTGGCGCCGGAGCTGCGCTCGCAGGTTGATCCCGAACTGCTGCTCGCGTCGCAGCGGACTCGTGAGGCGCGCGTGCACGAAGTGGTCGCAGCCGGCCGTTGGTTGCACGACGGTGGCGGCCTTGGCCGCAATGGCGCGTCGCACAACGCACCGCTGTTGCGGCGGCCGCAGTTCGCGTGGCGCCAAGAACTGCCCGGCAAGCTGCTCGGCGAACCGCGCGTCTGGGATGGGCACGTCGTGCTCGCGCTGCAGATGGCGGCCAACAAGATGCGCGTCGAAGTGCGGCGGCTTGCGGACGGTTCGCTGGTCGGCGTCCGCAAGCTCGCGGGCTCGATCGATCCCGCGCCGGTTGTGTGGGGCAAGGAGATCGTCTGTCGCTCGGCGCGCGGACTCGAACTCCTGCGTTACGACGATTTCGATCTGCACTTCGTGCGCGCACTGAGCACCAAGGCGGCGACCTCGGCGCCGTTGCGCGTCGGCCAGATCGTCTACGCGATCATCGATGGCAAGCTGCACTGTCTGCACGCCAGCACCTTCGCCGAACGGTGGCGCAGCAAGATGAAAGTTGCCGGCCGGGTGTCGCTGCTCGACGGCCAGGTCTACGCGCTACAGGTGCGCGGCCAGAAGCAGCACGCGGTGGTGGCGTTGGACCAGGACACTGGCAAGTTGCGCGGCCGCTCCCAGAAGTTCGCGCTGCGCAATCCGGTTGCCGAGACGATGCGCATGCAGCTCGCCGGCCGCACGTTGTTGCTGCGGTTTGGTGATGACGATGCGTTGGCCGAGTTCCGGATGCGCGGGGTCCCGCTCAACTCGTTGCAGTTCCAGTTGCCGTTGCACGCATCGCACCCTGGTTCGCCGTCGTCGATGTTGTGCGAGCACGCCCTCGATCCCAACGTGCACGTCTCGCCGATGGACAAGGGCAAGGGGGTGCACCTGGCGCTGTTTCCGACGGATCGCGATGAAGGGCTGCGGCTCGACTCGTGTGAACTGCATCGACAACTGGCACACATCCCGGCGACGTTGGTCGATGGCGTGACCTACTTCGGGGCGTGCGCCGTGGATACGCGCGGGCTGCGCATCCTGTGGCGGATGTCGTCCGCCGGTGGCAAGCGGTTGCCGCAGTCGCGGGCGATTCCGGCGGGAGCGTCGCTGCTGTTGGCAGGCGAGCGCGAACTGGTTGCGTTGCGCGAGCCGCAAGCACTGCAGCCGGTCGCGCAAGAACTGACGAAGGCTCTGCGCGACGCCGAGCGCGACGTGCTCGAGCCGTTGCTCGGTGATGCGATGATGGCGCGCGACTGGTCGTATGCCCGCGACTTGTTGGCGCGCTGCCGCGAGTTGCACGCCGACGAGCGGTGGGCGGTTACAAGGGAGCAGGATCTAGACCGCGCCCAGAAGGCCACTCGCGGTCGGGTGCGCGCACACGAGGCTCGCGTCGTGCGTGGCAAGGCCAACAGGAGTGGCGCGATGGCGGTGCAGGCCGTGCAGAAGCTCGTGTCGTCGTGGCCGAGCAAACGAACGGCTGCGGACTATCGTTCAGGCTTGCGGTTCCTGCTCGATCAGCAACCGCGCAACGAGTTCGCGCGCCAGTCCGTGCGGCAGTTGCTGCTTCGTCACGATCCGACGATTGCCGTTGCAGAACCGTTCCAGGCGGCCGATTGGCTGCACTACCTCGCGGCGGTATCAAACACGCCGGTGCAGTGGCTCGCTGCCGATCCGCAAGGCAGCACGTATGCGCGTCAGCTGCATCAGTGGCAGCAGTCGTGGCGCAAGGATCTGCGTTCGGTGCAAAGCGAACGCCTGGTGCTGTTCTCGCCGATCAGTCAACCGGGCAGCCTGGCACGTGCGTTGGCGACGGGCGAACTCGTCTGTGACGCACTCGAGCGCATGTTTGCCGACATGCCAAAGCGGCGCTCCGATCTCAAGCCGATGTTGGTGTTCCTCTATGCCGACCGTGCCGACTACTTGCGCGAGTCGCGCAAGATCGGCGCGAGCGTCGCAAGCATTGCCAGTGGCTACTACTCGTGGCACGAGAAGCCGCCGAAGTCGCGCCTCTATGTACCCGGTGATGCCGTTGGTTTTACTTCGGCGTTGCCGACGCTAGCGCACGAGTTGACGCATCAGTGGCTGATGGATCGCTGCACGGCGTTCGAACCAAACGCGGCAGCGGCGTTGGCTGGGCCTAAGGCGTTCTGGATCGTTGAAGGGTTTGCGAGCCTGGTCGAACAGTTCGAGTTCGACGTCGCCAACAACGACGTGCGCTTTGGCAAAGGCGGCGATCTGCACCGTGCCGATCTTGTGGCGTCTCTGCCAGCGGGCAAACATCTCGATTGGAGCTGGCTCGTCAACGCGAAGCGTTCGCAGTTTGCGCGGCTTACCAACGGCAAGCAGTTGCTCGACGTCGGCAGTCGCACGCGGCTTGGCCGTCGTTATCGGGTGCGCGCCGTCGACTTGTTCTACGCGCAGTCCGCGATGTTGACGCGCTACCTCTACGAAGCCGAGGACGGCAAGTATCGGCAGCAGTTGCTCGACTACGTCGTCAGCTACTACACCGGCAAGCTCGACGAGTTGGACTTCGAGCAGGCCTTCGGCGTGTCGGGCAAAGAGCTCGGGCCACGGGTCGCGAAGTACGCGCAGCGCCTGCTCGAGTGACTACCAGTCGCGCGCTGCCGCGATGGCCGCTCGCTGGCCCAGGTCGTGCGACAACTTGCGCGCATCCCGCAACGTCAGGTCGGGAATGCACGTCGGACTGCCGCCGGCCACGTAGACCGTGATGTCCGCGACGCCGAGCAGTTGCCCGACGATGCCTTGGCGCACGACGACGGCTTGCACCTTCTTGGTCGGCACGGTGGCGAAGTTCTTGCCGATGATGCCGTGCTGCAGGGCGAAGAAGTCATCGCCGCTCGCCCAGCCGAGGTTGCGCCAGACGAGCACGCCGAGGATCGCCCAGATCGGCACGAGCAGCAGCGCAAACAGGGCGTTGGCTTCGAGGCGCCACCACGTTGCGGCGATCGCGACGCCGGCGAGCATGCAACCTTGCAGCGCTGTGCGGATCACGAGCTTCTTCGAGCCGCGGTGCCACTCGAAGTGCGTGTTCTCGATGCCGGGCAACAACGCCGGTAGCAATGCGTGCGCGGTCGTGGCTTTGGTCAGCGGCACGACCACGTCCCAACCGGCGCTCGTGTCCTGGCCATCGGGGCGGCTGCCGCCGGCGGAGTCGGCCTTCATGACTGAGTAGCCGAGCAGGCGCCGCAGCCACGTTTGTTCGATCGTGACACGCTGCACCCGTTCGCGCGGCAGCGTCTTCTGGCGGGTTGTCAGCAGGCCGTAGCGGCGTTGCAGAACGTCACCGCGCAGCACGATCTGGAAGCCATGGAACTGCACGAGGTTGCCGAGGGTCGACGTCACGATGCCGAGCGCGACGACGAGGAACATCAAGCCCGCGAGCACGGCCAGTACGACGACGGTCGGCAGACTCGACAACCAGTTGTGGAACGTCTGCGCGATGCCGGCGAGTTGCGTGACGAAGCCGAGTTGGTTGGCGAGTTCGTAGGCGGCGTAGCCGGTCACGGCAAACGCCGACAGGCGCATGTCGGTGGCGCCGCGCATCAACAGTTCGCGCGTGGTGCTGCGGTGCACGAGCCATTCGAGTTCGGGCTCGGCGGGAGCTGCTGGCGCATCACTCGTCGTCGCAACGTCGGTGTCGTCCGCCGCGTCAGCCGCGGGCCGTTCCGCCGACTTGGCCACGGCCGTCAGTCGCGCCGCCAACAACACTTCGCGCAGGTGCTCGGCGTGTGCGCGTGACAACGCATCGAGGCGTGCTTCGACGCCGCGACCGGACGCGGTCTCGACGAGGACCACGGTCAAGCCGAGCGCGCGCCGCAGGATTGTCGATTCGAAGCCGAGGTCCTGGATGCGATCGAGCGGGATGCGCCGTTCTTGGCGATGCAGCAAGCCTTCGCGAATGCGCAGCTCTTCGGGCGTCAGCGTGTATTCGAGCGTCAGGTAGCGAATGACCGAGTAGGTCAGTTGCAGCAAGAACAGTCCGAGTGCCGCGACCAGGAACCACGGTTGCAGCAGGCCGAGGATGACCGGGAACGCGACTTGACGCAGCGCATCGAGCAAGCGCAGCAGCAGGATCGACGGATGCAGGTGGCCGCGCGCGAGTACGGTGGCGTCGTCCTCTGTCTTCGCCTCGGGTTCGTCGGGCGCAGGCTCGTCGTCGTCGAGGTCGTCGTCGTCGATGTCACCGTCGTACACATCGTCAACCGGCCACGGCGCGGCGTCCTGTTCGGGCGCGGGCCATGGGGCGTCGTTGTCGTGGCTCTGCTTGCGATCGGGATCGGAACCCGGCGGCAGCGGCGGGGGATCAGAGTCGTCCGTCACCACGCATCTGCACGATGCGATCGCGCAGCTCCCGAGCTTCATCAACAGGCAGGCCCGGCACGCGGAACGCGGAGCCTTCGTTGCCGGCGGTAAACACGACGAGCGTCGCCAGCCCGAAGACCCGTTCGATCGGGCCGCGCACGAGGTCGACGTGCTGCATGCGGCGTACGGGCACGGCACGTTCTTCGACGAACAGGATGCCGTAGCGCATCAGCAGCAGGTCGCCGACGAAGCCGTAGCGCCACCGCGCGTAGTTGAGCGGCGGGATGAACAACGCCAGCGATAGCGAACCGAGACACAGGCCGAGCAGCACGTTCTCGAGGGCGGATGACCAGTGCTCCCAGTTCTCGGCGAGCCACGGCCGGCCGAGAAACCACGCCAGACTCGTCAGAACGATCGAGGTCAGGCCGTCGCCCAGAATCCAATACGGCACCACCCTCGCGGCGAGGCGCTGCGGTGGACGTGGGGAAACAGGAGCGGTCATGCGACGAGCGTGCCCGGAGGGTGCGGTTGGTGCAACGATGACGTGCCAGGCAAGACTGCCAATCGAGAATCAGGGCGAGGTCGCGGCGGGTCGGGGTATCGTCGCGGCTGCATCACCATGACCGCCAAACGTCGATTGTGTGTTCTGTTCCTGGGGCTGTCGCTCGGCCCGCTGTCCGCTGGTTCTGTGCTTGCGCAGGGCAACCAGGCGCAGCCGATCAAGACGATCGTCGAGCCGTTGTTGCGCGAGAAGATCAAGGCGGCGGGCATCCCCGGCTTGTCCTGCGCCGTGATGGTTCGCGACAAGCTTGTTTATTCCGAGGGCTTCGGGTTTGCCGACGTCGAGAACGACGTGCCGGCGACCACCAAGACCGTCTACCGGCTGGCGTCGATTTCGAAGCCAGTCACGGCCGTGCTCTTGATGCAGATCGTCGAGCGCGGCGACCTCGACCTCGATACGCCGGTGCACCAGATCGTGCCCGAGTGGCCGCAGAAGCGGTGGCCGGTGACGTGCCGGCAACTGCTCGCACATCTCGGTGGCGTGCGCCACTACCTCAACGAGGGCGAGAGCACGAAGCGCTATCGCGATCAGTTGGCTGGTCTGTCGCGGTTTGCCGCCGACCCGTTGCTGCATCAACCGACCACGAAGTACCAATACTCGACCTACGGCTACAACTTGCTCGCCGCCGTCGTCGAGACGCACTACGCCAAGACGTTCGGTAAGGTTGTGCAAGAGCGGCTGTCGTCACAGTGCAACGCGCCGTCGCTGCAAGACGACGACCAGCGTCGCCTGATCCGGTGGCGGGCGCAGGGCTATCGCAAGCGCGGTGGCAAGCTGACCAATAGTGGCTTGATGGACAGTAGCTACAAACTTGGTGGCGGTGGTCTGTGTGCTTCGGCGCCCGACCTCGCGCGCTTCGGCGCGGCGCTGCAGCTCGGCAAGTTCGTCTCGCCGGCGACGCTCAAGCAGATGTGGACGGAGCAATTCACCAAGGGCGGCAAGGGCCTCAACTACGGCTTCGGCTTCCGGCTCGGCACGGCCAAGGGCCATCGTTACGCCGCGCACAGTGGCGCGCAGTCGCGCGTCAGCACGATGATGAGCATGCTGATCGACGAACAGATCACGGTGGTCATCATGTGCAACCTCGAAGGTGTGCGGTTGTCGCCGTTGTCGTTGCGCATCGCGGTTGGCGTGCTCGAAGGCATGACGCCGCAACCAGCGAAGAAGGCCAAGCAGAAGACGGGTGGCAAACGATGAGCAAGCTCTGCTGGTCCGTCCTGGGCAACTCGCAGAAGCTCGACGGCGGTGCGATGTTCGGCAACGCGCCGAAGGCGATGTGGCAGCAGTGGGCGCCAGCCGATGACCACAACCGCATCGATCTCGCGTGTCGCTGCCTGTTGGTCAAGGACGGTGATCGCACGATCTTGTTCGAAGCGGGCATCGGCGCGTTCTTTCCTGCCGCACTGCGCGAACGTTTTGGGGTGCAGGAGTCCGAGCATGTCTTGCTCGACAACCTGCAGGCGATCGGGGTGAGTCCCGACGACGTCGACGTTGTCGTGTTGTCGCATCTGCACTTCGATCACGCGGGCGGCGTGTTGTCGGCACATCGTGATGGTCAGGAGCCACAACTGGTCTTCAAGAACGCGCACTACGTCGTCGGCGAGGTCGCGTGGGCACGCGCGTTGTCACCGCATCGCCGCGACCGCAAGAGCTTCGTGCCCGAACTGCAACCGTTGCTCGAAGCGACCGGCCGCCTCGAGCGGGTGTCCTCAGATCGCAGCGAAGTGCTCGGTGACGGCTACCGTCTCCACGTCAGCAACGGCCACACGCCAGGCATGCTGCTGTGTGAGATCGCCGGCGACGCTGGCCCGGTGTTGTTCTGCGCCGATCTCATCCCCGGTGTGCCGTGGGTGCGCAGCGCGATCACGATGGGCTACGACCGCTTCCCCGAGCAGTTGATCGATGAGAAGACGAGCCTGATGGCCGACCTCGTGCAGCGTTCGGGGCGACTGTTCTTCACGCACGATCCCGCGGTCGCGATGTGCGACCTGCAGGAGAACGACAAGCGTCACGTCGTCGCTGCCGAGCCGCGCGCCGAACTGGTCGGCGTGCAACTCTGACGGTTAGCTCACCAGCGTTTCGACTTCGCCCTGCAGGCGGTTGTTCTGATCGAGCAGGGCCGTGTTGGCCTCGAGCGTAGAACCGACCAACGTGCTCAGCTGCTGGGCACTCGTCTGGATCGACGCGATCGATGCTTCGGCTTCGTCGATCAACGACAGACCTTGCGTCGCTTCGTCGTTGGTCTTCTCGGTGACCTTGGCGAGTTCGGCGCTGCGCGTCTGCACTTCGGCGGCGAGCGTTTCGATCTGCTCGGTCGCTTCGCGCGTCAGGCTACTGAGGCCGCGAACTTCGTCGGCGACGACGGCGAAGCCCTTGCCGTGCTCACCGGCACGCGCGGCTTCGACGGCGGCGTTGAGGGCAAGCAGGTTGGTCTGGGACGCGACGGCCGAGATCGTCGCCGTGGCGTTGGCGATCTGCGAACCGACCTCGACGAGCGAGTGGATGCTGTCGCGGCAGTCACTGACGGATTGCGCCAGTCGTTGGAAGCGGCCGACGGTCTTCTCAAGCACTTCGCTGCCCGCTTGGGCTTGCTGTTGGTTGGACTCGCCGATGCTCTGCAGGTCCCGCGCTTGCTCGGTGCTCTGCTCGATGCAGCTGCCGATCGATTGGAACTCACCGAGGATGCTTTCGACCCTGGCCGTGGCTTCCTGGCGGGCGGCTGCGACTTGTTCTTCTTGAGCACGCTGCGCCTCTTCGGCCGCGGCACGCGCTTGTTGCGATTCGATCAACAGACGTGCGGCACGCTTCATCTCGGTGATCGACATGCGGCACACGATGATCAAGACGGCGACTTCCACGACGACGTAGCCGGCGTGTTCGAAGATGCGCAGCAGATCCAACTGATCCACGCCAAACATCGACCGCGGCATGATGATGCCACGTGCCACGTGATCGACGGCCGCCGTCACCATGCCCGTGATCAGCACCTGCCAATCGCGGTAGGCGGCGAGGAACGCGATGCACACGAACACCGAGAAGTGCACTTCGATGCGGCCGCCGCTCAGGTGGATGAACAGCGCGCTCATCAGCATCGTGCTGGCCGCGATCACATGTCGCGTCACGGTCTTGCCCGGCATGCGCCGCAAGAAGAACAGCGACGCGAGCACCGAGCTGCCGCCGATCAAGAACGTCGCGGTGACGTGAACGTGCGGCGCTACTGCCGTTCCTGACCACGCGTAGGGCGAGTACCAGAAGCTGAGCATTACCGCCAACGTGGCAAGCGATGCGACGAACACGAACATGCCACGATCGACGCGGGCGCACAGTGCCTCGTGATCCGCGGCGAAGCGGATGTCGGCAGGATCTTTCGACGGAGACGTCATTGGTTGCAATCGCAAGGGGTGTCGAGAGGACAGCCGAAGACAGCTGTGCGAGTGGGCGAGTAGGTCGTGGCTCGATTGCCGCGGGCCTTCGCTTGCCGTAGCGCCACGGTCAGTGCCTGACGGTTGTCGTTGTCGCCGCGATGGCCGCGACTGCCGGTGATGCCGCCGGCGAACTGCAGGAGCCCGCCGGTGTCATAGAGGCTGATGTGGCCCGACGTCCGGGCGCCGAGCTGCTCTGCCAGTTGGCCGTCGCGATCGCGGATCACGGTGCCTTCGGGCAGGCCGCGGAACAGCGTGTCACTCGCGGTCGGGTCCCACGACTTTGGCGTGTTCTTCGGCTCGAAGACGAGGATGCGCAGCGTCGTGTTTTCGGCGGTCTCGAAGACGGCACCGAGTTCGTCGAGCGAAGCCGGCAGGCACGGGCACTGGGGGTGCGCAGCGAGCAACAGCAGGTTGCACTCGCCACTCCAGTTGAGCTGCTTGGCCACTCCGATCGGCAGAGCTTCGGGAACGCTCCCCACGGAACCAGCAGTCGTGGCATGGTCCGCGATCTGCCACATGCCCAGCGCACAGAGGCTTAGCCAACTGGCAACTACGGCGGTGATGAGGGAGCGGGGGGGCACGCCCATGACATCGGCGCCCTAGGCATGTTCCTTGATGGGGGAAATCCCTAGGGAGCGGCTCCCGGCGACGTCGCTGGCGTCCGCATCCCGTTCATGGCATGCTCCCGTCCATGAAGAAGACGCTCACTACGTTTTCGGCCGCTCTGCTGCTGACCCTCGCCTCCTGTGGTCCGACTGCCGAAGAGGCCGCTCTCGGCTACTACGAACTCGACGTCGAGGCGCTCAGGCAGCGCTTCATCGCGTCGCTCAACGGCAAGGACAACTCGATGACCAGGTTGATGTTGAAGGACATCGATCGTTCGAGTGGCTGGATCCGCCTGCAGCCCGAAGGCAAGTTCGGATTCAACATGGGGGGGGCCGAAAACCCCAACGTGGAAGGGACTTGGACGATCGACGAGGACAAGCTCAAGATGGTTCTGCAGGGCACGACCCAGATTGCCAAGCTCGAGAACGACGTGATTACGATCGTGATCGACGACCAGCCGATGGGCACCCGCCTCTACAACAAGAAGCCGGACCCAGATCTGGCTGCGGGCAAGGGCGATAAGCCAGAGGACGACAAGCCAGAAACTGGCGGGCCAGAGACTGTGCCGCCAGAGGACGACAAGCCAGCGAAGAAGTAATCCCGATATCGCAGCCGGCGGTGGCAACTGCCGCCGGCGATGACAGAATGCCGGCACCTACCATGACCAACCTGCGCAACCTGCTCCTCCTCGCCCTGTTTGCCGTCACGGCCGTTTCGCTCACCTCCTGTGGTGACGAAGGCAGCCCGATGGGCGGCAGTTGGAACCAAGTCACCGGCACGGAGAAAGAAGGCATGACGATCGATTTCGAGCGTCACGGCAACAAGGTTTCGGTGCACCTGGCACCGCGCCCGGACGGCACCCACGACCACGCCCACGGCGAACTCGTCTACACGTACACCGATGAGACGAAGGCCGTGACGGTCAAAGCGGAGCTGTTGGGCGATGGCAAGGGCGATACGTGGACCGGCAAGGTCGACGGCGACAACCTCGAACTCGGCGCGGCGGATACCGTGCTGAAGTTCAAGCGTGGCAAGGCTGCCGCCGGCCACTAATCGGGCCGTTCTGGCACGGCAATCGCACGGTCAAAACCGGGTGGTTGAGCCTCTCGCTTTTCTGGCTTGAGTGTCTATCCTCGGCGACGCGCCCGGAGATCCAAACATGACCAACTCGCCGCACTCGGACACGACGACCGAAGGGATCCGCATCTATGCGGCGGCCGAATACATGCCGCAAGAAGTCTTGCCGCATGACTTCCGCGACCCGGATGGCGACGAAGAGCAGCAGAACTACGTGTTCCGCTACAAGATCACGATGACCAACAAAGGCGACGAGCGCGTGCGCCTGCTCTCCCGCCACTGGGTCATCGTCGACGGCGACGGCCAGCGCGAAGAGATCCGCGGCCGCGGCGTCGTCGGCGAATACCCGGCCCTCAACGCCGGCGAAAGCTACAGCTACGTCAGCTACTGCCCGCTGCCGACGTCGTGGGGCACGATGGAAGGCTCCTACGCCTTCGAACGCGACAACGGCTCGCGCTTCGACGTCGCCATCGACCGCTTCTTCCTGGTCCCAACGGCCCCGAAGCTCGCCCTCGAGTCCCCGTCGGTCTAATCCCCGTCGGTCTGATCCCCGTCGGTCTAGCACCCGTACGGTGCCTGGACCGTTTTCACCTTCTTCGCGCAACGACCGTTTCGCGCAGCCACCGCGCGGCGCGACGGCAGAACGGCACCACGCCGCGTCGCCCCAAACCGTCATCCCCGCGACTTTTCTGGCGCCACGGTTAACACGGCCGCCCGCGCTGCGTCCAATGGCCTCGCATGGCCGATGTCGACAGCGGCACAAACGAACCTCGCTGGCGCGAACTCATCGCCCCGGCACAGCTAGGCGACCGAACTGCTCGGGCGTCGCTGTACGAGGTGTTTGCCAAGACCGTGCACGCCATTGCCCTGGCCCACGTCGGCGTCGATCACGCCGACGACGTAACCCAAGACGTGTTCTGCACAGTGTTCGCTTCGATGTCTGGACTGCGCGAGCCCGGCGCGTTCGCCGGCTTCTTGTGCACGGCTGCGCGCAACGCCGCGCGCGATCACCTGCGTCGCAAGAAGCGTTCGCCCGTCGTGCAATCCACTGAAGAACTCGTCACCGACAAGCTGGCCGCCGCCGGCCGCACCCCGGCCCAAGAGGTCGCTGGTCGCGAAACAACCCAGCGTGTGCTCGCCGCCCTACAAGGTCTCCCCGACGCCTACCGCGAGACCCTGCTACTGCGCCTCGTGTCGGGCATGTCCGGCGCCGAGATCGCCGAGCAGACCGGCATGACCCACGGTTCGGTCCGCGTCAACCTGACGCGCGGCATGGGCCTCCTGCGCGAACGCCTTGCCACTCTGATGCCGGAGGTGCTGCCGTGAGCCGTGACGACTACTTGCTCGATCCGCGCGCGCCGGTCGATCCCGAGATCGCGGCGTTGGAGAAGGCGCTCGCGCCCCTCAAGTTCGAACCCGGCACGCCGAGCGAACGGATCCTGTCGGCGCAACCGCAGCGGCCCAAGAAGGTCTGGCCACTGCTGCTCGCGACAACGGCCGCCGCCGCCGCCATCTGGCTGTGGCTCAACTGGCCGACGGCCGAGCTCTACCCCGGCTGCCCGTCACGTTCCTACGTCGCCGCCGACACCGAACTCGAAGTCCGCCTCGGCGACCTCGCGGTCATCACGCTGCGCCCCGACAGCGAACTGGAGTTCGTGCACTGGCGCGAAGGCGAGCAGGCTCTGTTCCGCCTCAAGCGCGGCGGCATGACCGCCGACGTCGTCCCGCCACCGCGCGTCAAGCCGCGCTTCTTTGTCGTCGAGACCGACCGCACCAAGGTCGTCGACCTCGGCTGCCGCTTCAACCTGCTCACGAGTCCCGACGGCACCCAGAGCGTCTACGTCGAGAACGGCGCGGTGACGTTCGCCGACGAGTTTCGCGAAGTGATCGTGCCCGCTGGCGCCCGCGCCGAACTGCGCCCCAATCCGCTCGCCGCCACCCAACCCGGCAGCAAGCTGCCCGGACGCCTCGGCACGCCGACCTACCTGACGGCTTCGCCCGAGCTCAAGAGGCTCGTGGAACGCTACGACGATCTCCGCAACAGCAAGGACCCGTCACGGCTGCGCGACCTCGCCGACAAGCTCAACTCCGTCTGCCAGGACCGCCAGGACACGTTGCCGCTGTGGCACATGCTGCAGGACGGCGACCTGCTGGTCGCCAAGATCGTCACCGACTGCATGTTCCGCCTCGTCGGCGCCCCGGACGGCAAGAGCCCCAACCGGCTCTACCCGGCAGCCGATTGGCTCGACTTCCTGCGCGCTGAGGTCTGGTAGCTGGATTTCTGCTCTTCGCTCCAAGGGGGCGAATGGGTAAGCATCTAGCAATGGCAAGAATCCTTCTCGGTGATCCGGACCTTCCGCTGACGACTCTGGTGGCCCTGAGTCAGCCCAAGAACCGCATCGCACTGACCGACGCCAGCAAGGTCGCGGTCGACAAGTGCCGCGCGATTGTCGACAAGGCGGTCAAGAAGGGTGCGACGATGTACGGCATCAACACCGGCTTCGGCAAGCTCGCCGGCGTGCGCATTCCCGATGAGCAACTCGGCCAACTGCAGAAGAACCTCTTGCTCAGTCATGCGACCGGCGTCGGCACGCCACTGACCATCGAACAGAGTCGCCTCGCCTTCGCCCTGCGCATCCACAACCTCGCGCTCGGTTCCTCTGGCGTCCGCAAGAAGCTGATCGATCAAGCGATCGCACTGTGGAACAAGGACATGATCCCGGTCATCCCGAGCCAAGGATCGGTCGGCGCCTCCGGCGACCTCGCGCCACTCAGCCACATGGCGCTGCCACTCATCGGCTACGGCGAGGTGCACCACGAAGGCAAGGTCCTCAGTGGCAAGGCTGCGCTCAAGAAGCTGAATCGCAAGCCGCTCGAACTCGCCGAGAAGGAAGGCCTCGCCCTGATCAACGGCACGCAGATCATGACGGCGATCGGCTGCCTCACGGTGCACACCGCGATGCAACTCGCCCGCACTGCCGACATCGCCTGCGCGATGACGGTCGAAGCCCTGCGCGGCAGCGAACGCCCGTTCGATAAGCGCGTGCACGAAGTGCGTCCACACGAAGGCCAACAAGCAACCGCCGCCAACCTGCGCGCCCTCCTCGCCGGCAGCGAGATCATGCCGAGCCACAAGAAATGCACGAAGGTGCAGGACGCCTATTCGCTGCGCTGCTCGCCACAAGTGCACGGCGCCGCCAAGGACGGCATCCGCTACGCCCTCGACGTTCTCGTCACCGAAGCCAACTCCGTCACCGACAACCCGCTCGTCTTCCCGGGCGCCGTCATCAGCGCCGGCAACTTCCACGGCCAACCCGTCAGCCAGGCGATGGACTTCGTCAAGATCGCGGTCAGCACCCTCGCCAACATCAGCGAGCGCCGCATCGAACAGATGGTCAACCCCGACATCTCTGGCCTGCCCGCGTTCCTCGCCAAGGACCCCGGCCTCGAAAGCGGCTTCATGATCCCGCAAGTCGTCGCCGCCTCGCTCGCCTCCGAGAACAAGACGCTCGCGCATCCAGCCAGCGTCGACACGATCCCGACGAGCGCCAACCGCGAGGATCACGTGTCGATGGGGGTGACCGCTGCGCGCCATGCGACGATGGTCGCGTCCAATACGGCCAAGGTGCTCGGCATTGAATTGATGTGCGCGGCTCAAGCCCTCGACCTTGGCGACAAGCTGCGTCCGGGTGCTGGTGTGCAGGCGGCTTACAAGTCGCTGCGCAAGACACTCCCCGGACTCGACGGCGACCGCTTCCTCGCCCCTGATCTCGCCGCCGCCGAAGTAGCAATCGTTGACGGCTCCCTGGTCGCGGCGACGGAGAAGAAGATCGGCCCGCTGGCGGTATGATTCGAGTATCGTCGCGTCAATGAGTGCAGGAACGGAAGAAGGACCGTCCACGGCAGGGCACCGCGATGCTGACCCTCTGTGCAGCGCTGCCGAGACGGCGTTGCTCATCGACGTTGACAAGGGCGTTCGACCCTGTTGTGCATACGAAGGCAAGCATCTGTCGAGTGGCCCCAGCGTCGCGAAGCTGGGCGCAGCCAAGCTCGACGAAATCCTGAGTGGCCCCGAGTGGTCCGAGGTTCGCGACCAGCTGGCCCGGCATGAAGTGCCGCCAGGTTGCCACAACTGCATCGAACGCGAATCGCGTGTCGGATCAAGTCAGCGGTTGACCATGAAGCGCCGCGAATCAGCGAACTGGCGCAAGGGCATCACCTATCTGGAGGTGAACTCCAGCAACGTGTGCAACCTGCAGTGTCGTCACTGCAGTCCCTTGTTCAGTAGTCGCTGGGCCAAGCACAAGCAGAAGGCCGGCGACGATAGCGCCAAGGTCGTGCTGCCCGATGGCGACTTGTTACTTAGCAACCTCCGCCGGCTCGACCTGCAACACCTTGAATACGTGGCGATCAAGGGCGGGGAGCCGATGCTCAACTCGGATATGCTGGTGCTCCTCGAACACCTCGATGCAATCGGAGTGATCGGCAAGCTCACTCTGCACATGGTCACCAACGGCACAGTGACGTCGCCGCCTCTCCTCGAGTTGATGGGTAAGGCGCGCAAGTGCGAGGTCTGCTTGTCGGTCGATGGTGCTGGTGACGTGCAGACCTACATCCGCCATGGCAGTTCTGCGATCGAACGGCTCGAGGAGGCCGTCGCGATCTACGCGGGAATGGCCAATGTCACCCTTTCGCGCAACACCGCCGTGATGGCTTACAACGTGTTCTGCCTTGACGCGATCGACAAGTGGTGGGACAGCCTGCCGGCGCGGTTCCCTGGTGCGTATGCGCGGCACAAGTACGGACTGTTCGTCCTGTGGCCGCAAGCACTGGCAGTGCACTGCCTACAGGATCACACCCGAGCTGCGTTGTGCGAACGCTATCGCGCCATCGACGCCGACTACTACGCGCCGGTGATTCGCGTATTGGAGCAGCCCTTCGCCGGAGAACGTCGCCATAACGAATTCGTCCGGCTGACCCAAAAGAACGATGTGGAGCTCGGGCGTTCGGTTCTGGACGCCGTGCCAGAGCTTGCCGACGAGATGGTCATGCTGGTGCGCCCCGTGGAGGAGCACATTGCCGAGTGTTGGAGCATGATCGACAATGGCGAGGTCGCAGCGGCGGAACTCTTGTCCTCGAGGATTGTCGAGGACCCGGACGCCCCGATGACGAAGGCGCGGAAACTGGCGGCGCTGCACGTCCAAGCGGTTGCGGTGGCGTTGTCGGGGGATGTTCCGAGAGCGCTGGACATCATCGGCACCGCGATCGATCTTGGCCCCGAGATTCGCGATCTTCGACTGCATCGAGGCCGAATGCTGCTGAAGCTCGGCAGAGCGGATGCCGCGCGAGAAGATGCGCTCGCGGCTCTGGAGGATCCAAGGTTGGTGGCCGAGGCACGCACTCTCCTTCACGGTTGTGACCATCGCTCCGACAACGATTGAGGAGCAACCGGCTGCGCCGCCCGCGATGGCCAGCCACCCCGCGCGCCTGACCGACACGGAAAGCCCCAATTGCCCTGTCACCGTCGGCGATTCCTGCTCCCTAGTTCCATGTGTCCCAATCCCCGCGACTCCTGGAGCAGCTGCGGCAACGGCTTCGCACCGAGCACAAGAGTGAGCGCACGGTCGAAGCCTACTGCGCGTGGGTAGAGCGCTACGTACGCCACTGCGGGCTGCGCCATCCACGCGAGTTGGGTGCCGCCGACGTCCAGCAGTTCTTGAACCATCTAGCCAACGACCGCCGCGTCGCATCCGCCACCCAGAACCAGGCACTGAGCGCACTCGTCTACCTCTACCGCAAGGTTCTAGAACTCGAGTTACCGTGGCTCGACGGACTCGTCTACGCCCCGCGTCGCCCACGCCTCCCGGTAGTTCTCGATCGACAAGAAGTGGCAGCCATCCTCTCGCACCTGCACGGCACAACTGCCCTGATCGGCCACTTGCTCTACGGCGCTGGCCTCCGCCTTCTCGAGTGCCTACAGCTGCGCATCAAGGACGTCGACTTCACCCGCTCCGCGATCACCATCCGCTCGGGCAAAGGCGGCAAAGACCGCCAAACCATGCTGCCCGTTCCCATCCGCACATCCCTGCTCCAACACCGCAACCAAGTCGAAGACCAGCACCGCAAGGGCCTGACCACCGGAGCCGGTTGGGTAGCCCTCCCGCGCGCCTTCGCCACCAAGCACACCGCCGCCGGCCGCGACTGGCCCTGGCAGTGGTTGTTCCCCGCAACCCGAACCTACCGCCACCCCGAAACCCGCCAACTCCGCCGCCATCACTTCCACGAATCCGCCGTCCAACGCGCCGTTCGCGAAGCAGTCCTCCGCGCCCGCATCACCAAGCGAGCTTCCTGCCACACCTTCCGCCACTCCTTCGCGACCCACCTCCTAGAAGACGGCTACGACATCCGCACCATTCAAAAGCTCCTCGGCCACTCCGACGTCCGCACAACGATGATCTACACGCACGTCATCAACAAGGGACCCCACGGCGTCCGCAGCCCACTCGAGTTACTCCCGCCGCCAGGGGAGCTGAGCGATGAGGATTAGGTCGAACGGTCTAGTTGCGTGTGGCTTGATCTGTGCGGTGGGGTTGTGGGGTGTGGCGTGGGAGTTAGGCTTGGGGTTGTGGTGGGTGAGTCAGAGTTCGACTGGGCCACCGAAGTTAAGTTGGGCTGACGCATCATGCTGATCTCAGACGAATCCTGGAGCAGGCGCTGCTTTCCGGCTGCCTGGCTGTTGCTGCTGCTTGTGGTGCATCTCATTGCACTCCTGTCTTGGCGTGATGAGAGCGTGCCGTTGTGGCCGCAGGGTGTCGGGCTCAGTGCTGCGAGCTTTACAGGCTTCGTGGTCTTTAGGCTCTGCTCGTGGGGTGGCAATGCTCCCTCGATTAGCCGAGGCATCGGTGCATGGACAGGGGTCGCCGTTGCGTTTTCAAGCTACCTACTCATGACGGGAGCCAGTGAGTGGATCGCTCCCTCCGTGTTGCTCGGAGCGATCGCCGCTTGGGATGTACTGAGGCAGGCGTGCAGGTCTCGGAGCGCACCCCAACTACACAATGCAGCTGACGAGGCTTCGCCTCGCAGCTGATCGTGACAGACGTTGGACCGACCAGTGAGCGTTACCGCATGGAAGAGTGAATACCCCATTCGGGTAGTTGGCATCGAGCTAACGCTCCATCCCAGGCGTCTCGACATTCGATACCGCGAGTCGGAGGCGGAGTCCGAGTGCACGCTTGGCGTCTTGGTTCCTCGGGAGGTCGGTGCGTTTTGCGACAAGTTGGATGACTGCTACGAGTTGCGCATCGTCGACACCAATTCAGAGGATGGTGGGCAGCGAAACTTCGGTCGATACCGCCTGGAGCTCTGGGACGAGGACAATGCGATCGCGGCTGTCCTGATCGATGGCTATGAGGTTTGATGGCGGTCCAACTACACAATGCAGCTGACGACGCTCCGCGTCGCAGCTGATCGTGACAGACGTTAGGCCGACTGATGCCTGCGTTCTCTTGGTTGGTCTGGTTGAGGCCCTACCGGGAGATGCAATCCGCCTCAGTGACGATTCGATCCGCGTTTGTGGTCAGGCGCAGCAACGAGTTACCGCAGTCGATTCGGTAGTAGCCGCGATCTGCGGTGCCTTCTCGCTTGGCTGTGCGTGCATCGGCGGCGACCCCCATGCGTCGGCAGGCTTCAGCAATCATGCGGTCGCCAATCAGCGCGAGCGCCTCATGCTCCGCCATTCCTGCAACGCCGACCAAGAATTCGGTCGGATGCGTTCGTTGGGTGTCACGGATGCCCAGTGCGTTCTGTCGCCATATGAGCCAGACCGTTATCGACAGGGTTACGCCACAAGCAATCCCAGCGACAAACCACCGCCAGTGGCGAGTCGGGCGTGCGTGTTCCATTCCGCCAGTCTAGCGTTTTGTCACGCCGCATTCCGGCACTGTAGGATGCGGCCTAACTAGTCGATGCAGACTGACAGTGACCTTCCCCCGGTTCAGTGGACACGGGTTTAAGTGAGATCGGGAAGAGACCAGCTTTGCTGGTCCCATGCAAGGGCGCATGAGTACCGACAGCGCATCTCGACTCGGATGCTGGGGCGCCGCGC